>Ga0207755_100004_pt1 | contig 614037 bp, 554 predicted proteins | sample A23P2SouthBayCA_FD_187734 | JGI IMG/M metagenome (GOLD analysis project Ga0207755, IMG submission 187734) | Aerobic enrichment media microbial communities from Bioluminiscent Bay, La Parguera, Puerto Rico - A23 P2 (SPAdes) | ecosystem: Environmental > Aquatic > Marine > Unclassified ...
CCCCGCCGTGGTGCTTCGCCATGACGGTCGTAATCGCCGCCGTCAGGGTCGTCTTCCCGTGGTCTACGTGACCTATCGTTCCTATGTTTACATGTGGCTTGTTTCGCTGAAATGTCTCTTTTGCCATGAGTAAATAAGTTTACAGTTAAATGTTCAGAATCACATCAATAATTGTTTCTGCACTTGCAGAGCCGTTAGTCGGAATTGAACCGACGACCCCTTCCTTACCATGGAAGTGCTCTACCCCTGAGCTATAACGGCTTGTGCTTGCTCCCGCGTGGGGCTGAGCGGGCGACCGGAGTCGAACCGGCAACATTCACCTTGGAAGGGTGACACTCTACCAATTGAGTTACGCCCGCTTAGTGTGGGGGGAGTAGGATTCGAACCTACGAAGGCTCACGCCAACAGATTTACAGTCTGCCCCAGTTGGCCACTTTGGTATCCCCCCGCGAAATCAGTATGTCAAAATTTGTTTCGACCACGTTTTCAAAATACCCGATGAACCAAGTGAGCCAGCGACCGGATTCGAACCGATGACCGGCTGTTTACAAGACAGCTGCTCTACCCCTGAGCTACGCTGGCTTATCGGGTCTTTTTTCTATCTTTAGGCCGACGTTCCAATGCAATAATCAGCCTTTGGCCGAAAGACTCCAAAACTAAGTACAGTTTTCATTTTTGTCAACACAAAATTGCTAATTAAATCTTTTTTCTCATCAACCTCTATGAATCTATCAATTCGGGCTCCGTTTGTTGTAATAATAGACTATTAGTCTAATTATTATAAATATGGCAATACCTCCTAAAATAATTCTTCCATACAGAGAGAGGTATTTTCCGATAAGTTGCCAATTCTCGTGCACGATCCATCCAAAACCAAGCAAAATTCCATTCCACAAAATAGAGCTTAAGGTTGAATAAAAAATGGTACTACTAATTCGGGTGTGACTCAATCCCGCTGTTAAGGAAATAACAGATCGGGTGCCGGCCAAAAAACGGTTTGCCAAAACGACTCCCATCCCCCATCGTTGCATCCAAGACCGAACCTTGTTGATATATTTCAATGGTATAAATCGAAGCAACCAGAACTGCTTCTTTTTTTGTTGAATAAGCATACCCCATCGGCTGCCAATCCAATACATACTCATAAATCCAATAACTGAAGCTATAGTGGTAAGTAGTAAAACCGGGACCAATCCGATAACTGATTCTGCAGCTAAATATCCCCCGAAAGCTACCAGTACGTCACCAGGTATGGGCGGCACTATATTCTCGACATAGGCCACCGCAAAGAAAACCAAGTAGATGCTTGACGGAGGAAGCGTATTAATAAATTGGACGGTCTCCTGAACAAATTGCTCAGCCATTATTAACTCTCCACTAATAAAACTACTGCTCTTGCCGAAATACCTTCACCACGGCCTTCAAATCCCATTCCCTCGGATGTTGTAGCCTTTACAGATACCTGATCAATATCAACTCTCAGATCTCTCGCAATCACTTGGCGCATCTCATCTATATAAGGTGCCAACTTGGGCTTCTCAGCTACGATTGTTGTATCAATATTCCCAACGGCAAAACCCTTTTCCTCAACAAGCCCTAGCGCGTCTCTCAACAGTACCCTGCTGTCAATATCTTCAAAATCTTCGGAGGTATCCGGGAAGTGCTTTCCCAAATCACCTAGAGCACACGCGCCGAGTAAAGCATCAGTAATAGCATGTAGCAAGACATCTGCATCAGAATGGCCCGCCAGGCTTTTTTCAAAGGGAATCTCCACACCTCCTAAAATAAGCGGCCCATCTTTCTCAAACCGATGTACATCGTATCCATATCCAATACGCATGCTATTTATCCTTTTTGATTAATAATTCTGCAAGCTCCAAATCCAACGGATAGGTAATCTTAAAGTTGGATCGATCTCCCTTTACCATTTTTACCGTTACCCCCAGTCGTTCTACCAGGGAGGCATCATCCGTTCCAACAAAATTATCTTTGATCGCCTGCTGGTAGGCCCGAACAAGCAGATCTTTTTGAAAAACCTGTGGGGTTTGGCTCTGCCATAAAAATTTTCGCGATGGTGTTTCTTTAATTAGTTGCTGCTCATCAATCCGCTTGATTGTATCCTTAGCGGGTACTCCCAAAACTGCTCCGCCATATTGCTCGGCCGTATTACAACAATGCTGAATATGACGTAGCTTTACAAAGGGACGAACAGCATCATGAACAATCACAAGGTCAGTTGCCGAAACTTTCTGCAAAGCATTATATATAGACTCTTGACGTGTCTTTCCACCCACCAAGCAACGGCCTTTTATCTGTGGCGGGAGCACCTCTTCAAGAACATTTTCAGCCTTCTCCAAAAAAGATTCCGAAGTAGCAATTAAAACCTCTTGTAATCCATCGAGCGGTAAAAACCGAAGGATGGTCTGCTCTAAAATAGTACTATTTCCCAGCTGTAAAAAGGGTTTGGGCGTATCTTTATTCATACGACTCCCCACCCCTGCAGCCGGAATAATAAGTGCTTTGGTAGTCACAGCTTAGAGTATCAGCATTGAATCACCAAAAGCAAAGAAGCGATAATCATTTTCCTGTGCTTCCTCATAGGCATCCATCAGAAAATCATAACCGGCAAAAGCCGCTCCCAACATCAACATCGTTGACTCTGGGCGATGGAAATTCGTAATCACTCCTTCGGTTATTTTAAAATCGTAGGGTGGAAAGATGAATTTGTCAGTCCAACCTGTACCCGGTTTTGAAATACCGCTTGCCGTAATACTTGTTTCAATAGTTCGCACCGAAGTTGTTCCACAACCAACAACTTTACGATCATCATCAGCCAGCGCCTCATTAATCTTGGCTGAGGTTTCTTCAGATATATAATAGTTCTCTGAGTCCGTGCGATGCTTCGTCAGATCTTCGACTTCACAGGGGCGAAATGTTCCCCACCCGATGTGCATAGTGATAGGCAACATTTCAACACCTTTATCCTCTAATTTCTCAACCAGTTCCTCAGTAAAATGCATAGCTGCGAAAGGAGCAGCTACTGAACCGCGCTCTTTAGCAAAAATAGTTTGATACTGCTCCTTATCTTCTTCACGGGCTTCGCGCTCGATATATGGAGGCAGCGGCATTTCACCGATGTTATCCAAAATGTGATAAAGCTCTTCATTAGATCCTTCAAAGAGAAAACGGATTGTTCGGCCACGGGATGTCGTATTATCAATTACCTCCGCCATCAGGTTGGGTCCGAAGTACAATTTATTTCCAATACGGATTTTTCGTGCCGGCTCAACGAGCACATCCCATAACATATTTTCAGGTACCAGTTCCCGAAGCAAAAACACCTCAATGTCGGCATCCGTTTTCTCCTTCTTTCCTTTTAAGCGCGCGGGGAAAACCTTTGTATTGTTATAAATTAAAACATCTCCCTCGTCCAGGTATTTGTGAATATCTGCAAATGTTTCATGCTTGATGGATTGATCTTCTCGATTTAGAACCATCAGCTTAGCAGCGTCTCGTGGCTGTACAGGTTCGTCGGGGACATTATAATCTTCAGTCTCAAATTTAAAATCGGTAAGTTTCATTATCGAACTATGGGCTTTTATTTGTTTTGCTTAACCGGTATTTTAGTCAGATTCAAAGCGTTCCAAATATACTCTATTTTATTCCGTAGGACAAACAACAATATGAGGTGTGCCAGAGCGGTCGAATGAGGCGGTGTCAAAAACTGTTGAACCTTTTCGGTTCGGAGATTATAAATCCCTCTACTTCTGCATTGAGCTATTCATTCTATCGCTCAAGCGTATTTCAACAAGACTTTTTATCAGGCCTTTCGACAGGTTATAAAAAATGTCAATTATTATGCTCAGCTCTTTATCTTAGATGAAGACTTTATTATACTTTCTTTAAGGGCTAATCGTTATATTAGCTCTTTAGAGATTAAAAAATCTGGTATCTGTCTTATGATGAAAAAAACAGCGTTTATATCAACGGTAAGTTTAGTCGTTTTATTTTTGGTTGGGCTTAGCTCTGTATCTCATGCACAACTGAGATCAGAAGTTAACAATAGTTCAGAACTGATGGGACCAATCGTCAAACAAAATGATCCCAGCCAAGGTGCAGATCTTGGCAACCTTTTTAACATGCAGATGGATCACTCCTATTCGATGATGTTCTCGAGCTTTGGTGGACAGTTCCAAAACATGAATGCCTATACCAACACCATGCATTTCTTCTTTTCTGAGGATCTAACAGCACGAGTAGATCTTTCGCTGTTGCATTCACCGTTTGGTAACAGCATGATGTCTCCAAACTCCAACAACGGCATGGATACCCAGTTTTTAATCCGTAACGCTGAACTTAATTATCAGATCAGCGATCGTAGCAATATTCGTATTCAATTCCAGCAGGTACCCAGCTATGGATACGGAATGAATCCATGGTCTTCGGGAATGCGACATAATCCTTTCGGATCACCATTCCATGATCGCAACTTTTGAGTTTCGGATTTAATAATTAATGACATCAAAGAATAGCGAAACGAATTCTTTTGTTTTAAACGCTACCATCGGCTTCCTAAGCCTTTTACTGGCAATTCTTATCTTCGGATTATTTACGCGCATTATCTATCCTCGTATTGAAAACCAACGAGCAACAAATAGTCCGGAATTAATAGGAGATATTATACAACTGGAAGTCTTGAACGGTTGCGGCGTTCCGGGTCTTGCCAACGATTTCACATCCGTCTTGCGCAAAAATGGTTTTGATGTGGTAGAAACTGGAAACTTTAAGAATTTTGATATGCAAAATACGGTTGTTATTGCCCGTACCTTCAATACAAAAAATGCTAAGCGCGTTGCCGATGCACTTGGCATCGCAGAAGAACATGTTTTTATCGAAGCATCAGAAGACTTTTATCTGGATGCCACCGTGGTAATCGGTTCTGACTACAAATCGCTCAAATTATAACTTATACCATATGACAAAGACATCCCCCCAAACCAATCAACAGTTTAGCAGTTCCAATGACCAAAAAACGGTTGATTCGGACAAACTTATCGAGGTTATTGGTGAAGCCCTCCTTGCCCGTAAGGCTGAAGATATTACCGTGCTTGACGTGCATGAATTAACAACACTGGCCGACAAATTTGTTATTTGTCATGCCAATACGGACGTGCAAATTAAAGCCATCGCCGATAACGTGAATAAAGAAACCAAAGAACAATTAAATGAAAAGGCCTGGAAAGAAGAAGGGCGTGAAACCCGACGATGGGTTATTCTTGATTACGTAAATGTTGTAGTTCACATCTTTAAAAAAGAGCTTCGGGAGTATTATGCTCTTGAACGAATGTGGAATGATGCACCCGTACGAAAAATAGAAGATGATCAGTAGCGTGCGATTACTTCTATATACTTTTACAATTTTTGTTTTAATCATTGGCTGTGCTTCATCATCACAAAAAGATGATACTGTGGAATCCTATGAAAATTTGGTAACCATCCAGGAACCCGATGATGAACCGCATCAGCAATCAAAAGTTTATATCGATTCTGTTAAAAAGATAACGGATAACGATAAGTCGATACTGATGGTCAGCGGAACTTTTCCAGATGCCTGTACTAAGCTTCAAAATGTAACCCATCGCATTACCGGCGACTCGCTGTATTTAGATATTAAAGCATGGCGCAATCCCAACATGATGTGCTCCCAGGTACTCACTCCTTTCTCATATATCTACAAAAACATCACCGAAAAAGAATTAAACACTCACACAAAAGTAATTATTAACGGCAGCGCATACAGTTTGTAAGGTTTTATGTCCAAACGTATCCTCATTACAGAGCCCATCATTCCATCCGTAATTGATAAACTTGAAAAACGGTATCAGGTAGATGTAGGGGAGCGGGGCACCTATAATGACGAGCAGGCGTTAGTTAATGACATTTGCGCCTATGATGCATTACTGCCAATGCTCTCTAATCCTATAACTGGAAAGGTTATTGCTGCAGGAGAAAATCTTGATATTATTGCGAACCACGCGGTGGGCTATAACAATATCGATCTTGAAGCAGCCCAAAAACACGATGTGGCAGTAGCAAATACACCGGGCGTACTTACTGATTCCTGTGCAGAATTTACAATTGGACTTATGCTCGCCGTATCGCGCCGACTTTTTGAGGCCCAGCAATATCTTTTAAATGGAAAATTCAATGACTGGGAACCGCTCGGTTTTCTTGGAAAAGAACTAAACGGCAGCACGCTTGGCATCATTGGTATGGGACGTATCGGCACAGGCGTAGCTCGCAGGGCTAAAGCCCTGGGTATGAAAGTCACCTATCATAACCGAAACAAAGTGGATCCTGACCTGGAACAAGAACTTGACGCCCAATACTGCCCAACCGTTCAAGATCTTGTTTCCCAATCGGATATTATAACTCTGCACTGCCCCTTAACTAATGAAACGCACCACCTGATAAACGAGAAAATGATTTCCTTAATGTCGGATGATACCATTCTAATTAATACCTCGCGCGGACCCGTGGTTGATGAAGAATCGCTTGCCCGTGCCCTGCACAATGGGTCTATCGGTGGCGCCGCCCTTGATGTTTTTGAAAATGAACCGGAGCTGCATCCCAAACTTAAAACAGCCCCCAACTGCATTCGAACTCCCCATATTGCCAGTGCAAGTTTTCAAACGCGCGAAGCCATTGGTATGCTTGCTGCTGATGCCATCATTGGAATATTAGAAGGCCAGCCAACTTCCGAAATTCCGAACTTGATTCAGCCTTAATTTCGGTTCATATTTCGTATCAAGGAACCGATTGCTGTATCTATGATTAACTTCTCCTCAAAAAAACAACTATTTCACTGGCTGGGCTGGTCATTACTGGCCCTACTTGTGATCCTATTACTCCTCGAAGGGTGGCGCTATGGCGTAAAACCATCAGTTACAACTAACAAAGAAGTCATAGAGAGCAGCCTAAACAAAGCCAGCAATTATTTTCAGGAAAAACAGAAACAACTGCTTTCCGACTCAGAAAACCTTGCAAATACCCTTCAAGCACCACTGTTGCAAAACAGATCCGACCAATATCTATACAATACCTTAAATCAGATTCCCGGCCTCTGGAGTGCCGCGTTATATCATGATAACGAACCCATCATCTGGAGTGGATTTGCACTGCAAAATACTACGCAAATTCAAAACCGCGATTCTTCTACACCTGATCTCATCCTAAAGAGGCATAACAATGTAATTTACTGGGAGTGTCATATCCCATTTAGTATTCAAGACAGTTCGGGCACAATCAACTACGATCTATTTACCACCTATCGTATCCGACAAAATAATCCTCTTTCCATTGGAGGAGATAGCGAGTTTAGCCTGTTTAACTCGAATGATTTCTCAACTTCATACCCTCTTGACTTTAGTATTTTTAGTGATCCCCCGACCCAAACCGTCCAAAGTCAGACCTTAACAAATTTGCAGGGCGATTCTGTTGGCGTGGTTTACGCTACCGCTGATGAATTTCAGCAAACCCAAGCAAAGTGGGAGGAAAATAATACCTTTTGGCGATCAATCTTTGCTGCTCTCAGCTTTGTACTTATTGTTTCCATTCTCTTTATCGCTGCCGAAAAGCTTTCATTGTGGAAAGCCCTCTTGGTACAACTTCTGTTTGTTATTGTTGGGTGGGCCATTTTATCGTATTCCAGTTTACTATCCTACTGGATACTTTCGATCTCGTCATCGAATAGTACGGAGTGGATCAACTTAGTCACCAACTTAAGTATTTCATTTACAGATGCTGGCTTTGCCCTTATTGCCTCTTGGGTAATCACACAAAAACTGCAGGAATACAAACACGAACTCAAAGCTGACTGGTATTTAAGCGTCATAAGTTTAGCCGGTATTTTCGGCGTTGTAAATGCTTTGGGCATTCTCAGCTTCTTTAAGATGCTCTTCCAGGCAGCCAATGAAGCAGGCGTCGCCCTCCTCGACTTACGCATTTTTCCCGAACCCGGAACTATCATTTTGTACCTGGTACTTGGATTGGCAACCTTAGCTGCCGGTAATATACTGGTCGTTTTAAATCGTATGCTATTTCGATTTTCCAGGGAACATCTTAAGCTCACTTCATCTGTTTTATCGACGAGTTTTATCTTGAGCCTATTTATTGCCCAACTTTTTATTCCGGAACGGCTTATTTTCAATTGGATGTTCTACAGCAGTATTATGGGATTCATCATTGTGCTGACTATCGCTATTGCCTATGAAAAAGAGCTTTCCCAGCTAACCAGGAAATCCCGCATGAGAAAAGCCATTATTGGATCTTTTCTCATTGCCGTTGTCTGTTTGCCAGCATTATATAAGGCCTCACTTAATGATACCGATGACAACCTATGGCAGCGCGCATCAAGTTATGCCCAGGAAGAAGATCATTTTGCAGAACGTCTTACACGCAACTTACTCATCAGGCTTGAAGAAAGTTTTAGAGGAATTACTACTGAAGATCTGCAAGAAAACAGATCCAACCTGCAAACCCGATTTACTCAAACAATACAAGATTATATTTCTCCCAGGGGCAACACGTATTCGTTAAACCTTCAGCTTGTCAATTCATCAGGAGAATTAATTGGCGATTATGCTACCGACCTTAACTCTCCCAATTGGGTTAATCGATATAACATGTCAACGCTGCAGATTGTTACCGAAATTGAACAGATTACCAAGTCCACTATTCGACCGGTTGTTCAATTACCGCAACTTGTCAATCAGCAAAAGTACCGGACTTTTTATCGCGGATGGATTCCCATTTTTGGGATTTCGGATCAAGAACCTATCGCCTGGATTCTTTGCTCGGTGTACCAGGAACGTCCGGAGTACAATAAGCCCATTCGTACGGTTATGTCCAGGCTTAGCTTCGAGGACTTAAATACCCCTTACTTATTGCAAAAATTCCAAAACGGAAAACTTGTAAATTCCGTACAGCAGGGCTTTACGAACTATTTTCCTAAGTATCGCACCTTAGAAGAGAATCAACTTACCGCTTTACAAAATGATACCCTCATCTATGTAACCAACGAAACAGACACATTTTCGTACCGTACGTTGTTTTGGAATGAATCCCAGCAGCAAATCATCAAAGCAAGTACTACCCTTCCCGGTTACAGGGTCATCCTTTTTTCATTTTTCCGTTTCAGCTTTTTCCTCTTGTTGATAAGTGGCGTTGTTCTGCTAATACGACAAACACTGCCAAAATTCACCTTCCGGTTTCTCGGCTCCAATGTGCGTTTTCAGGATCGCCTAATAGACAGCTTTCTGCTTGCTACGCTGATTTTTCTGGGATTCCTTATTGCCTCATCCCATTACGCTATAAAACAGCAAAACCGCGATATCGTGCGACAAGAGCTGGTCGACAAGCTTGAACGATTATCCAACACCATCGAATCGAACCAAATTATTAGGCAAAAAAGTCAGCTCGGTTCTTCTTTTTCGCTTGATTCCCTTACCACCCCCCTTGATGTAGATGCCAGCTTTTATACCGGACGAACCGTTACGGAAACTACCACTCCGCAGATCTACCAACAGCATCTGCTGCCTGCAGCCTTGCCTTATGACATTTTTCACCAGTTAAATAATCGGAATCGACAGGACGCTTATTCCAATGTACAACTAGCCGGACAAAACCTGCTCATCGGTTATCGGTCAATCCTGAATGACCAAAACATACCGATAGCTACGATTGCCATCCCTACATTTTTGGAGTCTCCTAAGTACGATCAGCAACTGCTTGAAACCATTAGCTATCTCATTCTCGTATACCTCTTTGTATTTGGACTATTTATCCTGGGCTCGACCTTTATTTCAAAGCAACTTACACGTCCATTGGTTCACATTCAACGTGGACTAAACAAAATATCGAGCGGTAACCTCGATACAACCATTCCCGTCACCAGCGATGATGAAATCGGAAATCTTGCCGAAGCCTATAACAATATGGTATCGCGACTTAAAAAGCTGCAAAAAGAGCTCGCCGCAGCCGAACGCGAAGCAGCCTGGAAAGAGATGGCTCAACAGGTAGCCCATGAAATTAAGAATCCGCTGACCCCAATGAAGTTGAACGTTCAGCATTTAGAGCGACAACTCAAAAGCGATCATCAAAATCCTGAGGAATTAAAGAAAAAGGTACAGCAAATTACGGCTAATCTGATTGAGCAGATTCAATCACTTAATCATATCGCTTCTGATTTTTCAAAGTTCTCTCAACCACTCACCGAAGATTTTAAAGAAGTTGACCTAAAAGCCATTTTAGCTTCGGTTGCCAAGCTCTACGAACACGACGAAAAAGTTGCCATCAAAAAGAAAGTCCCTAAAAAGCCCGTAAAAATTCAGGGCATTGCCGATGAGCTTAAACGCGTTATCATCAACCTGGTAAAAAATGCCTACGAAGCGATGCCCGATGAAGGCGGAAAAATCGTGCTTCAACTGTACAATCATCAACAACATGTATTTATTGAGGTAGAAGATAACGGCAGTGGCATAGCCGAAGAAGATCGTCCCAATATTTTTGTCCCCAACTTTTCGACTAAATCCAGCGGTACCGGCCTAGGGCTAGCCATCTGTAAAAAAATTATCGAAGCACACGAAGGCAGTATCAGCTTTGCATCGGTCGAAGGCGAAGGCACTACCTTTGTGATTAAGTTGCCTCAAAAGTAACACCGGAGCTTAGCTTACTTTTCCCTCACTTTTTTTGTACCATACGCGATTCGCTTAAATCGAAAATTTCTCTTTCCTGAAGCAGTATCTCATTTAATGCTCGCTTATTTAAAATCCGAAAAATACAACCTGCGTAAAGAGGCCGGAATCACCCTCAAAATTGGGTTGCCGGTCATTATCGCCCAGCTACTGCAAATGTCGATGAACTTTGTGGATACGGTGATGGCGGGTAATCTTTCGGCCCAGGATCTGGCAGCAGTAGCAGTGGGTGGCGCCGTTTTTATGCCATTCATGATGCTGGCGGCCGGTACGCTTATGGCACTCACTCCCATCGTTGCCCAACACATCGGCGGTCGAAATTTCGATGAAATCGGCGTCAATGTCCGCCAAGGATTGTGGCTCTGCCTGATGTTGGCCATCCCCATCTTTTTTCTGATTCGAAATCTCGAGTTTGTTATGCACTTTCTGGATGTAACGCCCGAGATCATTCCGCTCGCACAAGGTTATCTCGATGCCATTTCTTGGGGCGTGTTTGGGGTCTGTGGGTATATGGCACTCCGCTTTTTCAACGAAGGGATGTCGGCTACTCGTCCGGCTATGTATTTTGCTCTTATCGGTGTTTTTGTCAACGTGGGTGCAAATTACATGCTCATGTATGGTCATCTCGGCTTTCCCGAACTGGGTGCTGTCGGCTGCGGATACGCCTCCTCCCTCGTTGGCTATGTAATGTTTGTGGGGATGCTTCTTTTCACTATGAACCATAAGCCGTATGACCGATTCCAAATCTTTTCAACCTTACGGCTTCCGGAATGGAAATATCTAAAAGAACTCCTGCAGGTGGGCGTCCCTATCGGACTCAGTTCCACCATGGAAGTCACCATGTTTGCTTTGGTGAGCCTGCTGATGGGATCACTCAGTGCTGTAGCTGTAGCCGGCCACCAGGTTGCCATTAACTTTTCGGCAATGACTTTTATGGTCCCTTTCGGACTTTCAACCGCTATTACGACACGCGTGGGTAATGCCATCGGCAAGGGATCTATGAGCGAAGCCCGAAAACGTGGGTACCTCGGGATTACCATGGCTACCTTTTTCATGAGCATTACCGCCATCATTATGTATCTCTTTCCCGAACTTATCACCAGCATGTATACGCAGGATGCGGAAGTACAGCAAGTAGCAGTGAGTCTGTTATATATGGCTGCCATTTTTCAAATTTCGGATGGGTTGCAAGTCAGCGGATATGGGGCCCTTCGCGGACTCAAAGATACTACTGTACCTATGGTTGTCAACTTTATTGCTTATTGGATGGTAGGTCTGCCCCTCGGATATTATCTGGGGATTATTCGCAATATTGGACCACAGGGTTTGTGGATGGGACTTATTGCCGGGCTAACCATCGCTGCTATTTTACACAATATTCGATTTTACCTACTCACGAAAAATAAGTCGTAATTAGGAATTCGGAATTTTTACCACAAAATTAGGGTATTATACAGTACATACTCTAAACCTTTTAATTTAGCAGTTGATGGCAGTTTACATCCAAAATATTTCCACGGTGGTTCCGGAACGGTCGTATGATCAAGACTTTCTGCGCGACCGCATGAAAGAATATATCAGCGACAAAGAAATTACGCAGCGCATTATCCATCGTATTTATTCCAAGTCAGGAATTAACAAGCGCCATACCGTTATTCCTGATTTTAATGCCAACGGCGATCCCCGATTTTTCTTTCAGGAAGATGGCACCTTAAGCGTACCATCTACCGGAGACCGCAACGAACTTTACACCCATAAAGCAAAAGAGCTTTTTGTAGAAACCGCTCGGCAGACTATTGCTGATAATCCATCTGTAGATCGTAATGACATTACCCATGTTATAACCGTTTCCTGCACCGGCTTTTTTGCCCCGGAACCCGGATTTGAAATCATCCAACAACTGGGATTGGCAACGTCTACTCAACGCTTTCACCTTGGTTTTATGGGATGTTTTGCCGCATTCCCCGCTATGAAGATGGCTAAATCTTTTTGTGAGTCCCAACCTAATGCAAACGTACTCATCGTTTGTCTTGAACTTTGTACCATCCATCTGCAACCCTCAGAAGTTACTGATAATTTAATTTCAGCATCCGTATTTGCTGATGGTGCGGCAGGGACAATTATCAATAGCAAAAAACCACAAGCAAGTAATAGCTTCGAACTGACTCAATTTGTCACATCCATTGCCCAAGAAAGTGAAAAAGATATGGCATGGACGATCGGCGATACCGGCTTTGATATGGTATTGTCTACTTACGTACCGGATATTATCAAATCTAACCTGGCGCAATCAATTCAACCTTTGTTTGAAGATTACCAACTTACCCCCATCGATATTAGCCACTGGGCACTCCATCCAGGGGGGCGTGCAATCCTGGATAAAGTTCAGCAAAGCTTCAACCTTGTGGACGATCAAATCTCCCCATCCCGACAAGTCCTTGCTGATTACGGAAACATGAGCAGCGCTACCATCCTGTTTGTGCTAAAAGAATTACTAAATCAACCTGCTTCCGAAAAGCAAGAGGCTGTTTTAGCAATGGCCTTTGGTCCGGGCTTAACCATTGAAAGTGGGTTACTCCAGAAAATAAAGGGTAGCTGATGCCTCTGTTTCTATCTCAGCAAGATACCGAAAGTAAAGAGCGCATGGATAGCCCTGACTGTGATCCACAAGAACTCCGAAATACCTACCGCCAGTTTGGTCGGGTTAATAGCTGGATTTCACAGTGGAAATCCATTTACAAATCTAAAATACGTCCTCATCTTCGACAAAACTCACAAAATTCACTTCTGGACATCGGATTTGGAGGTGGTGATATCCCCATTGCATTGGCTCGATGGGCAGCAAAAGATGAATTTAATCTTTCTATAACGGCCATTGATCCTGATCCACGGGCCATAAATTTTGTAGCAGAACTTGATTATCCTCCAAACATAGCTTTTCTGCAGTGTGATGTTTCCGAATTGAATCCCTCAGAAGAAAAGTTTGATTTCGTAATCTCTAATCATCTGGTTCACCATCTCGAAAAAAAAGAACTGCTTAACATTTTAGAACAATCTCGTGAACTAAGCACAAATACTGTTATTTTTAATGATCTTCGCCGCAGCGATTGGGCCTATATGTTGTTCAATATCTTCTCGCGCCCAATTTTTCGCAGTTCATTTATCACAGAAGACGGACTTACTTCCATCAAACGAAGCTATACCAAAACAGAATTACAAACAGTTGTTCCACAGGATTGGACGGTGCAAAACCTATTTCCGTTTCGACTTATGCTGACCTACGATCATGAATAATATTCCTGAGACATATCAGGTTGCTATTGTGGGTGGTGGTCCGGTAGGACTTTACCTGGGCTTGTGTCTCGAACAAGCAGATATTTCGTATATTATTCTTGAAAAAAGATCAGCCCCACGTGCCGGCTCTCGGTCACTGGGTATTCATCCCGTTTCGCTGGAGCTATTTGAGGAATTAAATATTGCCAGCAATTTCATTCATGATGGGATCAAAATCCAAAAGGGTCATGCTTTTATAAATACTGAAAAAATAGGAACGCTTTCTTTTGAGCATTGTCCCAAGCCGTTCAACTTTATTTTAGCTCTTCCACAACACCAAACCGAGACGTTGCTCGAACAAGCCCTAACCGAACGAAACCCGAATACTCTACTTCGCAATGCCGAGGTCAAGACAATCACAGAAAGTAACAAATACGTTGAGATTGCCTTTAACCAAAACGGGGAAAAGCATGCTATCCAATCAGAATACCTGGTGGGATGTGACGGCAAAAACAGTTTAGTTCGCAAACAGACCGGGATTTCGTTTCAGGGACAACATTATCCAGACACCTATATCATGGGCGATTTTACTGACAACACCCATTTTGGTTCTGATGCGGCTATCTTTTTATGCAATGAAGGACTTATTGAGTCCTTTCCACTGCCTAATAACCAACGTCGATGGGTATTAAAAACAGCTGATTATATTGATGACGTTTCAAAAGAACAGTTGACATCGAACGTTTTTAATAGAATTGGCCATTCGCTGAGCAGTACTCAACATACCATGATCAGCAGCTTCGGCGTACAAAAGCTGATTGCCAAACCTATGGTTAAAAACCGTACCATTTTAGTTGGAGATGCAGCGCATATTGTAAGCCCTATAGGCGGACAGGGTATGAACTTAGGCTGGCTTGATGCACGGGATCTGGCAAATACATTACATCAGGTACTCGGCAATAACTTCAAGAAAGATACGATTCTGAATCAGTATCAAAAACGACGGGAACATGCTGTCAAAAATGCAGCAAAAAGAGCTGAAATGAATATGAAATTAGGTAGAAAAATCACGGCTCCATTTTTTCGAAAAAAATTAATCTCCCTGATGCTAAAACCCCCGATCTCTCAGCTTATGGCAAATATTTTTACAATGCGAGGTATTGAACGGTGGCCGATTTAAACTATGCTGTCTTTATTTATCAAAACGAATTAAAAAGGTAGTTCCACATCCTCGTTGGATATCGATATCTGCATCAAGCCTGCGAATAAGCACATCAATAAGCCATCCGCCAACGGAACCAGATTCAGTGATCGAAAAATCCTCTCGAATTCCAGCCCCGTTATCAGAAACCTTAAACTCAATGACTTCACTATCTAATTCGTTGACCTCAATAATAATCTTGGGATCTTTTATATCTTCATCAAAAGCATGTTTATAGCAATTTACCAGTAATTCATTGAGAAGTAACCCACAACTCATGGCACGATCGGTATCCAAGGATACATCATCGGCTCTAACTTTTATCTTAACATCTCGGGAAGCATGTGAAAGTGTTTCGGCAATTTTCTTAGATAATCGCTCAACATATAGCTTCAGCTTAATCTCATTTCCAGGCTTGTTGTTGTACAGAAAATCATGCACTTCTGTCATCGACTTAATGCGAGTCATTGTTTTCTGCAAGGCCTCTCTGGCTACTTCATCTTCAATATCGGGCAACTCTAATTCAATTAGAGCTGTTATTGTTGACAAATTATTCTTTAACCGATGATGTACCTCCGTCAGCAGCAAATCTCGTTCTTCGAGCTTTTTTTGGACTTCCTGCAGCTCTCTGCTCCGTTCAATTGCCAATGCCACATGATCTGCCAGTGCCTCAAAAACAGGAATATCCCGATCAGTAAAATCGCCCTCACGCCTATTTATAGCCTGTAATACTCCAATCACTTTTTTATCGCTATCTCTCAGGGGTACACAGATAATATTTTCGCTGGTGAAGTCTTTAGATATATCACCGGCAAATAGATCGCTTTCGGTTACATTATTAGAATAGAATGGTTTTTCATTTTTCACGACCCAGCCGCCAATGCCCTCATCCCTTTTAATTCTTTTACCCTTAACCTCCCTTCTAACGGGACCCGTAGGCATGCTCACAATTAGCTCACCAGTATCTTCATCCAAAAGCATCAAGGAGCTGGCTTCCGTATTCATTACGTTTTGCACAACTTCAACACTCTCTCGCAAAATATTCCTCAGCTTAACAGCCCTATTAACACTGCTAATATTTTTTAGCAGAATTTGAAGACTACTGCTTGTTTTTTCGTCGTAAGATATTTTTCCGGCTATTTTATCCCTATTAAGTGATGACATTTTTCCTCAACAAACCCGATTAACCTTAATTTTTCGCTCTCTTATCTATATCTATTTAATATTTTTTGAGCTTATTTAAAAACAAATACAAGAATTACAATCAAAAGCCAATAAAAAAGCCCGGACTCTAAACGAATCCGGGCTTTAATATTTTGTATTCCAAAATTAGCAGATACTAATTTTTCTGTTCTTGTTCAGCTCGATAGTACTCTCGCAAAACATAATGTAAGATTCCGCCATTGCGATAGTAATCCACTTCAACAGGAGTATCAATACGACAAATCGTTTCAAAAGAAACTTTTTCACCGTCTTCTTTTTTGGCATCAACTTTCACCATCTGTTGTGCTTTGAGCTCATCATCCAAATGGATATCAAACTTTTCCGAGCCGTCCAGTCCGAGGGAATCAGCTGATTCTCCTTCCTTGAACTGTAGGGGAAGTACACCCATTCCAACAAGGTTAGAACGGTGAATCCGTTCATACGAGGTAGCAATAACTGCTTCAACGCCCAACAGAATAGTACCTTTTGCGGCCCAGTCTCGGGATGAGCCCGTACCATACTGATCGCCGGCCAGTGCCACAAGCGGCGTATCGTTTTTCTTATAGCGCATAGCCGCATCGTAGATGGTCGTAATATCATCTTCAGGGAAGTAGTTCGTGTATCCCCCTTCTTTGCCCGGTGCCAACTGATTTTTAAATCGCACATTGGCAAACGTTCCGCGGGTCATCACGCGATCGTTCCCGCGACGCGATCCGTAAGAGTTAAAATCTTTCGGCTCAACACCATGCTCAATTAGGTACTTTCCGGCAGGACTGTCTTTAGGAATATTTCCCGCCGGTGAAATATGGTCAGTGGTAATAGAATCACCCACTTTTACCAGTGCACGCGCTCCGTTTATTGATGTGATTGGATCGGGATCTTCGCCCATATCCATAAAGAACGGCGGCTCCTGAATGTAGGTGGATTCTTCCTTCCACTTATAAAGCTCTCCTCCGCCAACTGGAATTTCATCCCACTCTTCGGATTTAAAAATATCACCATATTGCTTTTCAAAAAGCTCAGGACGGATAGCATTATCAAGATGCTCGGCAATTTCTTCGGATGTCGGCCAGATATCCTTAAGATATACATCATTGCCATTCTTGTCTTTGCCAAGTGGCTCTTGTTCTAAATCAATATCTACCGTACCCGCCAATGCATAAGCTACAACCAACGGCGGCGAAGCCAGATAATTAGCTTTCACATAGGGATGAATACGTCCTTCAAAGTTTCGGTTACCCGAGAGCACTCCTGCTACGATCAGGTCACCTTCTTTCACCGCATTTTCAACCGCTTGCGGCAACGGACCTGAATTACCAATACAGGTTGTACATCCATAGCCCACCAGGTTAAACCCAAGTCGATCCATATAATCCGTAAGACCGGCTTCTTCAAGATAATCCGTAACTACACGAGATCCGGGCGCCAATGAAGTCTTGACATAAGGAGGAACTTCCAAACCTTTTTCGAAGGCTTTCTTCGCTACAATTCCAGCGCCCAGCATTACACTTGGGTTCGATGTATTTGTGCAGGAAGTGATAGCAGCAATCACAACATCACCGTGCTCCATCTCAATTTCCTGACCGTTTTTAAACGTGCCTTTATTTGCCAACTTTTCCTGTGCCAAGTTGAAACCCATAGTAGGGTCATCACTGGTCAGGCTGTTCTCAAACGTTTTTTTCATATTTGGCAGCGCAATGCGATCGTGGGGAAGCTTGGGGCCGGCTAACGATGTTTCCACATCACCGAGATCAAGCTCAAGCGTATCCGTAAATTCGGGATCGGGCGTATCATCCGTGCGATACAGTCCCTGCTCCTTCATATAGCGCTCAACCAATTCTACATGCTCGGGATCTCGTCCGGTACGGCGCATATAGCGCATGGCCTCATCATCCATTGGGAAAAAGCCCATCGTAGCTCCGTATTCCGGAGACATGTTCGCAATCGTGGCACGATCGGGCAGACTCATATTGCTTAGTCCGTCCCCGTAAAACTCCACAAACTTACCTACAACGCCGTGCTTTCGCAGCATCTGCGTTACAGTCAGCGTCAAATCGGTTGCCGTAATGCCTTCGCGAAGTTTACCTGTCAGCTTCATACCTACAACTTCTGGAACGAGCATATATATAGGTTGACCCAGCATAGCCGCTTCGGCTTCGATACCGCCAACACCCCAGCCAAGAATACCGAGACCATTGATCATTGTTGTATGCGAATCAGTACCTACCAGAGTATCGGGATAAACAACCGTAGTGCCATCATCTTCTTCTCTGCTGAATGCTCCTTTTGCCAGGTATTCAAGATTTATCTGGTGGACGATACCACGTCCCGGAGGAACAACTTTAAAATTGTTAAATGACTTTTGTCCCCATTTCAGAAACTCATATCGCTCGCGATTTCGCTCAAATTCTTTTTCCACGTTATGCATAAAAGCGTATTCCTGACCAAACTCATCTACCTGCACCGAGTGGTCAATCACCAGATCTACCGGCACTTGTGGGTTGATGGAAGTAGGATTACCGCCCATCCGCTCCATAGCAGAACGCAGCGCCGCCAAATCAACAATAGCCGGAACGCCCGTAAAATCCTGTAGTACAACCCGCGAAGGCTTGAACGGGATTTCACCCTGTGGATTCTTGGCATTGTAATTTGCCAATACTTCTACATCATCATCTGTAACAACATAGCCATCGTGCTCTCTGAGTACCAACTCCAGCAAAAGACGAATTGTAAATGGCAGTTTGCTAATATTACCGTATCCAAGCTCATCCAGCTTTTTCAAACTATACAGGTGCGCCTGGCCGGCTCCTGTATCGAAGGGGATTTTTGTCTCTAAAAATTTATTTACTTTACTCATGGGATCTTGATTGTCCTTTTTCAACTTTACTTCGCCTATTTTAAAGAGGCTTTTCTATAGCTGAAAGGTACAATTAATTTTTAAGAATATCTTATCTTAAACACCAGAATTTTTCGTCACAATACATTAGTTTTGATGCCCATATAACCAAATTGACAGTCCCAAATAGCGCTTAGAAAATATTCATAACTTCACCGTTGCAAATGGATATAAATAAGCCTATTTTTCGAGACTTCACACAAAAGCAATTATAAACAATTTTTAACCGTGGATACTAACAGTTACAAGACCTACTCCCCTAAACCGAGTGATATCGAAAAGAATTGGGTTCTTGTTGATGCCGAAGATCAGGCGCTCGGAAGAGTTGCTTCAAAGGTAGCAACCCTACTTAGAGGCAAGCACAAGCCTAACTTCGCTCCGCATATGGACACCGGTGACAACGTTGTTGTAATTAATGCCAGCAAAGTTAAACTGAGCGGCAAGAAACTACAACAGAAAGAATATTTCAGTTATTCCGGATACCCCGGTAGTGAACGTTTTACTTCGGCAGAAGAGATGCTGGACCACAATCCTGAATTGGTGATTAAAAAAGCTGTAAAAGGAATGTTGCCAAAGAATAAGATGGGCGACAAGCTTATGACCAATATTCGGATTTATGCCGGTCCGGTTCATGAACAAGAAGCACAACAACCAAAAAAAATCGAGCTTTAATCACGAATGGAACAGAAAAATTTCATCGGAAGAAGAAAAACTTCTACTGCGCGACTCTATATTCAACCAGGATCAGGTGAGTTTGTTGTAAACAAACGACCTCTGGATGAATATTTTTGCACTCAAGCACATCGCAATATTGCCAAGCTTCCGCTTGACGTTACCGAATCTAACGGACAGTTTGATATTAAGATTAACGTAAGTGGAGGTGGCATCACCGGACAGTCCGGCGCCATCCAGCATGCTTTGGCTCGCGCTCTTGACGATCACAACGAAGAGTGGCACGATGTATTGAAAGCACATGATCTGCTTACACGTGACGATCGTATGGTAGAACGTAAGAAATACGGTCAACCTGGTGCTCGTAAGAAGTTCCAGTTCTCCAAGCGTTAATAGATCGCGCTTTCACGTTTTCTTTTTCCACACGTACAAATTCAATCACACATATGCAGCTACTCAGTGCGCCGAGTGTCCCAACATCTGTTGGGATTAGCGCCGGGGATGATCTGCATAGAGGATTAACTCAAAAATAAATCTAACCTATGCCTACTACACCTGACTTAGAAGAACTATTGAAATCCGGTGCCCATTTTGGTCACCTTACCCGCCGATGGAATCCCAAAATGAAGGAATTTATCTTCATGGAACGCAACGGGATTCACATCATTGACCTCAAAAAGACACAGAAATTTTTCCAGGAAGCACTGGACGAAGTTACCAAGCTTGCCCGTGCCGGAAAAGATATCCTTTTTGTAGGAACAAAGAAGCAAGCTCAAGACATTGTTAGAACGGAGGCTATTCGATGTGGTATGCCTTTTGTTACTCACCGTTGGTTGGGAGGTATGATGACCAACTTCAGTACCGTTAAAAAGAGCATCTCTCGCATGGAAGAGATCGATCGTATGAGTAAAGACGGTACTTTTGAAGAGCTCACAAAGAAAGAAGCCCTCATGCTTGAACGTGAGTATGATAAGCTTGAAAACACCTTGGGCGGTATTGCCAATATGGGACATCTTCCCGGCGCAATCTTTGTTGTTGATACAATCAAAGAGGACATCGCCGTAAACGAAGCGGTTAAACTAAATATTCCCCTTATTGCAATGGTTGATACCAACAGTGATCCTGATACTCCGGATTACATTATACCCTGCAATGATGATTCTGCTCGCAGCATTCAGCTTGTCACTTCTAAAATCGCCGATGCCATTATTGAAGGCAACGCCGAGCGCGAAGCTCAAAGTGAAGAGCAAATTATGGATCAAGCTACAGAAGAAGCACGTAAAGCTGAAGAGCAGCAGGTAAAAGAAAAAACAAAAGCTACGGGCAAACGCCGTAAACGTCGCAAGAAGAAAGATTCAAGCGACGAGTCTTCGAACGAAGAAGAATAAACGGCTGTACTATTCTTTTAAACTTAGAACAACAATTTAAATAGCGTAACTCGAACAATGAGTATTTCTGCAAAAGACGTAAAAGAACTGCGCGAACAGACAGGGGCCGGCATGATGGACTGCAAAAAGGCCCTCCAAGAAGCTGACGGCGATTTTGAAAAAGCAACTGAAATCCTTCGTAAAAAAGGACAACAACTTTCTGAGAAGCGCTCCGATCGCGAAGCCAACCAAGGTTTGATTGTTACACGCGTAAGCGATGACGGAAGTAAAGCAGCAGCACTTGAAATTAACTGTGAAACGGATTTTGTTGCTCGTAACGATGATTTCCAAGATCGTACGCAACAGTTTCTAGACATCGTATTTGATAACGAAATCGACTCGGTTGATGAACTACTTGAAACCGAACATAACGGACTATCTATTGCCGATCATGTAAAAGACATGGTTGGTAAAATCGGTGAAAAGATTAAGATAAACCGTGTTTTATACGCTGAGACGGATGGCTTCTTTATCTCATACATCCACCCCGGTAATCAACTTGGTGTATTGGTTGAATTTGAAGGGGAAGTAGAAGATCCCGAAATCGGAAAAGATGTTGCTATGCAGATTGCGGCAATGAATCCGCTGGCAGTAACACGAGACGGCGTTGACAGCTCAATTGTTGAGAAAGAACTCGAAATCGCCAAAGACCAACTTCTCGAAGAAGGAAAATCTGAAGAGATTGCTGAGAAAGCTTCACAAGGAAAATTGCGGCGCTTCTATGAAGAACGTGTTCTCCTGGAACAAAAGTTTGTGAAGGACAACAGCCTCTCTGTTGAAGAGTATCTCGAAAACAATGATACTCCGCTGGTTAAGTCGTTTCATCGACTCCAGCTCGGCGATGACTCGTAATCATTTTGATCCGCAAAAAAGGCTACCAATTCGGTAGCCTTTTTTTTATGCTTAAGGGATTATAAGATTGATCATATCGTATTAAAAGACAGTCAATTCAATAATTAACAAGGGTAAAAAAGTGAAGACCAAATATCATCGGATTTTATTAAAAGTAAGCGGAGAAGCACTTTTAGGTGAACAGGGACACGGCATTGACGGAGATATTCTTACCCAGTACTCCGAGGAAATCAAGTCTATACATGACGAAGGATTTGAGGTTTCGGTTGTCGTTGGAGGAGGAAATATCTTTCGAGGTGTCAAAGGCGCCACGGAAGGTATGGATCGCGTACAGGGAGATTACATGGGCATGCTTGCTACCATGATTAACAGCATGGCTCTGCAGGATTCTCTGGAACGGATGGGAGTACAAACGCGCCTTATGTCGGCTATTAGGATGGAAGAAATCGCAGAACCCTATATTCGTCGGCGTGCTACCCGACACCTTGAAAAAGGACGAGTTGTGATTTTTGGTGCCGGTACCGGCAATCCTTATTTCACGACCGATACGGCTGCTTCGCTTCGCGCAATCGAAATTGAAGCCGATGTTATTCTCAAAGGAACCCGCGTTGATGGAATTTTTGATTCTGATCCGGAAATCAATCCCGATGCTGAAAAATTCCCCACAATTACCGGCGAAGAAGTGCTTAGTCGCCAGCTGGATATCATGGATTTAACAGCCTTTACCCTCTGCCGCGAAAATAAAACGCCAATTATTGTTTTTGACATGAATAAAGTTGGAAACCTGAAAAAAGTCTTGCAGGAAGATGCATCAGTGGGATCAAAGGTGGTTTGGGAAGATTCTTAGATTTCTTAAATTCATTTTGATTAAATAATAGCATCATCAAAAAAGAATTAACCAACACGCGAATATTATGATACCTCCAAAGTTAGAGCCCATTATTAAATCTGCCGACAAAAAAATGGATCAGGCTGTTGCACACTATAAAAAAGAACTGTCTCATATTCGCGCCGGTAAGGCTCAACCTTCGATTCTTGATGGGGTGAAAGTTGATTATTATGGGTCGCAGACCCCTTTAAACCAATTGGCTAACGTCAGTGCTCCTGAAGCCCGTCTGCTTACCGTAGAACCGTTTGATAAATCTGCCATGGAAGATATCGAAAAGGCCATTATGTCTGCCGGGCTGGGATTAAATCCCAATAACGATGGAAATATTATTCGGATTCCCTTGCCTATACTCTCGGAAGAACGCCGTAAAGAACTCGTGAAGCGTGTAAATGAACTGGCGGAAGAAGCACGCATTTCTATCCGAAATACTCGTCGTGATGCTAATGAAGAGGTTAAAAAGAAAGTACAGGAAGAATCACTTCCTGAAGATTCTCTCTACGAGGCTGAAGAGGAAATTCAGAAATTAACCGATCAGCATACTGACAAGGTGGAAAACCTTTCTGAGAAAAAGGAAAAAGAGATAATGACCGTTTGATTTAAGTTGCAAGATACAGGTTACATGTTAAAAGTTTCCTTATGTAACTTAGACCTCAACTTTTAATAACCAAATAGATTAATAACCTTTCCTTTGAAAACTAATTCATAAAATTTGGCTGTATTTATTTTTTAGAACTGATTGAATTTTTAACGAAAAAAATACAGAGCTTAGGTTATAACTAACCTGTAACCCGTAACTTGTAACCTGTTAATGTATATATCCGAACTTGAACTTCAGGGCTTCAAGAGTTTTGCCTACAAAACCAATGTCTCTTTTGATAAAGGCATAACAGCAATTGTGGGACCCAACGGCTGCGGCAAATCCAATATTGTTGATGCCATGCGATGGGTTCTTGGCGAACAGCGCCCTACCCTGCTTCGCTCTTCAAGCATGTCGAACGTTATCTTCAACGGGACTGCTAAAAAGAATGCCTTGGGCATGGCGGAAGTCTATCTGACGTTTGTTAATAACAAAGGTCTGCTCCCTACCGAATATAACGAAGTTACCATTGGGCGACGCCTGTATCGATCGGGAGAAAGTGAGTACCTCATCAACGGTACTACCTGCCGACTAAAAGATATTACCGATCTGTTTATGGATACCGGGATGAGCTCGGATGCCTATTCGGTAATTGAACTAAAGATGGTCGAAGAAATTCTTAATGATAAAAATAACGATCGTCGTCGACTTTTTGAGGAAGCCGCAGGTGTTACCCGATATAAGGAAAAACGTAAAAAAACATTTCGCAAGCTCGACGAGACCCAAGCCGATCTCCAGCGCGTTGAAGATATTCTGGTTGAGGTTCGAAAGAAGACAAACTCCCTCGAGAAACAGGCCGAAAAAGCTCAAAAGGCAAAGAAATACAAAAAAGAGTTAGAACATCTCGACAAGGCCTTAAACAAGCATGAATACCTTAAAATAAAAGAAGAGCTTGAACCGCTCGAAGAACGCATTGACAATGCGGATAAAGAAAAAAAGGAGATTGTTGCCAAAGCGGAAAACCTTGAAGATGAAGCCGAGAAAGCTCGCAAAACGCTAAATGAAAAAGAGCGCCAGCAGTCTGAGGCACAACGACGGGTAAGCCAGCTCAATTCTAAGATTCGGGATACTGAAACAACCCTCGAGATTACTCAGGAGAAGATCTCCAATGAAGAAAACGTAATTGAACAATACACCAGCGATATTGAGCAGAGCGAAAAAGACCTGGAAGATCTTAGAGAAGCCTTTGAAAGTAGTAAAAAGAAACTAGCTACGTTCGACGACGATCTTGAAAAAGCAGAAAAAAATCTTGCGGAATCCAAGGAGCGTTACTCCGAAATTCAACAGCAGTACAATAAAGAGCAAGAAAAACTAAACCAGCTCGAGCAAGAATTCTCGCAGGCGAATCAGGATCTCAACGATCTGCAAACCAAGCGGATCAAAATTGAATCAAGGCTGGAAAATACCGAAGGTGATTTGGTTCGCATCCGTGAAGAAATTGAAGATCTCGAAGATGAGATTATGAATTTTCGCGGAGAGAAAAAGCTGGCAAAAGAAAAGCTTGAAAAAGCAATAGAAGCACGAGACGAACAACAGCAAAAACTGCAGTCCGCTCGCGAGCAACGCGAAGAGCTTAGCGAAGAACAAAATACGCTCAAAGATCAGATCCGTAGTTACCAAAGCAAGCTTGATTCAGTACAGTCTGAGATCGAACTCTTTCAGGATATTGCAAATTCCAATGAAACTTTTCCAAGCAGTGTACAGTTCCTGCTCGAGAACCATGGTGATCAGTTTAACCAGTTAGACGTTGTATCCAACCTTCTTTCCACTGATGAAAAACACGCAGTTGCCCTTGAGGCTGTCTTGGCGGATGCGCTTAACTATGTGGTCGTTGATACACTGGATGACGCCCGAAAAGCCGCCACACTCCTCAAAGAAAATGACAAGGGGCGGGCAACTTTTATTCCGCTCGATCAGCTTTCCGACTCGTATCAAACCGTTTCTGACTCCCTTGCCAATGAAGTTGAAACGGAATCAAAATTCACCCCTGTAAAAGAACTTTTGCTAGGCAAAGTCCGCGTTTTTAACTCTGTTGATGAGGCTTACTCTTCGCTAAAAAATAACGGGCAAACAGGTGTGACACTTGAGGGTGAAGTTATCACAAATACCCAATTTTTAAAGAGTGGAAGCAAAAGCAAAAATGCGGGCATTCGTGTTGGCTTAAAGGATAAAATCGCTAAACTGGAAGATAAGGGCGGCTCCATCAGCAGTGAGATTCAATCATCCGAAGATAAGCTTGAGGAAGTCCGGCAGCAATATGAAGCTATTGATCTGGATAAGCTGGAGCAGGAGCTCAAAGAGAAAGAACAGCAAGTCCGAAAGATTGAAAATAACATCAACAGCTTTGAGCACAAGATTGAGATTTATCAGAAAAATATTGGCGAACTCGAAAATCGACGCGAGTCACTCATTGATAACGAGGATTCCTCTCAACAACAGCTTGATGAACTTCAGCCCAAGCAAAAGGAATTGCAACAAAAGCTAAAGGATCTGCATGAACAGCAGGAGAATAAGAAGGAAACGCTACAAGAACTTGATGAAGAACGCTCAATAGCTCAAAGCCGATACAACGACGCGCAGCTGAAGCATCAGGATCTGAAGAATAAAGTTGAGAATCACGAGCGGGATATTAAACGAGCACAGGAAGGAATTAAAAACCTTAAGAAACGACTTAAAATTCGATCGGAGAAGACCGAAGAAGCCAAAGAACGTATCAGCAACTACCGATCAACAATTGAGCAGCTTGAAGACAAACTGAGCACCCTTAAAGAGAAAAAGCAGGAGGCTGACAAGCAGCTTGAACAGGCCGAGGAAGCTTCGGGTAAGCAGCGCGGACGCATCAATGAAATTGAGAAGGATCTGAAGGAAGTTCGCCGACGCAAGGAAGTAAATATGGAACTCGTTCACCACCTTGCGATGTCGAAGGAAAAATACGAGATGCAGATCGAAAATCTCTCTGATCATATCTGGGAAACCTACGGCGTATTGATGGATCAGATCGATAAAGAAATGCCTGAGGATACCGAGCCGGATGAGGCCAAAGAACGCATTTCCTGGCTGCGGCAGAAGCTCAATAAAATCGGTGAAGTGAATCCGCTGGCCATTGAAGAATACGAAGAGGAAAAAGAGCGACTCGATTTTTACGAAGAGCAGGTCGGTGATTTACACCAGGCCGCTGAGGAGCTTCAGGAAACGATTAATGAGATCAACAAAACGGCTGTTGAGCGATTTAATAAAACGTTCGAAAAGATCCGCGTCAATTTTCAGAAGGTATTCCATACGCTCTTTAATGAGGATGACTACTGTGATCTTGTAATTGACGAGGAAGCAGAAGATCCGCTTGATGCAACCATTGAAATCAAGGCCAATCCCAAAGGTAAGCGTCCCTCTACCATTAACCAGCTTTCGGGAGGAGAAAAAACGCTTACGGCCATTGCTCTATTGTTTGCCATCTATCTCGTTAAGCCCTCTCCGTTCTGTGTTCTTGATGAGGTTGATGCCCCACTGGATGATGCCAACATTGAGCGTTTTGCGGATATGGTTCGTAATTTTAGCGAAGAAACACAATTCATCATCATCACGCACAACAAAAAGACCATGAGCAAAGCCGAGATGATGTATGGCGTAACGATGCCGGAAACAGGCATCAGCCGCCTTGTTGGTGTTAAACTGGATGAAGTTGCTGAAGTTTAGGGAAAACACAATGCACTACTAGGTTAACCTGATTACCCTGACTTATTAGCTATTCCTTGGAAGTTTTTAATGATCGATTTGCTTATTCCTCTTGTTATTATCCGTGATGTTTCGCACTCAGCTTCGTATATTTAGGAGCTAAATCAAATCCAGCAAATAGTTATGGCTCGCAAGAAATTCAACATCCCGGACATTTATCAATCGCCTATCATTAGTAAGGTCAAAGATGCCAACAAGGTGGTAGATCCTACGAAGAAAGACCTTGAGCCCAGCGTGCTCGATTTTGGCCCTGTTCGATTTTTTGTACCACGACATTTCGGCTTTTGTTACGGCGTAGAAAATGCAATTGATATCGCCTATGATACTGTGAAGAACTATCCGGATAAGGATATCTACCTGCTCAGCGAAATGATTCACAACCCAACAGTAAATGAAGACCTGCAGGCTCGGGGCGTTAAATTTCTATTTGAAACGGACGGCACTGAGCTGATCCCCATTGAGTCGCTCGACGAAGATGATATTGTGATTGTGCCCGCCTTTGGGACGACTATTGAAATTCAGCAAAAGCTGAAAAAGCAGGGCATCGATCCTTATGAATACAATACCACATGTCCCTTTGTGGAGAAGGTTTGGCGTCGGGGCAAACAGCTCGGCAAAAAAGGATATTCGCTTGTTATCCACGGCAAGCACCGCCATGAAGAAACCCGGGCTACCTTTTCGCACAGTGCAGATCACTCGGAATGTGTCGTTGTTTTAAATCCCGAAGAAGCACAGATTTTAGCAGATATCATGACGGGCGATCGCCCGCAGTCGGATTTTGAAGAGTATTTTGGACATAAGAGCACAGATAATTTTGATCCGCAACAAGACCTGGAACATTTTGGCGTGATAAATCAGACAACCATGCTGGCCACCGAAACGGAGGAAGTGATGGGGATTCTTAAAGAGGCGGCTATCAAAAAATACGGTGAGGCTGATATTCTCGATCACTTTGCCGATACTTCGGATACCCTTTGCTATGCAACGAACGAAAACCAGTCGGCAACGCTGGCTCTGGCCGAAACGGATGCTGATCTGTCGATCGTGGTAGGCGGATATAATTCGTCGAACACCTTGCACCTAGTTGAAATTTTAGAGCACTCCTTTCCTACCTATCACGTTCGGGATGCTGAAGAAATCGAATCTCCGGAAAAAATCCAGCACTTTAACCAGTGGGATAAAGAGCTCAAGCAAACAGCAAACTGGCTGTCATCTAAAGATCAGCCGATAGATATTGCTATCACTTCGGGAGCCTCATGCCCCGATGTACTGGTAGACGAGGTTATGCTTAAGATCCTCAATTATTTTGAAGATACCCGATCGGTCGAGGAAGTAATCAAGCCATTCGAAGAAGAGTTGGACGAAGTAGCTTAAATGAATGATCAATTATCCAGCACAATGAAGTACGCTACGCGCCGCGGTTGAAAAGATCGCAACTTGATATGGTATCGCTCATTTTTTTCTTCGATCTCAGGAGTTACGAAGCCAGTAGAATCTTCTAAAATCTGCTGATAACTTACATATGCGTCAAAGGGATTTTCATCCTGAACATCAGTGTATTCTTCAATAGGCACATCGTATTTAATGGTAATAGCAAGTGGGCTGTAGCTCATCATGCGTCCCGGAGGAAGGTTACGCGTGGTTATATTTGCCTGCATTTCTCCCTCGGTATATTCGACGACATCAGCCTCAAAACTGACCTCACTCTGCGACAAGTTGATAAGCTCACTCGACGACTCCAACGGTACAGTCTGGGAAATATCCTTAGTAACATTATTAATTTGAACGGAATCAGTAGACCACTCTTCAATACCTTTAAGAAGTGTAGCTGCTCCATCAATGGTAACACTGTCGGGATTTATCGTCGGAGATTCTAAAAAACCGTATTGCTCGCTGAAATTAACATTTACTGCAGAACGTACAGGTACTTTTTTCGAAGCCCGATCTCCCAACTGCACTGTTAAATTCTGTGGTTGCACTCGCTGAATATTGATATTCAGCATCGCATTCATCTGTTGCTGCACCTGATCAAATAAATTTACCTCGGTATCGCTTACATCAATATTTATAGTAGGCGGATTGTTATATAAATTTATCAGCTTCCATCCTTCTCCTGTCACGCTTACCGTTGCGGTGTTGGGGAGGTCTCTGACCAGCGCTTTTTCTGCGGGAACACCCCCAAGCTGGATGGGTAACTCAATATTCAAGGTATAATCGCGGCTTAAATTGACCATCAGCCATAAGGCCAGCGCTAAAATAAGCGCAACTACAAAAACAATGATGCGTTCACGACCAAAGTCGGCAATCTCATCCTCATTTGATTTTTGCAGAAGCGACTCCCACCCAGCAAGTAACTTCTCTTTAAATTCCTCAATTTTTGATGTATCCATAAATAATTGTCAGGTCAATCGATCATATTTGGACAAATACTAAAGATCAAATATACATTATGAGCGTACAACAATCTCTTTGATTATTTTCTCGTCTACCTGATCATTTAACTTTTTGGCGATGCTATAGCGCTTCATGTGAATCTCTTGCCGCCACGCTGGATTTTTAACGTGCACCACCAAATTTCCGTGTTCAAAATGCAGATTCTCTGTCTGTTCGGCAATGCGTTCGCCTACAGTCTGTTCCCAAAGCGATAAAATCATTCCCCGTTTTAACCTTTTACGATGGGGATATGTATCTAAAAAATTTTTTAACGCCTCCTTCAGAGATTTTGGTGAATTTGATTTATATCGTCCCATAACTACTAATATTGATTACGGTTTAACAACAGAAACCTGTCCCTGCTCCACTTTGTATTTTCTATTCCGTTCACCGTCAAAGGTTATATAATCATCAAAAGGAATAGGATTGGCCGCCGTAACAAAAGTCTGTCCGGCATGTTCAATAAGTGCATTCAACAATACCTCGGTGCGCTGGGCATCCAGATCACCAAACACATCATCTAGTAGAAATATAGGCAGATCATCCAGCTCATCCGAAAAATACAAAAGCTGGGCCAGTTTCAAAGCAAGAGCAAACAGTCGGTGCTGCCCCTGGGAGCCATACTTACGCAGCTCAAAGTCATCAAGATAAAAAACAATCTCATCACGGTGCGGACCAACGAGCGTCAGCTCCCGTTCGAGCTCGTGATCCTGCTCTTTCTCAAGCTCCGCCTGGTAACGCTCTCTCACCGTTTCCTCATCCTCTGAAGGCTCACAAAACGTCTCATATTCCAGATGGGGCTCATGCCGCATACCGGATATCACTTCGTACTCCTTCGCCAGGTAGTCCCGGAACTTATTTAACACCTCGGTACGCTTAGCCACAATGCGCGAGCCGTATTCCATCAGCTGCACGTTCCATGGCTCGAGGTAAGCAATCAACACTTCTCGACTTCCCCGGAACTCCTGCAGCAATTTATTACGCTGCTTACGAGCTTTTCGGAAATCAAGCAAGTCTTGCAGATAGGCCGGAGAAATCTGGCTGATAAAGGAATCAATAAATGATCGACGCTGCTTGGGTCCTTCACTGGTTAACTTTTTATCGGATGGAGAAAGTACCACCACAGGTACCATTCCAATTAGATCAGAGAGGCGATCGAGCGGACTTTCATTGACAAAAATCTTCTTCCCTTCTCCACGGGAGTAGGAACACCCCACGTCAAAACTGGCGCGTATATTTCCCTCAAAATGCCCCTTGATCATAAAAAAAGTAGCCTCCTGATTCACCACGTACATATCACTGCTGGATACAAAACTGCGGCTCATACACAGGTAGTGAATAGCATCAATAAGGTTGGTCTTTCCCGCACCATTTTGACCAACAATCACATTCATGTGCGGTGCCCATTCAGCCACAGTTTCCTCATGGTTACGAAAATTCTGCAGTTTTAAATTTGTGATCTTCATTGGCACCTGCTATCAGCTAAAAAAATAGCGCGAGTAAATACCCGCGCTATCATATCTTAATTTATTACGTAATTTGGAACTCCTTAAAATCCAAAGGCATCACTTCCCATAAAAATCGCATTTTCACCCAGCTGTTCTTCGATTCGCAGCAGCTGATTATACTTCGCGATGCGATCGGTACGACTCATGGAACCCGTCTTAATCTGTCCCGCATTTGTTGCCACCGCCAGATCCGCAATGGTCGTATCTTCCGTTTCACCCGATCGGTGGGAGACAACGGCTGTGTAGTCATTCTTATGAGCCATCTCAATGGCATCAAGCGTCTCTGTAAGCGTGCCAATTTGATTTACTTTAATAAGAATAGAATTGGCCACCCCCTGCTTAATGCCGCGCGCCAGGCGTTCGGTGTTGGTGACAAAAAGATCATCCCCAACCAGCTGAACTTTATCTCCAATAGCATCGGTTAGCTTCTTCCAGCCGTCCCAGTCATTTTCATCAAGAGCGTCTTCAATAGAAACAATAGGATATTTGTCAACCCAGTTGCTCCAAAATTCAACCATCTCTTCACTGCTTCGCTCACTGCCATCGCTCCATCGAAATTCATAAACGCCTTTGTCAGCATTGTAGAATTCAGCGGTGGCGGGATCGAGTGCAATAACCACTTCCTCACCTGGGATATAACCGGCTTTTTCAATCGCATTCAAAATTACTTCCACCGCTTCTTCATTGGAATCCAAATCCGGGGCGAAACCTCCTTCATCACCAACAGCAGTGTTATAATTTTTATCCTTCAGCACTTTTTTCAGATGATGGAAAATCTCTGATCCCATGCGCACAGCTTCAGAAAAAGACTTTGCTCCGCTGGGCATAATCATAAATTCCTGCAGATCTACATTATTATCGGCATGCGAACCGCCGTTAATAATATTCATCATCGGCAGCGGAAGCACTTTTGCATTTACTCCTCCGATATAACGCCATAACGGTAAATTGAGCGCATTTGACGCCGCATCCGCAGCAGCAAGCGACACTCCTAAAATAGCATTGGCACCTAAATTTCCTTTGTTTTCGGTACCGTCAACTTCGAGAAGTGTGTTATCAATTTCTACCTGGTTAAATACCTCGTATCCCCGCAGCTCATTGGCAATTACTGTATTCACATTTTCAACTGCCTTGCTGACTCCTTTCCCCAGGTAATGATCCGATTCTGTATCACGGAGCTCAACGGCTTCGTGCTCACCGGTAGATGCACCCGATGGTACAGCTGCACGACCCACCATATCATTTGTCAAAACCACATCTACTTCAACCGTGGGATTCCCTCTTGAGTCAATAATTTGTCGGCCAATAATTTCTTCAATAAAACTCATTGTAATATCTTATTTATTGTCGTGGAAATTGTAGACAAAGGTACAAGGTTTTTATCTACTGATAAAGAGGCAGATGGCAAATAAACTGCCGAAGGGCAAAATGATTTAATACCAGAAACTACTTTGAAACATAATCTGAAATTCAGGATTTAGGATGAAGATTGCAGGATACAGACCTCAAAATAGCTACGAATCTGTGACCCTCATCATCCTGCTTCTTCTATCCTGTATCAGGTGGTATCCTGCCTTTATTACCACATTCCTCCAAAAGTAAATTTAATCTGTGGTGTACCAAAGTATTTCTGGGCATCAAAGAATTTAACTCTTGACTCAAATACCGGCTCGCCATCGGCGTTGTATTCGGTAGGTTTATACGGCTCCATAATTTGCAAGCCTTTATCGAAATAGTAAAAGAAATATCCAAACTCGATGGTGGTGCGAGACTTAAATTTGCTACCTAAATCTACTCCAATCTTAATAGCGCCACTGTATCCCCAGTGGGTTTCACCTTCGCTCCAACCTGTGAAAAAATCGTTTACACGCTCAACGGGAAATAAAAATCCATTGGGACCTACTTGAAAATCGCGAAATCCATTGGGTTCTCCATATTCGGGAACCGTAGTATCACTAACATAGGGGTACGTAAATGCCAAAGCAGGACCACCCGCAGCACTTACAAAAAAGCGCATATTATCCTGTATATGACGAGCAAAAAGGCGCTGCTTAACCCCTAACAAAAATGGGAATCCAAATGCTCGTTTATATTTATTAGGTATAATTTGTTGACCCGTTAAAAAACTCTGAAAGTTTTGCTCACTCGCATCTCTAATACCTGTTATACCCGTACGAAATGTAATTTCAGTAAATGGAGCTACCGCGCGGCCGTAGGTTCCTCCAATTCCAAAACCAAAATTATTGAGAACCAGATCAAAACCAAGTGCGTTATGATATCCTTCCGACAAAGGCGTTTTAGGATCCGACTTTTTAATAACTTCCGGCTCTTTAATCTGGGCAATAGCGGTATCGGCTAAAACACTCAAGAGCAGTGTCAGGACAAGTACAGGAAATATTTTCTTTATCATCGATTTCTTCATGTATGGCTGCCGCTGTATTAAACTTTCACTAATTTATAAACGTATTATGATAACAATCGTTCAAACAAAAAATTATATAGAAATTTAGGTTGTTATAAATAAATATATACGAACCTACAAACAAATTTGACTCTGAGTATATAAAAACTTTTATTCAGGCTCTTTATAACCTATCAAATCTACCAATAGAAGTTAACACATTATGGCTACTGTAAGCAAGTATCTTGTTTTTGGGCCCGCAGATACATTACGTAGAATGCCCGAAAAGCTCTTTAATGATATAGAGCCTAAGTATTTGTACAAATATCAATCATCCGACAGTGGTGATGAAGTTCACGTTGCTGTTTATGAGGAGTATGAAAAGCAAATAAACGCAAGTGTAACTCTTACCTGTATTATTGAATTTACCGGTAAACAAAATCGGTTTGAGCTCAAAAAAACCGGTGGACGCATGGGATTTCGCGGTAGCTCGCTGGACGAAGAAAAACGCACCATTGACGATGAGGTAATCGACTTTATATTAGATTTCGGCAAGCGTTTTGGACTTACCGTTCAGCAAGAGAAAGAGCAACAAGTCGAAGAAGACGAGTCGTAACTACTTCAATACTACAAGATGAGTAAAAAGGTCGAGGAATGGACGGTCCTTTCCATGTTGGAATGGGGCACTGATTTTTTTAAAGAGCAAGAAATTCCCGATCCCCGGCACAGTATTGAATGGCTATTGGCCGAGACGCTCAATATCAAACGGCTGGATCTGTATCTCAAATTTGATCGGCCGCTTTCCCCTCAGGAACTCGATAAGTTACGACCAATGGTTAAGCGCAGGGCTCAACACGAACCCCTGCAATACATAGTTGGGTTTACCGACTTTATGAATGCCCGCATTTCGGTGAATGAGCAAGTCCTCATCCCCCGCATTGAAACCGAACAGCTTGTAGAGATTATTCTGGATGAACATCAGTCCGAGGAGCTTACTGTGCTCGATATCGGAACCGGATCAGGCTGCATCCCTATTGCACTAAAAATGGAGCAACCCAGTTGGAAATTATTCGGGATTGATATTTCTGAAGATGCACTCAACACCGCCCGGGATAATGCTGAACAAAATGATACTGACGTTTCTTTCTCCAAAGGGGATATTTTGAATCCCGACAGTATTTCCATTTCCGGCCCCTTCGATCTAATCGTTTCCAACCCTCCTTATGTAAAACCAGAGGAAAAAGATATCCTCGAGCGGCAGGTCAAAGACTATGAACCGGCCGAAGCCTTATTCTTTGATGACCTCGAAAAAATGTATAACAGCATTATCGAATTTGCATCACAGAAGCTGACAAAAAACGGCTACTTATATTTGGAATTGCACGAAAATTATAGTCAGCAAATTTTGGCTCTTTTCGACGAGCAAAAGTGGTCAGCGCATATCGAAAATGATTACGATAAAAAATCTCGTTTTATTATAGCTCAGCAGCGCTAATTAGCTATTTTTCCTCCATTTCAGCCAATAAATATCGGTTACGTATTTTGGACTATTTACTCCATAATATGCATGTGGATAACTTGTGGAAAACTTTTTTATGGCGGTATTCGATAAATTGCTTTTAGGTAAAATCATTGTTAGCGTAATATTATGTACTGTCAAGTGGAATTTGATAGAAATATGTAAAAAATACTAAGTGTCTGCCTCGCATGTATTTACAATGTTTAGAGCAATGTGGATAACTTTTACGCGCACGGGCAAAATTTTTTTGACATCTGTCTTCGAAATTATCATCTTCGTTTCACACAAAATTGGGACAGCACAAAAATGTGTGGATAACTGTAGGGTATCTTGAGTAAGAATTTTAAAATTTAGAAGAGGTTAAGGGACGTTGAGTAATATTTCTTCCGAGGCTGCGTGGGAACAGTGCTTAGAAATTATTAAAGACAATATCAGCTACCAGAAGTTCAAGTCATGGTTCGAACCTATCGAGCCGGTAAAGCTGGAAGAAAACACACTTACAATTCAAGTTCCAAGTCAGTTCTGGTACGAGTGGTTGGAGGAACATTATTATGGGATGTTGCGCTCTACCCTGGCAAAAGTATTGGGCGATGATGGCAAACTTGAATATTCGGTAGTACTCGAAAAGTCTGATGACAATACTGACAACCGGTCGGTGCGTCTTCCACAGCGACCCATGCCACCAGAAAATAATCAGGGACAAGAAATTAAAGGATATTCGGAATATAGTCCGGGCAAAATTGAGAATCCGTTCGTAATCCCGGGAATACAAAAAACAAAAATCGACTCCAATCTTAATTCCAGCTATGTTTTTGATCGCTATATAGAAGGTGACTGCAACAGGCTGGCGCGATCGGCAGCGATGGCCATAGCCGAAAATCCGGGAAGCAGTTCGTTCAACCCGTTCTTTATTTACGGCGGTACCGGTCTTGGTAAAACGCACCTCATCCAAAGTATTGGCAACAAGGTAAAACAGGAACACGGTAATGAGCTTGCCGTCCTCTATATTTCTTCCGAAAGCTTCACCAACGAATTTGTGCAGGCTATCCGGAATAATCGGGCCAGTGAATTCACGATGTTTTATCGACAGATTGACGTGCTGATTGTCGACGACATCCAGTTTTTTAGTGGCAAGGAAAAAACCCAGGAAGAGTTTTTCCATATTTTCAATGCACTCCACCAAGATGGCAAGCAGATTATTCTAAGCAGTGACCGTGCCCCTCGCGAAATTCCGGACATCGAAGAACGACTTATCTCTCGATTCAGCTGGGGACTCAGCGCCGACCTACAGGTTCCGGAATACGAAACCCGATACGCTATCCTGGAGCGCAAAGCCTCAGACAACGGCATAGAGCTATCGCACCAAGTACTTGAATTTATTGCTCATAACTTCAAATCGAACGTCCGTGACCTTGAAGGAGCCATTATTAAATTACTGGCTTTTGCATCGCTGGAACATGTGGATGAAATTGAACCACAAATGGCCAAACGTGTGCTTAAAGATATGATCCAGGAGTCACAGACGACTATCTCGATCGAGCAGATCCAGGATTATGTTTGCGATTATTTTAGTATTGATACCAATAAAGTGCGCGAAAAAACTCGCAAGCAAGAAATTGTTGAAGCGCGTCAAATAGCGATGTATCTGTCAAAGCAGTTTACCGACTCGAGCCTAAAAACCATTGGGCTTCATTTTGGCGGACGCGACCACTCAACAGTTATTCATGCCATATCTACTGTTGAAGAACGCATGCAAACAACCGCCAAGCACAAACGCATTGTGGAAGAGTTGCACCAGAAAATTGAAGTATCCACGCTGTAATTTATGGAAACCCTGACGCTTAAAAGTCTCCGCTTCAAAGGGTATCACGGTTATTACGAAGAAGAGCGCGAGCAGGGTAATGATTTTGAAGTGGATATTGTTTTTACGGCTGACTTGCGCAAGGCAGGAGAAACAGATCAACTTGAAGATACAATCGATTACCAAGAAGTACTTGCCATCATTAAAAAAGTGATGAACGGTCCCTCCCTTAAACTCATTGAAACACTGGCCAAAAGGATCGGCGACCAGCTTTTCGATCAATTTACCAATGTCGGCGCCCTAAAAGTGTCTGTGCGCAAGCTTCACCCGCCCCTCGACGTAGAAACCGCATATTCTGAGATTACGATGGAATGGCAACGGTAGTTGTAGCACTGGGATCAAACGTAGGAGATCGGCATCAACACCTGATAGATGCCGCTGAATTTTTGGAAGAGCACTCAGACTATCCCCTGAAAAAATCATCGATCTATATTACCGCACCGGTTGGCCCCTCAACCCGTGACTTTTTCAATGCTGTTATAGTGATGAAGAGCAATGAAAGTCCAAAGCCACTGATCAAAAGGTTTAAAGATTTTGAGCAGCGACATGGACGCAGCGCCGATCAGCCGAAATGGAGCGCCCGCACGATCGACCTGGATATAATTTCTTATGGCGACTTGGTGATTCAAACGGATAATCTTATCATTCCGCATCCGGAATATCAGAAACGACTTTTTGTGTTAACCCCCTTGGCAGAAGTTATGCCTGACTGGAATGATCCCAAAACCGGAACTTCCATAACACAACTAACATCCGCGGCACCAGAGCTGAGACTTGAAAAAACAGACCTACGTTGGTAACCATGAAAAATGAGTTCGATTTTATTGCCATTGAAGGCGTCATTGGAGTGGGAAAAACATCCCTTGCAAAATTATTAACTGAGCGTAATAATGCGCGTCTTGTTCTTGAACAATTTGAGGAGAATCCCTTTTTACCAAAGTTTTATAAAGATCGGGAGCGCTATGCCTTTCCCACTCAGATGTCATTTTTAGCCAGTCGTTTCCAACAGCAGCAAGAAATGCTCAACAAGGATCTGTTTCATCAGATGACAATCTCGGATTATATCTTTGAAAAGGATCGCATTTTTGCACGGCTCAATCTCGAAGACGATGAGCTGGCGCTCTACGATACTATTTTTAAAATTATGGCCGGTATTTCTGCTCAGCCTGATCTCGTTATTTACCTGCAGTCCAATGTGGATCGTTTGATGCAGAATATTAAGGAACGCGACCGGGACTACGAACGCGATATTTCCCGCTCATACCTGCAGGAGCTCAGCGATGCTTATAATCATTTCTTTCATCATTACAATAAATCACCCCTGATGATCATTAATACATCAGAGATTGATTTCGTTAGTAACGAAAAACACTTAGATTATATAGAAGAGCAAATTTTTAATCAACCTATTCGCGGTAACACGCATATTCATATCACCGATTAGCAGCAATGATTTTTCGCACCCTATTATTTTTTTTAGTGATGTATCTTCTTATCAAGGTCATCAGTCGACTTTTTCTGCCTTCCAATTCAAAAAAGAAAAGCAGAAAAGGATCGAGCTTTTTTTATCAGATGTATCGGCAGCAACAAAACCAGCAGAATCGCAATTCACAATCCTCTGATACCTCAAAAAAAGATTTCGATCAAATTGAAGAGGCTGACTTTGAGGATATTACCGACGAGGAAAAAACAACCTCAAAATCATCTGATTAACGCTTCAACATTCCTTATCTTTCGAAGCATTATTGAATTTACCGTTAACCACGAAAGAAGCTATTTCTCATGAACTACGAAGATCAGCTTGAAGAAGGACTATCACTACTGCACGAGGGCGACTTTGATCATGCGCTGGATATTGCCCATCAGTTACAAAAAAAGGAACCGGAATACTCTGATGGCTTCCATTTAGAAGGGCTGGTATTCCAGAAGCTCAACCAGTGGGAAAAAAGTATTGACGCACTGGAAAAAGCCATTGAACTGGAGGAGGAAAACAGTGGTTATTATAACCTGCGTGGCTTTGCTAACATGCAGCTTGAGAATCTCGACCAAGCCATTGAAGACTTCGACAAGGCAATTGACCTCGATGATTCGCCGGCCGCACACCGCAACAAAGTGCTGTATATGATTATGAATGGTGAGGCCAGCAAAGCAAATGAATACCTGCTTGATCGTATCAAGCAAGATCCAAAAGACGTTGAAAACTGGATCTTGATGGGCGATCTTCTGCAGCGTGCCGGACAGGATGAAAAGGCGCAAGGTTTTTATCAGCAGGCCAGCAAAATGGATCCGGAAAATGATTATGTGAAGGAGCAACTCGGTGAAATGTAAAAACGAAATTTCACAACAATTTTTGTTTCAAATTATCGGGATTAACTCCTATATTTGAGGCCTTGAAATTTTGAACTTTGCCTTGGTGGCCCGCCTACACTGAAGTTTTGGCGGACGCAACCGGGATCGAAAGAAAATTTTAAATTTATTGCCCTGGTGGCGGAATTGGTAGACGCGCTGGCTTGAGGGGTCAGTTCCCATTTAGGGAGTGCTAGTTCGACTCTAGTCCAGGGCACTTTAAGAAGTGCAATATTAGCCGTAAAGTGTTGACTCGCAAGAGTTAAGCATTTTACGGCTTTTTTAATGGTAAAACATTGGTAAAACAAACCAATGGGAAAGGTCGATTTATCCTCTCTCATTTGTTTATATTACTTGGACAAATTTAACCCTTCAACGGAATTATTCTTGTGCGAACCAAAGATCTCTCCAGAACTAATTAACGGCAACCATAGTATTTGTCACCGGTTCCCAACTCTCGGCAATCTCTTCAAGTGAATAATGCTGAGCTTTCTGAGGATTTAGGATATAAAAATCATCCGAAGCGTGGTAGTAAATAGTAACTCCACCGCTTTCAGTTCGGAATAGACTCCAATCACCTCTTCCTTTTTGATTAAATAGTAAGTCTTCCTCAGCATGAGGAAATTTCTCCTTCAATAATCTTTTGTGCTTATCCATAGTCATTATTTCTTTAGTTAGTTCCTACATAAAACCCACGATAGACTTCATCATTGATGGCTCTATCATAACAAAAAGATGGCTTATTCTACTATGATACTAAATGATAAATCTAAACCTAATCGAATTTTATTCCTTTTCTGAATTTAAATTTTTGCTTTTGGAATCGCACAAACCTGATTAGTTATACGGCTTACTAACAAATAATAAAATTGTCTTGGGCAAGTGTTAATAACCTCATTAATAATTGGTTGATATTCACCTTGAATAACATCGTTGTATACCGAAGGACGGTACCTTGCAATTGAACCTAAATAAAACATGAGTGCAAATATTGATGTCATGCGATGTAGCCTTCCAGGTCTGAGGTTCATATAATGTCGATAACCATCTTTAGTCAACATAACTCTGGCACCAATACTATCTAGCTCTCTTGTCAATTTATGGTAGGCCTTATCCCAACTTTTGCTACTTTCTTTTGTAAAACTGGGTTTAATACATGATCTGTAATATGTACGATCAGGATGATCATCATCGAAATTACTTCTCTTATAAATCTTATCCTTAAAGTGATTTTTATTCAATTTGTTAACTGGAAGAAGCTCTTTTTGATACGTCTGATAACTTATCTCATAAAATAGTTTCGTGTAAGTTCCTCGATTGGTCATAATGGAAATATCCACAGGAAGAAACTTTCGTTGTGGTTTATATAAATCAAGTGCATGACCAATTTCATGAACTTCCGGAATTTCTTGTAAAAGCTCATCTAATGTTATTTTGTAACCACTATTCTCTTTAATGTCATCACCAATAAGCTTAGAGAACTCATTGAAAATTGTGATAGAAGATGAAGAATCTCCAAAACCCGCTATCTTTATTTTCTTTTTCCATTCTGATGACATACTTAATCCATGATGTTGATTTTTGCTTTCCAGGTCATATCCATTAACCATTAAATATGCCTTCACCAAGCTCAGAAATGAATAATAGTAAAGTGTACTCCGAACTGGTAGTTTTGAGTTTTCAGCACTTTCATTAAAGGACTCCGCCAAATCACAAAAGTAAATGGCCTTTTCTAATCGTTTGGCATTTTTTCTTTTTCGATCATATGATTCATATTGATCATCCAACCAAGCTTGGAGATAACTAAACGGATTCGCTGTCAGTATGTATGAATTGGCAGCACTGTTGTTAAATGGAAAAAACTCGACCTCTTGATATTCCTTTTTTGCAATTTCACCTTTTTTAACATGCTTTACCATCAAACACTAAATTCTTAGTTCAAAATAGTATTAAGCTTCCCTATATCTTCAATACTTTCGTCACCTCTTCGCCAAATTGACTTACCACTCGCACAGCCACTTTTTGACCTTCCTCGGCTTCAAATGGATGAGATTTTAAGCCATAGAGTCGATCAAAAGCCTCATCATCAATTTCAATACGAAGGGTGTGCTCCAGTTTCTTTTTGGTGGCATATTTGGCTTGCTGCTTTAACTCTTTCTTGATGTTATCAAACTCATCTTTATCCCCACCGCTGAAGAAAATTTGCCGTACTACAAAATTGCTACCATCATAGTTATCATCAACAGTCCAGTAGGCGATATCTTTAGCATTACGCGGCTTAATCTGATTTTTGATAGGATCGTATATATCTATCCCTTGTACTTCAAGCTGATACAGGTTTTCACCATCATCCCCGCTATCCGAACCTCCTTCATAATTAGACAATTCAATATCTGGCTCCCCGATAGTAACAAACGAGGCTGCTTTTTTATCATTCTTCTTTAACCCATCCTGAAGTAGATCATCGGCCATTCGAACTTTGGTTACCTCGAAGCTTCCCAAGCTGGTAGTTACACTTTGATTCTCTATCTCGCTTTCAAAACTAAATCCTAAGACTACTAACCAGTCTGCATCACCCTTTGCACGACATTCTTTAATAGCTTCGTTAACAGCCTGATTACTGACGGTACCAAACTTTGGTCCTATGTGGAAATAAGCTTTCCGCTCACCATCATCTGACTCATAGTACCCTTCTGCATGGAGAGATCGATTGATAAGGCGATCGACCTGATTAAATACTGCATTTTCCTGCTTTATACCATTTTTGATACCTGCTGAAGTAAGGTGCTCAAAAACCATCTCTTCAAACTTCTGCGCCTCGTCATCCTCTCTGGCTTCTTGTTCAATCTCTTCTGGATGAACAGGATTTAAATTTTGTAACGTTTCTACAGTAAAAGGACCTGAAACCCTCATTCGTTTATTATCTTCAAAAGGCTGATCATAAAGAATTTCAGTTTCTGGTTCTTCATCATTTGCTAACTGTTTCTGAGTTACATGAGGGGCTTCTTTGTAAACAAAGCCTAGTCTAATAGAGTGTTCTTGTTTTGAATTTGGCTTATAACTTACCTGCTTCTCAATACCGCCTTGCTCAGTCTTCTTTCTATTAACATCTACCTCACTTTGTAAATAATAGTAGGGGTAAGTTGCAGTCATTAGTCTTTGCTTAGTAATATTGATAGCAATCCGAGATGTATCAATTGCTATCCAACGCCTTCCCCACTTCTCCGCAACATGGGGTGTTGTACCACTCCCAACAGTTGGGTCCAAAACTAAGTCTCCTGGATCAGTTGTCATAAGAAGACATCTGCGGATTATTTTTTTATTAGTTTGAACCACATATCTCATATTGGGAACTTTCCCTGCAGTATCTTCCCACAAATTAGTTCTCTCGATAACTGGATAGTCATCTATATAAAATTTGTAACCTGCACTTCTATCAGTTTTAACAATACGATTTAATTTATTGAGCCTATCTATTTGATCTTCATCCCCTCTCCATACTTTACCAGGTTTAGGCTTAAATTTTTCCCCATTGATATTAATTTCAAAGTTTCTTTCCTCGTCATTGCCAGTTTCAATAATTTTATCAACCCTAAATACTTTTGCCTTTTCACGCGTCAAAAGTATTGACCTTTTTTCATCTGGGGACAAAGACCTTGTTGTACCATCATGAAAATCTCCCCATAATGCTAATTTAACGGGATCACTTGTTGAACCTTCATCGCCTCTTCTTTGATCAAATAATTTCTTTGATTTTACTTCTTCAATGTTCTTAGCATACCACAAGATATAGTTAAAAGAATTTCTAATAATCTTAGAGTTAGGTGTACCCTTCTTCCATACTATAGTTGCACATTCATTATCACTGCCAAACACCTCATCAAGAACATTTCTAACTAAATGAACATTTTCATCACTAATTTGGACAAAGCATGATCCCGACTCCTTTAAAAGTTCTCTAGCAACTAATAAACGATCCCTCAAATAACTTAAATAGGAATGAATACCTTTTTCCCAAGTATCTCGGTAGGCTTTGATCTGTTCAGGTTCTTCAGTTAAATGTTCATCCTTCCCATCCTTAACATTCCTATCATTGATCTTCATTTGCCAGTTGCTATCATACTTAATCCCGTAAGGTGGATCTACGTATATAGTCTGAACTTGACCAGCCATACCTTCTCGCTCAAGAAGACTGGTCATTACCCTCTCGCTATCACCCAGAATCAAGCGATTACTCCAACTATCACTATGAGTATAATAATCACTTACCTTACTTAACTCATCCTTCTCCAATGAATTACCAAAAAGTTCATTAGGCGCAAACAGATCTTTCTGGTCTTCATGATTCTCTACCAGCTTAGTAAGACCATCAATTAACATTTCTGGAGCAATATGTTCAGTGCGATATAACGACCGAATATCAATATCCAGCATCTCATCCCAGGCTTCCTCAGGAGGGTCAGAAAGAGCTGCACGTAATTCATTAACCAACTCTGCAACTTCAGGTGAGTTACTTGCCTCCGCTAATTGGTCAAGCAAAGTTCGGATTTTTTCATCGTGCTTGTACTTATCCATCCAAAACAGCTCAGGATCACGCCCTCTATGTATTATAGGATTGACTGGTAATTGATAACGCTCACCCTCTGACTGAACTTTGGGATTTGCATCTTCGTACCCTGCCTCCTCTTTTGATGGAATGTGTGCTCTTTTTTCGTCTGAATGTCGGTAAGAATTGCTGGACATATTTATATACTATTAAACTGTTTCTAATTCAGATTCTAAGGATTCAATAATAGCGATAAGCTGATTTTTTACATCGCTTATATCGTTGGCAATCTCGAAAAAATACCACTTGTTAAAATCGTACTTCTCTTTGACAGCATTTACTGCAGGAATCCAATTTTTCTTAGTGTACCATTTCTTTTCAACCTTATCTTTGTTGTAACCGGTAATCTCAATGATCAAGTTGGCCTTAACCCCTTGTGAGTTTTCGACTTTAAGTAGAAAGTCTGGTCTATACTGCCGTTCTATACCTTCTTTTAGATATGGTATAGTAAATCCTAAATAATCATTCTTAACATATGATTTAACTTGACCTACCTCCTCACAAGTCTTTGCAAAGATACGCTCCCACTCAGAGTCTGCAACAGCATAATTCACATGACTTTGTTCAGTTTCGAATACTTCTCTTCGTGTTACCCCATTGGCAAATTTGGTACTGCCAAATTTCTCGTATTTATTCGTAAATATAGGTCGCAAATATTCTTTTGTATTCAAGTGAGGATTTATACCACGGTGGATATGTTCAAGTACAGCATTCCGGTCTTCATAAAGAACAAACCGTTTGTAAGCATTATCTGTAATATTTAACAACTTTAGTCGAGTATCATACCACTCCTGGACAATCTCTTTTAACTGCCCAAATAATGACAGATATCCATCATCATTGAAATACATTTCCATCAAATCCTGAGTCAACTCATAGATGATCTGTTGCTCTCGATATTCAAGTAGTTGTTCTGGTTCAAGTGTACGTTCTTTCTTTGAAAAAGCTGTTGCTATCGTTGTTTGGGTAGGATTTTCGGCACCTTCAATTTCATAGGCCTCAACTTCACTAAAATCATATTTAAGCCTACCTTTCTCGAAGTCCCTTCGGTATCCCTCAAGTAATGGAAAGCGAATTTCATGTTCTTCTTCTCGTTCTGGAAGAGCCCGTATTTGTATTGCCTCACCCGGTGGTGGAGGAATTTTTTCACCTCCTTTAAAAAATTTAAATGGTACTCCTATGATTGTAGCATATTCTGGCGGATAACGATATTCTACAATTTTCCGCTTATCTTGTGTGGGATTGCCCTCCTTATCATATCCAACAAGGCTATAATCCATTCTCCGTAATGCACGACCTGCTACCTGTTCACAAAGTAATTGAGAACCAAATGCTCGAACTCCCATAATATGAGTAACATTGTTAGCATCCCACCCTTCAGTAAGCATGGAAACTGAGACAACGCATCGGACATGAGACCCTAATCTACCACGTTTACCAACAGTATTTACAACTTCTCGCAAGATATCAGCATCAGTTAATTGTGCTGCTGCTCCTTGCCCATATTGTCGAGCATAGTCCCGCTTAAATTCTTCAATTTCATGCTCGAAAACATCTTTGAACTTACTATTTATCTGTCCAGCATCATCCAAGGATTCGCTATCAATGAGAACCGTTGGCGGTTTTGGTTTTAGTTTTTGACGTTGCTCATCATAATTTGAAAGGATATCAAATTGTCCGCCAACGACCTGTTTAGTTTCACCTTCTTCATCTTTAATCTCATAGCCAGCTAAGTAACGATACACATCTCGAGAAACACTAGTATTATTGCAAACAATAATCATTACTGGTGGGGCACTTAATATATCCGGCCCTTTTTCACCTTCTTTTCGATACCCTTCAAAGTATTCGTTGTATTCTTGAAAAAGCTGATCTAATGCATTTTTTACTAAGTTAGGAACATACGGCCGTTCATTCTTGATTTCTTTTTTATCCAAGGCCTCTTTTTTGCGTTTCTTGTAGCCACGCTTTTTCAGCTTATCGGCTACATGATCATAAATATTTCTAAGTTTCGGCTGCTCAATTTCATGAGTATCATCCTTTTCCGGCAGAAGTGGTATTTTTACAAGCCCACTTTCTATTGAGTCTACTAATCCGAAATCGGAAACCACCCATGGGAATAAGCTATAAGGTTCATACCCGGAGCCGTCTAAATAGTACGGTGTGGCAGAAAGATCATAGACATTGGTTAGCTTGAACTTTCTACTAATTTCTTTCAAACCGGTAAACCAAAGAGCAGCTTTTTCATTCTCTCTACCTGTATGATCTCTTACTGACAGCCGTTCACTTTTGGGTAAATAACAGTGATGTGCTTCGTCATTTAAAACCAAAAGGCGACGTCCGGGCTTAAAACTACTTAAAACCCGGTTGACCATTTGATTAGCAGTTTCCTTCTCGCTGGTTTTGTTTCCATCTTCATCCAGCTTGCCATCATAAATCGAACGCTTATTTCCTTGTAACGTTTTCCTTTGAAAGCTATGATAATTAGTAATTACAATCCGAGAATTAAGGCCGCCCAAATACTGCTTATATTTTCTTGGGACTAGTTTACGCTCGGCATAATAGTCATCTCGATTTTGTTCACTTTGAGTACTCTCATCAACTTTAAGGACTTGTAAACGATCACGAATAGTGATACTTGGTGCAACTATCAGAAAGTAATCTGAGAATCGTGTATCCGATGAATAATTTTGCCTATTCAGATAATGATAAATTATGAGGCCTGCCATTACCACTGTTTTACCAGTACCTGTAGCCATCTTAAATGCAATGCGTGGCAATTGGTTTATTTTTGCATCGGGATCAACCTCTTTTTGAGCTTTATTCAACTTTTCCAGGATGGAAGTTCCTGGATTGGATTTTTCAGCTACTTCATTCAACCAAATGGCTGTTTCCAAGGCTTCTCGCTGGCAAAAGAAAAGATTCTTGAGTGGTTCCTCCTCATATTGCAAAAACCAATGTTGCAGAAGGTCTCTTGTAACTCTTGTAACATGGGGATAACCATTTTTTCGCCATTCCCTTATTTGAATGCGTAACCTATTTACGATATGCGCTTCATACTCTTCTGCGAAGTCATTAATCTCAAAAACATCTTTTTGACTTCCAGTACGAGATGGTATTACTGTATTTTGGTCTGGGACAAAAATTCTTCGCTCGTTTACAACTTCCGTATAATCAATTTTACCGTCAGAACGAGTTGCATAGTGCTTTGTTGGTTCTTCGTAAGGATTATTTAATATTGGATTAAGTTCCTCAGCCATACGTAATTGTCCCCGAGAATAGAATTGAATTATTAAGATAATCAAAGGTGATAATATGATAGAATATAATGTAAGGAGCAAAGAATGCTTCTTTACTCTAACTCTGTTAAATCAAAGTAAAAACAGACTTCTTTAGACTCTCCATTCTTCATGGCATTGACCTTGAGGTAATCAATTTCACGGTCTGCCTTGATGGTAAATGTTTGATTGTTCAGATGCCAAAATAGGTAACCAGATGCCTTAAGTATCAAATCAATGATTAGATGTTCCAGACTTGGGGCTTCAAATTGCTTTATCTCTTGTAATATATATGCCGTTTCAGGGCTCCGGCCATCCCCGCTTTTAATAGGTAAATTACGAGCTGATACTTTGCTAATTTCTTCTTTCTCCAGATATTGCATAGTGTAGTTGTTTTGATGAAGGATTGATTTAACTATACAAAGAACCACTGACAAGAAATGTCACCCCAATTTTCAATCTAAAAGAGAAGGTTGCCCTCCCCTTTTCCAGCAAGTGCCGGTTACAATATCCCCTTCGCCCGCATTGACACATAGTCATCAGCAGTAAGGATAATATGATCCTCCAGGGTAATCCCCAGCAACTCACCCGATTTCTTTATTCGTTCAGTGAGCTTTCTGTCCGATCCGGATGGCTGTAGATTGCCACTGGGGTGATTATGTGCAACAATCACCGATACGGCGTTGGCCAGCAAGGCTACTTGAAATACGCTCCCAGGATCAACAATCGTTGCTGTAGTCCCCCCGGTACTAATTCTGTTCCATCCGATGCACCGCTTGGCATTGTTTAAAAGCAGCACAACAAATTGCTCCTTGAACTCGATATAATCGTCGTCCCAAATCTGACGAAGGACGCCCGCCGCCTGCTCAGGAGATGTTACCTCCGGCAGTGTTTCAGCCGGCACCTTGCTTTTATAAGAGAGTTTCACCTCTGCCAGCGAGGGTGAGGTTTCAATGGTTGTGTTTTCTGAATTATTCATTCCTGTTATACCCCTGTCTTATTTTTGATTAGCATTAATTAAGCTCAGGACAAGTCCCAAGTACGGCTTTGCCGTGAGCATGATCCGGCAGTTCATCGCTATAAATCACTGACAGAATGCCCGGGAAATGGGTTTCCATTTCATCGAGGGCCATGCCGAGACTGATGTTCAGTTGGTAGCGGATATGACTGATGGCTTCTTCCGGATCAAATCGAAGGCTATTTTTATAGGCCAAATCTCCATCGCTGAAATCGAGAATGATATTCCCTTCATAGCTGTGGAAGTTGGCCCGAGCTATATACTCGGCAATCGCTGGTCGCTTCGGTGGTGGTACCTTGATCGGGGCATTGAGTAACAACGTCAAATTCTGGTATTCGCTGGATATCAAAATGGTCAGGTTGAATGTCCCGCTCTCCAATTCAAATTCTGTGAAGTAAAGTACGTCTCCATCCTCATCATACTGCTTGTTAGCTGGTATGCCAGCGTCTTTCAGATACTCATCTATTAGGTTTTCCATGGTTGTCTTTGGTTTAGGTTGGAAATAAGAAAGGGAGCCTCGGGTGGCTCCCTGTGTGAATTGATAATCAACGGTCTTTTATCCGCGTATAGTTGCCCGAACCTTTGAACATCTGATCATCTTCTGGCGGGAGGACGTTTTCAATATTGATGAAATCACCTTGTTTGACGGTGTGGATCATACATGGTTGTCCCACAAGCTTGGAAAGATCTACGCCCGTAGAAATTTGATCCTCGGAGTAGGGCTGTCCTCTCCAAGATTCCAAAATATTTCTCAGTGTGCTCTTCGGGTGCAGGCTCTTGGTCACGATTCGTGACAGGATAAAATGCTCTCCATCACTGTCCGTGGCCTGAGTTTCGTAGTAAATGGCCAGCTGGTGCTGTTCCCCGAATTGGGTCATCTGTTTTCCGCGGTCAATTATGTCGCAGCATACGGCGGGTTGAAGCCCTGTTGGTGCCAGTTCTTTTTCTTTCGATTTGGGTTTGATAACTAATGAGTCTTCCATAATGGTCTCCTTATTTAATTCTGAATATTCTGATTTGTTTGGTGTTTGCGTACTCTTTGTAGAGCTTCGGGTAGTCATCCTTGAAGTCCGATGTGCTAAACCGTCGTCGCTGGGATGTTTTCCATGTCGCCAGTCGCTCATCTCCCTCCAATAGGGTTTCTTTATCTCTCATGAACTCTTTAATATCCTGCTCGTAAGAGCTTTTGAGCTCCTTGAGCTGAGCAATGCGCTGCCGTACACTCTTCAGGGCTTTGTAACTCTGGAGAATGCGGTCGGTAGCCTGCTTGGAGCTATCCGGCTCCGAGTCTGGATAAGCAATTTTGAGATCATCATTTGAAGACATCGGAGGAGGCTGGTCGCCTTCGATATGGTTAGTCCAAAAGCTGGAAAGCTTTTGGTTCATCTCAGCGATCATGCTTTCATCTCTGAGGATTAGCAAAGCGGGCGGATAGGTTGCAGTATCTCTGAAGAACAGTTGTAAATAACAGTAATCCAGATTAAGCACATTTAAATAATGCATCACTTGGAACTGGTATTCAGTTGGCACATCATCCCATTCTGCTAAGACTGGGATACGAGAGCTTAATGTGCATTTGATCTCAAGGATACCACGCCCTTCATGTTTTTTATTCGGCTCGATAATGCCATCTACATTAGCGGACAGCATCCCAAGCTCTGGATCAGGATGGATAAACATTTTGTCGGGCACGGTCACCTCAAAACCGGTGCGCCGGGAAAACTCCCTGCGCACCTGGTCTTCCCACTGTCGGCCGAACTTCATCACCGGATTGTCCTCATCGAAGGAGAACCGTCCGGTTTTTTCGAGCCACAACATGTACGGTGACTTCCATTTATTTAACCCGAGCGCGGTAGCAGCGTCGGATCCGCCCAGAAAATTGGATCTCGTCGATTTCCACTCCTTGTAGGACATCTCCGATACATCTATGGTATTCGCGTTCATAGCAATTGATGTTAAGGTTCGGATTCTAGTTTAGGTACAACCGCCGGGTAAGCTCGTGGAGCTTGCTGTGCCGCTTGATCACGTCTTGCGGTGGACTGCTCTTGAGGGCTTCCGTAGCAGCGTTATAACCACTCCACAGCGACTCCGAGGAAAACTCCTCATGGGAAGGCTCCCAGATTTCCCGGTATGCTTTCGAAGACTGCGTGGGAGATAGTACGCCCTCACCAGTGAGGATACCGAGATACTCGAACTTGTCTTGGCGCCGCATGGGGACTTGTTTCATCTTCTTTACGTCGCCACTTATCTCATCAAACCGGTGCTGGCTTTTATATATCGCTGTCACAATCTGAGATTCAAGGTCTTGATGCATAGCCTCGCCCTGGTGGCGTCGCATCACCGTTAGGTCTCCTGAAAAAATGAGATTATCGCATACAATTACCGAGGATCCTACAGTCACGCCAGCAGAAAAGCTTTTGTCGTGGCTATTCCTAATACCGACAGCGACTTTGAGATCATTATGCTGAACTGAGGGATTGCGATAGGTTAGTACTCCAAACATCTTCTGCCCGTCTGAACTCAAAGCATATTGGTCGCCATCAAATTGGTACCCTTTCAACAGATCGGATGCAATGGTGAGGGTATTCAGGGCAAAGTCGTAGTGCCCCAATGGCATGTAGGTGTTAGTTTTGGGCGGTGTCTCCACAGCAAGCAACTCTTCGAGCGTGCACTGCTGGGATCCGCATTGTGTTAGTAGTCCATTCATAGTATTCTCCTTTTTTAGTTGTTAGAAATTGGATATAGCACTGCCATAAGGGTAGAAAAAGGGGCAAATGCTAAGGTAGATTGGTTGTTGCTTTAGAAAAGGCCTAAAACAGGAAAAGACCGCTTGTTAGGAGCGATCTTTGGTTTCATCATCGGGATTCTCTCCAAAAACGATCACATTTATGGCCGTTTCCAGAAATGTTATCCCGGCTCGAATTAAGTCTTTCATGATTTCTTACCTCCGGTGACAATTATGACTATCACCTTTATGATTAGCTTTTTTAGCATTGGTATAAGTCAGGTTAGGATTGGCTTTAGGTGAAGAAACGGTATTGTATACCTGATGCTTCATTATTCTTATACCACAAAATGGGAGATTCTGTGGAGAACGGTTGGTGCGAGGCAACCTCATGGCAATTAATACAGTAGTTTTGGAAGCATCTGTTTGAATAAGTCGTTTCAGCATGGGCAGCTATTTTCTTATTGGTTAGCTACAGATATAACGATATACTTTATGGAAGAAACTATTGGTAGATTTCTAGGTCATGAATAAAAACGTCCTTATCATAGATGATGAAGAGCGATTCCGCGAACTTTTGGCTCGTGTGATTGGATTGGAAGGCTTTGAGGTATTTCAGGCTAAAAATGTCCGCCAGGGATTTAAGGCCTTAGAAAAGGAATCAATGAGTGTGGTGGTCACGGACGTCAAGCTACCTGATGGCAATGGATTAGAGGTACTGGAACGTATTAAGAAGGAGTATCCGCTTATTGAGGTAATTGTTATTACGGCCTTCGGAACCATCCAGGATGGGGTAAATGCCATGAAGCAGGGAGCTTTTGATTATATCACCAAGGGAGATGAAGACGATCATATCCACGTGGTTGTTGAACGAGCCGTGGAAAAAGCGCAGATGCAGTCCAAGCTCCAGCATTTGGAGCAGCGCATGGAAAGCCAATACAGTTTTGAAAACATCATCGGAGAATCTACCCCGATTATCGAGGCGAAAGAGATGGCAAAAAAGGTCGCCTCTTCTGAGATGAGTGTGCTGCTGCAGGGAGAAACGGGTACAGGGAAAGAACTTTTTGCACAGGCCATACACCAGGCCAGCGACAGGAAGAACGGTCCCTTTGTAGCGCTCAACTGTAGCGCGTTTCCCAAGGATTTGTTAGAGTCTGAACTGTTTGGCTACAAAAAAGGGGCATTCACTGGTGCTGACCAATCCAAAAAAGGACTACTGGAAGAAGCCGATGGGGGAAGCCTGTTTCTCGATGAAATCGGTGAAATGGCCCCCGGCCTCCAGGCTAAACTCCTGCGCTTCTTGGAAAATAAAACCTTTACCAAGTTGGGCGACACCAAGCAGCAATCCGTCGATATTCGCGTGATTGCGGCAACGAATAAAAACCTAAAACAAGAAGCTGAGCACGGGGATTTTCGTGATGACCTGTATTACCGACTTGCCGGTTTTACCATTGAAATTCCGCCACTGCGAGAGCGCAAGGAGGACATTCCCATGCTTGCCGAGTTCTTCCTACAGCGGGTCAACAAGCGCATCCAACATATTGATGAGCAGGCCATGAACTTGCTAAAAGACTACCCATGGAAAGGGAATATCCGGGAGCTGAAGAATATTATCGAACGGGCATCGGTCTTAGCCGATGGGGATCGCATCACAGCGGACTTGCTGCCAACGGAGTTGCGCCAGAATCATGGGACCAGTGTCACCGTATCGAGCACATTAGATGAGGTCGAACGAGCCCATATCCAGCGCGTACTAAATGAGGCGGATGGAAATAAAACCCAAGCCGCTCAAGTGCTTGGGATTGGCACCAGCACGCTGTACCGGAAAATTGAGGAATATAACCTCTAAGCCCTCCTAATTTGGGATACCGAGTCTCCCAAAATGGGAGACTATTCCCATTTCTTTGGCACTTCATTTTTTGTAGTTGTCCTTTCTTATATGCTTTAAATCCCGAATATCCATTTATATTGGGTAATGATACCCTGTTGGCACAATATTTTCATTTTTAAGCAATAAAGACTCCTGTTATGAATATCAGTGTAAAATCAAAGCTTTACGTTGGAATTGGCCTGCTGGCAGGATTCGTAATTCTGCTGTGGATTAGCGGCTCCGTATTTATCAATACGCTTGCCGAAAATTCAGGAGCAATTATCCAGGATAATATTCGGTCGGTTAGTTACGCTCAGCAAATGGAACAAACGTTAAATGATATATATACCTCGCAAGTAACGGCGATAAGTAGCTCAAGCTCTGCCGGCCTGTTGGAGAATGAAGGTTATCAGCAATCGGTTCAACGGTTTGAAGAACTGCGGGGCAAGCAGCTTGCCAATATTACGGAAACCGGGGAACAGGAGCTTTCGAATCACCTGCGGGAGAATTACGAGAATTTTATTGGGATTTTCGCCTCAACCATTCAATCTCCAGCCGCACCTGCGCAAGTAACTAACCAGCGTTTAGCTTCAGCCTATCATCGCCTGCAGCAAAACTTGAGTCAGTTGACCACGATGAATGTAGATGCTATTCACCGGAAGAATACCATTGCACAGGAAACTGCATCGAGCGTGACTCTTTATATGAGCGTAATCGGAGCGCTTTGTTCGGTTTTGGGTATCCTGATGCTCATTCGTTTCCCCAGCTACATTGTTGATCCCATCCATGAGCTAATCAGGCGCATTAAAGAAATTGCCAATCGAAACTATGACCAATCGCTGGAATTTCACACCGGTGATGAGTACGAAGAGCTCGCTGATGCTTTCAACAAAATGGCCCGGAAGCTGCAAGAGTACGAAAACAGCAATCTCGACCGAATCATGAGCGAGAAAAAGCGCGTGGAGACCATTATCAATCATATGGGGGATGCGGTCATAGGCTTGGATGCCAGCAATGATATTTTATTCGCCAATGACAAAGCCATTGAGCTTATCGGCCAGCCAAAAGAGGATATTGTGGGAAAGTACGCCCCGGATGTAGCCTCCCGGAGTGATCTATTTCATCAAATCATGCAAACATTGTCAGGAGAAAGCCAGGATGAAGTCGGCTATCTGAAGGTTGGGGATCAAAAGGAACGTTATTATTCCATTGAGGTGGTCCCGGTTCCCCGTGATCGTAAAGCAGAGGACAGCGACCAGGGCATGCATTTGGGAAACATCATTACCCTAAAAAATGTCACGCGTTTTCATGAGATGGATCAAGCGAAAACAAATTTTATATCCGTCGTCTCCCATGAGCTTAAAACCCCAATCTCATCCATCAACATGAGTCTTCGTCTGCTGGGAGACGAGCGCGTAGGCATGCTCAATGAGGAACAACAGGAATTGGTTTCCAGCATCCAAAAAGATGTTCGTCGGATGAAGCAAACGACCTCTGACCTGTTGGATCTGACCAAAATTGAGTCGGGTAATATTCAGGTCAGCACCAGCGAGACCGTGCCCAAGGAGTTGTTGGAATATGCCTATGAGACGATGATTATGCAGGCATCACAAAAAGATCTTTCAATGGAGATGCAGGTGAATGGGAATCTACCAAACGTACAGGCCGACTCGCAAAAGACCGTGTGGGTGCTGGTAAATCTTATCTCCAATGCCATACGATATACTGGACCTGATGGACAGATTACCCTTGAAGCTACCTTGGCAGAAGACCCGGAGTTCGTCCAGTTTGCCGTGAAAGATACGGGCGAAGGAATCGCTGCCGAGGATTTGGACAAGATCTTTGACAAGTATTATCAGGTGGATAAGGATCAAAAAGATCGGAAGGGATCCGGACTCGGACTGTCGATTGCAAAAGAATTTATCCAGGCTCAGGGTGGCCGTATTTGGGCAGAAAGTACACCCGGGACTGGAAGCCGTTTTTATTTCACGTTACCCCAAACGAAAAAGGAAACATAATTATGGAATTTTTAGGCACACATCGCGGAGCTGCGCTCTACAAAGTTTTGGAAGATGATGAAAGCCTCTATGGTAAGGTCATCGAAGAAAAGGTGAGGGCTGAAGCTGTGCATCCGGGACAAAACAATTTAAAAGTGGACTTTGAAGCGGAAGGAACCAGCCAAAAAGAAGCCATGAAGAACCTGGTTAAAAAGATTGATAACTACTTGGATGAACACGGGTTTGATGAGTTTGATTTCAGTCAACTTGAGCAGAAATAACCAAAGGTATTATCAATGGTAACATCTATGAATAATGCCAAACAAACCGAGCATCTTCTTGCTGAAAAAGCGCAATCTATTCTTGAACATCAGCAGCAGCTGGAGTCGCTTAAACAGCAGCGTCGCAAGCTACGGCAACAGAAGCCTACAGCTTCCAAAGAACACCTTTCCTATGAAGAGTCCATCGCATTTTCGCAAGAAGTGGAGCAGTATGAATCGCAGTTAAATGACCTTGACATTCGCATTCAAAAAGTAAGCAGGGAGCTTAACGGGTTAAAGAAACAGGCGAAAAAGCTCCTGCCCGTTTCCAACGTGAAAGTAAAAGTGTCAACCTATCCCAGTAGTGAAGGCCCCACCCATACCTATTGCGTAAAACACATCGAGGAGGATAGCGGAGATCAATCAGAAGAACATTTCGACATTGAGCAACTGCAATAAAAAAGGTATTTGTAGTCAGCTAATAAGTTAATAGGTTCGGGTTATGAAATTTCCCTACAATTGGAAACAAAAGTGGATTACGTTGCGGCGGCGTTGGCGGACTTTTAAAAAGAAAATGAACCTGTTTCTGCATTTCTTGCAGGATGATATTTATGAAATCGACAAGGTTGCCCATCCTTATATACGAGCTTTTAATGTAGTCCTTAGTTTGCTGGTTGTAGCCAGCATTCTTATTCCCATTGGATTTGAGCTTACGCCCGAGTTGGTTCATCTGAATCGCCAGATAGAGGGATGGATCCTGGGTGGATTTGTAGCGAGTTTTATTGCGCGTCTAATATTGACCAGCGATAGGGTATCCTACCTCAAAAAGCGATGGTTTGAGGGGGTTCTTTCTATTTTTTCGATACTGCTTTTAATTGATATCGGTATTTCGACCATTGGGATTATCGATTTCTTTGTCGGTAATGCAAGTAATCCGGAGTCTTTATTTCTGCAGCTGTTAAAGGGATATCTGTTGTTTATCGTTATCGTAAAGTTTGTGCAATATCTACCGGATCTGTTGGGCCAGCAAAAAAATACGGGCCGATTTCTGGTGTATAGCTTTTTGTCGCTAATAGCAGCAGGCACCTTACTGCTGATGTTGCCGGGTGCCACGCAGGACGGACAAGGACTCATTTTTATCGATGCCCTATTCACTTCAACCAGTGCTGTTTGCGTGACAGGATTAATTGTTGTTGATACAGCCACGCATTTTACGCTGTTTGGGGAGTTGGTGATCCTCACCCTAATCCAGCTTGGAGGTATAGGGATTGTTACATTTGCAACTTTTCTGTTCTTGTTTATAAGCGGGGGATTGGGCGTTGGCCAGATGAATACCCTGAAAGATGTTGTTGGGGAAAGTAACACCAGTTTGGTGACCGCTACCTTAAAACGGGTCGTTGGATTTACATTTTTGGTTGAGGCCATAGGTGCGGTAGGGTATTATTTGAGCTGGGAAGTCTCCTTTCCAAGTCATGGACAAAAGATCTTGTTCTCAATATTTCATGCGGTTTCAGCTTTCTGTAATGCCGGGTTCTCGCTATTCACGAACAGCCTTGCTGACGGAGCCAATGCAACCAGTCTGGGCATTAATATCACCACTATGATTCTCATTGTATTGGGTGGATTAGGGTTTACGGTTATTTGGGAGTTGATTCGCAGGAGAACGGACCAGTCTCGTTGGCGGCGACGGCTTTCCATTCATACGCGAACGGTGCTTGTTTCTACAGCCATCCTTATTGCAGCTGGGGCTGTACTTATTTTAGCTATGGAATGGAACGGGACGTTGGCCGGATTTTCTTGGGGAAATAAGGTCATGGCTTCGCTTTTTCAGAGCATTACTACGCGAACGGCCGGATTCAATACGATCGATACCGGGGCCATCGGGATATCAGCAACGCTGGTTATGCTAACCCTTATGTTTATTGGTGGATCACCGGCTTCGACTGCAGGCGGAATCAAAACAACAACCTTTGCGGTGGTCATGCGGTCTATTGTGATGACCATTCGGGGATATAACAAGATGGAGCTATTTAAGCGAACCGTGCCGAATCGGGTTATTTTTCGAGCGATGACTGTAATTCTGCTGGCGGCTTCCTGTATCAGTGTGAGTACTATTTTATTATCGCTGGTGGAAGATCACGCTTTTATGGATCTGTTTTTTGAAGAGGTATCGGCCTTTGCAACGGTTGGGCTTTCCCGCGGTATTACGGGGGACCTAACTTCGTGGGGAAAATTTATTATTGTAGTGTCTATGTTTTTAGGCCGGGTGGGGATCCTCACGTTTATGGCTGCCTTTGCAAGTAAAGTGGATACCAACAAGTATAAGTATCCCGAGGAAGATATTATGGTATCTTAATTCAAATGAATAAATGTTTCTATTATGAAGCGACGAAATGAACTGCATTTTGCAATTATTGGTATTGGGGCTTTTGGAAGCGCATTGGCGAAAAAGCTTTCCGAGGAAGGAGCCTATGTCATTGCCATCGATAATAACATGGAGCATATCAATCAGGTCAAAGAGTATGTCTCCGATGCGATCTGTTTTGACGCAACGGATCCCGAACTGCTGGAAAGCCACGGTATTACCAATGTGGATGTAGCTATTATTTCCATCGGGGAGACCTTTGAACCGGTGGCTCTTATTGCCATGCATTTGCTAAATGCTGGCGTGAAAGAGGTGTATGGACGAGCAGGAAGCCGCATACAAGAACAGATACTGGAACAAATTGGCATTACCGATATTATTCACCCCGAGCGACAGGTAGCTGAACGTATGGGCGTTTCGCTGGTACGGCGTGGCATGTCGGATGTATTTGATCTTGGGGAAGGACTGGCCATGTTTGAAGTTGAAGCACCGGATTCTATGGCGGGATATACCCTTGAAGAGTTAAAAATCCGAAAGCGATATCATTTAAACCTAATTACGATTAAACGATTGAGCGAAACAGATCAAAAAATTGGGCTCCCCAAACAATATGAGCCCATAGGTATGCTAAAGGGAAGTACGAAAATTAAAAAGGATGACCGCTTACTGTTAGTCGGTAGCAAAGATGACGTCGATAAGATGCTGGATACCAATTAACGAGAAAGTCGTTCGATAATTCCTTCTGTCACAGAACGGGGCTTATATTCTCTACCACGTGTTATGATGACTGTTCCATCAGCATGTTCGCCTATTTCCTCTGGAATAGAGCCAAACAATGCTTGCCGTATAGCGGTGCTTCTCGTAGCCCCGATGCATACGGTATCATAATCTTTAATACTTTCCAATAGTGTTTCTCGGACATTATCAGATATCATGACCTCTGAATGATACTGCTCCGAATCTAATCCAGCCTCATGAGCCACCGACCGAATGAGACCTTGTCCTTCATATTCGGACTCGTCATTATCCTCTGAACTTGGGGATTGGACGGTTAATAACGTTAGTGTAGCTCCTTCGTTATTGGAGGCTAAATCGTGTCCTCGTTTCACTGCCAATATTGTGTTTGGTCCGGTACCAACCAGCACGACAATATCTTTAACAGGTTTGTCACCGGCTTTTACGAGTGTTATTTCACAAGTAGCTTCGTCAACAATATGATCGATATTGGAGCCGAGGATATGTTGATATCGCTTGCGCTTGCCACTCCAGCCTAATACGAGATGTTGGGCTCGCTCCTCTTTTAGCACGTTTAAGACCGTTGAACTAATGCTATGGGCCACGATAGATCGGGTTCGAAGACCCAGTTCTGCGTCCTGGGCCGTTTGCCGAGCACTATTTAGCAGATCTTGTTGGCGACGAACACGTTCGTCTTCATACTCTACACTCTGCTGAAGAGAAGTTTGTTGTGGAACCTGTAGGACGCTCACGGCTACGATTTCAGCCTCACCGTAATTAGCTCCAATAGCTCCGCCTACTTTGATAAGGTGCTGTTCGGTTTGAGGATTCGCTACGGGAATGACTATTCGATACCGCTTGTTGGGAGCTGGCGTTTGACTTCTGGCGGCAATGGCATCTCCTACAAGACTGGGTTTGATGGCTCTACTGGCCGCGTATCCGAAGTACCACAGAATACCCACGATGATAATACCTCCGCCGATAATCATGACAAGGGGACGCATTTGAGCTACGATGACTAAACATGACAGAGATCCAAGCAATGGAATAGTTGGATACGCCCAGGAAGACAGCTTAAAATCAGGATTGTAATCCTCGGGTTCGGCCCTGCGCATTACAATCACGGCTATATGAACCAATGCATAGGTGATTAGATACAAGAAGCTGGCAACATCAGCCAATGTCTCAATACCAACCCCAATTCCAATAAGCAGCAGAATAACCACTCCTGTAATCAGGATTGCTCGAAAGGGCGTGCGGAACTTGTCGTGAATTTTGTTGAGCCAGCTGGTTAGGATTTTATCCCGTCCCATCGCAAAGTTGACACGGGCTGCTGAAAGGATAGAGGCGTTGGCACTGGACACGGTAGCAAGCAGTGCGCCTACGACCATCATTAACGCACCAATCGTACCCAGGTATTCACTTGCTACATCGGCTACCGGAATATTCGATCCGGCAAGTTCGGCTACTGGGAGCACGCCTGTAGAAACCAGCATGACCAGTACGTAGAATATCATAGGCGTAAGCACCGAGGCAATCATTGACAGGGGAAGGTTACGGCCCGGATCTTTGATTTCTTCGGCACTGGTTGCAATAACCTCAAAACCAATAAATGATACATAAACGGTTGCTGCCGTAGAAGCCACCGCTCCCCATCCGTTGGGATTAAATGGTCGAAAGACTGACCAGTCAATATTGAAGACCCCAAAAGCTAAGAAGACGAGTATGAAGCCGATTAGTAGTATGACGATAAGATTTTGCAGAGCTCCGGCTTCTTTCACGCCCCGGTAGTTTACCCCAATAAGCAAAAACGCCATTCCCAAGGCAGACCACGCCACGGGAATATTGCCCCAGAAAAAAGTTAAATACTGCCCGAACCCCAACATGTAAAACGCCGTAGCAAACATAAGACCTGCCCACATGCTCCACCCTACAATGGATCCAAAGAAACTTCCCATGGCACGGTTCACATAGTAATAGCTTCCTCCGGCTTTGGGCATGCCGGTTGCCAACTCGGAAAGAGAAAGCGCTGTGAGTAGTGACACGACCCCGCCGATGGCAAATGAAATCATGCCCGCTGGACCAGCGTTATTCGCCACAATACCAGGGAGGACAAAGATCCCAGCACCGATCATGGTTCCAACGCCAATCGTATATGCTTCAAGAAAGCCGAGATCCCGTGCTAACTCTTGGTCTCCTGCTGGTTCTGCCATACCGTGCAACTTGTTATTATTGGAAAAGAAATTGAGCGAAAAGGTACAAATTTATCATTAGTTCGCAATATTAATTGAAGGAAATTTGAGGATTGGTAATCGAGATATGCTTTAAGCCGAATAACCTTTTCATACAGAGCTACAAACCTAACAAGACAAGAAGTAAAATTAGTACTATTAAGCCGAAAAGGATAATCATGCTAAAGCGAAGTGAGGGTAAGTAATCATCAATACCTTTTTTACCTGATGGAAGAGAACCTTTTTGATCTAACGTTTGTCCACAGTTATGGCACACGTTAGACCGTTTTGTCACGACAGTACCACATTGGGGACAGGTTGTTAAAGACATTAAATTATCGGATTTAAAGAAATACCATTCTACACAGAGAATGTATCATAGCTATTTTAGAAGGGCAATTATTGTTGTTTAATTGCCCTTAAGTTTATTGAAGAATTGATTGGTTGGATAATGCCCTCTATCCGAACAACGAGTTTCCCACCATACTGATTAATTAAAATCCGCAATTCATGCAAGAAATTAGCTAATAATCGCTCCTTTTCTTGTGAAGAGAATTTGCTTCTTTCTTCGCTTTTGGGATTGGTGTATTGGGCATCAAGCGAAGAATATCTGGGGCTTTTTCAAACAGAGTTCGATTTTGTAGGGATGCCGAAAGGGCAAGCATTCCAAGTATAACTAAGCCTATTTCGGCCAGATTATTCGGAGTCAAAAGGCTGGTTATCCATTCGCTGGTCGCAAACAGCAAGATGGTAGTAAATAAAAAGTTAAGTAGATAGTCATTCGTTGGTCAAAAAATACAGAAAAATAAAATCGGCTTTTTGAAGGTAGGGGCGGTTAATATATAGAAGGGGTATCGTTTCTGAGGGAGGAAAATTTTAACTACTATTTCTTGCTGCCCCTACTTCGAAACCATGGGGGGTGCTTATAGGGACCCATTTTCGGAAGAATGATTTTAACTACTCGGGGTACCCCATATTAAAAAAGCCCCAAAGCGCAATGCCTTGAGGCTTAGTGTATCCATGAATTAATACCTATGAATCCTTTAGAACAGTATCAGCCAACAAGGACTCCAGAAAGTCGGTATAAGCTCCATTGACTGATCTTCGATCTTCTTCCGTGAACCGCTCATACTTGTCCATGAGTGCCAGAAGCTCTCACAGGGTTTCAGCCTGTTCAAGGTCTTCGTTATCTCTCATTCATAGCTTGATATCTGCTTCTGGACCAGTTTCTGGGAAATCATCGCGAAGATGATCCAGAAATTGGCGTTCTAGTTGTTCTTTAACTTTTAATTTTTCTGAAGGCATATTTCCTCCTGTTTGATTGTTGGTTTTGTGAAATATGAGCATTGCTTTATAGCTCATTATACTATTTGATAATTATTTCTTTTGGTGTTGGCGGGCAGCCGGGTTTAGTCTTAGTCATATATAAATTTATCGGTTATAGTAAGTGGAAGTGAGCTGTAAACATCTACCTGAACATCCTCACGTAATGTTCTGGATCTTCCGATAAGTTGTGTGAGGGAAGCCGCAAGGTCTGCTAAATGGATTTCTCTCAGATCGGGATTACTAAAAGTGTTAAATGCAAAACGAAATCCATTCCACTCCACATTCTGATACTTAAATTCGCGATTGAATTTATCTACATTAATACCAAGGCATTTACCCATAAGCAGGTAAAGTGCTTGATTCTTAAACGGCGTTCCCACAACTTGAATTGATTGCCCCTTCAGCGAATCAAACCCCTCACTTTTACCATAATATATTTCTGAAACGCCATTTTTTACCTTGTCAGTATATTTCATGAGGGTAAGCGTAGGCTTCTCATCATCTAGCTTCTCATTAAGCCTGTCAATACTACCCTCCAAGGATGATCTGGAATAAGATTTTTTAGTATGCTGTATAATAGTCCCTTTCTGCTCTACAGAAGAAAGATCTACGACCTTAGCCCTTTTACCTAGAATTTGTTTGTATATCTCCAGATTCAGTGTGGCTGACATTATGATGATTTTTCGATTTTGAGGCAAAAGATTCTGATTTATGAAGAAGATTTTCCTTTCATTTCCCTCTTCTTTATAGAGATAATCTGACCGCAAGAACTCTACAATATTTGAGCTTATCCCCCCCTTTAACGCAAAGCTGGTTCCCTGCTTCTCCATATCAATATTGAACTTGTGAGGCAGCTGAGTAATCTCCCCTTCGTCAACCTCGTCGACTAGAAATTTTAGCAGATCCCAAATAGAATCTTCTGAATGCTCAAAAAGCTTCTTACCTCCCGACCAACTCAGCTTCTGCAGATCCTCCAAATCAATGGATTGCACCCGGAGCAGCTCTTCCATCGGATCTTCGTCAAATACCGTAGTAGAATAGGGCATATTATCGGAAAATAGTGCTCTGGAATGCGTGGTGAAGATCGTCTTACTATCAGTAGCATAAACCTCTTTAAGTTGGTTTATATACTTGCTTGCCTGCTTTGTATCATACATGCTATAATTGGAACCTGTTACTTGATGTGAAACATCCAGGATCTTTCTGTAGGCAAGCTTCGAAAGCCCAAGTTCGTAGAGATTACTTAGATAGAAGTTAAGCTCCTCCGATTCAAATTTAGGCACTTCGGGAGTAGAAATAGCGTTGTAAGGATTATTTCTTTTCTCCTTTAACACCTCATCCTTGAGCTGATGATTTGGAAAAGCAAGTACCGTATGATCCAAGTCTTTTATTCTATGTGTCTTCCCGATTGCGCAGGGCAATTTAAAGAGTCAAACACTATTCGAAAGATCATCAAGGGCCTCATTCAGCTTATGCTGTAGCATCATTTCTGCATTTTTCAGCGTGGCTTTACCAGGCTCCTCTAAAACTTGGATACCCCGGCAAAAATCCCTTTCGGCGTCAAGAAGGTTCCTGTATTTCCAGTCTTCTTCGTAAGGGGAGAAGTTCTCCAGACGCATAGGGAAATAGCAGGTTCTCGCATCTTTATTCCGCTTATGAAACCGCCGGATTAATTGGAATCTACCGTCATGCGCATATTTGCCTCCTTTAGCTTTTCCATCAAAATTCTCATTAAACTCATTAAGTCTGTCCTCATATACCTGTTTTCCATTCCTCATTCAGGCCATATTTTGCGCCAATCCAAGCAATTCTGAATATCTTAACCGCTCTTCTCGATGCATAAAATCATGGAAAATATTAACGCGCTCTTCGAGCTTCTCCCAATTAATAGTTCGATTGTACATTTGATCCTTCAACTCTTGGCGATACTCCTCTTTTTCTTCAGGTATCCACTTACCATTGTTTAAAACCGTAGCCTTATTATTACTTAGAATAGAGTTACGGTTTAACTCGTGCCCTGTATCATGATAAGATTCATTATTCCCAATCTTATACATCCGACCGCCGCCTTTCAGCTTATCACTGTCTAAGACGCTGGTAAGTAGATTAAGAGGGATCTCCTCCTCAGAAAGCACAAACCCCTGCTTATCCCCTCCGTAGTAAAATCTGGCGGCATCGGATGCTGATTGATCTGCTTCAGGATAAAGTTTAAGCAATCCATCCTGAATCCAGTTTCTTAGCGCCTTATTCCTGATTACAGTATCCAGAAAAAGTACCAACCGGAACTTGATCTTATCTTCTTTCTCATTATGTGAGAACGTATGATAATAGGCTGAAGGTTGGACAGAGTATTTTCTAAGACGCTGGATAGCATCCTGAGGGCGTAAATTCTCATCAAAATCAAGGGCGAAGATGCTTTGGCTGATGAAGCTGCTGTTCGTCAAATGATTATTTTCGAAGACTCCACCGGACCAAGAAACTCCTCGACCTACATCTTCAATAAAATCCTCTACTGTTTCTACACTTGCTCTAACAAATCGCTGCTTAATTAAGCCAACTTCGCTGTGATGAGGCTTTTCTGTTAATTTATTGGGGTCTGCTGAAAATTCGTGTACCATTGGAATAAAACTAAATTAGAAATTACGGTTTGTAGTCTGTTTCCGTTTTCTAATTTAGTTGTTGTCAAAAGAGAAGAGACTGATCTTTACAACCAGCTTTTTGCAATTCTCAAACACACCTTTAGAGATAGGTTTTCAGTGGTCTGTTTCCTGTTGTCGGTCTTAGGTTGTCCTACTGGGCACTAAAATAAACGATGAAAAGTATTGCCCAATCCACCTATATTCTATTCGAAATAATTGGTGATTTCAAGTATAAATGAAATAAATACCACTTTTTCTCAGATTTATTTGAAAAACGGTCTTTAGATTTTACAAACAGATATTTTAGGAAAATCTAAATTTATAAACCTCCTAAATTAAAAAGGCCAAATCGGCTCTGGAGCTCTCCCTTTTGTCAAATCTGACCTTTTATCCTTGTTAGCGTCTGTTCGTTTAGATGATTTATATTTTTAGAAATGCTTCCTATATATTGCAAACGGCGATTATACGCTAAACCATTTCCTAAACTCCTTTCCTGCGATTTTTAGATCTTCGGGAAAGGCTGTACATCCGCGGGTGCCCGCTCCGGGAATATGCTTTTGGCCTTTTTTAATCCCTGGAAACTGCTCAAACCAAACCAACAACGAATCCTTCCCTCCAGATTCTACTGCCAAGTCAGTATAAATCCAACGCTTATTATCGATCCAGACAAAGCCTTCCTTGACATCATATCCGTCAAATTCTGGATCCCGACTCCACTGCTGGAGCAGGTTGGCCAACATTTTTTCTCGCTTCTGCTTTTCTTTCAAATTTGGATACCAGGCAAACTCAACCGCCTTAAGAAGCTCCTCTTCCGCTCGCTGGGGGCCGTTGATATCAACGAGCCTAGCCATAGAAAGTAGCGGTGAGATCAGCTGACGTTTTCTGCCACTCAATGCCCCACCTGATGGTAAGTCGATAGAGCTAGAAATTCGTCTGTAATACTTCTGGATTCCCTTGTGATGATATAACCCCAGGGCATAGCATCCCCGCCGAATAAGCTTGATTCGATTATGAACCTCAGGAGCATCGGGCTCCCAAAGGGTAATATCATTGTGATTTCGCATCTTCCTCATAGAAATGGGAATAACCCGGGAGCTAAGCGCCGGTGCCACGATGGGATCAATACTAGCTAACGCTTTAGGAGAATACAGGTTATATGTTGTCGAATTTTTACCCGTCATCTTCCGATAGCTTCCCCCTTCCTTGTATCCGACATTGATCATGTGGGTATATTCTGTGCCCGTTCCCTTCGAGTGAGATTCAAACTCATCAAGGCCTAGTGTACATCCCAGCTTGTGTACCTGCTGGATAACACTGGCCCGTGTGGACTGGGACTCGAGCAGTCCATTAAACCCACACTTGGTGATAAGTTCCAGAAATGTCGTTTTCCCGGTGCCCTTGCTCCCATGGAGGTGAAGATAACCATAAGCGTTAAAAAGCTTATAGACATATCCTCCCATAATCCAGAGTCCGATTAACGAGGCTGTCTGTGGCTGTTCCAAATAGATATGGTCCAGAATAAGGGACTTTAGGCTATTAAAGGTGTTTTTGGGCGTCAGTTGCCGCGAGGAGCGGTCGATATTAAAGACATCGGATTTCGTAAGACGGATACCCGGATCCTCGTGGATGGATGCATCAATGTTATAGATATCTTTTACTTCCTTGTCCTCTAGAATATTGAATGGATGAGAATGGACAAATTCCCCTTCCCCTGTTCCATACCAAAACATGCCACCTTTATGATCTTGGGGAAAGTACAAGCGCTCACTTTTTTCCCTGCTGATAAACGATTGGTAGGTGGCTTTATCAAATGCCACTGTTTGGTTGGCACGTTCCCGCTCAACAGCCTCCAGTAAAGCGGTTTTATGGGAAGGATTGTCTAGTAGCCACTTGGGAAGTGATTTACCTCCGGTTACTGGCATCGAGCTTATACTTTTGACTTGGACATTCACCTCCTGAAGATATTTTATGAATGGATGAAACGAATACCTCCACTCTCCCCGATCATCGCCCATGAGCAGTACGGCTGTCTTGCCACGGAGTAGTTGCCCGTAGTCGATCCAATCCATCCCCCGATCATGAGGCCTGATATATACTGGTTCTTCCATGATATATTGTAGCGCAATGGCCTGCAATGAGTTCTCGACAAACCAAATTCGCGGAGCATCCGTGTATGGCATAGGGCGGGGAACACCGATGATGGATTCCTGGCGATATCCATGCTCCCATGAAAACCTACTTACGGGATGTCCTTGTTCATTACACCACAGGTAGTGCATCGTCCGGCCGTCCTGGTCCAGCCACAATGGGTAATCTTGGACTACTGTTTTGGGCAATCCGCTGATCGCTTCCAGCTCATCCAACCGCTCCGGGTCTTCTCGAAATGCTGACAGGCGACTTTCACAAACATGTTTTCTGAGCGCCTCATCATCGCGTGATTCCTCATCGATTGCTCGCTGGATTCCCGTCTCCGTAAGCTGGGGATAGAGCTTCTGCAGGAAATCTTCTTCGGTTCCTTCTAACTCGGTTGCCCGGCACGTAAATGTGCCATCTTCCTTAATTTGAATCTTTCCCTCTCCGAATGGTGAGGTCCCTTCAAGCGGAAATTTCCCGTCGAGTGATTGTTCTGCTTTGATTTCTGGAATGTATCGTTGGTAAAATTTGAGAGATTTCATAATTCTCTGTTTTTAAATGAATTTGTTTTTGAATATATATTTTGATGTCGCTTACCGCCCCTATGGAAAGCACCGGGCCTTGATGAAATCGAGGATCTTCTCTGTAGTTATTTCTGCATCACCTTTACTCGTGTTTGCCTCTATCATTACACCCGTCCCGGCCTCTCTGGAAAGCTTTTGGATATCGGCTCCCTTGTAGGTTTCCGTTTGATCTGCTAAAAGGGGGTAGTCTATCACAGATTTAGCTTTTATGTCCCTCAAAAAGTACCTGAACAGCTCCTCGCGCTGCCGTCTGTTCGGGAGGGGGATCTCTATGATTTGTTCAAGACGTCCCGCTCGCAAAAGGCTATGAGGGAGTTGATCTGGTTTCCTAGCCACAGCGATGGTAATCACCTGCTCGTTCTGTTGGCTGTTATTCAAACACTCTTGCAGGATGGCTAAAGCTGTGCTTTCTCTATCCTGTGCTGGGATTATAGTATCGAGAGGATCCACTGAAATAATGCACTTTCCTTTTTGAGAGGATGCCTTTTTGTAAATGCCCTGGACGATTTCTGGATCATTTGCACCCTTGGCCGGAACATGTAAAATCGTTGCATTGGTTTCTTCGGCGGTGGCCTTAACCACTGTTGACTTACCCACACCTTCGGGGCCATATATAAGGACTCCATTGAGCGGGCTACCCAGATGCTCGGTTGCCAGATCAGGATTGTTGAAGGGCAACAAGACCTTGTTTCTCACTTCCTCAATTACATCATTCTTTCCCGCAAGCCTGTCAAATCCTGCTGCATTCTCTTGTTGGAATTCTTGGCCTAGCCTACGAAACTTGGACTTTGAGTGGCTATTGGATGGATCCGCGTTTCCCAACCGCGTCTCTTTGGTAATATATCCAGCCCCCGGATCACACGTGATGATTTTTACCGTATCTCCATCAAGCCTACAAATATTATCAGGGTGAACCTCAATACCTTCCACTATGGGAAGTGGAGTTTTCGTATTGTCACACAATTTGTATTTCAGGCTTGCTACCCGATCGGCATTGCTCACCGAGATTGTCGCAATAGAACTGCGGGAGACATCGAATTGCTCCGCTAACGCAGAGGAGACCAGCAAAACATTCCCCCATTGTTTTCCCTCGACAGGCTCGGCCAGCTTCCCGTGCCAAACCCTATCATTGATTTCAATCCTGTAAACCTGCAGGTAACTTATGCTGGGAAGATCTAGTTGCCTAAACGTATGTGCATCGATTGCAAATCTGTCAATGCTGTCATCTACCTTGCACTTTAATGTGGCTCCCTTCATCACTCGTCCTCCCCTTGGGCCTCAATGCGACGCTCTTCCATAAACTCTTCTACGTCCTCAGTCCTATAAAAAATCTTCCGACCCTCTTGGGAATAGGAGATCTTTTTCTCTGTCCGCAAATAATGTTGTTTTCTAAAAGAGCAGCCAGTTAATTCTTTAAATTCAGCGGTTGATAAATACTCCTTTCGATTGGCCCGCCGGATTATTTTAGGTATTCGTCGATCAAGAAGGGATCCGACGGTCTCCTCTAAATATTCGCGGAATTCAGCCTTCGTGACGATAATAACACTGTCATCTCGGTTCATAACAATATAAATTATGAGCCTCGGCAAGAAAGGGTGTGAGAAACTGTAAATAAGAAGAGCATTATGAAAACTGCTACACTCCCATCCTCATCACTTTCTTACAAAAACTCAGTTAAGAGTTCTATTTAAAAAAGCGACACTCAATTTTTGAGTGCCTTGAGAGGACTGAGTTTCTCACAGTCGTCACATACTGTCTAAACTACAAGGAATTCCTTTTTTAACCGTTAGAATGGACCGGTATACACTGACCAACTTTTTAGTCAATCAGCTATTCAAATGATTTCTTAGAATTCCTGTCGTTAAACATTGCTTAAATATACCGCTTCCTATACCACAGATGCAACTATTTATTTGGTTTTGCTCAAAACCATGATTAAATAAATTATATTACTCTCTTTCTACTCTGGTTAATTATCTGTTCTAATCCCAATCAATCAAACGGATTATCCATAGTCTGATCCTTAGCCTGAAGTCCCAATCTGTCTAAGTAATTCTCCGTTGTCGAAACTTTTGAATGCCTTAATTGACGGGAAATTTCATATATAGAAACCCCCTTATCCACTAGATACTGAGCAAAACTATGTCGAGCTACATGGGTTGTTATTTGGTCAGCTATACTTTCTTTAATCTTTGCCTGTTTGCCAACCTCCTTAATTGCCTCATTTACTTGTGTTAACGAACTAGAAACCTTGTTTTCAACCTTAGTCTTATCATTCCTATCTCTTTTCGATAACCCATTTAAAAAAGGAAATACGAACACATCCTCACCATTTTTAGTATCCCGATATTTATCTAAGATCACTTTGCCAGGATCTGGAATAGGAAAGTACATCACGGATCCTGTTTTACTCATCCGGTAAGAAAGACGCCCATTATCAATTTGATCCCAAGAAAGCTTCGCCATATCACCAAAACGTACACCATTTAGATAAAATGATAGTACGAATACATTGCGAGCATTCCATTTTACTGAATTCTTGGGCAATGAAAGATTAGCCATTGCCTTAATCTGATCATGCGTTAGCTTTACCTTTTGTTTTGGCTTCTTTTGCTTAATAGCTTTTACATCGCCAAACGGATCATTAAAGATAAGATTAGCGTCTTTAGCTCGCTCCAAAATTCGACGCATGTCACTCATGTTTTTTCGTATAGTAGAGCCCTTGTTTCCTTTTTCATCCCGCATCCACTCCTGAAATCTGGTCAAAAAATCACTATTGATTTCAGTAAATAATAAATTTTTAGAACCATTGAACTCTTTTAGTTTAGATATTGTAGCTTTCGTCTGTTTTTTTAAATAATATTGGTCATTACGTTCCAGTGTTGCTAATTCTTCATCTGCCATGATGAAGAAGTTTTCTTTTGATGCACCAATCAGGCGATCCCGGATAGCTACAGCACTTTCTTTGTTATTGCGACGAAGTACACGAGCAGCTTTTTTAGCTTCTGCTAAAAGAATGTCTAACTCTTCATTTAATTTATTATAGGTAGAATGTGTTCTTCGAACCTCCTCCTTGTCATCTCTCCAGTCTGACGGGTTTATCCTTATTCCGGTGTTGTAGTATTTTAATTTCCGGTTGCAGGTTATTCTTAGATAAATGGGACATTCTCCTTTGTGATTAGCCCTCTGCTCTCTTAAATAATAATGAAATGTTGCTGGCATAATTGACACGACTTTCTATAGATTGTTTTACTGCTGTAGAACTTTGGTAAAACATTGGTAAAACAAAAGTCGAAATCACCCTATTTTGATAAACCCTATTACATTACGAAAACAGCATTTATAGGTATATAAAAGGAAATACAGATGCATAGATTACATTAATATACTCTAGTCCAGGGCACCACTTAGAAGTATGATGTTATCCGCAAAGTGTTGGCTCGCAAGAGTTAAACATTTTGCGGCTTTTTTATCGGTACTAATACAAGTTCTTAGAACTTACATAAAAAGAGATTGGTGATAGAATTATCATTATAAACTATTACTCGATCAAACTGCTTGCACTCCCCTTCACATCAGTCTTTTTAAAAGTTAACTCAAAACGAGTTCCATTTTTATCAGAAAATGCAATCTCTCCATCTAATTGTTTATTTAATAGCTTGATTAAGGTCATCCCTATTGTTGACGAATTATCTTGCATTAAATCATCCGGTAACCCAACGCCATTATCTCTAACCTCCACGAATACCCTTTCATTAATTTCTTGCAGCTCAACCTCAATTTCTCCACTCTCTCGATGTTTAAAAGCATGTTTATAGGCATTTGTTACTACCTCGTTAACCAGTAGAGCGCACGGAATGGCCTGGTTTATATTCATGACAATCGGATCTGCCGCTACAGTAATCGTAACTTGCTTGCTACTCTTATACATTTCCTCAATATTCCCAACCAGCTGTCGTATATTTTCTCCAAAATTTAAGTGGGATAGGCTCTCCGCTCCATATAACAGTTCGTGAATAGTCGCAATCGTCTGTATCCGCTGCTGAGCTACTTTAAGTAAATCCTGCAGCTCGCTCTTCTCGGTTTCCATCGCCTGCAGCTCCATCATACTAGTAACAATGGCCAAGTTATTTTTTACCCGATGATGGATTTCGGCCAAAAGGGTATTCTTTTCGCTCAGTGATTCCTCCAGCTTCTTTTGATAGGCAATCTGTTCACTATAATCCAGAGCTTCTACAAAAATGCCATAGACCTCTCCGTTTTCATCAAACAGTGGGGCATATAGGAGATTGAATATATATTCTTGCTTAGCACCTTTTTTGTCTTTTTCTATATATATTGGTTCCTCGCGACCTATATAAGGTTCCCCTGTATCATATACTTGTTTAAGAATATCGATATAACTCTGCTCATCCACTTCCGGAATAACTTCATCAACCCGCTTTCCTATAATATCCCCTTTACCTACGACTTCTCGATACGCTTTATTCGCAATCACATAACGTAACTCTGGTCCTTCCAACATACATTTTGGTGAGGGCGCCTCCTCGAACATCTCTTCAAGCTTATCTCGGTCTGCTTCCGCCTTCTTTCTTTGAACATGCTCCTGTTCCAACAACGAACTCAACCGTTTTTCGAGTTCTTTTTGCTCGCTAATATCTATCCCAGTGCCAATGATATAGGTTTCACCGTCTTGAACCAATTGTTCAGCATTAAACCGAAATACAGCCGTATCCCCACCGGCAACGTTCAACCTTAATTCAAATACTTGATACCCTTCCTCAAGTACTTTGCGAATTTGCTGAGGGACTTCTTCTTTGTCGGATTCATGAAGAAAAGCAGCCGCGGATTGTCCTTTTATCTCTTCAACAGGCAAACCAAAAACATCAGCCGATTTTTCGTTAAACCGAACGATCTTGCCCTCTTGATCTAAGACATAAAACACGCCCGGCAAGCTATTCAGTACTACTTCTGTAAATTCCTTCTCCTCTCGCAGGGTTCGTTCCTGATCTTTTCGACTGCTGACATCCCGAAATATGAGACTCGTCCGTTTTTCACCGGCATAATTGGTAAACACCGAAGAGGTTAGCTCCACCGGTATTTTATGACCGTCTTTATGGATATAGTTAAGCTCTCCGACAAACCTTCCTTTCTCTGACCGCTCTTGAAGGGCTCTTTCTAACTTTTCATCCTTCGCCACAATCCCTTCTCGACCTTTTTCTCTGATCTCTTGTTCCGTCATACCCAATATTTCACAGGCCGAGGGGTTTGCCTGCAAGATATCCCCATTGGGATTCGTCAACATAATCCCATCTAGGCTATGCTTGTAAAGCATATCATTACTTAGCTGGGCATTCAGTTCCCCGGTAATATCTTTATACATGGCCAGCTGATAGGTATGGTCATCTTCCTCAAAGGTTACCGGATTTGTAATGACGTGCATATATCTGAATTCGCCATTCTTTCTTTTGTGTTTCCATACCCCTTCCTCGCTAAACCGATCATTATCGACCTGGGCTAAGTATTTTTTCAACTTCGGAATCTCATCCTGCGGGCGCAGATCAAACAAGGTAAAGGTCAGCATCTGCTCTCTTGAATATCCATAAAGTTCAACCATCGACTGATTAAGATCCTTTATTGAATAGTCCTTTGGATCATATACCCACATGGGGATGGAATTTTCATAAAAAAACTGCTCAAAATTTTTTAACTGCATAAACCCAACCCTCTTTAATACGGACCCATTAATCCTATTATTTTTTATAATATTTCTTAATTAGTTGAGAACACAAAAATTGGAAAATATGAAGCCTATAGTGTGTTCCTCAAACCCTCGCAAGACCGCTTTTCCAAAATTTTTAATTCTACTCGCTTATGATGCTCTTCTTCATACCAATATCACTAATAAATTTAGTTACTGCAGAAAAATTTTGGCCAAACTTATGTTTTACACTTTCGGGCTGTAGTCCTTAGACTACTGTCTATACAAAAGTTGATATATTACCAATTACTGATGCAGATAGAAACGATCACCGAGCAGAATTTGAATCCTTTCGGCAGTAAAGATATGAAACACATCATCATTACCTATGTCTACCATCGGTATGTCTTTAATGCTCAGGATTTCGAGCGATATTTCTACAATTCCGAGAAATTGAAAAAATTGGTATAAGGCAGTGGAGATAGGATCAAAAGGTAAGCTCCCATACCCAGTTTGGGTATGATCACCCAATATTGGATACAAAAACTTAATGAGAGATTTTTATACAGCTTGGAAGTTGAATCCCGACGGGAGTTTTCCGAATTAAATCTGAAATATGATCACCTATTTGTTTCTGTGCCTCATACTATCTATATATAAATAAACTTTTCAACCAATCACGTTGGGTACATATATTATGGAACGCACCTATTCTTTTACGGAAACGGTTATTTGCGGACTTATTGCTACGTTTATAATGTCAATGCTTTCATTTCTATCGAGCGGCATTGGCCTTCCTGTTATTGATGTGGGATACATGCTAAAGGAAATTTTCAATCATATTCATGAACAGGATCCTTATAACATTCTCTGGGGAAATGTGGCCTATTATATAGGCGGAATACTATTAGCGTTAATTTGGGTCGTTTTCTTGGATAACAAACTTCCGGGCAATTGGCTGGTACAGGGAATTATCTATGGTGTTGTGATATCAATTGTGGCTGCAGTTATTGTATCGCCTGCAATTTCCATGGCCGGAGGAGAATCATTTGGCATATTCTATATTGATACTTGGTTCCCGATACTCAATATACTTGCAGGATTAATTATGCACCTGGGTTATGGCATCACCTTATTGCTTTGCCTGGAGTATTCAGATCGTTTTAACTCTCAAGAACTCCGTTAAAGATTACGGAATAATTAATTTTTATTTGGGGAAGCCGATTTGGGCAAGGTTCGGTCTCTCAATCTGAATATTCATACCCTATCTACATGGTGCTATCTTTCTCATATACTTCATAAGTCTCGGGCAAAGGAACATCATTGTTAGATTCTTATTTTGATTGCTCTAACAAAATCTCCAGTTATGGAAAAAGAATATAGTAAAACGTATGAAGTAATCTGGGCTGATATGGATCCCAATCGTCACATGCGGCATTCGGTATATAATGACTACGCTGCCCAAACACGTATCGCTATGTTTCAGGATTTTGGACTTTCCATCAAAGAAATTTCCGGGATGAATCTTGGTCCCATTCTGTTCCGAGAAGAAACAAAATTCTTTAAGGAGATCGGGCTATCCGAACAGATCACCGTAAACTGTAAGGTGACGAATATGCGGAAAGATGGTTCTCGCTGGAGTTTTCTCCACGAGATATTTAAACAGAATGGTGACCAAGCGGCACAAATAATAGTAGAAGGAGCTTGGTTGAATCTGGACAAACGAAAGCTAGCTACCCCTCCCCAAGAGCTGTTGGATGTTGTTATGCGGTTTCCCCGAACGGAATCATTCGAATGGCAAAACCATTAATTAATTTATGTCAACAATAAGTTGGGAGCAATTTGAGCAGGTCGATCTTCGGGTCGGAACTATCATAAGAGCCGAGGAATTTCCAGAAGCAAACAAACCTGCATACAAACTGTTGATAGATTTCGGAAAGGAAATAGGAATTAAGAAGAGCAGCGCTCAAATTACGGACCTGTATTCAACAACCGAACTCATTGATAAGCAAGTCGTTGGCGTAGTTAATTTTCCGCCCAAACAAATCGGGCCATTTATTTCGGAATGCCTTATTACCGGGTTTCACAGGGATGATGGCAGCGTAGTACTGGCAGTACCCGACAAAAACATTCCAAATGGCAGCAAACTTAGCTAACACATAAACTTCGTAATATATAATACTGTTATATAGTCTAAATTGAGTAGGCTAATTATCCATTATTAATAAAACAAGCCCATGCGAATAACTATTGTGCTTTTAACATTTCTCGCAATGCTGGGGATGATGCAGAAATCAAACGCCCAGGTTGTTTTTATTTGGGATGATATATCGGATAAGGAATTCACGCTTTGGGCTCAAAACAATCTACCCTGTCCCGTATATTTAAAAGCTGAACCCGACTCAATAGATGCAAATTTTGAACGTTTTGTACCCAAGGGCCACAAGGATAAGTTGATTCAACTACCCATCGACTCATTAGATTCTCCCGATGAATTCAAAGGCCAGATTCGATATCATCTCACACTCGGTAATCCCGATGCTATTCACGATACCAGCTATAAATATGTACTCCCCTATCCCCGCGAAAAATCACATATTCTTATCCAGGGAAATAACTCGGCTTTTACACACAACCTCCCAAACTCAAAATATGCCTTTGACTTCGACATGCCCGAAAACAGCCTTATTAGTGCTGCACGTGGCGACACCGTCGGATTTGTAAGCGTCAATAACAAAGAGGGCGGCAACAATGAAGATTACCTGCAACATGCCAACAAAATTATGATCTGTCACGATGATGACACCATAGGCGTTTATGCCCATCTTAGACATAAAGGGGCGCTCGTTGATATTGGTGAACAAGTTTACTCCGGAGAAATTATCGGTCTTAGTGGAAATACCGGCTTCTCTACCACTCCACACCTGCACTTCGTTGTACTCGCGGGATCAAAATCGGTACCTATAAAATTCAGAGAGCTTCCCGATACCCTTAAAAGCGGATTTTCTTACGGACAAAAAATGAACTTTTAAGTTAATTAGAGAACTGCCTCCTAAGTTTTATCCCATTTCCGCAATTCTTTCTACTATTTTGGAAAAAACTTGCGAAAATAATATCTCCATTCGCTGATCTTTTTACATTATCATATATTCATCCTCAATAACATGCATCAAATCCAACTTCTATGGAAGGTCCAATCTTGAGCAAATTCGACATCCGCAGGACCTTACTGCTAATACTATTCTTGTCCATCCCCTTTTTAGGATTTGCCCAGCAAGAAAAGCAAGAAACTAAAAACAACGCCGATGAAGAAGTAAAGCTTGGACTTGCCTTAAGCGGAGGAGGGGCCAAGGGATTTGCTCATATTGGGGTACTCAAAGTACTTGAGGAGGAAGGAATACCCGTTCATATGGTCAGCGGCACCAGTATGGGATCTATCATCGGCTCATTATATGCCATTGGCTATTCGCCTCAAGAGATTGAAGAGATAGCTCAAACTACCAACTGGAATATTCTTTTAAATGACAGCTATCAGATCAATCCACAAGAAATATCAAATAGTATCCTAAAAAAGGATACTTATCTTGTTACTTTTCCCTTTGATGGCAAACAACTTTCGCTTCCTGCCGGCCTCATTGACGGGCAAAATATATCCATGATGCTCTACCGGCTGATGCTCCCTTTTCATGATGTGCGAGATTTTACCAAGCTGCCCATCCCTTTTTCGGCAGTGGCAACCAACTTGGCTACGGGAGAACCTAAAACCTTCTCAAGCGGTTATCTGCCTGATGCCGTTCGGGCCAGCATTGCCATTCCCAGTATTTTTAAACCGGTTAACATCGACGGGAAAACATATATCGACGGTGGTGTTGCTCGAAACATACCGGTTGAGGACGTACAAAATCTCGGGGCCGACTTTGTAATTGCATCTGATGTAGGCGAACCCATCAGAAAACTTGATAGCCTCAAGACATTTGTTGACGTACTCTTTCAGTCGGTAGGATTTCATCAACAAGAGTCAGATGTCATTCAAAAAGAGAAAACGGATATCTATATTCGTCCGGATATCAGCGAGTTTTCCACGTTCAGCTATGAAAAAGTAGACGAAATTATTCGTCGTGGAGAAAGTGCGGCCCGGAAAGCACTTCCAAGAATTAAAAGAGCCCTTGCTCAGCAAAACACAGCACCTCCCTCATTCAAACCTATTCAATCAACCCGGCAAGATACTATCCTTGTCTCAGATATTTCGCTCAACAATCTAACTGGATTAATACAGCAGCAACAGATATTTCTTGCTCTTGACATACAACTCCCTGAAAAGCTCACGCTCTCACAGCTCGAACAAAAGATAACACGACTTTATGGTTCAGGACTTTTCAGCCAAATATCATACCGGCTGCAAAAAGACCAGAATTCTGAGGGCGACCAACTTGTCTTGGAATTTCAGCATAAAGAACAGGAATATGCCGGCTTTAGTATGCGATACGACAGCCAATATAAAGCGGCACTGCTATTCGGGGCTTCTTTTACCGATATTATCTTTTTAAACGACCGGATAACCATGCAGCTGAGAGCCGGAGAAATATTAGAACTTACTTCAGATTACAGCATCCCCATTAGTCTTGCTCCACTGGCCCATTTCAAAGCAGGATTTAACTTGCAGCGTTCTCCTATCAATTACTACAACCAGGATCAGGCTTTGTCAAGCATAGATGTAGAAAAGCTGACAATAAAACCATCAATTGCAATACAGTTGTGGCAACAGGCTGATTTTGAAATCGGGCTCGAAACAGAATTATACAACCTAAATGAAGCTATCGGTAATACACTTGTTTTGGGCAATACCACCTTTCTGCTCAATCCTTTTTTGACCCTTGATTTTAATACGCTTAATCGTCCCTATTTTCCAACACAGGGACAATTCCTAAGTTTAAAAACTGAATTTTCAGAACCCGGATGGGGAAGTTCGGCAAGCTTTTATCAGGCTTCCGGCAGATGGTTTTCTACCATCCGTCTCATTAAGGGAGTCAATATTTCCAACGAGCTTTTTGCCGGATATTCTTCTTCCTCGGAATTGCCGCTTCATTACTACTATTATGCGGGAGGCCTATCCCAAAATCCTGTTTTTGAACTTAAGCAGATACCCTTTATGGGATATCCCACCCAGCAGCTTCGCGCCGCAAATATTAAAGCACTCCGTTCAAAATTGCAGATTAGGATAAACAAAAATATCTATATTGGCGGAGGTATGAACCTTGCCCACCTTGCCAACAAATGGACATTCAATATTGATCAAGAACGACTAAAAACAGGTTATTCCCTTTCATTAGGAGCAACATCTATCGTGGGGCCTATTGAAATTGCACTTTCAACCCCGGACTTTACCAGCGGTTACGCCGTAAAACTAAATATGGGATATCATTTTTAAAAAAAAGATGCCCGAAGTACTATCCCCGGGCATGGAATCAGTAATAAGAAAGCAACTAAATATTAGTTGTTTCGAAAATCTGTTTCTGTTTCTGGCTTATTATCAAGAATCTCCTCAATTCGCTCCATAATATCCGGCGTCATTTGATCAACAACATCTACCGCTTTCATATTTTGCTGAACCTGTTCTGGCTTTGATGCCCCGGTAATAACCGTGCTTACATCCTCATTTTTCAGGCACCACGCAAGCGCAAATTGTGGCATGGGAATGCCCGCCCCATCGGCCACTTCGGCCAGCTCTTTTACTTTATTAAGCTTTTGGCGACCGCTTTCAGTCTCAAGTAGTTTTTCGCGCAGCCAATCGTATTTTTCGAGCGATAGTCGGCTTCCTTCCGGCACACCATCGTTATACTTGCCGGTTAACAAGCCACTGGCCAAGGGACTCCAAATAGTTGTACCCAGACCGATCTCATCATACAGTGGAGCAAACTCCTTTTCCACCTTTTCGCGCCGAAACATATTGTACTGGGGCTGATCCATCAACGGTGGACGCAGATGTTCCTGACGAGCAAAATCATACGCCTGGCGGATTTGTCGTGCCGACCATTCACTGGTTCCCCAGTATAAGGTCTTCCCCTCTTTTATCATCTGATTCATTCCCCATACTGTTTCCCCGATCGGAGTATCTTTATCCGGGCGATGGCAGAAAATAAGATCCACATAATCGGTTTGCAGTCTTTCTAATGCTGCCTCTGTCCCCTCCTTGATATGCTTGAATGAAAGCCCCTGATCGTTGGGACCTTCACCGCCCCAAAATATTTTGGTGGACAATACCAGGTCCGTACGCTTCCATCCTGCTTTCTGGATGATATTGCCCATCATAATTTCTGACTCTCCTTCAGCATACACCTCGGCATTATCAAAAAAGTTTACCCCCGCATCATAGGCTTCTTTCATCGAATCGTAAGCTATATCTTCATCAATCTGATCGCCAAACGTAACCCATGACCCAAATGACAGGGCAGAAACTTTAAGTCCTGATCGTCCCAAAAATCGATATTCCATAATAATGTTGTTAGCTCTTTAATAATTAGATTAATAGTGTCTTGGCAGTGCATAATTACAAGGTTTTTAAAAGTAAAATCGTTTAGATATTACACAATTGAATGAGAACTGTTTTGGGGCGGAAATTGGCATTAATAGCACTTATATTAAGGGCGGATTGAATGGGTTTCTATGAGATAGAAATCCGGTTTTGATATGATCGTAAGAACAGTACCATTATCAGTAAATGCAATTGCTGGGCTTAACTATTTTTTCGGTACTATTTAATTTTCAAAATTAACTAACGAATTTCTGTCATGGCAAAGAGTATGGCTCAAACTGTAGAAGAATACATTCAAGAACTTCCCGAATATCGCAGAGAACCGATTGAAGAGATACGGGAGTTGATTCTCGATAATATTCCCGAGGGCTATGAAGAAACAATTAGCTGGGGAATGATCAGCTATGAAATTCCTCTCGAAAAATATCCTGATACCTATAACAATCAGCCTCTTAACTATATAGGTCTGGCCGCACAGAAAAATCACAATGCTCTTTACTTGATGTCGGTATATCAGGATGAAGAACTACAGGATTGGTTGGAAGAAGAGTTTGAAAAGGCCGGCAAAAAAATGGACATGGGGCGTTCTTGCCTCCGCTTCAATATGGTTACTGATCTGCCCCTAGAGGCGATTGCAACCATCATAGGCAAACATACGCCAGATGAGTTTATAGAAGCATACGAAGAGATACGAAAGTAGACACTCTAAAGTCTGCTCCTATTTTGTAAACGGTTGCACCTTCTTTTGTGTTAGATTGTGTAATTAAAGCAAATACTTATGATTACACCCAATATGCAGACTAACAAAATACTGGGTTTACTGTCTACAGCTATCTCTTTTATACTGATTTCATCGGCTGTAGTACAGGCTCAATCCAATAATACTACTGATAAAATGAGCTCATCAACTATGGAAGAAGCAACTTTTGGAGCCGGCTGTTTCTGGTGCGTCGAAGCTGTTTTTGAAGAAGTTAAGGGTATAGAATCAGCTGTTGCCGGTTATGCGGGCGGCAAGCTGCCCAATCCCACTTACCGACAGGTTTCATCGGGGCAAACCGGCCACGCCGAAGTAGCGCGCATCACATACGACCCTTCTGTCATTTCATATGAACAGCTGCTCGAAGTTTTTTGGCACACGCACAATCCCACTACCAAAAATAGACAAGGTGCTGATGTGGGTCCCCAATATCGATCAGTTATTTTCTATCACAATGAAAAGCAGAAAGAAATTGCAGAACAGTCACTTAAAAAGACTGACAAATCTGATCTTTGGGAAGATCCCATTGTTACTGAAATAGAACCACTGTCAAACTATTCGGTAGCCGAGAACTATCACCAGAATTATTACGAAAACAATCCCAATGCTGGGTATTGTCAGGTAGTAATTGCTCCCAAGCTCAAAAAGTTTCGAAAAGACTTTCCACAATTACTTAAAGATAAGGTGAAAGAAAAGCTTTAAGCTTAGGTATAGTACATCTATCATCAGTCTTTACACAGAATCTGTATCTTCCCCTTCAATACTGAATTGTAAATTTACATAGGTACCATTATCACTCCCCATCTCCCATTCCGCTTCTAACTGTTGGGCAAAATTATCAATGAGATTCATCCCTAAAGTATCACTCATTTCTGGTTCTAACCCATCGGGCAGTCCTTGACCATTATCGCTTAAATGTGCTTGGACCTGCCAGTTTTCCTCGGTTATCCGGATAGTAATAGTATTATTATCATTTTCACCATCAAAAGCATGCTTAAACGAGTTTGTAACTACTTCATTGATTAAAAGCGCAAATGGTACTGCTCGTTTAATATCCAATTCTATGCTTTCAATTTCTGTAGTCACACTTACATTCTGATCGGAACCAATGGTATTTCGAATAGTCTCCACAAGATCACCGATATAGGTATCACAGGAAATACTTCCCAAGCTGTCAGAATTGTAGAGCTGCTCATGAATGAGCGCCATTGTTTGAATACGTCGTTCGCTCTCCTCCAGCGTATCATGTATAAGTGGGTCATCCGATTCATACATCTGTAGCTGAAGTAATCCCGAAACAATAGCCAGGTTATTCTTAACCCGGTGATGAATTTCCTTCAGCATCACTTTCTTCTCTTTCAGTGAGCTGGTTATCTCCTCCTCATACTCTTTCTCTTCCGTAATATCGATATACATTCCAAACCCAGCAATGGGTTCATCATCGACATAAACCGGGATAGCAGCAATGAAGACATCGATAAGATCTCCCTCGTTGGTCAGACGCTTGGCTTCTCTATTAAAACTTTCAGTAGCATATTCTTTCAACGGCATTCGGGGTACTTTTCCACGTTCTTCTTTCGGCACAATAAACTCATCAATATCTTTGCCCTTGAGCTCTTCCTTGCTGAACCCAAACATATTTTCAAAGCTGTTGTTGATATTCAAGACCTTATTATCAGGGCCAACCATCACAATACCAGCCGGTGCATTCAGAAATAAATTCCGGAAAAGTTTCTCGCTTCTACGTAGTTTTTCCCGCGCCTTTACCTGTTCCGACATATCATGACCAACACCAAGCAAGTAATTATTTCCATCCTGCTTGAACAATTTGCCTGTCAAATAATACGGTATCTTGTTGCCATCTTTTGTTTTCAGCTTCGATTCTATCTCAGCCTGTCCAACCTCGAAAACTTTTCCGATCTCTTTTTGTACTGCATCCAACTCTTCTTCACCGAAGAAAACATCCGGAGTAATCTGCCTCATATCTTCCTTCGTATAACCTGTTTGATCAAGCAAGTTTTGATTCCACCGGTGATAATTTCCCTCTTCATCAAACATATAGAAGATACCGGGCAAACTCTCTAACAGGGCTTCATTAAATCGTTTCTCATGTCGCAACTCCTGCTCTGTCTCTTTTTGTTGGGTAATATCAATCCCAACACACAAGAAAAACTTTTCGTTACCGAACTCAATAAAGTAGCCACGCCAGAAAAAGGGAATCGTTTCTCCCGACTTTGTTAGCAGATCTAATTCAGTACCCCTTCCCTTTTGGTCTTTAACCTGATCTATTGCTTTTTCTAACAATTCATGGTGTTCAGGTCTAATAAGATCAAAAGCCGTTTTCGATTTTATCTCATCACTCGAATAACCGGTGTAGCGCTCGGCATACCTATTCCACTCTACAAATTGTAAATTTTCATCCATCAGCAGATAGATGCTCGGCAAGCTGTCTAAAATAGTTTTAGTATAGTTTCGCTGCTCAAGAAGCGATTCCTCAATAACTTTCCGTTTTTCAAAAGCGGCAATAATTCGGGACACTGTTTTCAGTAACGAAATTTCCTCCTCATTCCATTTTCGTTTCTTCTGTGTATCCGCAAACCCAATATATCCTTTCCACTCATTCTCAACGCTAAATGGAATAACTAAAATTGACTCTACCTGTTGGTCTTGTAGAATAGATTGTTCGGGATCCGGCAACTCATCAGTCCGGGCATGGACTTTTTGAAGGGATGACAACTTCTCATGCAACCAGAGAAGATCAGAATATTTGAACGTATGGTCCAGATTTTCAACGATGGGCTCAACTCCGGCTTTGGTTACCTCTAATACCGGATCTAAATATAGCTCATCATCTATTTCTCTATTTTTGTAGAGGAAAACACGATCGGCTTCAGTAACACCCTGAAGTAATTCCAAGCTCTTTTTTATGGCTTTCGAAGAGTTACTTTCCAGCAGTAATTTTGAACATTGAGAGATCACTTTCTCATATTCGAGGCGCTTCTGTAACTTCTTTTCTACCTCCTCCCGTCGGGAAACCTCTTGCTTCAGCTCTTCAGTTTTATTTTCCTTGAGGGCTATTTCTGCTTTTTTTCGTTTGGTTATATCTATGGAGGAACCATAAATAAGCTCGTCGCCCTCTTCACTCTCAATAGCTTTTATTTCATCGCGCAACCATATATAATCTCCACCCTTAGTCTTGAAACGATACTCGTTAATTGCTGTTCCGTCCTCATTGAGTACGTTGCGAAACTGAGTAAAAACCTCTTCTTTATCATCAGGATGAATCCGATCTGACCAACCGTTGTCCTGTTCAGTAAAATAGGAAGGTGAAAATCCTAAAATATCTTTAACATTTTGGCTAACTGAGAGAATAGGAAAATCTGAAGTAGCTGCACAGGTAAATAAAATTACCGTTCCGCTACTAAAGAGCTCTTCTATATCATTCGAAAAACGGGAGCCTGCCTCTTTCTCCATTAGTTGCTACTTAGCCCTAATTCTCTATTTTTTAAAATGCTGAATGCCAACTAGTTATATATGCTTATATAAGCAATTCAAACCTTTTTAGAAAGTATTTTGATGTATTAATAAACTATTTTAATTAAATCTAACAGCTTGTATAAGCACAAAACTTTAGGTAAATACATATAAACGATCTTCCTCCATTTTGAGTTACAAAATTGAACATTATCAATCCTAAACCAATCAAAATTGCTATGAAAATTTTTCCATCCGCTTATATCAAGATATCTGTTATTGCCTTATTGTCGTTTTTTATCTCAACAACAGCCTTAGCACAAGAGCGTGGGAATGAAGAACCTCGAACAAGTCCCAATGCAACGGTAAGCCAAACCGTGGGCACCACTGATATTACCATAACATATGGACGGCCCGCCGTCAATGATCGAACAATCTTTGGAGACTTGGTACCCTACGGTGAAGTTTGGAGAACAGGGGCCAATGAATCCACAGCGTTAGTCGTTTCTAATGACATTACAATTGAGGGAAATGAACTGGAAGCAGGCACCTATTCGCTCTACACTATTCCCGGAAAAGATGAATGGACTATCATTATTAACTCAAAACTTTCGTGGGGCACCCAGTACGACAAATCTAAAGACGTATTGCGATTTACAGTAGAACCTCGAGAAGCGGATTTTGTAGAGCGCATGCTATTCTATTTTGAGGATGTTACACAAGAATCAGCAACTGTTGTATTACACTGGGATGCAACCAAAGTGCCCTTTACAATTAATATTTAGAGCGTATTATTTCGACACCTAATCCTCTTAAATCATCGGTAAAAAGGGAATCTTTACCCCACCACGGCCTGCTTGTATTATTCGTCTTTTTCTGGGGCGCTAATTTTATACTGGCCGAAATTGCCCTTACCGAAATGTCTCCCATCTCATTTAGCGTATCACGCTTTGCGATGGGGGGCATTGCTATGTTTTTGGTGATGTACCTACAATACCGAGCCGAATGCAGCAACACTTCGTCTAAAGTCCCTTTTTTACCCAAAATAAAAAGGGATGATTGGCCCCGTCTTCTGTTTGTTTCTGTAATCGGTGCTACACTTGCACCTTGGCTGGGTATCGAAGGGTTAGGACTAACCCACGGGGCACGTGCTTCGCTTTGGCTGGCTCTAGGTCCGGCCATCAGTACGGGCATCGGATACCTCTTCAGCACCGAACAGATGGGCAAGTTCGGCTATGCCGGAGTGCTGCTTGCCGTTATAGGCACTGCCATTTTGGCTTGGGATGGATTGCGTCCGGAACAGGGATACTGGTTGGGCGACCTCATCCTTATAGTGGCACTGGCACTCACCGTTATTGAGCTGCATGCTATAAAGCCCCTGGCTCGCGAATACGGATCCGTTTCTATCGTAGCTTTGCGCACTGCTATTGGCGGATCACTGTATATCCTTATAGCTGCTCCGGATTTGATTGAAGTAACCTGGCTTTCGTTAGGTACTTGGACCTGGATCGCCATTTTAGCCGGTGGAGCAATCGGGGTGGGGGTCGGTCAGTGGGTGAAGGTACGAGCCTTAAAAATACTGGGACCAACCCAAGTAGTACTCTATGGAAATATGGTTCCTATTGCAGCCCTTGTAATAGCTTGGCTGAGTATAGGTGAAAATCCCAGTCTGATGGAAATAATTTCAGCCGTATTTATTATCACCGGTGCTATATTTATTCAGGTTATCGACAGTGAAGCAGGAGCCACATCAACAATACGTACACAAAAAGAGGAGGACTTAACGTTCTTTACCGAAACAAAACAAGAAAGCTGACATCAGGATCAAAATAAAAAAAGACGGGCCTGCCGACCCGCCTTTCGACTAATCATCTAAACATAACTATCTAGAAATTAAACGACAGCTGCAGCATAATATTGCGTCCTGCCTGCGGATAATAATAATTGAAGAACTGCCGATCTCCTCCAGAGACATATCCATAGGTATAACCGTTGGATTCGTACATTTCATCAAAAATATTATTCACTTTCAAGGTTGCCTCAAGACTATTCAGCAACGGCGTAGTGCTCCAATCATAACTCAACCGCAGATCGTTCACTAAGTAAGGATCTAACGTTCTGCTCTCGGTTTGTGTATTATCCAGATATTGTTTAGAAACATATTTGGTGTTCAACGATGCTGCAAATCCCTGGTGAGTGAAACGTAAGGTGGAATTCCCTACAAATCCCGGGGAAAATGCTATCTCAGTATCCATATAAGTTGTTGCCTCCTGTCCACCAGTATCAAAATTATCGAGATAGTAAGTATACTCCTCAATCTTATTACGACTAAACGTAGCATTTCCAGACCACTCGAGGTTTTCAAAAAGCTGGACACCCGCTTGTAATTCTATTCCGGCTCGGTAACTATCGGGTACATTTTGACGAATGTAAGCTCCTACGTCGTTAATCTCACCGGTTAGAATTAACTGGTTCTTGTAATCCATATAATACAAGTTAGCTTTTACAAAGAAGCGATCGAAATTACCTTTGTAGCCCGCTTCCCAATCGTAGAGCGTTTCGTGCATGGGACGATTTTCTGGCGTAGAATTCACATACTCATCACGCGTAGGTTCTTTATTGCCTACACTTATAGATGCATATACTCGCTGGTTATCCTTAAACTTATAGTTCAATCCTGCTTTGGGATTAAAGAAAGTCAACCGATCAGTCTGCTGTACGTTCACCACTTCTTGTCCCCCGCCCTGGGCCGGCTGACGATCTTTACCTAAGAATTCATAGGTAATATGACGAATCTGTGCATCAGCAAAAGCACTTAAATCATCCGTAATATTATACTTTGCCTTTAGATAAGTGTTAAAGTCTGTTTTAAAGGCATTGTTATCATAATATTGATTTTCAACATCTGTATTTCCTGCAAATTCGGCCCAAACAACTTCGCCAAAATGATCACCGTCATACTCATTATACCCACCACCGAACGTTAGCGACCAGCGATCGTCTTTATTGTACTGCGTTGAAAATACCATCCCGTAAAAATGATTATCGAGCCAAAGCTGACGAACTAAGTCGCTTTCTGAAATAGTCGTATCCGGTAGTTGTATGAGATTAAAATTATACTCTGTAAGAGCCTGATCTGCTTTATATTCCTCGTAATAACCGCGCCCATAGGTGTAATGCAGCGAAGCATTGGCATTCCAGTTATCGCTTAGCTGGTAAGAGTAATGCAACTGGTAATGATCCTGCTGATAGTTATCAGTCTGATTATCATACGGGCTATTCGGTTTCTCCATACCTGCAGGATTATGCGTGCGATCCCCGTTTTCTAACCGACTTTCGGATACGCCGTACCATGCCTGATAGGTTTGTTCCGCTCCCGAAAATACATCTACGCGCAGCAAACTATTTTCGCCGTGTTTAGCTCCGGACAGGTAAAACGATTTTAGATCAGAAAAGGCACGATCTATGTATCCATCGGATTCAATTTTTGAGAGTCGTCCCTCGAACTGCCAACCATTTTCCATCAGACCCGAACCGAGCATCACGTTAGCTTTTCGGGTATTGAAAGAGCCTATCGACGTATTAACTTCGCCGTAGGCCTCTGGTCTCATCTGAGAAGTCTGGATATTCATTGTAGCACCAAAAGCGGCTGCTCCCTGGGTGGAAGTACCCACGCCGCGCTGGATCTGAATATTCTCTACCGATGAGGCCAAGTCGGGCATATTAACCCAAAAGACACCATGTGATTCCGCATCATTAATGGGAATTCCATTTACGGTCACATTAATACGACCCTGATCCACACCGCGAATGCGAAGGCCTGTATATCCGATTCCTGTCCCCGCATCCGAGGTGGTAGTTACCGATGGTGTGCTGCTAATCAAATAGGGCATATCCTGTCCCAGATTTTGTCGTTCGATTTCTTCTCGGCTGATATTTTCATAGGCCATCGGTGAAGCCTCATCAACGCGTAATGCTTTTACAAAAACCTCATTACTCATAATAGTCTGAGAAACCAACGAAATATCGTAGGAATCCTCATTATCTGAGACCTCAATAGTTTTCGTTTTATATCCCACAAACGAAACGGAAATCCTTTTGGCTTCATCTTCTATCAAGTCAAGCGTAAACTGACCGTCGGCTTCTGTCGAAACGCCATTTGAGGTGCCAACCTGTACTATATTTGCACCGGCCAGCGGTTCCCCGCTTTGGGCATCGGTCACCGTTCCGTTTATCGTTTGGGCAAAAAGAGATGAGCTACATAAAACAATAAAGCACAGAAATATTGTGCTTTTGAGTAATCTGAAAAACATAAGTTCCTCCGTCTTATTAGGTTCATAAGAGCGGGAGATGAACTTGCAAGAAATGCTGATCAATCCAGCAGCGATATTATTATTTTCGCCGCCTTGGTTTCCCTACGCCGGTGTTATCCGGTTCAGGTTCTCAGGGTATGATCTCAGCCTGCTGTTGCAAGCACCCCCAACCTTGGGTGATTTTTATTCAGTCCAAAGATAAGAGCCTTAGCTCGTATCTTCAAAATAAGTTTAGTTTAATAAATAGCCTTAATACATATCAACGCACATCACGTTCAACCTAAAACAATCAAGCCTAAACGAAATACTTGAACAATAGCCGTTAAAAATCCAAATCATTATTCGAAACCTTTATTGCATTGAGCCTCAAGTGAATTCTTTGTTGTAATTACAATTCAGTGTTGTTGAAGATAATCGTAGATCATTTGATATATTTAAATGCTATGGGATAAACTGAAAATTAGTTTCATTGATTTTGATAAGGTTTTAAACCAAACCGCATCTCATAACGGATGATTATTTCACTCTCTTCGCAACTATCAGAATTAATTATAAAGCCAAATAAATTTTATTATGGATAGTTCCTGGATTTTCACCTCTTGGCATACCGGTTTGATGGCAATTATATCAACGGTCGGTATTTATATTGTTTTAATTTTATTCACCCGTATCTCCGGGCTTCGGTCTTTTTCTAAAATGTCAAGTTTTGACTTCGCTATCACGATAGCTATTGGTTCCGTCTTGGGCAGTACTATTTTGTTCAGACCACCGTCTTTAGTACATGCTACAGTTGCAATGGGGGCACTCTTTGGAATTCAGATGCTCGTAGCTCATTTTCGGGGTAACTCTACAGTAATGCGCAAACTGGTTGATAATAAGCCATTACTATTAATGAAAAACACGACAATTATTGAAAAGAATTTAGAAAGAGCAAAAGTAACACATTCCGATTTACGGGCCAAGCTTCGGGAAGCAAATGTAACGCAGATGACCCAAGTTCAGGCCGTAGTGATGGAGTCAACCGGTGATATAGCAGTACTGCATCATGATGATCCTGACCATGATTTGGATGATGTACTTCTGAAAGGTGTCCAGGGATGGGATGCATAGAAAATGGTATGGGTTTTCCCTTTAAATCAGCAATCTTGGATATCCTTGATACACAAAGCCTTACTATAGGAGGTCTATCTTAAAAAAGAAGTTTCAGTATAGGCTCATTCAACCACCAGATGTATATATCTACTGTCCTACCATAAATACCGCGTTTCCAAACAGCAGCTTGCCATTATACCAAAAAGCACGAAACAGGGGATTATCAACCATATATACCACCGAACCTTGGCCCATATTCTGCACGCCAAAGGTCAGCGTATTTTCAAGCTCTTCTTCCGCTTTATATCCCACAAATCCACTCATATGCGCATCGTCTTTAGCAACCCCTACATTCCATCCGTCATCCAGATAGCTGTAGGCATCAGCATCAAGTTTTAGGGAGAAATAACTATCCTCATAGCCGAAAGCAAGCGGGTGGCTCGTATCCATCGATATCTCAAAAACAGATCCCGTATTACTGGCGGTGATGTATTCGCGCTGCTGTTCTCCATAACGATCCAGTTTATCATTATTAGAATCTTTGGCAGTAGAATCCTCCTCGCCTTCTTTCCATTTAAGGGCAAATCCCTCCTTGCCAGCCAGCATATTATTGGCCTCTTTTAACGCAATAAGGTTGCCGCCTGACTTAATCCATTCCTGAACTTCCTGAAATCGCTCGTCACCAAGCTTATCACCGTCGATTGTAGATGGCAAAATCAGCACATCATAGTTATCGAGATTAACATCAGCAAAATATCCAGTATCAAGTAACGTGATGGGATAATCAATCTGCTGATCAAAATAGTGCCAAACCTCACCCACCCTGTTTGAATTTGTTCCCGCACCTGCAAGCAAAGCCACCCGTGGCTTTTTGAGATATCGAACTGACGAAGATCCAAAGTCAGATCCCGATTGTACAAATCCTGTTTCTACTCCGCGGATCTGCTGACTGTGTTTAACAGCAAGCTTTTGTACTACTTCATCAAATCGCTTACCTATATTTTTATTATCAGCCCGAGTAATAATTAAGGTTCCCCGTCCGTACATGCGATCATCAATCTTAAATTCTTCGCTGGCAAAACGAACTTTTATGTCGTTCTTCAACAGATCAGCCAGCAGTCGACTATCTGTCAATTCTTCCCAGCGAGCCAAATAAGCGTAGGGATTTTCACCAAAAGAAGTATCCGGGTTTTCCTTTGAATAGGCCACCTCCTTCACCTCCAGCTGCCGTTTTAAAGCATATCCCTCAATTCCGAAGGCATAATGCTGCTCCCAGGCTGTAATGTCATAAGTCACCGAATCGGCCAGCTCAGGACGCGGCTCAAACAAAATACGCGCCATCACCCCCTTTGGCTGGTGTACACTCACCAAATAATCATCCTCGGTGACACGGATGCGTTCTGTTTCACCAGTTCGATAGTTAAATCCATCCAAGGTTTGCTGTCGTGTGGCTTTCCCATAATCAATTCGGTGCTTTTCCAACAGGCGAAAAAGCGCCTGCAGTTTATCGGGATTATTATCAGCCTTAATTACGAATGTTTTGTACTCTCCCCGGGGATTATGTTGAGACGTTTGATAATAATCCGAAAACTCACTCACTAATTTATCTGCGTTCAGGGAACTAACCTCTATCGTTGAAAGACTAGTTGTGAAATGATGTGTTAACCGATCATCCAGCGTTAGCGTGTCTCCTTCAGCCTGGATGATTCCCAGCCCCGCCATGCTGTGCCCGGCTTGCTCATAAGTCATGCCAATGGCTCCGTTAAAGGTAGGATAGGTATCACCGTAGCTGGGATAAAAAAGATCGAATACCTCGCGGGTAAAATAGAGCCAGCTATTCTCATCAAAATACTTGGCGTTATTTTCTCCTATGGTGTATTGAAAATCAGATTGCCAATCGGTAATAGCATTGTGAAAGGGCTTTGCAGCCGGTGCAAAATAATAAGGCGAATTGTAATCCTGCTCATGAAAATCGACGTGAATATGCGGCATCCATCTCTGGTATTCGGCCACGCGCTGACGACTCTCCTTTTGTGTTAACCAAGCCCAATCTCGATTCAAATCAAAATAATAATGATTGGTCCGTCCTCCGGGCCAGGGCTCATGATGTTCGCGTGCTTCTACATGTGCATTAAACTCTTCGCCCACCGTCTGCCTGAACCAATTCACATAACGTTCTCGTCCGTCGGGATTCAGCATCGGATCCATGACCACAACGGTATTCTGCAACCACGATTTGGTCTCTTCGTTACCGGGACGAACCAGCTCATAAATGGTCTTCATGGCCGCCTCGCTGCTGGAAGTTTCGTTGCCATGCACGTTATAGCTGAGCCAGACTATGGCCGTCGTATCCGCAGAAGGGTTCCCCTCCAGTAGGCCCGTGCGTTTCAAATTACTGGTGCGAATCTCTTCCAGATGACCCATATTTGCAGTATCCGAAACAAAAGCCAGCATCAACTGCCGTCCTTCGTAGGATTCCCCGTATTTTTTTGCTTCCACCATGGATGATGATTCAGCGACATGCCAAAAATAATCCATCACTTTATAGTGAGGAGTCCACTGACTACCCAATTCATATCCTAAAAATTCGGAGGGCGATTGTATATCGCTTTGCGCTTTTGCCGTTATGCTTAGCGTTGCAAAAAGTAATAAACATGCTAACGTGCGGGAGAGTAACTTCATCATATTTGATAGTGAAAAATTAGGGATGGATTAAAACAGACCAAACCACAGGTTATATAATTTAAAGTCGGATTAATCGTTTAGAGCTTTATCAATTTGTTTCACGACGGTATCCGCAATGGCATTGGGGATTGGAATTGATAAATTATAGTGAGCAATCTTCCAGGTCTCTGCCTGCTTAACGAGCACTCCGGATCCACGCGCCGGTCCCAAATTAGGGGTATCCAGAGATTCATCAAACCATGCTGTTTGTCCATTATCAGAAAGGTAAACGTGACGTTCAACGGGCGTAAAATCCCAGGCCTCACCGTCATCAAAATGCGGTTTCGCCCATGGTTTAAATTCAGCAACAGTCCATCGTTCAGTAGCATCGGTGCCCATAAATATGGCACTGTCACCAGTAAAGTGCATAAAATAGCGCTCAAAATTGGCTTCGGATGCAGCCAAATGCCAGTCATCCAAAATTGTATTTATAGCTTTCTTTTGTACCTCCCGGGATTGCTCATTCCCAGAAGAACAACTGGCTACCAACATAAAAAGAGCAGGAATGATCAGGATATAAACGAACGTTTTATTAATCATAATAGATAATGAATTTGTTTTGTGGAATGTATAAAAAATTCAAGGTCAAACAGAAGTAATTAATCCGGCAAATCCACTGCTAAAGAAGAGTGTGATTTATTACCTTTATCCATCAAAAAATTGAGAATAAAACTAGCTGCTTTTTATGTCTGTAACAAATAATGAAATTGCTGAGCGACTGCGCGAAATTTATCAACTGATGCAGCTGGCAGGCGAAAACAGATTTCGTGCCATTGCTTTTGACCGCGCCGCGCAAACTATTGAATCACTTAACGAAGATATTAGCAATTATATCGAAAACGATTCGCTAACTGATATCAAAGGCATTGGCAACTCTATTGCGGAGGATATCAAGTCGTACGCCCAAACGGGAACCATTGAGGTGCTCGAAAGTCTCCACGCACGTATTCCGGAAGGCATCATAAAATGGCTGGATATTTCGGGATTGGGTCCCAAAAATATTGCTAAAATTCACGAGCAGCTGGGCATTTCTGAGCTAAATGAGCTCAAAGAAGCCTGTCAAGACGGTCGGGTGGCCTCTCTCGATGGATTGGGAGAGAAATCAGCACAGAAAATTTTAAAATCCATCGAATGGATGGAACAGTTCGACGAGCGCTGTCGCCTTGATGAAGCCACCGAAATTGCAGAACCCATGTATAACTTTCTTAAAGATCGGGAAGGGGTTCAGGCTATCGAAATTGCGGGCTCGCTCCGTCGATCAAATGAGACTATCGGTGATGTAGACATATTAATTGGCGCGGATGAAAAATATATCACGGATATATTTGATGCTTTTGTGGATCACAAATTAGTCGTTGAAGTGCTGGGGCGCGGCGAAACCAAGAGCTCCATCAGAACTGAAAACGGGCGCCAGGTTGACCTGCGCATCGTTAAACCCGAGCAGTTTCCCGCTGCATTGATGTATTTTACCGGCAGCAAAGAACATAATGTTGTACTGCGTCAACGCGCCCGGGAACGGGGGCTTTCACTTAACGAATACGGACTGTTCCAGCTTGATGACGATGGCAACACCGACTTCAACAAGCCTATCGATTACAGCTCAGAAACAGATATTTACGAGCAGCTGGACCTACATTTTGTTCCACCAGAGCTACGCGAAGATCACGGGGAGATCGAGTTTTTTGAATCTCATGAATCCATAAATTTAGTGACCGATGGTGATATTCGCGGGGTACTTCATGCCCACAGTACGTACAGTGACGGCAAGTTTTCTATAAGAGAGATGGCCGAGGCCTGCATTAAACGCGGCTATGAATATCTTGGAATGAGCGACCACTCACAAACTGCTGCTTATGCCGGTGGATTAACAGTTGATGATATCAAAGAACAGTGGGAGGAGATTGATCAGCTCAATGAAGAGTTCAGCGATAACGAGATCAACTTCAAGATATTTAAAGGTATCGAGTCGGATATCCTGAGTGACGGAAGCCTGGATTATGAGGATGATATTCTTGCCGGATTCGATTTTGTAATCGCCAGTGTACATAATGGATTGGACATGTCGCGCGATAAGATGATGACTCGTTTTCGTAATGCCATCAAAAATCCATATACCGATATTGTTGGACACCCTACCGGGCGACTTTTACTGCAACGCGATGGCAGCGATCTGGATATGAATGAGCTTATCGAGTTGGCCGCCAAACATAATACCGCAATTGAAATTAATGCTAATCCCCGCCGCCTTGATTTGGACTGGCGACATGGTAACAAAGCCAAAGAAGTGGGTTTAATGTCTGCTATCAATCCTGATGCACATAGTAAAAAAGGCATCGATGATATTAGCTATGGCGTGCGTACTGCCCGTAAAGCCAAGTTTGAAAAGCATCGTATCCTAAACACCAAAAGTGCTGATGAACTCATGGAGTGGTTCCAAAGCCACCGCTAAGATTATGGGTGCTTCTCCGTCGAGCCACGCTTAACTAAAATAGGATCAGAAACCTGTTGAACAACAGGGCTATCGGCTGAACCAATCAATTTGGTCATCTGCTTTATTGCATTAACTCCAATGGTATACATCTTTTGATCGATCGTTGTCAGATCAAGATATTTACTTAACTTAATATTATCGTATCCCATTACAGCCACATCTTCTGGCACCTTAATACCCAGCCGTGACAATGCATACATCGCTCCAATGGCCAGGGTATCATTCAGACAAAAGATAGCCTCTGGAAATGTTCCCTGTTTGTCAAATTCTTGGATAGCTTCAAAACCAGACTCTTCCGAAAATCCAGCATGCTTGCTTATTGATCCCCGGACAAAATACTCGTCTTTTACCTCTATACCCTGTTCACTAAGGTAATCCTGAAATCCTCCCGTGCGCTCATTCGTCATAGCTGATTTTTCAGCTGCAGAAATAATACCGATAGACTCATACCCCTGACTCACCAGATGTTCGGCCGCCATATAACCACCTTGATAATCATCAACCTGGAAATAACTATGCTCTGGATGGGTCGAATTTATTAATACTGTTTGTACTTCGGTTGCCTGTAACTGTTTGTGAATGCGTTCGGGAATATCAATTGAAATAATAATCAACGCATCGGCTATACCTCGTCCGAAAAACTCTTTCAGTCCTTGTTGAGGGGTATCAGAACCGGTATTGTAAATCATCATATCCAAATCAGTACGGCCAATTTCATCCTTAATCCCTTTGAGCACCTCGTTAAAATAGGGAGTCGTAAACGAGGGCACCACCACACCCAGAAGCTCCGTTTTGCTGCTGGCCAGCTTTCGGGCCGTTAGCCGTGGAGCGTAATTCATCTCACGCATTGCTTTTAAAATACGCTTCTTTGTTTTATCCGAAACGCGGGGCGAATCATTAAGCACCCGAGAAACAGTAGCCGTACTTACGCCAACTTTTTTGGCAATTTCGTAAATAGTAGGTTTCTTAGCCATGGTATAAACAATGTTCTCACTTAAAAAAATCCGTTCCTTTTTTATCTTATAGCACAAACGGAGAATATATATTATTGATGAACTATTTAAACTACAAAATAAAACAGGCATATTTCGAGTTAATTACATAAACACACCACTGTATAGCCCTGAAATTATGAAACGATTATCTATTTATATATTTACGCTACTGCTAGGGATATTGTTGTTGAATAGTACAACAGATGTTAAAGCACAACAATCCCAAAAGATTATTTTAGCGGGCTATAAGCATAAACCTCCCGTTTCTACCACCGGATCGGGCATGGCTACTGTTACGCTACATGGCGACACCTTAACTGTAAAAGGGAAGTTTAAAGATTTAAGTGCTAACTATTCCGGTGCTTATCTGATGGTGAGTATTCGAGGTCAGGGTGGCAACCAGCTATATCGTTTAAAAGCAGAACTGAACGAAGAAAAAACCGGGGGTAAACTAATTGCCAAAGAAAATCGATTTGTGCTTTCACCCGCGCAAAAAGCATTGTTGAAAAAGGGAGACTTCTATATAAACATTAGTTCATTTGAAAACCAAAAGGGTGAACTACGGGGCAATATCGGGCCTTTGGGAAAATAATTATATTTAACCACACTCTTTCTATAACATGGAATGATCCATTTAAGAAAACGGGTTATACATCTCGACATTAGAACCAAATATTAAACATTAACATCTTTGTTTTATGAAAATTGTTCTTTCCCCGGCTAAATCACTGGATTACGAAAGCAAGCTGCCAACTGATAAAGCCACGCAACCACGATTTTTAGATGAAGCAGAAAACCTAAATAATGAGCTGGCTCAAAAATCTAAAGACGAGCTGAAAGACCTCATGGATATCAGCCAAAACCTGGCTGATCTGAATTATGAGCGATATCAAAAGTTCTCCACTCCTTTTAACAAAGATAACGCCCGTCCCTGCATTTATGCATTTGACGGCTCAGCCTTTAAAGAGTTAGACGCCTACTCTATAGATGAGTCGCATATTGATACCCTTCAAGATAGCCTGCGTATTCTTTCTGGAATGTATGGAATCCTCCGACCACTGGACCTGATGCAGCCCTATCGGCTGGAAATGGGCACCAAACTACAAATTAATGGTCATGAGCGATTATATGATTTTTGGGGCGATAGCCTTACCGAAGCCCTGAATGATGAGCTTGAGGATGATGAGCTATTCGTCAACCTTGCAAGTAAGGAATATTTCAAAGCACTTCAGTCAGATAAGTTGAAAGTGGATGTCATCAAACCAAAGTTCAAAGATTTCAAAAACGGGAATTTAAAAACAATCGGCTTTTACGCTAAGAAGAACCGTGGAACCATGGCACGTTATCTTATCGAAAATGAAGTTGATAGTTACGAAGGCTTGCTTGGCTTTAACGGCAATGATTACAGCTACAGCGAGGAACACACTAAAGATAAAACTGTGCCGGTATTTGTACGATAGATAGTAATTACCTAAAAACAAATAAGGACACGTAGCGACGTGTCCTCTAATATCATCAAATCTCCTCTTCTTAATCTTTAAAAATCATCCCTTAGGCAGGCTCACATAAAAAGTTGAGCCTTCTCCTTCAGTACTCTCCAAGTGTATGGTTCCATCTTGTTTTTCTACAAACTCCTTACACAGTTGCAGTCCAAGCCCACTGCCGTTTTCATTATTGGTTCCGGATCGTGAATGCCCCTGAAACGAGAAAATATCATCCTGTTCATCTTTGGGAATACCTATACCGGTATCTTTAACTTTAAAAACCACTTTCTGACTCTTCTCATCGGCCGTTACCTTAACCGTGTCTCCCTCGTGCGAAAACTTGATTGCATTGTTTACCAAGTTGCGAATAATTAGCTTAAGTAAATTAACGTCAGCTTTGACCCTTAGCTTCGGGTCTACCTCATTCAAAAGTGTCAGAGATTTGTGATCGGCCTGAAATGAGCAATTCTCTAATATTTCTTCAACTACATCAGAAGCCGATACACTCTCAACATCTATTTCCAAACCGCTCATCTGACTATTTGCCCAATTTAACAGATTATCCATCATATTAATATTTTGCTGGACAGTTACCTCTAAATTAGAAGCAATTTCCCTGATTTCTTTCATCTCAAGATCCTCATCTCTCAAGAAGTAAAAAATTCCCTGCATCGAAGTCAGCGGGGAACGCAGATCATGAGCTATAATCGCCATCATCTTATTTTTGACCTTATTGAGCTCTTCAAGCTCTCTATTAATTCGTTGCCGCTCTCTGTTGGATCGATACAACACAACGATAGAAATCAATATCACAATAATGACAAGCACAGACATCCCAATAAGCCAGTTCTGTGTGGTGATACGCTCCTCTTGCTGTTCCTGTCGCTCCTGTAAAAGTTGATTTATTTTCTGCTGCTGCCGCAACCCCAGTTCCGTTTCGGCCAAGGCTAATTGCTCGTCCTGCTGAGCTTCAGTTAAACTGTCTGAAACTTGTTTAGATAACTCATGATATTTGAGAGCTTGTTCAAAATTACCCTCTTTCTTATATGCTTCGTGTAATTTTTCCGAAACGGTTATGCGAAATGGAGGCGAACTCACCTTCTGGGCGATCTCAAAACTATCATTATAAAAACCAATTGAAGCGGAAAAGTTTCCACGCGCAAGAGCTACATCCCCAAGACCAATAAAATTATGAAAGAGACCGGCAGGAACCCCTCCTTCTCGGGAATACTCCAGTGATTCTCGAAAATGTTCTTCTGCTTCTTCAAATTCCGAAACCTCTAAATGTAACCGTCCCATATTATACAACAGCTGAATGGGAGGACTATCCGGCCGAATCTTTTCGTGTAACTCCCATGTTTCACGATACAAATTCCGAGCTGTCTCAAAATTACCAAGATCACGCTCTGTGCTGGCCAAGTTATGTTTAGCCCGCAATAAGGTGTTATAAAACCCCTGCTCTTCACTCACAGTAATTGACTCATTAAGATACGTCTGTGCATCTTTATAATTTGACTGCTCATAATAAAGATTGCCTAAATTATTTAACGCCGTGGCCAAAAAACTACTATCGCCGACAGTCTCAGCAAATGTAATCCCTTCCTGATATAATGAAATAGCCTTACTAAGATTACCTAAATTTTCATAAATAGACGCTTTATTCGTATTTATTGCTGCAAAAATATCCGGGCTTTCTAATGAATCAATAAGCGATAACCCCTGATTATAAGTATTCATCGCTTCGGGATATTTCGATTGATAACGATAAGCTGTAGCCAGTAGATTTAAAACCTGGGTTTGGATCTTTTTATCCGAAGAACGTTCGGCGGCGCGTTCAAGCACTACTTGTGCCGAATCGTAACTGCCTGTTTGCAGATAGTATTCACCAAGATCTATTCCAACCTTTTGTAATAATAGCGGATTCCTCACCGAATCAGCTACACGCTGAGCTTCACCTAAAATATCACGCAGTCTGCGAATTTCTCCCCGGCTCTTGGCTTCATCGGCTGCTTCCAGATATGAATAAACTAATGCACTGTCAGATTCAGGGTTTTCTATTTTAACATCTTTTTGCTGATAATCCTGTGCTAAAATATGAGATCCTGGCCACAGTGTTGCCAGCAATAATAAAATTATAGAAAAGCTGAAACGTCTTAATCGCTCGACCATTCAATTTTTTTATTTCTAACTATTTATTCAATGGTAGCACTTCTTTTTTAAAGAGACAATTCTTGTCTTAATTGATTAGAAGACCAAAAATATACTGTAGTATAATTACCGTTAACTACCCGCCTTGGCAGTCTTGCCCAGCGGAATCTTATCTACCGCATCAAGCGCAGGAGTAGGATCTCCCATAATATAGAAATGGATTCCCGGTGCGCCGCCCTCTAACAGTTCGGTGCACTGTTGAGCCGCCCACTCTACGCCAATTTCTCTCGCATTATCAGGATCAGATTGCACCTCATCTGATAAGGCTTCCGGTATATTCAGATGGAAAAATTTAGGCAGGAAATTAAGATGGCGTTCGCGTGTTAGAACCTTCAAGCCCGGTACAATCGGACATTCAATACCCGCAGTCCGACATTTTTCAACAAACCGAAAATAGGCATCATTGTTAAAAAACATCTGAGTAACGATGTAATCACCGCCAGCATTAACTTTTTCTTTCAGTCGTGCAATATCAAAATCAAGATTGGGTGCTTCAAAATGTTTTTCGGGATACCCTGCCACCCCCACACAAAAATTCGTCTCGTGGGCATTTACGATATCCTCAAGGTATTCTCCCCGGTTCATATCTTTAACCTGTTTTACCAGATCAATGGCATACTTATTATAGGTGCCATTTTTAATGCGGGGAGTAGAATCATCGGTCGAATCTCCGCGGATAGCCAGCACATTATCAATTCCAAGAAAATTAAGTTCAATCAAGGCATCTTCCGTTTCCTCCTTCGTAAATCCTTCGCAAATTAAATGCGGAACCGGATCAACATCATATTTATGCTTAATTGCCGCACAAAGTCCGATTGTGCCGGGACGCTTTCGCTTGATATGCCGCTTAATGGTTCCATCCGATAGCTCCTCGTAATATGATTCCGCTGCGTGATAGGTCACATCAATAAAAGGCGGATTATACTTCATCACCTTGTCCAGCGATTCAAAAACCTTATCCACGGATCCTCCTCTCTTCGGAGGAATAATCTCAAATGAGATTAATGGTTCCGTTGCTCTACTGTAATGTTCAATTACTTTCATTTACTATACTTTTCTTTGTACCTTTGGGATCCAAAAACTTTTCTTCAAGTTACGCGATTTTCGTAGAGAAAATCTAACAGTGTTTAAGGTAATCACTTCGTAGCTTAGTTGAAAAGTTTTTGTGCAACCACAAGCACCTTATAACTTATTACCTGAAAACTATTTACATGAAATTTGATCAAATTACCGATCTGCTAAAAGATCGCATCTTGATTCTGGATGGCGCCATGGGCACCATGATTCAGAATCACAACCTTTCTGAAGACGACTATCGCGGCGAACGTTTCAAAGATTTTGACGAGGCTGATCTCAAAGGGAACAATGACCTTTTGAGCCTCACCCAGCCCGATATCATTAAAGATATTCACCGCCAGTTCCTTTCTGCCGGATCTGATATCATTGAAACGAACACCTTTAACAGTACTTCCATTTCGCAGGCTGACTATCACATGGAAGACCTAGCTTACGAGCTCAATGTGGCCGCCGCTCAAAATGCCCGAGAAGTCGCCGATGAGTTTACGGATAAAAATCCTGATAAGCCCCGCTTCGTGGCCGGTGCCATTGGTCCCACGAATAAAACACTATCACTTTCACCGGATGTGGAAGACCCCGGATACCGTGCTATCACTTTTGATAAACTTAAAGAAGCGTATGCCGAACAAATTCGGGGATTGGTTGACGGCGGAGCAGATATCCTGCTTGTGGAAACCATTTTTGATACGCTCAACGCCAAAGCCGCTATTTATGCTATCCATAAATATGTGGAAGAAACGAGCAACGAAATTCCCGTCATGATTTCTGGGACTATTGTTGATCAGAGCGGGCGTACGCTCTCGGGTCAAACGACCGAAGCATTCTGGATTTCTGTATCCCATACAAAAAACTTACTGAGTGTAGGACTGAACTGTTCGTTAGGATCGAAGGAAATGCGTCCCTACATCGAGGAATTAGCCAATATTTCGGATTGTCACACGAGTCTCTACCCTAATGCAGGGCTACCTGACGAAATGGGTGATTACAACGAGACGCCTGAGTTTATGGCTAATCAGCTTCGTGACTATGCCGAATCGAATTTTGTGAATCTCGTAGGCGGCTGCTGTGGAACTACTCCCGAACATATTGAAGCTATTGCAGAAGCTGCCAAAGAATGCGAACCCCGCCAAATTCCCGACCAAAAACCGTATTTGCGTCTCAGTGGACTTGAGCCGCTGGTGGTTCGACCCGATACTAATTTTGTAAATATCGGCGAACGCACTAACGTAATGGGATCACGGAAATTCAAGCGGCTCATCAAAAATGAAGAGTACGAAGAAGCCCTCTCAGTTGCACGTCAGCAGGTAGAAAATGGCGCCCAGATCATTGACATCAATATGGATGAGGGCATGCTCGAATCTAAAGAGGTGATGGTGGACTTTCTACAGCTCATTGCCGCCGAACCGGATATTTCGCGTGTACCCATCATGATCGATTCCTCCAAATGGTCGGTCCTCAAAGCGGGCCTGAAAGCCGCCCAGGGAAAATGTGTCGTGAACTCTATTTCACTTAAAGAAGGGGAAGAAGAGTTCAAGGAACACGCACAAGAAATCCTCAATTTTGGGGGTGCTGTTGTTGTCATGGGTTTCGATGAAAAGGGGCAGGCCGACAGCTACGAGCGACGTATCGAAATTGCCGAGCGAGCCTACAACATCCTTACCGAGGAGGTTGGCTTTGAACCTCAGGATATTATCTTGGATCCCAATATCTTGACGGTAGCCACCGGCATCGAGGAGCACAACAACTACGGTGTTGACTTTATCAAAGCTACCGAATGGATTAAAGAGAACCTTCCACTTGCAAAAGTAAGTGGCGGTCTCAGCAATATTTCTTTCTCTTTCCGTGGCAATAATAAAGTCCGTGAGGCCATGCATTCGGTGTTTCTATATCATGCTATCCAAGCGGGACTCGATATGGCCATCGTCAATGCCGGTCAGCTTGAAATCTATGAAGAGATTCCCGAGAAACTGCGCGAACTTGTCGAGGATGTTATCCTAAATCGACGGGATGACGCCACTGAACGATTGGTAGATTATGCTGAAAATATCAAGGATGATAAGACCGAAACAAAGCAGAAAACACAGGAATGGCGTACCAAATCCGTCGAAAAACGGATAGAGCACGCACTGGTAAAGGGCATTGTTGATCATATTGTAGATGATGTGGAGGAAGCTCGACAAAAATATGATCAGCCTATTCATGTAATTGAGGGTCCGATGATGTCCGGAATGGATGTAGTTGGTGATCTTTTTGGGTCGGGTAAGATGTTTCTCCCACAGGTGGTAAAAAGCGCCCGGGTTATGAAAAAAGGCGTAGCGCATCTGATACCGTATATCGAGGAAGAAAAAGAAAAGAATCAAAACACTGAGCCTAAAGCCAAAGTACTACTGGCAACCGTTAAAGGGGATGTCCACGACATCGGCAAAAATATCGTTTCTGTAGTACTGCGCTGTAACAACTTTGATGTGATCGATCTCGGCGTGATGGTCCCGGCTGATAAAATCCTGGAAGAGGCCCGTAAAAACAATGTAGATATTATTGGGTTGAGCGGTCTCATTACGCCCTCACTTGATGAAATGGTGCACGTAGCCAAGGAATTGAAGCGCGAAAACTTCAAGCAGCCATTAATGATTGGGGGAGCTACAACCTCCAGAACACATACTGCGGTTAAAATTGAGCCAAATTACGATCAACCTGTAGTACACGTATTGGATGCTTCACGATCCGTTTCGGTCACGGGTAATCTGGTATCCAAAACGCTGCATGATGAATTTGTTAAGAAAATTAAAAATGACTACGTGAAGCTACGCGAGCGTCATGAGGGACGTTCCAGCCGAAAGACCTATTTGCCGATTGAAGAAGCCCGTGACAATGCCACACAGATCGATTGGGAATCATCCGAGATTATAAAACCGAATCAGCTGGGTACCCAAGAATTTGATAATTATCCATTGCAGGAAATCCGGAATTATATTGACTGGGGACCATTTTTTATTGCCTGGCAGATGAAGGGTAAGTTTCCGGATATTCTGGAAGATCAAAAGTACGGCGAAGAGGCACGAAAATTATATAATGATGCCAACGAACTGCTGGATAAAATTATTGATCAAAAACTACTGAAGGCCCGTGCAGTTTTAGGATTGTATCCGGCCAACTCGGTTGGCGATGATGTGGAACTGTATACCGATGACAATCGCGAAGAAGTGCTCAAGACTTTTCATATGCTGCGTCAGCAAGCCAAGAAACGAGAGGGCCAGCCAAACAAGGCGCTTTCTGATTTTGTGGCACCCAAGGAATCGGGCATCAAGGATTACATGGGCGGCTTTGCGGTAACCTGCGGCATTGGTGCTCCCGAGCTGGTCAAGCAGTTTGAAGATAATCACGATGATTACAACGCTATTCTTACCAAAGCACTGGCCGACCGGCTGGCAGAGGCTTTTACCGAGCTACTGCACGAAAAAGTGCGCAAAAAAATATGGGGATATGCGCCGAATGAAAGCTATAGCAATGAATCGCTGATCCGCGAGCAATATGATGGTATTCGTCCCGCTCCGGGCTATCCGGCCCAACCCGATCATACCGAAAAGCGTATTCTGTTTGATCTGCTAAATGTAGAAGATACCACGGGCATCACCCTAACGGAATCGTTTGCCATGCATCCGGCCGCGTCGGTTAGCGGGTTATATTTTGCTCATCCAGAATCGGATTACTTTAACGTGGGCGATTTTGAAAAAGATCAAATTAAAGATTATGCCAAACGCAAAGATATGAGCGTCAAAGAAGTTGAGCGCTGGCTGGGCCCCAACTTAAATTACAATCCCGGCGAATAAAATCCAGATAACGCTTATTAGCTATTCACATTATCATGTGATTTATCTGTAGTATTCATTTACATAGCTTGGTTCAAAGTTGGCTTTAACCATAGTTACTAACTTTGGATGCTATGAAAACATTACTGCCATTTTTGTTAGGAATCACACTTCTCATTCAAGCCTGTTCACCGGAACCAGTCTACCGGTTACAAGCACAGGCTAATGATGAAACTACCTTTTATTACCAAGGCAAAGAATACATCCATTTGTCTCAAGATAGTGTTGACGTAATTGTCAGTTATTTTGAACATACTTCCTCAATGTTTGCGGTAGATGTTGAAATTATTAACAACTCCAATAAGATTATCAGGGTAAGTCCAGACTCCTTTTCTTATAAATCGTATACGGGATTAGATCCTAAAAATCCCAAAGCATTGCGCAAGATTTCAAAGGCTCAAAATCCCGAAGAAAAAATTTTAAATCTGGACATGGCACTATCAAAACAGAAGGCGCGGCAGCAAGGTGATGAATTTCTATTTCTCGCGATGCAAGGACTTAATCTTGCACAAGGCATTACAGCCGATACCAAAAAGGAACAGGAAAAAGCCGGAGAAGCGATGACGGAAACTGCTATTCATCAGGAAGTAGATCGCGCTAATTACCGCACTAATCGCTCCGGCTTAAAGGGGAGCCGTAAGTTTTGGCAGGTCGAAGCGCTACGAATTACCGATCTATGGCCCGGTGAATCCATTCGCGGATTGGTTTATTTTAACACTGATAAAAAAGCTTGGATGTATCAAATATTGATGAACATTACCGCCCAGCAGTTTGATGTATGGTTTAGCCAGAAGAAACACTTTCCTCAGCACAGTATTGATCAAATGGATTAATACTACCGAGAATATCAATTTAGGAAAACTCAGCAGGCTTTAAGAGGATCATGACTCAATCTTATATTAACTTTCGAAGCCTGTAAGAAATATTGCCAACCATAACTACTATGGCGCTGCCGACCACCGTATAGAGCGGCCAGGCAATCACCAATGGCTCTCCCGGTAGAATAGCATGAATGGGTCCCTCTACCATAAAAAGCAACGAAACCAATCCTACAAAAAAGCCAATCATCGCATCGATTTTCTCGGGCGCTGTAAAAAATCGTCCCAGTAAAAATGCTCCAAGCAATCCCCCGTAGGTATACGATGCAATTCCGAGACCAAGCTCTACAACGGCGGGACGTTCTCCCTCTTGTAGCTGTAGAAAAGCAAAGAAGAACGCAGAGCCTGTTAAAATAACTGCCCATATCACCGTGATGACCCGTGATATTTTCAGATCTTCGGCTTGGGTATTGTCCTTTCCAAAATAAGGCTTATACAGATCCAACGTTGTTGAGGAAGCCAGTGAGTTGAGTGATGAACTGAGACTACTCATTGCTGCTGCAAACAGTGAAGCAATAATTAATCCGGACAACCCTACCGGCAACTGCTCTACAATAAACTTCGCAAATATTTCATCGGTCGTTGCCAACCCTAATTCCTGGGCAGACTGTGCATCATAGAAAGCATACAACAACAGGCCGATGAATAAAAATAATCCGAACTGAAGGGCTACGACAACTCCACTCCAAACTAAGGCACGCTGACTGTTATCTACATTTCTTGTGGTAAGGAGGCGCTGAACAATGAGCTGATCGGTACCGTGAGAGGCTACTGAAAATATCGCACCGCCAATCAATGCTGTAAAAAAGGTATAGGGTTGGGCAATAAAATCAGAGAACGGTTGGCCAAATCCGAAATCGAGAATTTGCAGCTTATCCGCATCCGCGGCAATTGATATGGCACCGCTCAGACCGTTCGGCAAATCAACAACGATAATTCCTATGGCCAGTACTGCACCACCGATATACACGCCCATCTGCATTACATCCATCCAAACAACGGCCTTTATTCCCCCAATAAGCGTATAAATAAGTGTAATAATGGATATTGCAGCAATGGCTAACAGGTACACTTCGAGATCAGTCCATCCGGTAAACGCACCCCCAAGGCGAAGAATAATCGCAAGAGGAATAGCCGTAGCGAAAAGGCGGACGCCATCAGCCAGCAGACGGGTGATCATAAACGTGGTGCTGGTAGCATTGCGCATTGAGGGCCCGAACCGCTGCTCCAAAAACTGATAAGCCGTAGTTTGTTTTCCCTTAAAATAGGCAGGAAGCAAGAATTTACTGACTAAAATTCGTCCCACTATATAACCCAGCGTTATCTGTAGAAAGGTGAGGTTTCCCCCATAGGCTACCGCGGGAATGCTAATAAAAGTAAGGGTGCTCGTTTCGGTTGCCACCACGGAAAACATAACCGCCCACCACGGCAACCCCTCTCCTCCCATAAAATAATCGGATGTCGAGGACTGACGACCTGCAGCGTAGATTCCCAGCCCGGCTACCCCAACGAGATATACTACAATGACGATATAATCTATTACGGAAAATTCCACCTTAGCGTTCTGTTATTCATGTTTACGCAGATTCTTTTCAAAGTCGACATTATAGTGATTTATTTTTAGGATTACAGAATGTATCAAAACATCACGCAGAATTTTCCTTGCGATTATTTGTATTAAAACTATTACGTAATTACTGTATTGAACAGATTTTTCATTGCTATCAATATTCAAATACCGTTGATTATAACATCTTCTTGATTTCTCAAATCCAACAACTTTGTTCATGAATCCCACTATAAAAAAGCTTCATAACATTGCACAAAAACCGAGTAGAACCATCATCGGGTTGATGTCGGGGACTTCACTTGACGGACTTGATATTGCTCTATGTGAAATTTATGGCAGTGGCAGAACAACGAATATTGAGCTAAAGAACTTCAAAACTATTTCCTATGATCCCAACTTGAAAAAACGTCTTAAGGGTATTACTTCTGTCCCACAAGCTTCAATGGTAGAAGTATGTCTACTGCACAGCCGACTCGGTAATTTTCACGGAGAGCTAATTCTTGAGATACTTAAAAAGTGGGGAATTGACCAATCACAGATTGACTGTATTGCCAGTCACGGACAAACTATTTATCATGCTCCCAAAAGGCAGCATCATCAACCCGATATGCCTAACGCCACGCTTCAGATTGGAGATGGGGATCACATTGCTCATAAAACAGGCGTTCTCACCGTCAGTGACTTCCGTCAAAAACATACGGCAGCTGGTGGTGAAGGAGCCCCCATGGCTGCTTTTGTTGATCGAATGCTCTTTACGGATAACAGGAAAGACCGCATTCTTTTAAATATCGGAGGTATTGCCAACTTTACATACCTGCCGCCTCATACATCCGATAAAAAACCGATTACTACGGATACCGGTCCCGGCAATACCCTCATTGATAACGCTGTACAAAAATATTTTGACAATGATTTCGATAAAGACGGTCATATTGCAAAACGGGGTACTGTACATGCAACAGCACTTCAAGCACTAAAATCTGATTCCTATTTCGAGAGCTCTCTCCCTAAAACTACCGGTCCTGAAGTTTTTAATATGAATTGGGTTGACAATCGGCTATCTAAAGCGGGAGTCCATAATCTCTCCTCAGAAGATTTAGTTGCTACACTTACCCGACTAACGGCAGAAACTATTGCGGAAACTATAAACAATATTTCGGATGATGATTCGAACACCTCACTTTATGTAAGCGGTGGCGGATTTCACAACCCCGTACTCATGGAATGGCTTCGTGAGTTATTACCTGACTTTGCTATTGGCTCTTTTGCAGAGATCGGCTTTAATCCCGATGCCAAAGAAGCAGTCCTTTTTGCTGTATTAGCTAACGAAATGCTTGCCGGAGAAGGATTTTTGATGGATGCCGATGGCGATAAAAAGATCAATTTCGGTAAAATCTCTTTTCCAGATTAACAACTATTTCTGCTTTTTATTTTCAATCCAATCATAAAATTTCTGAATCGCTTTTCCCCGATGACTGATTTTATTTTTTATCGTGGGTTCTAATTCAGCGAAGGTTTCTGTATAAGCTGCGGGTAAAAATACCGGGTCGTATCCAAATCCACCGGAACCCCGTTCTTCAGAAATAATCACCCCACGGCAAACACCCTCGAAAGTATAACTGTCGCCATCAGTTACAAAGGCCGCGACCGTTCGAAATTGCGCTCCACGCCGTTCCATCGGTATATCCGCGAGTTCATCCAACAGCTTGTCCACATTATCCTGATAGCTTGCATTTTCTCCGGCATAGCGCGCCGAGAACACACCCGGACGACCGTTCAAAGCATCCACTTCCAGCCCTGTATCATCAGATAATGCAGGGAACCCTGTCTGATTGTGCACATATCGGGCCTTTTTCAGAGCATTCCCTTCCAGCGTATCGGCGTCTTCCTCAACTTCTTCGAGCTCAGGAAAATCATAGGTTGATTTCAGCTCAATGCCCAGTGGTGCCAATGTAGCTCGAAGCTCCTCAATTTTGTGCTCATTTCGTGAAGCTAAAACAATGCTTTCAATATCCATCTTAACTACTCAGCACCTTTTGCCTCATTCAAGATTTCCTGCATTTGGTGCCATTTCAATCGAGGACCAAATTGGGATACTACTTTTGATCCAGCCAGGCTGGCCAGCTTTCCGGCCCCTGCGAATCCCATGCCATTTGTGATACCATACAAAAATGCCCCTGCATACATATCTCCAGCACCATTGGTATCAACTGCTTTTACATCATAGGGTTCGATATCAATGAAGGTGTCACCATCATAGATCATAGCACCATTGGCTCCCTGCGTTATTACAAACCGCTTGGCTTCTTTTTTAAGCTCTTCACGTGCTTCCATCAAATCATCTTTTCCTGTATAAATTTTGGCTTCCTTCTCATTACAGAACAGCAAATCTACTGAGGCGCCGATAATTTCATCAAATCGGCTCTGAAATCCCTCTACAATTGACGGATCAGAAAGTGTAAGAGCCGTTTTTACATCGTTCTGCTGGGCGATTTTCTTTGTTTTCTTCATGGTCTCAAAACCATTCTCCGACGTAACTAAATATCCCTCGATATACACATACTCAGAATCACGAATGGCAAGCTCATCAATTTCTCTAGTTGACAGATTTTGAGTAATTCCCAAATAGGTATTCATCGTTCGCTCGGCATCAGCAGTCACCATTACCAGACATTTACCGGTAATACCGTCTTCTCGGTCTTGACGATCAAAGTTGGTGTCAATCCCCGCCTCTTTCATATCTTCGAGGTATAAATCTCCAAAAGGATCATTGGCTACTTTACACGAATAAAAGGCTTTACCGCCAAGTTGGCTTACTGCAAAAACGGTATTTGCTGCCGATCCTCCGGGTTTCTCAACAGTCTCATCACGATTAATATCACTAATAAGTTGTGACTGCGTTTCTTGGTCTACCAATGTCATCACACCCTTTTCGACATCGTGTTTATCCAGAAAATCATCACCGATTTCAAACTCCATATCCACCAGTGCATTGCCAATACCGTAAACGTTGTACTTCTTTTTCATAGAGGATTCTAATTGTTCAAGCTAAAATTATGTCCTATCAAATAATGTGCGGAAAATACGAACTCTAAAGGGTTCAATAAAGTTCGGATCCATAAATAAAAAAGGCACCTGCCTAATTAAAGACAGATGCCTAAAATGTTAAGCGATTAGCTATCCTTATTGAGACACAATAGGATCAGGATCTCCATCAGGATCGTTTGATGCAGATCCGTTACTTGTTGGATTACCTCCTGTAACCAATAGTACTCCCGCTGCGTGCGGACTTGCCATTGATGTACCACTGATTGTATTTGTGCCCCCATCATTCCAAGTAGAAAGAATATCTACACCCGGTGCGGCATATTCAACCGGCGGATCGGTTGGTCCAGACCAGTTGGAAAATGAAGCAAATACATCACTTTCATCCGTAGCAGAAATAGTCCAAACGTTGTTATACTCAACACGGGCCGGTGAATAATTGTTGGCATCAGAACCATCATTACCAGCGGCGACAGCAAAATATACGCCCTGATCAGCTGCATTACGTACGGCGTCATCAACAGCATCAGAAGTTCCACCGCCGAGACTCATATTTGCAACATCACCCGCTGATGCATTTTGAGCAACATAATCAATACCTTCAATAACAACAGAGTAAGAACCACTTCCACGGCTATCTAATACTTTCACGCCTACGACTGAAGCACCGGCAGCAACACCTACAACGCCTATATCATTATCCAATGCAGCAATAGTTCCAGCAACGTGCGTACCGTGTCCATTACCATCATCGGCACTTTTAGAATCCTTACCGTTGGTAATAAACGTAGTGCTATGAGTTTCATCTACATTCAAGTCGGGATGATCCAAATCAACACCTGAATCAATAACCCATGCTGTTCCACTGCTAGCTGTGGCACCGCCTACGCGGTCAATACCCCAAGGGGTTACCTGATTACTTCCGCCACCATCACCGCCGTCGTCTTCATCTTTACAACCCGGCCATGGTGAACACGATCCCGGAGGTGCCAAGGTAAACATCTGATCTTTTTCGATATAGTCGATACGGTCATCATTTCTAAGATCAGCTAACTGGCTTTCCGACAATGAAGCTGCAAATCCCTGCAGTGCTACATTATACTTGCTAAGAAGGGACTCTTGCTCAATGTTATTATCCGAAAGAACCTGATTCCGCAGCTTTTTGGTTCTTTCAATATTACCGGCAAGAGCTTTGCCTTGTGTATCTTCATCTTTGAAGACCACAATATATTGACCCTCGATAGGTTGTGTGGTTTCAGATTTTAATTCTTCTTGTTGATCGGCCTGATCGACATTAGTGGTTGGCTGATCACATGCAGTGATCCCAAAAACGACTAATGCTACAACCAAGGTTGCTCTAAATAATGCATTTTGCATAATTTATCCCTGATTTTATTTGAAATTAGATTCGCCGCTTTGGCGAATATGAAAGAGCAGGATTAAATGTTTTGGTCTATTGCCCTAAAGAAATTAAGCAACCAAAACTTCCCACTATAGTTATCAAAGATTGTAAATCACCCCATTTGTTACGGATAAAATAAATAATGAATGTTAAGATATTTTAATGTGGCCAGAAATGATTGCTGAAGGAATTTTTTAAAGAATCGATCAAGTATTTTTCCCCATAACATCAATCAATGTTGTACCTTATTTTATCTTTATTGCACTTGTTTATTTTGCACCTTTAAGTTTCCTTAACAGAAAGCATATAGATCGACTTTATTTCATGAGGCTGCTATTAATTTTCAACACTTTAGTGCTACAATGCACCAGCTAATTCCCTTTTTAGAAGACCGCTTGTCCAAAGATTTACCCGGCCGAAAAGCCCAGATTAAGATGGCCCCGGAACCGGTTGATGGTGGAAAAATTCGAGAGATGGAGCCTTTGCCAGAGTCTAATAAAAGCAGTGTTTTGATTTTGCTTTTCCCTAACGAGGATGATGAGATGGAACTGGTATTAACGCTGCGAAGCCATGATATTGATCACGGTGGACAAATTAGCTTTCCGGGTGGACGTGCCGAAAAGGGCGAATCTCTGAATCAAACAGCCCTCCGCGAAGCGAAAGAGGAAATCGGGGTGTCACCTGACACAGTAACAGTTATTGGAAAGCTCAGTGAACTATATGTAAGTCACTCTAATAATCTTGTTACACCGGTTCTTGGTTTTACGAATGAAAGGCCCGATTTCAACATAAATCCCGCTGAAGTAGAAGAAGTTTTTGCAATAGAATTGCATTCACTGCTGCATAAGAAAAATATCACCGTTGAAAATTGGGACCTCCACTCGTACACCTACAGGGTTCCTTATTGGGATATCCACCAGGTTCCTCTCTGGGGGGCCACCGCTATGATGCTAAATGAATTTCTCGATCTATACCGAGAATTTATAAATCAAAAAAGGTAATTTCTTTCGCTCGATAATGAAGGTTGAACACTGTACGCTTTGCAAACTTGAAACCCCGGATCCGCCTATTACAGATACCGAGGTAGATGGCGTGTTTTGCTGCTCTGGATGCCTGCATGTGTATAAACTGCTGCAAAATATGGAGGGTGAACAAGCCGACCAGCTTCGCCGGCAAACCATCCAAAAAAGACGCAATGAGCAGGAGCAAGATTCGCTACCCGAAGATTACGAAGAAGCATTTTATAAAGTAGGTGGCATGCACTGCTCAACCTGCGAATCGTTTGTAGAAACATTGGCAGATCGACAGGATGGTATTTATAAAAGCGAAGCCAGCTATGCTTCTGAAATGATAAAGGTTTACTATGATCCAAAATCAATAAAACCCGAAAGCCTTCCGGAAAAATTGAGCAAGATGGGCTACAAGATTAAACCTGTAGAATCATCAGAAAGAGAGGAACAGCTCAATGAAGTGGCCCGCATTATTATCGGAGGATTTTTTGGAATTATTGGACTAATGCTGTATTTGCTATTTCTTTATCCCAGCTATTTGGGTGGCGATGGTCTCGTACCATTGACCGATACCGAAAAACTGTTTTTCGTTTCTAACATTTTTGTGATGACCACCTTTGTTTTGGGATATACCGGCTTCCCCATTTTACGCGGGGCATGGGTTTCTCTCTCTGTGCTTAAACCGAATATGGATTTACTCATTACTATAGCAGCCGTCAGTGCCTATTTGTATAGTGTTGGGGCATTACTTACTGGATCATCAGAAGTCTACTTTGATGTAACCATGGCCATTATTCTGGTCGTATCAATCGGGAATTATTATGAGAAAAAAATCAAGGCAGGAAAGAAAGATCTGCTGGCAAAACTTACTCAAAAACGTATTCATCATGCACGCTTGCTCCAAAATGGTGAGACCAACGAGATAGCTGTTGATAACCTAAAGCCGGGAGATCGCGTTTTGGTTAAAGCCGGTGAACACATCCCCATTGATGGCACTGTTATAGATGGTCAGGGTGTGGTCAATGAGGCCCTGATGACAGGAGAGTCTATACCCGTTTCGAAAGATGTGGGAGATTCTGTACTCAGTGGTACTATTCTTACGCAAAACGCCCTCACCATAGAAATAGGTGATACGGTTGAAAGTACCATTGACAACCTAATGCGGATGATGTGGAATATTCAGTCAGCCCGTCCCGGCCAACAACGGCTGGCTGATCGTATTGCCGCCTGGTTTGTTCCTGCTGTTATCCTTCTGGGGATCATCACCTTTGGCTACCACATGATAAGCGGTGCCACCGCTACAGAATCAATGCTTTCATCACTGGCTGTCCTTATTGTCTCCTGCCCCTGTGCATTAGGACTGGCTACTCCCCTTGCCATTGCTTCGGGCATTCGAAGCGGACTGGAACACGAGATTATTTTTAAAACGGCGGCTGTGTTCGAAGAACAAATGGATGCCGCTACTGTTGCATTTGATAAAACCGGTACGTTAACAACGGGCACCATGCAACTTCTTGATGATGGAGATAATCAACAAGCACTACGTTACGCAGCACAGTTAGAACAATATGCGTCCCATCCCATTGCTGACCCTATTGCTGCACATACAACAAACCAAAATGGCGTAGATGATTTTAACTCTTATTCTACGGGAATTTCTGGACAAATAGATGGAAAAGATATTTTTGTTGGCCAGCCAGAATGGATTAGCAACCAACTACAAATTACTAAAACCCAGTGGGCTAAAATTAACTCTAGTAGAAATGATGGGAATGTCCCCGTTGCAGTGGGATGGAATGGACAGGTAGAAAGTATACTCGTTGTAGGTGATCAGATACGGGATGAAACTCCGAAAATTGTAACTGACCTACAATCAGAAGGAAAAAAAGTGGCTATCATCACTGGTGATAGCAAGCAGGCAGGCGATGCCATACAGAAAAAGCTCAATCCTGATTTCCTTTTTACTGAAGCGCGTCCTAACTCAAAATCCAATATCATTGAAGAGCTAAGAAAATTCGGGCGTATTGCAATGATCGGGGATGGAAGTAATGACGCCCCGGCTCTTGCTCAAGCCGATCTTGGCATTGCTTTTGGAAACTTAACGGCCATTGCCGCTGATTCTGCTCATATCGTTATTCCGCGAGAACAATTGGCTCTGATTCCTGCTGCCTTTAAGGCCATAAAACAAACCAAGAATCGAATCCGTCAGAATTTAGGATGGGCGTTTTTATATAATATCATTACGATCCCTTTGGCTATTGCAGGAACAATCAATCCACTTTTCGCAGCCGTTGCTATGGCTACAAGCAGCCTCTTGGTGGTAGGTAACTCATCTCGAGATATGAACCTTATGAGCGAAAAGTTTTATTCTTGATTATAGCGAACCGGTATCTTCTCCAAAGGTACTTCTTGGCTTACCTGATATGTAGAATCTTCTGCTGCTCCTTGATACATGCTTATAAACAGCTTTGTGGGAATATCACCATTAGGCAAAATCCATTCGCCATATACTTTAGCCGGAACCGGTTGCTGAACTTTCCAAATATTGCTGTCATTACTCATTAAAACCTTATCACTCTGCAATATCAGGCTGTCAACTTGGATTTGCAGCTTATCCTGACTTATGCTGTCTACTGATGTCAAACCCAATACAAACCGCCACTCCTGTGTACTCACCTTCACACGAAGCTGATCAATAAGAACCGCTGTCTCCTGATCAGCAAAAAGAGTGTCTCCCTCACCAAATCCCCGCACATCTGCCACATTGGAATCCTGACCATTTACATCCTCCTCATCTTCAAAAATCTGAACATTAATCAAGTTGAAAAGGGTCATCAACTCCACCAATACAGGAATGCCAATTCCCACAATTACTAAAATTTTTACCAACCGTTTTGTGGAACTATTCGATTGTTCTTCATTCATTACTTTCTGTTAAACCATTTAATCATTAATGACACTTCGTTAAAAACAAAAAGCCCTTGTCCGTTTAAAACAGTAACAGACAAGGACTCTCTTTCATCTAATAAATTTCAGGTTATCAAGAGGGTCTTGGTAGTGCTCCTGGTGAGAAGATACCGTCGGCCACCATTTCCCAAAGTGGGAACGCATAAGCCAGAACTACAAGTACAAGTGCCAGCGTAAACCAGAGCTTCATGTTATCCAGTATAGCCGGTGTATGTTCAACACCTGACAATGGTTCGGGAATATGATCATCAACAGGTTTGTCGGATTTTTCCCCGGCAAGCCATGAGGCTACCACGACCCAAAGAAAGAGTATCAGTGAAATCGTAAGTATGGTTCCACCAATCGCAATCTGCCATTTCATTTCGGCCATCGTTCCAAAAATAGGTTCAAAATCAAAACCCATGTATTCGGGTTCTGCCGTACGACGGGGTACACCGGCAAGTCCAGCCCGGTGCATCGCGTTCGACATCAATGTCATCCCCAAGAACCATGCATATGGCTGTATCAAGGCAAGCGTTTTATGCTTGAGTTTTCTACCGGTAAGCTGTGGTAGCAGCCAGTATGTTATAGCCATAAAAGTTAAAGCTACCGCTGTTCCCACAGTCAGGTGAAAGTGCCCAGGCACCCATATCGTATTGTGAATTAACAAGTTAATATTCATCGACGCGTTAATCATCCCGCTAAAACCACCGGCGGCAAACATAATTCCTGCAAAAGCACAACCTACAAAAGCGGGGCTGTCCCATGGTAACTTTCCAATCCATTTTAGATACCCTTTTCCTCCACGCTGGCGTGCTCCATGTTCCATACTTGCCACAACCGTAAATAGCGTGATCAAACTAGGGAGCAATAGCAGCAGCGTTGTTGCCATAGCGTAGAATTTAAACCCAACGGAAATGCCTGCATCCGCATATTGGTGGTGGTATCCTACCGGAGTCGAAAGCAGTAAGAAGATGACAAAGACAATTCGGGTCATTGAATCACTGAACAAGCGTCCGCCGGAAAGCTTCGGCAAAATGGCATACCATACGTAGTAAGCTGGCAACAACCAAAAATACACAACAGCATGACCAAAGAACCAAAATAGTGTTCTCGGCAATAGGGGTTCAATTTCCGTAACCCACCCAAGTGACCAGGGAATTAACAGCCCCACAACCTCGAGCGCCAAGCCGATGGTACATACGTACCACATCAGCATGGTAAACAGAGTCATAAAAGTGAGGATAGGAATCCGTTCATTGGGATTATCTGCGCGCCATTTTCGGTACGACCAGAACCAGTCTGCACCAGCCATCCATGAGCCTATCAATACAAGTGCCAAGCCAATATAAAACATGGGATGAGCCTGTAAAGGCGGATAAAAAGTATAGAGCACAGCAGCTCGGATCGAACTATCCGGAACGAGCCCTCCCAGAATGGCCACGGTTGCCATTACCAATCCAATAGTCATCAGCCAAAACCATGACCAGGTAAACGTCAAATTTTCGGGTTCACGATCGAGGCTTCTCGTTACGCCCCAAACAAATAGGCCGGCAATAAAAAAGGTCGTAAATATTAATGCCAGCAGTACGCCATGTCCTGTTAATAGCGTATAATATTCCCCGGAGTTAATAAATCCGCGAAATACATTGGTGCGATGGAGGGCTTGAACGAATCCAAACAGCCCCCCGATAGCGAGCGCTATAAAAGCAACAATGAAATTAGCCTTGGCAACTTTTGCAGCTTTCGGATACTTGTGTAAGAATGTCATTCTACCAGATTACTTTTATCAAACTCAGATTTAGGTACTACTTTAATTTTACCCTCCATCACATGGTGGGCCGGTCCGCAATATTCATTACAGACAATGCCATACTCTCGTACTTCAGGAAAGATAGTCGTAAACTTTGCTACCTGTCCCGGAATAGCCATGGTATTTAAATTGGTCCCCGCTACATCAAAACCGTGCAATACATCAGGACTTGTTACATAAAACGTAACCCTAGTATCTACCGGTACTTCTATAGGTTGTGCAGTACCCGGATTAAAAGCAAACTGAATGGTCTGCACGTAAACTTCGTATTCAGTCTGCCCGTTTCGAGTAACTTCCCGAACCCCAGGATTACCAAAAGGCGTATCTTCCAGGTTTTGGGGGTCAATGGTTGCATGATCTCCAATTACCTTTAAATCCATCGCTACAAAACCATACACTACGGTAGCGATAAAGAAGGCAATCAGTACAAAGGATAACTTTATCCAGAACTGTTCGAACTTATGTATATGCATATTGTTGGTTTGTTAACTAATCTATGATGGAAGGAGCATTTCCGGCAAATTCCACGAAATACATGAAAATCCACATCAAAGCTACAATAGCAAAGTAGATTAACGTAAGGGTTAATGTACCATAAGGTTGGAATTCATCGATTGTTATTTCGCGCTCAATATCCGGATCCCGCTCTTCCCAATTCTTTGCAGAATCAGCGTTATCGTTTGATTGGTTTAAATCTTCGGTCATAACAGTAGGCTTTATTATGAGTTTAACATGCCTCAATGTTTTGAGACAATTAAGTACTAAATAGCCATAAGATCAACCTCTTTTATTATTTAGATTGATTTCATTCCTGAGTTATCATCTCCGATGCCCCACGCCCAACTTCCATCCCAATAGCAATACCCATACCGCTAAGACCTGCGGCGACAAATCGACTCTGATCAAGCTGTTTAACAATAGGTGTTTTCGTTGATGAGAACCCCATAATCCCCGACCACTCGTGGTCGATCTTCCAATGGTTCCCAAGCTTTAGTATTTGTGAGACAAATTTTTTGAGATGATTTTTAATCGTTTCATTGGTTCCAAATTGATCGGTCTGCTCCCCATCTTTATCTAAATTCCGAGCACCGCCAATTAGCAAGCGATTACCCACATTTCGGAAATATATATAACCTCTATCGTGATGGAAGATCCCCTCCCACGGCAAATTCTCCTGTTCATCTGTTACCATCACAAATCCGCGCGCCGGATTGATCTCAATATCAGGGAGCAACCTTCGAACAAATCCATTAGCGGCAAACAATATATTATCAGATTGGACTTCCGGTCCATTTGTGATTCGAACAATCCCACCCTTAGTCACATCCTCCACCTTGCTATTCCACTTGATATCCACCCCTACAGAACTCACCTTCTTTGCCAGCGTTTCCATCATTTTACCCGGATGCAATGCTCCTTCCAACCTATTTCGAATTACCGGATGTCCTTCCAGTTCCTCGATAGAATATACTTCTTTCTCATCGACCAACTCTTCCATCCAACCATTAAACCGATGAATTTCGGAAACTACTTCTTCGAACTCCTCCTGCGATCTAAAAAACTCAAATCCACCACAATGATCATAGCCAATTGCTTCTTCACCCAGCGTTTCTTTCAACAGCTGAAGTCCTTCATAACGTCGTTTAATACGCCTTTTGATATTGTTCTCAGATTCCTTTTCCATATCTGCCAGATGTTCGCCAATCGACCCAACACAAGCAAAACCGGCATTGCGCGTACTGGCCCCCTGTGGCAAAAATCCCCGTTCAAGTACCGCTACTCTGGCTGATGGATTTTCCTGCTTATAAAACAGGGCTGAAGATAATCCTACTATACCGGCACCAACAACGACAAGATCATAAGCCTTTAAAAATGAATCTTTTTCCCAGAACGATGATGAATAACTCATACTTAAAAAATATTTATTTAAATGCAGGTCATTAGCTTTTTGGAATCGGCTCAAAAACTACCGACGCCATCAAAGCGGCCCCCGTTAAAAAACAATCTTCATCAATATTATATTTGGGATGATGCCAGCTGTAAGTTGAATCTGTCTTTTTACCTCCACTTCCCAAAAAGAAAAAAGCGCCAGGAAACTCTTGCTGATAAAAGGCAAAATCTTCACCGGCCATAATAGGATCATCCAATAGATGTACTTGTTCTTCCCCTAAGATATTTTGGGCTACATGAACCAAGTTATCTGTCGCCCAATCAGTATTCGTAACTGCAGGATATCCGTAATCAAAGTCAAAAGTGTACTTCCCGCCGGACGCTTCCGTCACACCTTTGACAATAGCCTCAATACGATTCTTAATCATGTCGGCCGTTTCCTGGGCAAAGGTTCTCACCGTGCCGAGTAATTCAACTTTTTCAGGAATAATATTATGAGCTGATCCTCCCCGAATCTTCCCCACGGTCACGACTGCTGGTTCGGTGGGATTCACGTTTCGGCTAACAATCGTTTGCAGCTGATTTACAATCTGTGAAGCCATCACAATGGGATCTACCGCCTGATGTGGAGAAGCTGCATGACCGCCCTTGCCAATAACTTCAATCTTGAACTCATCGGGACGTGCCATCAACGGCCCCTCTCTTACGGCAATTTGCCCGGGTTCCAACTCAGGATAGGAATGCAATCCGTAAATGACATCTACGCCCTTCTCCTGCAGGTACCCCGTTTCACAGAGAAGCCGTCCCCCGCCCGGCAACTTTTCTTCACCCGGTTGAAATACAAGCAATACCGTACCCTCTATTTCATCCCTCAAATCCGCAAGAATATGGGCTGCGCCCAGTAAATTCGCGGTGTGAGCATCATGTCCACAACAGTGCGCAACACCTTCATTTTCTGATAAAAACTCTTCTTTATGATCTCCCTCCTCGGCAATGGGTAACGCATCAATATCAGAACGCAGAGCCACAACTCTTGAGGATGGCTTCCCTCCTTCAATAATCCCTATACAACCTGTTTCAAGCGGGCGATCTACCGGAATATTCAGCTTATCAAGCTGATTGATAATAAATTTAGTCGTTTCATGCTCTTGATAACTCAGCTCCGGGTGGCGATGCAGGTGGCGACGAATATCCACCATTTTGCTATGATATGCTTTTGCCTTCTCTTTAAATTTAGTTACTTCCATACGTCCTTTTTTAATTGGAATGGATTGTTTCTGAAAATAGAAATTTTATTGAAGTCTTGAGGATATTTCTGCAACAATATCAACGTAGTATTCGTAAGCTTTTTAAGTTAAACAATGCATCATCCAATTACTTAACCAGAAAACCATGATTAAGCGTAATATTTCCTGGGAAATTGTATTAGCCGGTGTCACCTTTATCGGCATTGCTATTTATCTACTTTCTAACATTTCTTCTCCTGATGCTTCTTCAAAAACTTCCGTTTCGCAATCGGAAAGAAATATTCGGTCGGCTCCAACATCCCCTTCGATGCCGAGCTCTATTGTAATCGACCTTCAAAACTTGGAATCGCTTAAAAACCTTGAGGAGCTTCGCAACATCGACAATCTGGAAAACCTCAAACAACTTGAATTCGAAATCAAGCATCTAGACAAATTTATACAACAGCATGCGCAAAAAGATTTCCATGAGGAAAGCTTAGAAGTTGAACTGCAACAACTCGAGCAGGAGCTTCAAAAGATTAACCAAAATAATTTCAACGTCAAGCTTCAAGACCAAAAGTTATATATTAACCGAAAATACGATGTAGAGGAATCGCAATGGACAGAAGTGAGCTCTGGCGTTTTTGTCTATCAATACTCGTTTACTGTCGACGATTTAGAATCAATGGATTTCTCAGTCGATTTTGGCAATCTCAACGTCATCGGCAATGGTTCATCAAGCAGTAAAATAACGCTTCGCGCAACCGGTGATATTGATGATCCTGCGGTAATCGCTCAAGGATTAAATATCCAAAAAAACATCAACACTACTAACGCCAAATTTGAGGTAAACTCTGCCAACGGAAATTCTATTTCCGAAAAAATAAATCTGGAAGCAACGTTGTCAGTCCCCAAAAATATTGCCCTCCTGGCTAAAACAGCTGGAGGACATGTTACCGCAAGTCAATTAAAAAACTCCCAACAACTAAGTACTTCGGGAGGCCACATTACCCTCTCAGATATTGAAGGAACCACCAATGCTAAAACAGGCGGAGGACATATTACAGCCAATCGAGTTTTTGGTAATATAAAGATGAGCACAGGCGGTGGGCATATCAAAATGCAAGACACCGGTGGTAATCTGGAGGTCAAAACCGGAGGCGGACATATTAATATACAGAATGGAGAAGGCAGTATTTCTGCCAAAACTTCCGGTGGCAATATATCTTCTACTATTACATCAGCTCAAGATCAGTTACGCTTCTCTACTTCTGCCGGTAACGTTTCACTTTCGTTGCCAATAGATATTGCTGCTGACCTCGATATATCCGGTACGTCGGCAAGTTTAGATGATGGATTCAATTTTAATGGCACAAAAAATCAAGGAAGTATCACCGGAACACTAAATGGTGGAGGACTGCCAATCGTTATTAACTGCGGATATGGAAATGTTAATATCAGCACTAATGATTGATGACTGACCCACAGGAACAGCAATCAAAAGTTGTAGCCACCGGCGACGGCTCTCATACGATTTATTCTTCTCAATTTGATCAACATTATCATAATCCCAACGGAGCTGTAGCAGAAAGCAAGCACGTTTTTTTTGAGCAGTTTCGATTGTTGGATGATATTAGAAATTCCAATCCCATCACCATTTTGGAGGTTGGTTTTGGTACCGGGCTCAACCTTCTTCTACTGATGGATTACGTGTTGGATATGGACTCAAATTCCACTATAAATTTTTATTCTATCGAAGGATTCCCAATCAGTAGCCAAATTTCAGAAAACTTAAATTACTTTCAACATCTTAGTTACTCAAATCTGGCTAATCACCTCCCCGCTATTTTTGATAACTTATCTGACGGGATGAATAAGTTTCAGCTCAACTCCCAAGTTACCCTTCATTTATTCAATGGAATGTTCGAGAGTTTTAATCCGGACGACTTACGAGCTGATTACATTTTCCACGATGCTTTTTCGCCGGATGTCAACCCCGAACTGTGGACCGGAGATACGTTTAAAAAATTAGCTGATTTTAGTACCAAGGATGCACTACTGACGACGTACTGCGCGGCCTCAAAAGCACAGGGAGCTATGGCATGGGCCGGATGGAAGGTCGCCAAAACTCAAGGGGCTCTGGGCAAACGAGAGATGATTATAGCTTCTCTAAGTGAGGAGCCGCTGGCAGACTTCAACCGTATCAACGAAGAACACTACGCCCACCGCTATGAAGAAAGAGACTTTGATTAACGTCATCTAAAAATTGAAAGGCAACTGCTATTCCACCATTCAAGCAAAAATTACTGCCCTTTTTCTTGGTTCTGAAAGCGCCGAAGTAGTCGACCCAAAAATTTATCAGCATAAACCTTGTTAATGTGATCCATATCAGCAAGCAGCACCAGCCGCTCTTTGCTTCGAGAAAAAGCCACATTCAATAACCGTGGCACTGCCAATCCATTTTTATCTTCATCAAACGGACGTACAGAATAATGCCGGCGGCGGCCATACTGCTGTTCTCCACTCATCACCGTATCAAAAATGATCACATCCTTTTCTCGTCCCTGGAAAGTGTGTATAGTCCCCACTTCAATCATCCCAAAATCATTGTCATACAGCTCATTTCGAATATCATACACCGTACTTCGAAACGGCACAATAATACCAATCTCATCCACCGGTACCTGATTTTTAAGCACCAACCGTTTTACCATTTTAATTAAAATATGGCAGTGCACTTCATTAACCGGACTGAACCCACGGCCTTCGTCCTTTTGGGTAAGCACCGGCCCATATTTTTGACTGTCAATCACGTTAACTGTGGGCGCACTACTCTCCTGCGGCGTAATGGCCGGATCTAAATTCTCATCTGCTTCTGCTGTTTTCAAACGCCCCTCATAAAAAACTGTACTCAGCACCTCCGCGAGGTCTTCATTCAATCGATACTGCGTATCATAAAATGTTGTAAGCGGACGATTTTTATCATGCCATTCAAATAGATCTTCAGTAGTATCTGCTCCCGACGCAAATGTAAAAATATCTTCTTCCAAGAATTTACGGGCATGGGTATCGTCTGTCAACGCAATAGGAGGCAACTGCATGGGATCACCCACTACTACAATATGCGACTTCGCCTTGGCAGCAAGCACCATTAAATAGGGCAAATTAGCCATCGAAGCCTCATCAATAACCACCGCATCAAACGTTTGTCCGTCGAAAAGATCTGATGTACAGACCTTTGCCAACGTTGTGGACACCAGCTGTTTTTTTTCTAACTCAACCCGCTCATTAACGGTTACCAAACGATCAATTTTTTCTTCCAAGGCAGCTTCACCACCATGTTCATCCACCCGTTCCCCCAACATGTTAATACGTTCATCCAACTCTTGGGGCACGTTTTCACCGTGCTCCATTAAGTTATCAATCTCTTTTTGCAGCTTCTGATATTCGCCTAGCAAATTATCCAAATTTCCGGCTTTTTCTTTGCCCTCCTGCTTTTTTTGCTCTACATATTGATCAAAAAGCACATTGGCCAGGCGATCACTGTCCAAAGCCATCTCTCCAAATCGCGTAACCTTTTCTTCAAGGTGTTCCTTTTCTACTGAAGTTAAAGCCTGCAATGCACTTAGCAGTCCCACATCCACTGCCCGATTGGTATTGGCCGCAAATAGCACGCGCTTCTCCTTAATCAGATAGTTGGCAATCATAAATCCAAGCGTAGAAGTCTTGCCCGTACCCGGCGGACCCCACACGTAAAGCACCTTATTTTGAAGCGATTTTATAAGTGATTCATGCTGTGATGCGTTTCTCCGACTGTCATCCAGCACCCGTGTATTTTCATCATCTCTATGATGTTTCCTGGGATCGGGATAAAACAGTCGCCCCATTCGTTTCCGAGCTTGTTTACTATTTGAATCGAGCAGCTTTTCCAGCTCCATCCTCAGCCGACGCAATACAAAGTCATTTTCCCACTCCAATTGTATTTTTGGCAATGTAGATCCAAAATTATGCGGAAAGTGCAACACCACCTTTTCATCCTCTACCGTTACCGGATACAGCTCCAGCTCATCCTCGTGATCCTCCATTTCACCCTTTATAACCTCCGCAAAACGAAGGGATGTATTGCGGGACTCAAACTCGTAATAAAACGTATTTGGGGGATGATCTTCGCGCCGCTTGCCATCAAACAGTACATCCCGAGCCGGTTTTTCGCGTACGGTATCAATTTCTGAGGACACGGCCTCAATCGCACGATTTAGTAGCTTTTTTATATTCTTGTCAGACAAAAGATTACTGGTTATTAATTACTAGAAGTTGATGAAAGGTTACAAAAGTCAAACGTTGCTGAAATTTCTAATTTTTCATTTATAACTCTTAATCCTCTATTGATCCCAAAGCTCGGCCCGAATGGTATCGGCACTTTGCTCCGAAATGCTATATCGTAACATAATACGGCGCCGCTCCGGAATCTTTTTCTCTACTAGTTTGGCGCTTTCGGAAGTATATAAAATCAAATCGGTTTCGCGGACAAAAAGGGGTAATGATTCTCCGTAAGTAGCTCCTGCCACAAAAGATCCTCCAAAATTAATACTCACTTTCAGTTCATCAATAATTTTGGGAATCGACTGGTCATCAGCCGTCACTAAGCCAATGGTGTCAATGGCCGCCCGATCAACAATAGATAACAGTGTATCGGGATTGATGCTGTACACAATGGGCAGCAGGCGACCCTGTTCGGCAAATTCACGGAACTTATTCACCAGTTGAACCGGAACAAAAAGGGCATCAAATTTAACCGTTTCGTTATACTGATTAACATTTAAAATTTGACTGCGGACGCCCACCTCTTTTTTAATCGCATCGGCCAGCATGCGTCCCAATTCGTTTGTTTCGCCAATGCTGGCACAGGTTTCAATGCGATCAGGCCAATCCATAAAGCTAAGCTGCTCCTGAAACAGCTCATCAATTTCTGATTCGTCCAGCCCATAACCAATTAACTCTTCCAATAGCTTACGCATCTTATCGGCGCCAATTTCAAGGCGGTCGGCTTTGTCGAGATTGGTATTCTGCCGTTCGACGATAAATCCCTTTCCACGCTCTCCGCGAATAAGTCCCTCATCCGCTAAAATATGATACGCCTTACGTACCGTGTGGAAACTGGATTCAAGCTGCTGCCCCAGTTCACGGGTAGACGGCAGTGTTTCTCCCACCTGAAACTGCTTGGTGGCAATCATCAACCTAATACGGTCAGCTATATATTTTGCAGAGGTTTTCAATGGATGCGAATAGTGTTAACAATTAACGCACAAAAGATAGGTGTTTCACTGCTCTTTCTCATAGATGAATTCAAAATAAAAAAGCCCACTCCGTTTACCGGAGCAGGCTTTTCATCAAGGCTAAAGAAGCTACTATAAACGCAGCCCCTCAAAGTTATACTTAAGTGATACCCAAACTGTACGTCCCATGGGTGGGGTTCCCAACTGGTCTACCTTCTCGGTGTCGAACACATTATTCACGCTAGCCTGTAATGCGAGGCCCGTATCCATGATATCAAAACCGAGTGAAAGGTCGAGTTCAAATTTGGAAGGCAACTCTTCCTTATCGCTTGTATCTCCGTTATCATCGAGCAACACATTCGTGTTCCAATATCCTGACAAGAATTGGTAACTGTCTTGCCAGCGACCATTTATCTTAACAAATGGATTTCGAATAGCGTCATTATCAAAGAGCTGCTTGGCTGTAAATCCACCCTTAATCTTCAACGGCGGCGTATTCAACGGCAACTGTGCATCGGTGGTTTCATTGGTAAAATCTACCAACTTAATGGTTGACAGATTAGCATTCATGCTGTATCGATCGTTGAAATAATAGTTTAATCCAAGATCAAAACCCTGCACTTCTGCTTCACCAAAGTTGATATAGGTTTGTAACAAGGTGGCGGAACTACCCGGTGCAAGAACCTGCTGGCCATCCTGATAAGCAATGGTCGAAAATCCATCAGCCACTTGTGAAGTCCCAATAAAGTTTTGGTACCAAGAGTAATACCCTACCACATCGATGAACAGTTTTTCCCCAAACGCTCCTTTGTATCCAAGCTCCATAGAATTCACTTCCTCTGGATCTGTAGGGGCAATAGTATTAATCACATTTCCAGACGGATCCTGAATGGAGTATCCTTCGGTATTACCTTTAATCAACAATGCATACCCCGGAGCAACAGCACTCAAATCAACTGGAATATAGGCATGACTTTGCAGGATAGTAGGCGTCGTAAATGCTCTGTTATACGTCGCACGGATGTTGTGTCCCGGCACGGCCGTATAAACAACCGATCCCTTGGGACTAAACTGCGTATCATAATCAGTATTGGCATCCACTCGTGCCGCTGCTACCAACTGCAATTTATCGGGTACTACATCGTAATCAAGCTGGGCATATCCGCCAAAAAGCTCCCGGCTGATATCCTGTCCTTGCCCGTCTTCAAGATAGGTTCCCTGAGACTCCGGTAAGTAGTTACGGTAGTTTACTCCGGCTACTAAATTCAAATCACCGAATTGGTCGTTATACTGTAATTCAGAGTCATATATTTCTGTATCATCGATAAAGGCAACACTTTCACGGATACTTTCAATATCAATCTGATCCAGCGACATACCGGAATTTACCATCGCTTGCACGGCAGGTACTACCTGGTTTAATTGATAGCTACCTGCTTTATTACCGGTACGTGTAACTTGTGCAAACCAATTGGCATGGCTCACCTGGAATGTCTGATAATCGACCTGCCAGTCCTCAATACGATTACGTCCGTTTCCGGTTAGTGAAAATTGGTCGGTAGAAGACCATCCATAAGTACCACTTACTTTCCAATCACCTAATTTGTAGTAAAGTGATCCGTTAATCTTGGTCGCCCCTACATCATAATCCTCAACCACATCGGTTTCAAACACCGTATTTGCAGCAGTCGGCTTTGTTCCAGCCGCCTGATAAAAATGCAGGCTATCTTCGCGCTGAGGTTTAAAGTCTACGGCTTTCATATACTGTCCGGTAACTTTATAACCAAAATTCTCATTTACTGTCCCCGCTATACGATAGTTAATATCACGAAGCGACTGATTACCCGCTCGCGCCTCCACTGTTACGCCAGACTGATCCCAAGGATCTTTGGTCGTAACATTGACTACACCTGAACCTGAGTTGGGTCCATACAGCGCAGCGGCAGGTCCTAACACTACCTCTATACTTTTCAAATCAATCTTGCTTGACGGTAAAAAGTTACCTTGCGGCAATCCTGTACCACCGAGTGTTGCTAACCGACCATCAATTAAAAACAGCATGCGTGTATTAAAGCTGCTGTTAAATCCACGGGCCGAAATTAGCTGCGTATTCATACCGGCATTGGTATAATTAACCCCTTTCAAGTTCGAAAGCGTAGACATAAATGTCGATCCGCCCGAAGTTTCTATATCCTCCAGCGAAACCCGCTCAATCGTTGTTGGTGATTCAAGCAGTTTCTCCGGTCTACGTGATCCGGAAACTACCACCTCGTTGCCACGCCAAACCGTTTGCTCCAAACCGATATCCAGCGTTAAAGTTTCTCCGGCCTCGATCGCCAGCTGATCGCTCTCGAATGTGGCGTAACCTAAGTACGTTGCTTTTACTGTATATGTACCCGGCTCAATCTCCGTTATTTCATAGACACCAGCCTCATTCGTGGCTGCTCCTTTTGTTGTACCCATCAGAGCAACATTTACACCCGGCATTACCTCACCAGATTCCTGGTCTGTTACCGTACCCTCTATAGTCCCTGTATTTTGCGCTGTCGCTCCCATCGCCGAGAACAACAGAAAGCAAAACACTGCTATTGTTGATTGTATTTTCATATGTATTCCCCTTTTTTTTGGGATTTATTATTAAGTATTAAGATTGAACATCCGTCTACTTTAGTTTTATTGTTATCAAAGTTTTTAAAATTTTCAAATACTATTGGCAAAAATTATTGCTTTACGGTTTTTTGAACATGATCCGATAGTGCCTTTTTGTTTATCTCTGGCTTTTCAATAAAAGGTGTGTGACCGCAATCACTTATTTTCTCACGATAAACCTTACCTCCCCTCAACTGATATTCAGCGAGGCTGTATTTAATTTGTGATTCCATCGGCTGTGGAGGATATTTTTCTTCACCTGGCCAGCCTTTACGCAAATTCATTTTGCCCTGGTATCCGGGATCCGAAAAAGACTTATCCGAAATAATATTATCATCCTTACCATGTATCCATAACAGTGGTGGCTTCGGTTCTGCATTTAAAAAATCATGCAACAATGATTGATTGTACATCGGTGAAAGAGCATTAACCGGACCATACTTGCCCGGAGCAACACCTGGCCAATATTTCGATTTCTCGTAATCACCGGGATAATGCTTATCTCCGGTATGAATTTGAAGCATCGCCGTGAGAATATCCTCTTCACGATCAGCTTTAAATCCTTCTTTCCAAAAAAGTCGATTCATCATATTTCTGGGCGAATACAACGGATGATCCTTTGAACGATCTTCTGCAACTAAACGGTCAGAAAATGCCGTAACAACAATACCTCCTCCCGATCCCGAATAATCAGGATTATTGGCTTTGCCCTGCTCACCGTGAATGCCACCAAATCCCATCGGCGGACCGGGAGAAATAAGTGTCACCGTTAGAATATCTGCTGCATGGCGTGCAATAAGTCCCCAGCAAACAAATCCGCCCAACGAATGACCTACAAGATGAAACGGGGGTAGATCTAACGTTTTTATTAGTGCAGTTATATCATCCAACCAATCTTTGATACCTCGGGTTGCATCAATAACTTTTTTTTCGGTGTCGCCAAATCCACGCATATCAGGTGCGAGACAATAAAAATCATCTGTGAATTGTAGCATAAACTCCTCCCATATCGTGGAAGTACATGTATTACCATGCAAAAATAACATCGGTGTATTCTGCTTACTACCTGCCGCAAGCAAATGCATACACAAACGGTCGGTCTCCACAAACTGCGACGATATTCCGGGAAGATGATTAATATTATTCATGCGACAGCTCCTTAAATTCTTCTTCCAGATCACGCTTCTGGATTTTATTTGAATCTCCAATCGGCAGCGAATCCCTGAAAAATATATGTTTCGGTGTCTGATATCCCGCCAAGTACTCCCGGCAATAGGTTTGCAACTCATCCTTGGTTAAAGATGCATTATCCTTGAGGACCACAAAAGCGCATCCTGTTTCCCCCCACTTCTCATCGGGAACTCCAATAACGGCCACTTGCCCAACGGCATCATGCTCGTAAATAACTTTTTCGACCTGCACGGGATATACATTTTCACCCCCACTGATGTACATCTCTTTCTTGCGGCCTACCATATAATAGTAGCCGTCATCATCACACCGAAAAAGGTCGCCAGTATGCACCCAGCCGTCATCAATAGCTTCATCGGTGGCTTCCGGATTTTTCCAGTAACCGGCAAAAACATGTGGACCTTTCATCAGCAGTTCGCCCACTTCTCCCTGTGGGACTTCCTCGTTATTATCATCCACAATTTTAACGCCAATATGAAAGTTCGGAAACCCTACCGACCCTTTTTTTCGAATGGCATCTTCGGCGGGCAGTGAATAACAATTGGGCCCCGCCTCTGTCAATCCATATCCCTGTCGAATAGGAATACCTTTTTCTTTGTAACGGTTGATAATTGGGATGGGACACGATTCGCCCCCACATATCGCAAACCGAACACTGCTCACATCCACCTTATCAAAATTAGATTCCTCCATCATCATACGAAGCATCGTTGGAATCCCGAAAAGAATCGTAATCCCCTCCTTTTCAATAAGCTCATTACATTCGGCGGCATCAAACTCAGGCTGTAGCACCAGCTTTCCGCCATGATGAATAAGGGGCATCAACAGTACATGCCAGCCGCCAGTGTGATAAAAAGGCGTATTCACAAAAGCACAATCCTGTCCGGTAAGCTCAAGGCTAATCTCGGTATTAATGGAATTCCAGTGAATCTGCCGACATGAGATCATCGCTCCTTTTGATTTGCCCGTAGTACCAGAGGTATAGAGAATCATGGCAATGTCTTTGGCATCAGCCTCATATAGTTCAGGATCAGGTTGGGAACGATCCAAAACCTGTGTAATCAAATCAAACGAAATAGCTTCGACAGCATCCCCTTGCACAAAAGAAAACTCATCAGAATAAACAACCAGATGAGGATCTGCATCCTCCAAAAGTTCAGTCAGCCCGCCTTTTGGCAATCGATAATTCAATGGCACCATTATGATTCCAACCTTGGCACAGGCAAAAAACAAAATTACATATTCGACATTATTTTTTGACACAACCGCCAGCCGGTCTCCAGCTTTCAACCCGCACTCCTGCTGCAGGTAACCCGCCAGGCGATCCGCTTTCTGATTTAGCTCCTGATACGTATAGCGATCTCCTGTTTTCGTATCAATCACCGCTTCTTTCTGCGGCGCATATCGTTCTCGTTTTTTAAGCCAGTTATTATAATTCATAATCTACACCGAAGCTGTTGCTTTCTCTTTATCACTTCGAAGTTTGATGCCCTTATTTTTTATCGCATAAATGGCAAATCCAACCATTACGGCACTTGTAATAGCCAAGGCCGCTGCCACAGCCGGATTTTCCCCATCGGCCTCAGAAAATGGTACGCGAATCTGTCCGTAGTACACCGTAAAATGAACGGCAACAGCTACAAGAGAAGCCCAAATAGGCGCTGCTTTGGGAACGTTCTTGAAAAACATCCCCATCAAAATAGGGACAAATGCTGCTGAGAAGTAAGCATAAACTCCGTTTTGGGCAAAAATACCCACGCTTAATTTGGGATTTACCAGCTGCTGCCATGATAATATCACCGTAACAATCCCCATCGCCACGATTACAAAACGATTGTACACCAGCTTGGCGGGTAGACCAAAAATATCATTTTTAAAAATACCTTTTCCGGCCAGAGGCTCGATAATATCATTGGTAATGGAGGTGGAAAGTGACTGAATAAGACTTTCGAGCGTGGAGACACCGGCTGAAATCAATCCCAACACAATAATAAGAGCAATAGCTACCGTAAACTCTTTAACTACGTAAGCTGATACAATACCATCCATGGCAAGGGCTTCGCCATCTATCGTTAAATCAGGAAAACTAATACGGGCATACAAACCCGCAATCACCACAAGGAAAAACAAAAACTGAGTAACAATACCCACAACCAAATAACGATTCACATCCTCTTCCCGATCCAGGAGTAGCGATTTTGTCAAAATATGTGGCTGACAAACGATGGCAATTCCCACAATAAATGGCGCTATAAAAATCTCGAAGTAATCCCGAAACAGAAAGCTACTGTCGTTGGTCAGCTGGGTGAGCTTGGGATCAATCGCGTTTAGCTTATCGATGAAACCGGTTACACCATTACTAAAATGATCATACCCTGACCCGAGCAACATAATAGCCACAATGACCATAAGTATGGCCTGAATGGTATTGGTATAGACCATGGAGTTTGCCCCCCCGTACATCATGTATCCAAAAATAAAAATAACGATCCCCAACAGAACGTAAAATTCTCTTATGTTAAGGGTACTTGCCAATACTTTTGTGAGACCTACACAAATAAGTACGATAAAAGTAATGAGCAACAGCGAAAGGAATCCGAAAAGAATTCCAAAACGCCGACTATCATACATTTTTCGAATCCAATCAGCCATGCTCAGAGCTTTGACGTTAGTTCCAAAATTCCGAAATCCCTTAGTAAAAAGAATGAGCGAACCCAGTGTTGCCAAAGGAAGCGCCAGACCCATAGCAATAACACCACTAAACCCATATAACGATACAAAGCCGGGATTGATGATAAACGTTGCCGCACTGGTGATGGAGGCTGCCAGTGAAAGTCCCACCGCAGTAGGCGAAAACAGCACGCTTCCCAAAGCATAATCATCCATCTCTTTTGTTTGGCCTGCACCCCGGATTACAAAATAGAGGATCACTCCTGCATAACAGAGAATAAGTATCCAACCTGCCGTTGCCATTGATGATGACGCTACTTCCATCTGATTTGGTTTTTACTTGTCATAGTTTGACTTACCATTAAATGCGTGGTGACTTCATAACCTCTTAAAGGTTATATCCACTATTTTCTAACTTATCACCATCTATAGGCACAAGCTCCAAAATGGAGCCCGCCCCCTGATCCCACAAATACTAAAATATCACCTTTTGAAACTGAATCATTTCGAAGCGCCTTATCGAACACCATCGGTATTGCCGCCGAACCGGTATATCCGTATTTATCCATAATAGTCGGTGCTATATTACGCTCCAGCGAGAGATTATCCATCGTTTCCCAAATCTGATTAATGTTAATCTGAGTCATATATGCACCGGCAATATCATCGGTACTAAATTCTCCTTTTTCGGCTACGGTGCGAATCATATCAGTCCACACCTCTGGATTAATTTCTTTGGGAAACTTCTCAACAAACTGGAGACACTGAACTCCACCCTGCGATTCACTTCGCGCTGCGGGAGCAACTGCTCCACCTCCATAAATGCCCATATGTTTATAATACTCTGGCTTGGTCCGTAAATCGGAAGCCAAAAATCCCTCCTCCTTATTTTCGGCAGGTTCTAAAATTACTGCTCCGGCTCCGTCGGCAAAAAGTGTAACGGTTTTTTTGTCATTTAGATCTAAAAATCGGCTCATGCCGTAGGCACCAATCACCATCACCTTTTTATACACCGGATCGGTAACCATCATGCTGTTAGCTAAGGTCAACGCTGTTGGAAATCCGGCACAAGCAGTATTCGTATCCAGCGAGGTAGCATTGGTCAATCCCATCTTTTGCTGTACCACAGATGCGGTTGAGGGCGAAATAAAATCGGGGGTATCAGTTGCAATAATCAATAGATCAATATCCTTATCTTTAAGCCCCGCCATTTCCATGGCTGCTTGTCCTGCTTCTACACACAAGTCACTTGTGGACTGATCTTCTTCCATCCATCGACGCTCACGGATCGTCAGGTTTTCGCGCAGCCAGGTATCCACATCTTCACCCAGCTGCTTATTGAACCACTCATTTTTGATAACCCGATCGGGGGCGTATGAACCACTTGCTATAATTCTGGAATGTCCCATCAAAATACGAGCCCCCCATCCACTTGAAGTACCGTTCCGGTAATAAACGCTGCCTGCTCGGAAGCCAGAAAGACATACGCCGAAGCAATGTCTTCCGGTTTACCGAGGCGCCCCAAGGGCGTCTGACCTTTCAATTTCTCTAATACCTTATCAGGAACAGTATCTACCATGGGCGTTTCAATAAATCCGGGTGCCACTGCATTTACACGCACTCCTTTTCGCCCAAGCTCTCTGGCCCATGTCTTGGTAAGGCCGATCACACCAGACTTTGTAGCCACGTAATTACTTTGCCCAAAATTACCATACACACCAACAACTGAACTGGCATTGAGGATAACGCCCGACTCCTGTTCCCGCATTACTTCAGCAGCCGTCTTTCCACAGTAAAAAACCCCATTCAAATTTACATCAACGACCTGTTTCCATTCCTCAGGACTCATTTTCTTGAGCGTAGCATCACGCGTTATACCGGCATTATTGACCAATATATCCAATTGACCCCATCTATCCTGAAGAGCGTTCATTGTATCTTTAACCGCATCAAAGTCGGTTACATCCACTTTTTCGAAGTGAACTTTATGCCCCTCATCAGACCATTTCTTTACCAGCTTATCACCGGCTGATTTATCCATATCCCACAATTCAACATTGGCACCACGATCCAAAAATTGCTGTGCTGTCTCGCGACCAATGCCACCGGCACCGCCCGTAATCAGTACAACCTTACCTGTAAAATCTGCCATAGTCTATTTATCGTTTAAAAAATTTAGGATCTCCTTATTTACCATATCTGACTGTTCAAAATGCACAAAATGCCCGGCCCGATCGATCATCTCTAGCTGGCTATTGGGTAATTGTTTATGTCCCCGCTCAGCAACTTTTTGTGTAGTCAAATCACCGTGGAGCTGTCGGTTAGGGATCAACATATCCTGTTGACCATAAATAATGAGTGCCTGCTTATTAATATCTGATAACTCCTCAAATACAGGTCCGTCTAACATTGCCTGCACCGATTTGGCATAGGCACGTGCATAACCATCAAAGTTTTCGGCTTCACGAATGGCTATCCGATCTTCAATCATAAACTGGGCCTCCTGTGGAAAATTGAAAAACGTAGCTTTAAATGTCTGTCGAATGAGTGAATCAGGCGTAGCTTTAATAGATTGCGGCGTTACGAAATTGCTCATCATTATCCCCTCCTGATCTGTAAAGATCTCAAATCCGGCTGGCGCCAATAATACGAGTTTGCTAATTTTATCCGGGTAGTTTAGCGCAGCCCGCATCGCAATTTGGCTACCCATGGAGTGCCCGACCCAAGTAGCTTTGTTAATACCTAATGAATCCTGCAGGTCAGCTACTGTTTTAGCAAAAAACGGGATTGAATAAGAATTCACATCTTTGGATGACTTGCCAAATCCGGGCAAGTCCAATGCAATAACTCGATATTTTTCAGCCAGCGCCGGAATCGTCAGTTTCCATGCGGGGATATAGCTCCCCAATCCATGAATTAGGATAATCGCACCTCCTTCACCCTCATCAACATATGCAACCTCTTGCCCCTCTTCTAACTGTTGATACTGGACAGAATACGGGTAATCCAGATCTGAAAATTGAGTGATTTGGGCCAGGGTACTGCTTAAAGAAAAGCCTAAAAACAGGAACAACCCTAAAAAAAGTACCGCTATTTGTTTTTTACAGTTCATAGAAAATTAATTTATTAAATATTTGAAAAGTTCCAAACACTAATTAAGAAAAAATTTTATTCCATTAGCTCCTTGTGTTTTTCTTCCCACGCTTCAACAAACTTTTTGTTGTACTCATCCATTAACTCGTAAAAAGATTTCATTAGCTTCATCTGCTGTTTAATAAACTCAGCATCTTCTGAATCCATCGATTGGGCCATGGAAAGATATTTTTCAGCAATCTCTATATTATCCTGCATCTTGTTTATCTGATTGGCATAAGCCTTGCCGAAAATATCATCCGCTGCCTTATAATAATCTTTACGGTCGCCCGGGATCCATACCTTCTCAATCAGTCCGCGCTCCTTAAGACGCCGGCAAATTTGCGAAATTGGCCCCTTGCTCATTTCCAGCTGTTCAACGATATCGTCCAGCGATTGTGGGTCTTTGGATATAATGAGAAGCCCCACGATGCGACCCATTAATGGATTCAAACCGAAATTGCTATATCCTTCGGCAAAATCAGCTACAATTTGTTGGGTTAAATCTATATTCTTTTCCATAAATTTTATAAGTGATTACTGCTATGCAAAAACTGCAATACTATAATTTGAAACTTTTGAAATTTTTGCAAATACAATAAGTCTTATTTTACGATCATGCACTTATATCCTCTTATCGGGTAGTTGCGATTCATTTTTTTCTTTCTAACATTGTGCAAAATAAATTGTTGGGGTGCCAAGGAAAAGGTACACAAATTCAAAATTCAGTAATGAGGGGATTACTATCAAATTAAATAAAAATATCACCTTATCACTGCTAGCGCTTACCTTCTTTCTGATAGGTCTTTTTAGCATCTATACGGGGATATTTAATGGTATAGACCGAATGATCCTCGATTATAAGTTCCGATATTTTCAGCAGGAAGATCCAAATGAAAAGATTGTACTGGTATCCATTGATGAAAAAAGCCTTTCCTATTTTAATAGTAATGGCATGTACTGGCCTTGGCCCAGAGAATTTTATCAGATTGTAACGGATTATTTCCATCAATCTGGAGCCGAACTAATTGTGTACGATATTCTTTTTGATACCCCGGATTTCGATCGCAGGAATCTATCGGGGACGATGAGCGACCAACGCTTTTTACAGTCGCTACAGCAAAGCAACAATGCCATTCTTGCGTTCAAATCAACTAAGTATGAGGATTCGGCTGGTGAGCTCTCCATAAACAACGATTCTTTAATTAAAGATTACAACATAAAAAGCGCTCCTCCCTATCAAGAGCCTCATCTTATAACATCGAAGCCCCTTGATGAATTTGCCAATGCGGCGACCGGGCTCGGTAACACAGTTATGAGTCCCGATGAAGATGGACTCATCCGATCGGTTCATCTTTTTGACAGTTTAGCCCACAAGGGATTTGTGCCTACGATTTCGATGGCAGCCTATCTGGAGCTAAAACCAGATTCCGTTTCGCTTGCATGGACCCCAGACGGACTCCGTGTTGGGGATCAGAACATCCCTCTGCAAGACAATGGTGATTACCTGATCAATTGGTACAAAAAAGGAGGGGTTCGGGATGGTACATTCCCTTATTATTCCTTTCAAGCTATTGTCAAAAGTGCAACCAGTAAAATGCGCAATCAAGATGCCGAGGTATCGATACCTCCATCAGCACTTAAAGATAAGATTATTATTGTTGGCGCTTCTGCAGCCGGATTGGGAGATATTAAAAGTACGCCCATGAGTTCGCTGGAGGCATTCCCCGGCATGGAAATTCAAGCTACACTCCTAAACAATTTAATAGGCAACAACTTTATTACCCAGCCATCAACATGGATAGCAATATTAATTCTTTTGCTTATTTCCATGGGTATCCCCTTTATTATTGCGAACTCTCGTCCCAGTAAAGGTGCCGCTGCTATTGTAGGAATTTTACTTATGCTTATTGCAGCAGGATTAGCACTTTTTATTTACGAGCGCATCTGGTTTTCTACGGGCCTCTACCTGATTTTGACAACGGTTGCATACAGTGGTTCAGCAGCTTATAAATACTTTGCCGAGGAGAAACAGAAAAAAGAGATCCGGTCGGCCTTTGGTCAATATGTACAACCTGAATTTGTAGAACAACTTATTGCCCAACCCGATTTACTAAAATTAGGCGGACAGAAAAAACGGTTGACCGTTCTATTTTCTGACATTGCAGGATTTACATCTATTTCAGAGAAAAAAGAGCCGGAGGAACTAGTCTCTTTTCTAAATGAATATCTCGGGGCCATGACTGACATTATCTTTGAGCACTCTGGTACCGTAGACAAATATATTGGTGATGCTGTAATGGCATTTTGGGGGGCTCCTATCGATCAAGATAATCATGCAGAACTGGCATGCCGGAGCACGCTTAAAATGATGCAAAAGGTCAAAGAATTAGCACCGCAGGATACCAACATCCATTCGCGATTTGGTATCGCTACAGGCGATATGATTGTAGGGAATATTGGTTCCTTCAATCGATTTAATTATACAGTATTGGGAGACACCGTTAACTTGGCAGCTCGCCTCGAGGCGGCTAACAAACAATTTGGAAGCAGTACTATGATTGCTGAACAGACTTACCAAGAAGTCAAAGATATTTTCTATGCCCGTCAACTTGACTTCCTGGTTGTAAAGGGCAAAACAAAACCTGTGCGTGTGTATGAACTGTTGGGAAAACGATCAGATCCCAGTACCGGGAAACTCGAAAAAATCATTTCAATTTATCAAAAAGGATTAGACCTTTATCTTAATCGAGAATGGGATAAAGCTATCAAGACATTTCAAGAGGTTCTGTCCTTAAAACCAGAAGATGGACCATCTGCTACCTATATCGAGAGATGTAAAAAATTCAAAGAAGAACCGCCACCAAAAGATTGGGACGGAGTTTTTCACCTAAAAACAAAATAGGGGAAATTATGGCACGTAAATACATATTTTTTTTACTGCTTATACTATTCATAACAGGAGTTGCAGCTTTCGTCGAAGAGGGTGAAACCCTTACTGTCAAAAATGCGGTCGATATGCGAAACGGGCCGGGATCTTATTATGAACTTATCCTTCGGATTAATTCCGGAGCAGAAGTTTTTGAAATTGATAAAGAACAACAATGGTTAAAGGTCAAAGTTGAAGAAAAAGAAGGTTGGATTCCACAACGTGCAGCCTATGTAGAAAAAGATAAAAAACAGACTTCGGCCGACCAGGATGAGGTTACACCTCAGGCAGAAACGGCTTTTAAAGAACTTGAGCATAAACAAGATAGTACGAAACAAGATCCATATGCGTCACCCGCTCAGGTTGCTGCAGCGATCAAAGGCTTTGCTACAGACTTCACATCAAGTAAAACCGGCAAAAATGAAAATGTCATTCTCAATGACTTTAACAAGTTTTTTGAACCTGCAGAGTACCGTGAGTTTCGAAACTTCAGGCTCCAACACTGGAACTGGCAGAAAGCACAAGAACGATTTGAAATAGATCCCGATGAGGTACCTGAATTAAACCCAATACAAGAAAAAGCGGGATGGGGAATTGCTAACGTTATTGCCCAACAAGGATTGGTTGAAAACAAAGAATTACAGCAGTACCTAACGCATATTGCCTTAGTCCTGGCAGAAAATTCTCATCGTTACGAAACACCGGCACGAGTTTATATTCTCGAGACCAACGAAATAACAGGATATGCTTCCCCCAATGGAATCATATTTGTTTCAGAAGGAGCTTTAGAACTTATACAGAGCGAAACGGAATTTGCCTTCTTTATTGCCCACGAATTAGCCCACATTGTGCATAATCACGGGATTAAGGAGAGCGAACGAAGGAAAACAAAAATTAAAGCTGATGAACGCTTTAAAGAACTCGAAAAAGAGATTGGAGATCGTGGGGATAAATATGAGCAAACGGAAGATAATCTGAGCCAGCTTGCCAACGAAATGTATGAATATACTGTCAAAGACCGGCTTGAAGAATACGAATTTTCAGCAGACTACTGGGGTATTATCTATATGTATCGCGCGGGATATAATCCGGTGGGTGCACTTAATCTCCTAAAACGAATTCGTAGCAACCAAGGAGACTTTGAAGACAGAATTGGTCATGCCAAATGGGAAGGCACTTCATTGCGCGACCGAATTATCAGAATTAATAGTCAAACAGATAACTTCAGCCTGCCCCAAAACTTTGGTCATGATTATCAATCCGCTTTTCAACAAAAGGTAGGTATGCTGGATGATTAACCTTTATCAAAATTTAAGTAAGCCAGTGAATTATCGTTTATTTAATGGCCGTACTTTTGGGGTACCTAACTTCGCTTTTCAACCAGCTTTTTGAGTTCCGAAATCAACATCAGTGATTCAATAGGTGTCATTCGGTTCGGATCACAAGCTTCAAGTTTATCAATAAGCTGTTCGGTATTAGGATCAAGCTGAGCCTGAAATAGCGAAGGCTGTGTAATCTGATCCTGTTTCTCCATCTCTTTGGCAGCTTTCTTGACGGCAGCCTTCTTTTTCTTAGCCCCCTCTTCAAGCGTACCGTTACTGTCAGTCAGATCTAAGCTGTGACTTTCAAGATTCGACAAAATTTCTTTGGCCCGCTCGATTACAATAGAGGGCAAGCCCGCCATATCAGCTACCTGAATACCATAGCTGTGGTCAGCCCCACCACGCACCAACTTGCGCAGAAAAATTACCTTATCGTCATGCTCTTTTACTGACACATTATAATTTACAATGTGCTCGTACATATTTTCGAGCTCATTCAACTCGTGATAGTGTGTGGCAAAAAGTGTTTTGGCAGCCACCGAGGGCTGGTTATGCAGATACTCGGCCAGTGCCCAAGCGATACTCAGTCCGTCAAAGGTACTGGTACCTCGACCTACCTCATCTAACAAAATCAATGAATTTCGGGTAGCATTATTTAAAATATTGGCAGCCTCATTCATCTCAACGAGGAACGTACTTTCGCCCGCCGCCAGGTTATCTGATGCTCCCACGCGGGTAAATATTTTATCCACCAAACCAATATGCGCTTCCTCGGCGGGAACAAAACATCCGATTTGAGCCAAGAGCACAATCAATCCCGTCTGACGTAAAATAATACTCTTCCCCGCCATATTGGGACCAGTGATAATCAGGATCTGCTCATCCTCATTTTCTACATGGATATCGTTGGGAATAAAGGGATCTCCCGGTGGAAGCGTTTTCTCCACTACCGGGTGACGTCCCTTTGTAATATCAATTTGTTGATCGTCGGCTATAGCCGGTTTGCAGTAATTATTATGATAGGCGACCTCGGCAAAACTCTGCAGGCAATCCAGCTCGGCAATTGCCCGGGCCACTTGCTGGACATCCTCGGCATGCTCTGCTATTTCTAAACGCAATTCTTCAAAAAGGTCATATTCCAGACTCTTGCTCTGCTCTTCGGATGATAAAATACGTTCCTCAACCTCCTTGAGATCAGGTGTAATATACCGCTCCGAATTCACCAGCGTCTGCTTTCGAATAAAATGCTCGGGCACTTTATCAGCATGAGTATTCGTCACCTCAATGTAATATCCATACACTTTGTTATAGCCGATTTTCAGCGAATCAATTCCCGTTTCCTCAGCCAGCTCGTTTTTTATATCGGCAATATAGTCCTTGCCATTGCGAGCAATATTACGAAGCTCATCCAACTCTTCGTGATAACCATCCTTAAAAATATCCCCGTCACGTAAGCTGGTAGGCGGATCTTCGACAATGGCTTCTTCAATCTTTTCCTGCACCTCAATGAGCAACTTCATGCGCTCCAAAATATCGTTAAGCAGATATTCATCAAGGTGATTAAACTGAGATTTTATGATGGGAGTCTGCGCCAGGGAGTCTTTCAGTTTTACCAAATCACGGGGATTTGCACGCCCTACGCAAATGCGCGAAATAAGGCGCTCAAGATCACCTACCTTTTCAAGCTCTTCGCGCACTTTTTCCCGGACATCGTGATTTACATTCAGGGATTCTACTGCGTTCAAACGAGCGCGTATGGGCTTCATCCGTTTTAACGGTCGCATAATCCATTTCCGAAGCATTCGCCCACCCATAGCTGTAGCGGTATCATCCAGAATAGAAATCAGCGTGCCCTCGCTGTTACCCCCTTCCTGAATCGTCGTGGTAAGCTCAAGGTTTCGCTTGGTCGAGCCGTCCAGCGACATAAAATCGTTGCTCTCAAACTTCTGGATCTGCTTGATATGTCCCAGCGAGGCTTTCTGCGTTTCCTGGATGTAATGCATCAGCGCACCGGCCGCCACATGGGCTACCTCCAACTTTTCGACACCAAATCCTTTGAGTGAATGCGTTTCAAAATGATCCGTCAACAAATTATACCCGTAATCGCCCTCGTACACCCACTCCTCAATAAAGGTCATATTATAATCGAGCAGAAATTCAGGTACATTGTTCTTTAAGTTTTGGGGCAACAGTAGTTCCGCCGGTGCGATAGACTGCATCAGATCATCAAGTCTATCTTTAGGGACCTCACTTACCGAGAATTCTCCCGTCGATACATCGGCAAAAGCGGCTCCTGCTGTTTGGCCATCCCAATACACCGCTGCGGCATAATTATTACGCTTGTGTTCCAGTAGTTTTTCCGACATCGTAACACCGGGCGTCGTAATCTCGGTCACCTCTCGGTTCACAATCTTACGTCCTGCTTCCTTAGCCTCGGATGGATTTTCTACCTGTTCGCAAACCGCCACCCGGTATCCTTTCTTTACCAATTTGGGCAGATACGTATCAAGCGCATGATGAGGGAATCCCGCCATGGGAGTCTGGTCACCCCCATTATTTCGTTTAGTAAGCGTAATGCCTAATTCTTTACTGACGAGTTCCGCATCATCAGCAAAGCACTCGTAAAAATCACCCACTCTAAAAAGCAATATAGCCCCTTCATGTTCTTCCTTAATATGATGATACTGGCGCATCAGCGGGGTTAGCGACTTGGACTTAGTACTCATTTACATGCAGTTATTTTTGTGCTTAAAGTTTAATTTTGTAAAGTACGGTAACTTTTGATCAAATTAGGTTAGCATAACAAAAGCGAACAGTGTAACTTTCGCAATCTTATTAATTAGTATTCACTGATCAGTGCAGAAGTATAAGGATTTCTGGCGGCTCATCGTAAAATTGGCAAAAAAGAAAGATGTGTTTTTTAACGCCTCTGCCATCACCTTTAATATATTTATTTGTGCTATTCCATTTATACTTCTGATGATTTCGATCATCGGTTACATTCTCTCCTACGAAAAAGCTTTTGCAGAAATTTTACGCTATGGCCGCGAACTATTTCCAAGTTTCACCTACGAATCGCGCAGCGGTGATGTATTCCGAGGGGCTGTAACGCTTGAAACACTCCTCGAACCGCTTATCGGAGCGCGACGTATCTTCGGTATTATTGGTACTATTATCTTGGTCTTCTTCTCCCAAGGCTTTTTTCATACCTTAAAACATGTCGTTTTTGATATCTTTGAGATTGAAGACCGGCGTCATCCCATCCTCGAAATGGTCTATAACTTTTTCACTTTTGGATTAGTGGGTGGGGCCTTCTTGTTTTTCAGTCTTATAATTTCACTGGTATCCCTTGTATCGATTGATAAATTTGCGCTCCCCTATACCGATATCGTATTTGAACTTAGCTGGGTATATGAGTTTCTAAATCTGCTGATTCCTGTTCTATTTACGCTTATACTGTTTTATATCATATTTCGATATATCAGCGAAAAACGGATGAAACCACAAGTAGCTTTTCTGGCAACGGTAGTATATACGGCTCTCTTTGAAGTTGCAAAGATGGGCGTAGGTATCTATCTGGATTACGCCTTAAGCTCCTATCGCTATTTTTATCAGGGCTATACTATTCTTGTTATTATTGGCGTTTGGGCCTTCTACTCAGCGGCCCTTTTTGTTATTACCACTATTATAGCGAAATCATATCAAGAAGTATTTATGGAGGATACGAGTAGCCAGGAAAATCCATACACGACGATCTCCTAAGGATGAGCAACCCAAAGCTTTCGCCATCATTTTACCAGCGGCAGGATGTGACATCAATAGCTCAAGAACTTATCGGCAAGGTGTTGTGCACCCAAATTGATAATGATCCCCTAACCAGCGGCATTATTACCGAAACGGAAGCCTACTGTGGTCGAGGGGATAAAGCATGTCATGCCAACGATAGTACCCGGACGGACCGAACCGAAACCATGTATCAATCCGGTGGTATTTCCTATATCTACCTTTGCTACGGCATCCATCACCTGTTTAATGTGGTTACAAATGTGGAAGATAAAGCTGATGCTATTCTTATTCGTGCCATAGAACCGCTGGATTGTAAAAATAAGATGTTGCAGCGTCGCGGTAAGCAAGACCTTAATCCTTCACTAACAGCGGGTCCCGGGCGCCTGACCCAAGCACTTGGTATCACAACCAGTTTTGATGGAACGACATTAACTAATAATAGTATCTGGATAGAAGATCGGGAGATAGGTTTTTCGGCATCCTCTCTTGTAGCAACTGAACGCGTTGGAGTGGATTACGCCGGAGAAGATGCAAAGCTTCCTTGGCGTTTTTATCCCCAAGAAAGTAAATGGGTGAGCCAAAAATAGAAAAGCCTGCCTCGCTATGCGAAACAGGCTTTAAAAAGGATACTATCAAAAAAGAATGCTAGTTCTGATCGCTTTGCTGCTGCTGTTCTTGTGTTATTTGTCGATAGCGTTTAACGACCTCAGGATTTGATTGTAATGCTTTTACAATAGCTTGAAATCGCTGTGGCTGGAGTCCATTTTTCTCCATTGCATTCATAATTTCTTTTTGCTGAACCTTCATCAATTTCGGCTGGACTTCATCAATTGTTTTCTGCTCTTGGTCCGTAACGTCTGCAGAATCAGATTGAGGATTTCTTTGCTTCATCATAATCTCTTGAAATCGCTCGGGGTCCATCTCCTTGTCATCTAACAACGAGACAATCTCTGCGTCAATTTTTTCATTTACATCGCTGGTTACAGCAGCAAATTTTTTCAGCTCTTCATCACTGATACTGTCTGCCTGTGTTTGCTGCATTTTCTGTTGCATGGGATTGCCTTGCGCAAAAACCGAACCGGCCATTAATAGAAAACCAAGTACAAAAGCCGCGGATTGTTTAAAAAACTTCATAGAATTTATTGAATGATTTAAAATTAAATAGATCTTGCTTTGAGTTAAGTCCTCTTAAAATAGAGATTATTTGTTCCGAAATAAAATAACCACCCAGCTCGTACATAACTGAATATATTTTACTTCAGTTTCGGAATTTAGAGTAGTCAACGCATGCCTTCGAACGATATTCTATTTTAACCGTATTTTTACATTTAGAGTTATTCAACTGATAAAAAACTGGCATTTATAGCCACAATAACGGTACTTAACGACATCAGTACCGCTCCAACAGCCGGACTCAAAACGATGCCATAACTCACCAACACCCCCGCTGCTAATGGAATTGCAAACGCGTTGTACCCTGTAGCCCAAAACAAATTTTGTATCATTTTCCGGTAGGTCGATTTAGCCAGCTGAATCACAGCTGCTACGTCATTAGGATCACTGTCAGTAAGAATAATATCGGCCGTTTCTACTGCTACATCCGAGCCCGCGCCGATAGCAATGCCCACGTCGGCCTGGGCCAGGGCCGGCGCATCATTAACCCCATCGCCGGTCATCGCTACTTTTAGCCCCCTTTGCTGCACCTCTTTTATTTTATCGGCTTTTTCCTCAGGCAGCACCTCGGCAAAAAACTCTTCGAGTCCCAGCTTGTTTGCTACAAACGCAGCAGTCTGTTTATTATCACCGGTAAGCATCATGCATCGGACTCCCATATCGTTCAGCTTTTGGATTGCTTCGTACGCACTTTCTCGTATCTGATCGCCGAGTGCAATGGCTCCCGATAACTCATCATCCACAATAACAAACACCACTGTTTTTCCTTCTTCAGAAAGCTTCTGGTACTTATCGCGCGGCAACTGCATATTTTGCTCCTCTACATAGCCGGGGCTTACAACAAATACCTGCTTTCCATTTACTTTTCCTTTAATGCCTTTTCCCGTAATCGAATCAAAATTATCAATATCATACGTTTCATTCACGGCTTCTAAAATCCCTTCTGCCAGTGGATGCTCTGAGTTTTGTTCCACGGATGCCGCCAGTTTTAAAAGCTCTTCTTTATTATAAGAATCGCTAAACGTCAGCACATCTGTCACTCCGAACTCTCCTTTGGTCAGTGTTCCCGTTTTGTCGAACACAAGCGCATCGATACTGCGGGATTGCTCAAATGCCGCCCGGTTTCGAATCAAAAACCCATTTTGGGCAGCCAGCGATGTTGAAACTGCCACAACTAAAGGCACCGCTAATCCCAGGGCATGCGGACATGTAATTACCATTACAGTAACGGTACGCTCAAGGGCAAAAATAAAACTTTCCGATGAAAGGTATATCCACCCGAAAAAGGTGAGCGCTCCAGCTCCCAACGCTATCAAGGTAAGCCAAAATGCTGCACGATTCGCCAGATCCTGGGTGCGTGACTTACTTTCCTGCGCCTGTCTTACCAACTCGATGACCTGCGAGAGAAAGGAATCATCACCTGTTTTCTCCACTTTAATGGTAAGCGATCCCTGACCATTCACCGATCCTCCGATTACTTCATCGCCCTTTTCTTTTGACACCGGCTTGGATTCCCCCGTCATCAGCGACTCATTAACAGACGAACTCCCCTCTACTACCTGGCCATCGGCCGGTACCTTTTCACCGGGCTTTATCAATACCTGATCAGCAACCTCCAATTCTTCCAAAGGGATATCTTCAGTTTCTCCTTCATCAGAAATACGATGAGCCTCCCCCGGCATCAGCTTTGCCAACTCTTCGAGCGCGCGTGAAGCACTCATTACCGAGCGCATTTCTATCCAGTGGCCCACCAGCATGATATCAACCAGTGTAGCCAGCTCCCAGAAAAAGACTTCGCCCTCAACGCCAAATACCACCACCGAGCTATAGACATACGCCACGGTAATGGCCAGGCCAATGAGTGTCATCATACCGGGCTCTTTTTTGCCCAACTCATCATATAATCCCCTAAGGAAAGGCCATCCACCGTAGAAAAACACAAACGACGACAGCACAAATGAGATATACAGATCGCCCTCAAATTGTAGGCTATCCCCAAAACCCAGAAAACCCTGGATCATATGAGAAAGTACCAAAATGGGAATGGTAACGATCAACGAAATCCCAAAACGCCGCTTAAAATCTTCGGCCATCTGTTTATGGTGATCGTGATGGTCGTGCCTGTCCTGAGATTTTCCGGAATTGTCTTGATGATGTTCATGATCGTCTCCCATAATCTTATCCGTATACTTTTATTTACTTTTTAATATTGCCTTTTCAGTATTACCACAGCCCGGCATTTGCTGTCCCATATAGGGATTCGATATTGCTTTTTCATCATCCAACCAATATGCACCCTCTTGGTTTTGAGCCATGGGACAATATTGCCAATATAAATCTTCTCCATCAAATCCCTGATTCTCCACGGCCTTCCCAAGTTGATTCGATATTTCTGCAAATGACGCTCTGAGTTTATCAATGGTCCTTGCTTCAGAGGCATCTTCTACCGCTTTAACCATTGCAGCGTGGTGCTTTTGATGCATGGCCGAATGCTCTGGATGTTCATTCATCTCCTTGCTTTCTGTCACTTCTTTTTTAAAAACTTCGAGATAATTCTTGGCCTCCTTAAAACGATCATTTGATAAGGCCTCTTTCATTACAAGGTAGTTATCAATGAGTTTAGACAGATGTTCGGAGTGCTGGTGATCGCTGGTATCTGTTGTTGTTTGCTGGTGACTCTGGTTATCCATCTCGGACGATTCGCCGCTTCCATTCATCCCCTCCATCGATCCGTGATTATGTCCCGCCGGTTTTGTACCATCGGGATTCCTATTCATCATACTGGCTTTTCCTGCCAGTTGCGCAGCACTGTCAATTTTGAAATTACCGTTGGTAACCACCTCTTCTCCGGCTTCTACTCCGGATTTTACTACATACTGATCTCCAACCCGAGGCCCGAGAACAATCTCACGAAATTCAAATACAGGCTGACCATTAACCCTCTTATGTACATACACCACCGATCGTTCGCCGGTCCAAAGTACCGCTGATTTTGGAATGAGTATTTGCTCTTTGCCACCCGAAATTTCTGATGAGATGACACCTTCTGTGAACATCTGTGGCTTCAATCGTCTATCAGGATTGGGAGCCTCAGCCCGCACAGTAGCTGTTCGCGACTGCGGATCCAAAGTTGGATCGATATAGGTGATCTCGGCTTCAAATGTTTCCCCTGGATAGGCTTCAACCGTAAACGTAATCTTATCACCTTCCGCTAATCCGGCCAGTTCACTTTCATAAGCCTCAAAAGTCACCCAAACTTTTGAAAGATTCGCAATTTCATACATTACCGTCCCCTCCATCACGTGATCCTGCTCCGAGATATTCCGTTTTAGCACATACCCCTCGGCAGGTGATACAATATCGAGCTCATTTATAACATCTCCGCTACTCTCAATTTTTTGAATCTCTTCCTCGGGCAGCTCCCACAGTTCCAGCTTTCGTCGCGTAGACTGATACAGAGCAGGATTACTTTCCTTATGCTTTTGTGTTTCAAGCAGCTCCCGCTGGGCGGACAAAAGTTGCGGAGAATAGATCGAAGCCAAGGGTTCTCCTTTTTGAATACGAGCTCCGGTGTAGTCTACATAAAGCTGAGTAATACGACCGGGAAAATGCGCCGTCACATTTGAAACACGCCGCTCGTCGACTGCAATTTTACCGGGCATGCGAACCTTTTTAACTGCCAGATCTTTAACGACTTCTGTCGTCTGAACCTCCGCCAGTCGGGCTGCGGCTTCGGTCATTTTTAACTCGTAATTACTTACTCCGGCATCACTCTCGGAACCTTCCTGATTAGCCGGAATAAGCTCCATTCCACAAATGGGACAATTGCCCGGTTCTGATTGTCTTACGCTGGGATGCATACTGCAAGTATACACCACTTCGCCCTGCTCATTGGTATGAACTTCTTCAACGTGCTCATCCATGCTTTGCTGCTGATCGGCTGATGATCCTCCAAAAAACAGCCACCCTAACAGGAGTCCGACAACTAATATTCCTGCTGATTTTCCAACTTGTTTTATATTAAGTGATTCCATGATTTCAAATTTTAGTATTGAATAATAAGTCTTGCCTTATGAGTAACATTGAGAGACATTTTATCTCACTATTCCAATTCAATGTCTTTCGGATTCGTATTATGCTTGCCATACAGATACTCGATACGTGCAACCGCCGTATTCAGATCCACCAGCGCCTGCTGCTGCGCCAGTTCATAATCCAACAGTTTTCGTTGGAGCCGCAACAACTCCTCAAAATCCGTTGCAGATGTTGAATACTGCTCGGTCATAATATCGATAGCCTGCTGGGTACGCTGAATCTGAATATCCTTATAGAGATTCAGGCGACGCTGGCCGTCACGGTAATCCCGCATTGCTTGGTTGAGCTTCGTCAACAGTCGATTTTCGGTGGCCTTTTGACGATTCTGTACCGAACGCAATTGAATTCGGGCTTGCTTTTCCTTTGCCCTGTACTTCTTTCGATACAAGGGAATCTGAACACCCACACGAGCAAGAATAGCATCCTGACCGTTATCGGTGAGCGCCATATTTCGTTCGTCGGTTATCATATAATCGACGCCAAACCCAAACTTCGGCATGCCTTCTTTTTGTGCGACTTTAATGGAACTCCGCGCCGACGACGCTTCGAAATCGATTTTCGACAACTTCGGATTTTGCCGCATTGCCGCATGCTCCAATTCGCTCTTCGACATCTTGAGGTACTTTTCTTGTAAACTGTCCGGAGTTACAACCTTCGAATCGCCCTGCCGATTGAGCAGTTCATTAAATTCCTGTAGGGCAACCGTTCGATTGTCTTTTTGCAACTCCAGCCTCGACTTTAGATCCTCTTTCTCAATCTGAACCCGCAACACATCAGCTTGCCCAACCTGGTTGGTCTCATATTTCTGGATAGCCAACGATTCAAAAATTTCAAGGAGTTCAATATTCTCCTCCAGTATTCGGATAGCCTGTTCAATCTGATAAAGATCGTACCAACTTTTCTGCACATCATAGAACAACTTATTTCGAACATCCTGGAATGCTTCAAATTTAGCCTTTACTTGCTGAGTTGCCGCATTGCCTCGAGCATTGAGCGTACCAAACCATGGAAACATTTGTGTGATCCCAAAACGAGCCTGCTGAGGACCAACTCGGGTCTCAATAGGATTGATAAAATACCCGAATGATAATTCAGGATCGGGAAGCGTGCTCACTTGGGGTGACTGTTGCAACGCCGACAAATATTGGTGGTATTCTGCCTTAAGTCCCGGATTGTTTTGAGCAGCCTCTTGTAGGTACTGCCCAATTTGGGTAGCTTCGGCTTCTAACTGGTTATACTGGCCCCATGACAATGAGACCCAACTCATCAAAAAAATTAAACATAACAACACTACCCGATTTAGTATTTGCTCGATTATAAATTTCATGATTCTGAATCTCTTAAGAATTATCATTTAAAACCTCACTTCTTTCTGCCTGATGTTTCAGCTTCCACTCTTGCCACATGGCATAGAGTACTGGTACCACAAAGAGTGTGATAATTTGCAAGAACATCCCACCCACACTGGGGATTGCCATCGGCACCATGATATCGGCGCCTCGTCCTGTAGAGGTAAGTACGGGAATCAGTGCCAATATGGTTGTAGCTGTGGTCATCATTGTGGGACGAATACGTCGGCCGGCTGCCTCTTCCACGGCAGATTTTATCTCCTGTAATGTTCCGGGATTATCTCGATCAAAAACCTGATCCAGATAAGTAGCCATGACCACTCCTCCTTCAGCGGCAATTCCAAAGAGAGCGATAAAACCAACCCACACGGCAATACTCAGATTTACGGTACCCATCTGGAACAGTTCACGCATATTGGTACCAAACATGTTGAAATCCATAAACCAGCCCTGACCATACAACCAAACAAGAATAAATCCGCCGGCCCAAGCCACAAAAATGCTGCTAAAAATCATCATGGAGGTTGGCACCGACTTAAACTGAAAGTAAATGATCAGGAAAATTAGCAGCAGGGCGATGGGTAGAATAATTGCCAGCCGCTTGGAAGCCCGTACCTGATTTTCGTAATTGCCGGCAAACTCGTAGCTGATTCCCGGCGGTACGGTTAGATTTCCAGCGTCGATCTGCTCATTAAGATAACTTTGCGCATTCTCAACAGCATCGACCTCCGCTACCGAATCAATACTGTCAAAAATAACATACCCCACTAAAAAGGTATCCTCGCTTTTAATTGCCTGAGGACCCTGCCGATAGCGAATTTCGGCCAGCTGTCCCAGCGGTACCTGCGATCCTATATTCGTAGGCACCAGCATTCGCTTGATCTTTTCCGGATCGTCGCGCTGCTCCCTCGCATACCGCACCCGCACCGGATATCGTTCTCGTCCTTCTACAGTATTCGTTAGCTGAATGCCGCCCAGGGCCACTTCCAGATAATGCTGAACGTCCTGCATCGACAATCCATAACGCGCTATCTTTTCTCTTTTGACATCAATCTCAAGATAGGGCTTGCCCACTATTCGATCCGCAAAAACCGATGACGGCTTGATGCCCGGAACTTGCTTAAGCTGCTCCTCCAGACGTAGTCCAAAGTCTTCGATAGTCTGCAGATCCTGCCCCTTCACCTTAATCCCCATCGGTGCCCGCATCCCCGACTGCAACATAATTTGCCGCGTCTGTATAGGCTGCAGTTTGGGCGCCGAAGTCGTACCCGGAATGTCAGCAGCTTTAACGATTTCATCCCAAATATCATCGGGCGATTCAATGTGATCACGCCACTGCCGGTAATACTGACCATCGGAATCGGGAATAAGTTCTTCATTCTCATTTCGGACGAAATCACCCTCAGAATCCGTACGGAATCGCATGCGATGCCCGTCCTCGTCGGTTTTATACTCCGTTTTGTAAGTAATAATATTCTCAAACATGGAGATCGGAGCCGGATCCAAGGCTGATTCGGTGCGCCCCATCTTGCCTACAACAGTTTTTACCTCGGGAATGGAAGAAACGCGCATATCCAACTTCTGCATCACATCTTTGGCCTCTTCAATGCCGGCATGGGGCATCGTCGTTGGCATCAACAGAAAAGAACCTTCGTCCAAAGGCGGCATAAACTCTTCGCCTAGTCCTGGGAAGGTAGCTTCGGCCGCCTGCCAAGCTGACGTTTCTTCGATATTGAGACCAACGGTGTTGAAACCACTGGAAACAAAACCGAATACCCCGGAGAATCCCAGCCATATAACCATGGCTAACACGATCAATGATGTCGGGATCGATAGAAAAAGTTTTTTATTGGTCAGACACCAATCCAAAATAGGGCGATAATAATAGATTACCAGCCAGAAACTACCCATGATAACGGTAAGCAACAGTGCCACTGTGATAAAGTTTCCGGCAAAAGAAACGGCCGGCCCCAACGGCAGCCATTCGCTAGTTAGCAGCCACGCTATCCCTACTACAATCAGAGTCATATTCAACGTAGGCAACCAAAGTTGGTACCTTTTATCATTAACGAATAGTGACGCACCATTAATCAATCCAAATCCCAACAGCACTATACCAGCCCATGCCATTATACTAGTTGCAACAAACACTCCGCCCACAATTAGCAACCCATTCCACGCTATACGCATAGGACGTTTTTTTATTTTGATGGAGAAAAACCAGTGTGCGAACGGGGGAATAAGCGTAATCACAATAATGATCGCTGCTACGAGTGCAAACGTTTTGGTAAAGGCCAATGGTCGAAATAGTTTTCCTTCGGCAGCCACCATCGTAAAGACGGGGAGAAAACTGACGATCGTCATAGTGATTGCCGTAATAATAGCATGGGCAACCTCACTGGTAGCCCGATATATGACCTCGAGCAGCGACTCATCTGGGTCAGCCCGATCCATATGCTGCAACATATTCTCTGAAAGCACAATCCCCATATCCACAATGGTACCGATGGCAATAGCGATTCCCGACAGAGATACAATATTAGCATCCACTCCAGCCAGCTTCATGGCAATAAACGTCATCAGCACAGCCACGGGAAGCATCGCCGAAATAAGAATTGATGTCCGCAGGTTGAGCACCATCACCACAATCACAATAATGGTGATCAATACCTCCAGAGAAAGTGCTTCTTCAAGGGTACCGAGCGTTTCCTGAATAAGTGTACTGCGATCATAAAAAGGGACAATTGAAACTTTTGATTCCGTGCCGTCATCCAGTGTTTTAGAGGGAAGGCCCGGCTCAATTTCCTTGATCTTGGCTTTCACATTTTCGATCACCTGCATGGGATTGGCACCTTCGCGGGCGGTAACGACGGCTCCCACAACCTCGGCCCCACCCTTGTCCAGCGCACCGCGCCGCAGCGAGGGTCCCCGACTGACATTCGCAATTTCGCTGATACGCACAGGCGTATTGTCGACCACTTTAACCACTGCCTGCTCGAGGTCTTCTATATTTTCGATATACCCGAGCCCCCGCACCAGGTATTCCACATTATTCATCTCGATCGTTCGCGCTCCGACCTCAGCGTTGCTTTCCTTCACGGCCTTGAATACCTCCGACATAGCAATACCGTACTCTTGCATCTTCTCGGGATCTACGTCCACCTGATATTCGCTGACATATCCGCCAATAGGAGCCACTTCCGCAACACCTTCAACCGCAGACAACCCATATCCGACATAAAAATCCTGGATGCTCCGTAACTCTTGAAGATCCCATCCACCGGTGGCATTGCCCTCACTATCTCGTCCTTCAAGTGTGTACCAGAAAATCTGGCCCAACCCGGTAGCATCAGGTCCCAGCGACGGTTGTACACCTTGCGGAAGCGTCCCCGATGGTAATGAATTCAGTTTTTCAAGGATACGTGATCGGCTCCAGTAGAAGTCAATATCTTCTTCAAAAATCACATAGATGCTTGATGTCCCCATCATTGAACTGCTACGAACCGTCTTTACACCGGGCACGGTAAGCAGTTGTGTAGTGAGCGGATAGGTTATCTGATCTTCCACATCCTGTGGCGATCGTCCTGGCCAAGAGGTATAAACTATTTGCTGATTCTGTCCTAAGTTTGGGATCGCATCTACAGCAACAGGATCTTGCGGGAGCAAGTCGATATCCCAGCCGAAGGGCGCGGTGGCCATTCCCCAAGCTGTGAAACCTAGAAGCAGTAAAACAGCTATAAGCTTATTTTCGAGAAAAAAACGTATGATTTTATCGAGCATGATTCATGCTGAATTAGCAATTAATTGTTCTTTGATGAGATAAAAGGGATATGCAATATGTAACACGAGGAGAATTAGAAAATGGCAGTACGTATTGCGTAATATTAAAGCCTTATATAAAACTCAGGCTAATAAGAAAGGAGAATCGCTAATTCAGAAAAACGCTATTCAGCAAAAAGATAGGGGGTGCGTATTGTTGTTGAACAGATTGATCCTTAAAAATTTCAGAATCTTCGTCATCCGACAATGGAATGTCAAACTCATCAGTCAAATCTGCAGCAAGAACAATTTTTGTATGCTGCAATACAGCCGGGATATCAGACTGTTCACTGTCTACCGCCTGCTCACAAAAAGACAGTACCATACAATCATCAGCATTATCTGTCTCTGGATGATTAGCCATCTCAGACTGGTCACAACAATCATGCATAGTATTGGCATGATCATTTGTATCACAGTGCAAGTTCATCGCCGCTGCTCCTGCAGGTAACAGTATGTTCCCCAAAAGCAGCAAAAGCGTAAAAACTGCTGCTATACGATATGTCTTTTTAAGTATTGTCAACCGATATATATGTTTTAAAACTTAATTAATATAGGAAATTTTTTGTCAATCGTTCAATACGCAATAAAATCTATATTTTATGCATTCGGATAAAATAACCTTTTTAGAGTTTAAGAAATTCCTTTTACTTATTTGAGTTACCGGTACTTCATTCTAGAAAATATTATCTATGCGTATAGTTTCTCTACTACCCAGCACTACCGAAATCGTCACAGCACTCGGCAAAAAAGACGATCTTGTAGGTCGCTCTCATGAGTGTAATTATCCGGATGAAATTAATAACCTCCCCACTTGTACCGAGCCCAAATTTAATCCCGATGGCACTAGCTACGAAATCGATCAGCGGATGAAAGCACTGTTGCAGGAAGGACTCTCAGTATACCGTGTGGATAAAGAACAGCTAAAAACCTTGAACCCGGATATTATCCTAACGCAAGATCACTGCGAGGTGTGCGCGGCATCGTTTGATGATGTTAAAGATGCTGTACGTGACGCAATCGGCGACCACGTGAAAGTGGTATCGGTATCTCCCACCGATTTGTCGAGCTGGGTGCAGTCAATTCGAACAATAGCAGAAGCCATTGATGCCGAAGAAGCTGCCGAGGAACTTACCCAACGCATGAAATCAGAACTGCAAGAGATCCAGAATAAAACTATAGAGCTTACCCCGCCAAATGTACTTTCTATCGAATGGATGGATCCGCTGATGACAGCCGGAAATTGGATTCCCGAGCTGGTACAAATTGCAGGCGGTATTCCGGTTGGATCTGAATCGGGCGCTCATTCTCCGGAAATATCATGGCAGAAGGTAAAACGGCAAGATCCTGATATTATCACAATCATTCCCTGCGGGTATTCTGTTGACCAGACCCTTTCGGAAATTTCAACACTTACTTCACGCGATGGATGGAGTCAACTCCGCGCTGTACAAAATAAGCAGGTATATATTGCTGACGGTGACCACTATTTCAATCGACCCGGTCCTCGTCTGGTTGATTCAGCTCGTATCCTGGCCGAAATTATCCATCCGTCGCTATTCCGAAAAGAAAAACACCCCGAGTGGATTAACCTTGCAACCCATCAATTCCATCAAAAGGTAACCTCATCTTTATGAAAAAGAGAATAGCTATTATTGGCGCCACTTCGGGTATTGGTCGGGCATTAACAGTGGAAATGCATAAACGAGGATTCATCGTGGGCGCCACGGGTCGACGAATCGAACGACTACAGGAATTGGAACAACAACTCCAAACTCATATCCATACACAATTTATGGATGTTGTGGAGTTGGATGATACCATTGATCAGCTCGACCAGCTTAAAAAAGATATGGACGGACTGGATATTATCGTGGTCAATGCCGGGGTTTCAAACTATCAAAAAGAATCAGTAGGACGGCAAGCTGATCTACACGTAATCGATGTTAACGTCCGGGGTTTTGCAAACCTGGCAAGCTATAGTTTCAATCTGTTTGAGGAGCAGGGGCACGGACAGATCGTGGGAATCTCATCAGTAGCCGGGCTTTTTGGCTGGGGATTGAACATCCCTTATAACGCCTCCAAATCATTCATGAATACCTATCTGCAGGGGTATCGACAAAAGGCTAATCACTCGGATGCCGATATTTCCGTATCCACCATTATGCCGGGCTTTGTAGAGTCGGAAATGACCGAGGGGAAAAGGGATCTGTTCTGGGTTCAAGAAACAGAAAAAGCAGCCAAACAAATTGCCGATGCTATTGAACGTAAAAAGCATGAAACCTACATCACCAAACGATGGCGATTGGTGGGATGGTTTGTAAAACTTATCCCTAACTGGATGTGGAACCGGATGTAATTCTAACCTTTAAATTTACTGTTTAAAAAAAGTGTCTAACTTAAGCGCCGGGATTCTGCTTTTCAACCGCAAACCTAGTTTAGAAATACTTTTAGCTCATCCGGGTGGACCTTACTGGTGGGATAAAGATGAGGGGGCGTGGTCAATCCCAAAGGGAGAAGTTGATGAAGATGAAGACCTGCTGGATGCCGCCAAACGCGAATTCCAGGAAGAACTCGGATTCGTCCCTGAAGGAGAATTCATTAAGCTGGATTCGGTCAAACAGAAAGGCGGTAAAACCGTTTATTGCTGGGCCGTGGAATACCAAATTCCCGATGATTTTATTTTTGCTCCCAATGAGTTCGAAATGGAGTGGCCACCAAACTCGGGAAAAACCGAAACCTTTCCCGAGATCGATCGCATTGAATACTTTGGTCCTTTTGAAGCACGGAAGAAAATCAACCCGGCCCAACGTGAGTTTATCAGCCGCCTTATTGGTTACTGCAGTCGAAACCAATAATTGCTTTATTCATCTCAATTAATAAGCCCAAAGCCGCAGTCCCATCCAATCCCAGTAGATAAAAAACAGGGTGAATCCTATTAAGGTGACTGCAATAATAGAAAAATAAATTTTCATAGCAGGATGAATCTCTTTTTGCCAACTGCGCAAGCTTGTCCATAGGGCCCCAATAGAACTTATCCCAAAAAGATAGGTAGATACGGTAATTGCCATGGCTTCCACAGTGCGTTCACCGATGGTTAACAGCTCAAGCTGAGAGGCCCCTAAAACTAACAATCCGATGCTAAACAATGCGGCAAACGGCCACCAGAAAAGCGACTGATATGAAAAGGGAGTATGCTTTGAGCTGTACTTACGATAACCTTCAAATGGTATCCAGAACAAGCTGAACAGCAATAAGGTTGCTAACATCCCCAAGCCACCGAAAAATGCTCCGCGATAAACGTACTTTTTCCAACTTCCTGTTTTGACATAGAAAGTACCATCATGCTGCATTACTTGTCCATACTCTTCTGTATTCATGAAAAAGGCAGAGGACATTGCTTTATCCTCCCTGCGAAACTCATGTTTAGACACAGATAACAAGGACTTGGGAGACTCCATAAATCCTTTGGTATGCAAGGTGTCATCTAATACTTCAACTGTTAATCCATCTAATAGTACATGTAGCGGCATAAACAGTTGATTGCGTGGACTGCGATAGGCATAATACCCCTCGTATTGGTCCAGATGTTCACCAGATACGTCAACAATGGATTGTGGTTTAGGCTTTTTGACATTCTGCAGTAAAAATTTTGTAATCGCTTCCCGGATATCTCCAAAACCATTAGAGCTATTCAACAGCAGCACGTAGCCTAAATCATATTCCGGAAAATACATGTACTGAGATACAAAACCATCGATACCTCCACCATGATTAAGATTGGGATAACCAGCCATCTCAGAATTTGTAATTCCCAGCCCGTAGCCTTTGGTAAATCCGTGTTTAGCAGCGAGCGTTGTCTCTGTAGTTTCCATCCTATTAAGTAAGCTGTCCCGGATAAGTTCTTGGCCATCAAACGAACCATCGTTTAATAACAGCTGCACAAATTTTGCCATATCTGACGATGAAGAATGCAACATCCCAGCCGGACGCAAATAAATATGCTGATATTCCACCGGATCATATTCGCCTTTATAACCTGTAGCCATTGTTTCTTTTACAGAATCACTGTAGGCAAAGGAAGATTGCCTCATCCCCAATGGTTTTAAAATGCTTCTTCGTAGATAGTCTTCGTACGGCTGGCCGGTTACTTTTTCAATGATATAACCCGCTACAGCATAACCCGGATTGGAATATGAATACCGCGTGCCGGGCCGCCAGCGTACTACTCTTGATTTAGGATTAATACCCAGGGCTTTTTCTAAAGATATATTGGGATCATGCTGCGTATTATAAAACTCGCTAAAGTGCATATCATCAAATCCGGCCGTGTGCTCAAGTAGATGCTTGACCCGAACGGGATCTTTTTCCTTCCAAGGGTTTTTAATTTCAATATTGGGAACCAACTGCTGGACCTTGTCATTGAGGCTCAGTTTTCCCTCTTCCACAAGCTTCATTATGCCCATAGCCACGAATGTTTTCGAGACAGAACCAACCCGAAACAGATGATCAGCAGTTACCGGTTTCTCATCCTCATAATCTGCATAGCCTATACCGCCAGACCAGATAACAGAATCCTTATGCACCAAAGCTATTCCCGCTCCCGGTATATTGTTTTCCTGCAGTAATGAATCAACTGTTGCTTCCAAAGAGTCAATATCTGCAACTATTGATGTGTCCTGTTTTTGTTGTGCGAAAATATCACCGGAAGAAAGGCCAACAATTAACAACGATAATGCCACTAAAAACCAACACTTTTTACTCATATCGTATCCTGATTTTATCTCCATCCAATTTCTTATTCAACTATAATTACGTTCATCTATTTTCATTGTTACAAACAGAATAATATGTAAAGAACGCTGGCTATAAATCTAAAGTTAATAGAATAGCTATGATACAAAAGCTATGACAACACTATAAAATTTTAACAAATCAAAAATTTATTATGGATGGGAAAAAACTATTGATGCTTGTAGGAGATTTTGGAGAAGATTATGAAATCATGGTGCCATTTCAGGCACTGCAGATGGTAGGCCATACCGTGCATGCTGTTTGTCCCGGCAAAAAGAAGGGTGACACCATAAAAACGGCTATTCACGATTTTGAAGGAGATCAAACCTATACCGAAAAGCCGGGACATAATTTTGCCCTCAATGCTACTTTCGATAAAGCTGATCCCGCCGACTACGACGGACTTGTTGTTGCCGGTGGTCGTGCCCCCGAATACCTGCGACGCGAAGAAGGTGTATTGGATATGGTTCGTCACTTCTTTGAGGAAGATAAACCCGTTGCAGCTATTTGTCACGGACTCCAGATTTTATCCGCTGCCGATGTAATAAGCGGTAAAACTTTGACGGCCTACCCTGCATGTGGACCTGAAATGGAAGCCGCAGGTGCCGATTACAAAGATGTGGAAGCAACAGAAGTAGTCGTTGATGGTAAGCTCGTTACTTCACCTGCTTGGCCCGGGCATCCCAAATGGCTAAGCGCTTTTCTCGATGTGCTGGGAACCAAAATTACTCACTAACTTTATCCAAAATAAAAAAAGCGAGGAGCTAAACACTCCTCGCTTTTAGACTTTTAGGTATTCAGGTTATCAATAACCTGACTCCATATCTTCTTTCTCCTCATTATCAGAAGGCATAATCACTGCATCAATAATGTGCACAACGCCGTTTGAAGCCTCAACATCAGCCTTCACTACATTGGCACCATTAATCATCGCTCCTTCGGATAAGGAAACCTTAATTTTGTTTCCTTGTACGGTCTCTACCATTTGACCGTCCTTAAGATCAGAAGACATGATCTTACCGGAGACAACGTGATAGGTTAAAATACTTTGCAGCTGCCCTTTATTTTCTTCTTTCAACAGCATATCCAGCGTACCATCCGGCAAATTACTGAATGCCTGATTTCTGGGAGCAAATACTGTGAAAGGGCCTTCGCCATTCAGTGTTTCAACCAGATCAGCCGCTTTTACAGCAGTAACTAAAGTAGATAGCTGATCGGTATCCTGCGCAATGGGAACTATTTTATTGTGATGATCAACCTTTTTATCCTTCTCTGGATTTTGTGTAAACGCCAGCAACACAATGGATGCCAGCATAACGGTTAAGATTTTTGTAAGCTTCATAATAAGATTGTATTTTTATTTAGGATTGTGATAGCAAAACATTCTTACCAATGTTTTGTGATGTGATGGTTTAACGCTATTTAGCAATACACCATTCACGAAGGCCGAAGTTTTTTCTTCGGCCTTTTTTTATTCCCGATTTCTTATCTCTTCGTATGATGCTTCCAAATCAATCATAGGTTCCGGGTAATCTTCTCCTATTTCTACGTCCGCCAATTTCTGCTGCTATTTCATTCATATTTACAATCATTAAACAACAAAACGGTTGAACCGTTCGATATTAATATGAATGGATTGTATAATGAGATAGTCTTACATCAACGGCTTTTGCTAATATTGTTATTAAGCACAATAATGTCCTCTTCATTTAAAACATCCATCCAATGGGTCATTCTTTTGACATTTCTGTCAACCATTGTAAGCTGTGAAACCCAGCAAGGAAACAGCAATCAAATTATATCAAAACTACAACTCCCGGATGGGTTTAGAGCAGAAGTTTTTGCCGATAACGTACCCAATGCTCGTCAGCTTGCCATGGGAAAAAGCGGAATCATTTATGCCGGCAGCCGAGAAGCGGGTAATGTGTATGCTATTGTAGATGAAAATAAAGATTCCAAAGCTGATACCGTTTACACTATTGCCAAAGATCTGCGCATGCCGAGCGGTATTGCTTTCCGAAACGGATCCCTTTATGTGGCTGCAGTGAGCACCATTTATCGGTATGATGATATCGAAGCCAACCTTACCAGTCTGCCGGAGCCTGTAATTGTCACAGATAACTATCCCACTGAAGGCCATCACGGCTGGAAATTTATTGGGTTTGGCCCCGATGACAAACTGTATGTTCCAGTCGGGGCACCTTGTAATATTTGTAACTCAGAGGATGAAATTTTTGCCAGCATCACTCGTATCAACCCGGATGGTACAGATCGCGAAATTATTGCCGAAGGCGTTCGCAATTCGGTAGGTTTCGATTGGAATCCACACACCGGCAACCTTTGGTTCACTGATAACGGACGCGATTGGATGGGCGATAACCGTCCGCCTTGCGAACTCAATCATCTATCCGAAACGGGACAGCATTTCGGTTTTCCCTACAAGCATGGCCATGATATTTGGGATCCTGAATTTGGTGAAAAGGGAAAAGCAGTGAATCAGGAATTTAAAGATCCGGCACAAGCTTTGGATCCCCACGTAGCACCATTGGGAATGATTTTTTATACCGGGAATATGTTTCCTGAGAAATATCACAATCAAATATTGATTGCAGAACATGGCAGTTGGAACAGAACTGAGAAAATCGGGTATCGTATAACAAAGGTTACTCTTAAAGACGGCGAAACCACTTCGTATGAACCGTTCATTGAAGGATGGCTTCAGGATAATGAATCGGTATGGGGACGTCCCGTCGATTTATTACAAATGCCAGATGGATCAGTACTTATCTCTGATGATCACAGTGGCGTAATTTATCGCGTTAGTTATCAAAACGGTTAAATAAATTTATATCAATGACACCACTTCGAAAACGAGGTATCTATCGCAATATTGGACTTTTAATTATTCGAGTTGGACTGGGTATCATGTTTATTTTACATGGTTTCCCAAAAATGTTTGGCGGACCCGATACCTGGATTGAAGTGGGATCGGCCATGCAATATCTGGGAATTGATTTTGCTCCCATGTTTTTTGGCTTTATGGCCGGAGTTACTGAATTTTTTGGAGGTATATTTTTATTGTTTGGTCTGTTTTTTATGCCCAGTGTTATCTTTCTTTTTATCGTGATGGTGGTAGCTACGATCCAACATATTGGGGCTGGCGATGGCTTTGTAAGCTATTCTCACAGCATTGAAATTGCTATCGTTATGGCTGGATTATTACTCATTGGTCCGGGTAAATACAGTCTCGATCGCAAGTTGCAAAAAAGAAACAGACGACGATACTAAGTATATACTTTTTCTATGAGAGCAATGGTTTTACATACCGCTGGCAAACCTTTGGAATTACAGGATATTCCAATTCCCAATCCCGATAAAAACCAGCTGCTGTTAAAAGTACAAACCTGCGGCCTTTGCCGAACTGATCTTCATATTATGGACGGTGAACTGGACAACCCCAATTTACCACTTGTATTAGGCCATCAAATTGTAGGTACAATAGAAGAAGTGGGCGAAAATGTAGCCGGATTAAAAAAGGGTGATAAAGTGGGAGTGCCATGGTTGGGCTACACTTGCGGAAATTGCGAATTCTGTCATAATGATCAGGAAAACCTCTGCGACAATGCTCAATTTACCGGTTACGATATTAATGGTGGCTTTGCCGAATATGCTGTAGCCGATGCTCGGTTTTGTTTTCCCATTCCTGAAAACTATCCGGCAGTACAAGCTGCCCCACTGCTGTGTGCCGGACTTATCGGCTATCGAGCTTTACGGAAAACCAACAATGCCCAACGGTTGGGATTTTACGGATTTGGATCAGCTGCTCATATTCTTACCCAGGTTGCGCTTCATCAAAACAAGGAAATCTATGCCTTCACCCGGCCGGGCGATAAAAAAGGACAACAGTTTGCCCAAAATTTAGGAGCTACGTGGGCCGGCGGATCTGAAACCCTGCCACCCCAACATTTGGATGCAGCTATCATTTTTGCACCCGTTGGACCACTTGTGCCACAAGCATTGAAAGCAGTTAAGAAAGGAGGTAGTGTTGTCTGTGCAGGTATTCATATGAGCGATATCCCAAGTTTTCCATATAACGATCTTTGGGAAGAGCGATCTATCGAGTCAATAGCCAACCTTACGCGTCGCGATGGAACTGAGTTCATGCAGCTGGCTCCGGAAGTACCGATTGAATCTCAAGTTACCACCTATCCCCTTACCGACGCCAACCAGGCACTTGATGATTTACGAGCCGGCAACTTTGAAGGATCGGCTGTACTTTCGATCAGCGATGAGTAACATTTCTTGCCCAGATAAGTTATGATATAAAGTCCTATTATTTGTATCTTTGCGGGCTATATTAGCAGATAAAAATTAATCCGAGTTCTTCTAAATACATTTATACTCATGCACGATATTGTTTTAATCCCAGGCGATGGAATTGGCCCCGAAATCACAAAATCTGTAACTACCATTTTAGATGAAGCTGGTGCAGACATTAATTGGATTGAATGCACCGCCGGACTTACGGCACAGGAAGAGCTCGGCAATCCCTTGCCTGACGAAACCCTGGATGCTATTGATCAGTATCGGCTTGCATTGAAAGGCCCCTTAACCACTCCTGTAGGTGCCGGATTCCGTTCAGTAAATGTAGCTATGCGTAAAAAATTTCAACTCCACAGCAATATTCGCCCGGCTAAAACACTGCCACATATCCACAGCCGATATGAAGACGTGAATCTCGTAATGTTCCGCGAAAACACCGAGGGACTTTACATTGGCAAAGAACAATGGGTCGAAGAAAACAGTCATGCCGAAAGCATCGCCGTTGTTACCCGCGAAGCCAGTGAAAAAGTAATACGTTCAGCTTTCGAATACGCTAAAAAGAAAGGACGCAAGAAAGTTACCTTAGTACATAAAGCCAATATTCTAAAATTTACCTGCGGACTTTTTATGGAAGTGGGTGAAGAAATTTCCAAGGATTATCCAAACATTGAATATGAAGATCTTATTGTAGATAACATGGCCATGCAAATGGTATTGCGTCCCGAGCAATTTGATGTGATCGTAACAACAAACCTATTTGGTGATATCCTTTCTGATCTGGCCTCAGGCCTTGTTGGCGGACTTGGACTGACAGGTGCTGCTAACATTGGCGATGATGCAGCTATGTTTGAAGCTGTTCATGGTTCAGCCCCGGACATTGCAGGCCAAAATAAAGCCAATCCTATCGCATTCTTGCTTTCTGCCTTGATGATGCTTGAGCACATCGGAGAAGATGACTTAGCTGATAGAATCAGACAAGCAGTATATTATACATTGGAAAATAAAGAAGTTTGTACCCCTGATATTGGAGGAAACGGATCCACCACTTCTTTTACCAAAGCTGTATGCTATAATCTTCGCAAGTAGTTTCTGCTAGCATTGGTTTTTATAAGGTTTTCGGCAGTTACATAATCAAAGGTTGATGAATTGCACATCCATAGCTTTTGTATCTAGCAGCGCTATGGTTGCCTCTTCGTCAAAACCATGGGCCGTACCGGGATTTACTGCTAAGGTCTTGCCAATAAATTCGACCTTCTTTTCGTGGGTATGCCCAGATACCACCACCTCATAATTGCCACACTGTTCTAATGCTTCGGTGATAGGTAGATCGGTACCGTGATAAAGTGCAATAGTTTTATTATCAACGGCCACTTCGCCGAAACTTCCTAAATGCGTCGCTCCTATCTTGCTAAACTTTTGCAAGATCAAATAATGGTCTCCATCATTATTACCAAAAACGCCTTTAAGATTTAATCCTTCAAAAGGTGGAATGGTGAAGGGACTACAGAAATCACCGGCATGCAAAACGAGCTCTACATCACGTTCTTTAAATATTTTAACGGCCGTTTCAATGTTCCGAACATGATCATGTGAGTCTGAAATAAGTCCGATCAACATAGTTCTTTTCTTCTGTTTTTAGTTTTGCATATAGTTATAAGATTTAAGACGAGATTTCAAATTCTCGGCATCTAATTAATATTATTGGCTTTACAAAAAGTAATTTCTATTATTATCACAGTTTTGACTACTAACTTTAAACATAGGCGCTAACATTATGAAGAAATTATCACTGTTCGTATTGGCATTATCAATTATCTGTTTCATCGGAATGCCAGCCACTACTACTGCTCAAGATTTTGAGGGCGTTATTTATTTTGAAATGGCAGATTTAGCCAAGCAGGGTATGGGGGAAATGCCTTATATGGTTAAAGGTAATAAAGGTCGTATGGAGATAAACCACCAGGGCCAAAAAAACGCCATGCTCATGCTTCCCGGCGAGTCAAAAATGGTGATGATCATTGAGCAGATGAACGGTTATATAGAAATGGATCTTAATAATGACATCGGTAATACAGAAAAGGATAAAGCATCTGAACCAAACATGAGAAAGACCGGTGAAACCAAGACTATTGCCGGAAGAACCTGCGAAGTTTGGAGAATGGAATCGGAAGATGGCACCTTTGAAACTTGTATGGCCAAAGGCATGGGTACTTTTATGATGCCTCAAAACCAAATACGAAAACGTAACGCGCCAGCCTGGGCTCAAAAGTTTGCAGAAGAAGAATCTATGCCACTTGAAATTATTGAAATCAAGAACGGAAATCGTACCGTTCAAATGAAGGCCACAAAAATCGAAGAAAAGTCACTTTCTGATGATCTATTTAAAGTCCCAGAAGGATATAATGATATGAGCGGCATGATGAAGGGAATGCAAAATCGGAATTAGATCTCTGAAATTTAGCCTATTTTATAAAAGCAACACCTTTGTGCAAGGAGTCGCTTTTTATTTGTTAATTTATCTCTGCAAGTAACTCTTCTGCTTGTCGACGATATGCTTTTTCGGCATCAGCTTCTATCACATTATTTAGTATGCCCTTCGCTTTATCCTTACTCCCATTTTTAGCCAACAATTTTCCGGCCAAATATCCTGAAACAACATAAAAGGAGCGGTTCCCCGTATCTGGAAGCTCCTGCCCTAATGTAAAAGCTCTGGTATAACAATCGATAGCTTCGTCAGTGCGTCCTCTCTTTTCCAAAATACGTCCCTTCCATGTCAGCAATTCTTCCTGCACCACCTGTAGATCTGGAAGATCATTCCCCTCCCACCTCTGCAAATTGCTTTCAATAAGTTTTAACGCTTCATCAAGACGAGATTGTTTATAATAGCTCTTCACCAGAATCCGAATATAATAACTGTTATTAGGATATTGACGATGTAGCTTCTCAAAATTTCGGACGGCTACTCCAAAATTATTTTCATAGTTATAATGAATATTCCCCAGAAAATAAGTGGCTTCTGCTCGCGCAAAAATTGCGTTTTGTGAGGCCTCCTCTATAGCTTCCAATCCTTTTTGCTTATCACCATCCGGCAGTGCCCAGCTGACTGTTTTAACCATGGGATATTCATCAGGAATATAATCCAGATAATAGAGTTTAAGCCCCTCTGCAAGCTTCAAATCATTTAATTCGGGCTGAATATCAAGAAGATAATCATAAGCCTGTATTGCCTTGCGACCATAATTTATGCTTGTTATCCACTGTTCGCGATTTGCATATTGGCGCGCCATATAGCCGTTACTTATTGCTCGAATCAACAAGCCATCTACATGTTTGGGTTGACGATGAAGCAACTTACCCGCTCGATAATCAGTTTTTTTCATCGTCTCAAAAAATTGGTCATCGTGGGAGCGATCATGGAGATCAGTCAACACCGTCCACCACAGTTGCATACCTTCAAAAAGAGTCCACAGGGGATGATCCGGATATTTATCTTTCCATACAGCCAGTTGCTCCTCGGCACCTTCAAAATTCAAATTGTACACCGAATCTACAGCAGCCTTTGCATCCGTTCTGAAATCCTGAATATTAATCAGTTCGGGAACCTGCGCTGTTGCCGGACGGGCAACAGTTAATACAAAGAATAGAAGAAATAAGTAGCGGATAATTTTCACTTTTTTACTGTATAACTAATCCAATCCCAACTTATTTTAAATGTGATTGAAACCAGTTACCCGTGATACTCAAAACGGTTGCAAATTCTTCGGGAAATTCCTCATCCTCAAATGGATGCGCAGTATTAAAGGTATGGCCAGAATCAGGGATTAGCTCTATTTTCTTATCCTCAGCACTACAATGCTTATACAGCTTTTCCGCCTCACTATAGTGTACGCCTTCATCACCTTCAGAGTGAACAAAAAGGGCCGGAATGTCTAATTCCCGAACGCGTTTTACAGCCATCAGGCGATCGGCATTTTCTATGGCATCTTTATAAACCACATCTTTAACCGGCATTATTTGACCGGTACGTCCATTTTTAATTTCGGTGACGCCCCTTTCCTCCCAATCACTAATCATATCATCACTCCACCGGGCATTATAATCAGCCACCGCAGACCATGTGACCAAACATTTTATTTCGGGGTATTCTGCTGATGCAGCCACCGCTGTATGTCCGCCGCGGGAATGTCCCAAGACGCCAATTGTATTCGTATCCAAAGAAAAATCTTGAGCCGTAATGTCTTTGTCTTTCAAAGCCTTGAGGATCGTTCCCACATCCTCTAAATCCTGGCTCAGCGTTTCGCGGGCAAATAGATCCAGCTGATCAAATTCAGTCATACTTTCACCCACTCCATTCAGTGAAAAGTTTATTGCCAAAACAGCAAATCCAGCTTTGCTAAGCTCTCGACATCCATCAGGAAAAGCACCCCAGTCTTTGAATCCCTTAAATCCATGTAGAAATAATATTACCGGCAAGTTATCCTGTTTACTATTCTCAGGAAAATATAAATCGTAGTAGATGGGAAGATTTTCAGTAGATGGAACAGAACCCGTAATCTTTGTGACTTCTATATCCTTCATTGAATGATTTATATAACTTGTTATGGACGATGTTTTATCATGATGTTTATCCTATTTAATCAAAATCGAGCGGATCGAGTTTTACCAACTTACGCAATCCGTTGATCTCACTTTTTTTAAGGTAACGCCAGCGGCCCATCTTAACGTTATTAAGGGTAAGACCTGCATATTCAACACGTTTTAGCTTTGACACCTCCTTGCCAAAATGTTCCACCATTCGACGTACAAGGCGATTTCGTCCTTCAAAAATAGAAAGCATAAAACCATCCGGCGTACGCGCAATGTTATATGCTTGTGCTTTACCGTCTTCAAGCTCAATACCTTCAGACAACTTCTGAAGCTCATCATCCTTCAAGCCTCGCTCGGTTTCTACTTCATACGTTTTTCGCACCTCATAACTGGGATGCATCAGCCGGTTCGCCAAGTCCCCATCGTTGGTTAAAACCAACAATCCCATGGTATGACGATCAAGCCGCCCCACGGGATATACGCGCTTGCCCGTTGCATTCTCAATCTTATCCATTACCGTATCCCGGTTGCGGGGATCATCAGTCGTGGTGATCGTATCCTTTGGCTTATTCAACAAGATATATACAAACTTTTCGAGGCTTAAAACCTGTCCCTCTACCTCAACCTTGTCCGTTCGCTGAACTTTAACCCCCATCTGAGTAACGACCTCATCATTTACTTTCACCTTGCCGGCAGCAATGTAATCATCCGCTTTACGCCGGGAGGTAAATCCACAGTGGGCAATGTATTTATTTAGACGAATCTCTTCGTCTTCACTATAATTCTGATCAACCTGGTGGTCAGGTTCTTCAATTTTTCCTCGTTTATTCCTCTTCTTTCTTCGTCGACTCATCCTCTAAGTTTTCCTGAATATTATCCGATTCATTATCCAATTGCTTATTTGTCTCGTCGCCCTCATCACTTTCTTCCTCATCAGCACGTTGCAACACATCAGCCGTATACTCATCCAGGTCGGGCACTTCCTCTTCATCAATTTTTTCAACGGCCTCAATTAGTGACATCGCCGTTTCCGTAGCATCCTCATCTTCCGCCGTTTCTTGCAGCTCTTTAAGCTCCAGCTGGCGATCAAACAAAAACTGACGATGTTCGGCCATATCATCATCTTTGAGGATTTCATTAATCTCGCGAGGCTTCGGCAGCTCATCAATAGAGTTAATGCCAAAGTGCTTTAAAAAGTATTTAGTGGTGCGATACAAGAGCGGCTTCCCGGGAGCATCCAAACGACCCGAAACTTCGATTAACACCTTTTCCAACAATTGGCGTAACATATAACCTGAATCCACGCCGCGAATATCATCCACTTCGGGCTTTGTGATCGGCTGTTTATATGCCACAATAGCAAGCGTTTCAATGGCCGACTGAGATAGCTTGCGGTAAGCACTTTCGTGTTGAAAAATACTGAGCCAAGGCTCAAAACGCTTCTTAGTTGAAAAAGTATAGCCACCGGCCACGTGCTCGATATTAAATGCCAATCCGTTCTCTTCGTAACGCTGATTTAACTTCTCAACAAAAGGTGGTATAGCATCAACTTCCAAACCTAAATTTTCTTCACCTTTTGCGATAATTTCACAAATCTTTTCTTCCGAGATAGGTTCCGGACTCGCAAAAATCAACGCTTCTATTACCGAAGATAGGCGCGTACCGTCAACAAATTGATAGTCTTGCATAACTGCTCCCGTTATAGGAAAAACTCTTCTTTATATTATGGCTGAATTCACAAAGGCCATAAAATAACAAAATTTTTACCCTTCATTCTCTTTAATGATAAAAAAGCCGTCGTTACCCTGTTTCTGATACAGGGGCATTAAAATATATCCATCCGTTTGTGCGATAATTTTCCCTTTATTGTCATTAGCCAGCCACTCCCCCTTTTTTATACGCTGAAAGTTTGAGTATCCAGGTTGCATAGCAAAACCGTCACCGGGCTCAATAATATGCTGATATACCAGTTCGGTCTCCACCGGTAGGTGCTTGGTATGCTCCTTCAGGTGACGTTCATACTCTTTTATCTTCTCCACATACTGTTTTTTGATAGATCCCACTGCATGCAGTAAAAGCAAAAGCGAAGCTGTTATATTATATTCTGTCAGCTCATTTTCATGCTGGCCGCCCTCCAATCCAAATGAGATAAATCCCTTTTCCTGATAATACCCCAACGCGGTACCCCGCAGCGATTTCTCAATCTCAAATACCATGGGTACATATAAGTTAGACAAAAGTTTGCGTTGACGTGGATCGGAACTTGTAATGCTGAACATACTCCCTTCAGCAGAAAACGTATGAACATCTGCCAACACAACCGGGGTATGGCTCCCCTCTTCGATACTATCAAGAATGGGAAGCAACTGTTTCATCTGCCTGCGTTCATTCGATTTGATGCGAGCTTCAGGAGTATCTCGGATCTTTTCGATTATCGAGGGAAACCATAGACGATTCATATCCTCGTCGAGATACCGGACATTGTGCTCAAGCGCAGGTAAATTAGCGCGGAGAATAATCAATCGTCCATCAATCTGCGGCTGAATACCATCGAGCATATTAAATATATTCTGGGCCGCATCTACGCCGGCAGACTCATTGCCATGCAACCCGGTTACCACCACTACAGTAGGCCCATCGGGATTTCCTTCAATGACTCCTAAAATCCGATCGTCTTGTGTTTTTGCCTCGATGTTACTTTTCGTCGGATTCCTCATTCTCCTCATTATTCAAATGTAATACTTTCAACAATCTGCGTGCTATTCTCATGTAATTGTGTTCGGTAATAATTCCAACAAGCCTGTTATTCTTTACGACAGGAAGACATCCTATCTGCTGGCTGTTCATAATTTCCATCGCCTCCATAATAGAAGCCTCCGGATGAATAGTTATAGGATTCTCAATCATAATATCTTGAACCGTCTCTACTACATCCTCATCATGATTGACGGCCTTGGAATAAGCATTAAAAACCATCCGCATGGTCACCAAGCCAACCAGATGCTTTTTGTCATCCTCTACCGGAACATACCGGATACGCCGCCAATCTATCAAGTTTGCCGTAAACTCCACCAGGTCATCTTTTTGTACCGTAAACAGGTCGGTAGTCATAAACTCTTCGACAATTAAGCTCGACGGCTTCCAGTGCTCCAGATCCTCCATGCGAGCACGGCCCCATTTATGTACCGGCTCCCCTTTTTTCTGATTTTTGATCATCGCCGTTGTTATGGCCGCCAAAGTCTGTTCCTTGGATCCATGCTCTTTCATCAGCGAAGCATAATTATTTAGCATCCAGTGCGATGGCGTTTGCCCCGCCGTTACGCGCTGCTCAATAATATCCAGGTATTCGGTAATATCACTGCTATTAATATCGACTTCCTCCAACCCTTCTCGGGCAATAGGCAGCAGTTCTTCTGTTATCAAATCCACTGCATTAATACGCTGGTCATCAAACCATCGAAACTTTGTATCGAGTCCCATTTTCGAGGCCGCCACAAAATTCATTCGGGCATCATCAAAATCCATCTTCTCAGATATATTGGGATAATAATCTCCCATCTTATTCATTAATCCCAGCCAAAAAGCAGAATTGGCTACCTCATCCGTAACCGTCGGTCCGGAGGGGCAAACTCTATTCTCGATACGAAGATGGGCCTTCCCATCAGTAATGCCGTAGCAGGGGCGATTCCAGCGATATACTGTCCCATTATGGACCTGCAACGCTCGCAAAGCCGGTGGTGTCCCTTCATCCAACAATTTCTCCACATCTTCGGTTACCTCCGAACTCAACATGACTCGATAGCGGGCGGTATCTTCCTGAAATATCTCAAGAATACTCTCGTCCACCCACTGGTTCCCAAATGTTACACGCGGGCTGCTTTCCCGTAGGTGATCACCCACAGTTCGCGTATCTACCGATTGCTGGAACAGAGCAATGCGGGTCTCATTCCACAATCGCTTGCCAAAAAGGATAGGCGAACCCACCGTTGATGCCAGCACCGGAGCTGTTACCAGCTGAGCAATATTATACTTGGGTACAAATTCTTCAGGACCTACTTGCAGATGCACCTGAAACCCGGTATTACACGCTTCCAGCAGCGGGGAATCAAATTTCATTAACAGCTCATCCATACCCTGGATACGCAGATCATAATCACCTCCGCGCAGCTTATTGATGGCCTGGGTAAGTGCCCTGTAACGCTGTAAGGGAGTCTGGTTTTTCAGGTCGATATCAACCTTACGAATAGTTGGCAAAATACCCGTTAATACGATCTCCCCACCGAGCTCTTCCGTTGCCTTTCGAACCTTATCAACCTTCTGCTGGAGATTCTGCTCCATTTTCGAAAGGCAATCCCCCGTAAATTCGAGGGGTTCCATATTTATTTCGAGATTAAACTTTGCATATTCGGTCGTAAAGCTGCCGTTTTCATCCTCCTGCAACTTCTCAAGCACCTCCATATTGTGAGGCCAGGCTTTAGCCTGTTGATCAACCAGACAAAGCTCCTGCTCAGCTCCAATTCGTATGGGATCAGTTTCAAACCAATCGCCCTCATTAAGCATACGATCCAGCGCTCGAAGATCCTTCAACACATATTTCATAAAGCGCTGTACTTCTTCCTGACTGTCGGCCAATTTTACCCGGGATTCGCCCATAGGTACCTCATCATTAATTATAAAGGTATCTTACCGCTGTAATAATCGAATTTATTAAACAGAATGCAAGCGTTCTACCCTGCATTTCTGATGCGTATTGCCTAACAAATATTTATGGCTGATAATTTAATCAAGATTACAAAAGATCGTCACTCCAGCGCATCCACATTCACATTAATTCGAACAGAACTGGCACCTTTTGGTTTTCGATTATCAAATAGATCAAAGGTTCTGTCAAGCATTTGCTCAATGGCTGATGCGCCATTAGTTGGATTGATTTTGATAAAGCTCTCCCATCGATAGAAATTCTGCATTTTGGAAATAGCCGCTGGTGAGGGACCCAATACCGAATCAAAGCTGCCTAATACCTCAGTCAGGCAATCAGTATAGGTTTCAGCCACTCTTCGTACACGCCCCTCTTGCTCGCCCTTAAATACAAATCTGATAATGCGCGAATACGGTGGATACTGTAGCATTTTACGATAGGCCAGCTCTTGCCGGGCAAATGATTTGTAGTCGTGGTTTTTGGCTTGCTGTATGGCGGGATGATCGGGCTGCCAGGTCTGAAAAAACACCTTCCCCTCTTTATCAGCCCTACCGGAACGCCCGGCTACCTGACTCAAAAGCTGATACATTCGTTCTCCCGACCGGAACGAAGGAAAAGCGAGCTCGGTATCGGCATCAATAACGCCTACAACCGTCACATCAGGAAAATCCAATCCCTTTCCAACAATTTGTGTACCGACTAATATATCTGCCTCTTTTCGTCCAAATGATTTTAGAATTTTTGAATGCGCGTTCTTTCCAGAAGTCGTATCAAAATCCATGCGCAACGTCTCTGCACCCGGATACAGCTCAGCAATTTGCTCCTCCAACTGCTGAGTTCCGCTTCCTCGAGATTCCACCGAATCATTTCCACATTCTTTACACCGTTGTGGCTGGCGTTCAGAATAACCACAATAGTGGCATCGCAGCTGTTTTTTTGATTTATGAAAGGTTAAACTCACCGAACAATTCGGGCACTCAGGTATTTCCCCACACGTTGCACACTGCAGATACGATGCAAAACCTCTTCTGTTATATAAGAGGATTGCCTGTTCATCCTTTTCGATAGCTTCCTTAATCGCTTCAAAAAGAGGAATGGCGATCGGTCCTTTCATTGCGGAACGATATTGTTTAAGGTCAAGCAACTTCACGTCGGGAAGTTTTGCATCAAAAGGTCGCTCCTTAAGTTCCAAGTATTCGCTCTTCCCCTTCTTTGTCCCATAAAGAGACACCATACTCGGCGTTGCCGACCCCAAAACCACTGGAATATCATTGATATGAGCTCGCATGATCGCTACATCTCGTCCATTATAGCGCGGGGCCGGATCTTCCTGCTTATACGACATATCATGCTCCTCATCCACTACGATAAGTCCCAGATTCTGCACTGGGGCAAACACGGCCGAACGCGCCCCGATAGCAATTCGTTTTTCTCCCTTTTGCAATGCACGCCATGCATCATACCGCTCCCGGTCGGTGAGCCTGCTGTGCAATACAGCTATATCATCACCAAATATCAGATGAAACCGTTTTACGATTTGCGGAGTTAGACCAATCTCAGGAACGAGGACCAATCCTCCCTTTCCCTGTTCCAAGACTTTCTTTAAGGCATGGATATAGACTTCCGTTTTACCGCTTCCGGTGATACCATAGAGTAAATAGCTGCCGAACTCCTCGTTATTAATCGATTTCTTAATTTCATCAAAAGCCGCCAGTTGCTCATCATTTAACGTATTAAGCTGCGCCGGATCATACTCCAGTTTCATACTCAAATTCGTGGTTTCCACCTCGTCATATTTTAGTAACTCTTCTTCAGCAATTCTGTTAAGCGTATAATATTCCAGCAACTCGAAATCTGTTAGCTCATTTTGAAATTCAGGTAGATCTAAGTCGGTCAGTATTTTTAAAGCTTGAATCCATTTATATTCTTTCCCGGCTTCTTCATGCTCTTTAACAATACGTTCAGCCACCTCTTTGCTATTTTCTTCCTTCCATTGCCACAATTTATCTGTGCTTGGATCCATCTTCATAGCCGGCTGTTCCCAAACCTCCAGCACCTTCTGCCCCACCAGCTTATCTATGATTTTATCACCCCACCTCTTTTGAGCTTCAACTAACAGGTAGGACTCTTTCCTCTGAATTTCTTTGACGATTTCAGTTTCATCATCATTAAGAAAATCCGGCAACTTACGCTCCCTTGTCTTTAGATACTTTTGAGCATAGAAATTTAGCCCAACCGGCAAGGCAGCCTGTATAACCTCCCCCCACCCACAGTAATAAAAACGGTGAATCCATTGGGTTAGCTTTAATAACTCATCAGAAATGATCGGCTTTTCATCAAGCACCTGCTGTACCGGACGAGTATTAAAATCAGGTTCTTGGTCATGGATATTAACTACGATCCCGATTTTTTTATGCTTTTGAAGGGGTACCCATACGCGTTTACCAACGTCTATATCTGCTTTATACTCCTCGGGCAAGCTGTATGTAAACTGCCGACGAACAGCGGTGGGAAAAACGATATCTACGTATAAAGACAAGTGGAATATCTATTATTAGTTTTAAGAGACCTTTGCGTAACCATCCTTGACATACTGTCCCGAATGCTCTCGGGATCGGTATTTGTAAACAATCATTATTCGAAGCCTTTGCAAAACCCCGAAAATGAAGATCATCATTGCGAGCATGTCAGCAAATCTCTTGGTCAAAGTTCTTAAAGGAAGATCGCCACATTACATTCGCGATGACAGTAAAGTTTTGCAAAGGCTCCTTCAAATTAAAGCTGCTGCAAAGCATATTCATTCTATGACTGTGAGTCAATAAATAATACAAATAAAAAAAGGGCTCCGATTGCTCGGAGGCCTTTGAAATAAACTTACTTACCTTACGATAAGCTTATAATTATCTACCAATTAGGGAGTAACTCCAGAATTAGAACTTGCATAACCACTGTCCCAGAAGGGCAGCGTATTTGTTTCATCAGCGCCGGGGTTATCAGCAGCTACAAAACAACGTTGGATGATCCAATCGTCGCCAGTCGGTCCATGCTTGCCATCCATCAGGATATAATGCAAGCCATTTTTGTTCAGTTATGGCATTAATCTGATCCTGCTGACTTCCTGTTACCGGAAATGGAGCATAATTAGTTCAGATAATCATTCATCTGTTTTTGAGTTAGATCAACCTCAGATTATACATTGCTCCAATATATCATATCAGTTTCTAGAACATTATTGTTTTTTTGCTTGCGCAGGTGTATCGGTTAAACATCCTCTGGCATTTGCTTCGGCACTGATGAATTCTACTTCATCATAAACGAGAAGCAAGCCGTCAAAGCTTTGTCCAAGAAGTGGTCCCGTAATTTTTTAATAGGCGGCACACAAGTTACTTACTCCATAAGCTCCACCGACATAGTTGCCTCCAAACTGGTTGAAATGCAGTGGCAATAAAAAAAGCCGCTTCCTCTCGGAAGCGGCTTCGTATTATAATGTTATTATCATTCTCTATTGATTGACTGGTGTTGCATCAAATAATCCTGGCACAGGATCTGGCAGATTATCAGAATTTGTATTTCGCTCATCCTGCGGATAAAGGAATCGCTGAGGGAATTCGCTACCCTGAACAGGTGATAGCCCATCCACGTTATAATCAATTCTTCGCACGAAGTTGAATCCTTCGATTTGACCTATCAGACCTAAGTAGGTCCAATTGCGAACATGCTGTGGAATGTCAGTATTTGCATAAGCACCCCCTGCTTCAAAATCAGTAAGAACCAAGTCATCGTAATTATCGGTACCAAACTTATTATCCAAATAATCACGGGAGTTATTCAATGCTTCAATAGCATTCTGATTTCCTGCTGTTGTACCTTTTGCAGCTTCAGCTTCAGCAATAATCATCTGGTTTTCCATATATGTCACTAATGGAAATGATTCGGTTGCAGCAGCAAAACCATCCGTACTATTCAGGTCAGTACCATCATAGTAGTAATTAAGACGAGCTGTTTCGTCAGTTTTGCCATTATTTCCATTATTTAACATATCCAGTGCATGAGATCTGTCGGCAGCCAGATAACCAGCACGCTCTACATTTGTAAATGCGTAGTACAGATTTTGGTTACGTGCCTGTTGCGGTCCATGCGGCATTAATGCATCTCCGGTACCATCGGCAGCATCTATACCGCTCTGTGCGGCCGTTAATGCGCCAGAAACATCTCCAGTATGCATCAGGTAACGTGCTTTTAGAGTGTAAGCTACTTTTAACCACTTACTTGCATCACCACCTAGAGAGGTTACATCGCTTGAAATACCGACTGAGGAGTTAGCTTCTAATGTTGTAATAGCTTCATTCAATAACGTTTGAACACTGCTATATACACTTGATTGTCCATCGTATGATGGCGTAGTAGTCTCATCAGAATTTATGGCTTCAGAAAATGGAACATCTCCCCAGAGCGCAGTAACCTGCCCCATGAGCATGGCCTCCCAAATTTTGGTTGTAGCCACCTGATTTTGAGGCACAACATTGAGAGCATTGTATTTCTCTCTGGCTAAGCGCAAATTGGTAAGTCCACGCACATACGCCATGAACCAGTCACTATCACTGTCTGACGCAGTCACATTGTAGGAATAGATACTGCTATACTGGCGGTCTTCTCCAGAAAAGTATTGCGCCCACATGCTTCCTTTACGAGCTGAATGGGATTCTAAAAAAGTAACCGCTCCGACTTGACCTGCGACAAATATCTTGTCAGCAGGTGCTGAGGTTGGATTATTAGGATTTTCATTGTAACCATCAGTAAACGAATTGGTCACAGAATCACATCCTATAACACCAACCAAAAGCAATACAAAAGCTATGTATTTTATATTGGTAAATTTCATAATAACTATATTTATAAAATTAATTAGTAATTGACCTTCACAGAAAAGATGAACGACCTAGTACTTGGATTGTTAAAATAATCTAGGCCAAATCCATTTGAAGGACCCGTTAAGTTCGTTTCAGGGTCAATACCTGAATAGTCAGTGAAGAGTAACAGATTACGCCCTGTAGCACTAAGATCAACAGACCTCAACCCAGTTGCATCTCGGAAACCTTGTCCACTAATGCTATAACCGAGTGAGACTTGGCGTAACCGAACAAATCCACCATCTTCAATATTTGGTTCAGCCGGACCCGTGAATCCAGAAAATGGACCGGAATAATGTGCAACCCCAGTTACGGCAACGGGACCACCGCCAAAATCCTCAACATAGCCTCGGAAGGTTTCACCTTCTTGTATGGTTCCACCGTCCCAAGTTGTTAAATCTTGGTCAGCAGTAGTTTCCCAATCCTGTGAGCCATGGACACCGAAGAATTTAAGTGCACCTTTCGTACCGTTCCAGACATCTCCACCCTGTTTAATATCAACAAGGAAATTTAGTCTCAGACCTTTATAGTTTACGGTACTTCCTACACCTGCTCTCCAGTCCGGATTGGGATTCCCGATTATTTTCTGCGCAGCCGCAGCTTGAGGAAATCCATTGTCATCAAGTGTTAAGCTTCCGTCATCATTACGAGCCCAAGCATTACCAAAGAATACACCGTACTCTTCACCAACAATTGCCGATGATGTTGCACTGGTAAAGCCCGCAAGACCAAGTTCATTAGCACCAGCGAGCGAAGTTACCTTGTTAATATTCTTTGACCAGTTACCATTGATAACCCAGCTGAACTCTTGAGATCTGATCATCTCTATACTAAGATCAGCTTCGAAACCTTTGTTTTCAATGGCACCAGCATTAGCTAACTGCGTACTAAAACCGGATGACGGAGCACGATCTACACCTAAGATCGCATCTTCAGTCTCAGTGATATATCGTGTCAAACTTAAATCAATACGGTCATTGAAAAACCTAAGATCTGCACCAACCTCATATTCTGTAGTGCGTTCAACTTTTAGATTGGCATTTCCTGCCTCAGATGAACGTGCAAAACCACCGCCATATTCAGCAGGATTCAAGCTTTCACCCCAGCTTCCAACTATATTACCTTGGAAAAAGGTAGTTTGTGTTGAGTAGATGGGCGGCTGTGTTCCCGCTTCACCATATGAAAGTCGCAACTTACCAAAGCTTAAAATGTCATTATCACTTAGAGCATCTAACTCAGTAAACTGCCACGCTAAGCTTGCCGATGGGTAAAAGAAAGATCCATCTGTATTTTCACCAAATGTAGAAGCACTTTCTTCTCTTCCTGTAACTTCAAGGAAAAGCATATCATAGGCACTTATATCAAGCACACCATAAATGGCAGAAGTCCTTTGTGTACTTCGTTCCTGAAATGGGTTTTTACTATTGTAATTTGAAACATCCCGATTAAATCCTTGAAGAATTATATCAGTAGATGTCGCTCCTACCTCATCATATTCGCGATGATTTACATTCCATCCTACAGTCAAAGTACCTGAAAAGTCTTCATTTAATGTATGAGAAGCTTTTGCAATTAAATCAGAATTAACTTGGTATTGACCAAGCTTTTGTTCTGTAAGTGCTCCTGAAGGATTACTTGCATCGTAGGTGGGAAATACCGAATACCGTCTGTCAGTGTAGGTATCTACTCCTAATCGATGCGTAAAACTTAACCAAGAAGTAGGATCATACTGCAATTCTGTACTTCCAAGTATCCGCTGGACTTGCGTTTCATTTAGTGCATTTTCAATAGTCCACAATGGATTATTGTAAATAGGTGAATCACCTGCACCAACAGGATTCCTATAGCTGCGGTGCTTTCCGGGGGTAATACTTCCATCTGGGTTTACGTAATCAACAGTATGCGGCCTAAAGTCAAAGTCAGGCGAAGTACGATATGCTCCCAAAAGTAATCCGGAAACATTAGATCCCTGCTGAATACGATTGGAAGTAGAATTGGTATACTGTGCATTTACCGTCGCTGAAAAATTATCCCAGTTCCGCGTAGCTACACCCTTAACAGTAGTCCTATTATAGTCACTGTTATCTAATATAATTCCATCTTGAGCTACATTTCCAACGCTCAAGCGAAATGTTCCGTTTTCAGAGCCCCCGCTGATTGAAATCGAGTTATCTCTTTTTAACCCATTTTCAAAAATCGCTTCTGAGTGATCATAGGTTTGACGTGAATTTTTCTGAGTAATAACTCCATACTTTTCACCGTCTGGGCCAAAGTAGGCATTACCATCAGACATATCCATCACATCATCGCCACCAGGCCGATCAGCAATTTTGTCACCCCAAGAAAATGGAGTCCCAGAGACATAAGAACCCCCAATACCTTGACCATACTTCTTCTGGAGATCCACTGTTTTATTTAAAACATCAACAGACCATTCTGACTTAACAGAAATGTTAACCTTATTACCTTCCGTAGCTTGCCCTGTTTTAGTTTCAATTAGGACAACCCCATTGGATGCTCGCGATCCCCAAAGTGCAGCGGCAGAAGGTCCTTTTAATACCTGTACCGACTCAATATCATCAGGATTTAAGTCATTAATTCGAGATTGCTGTTGTACGCCACCAACGCCTGAACCGATTGTTGCGTTAGACACAGGCACACCATCAATAACAAAAAGTGGATCAATATCCCCTGTAATCGTATTAGCACCTCGTATTACAATACGAGAAGCTGCTCCGGGATCTCCACCAGTACCAGTGACATTAACTCCCGCAGCTTTACCAGACAATCCGGAAACCACATCAAGTTCCCCAGAAGCTGCTATATCATTACCGGAAACTTGTGCCGATGAGGTCCCTTGCTCGTCTGCATTTTCTTCAAAACCAAGGGCACTTACTACCACTTCATCCAAACCCACCACATCGGGGGCCATCTGAATGTTATAAACGTTTTCTCCGGCATCTACTTCAATTTCCTGAGTATATTGCTGATACCCAACAAACGAAGCTTGAATGGTATAGGTGCCACTCTCAACACCAGTGATGGTATATTCACCATTGGCGTCAGTAGAAGCACCTGTTTCCAGTTCTTGTATTACAACATTTACACCTGGCATTGTTTCTCCTGTTTCGGAATCAGTAACTGTTCCTGTTACTGTCCCATTTTGCGCTACTGAAGTAGCAGCAAAAAACAGCATAAACATTGCCATAGAAAGTAACTTTCTAAGCATAATTAGATATGTTTTATTATTGTTTTTATTTAACCATACCATCCCCTTGGAAACTATTACGCTATCTCGCAACCTGTCCCAATAGATGGAGTATTTAATTTATGTGCTTATTAACCACATAAAATCCTTGAATTGATTTCTTGCTTTCAAATAACTTAAAAGAGCAAATATTGCTATCTGCATTTAGCTAATACTAATCCTAATAATACTAAAATAATTTACATTGTCAATCGTTAAAAATAGTCTAAGTGGAGAATATGGTGGAATTGCTACAAAAAAATGGACAGTTAGCTAAGCCAGATCATGCAGCAAGTTCTTGTTGTTGGATTAAATAATCTTGCATTCCCGACGGCGTGCGATAGTCCAGCGTAGAATGCTGCGCCAGATCTCAATAAAGGTAAATATTACCCCCCCCCGAAGACTGTTATAATTACAATGTATAGGTTCAATTGGTAGTTTTGCTTTAAAGGTTTTAAAGCAGAACTCGGCTAGAGCATTATCCCAGCAAGTTGCCTTTGCGGCTCGAGCTTTTAGCAGGTCCAAATATTTACGTACCCTCCTCCCTCTCGGAGGGTCACCGAGAATACTTTCCTGAAAAGGAGGCCTATTTAGAAACTACTTCTCATCTTAAACTCACGTTTTTACCATCTCTCAAAAACAAATGACCCAACTTTTGATCCATTATCCCAGCCAGCCTTCCCGATCCAAACTTCGATATTGGATAGCTTCAGCAATATGATTCGATCGAATATTTTCCGACTGCTCAAGATCAGCAATGGTTCTGGATACTTTGAGAATACGATCATATGCACGGGCTGATAATCCCAGTGAAGTAATTGCTTTTTTAAGCATCTGCTTGCCAGCATCATCGAGCGTACATATTTTTCGCGACATTTTGGTATTCATCTGCGCATTACAATACACATCATCTATACCCATAAAGCGTTGGGTTTGTACTTCGCGTGCCCGAATTACCCTTTTTCTTATTTCACGCGACGGCTCTCCCTTTGATTTACTGGAAAGCTCATCATAACCCACTTTCTGCACATCAATATGAAGATCGATTCGATCAAGCATGGGACCACTTATTTTACTCAAATAACGCTGCATTTGTGCAGGAGAAGCACCCCCGGGATCCGCAGGATCATACCAATCACCGGTAGGTGACGGATTCATGGAAGCAACCAACATAATTCTACTGGGATAGCTTACGCTCATGCGCGCACGCGATATACTAACAGACCCATCTTCGAGCGGTTGCCGCATCACTTCAAGGGCACTTCGTTTGAATTCGGGCAGTTCATCCAAAAATAAAACGCCATTATGAGCCATAGAAATTTCGCCCGGCATGGGTATGCTACCCCCTCCGACAAGTGCAACGTCAGAAACTGTGTGATGCGGTGAGCGAAACGGGCGCTTTGTTACCAGCGCTTCGCCCGTTGGTAACAATCCCGCTACGGAATGTATTTTCGTTGTTTCCAAAGCTTCGTCAAGCGTTAGCGGGGGCAATACTGTGGGCAACCGTCGCGCCATCATCGTCTTTCCAGATCCCGGTGGGCCTACCATAATTACGTTATGCCCCCCGGCCGCGGAAACTTCCAATGCACGTTTAACATTTTCCTGTCCACGCACATCACTAAAATCCAGTATTTCTCCCTCCCCATTTTGCCTGAACATCTTTTTTACATCTACATTCAAAGACTGATACGAATCCATATCACGTAACCAACCCATTACCTCTGTTAAATGTTCAAACGCATATACATCAATCCCATCGACCACAGCCGCTTCAGGACCATTTGCTGCCGGAACGACCATATTTACTAATCCCTTGTCGCGAGCTTGAACGGCCATCGGCAAAACTCCTTTTACCGGACGTAATTTACCGTCGAGCGCCAATTCACCCAAAATTAATGTCTCCTCAAGTTTATCAGTTTTAATTTGTCCGGATACATTTAAGAGTGTTACAGCAATAGGCAGATCAAAAGCGCTCCCTTCTTTGGGCAGATCGGCCGGTGCCAGATTAACCGTAATACGTCCCTTTGGAAATTCTGCATTCGAATTCTTTAACGCCGCTTCAATACGATCGCTTGATTCACTTACAGCACGATCCGGCAATCCCACTAAAAAATACTTGGGCACACCGGTTGACATATTTGTCTCTACTTCGATTAGGCGGGCATCAACTCCAATGGTAGAAGCGCAATAAACACGTGATAACATAATATCTCCTGATGAATCATTTGCAATTATTTAACGTAGTAAGACCTTGAAGCAAATGATTCCTTACAAAAGGAGTTTATTTTTTCAGTAACCAGCATCAAATATTAAGATGAAAACTCATATTATGAATACTTCAAACTCCCGAAAAACATTTACGGAAGAAATACAAGGCACCGTCTCTGAAATTATCAGTCAAGTCAAAAAAATAATTAAGGAGGGCAACGCTCGGCGGGTTATCATCAAAAACTCGAAAGGCAAGGTTTTATTTCAGTCTCAGCTTACTGTTGGCGTTGGCGGGGCGGCTGTTTTGACAAGTATTGCCCCTGTAGTTTCGGCTATTGGGATGTTTGCCCTGTTTATGAACGATGTCAAAATTATTGTCGAACGCTATCCCGAGGATGAAACCGAAGAAGATAGTGATGAGTATGAGGTAGAAGCCGATTTTATCGAAATCCGGGACGAGGAAGAAACCGAAACATTCGATAAAAGTGAAGATTCGAAATCAGAAGAGAAGACAGATAAAACAGTAGGCAAAGACGACAGTGATCAGTAAACAGTTAACAACGTTTTGTGCTGTTATCCGAAAACTGATCACTGCTTGCAAAAAATTACTTCCAGTGCTCTTCGGCTACGGCTTCTTTGGAAACTTCCATTTCAGCCAGATAGCTTTCAGCATCGAGTGCGGCTTTACAGCCGGTACCTGCTGCCGTAACGGCCTGACGATATACCGCGTCCATTGCATCTCCCGAAGCAAATATGCCCGGCATATCTGTTCGTGTTGATTGACCTTTTGTTTTAATATATCCGACGTCATCCATTTCTAATACACCTTTAAACAGATCGGTATTAGGTTTATGACCGATGGCAATAAAGACTCCTGTTACATCATCAAGTGTGGTAATTTCCTGAGTCTCATTATTGATGACTTTTACCCCGTCAACGGCATCTTCGCCCAACACTTCTTCGAGCTCGGTATCCCACATAAACTCAATTTTATCATCATTAAATGCACGCTGCTGCATGGTCTTTGATGCGCGCAGCTCCTGGCGCCGATGAAGCACGGTAACTTTGCTGGCAAATTTCGTCAGGAATGTTGCTTCTTCCATTGCCGTATCGCCACCGCCTACAACAATTACATGTTGATCACGGAAGAAAGCACCATCACAAGTGGCGCAGGCAGAAACTCCTTTTCCGCGCATTTTTTGCTCGCTATCAAGTCCCAACCATTTTGCGGATGCACCGGTAGATATAATAATGGCCTTGGCTTTTATTTCTACCTCTTCATCAATGGTCATATTATAAGGACGCTCATCAAACTCAATATTCGTGACCATACCGTAACGCGTATCAGCGCCAAAACGCTGTGCCTGTTCTCGAAAATCCTGCATCATTTGCGGTCCCATGACACCTTCCGGATATCCGGGATAATTCTCAACATCGGTCGTCTGCATTAATTGTCCGCCGGGTTCTGGTCCTTCAAATACAATCGGATTCAAATCAGCACGCGCCGCATACAGCGCAGCCGTTAATCCTGCGGGACCACTTCCTACGATGACAACATCAAACGTTTTTCCTGCAATATCTTCCATGAATAATTTTATCTATTTCGCTTAATAATTTCATATAAAGGTACAAAAATAAGAGGTAAGAATTGAGTCGATATTTCTTATCTCCTTTATAGGATTCATCAATTAAAATTCTGCTCATTTACTTCGATGAGTTAATAAATCCAAATCTTACCCTGCAAGTTTGCACTGACTGAGACAAACCTTCAATATCTATTTTTCAATGGTTCTATTTTGAAAATCCCGTTTGCAATACTGTGACTTTTCAATAAGTTGTGCTTTAACCTTAAACTTTTCGGGTATCTACTGTGATTATAGCTATTCCAAAAGAAACAGCCGAGCGAGAGAAACGAGTGGCCCTTATCCCAGATACAATTTCAAAGCTTGTTGAAAATGGCCACGATGTTTGGGTTGAATCTGATGCCGGCAAGGCTTCCAGCTATTTAGATGAAGCCTACCAGTCGGCGGGCGCTGAAATTATTACCGATCGCGCCAAACTTTTTGGTGATTCCGATATCCTTATCAGTATCCAAACACCTTCGGAAGAAGATCTCGATCAAATGAAGGCCGAAAGCGTACTGATATGCTTTCTGTGGGCTCTTCAAAACGAAGAAACGGTTTCTTACTTACAAGAAAAGAATATTACGTCATTGGCAATGGATGCCATCCCGCGAATATCACGTGCCCAGAGTATGGATGCCCTTTCTTCGATGAGTTCTATCGCCGGATATAAATCGGCCCTGATCGCAGCCAACGAATTGGATCGCTATATGCCGATGATGATGACGGCAGCGGGCACGGTAGCTCCAGCCAAAGTTTTAGTACTTGGTGCCGGGGTTGCCGGTCTACAGGCCATTGCCACCGCCAAACGACTGGGTGCTAAAGTAGAAGCCTTTGACATTCGTCCCGCCGTTAAAGAACAAGTTGAAAGTCTGGGTGCTACTTTTGTAGAGGTGCCTGATTTGGATGAAGAATCGGAAACCGAGGGCGGCTATGCCAAAGAATTGGCTGAAGATGAGCAGGAACGACAGCGACAAGTTATTCACGAACACGCAAAAAAATCAGATATCATTGTTACTACGGCCCTTATTCCCGGAAAACCCGCTCCGCTTTTAGTAACTAAGGAGATGGTTGAGGATATGCATGCCGGGGCGGTTATTGTAGATCTGGCTGCCGAACAGGGCGGGAATTGTGAACTTACCGATCCGGGCGACACCGCCATTGCAAACGAAGTAAAAATTATTGGACCGCTAAATATCACCAGCCAGCTGGCCTATCACGCAAGCCAACTATATTCGAAAAACATGCTGTCATTATTGAACCATCTGATTCAAGACGGCAAACCAAAATTCGACTTTGAAGATGAAATCACGCTAAATACCACTATTACGCATCAGGGTGAAATAATCAGCCCTACGCTTAAAGAACAATAGAACACTGATCACACAGATGGCACTGATTTTCACAGATATTGAATTATTTTAGCAGTGGTGATCTGCCGGATCGGCGTCATCTGTGTTCTATAAAACATAATTATTATGTCCGGACTCATTTTTAACTTATTTATCTTCGTGCTGGCCTCTTTTATAGGCTTCGAGCTTATCTCAAAAGTTCCACCAACGCTGCACACTCCATTGATGTCAGGTGCCAACGCCATTTCGGGAATTACCATTTTGGGGGCGCTCATTGTTGCGGGACAGGTGGATCACCAAATCGCCCAGTATATCGGATTCGTTGCCATCGTATTTGCAACTATTAATGTCGTGGGCGGATTTATGGTAACCGACCGCATGCTGGAAATGTTCAAGAAAAAAGATAAGAAAAATGAGTGATTTTCTACCGCCATCTATCCAATCGATCCTACCTGATCTAATCCAGCTTGTCTATCTGGTAGCTACCGGCATTTTTATCGTTGGAATTAAACGACTCGGTTCACCTGCAACTGCTCGGTCGGGTAATCAGCTGGCAGCACTGGGTATGTTTATCGGTGTCATTGTCACCTTATTTGACCAGCAAATTATTACTTATGAATACATTATTGCGGGTATCGTAGTTGGAGCAGCTATTGGTGCTACGGCTGCCAAGAAAGTAGAAATGACCGCCATGCCCGAGATGGTTGCTATTTTTAATGGTTTCGGCGGCGGTGCATCAGCAGTGGTTGCCTGGGGCGAATTTTCGCGCTTCGAAGCTTCTGCGATCGCTACTCAGGATTTGGTAACCATTGGACTTAGTATCCTTATCGGTTCTATTACTTTTACCGGCAGCTTCATTGCTTTTGGAAAGCTCAAGGGTTTCATCAGCGGAAATCCCATTACCTTTCCTGGTCATAATATTTTTAACGGACTCTTAACCGTTGGTACCTTGGGACTGGTCGGTTGGCTCACCTATGACCCTACAAGTCAACTCACTTTCTGGCTCTTGTTTGGGATTGCACTCCTGCTTGGAATATTAACGGTAATCCCTATCGGCGGAGCAGATATGCCGGTCGTCATTTCACTGCTAAACTCGTACTCCGGTATTGCTGCTTCCATGGCCGGATTTGTAATTAATAATAATCTGCTCATTATCAGTGGTGCGCTGGTTGGAGCTGCGGGCCTCATCCTCACCAATATTATGTGCAAGGCCATGAATCGCACGCTCGGCAATGTGTTATTTGGTGCTTTCGGTGGAGATGGAGGTTCAACAAGTGGGCCGGCAGCAGATACTGACAAAACAGTCCGTGAAACAACACCCGATGATGTGGCCCTGCAATGTGCCTACTCAGATCGTGTCGTAATCGTGCCTGGCTACGGTTTGGCCGTTGCACAAGCACAGCACGTACTCAAAGAAGTCGCCGACAAACTTGAAAAACGAGGCGTAGAAGTGAAGTATGGTATCCATCCGGTAGCAGGTCGTATGCCCGGACACATGAATGTGCTTTTGGCAGAGGCTGATGTCCCTTACGATCAACTATATGATATGGAGCAAATCAATCCCGAATTTAAGTCAACGGATGTAGTGCTGATTATCGGGGCCAATGATGTGGTAAATCCTGTTGCTAAAACAGAATCTGGCAGCCCTATTTACGGTATGCCGATTATGGATGTGGATGAAGCTGATCGGACGATTGTCTTTAAACGAAGTCTAAGTCCCGGTTTTGCCGGCATTGATAATCCGCTTTTCTATAAAGAATCCAACCAAATGTTTTTTGGAGATGCTAAAGAGACACTTCAGCAGTTGAGTCAGGCTATAGCTGATGTTTAGTCAGGATGCAAGATACAGGTTTCTTGATGCAGATGGATGTTCAGGTCTTGTGATGCAAGTTGCAGGATACAAAACACAGAAGACTAGGATGCTTTTACTGGCAGTAAGATTAGATTTATACCAATCCATATAACTTAATGAGTAGAACTAGCAATAGAATTTATCTATCCGTTTTACTTACTTCCATTTTCTTTTTTGCAGCTAACTGCAGCAAAGACTACCATATTCCCCGAAATAATACTATCCCGGTTGACTCTCTTAAAACATATTCAGTAGATGAAGTAGATTCAAAACCTAAGCCGATAGGTGGCTATAAATATTTATTATCAAAAATGGAATATCCTCGGGAAGCCAGAGATAGAGGAATCAAAGGAAAAGTAGTTGTTAACTTTTTAGTTACCAAAGAGGGAAATGGAATTGGCCATTATATTGAATACTCCCCCCATCCAATGCTCTCAAAAGAGGCGCTCCACCTTGTTAGAGAAACAACATTCAATCCGGGAAAAATAGATTCCCAGCCTGTTAACACATGGTTTAGTCTGCCTTTTCACTTTAGGATGGCAAAAAAATCAGAACTACAGGACACATTTTGATAGAATAGCAGATAGGCTAAGCCAATCAAAATGAGTGTTTTCGGAAAATCACAAGAGCTTACCTATTCAAACTCCACACACCCTTCCGTAGGCTGATATACTGCGGCCGATTGTTGATAAACGAGTTTACTCCCCAAGTGTCCAACATATGCCAAAAATCCACATCCGGCGATAAGTAAAATTGCTAGACCGAGATGAAGAAATCTCTTCCCCAAAAATTCCAAATACCCTTTAACGGACAGCCACTCTACAATCACAAAAGTTGTAAAAAGGAATCCTACCGTATAGGCAAACCATTCATGATTTTCGACCACGGTAGGATCACAAAGTGAGCGGACAACCTCTGCGTCAGCCAACGATCCGGTGTAAACTGCAATCCACGCTCCTATAGAGCCAATAAACAGTAATAACCGTGCCGATGGACGCAAAAAATCATATCGCTTGTGCAGCCAAAGACTAACAATCCAAAACAGACTGCCAAATATCAACAACGCAATAGGAATATGAATAACAAACGGGTGGATCAGCTCCACCCGCCACATACTTAACGGATCCTGCATAGATAATACTAACGTTTATTCAAGAATCTCAACACGCAAAGGATCCAGCCGCTGACCCACTTTTTCGACCTCGACGCGCACTTTTTGTCCCGTTGCAAGGCTATCAAACGGAACCGAAGTTGTATCTTTGACTAACTCTGTTTCATCAATGAAGTAGAGCTCCAGTGTTTGCTCATCAGAAATATTTACATATATCTCCGATTCCTCTGCATTCACTTCCTGAATCGTTCCCTCGTAGGTGCCGCTATCCACAACATCTGTTGACTCTCCTCCACATGCTGCAACAAGCATTAGTACTATCGCTAAACTTCCCAGTTTTGAGATCAATGATTTCATAGTTTTTCTTATTGACTTAATGATGATTAAAATGCTCATTATAGCACGCTAAAGTTAAGGGCTTTGCACTCAGAAGCAAATGTTCATGGACAAAGCTCAAAACGATTTAATAATGTTTTAAATCTGCTCAATCCAAAGCCTAATTTTCCTCTTTATCCCGATCGTAATGCTGCATGGCCATCCAGAAGAAACCCGTCGCCAATATTCCACAACAAGTAAATACCAGCATCAGGGCTTTAGCCGCGCCGTAATCACCGGTAAATACGGTATCCATCAGCCAGCCGGTAAGAGGGGGGCCAATCCCAAATCCTACCACACTAATCACAAACAGATACAATCCGCTGGCCAACGCTCGCATGTTTGGCTTCACCAGGTACTGCAAAATGGCCGCTGCAATTCCGTTGTAGGATGAGGAGATCACATTCGCCAGTCCAATTAAGATTAGTGCCGTCATCGCCGATTCCGCAAACAACCCAAAATAATACAAGGGCAGACATCCCAAAGCTGCAATAATACCCGGCACAAACCGGTATGATGCCTCAAACTTTTTAGCAAGCCAGTCGGCCGCTTTTCCTGACGCCATCACGCTGAGTCCCGCAGCCATCATAAACCAGCCGTATTGCGGAACAAGCGAACCCGCGCCGTGGATATCGGAAAGAACAATCCCGATAAAACCCAAAATGGTATAACCGGTAAAAGCCATAAATGAAAATCCCAGAAAGTGGTACCGCACGGTCTTTTTTTGGATGATATATCGCACCACTTCGCCAAAACCCTGCTCGGTATCAAAACGCTTATTCCCCTTGGTTTGCAATATGCCCCGAGGGAATTCCCTAATTACAAACCACGCTACCGCCGCTATCAGCAAACCGGGCGCTCCCACAGCCATCAGAGAAGTACGCCAGTCATAAGCTTCGGCAATTCCCCCGCCAACCAAGAAGGACACCCCAATCCCTACAAAAATTCCTGCCGCATAAATGGAAAATACCGTCCCCCGCTGTTCGGGCTTAAAATAATCTGAAAGTAAGGAATACACCGCCGGACTTAAGGCCGATTCGCTGATCCCCACAAAAAAACGGGCGACAATTAAAAAGGTGAGGGAACTCGCAAAGCCACTGACAACGGTCATTAGACTCCACACTACCAAGCCGGCAATAATCATCAGCTTGCGGGAGTAGATGTCGGCCAATCGCCCCATCGGGATGCCACAAAGCGCATAAATAAAGGAAAAGGCGGTGCCGTAGAGAATGCCCACTTGAAAATTGCTGAGTGATAGCTCATCCTGAATGGCCGGCGCCAACACGGCAATGATTTGTCGGTCTACAAAACTGGAGATGTAGATGAGCGTAAGCAACCCCAACACAACCCAAGCATAGGGACTTGAAACTAATTTTTTGGCCTTATCTTTTGGTAGAGACATTCCGTTTCTTTTCATTTATTTAGTGAGGCCAAAGGTAGGGTAAAATAGTTGTTGATTTCCACCTTAAATAAAATTGGACTTACGCTACCCTCAGTTTTCTGGTCTATTTATAGTAATAGATCCTGAAAGAGATACTGAGACAAGCTCAGCACATCGTTCAGGATGACATCAAAAAAATAATTCAACACAGAATCATCACAAATGGCGAAAACCAAGCAGTACAACGATCTACCGAAACTCCCTGAAAAAACAGAGGAACAAAAAGCCCGCGCCAAGGAAATTCTGGATAAACTTTACGAGCACTATCCGAATCCCCATTGTGCGTTAGACTACCGCAACCCCTTTGAATTATTATGTGCAACCATTCTGAGCGCACAGTGTACCGACGTTCGTGTTAATAAGACGACCCCTGCCCTTTTTGAAGCTTATCCAACGCCTGAAGCAATGGCCGGGGCGCCCATTCAGGAATTGGAAGAGCTGGTTCGCTCCACCGGATTTTATCGCAATAAGGCCAAAGCACTTAAGCAATCATCTCAAGCTATCGTTGAAAAACATGATGGAGAAGTTCCTCAGAATATTGATGATCTACTGGAATTTTATGGCGTTGCCCGAAAAACGGCCAATGTAGTTCTGGGCAATGCTTTTGGGATTAATGTAGGCGTTGTTGTGGATACCCATGTACGTCGTTTTTCCAACCGGTATGGACTTACCGAACACGAAAAAAATACGGATAAAATTGAGCGTGACCTGATGGCACTATTTCCCAGGGAACACTGGACCAATCTTTCGCATTTGATGATTCACCATGGGCGAAATGCCTGCAAGTCGCGGATTTCCGAACCACCCGATCACCCACTTTGTAAAGGATATGGGGTTAACTGCGAATGCCAAGCGATGAGAAAAAACTGACCAATAATCTACATGTCATCCTGAATTTATTTCGGGATCTATCTAAAAAGATGCTGTAATGAGTTCAGCATGACACAAGTTTGTATAGATAATCTCATGAGTAACGAAAAGCTATTTAGTTCTAAAACTGAGCCAATTCCGGAATTACGGAGGGACTTGCAAGTCATTCCTATACAAGAAAACGGGAGTGCCCTACTCTACTTTCATGACCAACGGGAATATGCCACGCCCGACTTTGCTTTGAAACGCGAAGCGGGGCAGCTGATTTCGCTATTCGATGGACAAAAAAGCATCAATGACCTGACCCCTCATTTGGGAAAGGGTGTCAGCAAAGATGATCTGCTTCAATTTATCCAGCTATTGGATAAAAACCGGGTATTGGCTTCCAGGTACTTTGAGCAGCATGCCGAAACTGTTGAGGCTCAATATGAGAAATCAACAGTTCATCAATCCGTAACAGCCGGTGCCTCCTACCCTGCCAACCCCAATGAACTTAGAGAATATTTAGAGGACGCCTTCGCTAAAAATGCTAAAGGAAATGTCAAAACTGTCGATTCTGCCAAAGCTCTTTACGCACCGCATATCGATCCCCGCGTAGCACTGGACAGTTACATAAAAGCTTTTGCTCCCATTCGGGATTTAAAACCCAAGCGTGTCGTTATGCTGGCTACTTCGCATTACGCCGGACTCTATCCCAATTTGTATCAGAATGATCCTTTCATTCTGATAGACAAGGATTTTGAAATGCCATTGGGAACGATTCCCAGAGATCAAAAAGCTATTCAGGAATTACAACATACTGATTCTGACATGGGCATATCTTCTCATGATCGTGCCCACCGCATGGAGCACAGCCTTGAACTACACCTGTTATTTTTAAGCTATCTTTGGGATCACGAATACGAAATTGTGCCCTTCGTTACTCGCGGTCTGGATGACTTGTTATACATGGAAGATGGACATTTAGGTCAGCAGCTTGATAACTTTTCTTCATTTCTTAACAAAAAGTACGGTGACGATAAAGATACTTTTTTTCTCATCAGTGGCGATTTATCTCATATCGGCAAAAAGTTTGGGGATGATTCACCTGCTGCCACGATGTTTGATGATATAGAAGATTTTGACAATCAGTTTTTGGATTTCGGGTCTAACAATGACCGGGAATCCATGCTTTCGTTGATGAAAGATGAGTATGATCCCTATCGTGTTTGTGGGTTTCCACCGCTATATACTTTCTTGCAGACTATGCCCAATGTAGAAGGAGAAATTTTAAGCTACGATTTATGGGATGAACGTGACCGCGAGAGTGCCGTAACTTTCGGTTCAATTTTATACAGATAGAACAAAGCTGTCATCTCGAACGTGAGTGAGAAATCTATGTTTTTACCCCTGCAAAACAAGGATTTCTCACTTCACTACCTTCTGCTCGAAATGACAGAAATCCTTCGCTTATCTACTTATCCAGGATTTCCATCTTTTCGGCAAAGTAGGAGGTAAAATCACGCATATCTTCGGCCATCCCTTCTTCTTCGGTGGCATTTTCCAGCGTATCAGCCATAGTTACCAGCGTCTGATGAAAGAAGATTTTCATTTCATCTTTGGTCATTTCTTTTGTCCACAAGTCCAGGCGCAGAGTATCCTGTTTTTTAGGATCCCACATTGATAGAAACATTGCTTTACAGTTGGCAATACCTTCGCCCTCTTTATCGGTAGCATTCCAGTCGATCTTTTCGGGCACATTATTATCATCAAGTTCTACGGTTATGCTAATTTCTTTCTTGTTGTCAGACATAATATTAATTCATTAAAATTTTGACTTAAAATATTCAAAACTTCTCATTTTTTTAAAAAGTTCAACAACGAATTTGACCTCTTTTGTTCATCAATCACGCATATACTAGTGAAGCATTTGGGGTTACAGAATTAAACATCATCAGGAAAATTTTCTATCAATGCTAAACACGACTTCTGTAATAAATTCTATTCCTCAAATCGATGTATCAATAGTTTTAAATATTCTAAACTCAAAACACAACTATTATGAAGTTATCCAAACATCTGGAGAAGCGTTTTTCAATACATAAATTACTAACAGCAGTCTTTCTTATCCCTTTTTTCTTCTTTGGATGTTCCCCCAGTGCACAGTTACTAAATGATATACCCGTTCATTCAGCAGAAATAGAAGTACTGGACCAAAACAATGAACCAATTGAAGGGGCGCAGGTTGAAGCCTCGAATGGACGCAAATCCACTACCAATTCAAATGGTGTGGCTACTATACGTTTTGGGAGTGTGGGCCTTTACACCGTAAGCGTAATGGCTGATAATTATATGCCCTCAAACTTTACGCTTACCATGCCATCTGCCAATAATGAAACCTTTACCCGTCATTTATCGCAGCAGGTTAGTTACACGGGGATGAGCGGAATGACCTTTGGCTCGGCCAATATGTATCCCATGATATTCAACTACCTGTTCAGCAGCTTCGGTTATGGTCTTGAGTTGGACTCCTATGAAGAATCAGAGATGACAAAATGGAAAATTATAACTGAAGGTGGTGGTCTCATCATGAAAAAGGCTTTTCTAAAAGAGTTGGACAACGGTAAACAATGGTGGCAAGTCGCTCTCCTGGAAAATGAGTCCGAAGTCCCCCAATACATTGCCGAGATATTGTTTTCTGAAAATCGAAAATCTATACTTCGATACCGGGAACAGGTTGCAGATGGAGAAATACAAGAGAAGCCGGTTTCCGAAGGCTGGTACAGTCAACCGACACAACTCACGCAAGAATCGATTAAAGGCGCTCAGTAAAAAACCAATGTTTCTGTAGAAACACAAGCCGGAACTTTTGAGACAGACTTGCTGAACTTTGGAATCACCGGAGGAACATCACTTAAAATATGGCGTGCCGGTAAAGATATTCCGGGCGGTGTTGTTAAATACGAAGCAGCAAGAGAGGGAGAAGTTTTGTACGGGAGTCAACTGATTTCGTACGGAAGTGATGCCGAATCACTGCTTAATAGCTTTTAACTTAAAATAAAAAGGCCTCATCCATCGCAAGATGAATGAGGCCAAAATTACTTACAGACTAAACACTGCATTAGTAGCGATAGTGATCAGGCTTATACGGTCCCTCTTTGGGAACGTCAATATATTCAGCCTGCTCGTCAGAAAGCTCCTCAAGTTCAACCCCAATTTTCTTGAGGTGCAGACGCGCTACTTTCTCGTCCAGATCTTTTGGAAGTACGCTTACTTCCAAGTTAAAATCTTCCGGACGATTCCAAAGTGCAATCTGTGCCAGCGTCTGGTTGGTAAAGCTATTTGACATCACAAAAGAAGGATGTCCTGTTGCATTACCTAAGTTCATCAGACGACCTTCGGAAAGGAGAATAATCTCTTTCCCATTGTCATCAAGTTTAAAGAGATCAACCTGCGGCTTAATATTATCGCGCTCAGAGTTTTCTTTGAGCCAGGTCACATCAATCTCGTTATCAAAGTGACCGATATTACCAACAATCGTCTTATCCTTCATATTCTTGAAGTGACGTGCTGTAATGATATCCTTATTACCGGTTGCGGTAACTACAATATCAGCTTCTTTAACGGCATCGTCCATCTTCATCACTTCGTACCCTTCCATTGCAGCTTGAAGTGCACAGATAGGATCAATTTCCGTAACAATTACACGAGCACCGGCTCCGCGCAACGAAGCGGCAGAACCTTTTCCTACATCTCCGTATCCGGCAACAACTGCAACCTTTCCGGCCAGCATAATATCGGTAGCACGTTTAACCGCATCCACACAAGACTCTCGGCAACCGTACTTATTATCAAACTTCGATTTTGTTACCGAGTCGTTAACGTTGATTGCAGGAGCACCGAGGGTTCCGTTTTTCGCCATCTTGTAGAGACGATTTACACCCGTGGTGGTCTCCTCAGAAATTCCGTTGATGCCGTCAAGCAGCTCGGGATAATCTTCATGCACCAGCTTGGTAAGATCTCCGCCGTCGTCCAAAATCATATTGAGCGGCTCACCGTCTTCAAAGAACAGGGTTTGCTCGATGCACCACCAAAATTCTTCTTCGTTCATTCCCTTCCAGGCATAAACCGGAATACCTCGTTCTGCCATTGCAGCAGCGGCGTGATCCTGTGTTGAAAAAATATTGCAGGAAGACCACTGTACTTCAGCTCCCAACTCAACAAGTGTTTCCATTAATACTGCAGTTTGTACCGTCATATGCAGGCAGCCCGCAATGCGTGCGCCTTTCAACGGCTGTTCATCTGCATATTCTTCGCGGAGCGCCATTAAGCCGGGCATCTCCGCCTCAGCTAAACGTATCTCTTTTCGGCCAAAATCAGCCAGTCCAATGTCCTTAACTTTGTAAGGAAGTTTCTCTTTTACCTTCTGTGCCATGAATTTTATTGCTTAATTTCCGTTTTGTGAAAGTTTCTAAAAATACAAGATTTACCGATGTTACTCAACAACGGCAAATAAAAATACATTCCTTCATAATATCACTTTTTATTTATGCTGGTCGATGATCTTTTTTAGCTTCTTGTAATCTCCCTGTGGTCCGGATGTTCCCATCGATTTTTCTATAAAATTTCCTTCAGCATCTACGTAAACCTTGTATGGAATACCCTGCACGCCCAACTTTCGATGCAGGTTATTAGAGTCCATGAGATATTCAAATGTATAATCATTCTTTTGCGCGAAAGCTTCAGCATCTTCTTTTGTATCCGTAAATCCAGGGGTAACTGCAAGCACTACAAAACTGTCAGAATATTCTTCCTGAACTTTCTGCATAGTTGGAAAACTTGCCAGACAGGGTTTGCACCAGGTTTCCCAAAAATCAATTAGTACCACCTTGCCTTTAAATTCAGATAATGCAACCTCATTTCCATCCAAATCAGTGAATGTCGCTTGCTCTATATACCCGGCATCGGTTGAGGGAGCAGATGATTGTTGCTCAGTTTGTTGTTCTTGCTGAGGTTTATCCGATGAGCTGCATCCCAAGAGCATCCCAAATAATACCAAGGCGACTATATAATATCTGTTGCTGATCATCATATTTCTAAAAGATTAATGGGTTAAAAAAACTATTTGAAATCCTATTCCTCATATATTGATTGTAACGAACGCAATATAAAATAAATTCCTGGCAATTAGTTCCCCAATAATCTATCACAGCATAACTGTTTTTCACATACTCAAACCAACGGTTCATCACAAAATACTTCAGCCTAAGTTCAGTTTGGAATAAATTAATTGCTCAATCAATCATCTCCAACACTGTTAACTTTTAGTAGAATAAAGTAATTAGTGCTTGCTTATTAAGTTATCATTTCGAATAATGAGGTTTATTCACAATCCCTTGTATTATAAACTCACTCCTTAATCATTAACTCTATCTATCATGATTAAAAAAGTTACCAAGTACCTTCTGGTAATTGTGTTCCTGCTTCTCTCAAAAAGTGCAGTGGCGCAATTTACTGTTGAAGGAACCGTAATCGATGCTCAAAATGGACAAGCCCTTGTTGGCGTAAATATATACGACCCGGGCTCCGAACGAGGAACAACAACAAATACGGATGGCGAATTTACTCTGGAGATACCAGAACAATCAGCAACTCTTCGCATTACGTATGTCGGATATAATCAAAAAAATGTTGAGGTTAGTGCCAATGACAACGATATAACTATTGAGCTACAAAAAAGTGTAGCAAACTTAGATGAAGTTGTCGTAACTGGTCTTGCGTCATCAGTTCAGCGTTCAAACCTTGCTAATGCCGTTTCAACGGTTGACTCTGAGGAGCTAACGGGTACGGTAGCATCACCCACCGTCGATAATGCCCTGTCGGGTAAAATTGCTGGTGTTAATATCCGAAGCAATTCTGGTGCACCCGGTGGTGGTTTTAATGTACAGTTACGAGGGGTTAGTACCTTAGGTACCGGATCATCGCAACCATTGTACATTATCGATGGAGTATATGTCAATAATTCGACCATCAGTAATGGGCGATTTCGAGCAACCGGCGCTACGAGTGCCGGCGAAGATAACGGCGGCAACCGTCTGGCGGATTTAAATCCCGATGACATCGAAAGTATTGAGGTTCTTAAAGGGCCATCAGCCGCTGCCATTTACGGGCAACGAGCCAATGCGGGGGTAGTAATCATTACCACCAAACGAGGTAGTGCAGGATCCACGGAGGTCACCGTTGAACAAAATACTGGATTTTCAAGTGCTCTGAATCTCTTGGGCGTTGCCTCATGGAGTGAAAGTAAAATTCAAAATCGTTATTCTGATCCTGCAGTAGCCGCCACAGAGGTTCAGAAATACCAGCAAGCTGTAGCAAACGGCAATATCCATGACTATGAAGAAGAATTATATGGGAATAAGGGGTTGCTATCTGAAACGAACATAAGTGTTTCAGGCGGTGATTCTGAAACTCAATTCTATATCTCAGGTGGATACCACGCTGAGGAAGGTATTATTGAGGGAACCAAATTTAACAGAGGTACTATTCGTGCGAATCTCGATCACAGTTTGTCGGATGCAATTCAAATATCATCGAGTTCAAATTTCGTGAAAACAGATAACAACCGAGGCTTCACCGGCAACCAAAATGGTACCGGAGGTTCACTGGGATATGCATTGTCCTACACACCAACCTATGCTCAGCTATTTCCTAACGAGGATGGAGAGTATCCTTCGAACCCTTACTTTGCTGACAACCCGCTTTCGGTACGAGACAATGCAGAAAATGTCGAGGATATCACCCGCTTTATACAATCGATTGATGTTAATGCCGACCTGTATCGCGGAGGGGGATCTGCCCTGTCATTAAACTTATCAGGTGGATTTGACTATCTGAATTACAATAGTAAGATATACTTTCCCACCTTTATGCAGAGCCAACAGGCAGCAGCTAATCCCGGTGATGTTATTCGCACAAAAGAGGATAACCTGAATACCAACCTGCAGGCTGTACTGGTTTATAACCAAGACCTTGAAAACGTTAGTCTGAATACCCAGGTTGGCTTTTCTAGATATGACCAAACCCAAGGTCGCCAACAACTCCGCGGGCGTGGTCTCGTAACGGGACAAGACAATATCAATCAAGCGCAAGTCCAATCAGTGGTCACTCAAGCTGAGCAAGAAGTGACAGAAATTGGCTGGTTCGGACAGCAAGAAGTAAACTGGGACGATAAGTTGATTGGTACTGTTGGACTTCGAATGGACCGCTCGTCACTAAACTTTGAACAAGACGAGTATTACTTTTTCCCAAAAGCTTCGTTGGCAGCTAACCTGACCAACTTTGACTTTTTCAACATGGACAAAGTCAATCAACTTAAGCTTCGAGTTGCTTATGGCGAAACAGGTGGAGTCCCCAATTTCGGTGACACCTTTCGGTCATTAAACGGTTCAAATATTGGAAGTAACTTAGGTTTGACGGTTTCTACACGTGAAATCGATCCCAACCTGAGACCGGAAAGTGCCCAAGAGATTGAATTTGGTGCTGATATTGGAGTTCTGGAAAACCGTGTAACGCTTTCTGCAACCTATTATGACAAAACGGTTGAAGATCTTATTCTTGATCTTCCCACAGCAACATCTACCGGTGTAACAGCGATTGCCACGAATGCGGCAACACTTAAAAACAATGGTATTGAGCTTGGGCTTAATGCAACACCAGTCCAATCCTCCAATTTCTCTTGGAATACTAATATTCTGTTCTGGAAAAATGACTCGGAAATTACCAACCTGGAAATTCCATCATTTGTAACAGGCGGATTTGGTGTGACACTGGGTAATTATCTTATCCAAGAAGGATTTTCACCGACAGCTATTGTTGGTATCCCGGCCACCCCTAATGAAGAAGCGCTATACACGGAATACGGAAACGCACAACCCGACTTTCAAATGTCTTTTGGCAATACCATTTCCTTCCTCAAGGGCTTCAAGTTTAACTTTCTTTTCCACTGGAGTGAAGGCAACTACAATGTTAATCTCCTAAACTTCTTGACAGACGGCGGCGGAACATCTCCCGATTATAATCAAAATCCGGATCGTCTCTCTCAGCTTCCGCCCGAAGCCTATGTCCAGGAAGCCAGCTATGTTAAACTTAGAGAAATTGGCTTGCACTACTCAGTACCTCCCAGCTTTATCCAAAGTACATTTGGATCTGCTGTACGAGGCATTCGGTTAGGTGCATCCGCCAGCAACGTATGGATGTGGACGCCCTACAACGGTTATGATCCTGAAGTATCAACCTTTGGTACGCAGTCGATCAACCAGTCCGTTTCTGTAGCTCCTTATCCTACATCCCGAAAGGTAATGTTTAACATCAAGCTTGATCTTTAATCAAAAAGAAATTTTCCAGACTATTATGAAAACATCCAAATTAACTAGTGTTTTACTTATTGTACTGATGCTGGGATTTCTGGGATGCGATTTAGTTGATCCAAATCGTATCAACGACCCAAATAATCCCTCAGTTAGCGAAGTATTAAATAATGCGAATCAGGACCAGCTCCAGAATATCCTTTCTGGCTTAGAGGTGCGCCATCGAAGTAGCGCAGCCGGGGCCATGGACTTTATTGGAAGCCTGGGACGAGAAGTTTATCCAATGTATGCCTCCGATCCACGCTTTATGGGGCAGTGGTTGGGTTTATCAGAAGGTGCCGACGCTGAAACAGACCCTAGCTTTTATTCTAATGCTCAAGTATGGACTGTTCCCTATCTGGCAGTAAAGCAAGCGAATGTACTGATTCAATCGGTCAATAATACCGACCAAATCAGCGAACAGCAGAAGAATGGATACCTTGGTGTAGCAAAAACATTCAAGGCGTTCCAGTATTTGATTCCATTGGTTACACAATCAGAATCAAACGGCATACGCATTGATGTTGATGACCCTCTTAATCCCGGGCCATTTGAGTCCTATGACGAAGCTCTGACTCAAATCCGTGATCTCTTGGATGAAGCACAGACAAACCTACAAAATGCAGGAACGGGCTTTAACTTCGAGCTCACCTCGGGACTGTCTGAATTCAATACTCCTTCAACATTTATCAATCTGAATCGGGCAATTGATGCACGAGCAGCTATCTATGATGAAGATTGGGGGGGGGGCTATTCAATCCCTACAAGATGCTCAGCCCTTCTTTGAACTGGCACAGGGTGAGGGCGTCATGAATAAGGGAGCCGAGTTTGTTTATACCGGTCCCCCAGACGCATTTAATCCCTACTTCTATCCCGAAAATGCTGAAACAAATCAGATCGTGATGGTTCACCCATCAATGATCGACGATGCAGAAGCGGGGGATGAACGGGTGGACAATAAATTCTTCCAACGAAACACTCCCGTAACTGTTGGAGGAAAGTCGGCCATTTACCAAGACGATCGGTTTGAAGCAAACACCGATCCCTTCCCTTGGCTGCGAAATGAGGAGCTTATTCTTATCTGGGCCGAAGCACATGCTCAGCGTAATAATGATCCTTCTGATCTCGTAGAAGCTGTCGATGCCATTAATTTTGTGCGCAACACCTGGGGGCTGCCTGACTTTGCCAGCACCAATCAAAGCGATATCATCGACCAAGTACTATTTGAACGACGGTACTCGCTTTGGGGTGAATTTGGTCACCGTTGGATTGATGCCAAACGTTATGACTTTAACGACAGTCAATACCCCGCACTTTCAATTCCCGCCGACGGAGGTGTGATCTATGGATACATAGCACGACCTCTCAGCGAAATTAACTGGGAAGAATTTAACAACTAATATTAAAATCCTTAATTGTCTTCCAGGCCATTCCGAATTCTTTCGGAATGGCTTTTTTTATTTATCCCTACCCTTCGTTTTTGTATTTTAGGCGACTAATTTTAGGGATGAACAAACTTTAGCTCATGGCAACATACGATTTTATCATAGTAGGAGCCGGTATCGTCGGGCTTTCAACAGCTTATAAAATTTCCGAATCCTATCCCGATTTAGATATCCTTGTACTGGAAAAAGAAGAAGACGTTGCTGCTCACCAGACCGGAAATAACTCCGGAGTTATCCATTCGGGTATCTACTACAAACCCAACAGCTATCGTGCCAAAAATTGCGTGGACGGTCGCCACCAGCTCGTGGATTTTTGTGAGCAATATGATGTTGATTATGAAATCTGTGGCAAAGTCATCGTCGCCACCGACGAAGATGATATTCCCCGATTGGACAACATTTTTGAAACGGGACAAATCAATGAAATTGAAGGTATTCAAAAAATTGATCAGCAGGAAGTTACCGAAATAGAACCTTATGTAACCAATAGTGTAAAAGGCATTCACGTGCCCTGTTCGGGTATTGTAGACTATGTAAGTGTTTGTCAAAAACTGCGAACGCTCATTGAACAAAACGGCAATAGTGTTGCGTGCGGACAGGAAGTTAACAAGATCGATCAGAACAAAAGTGGACTAACCGTAAATACAACGACCGATACTTTCCATGTGAAATATCTGATTAATTGTGCCGGCTTGTACAGTGATCACGTTGCTGAATCAGCAGGCGTGCAACCGGATATCCAAATTGTACCTTTCCGGGGAGAGTACTACGAGCTGAAGCCCGAGATTAAGCATTTTGTCAACGGATTGATCTATCCCATGCCCAACCCGGCGTTCCCGTTTCTGGGCGTCCATTTCACCAAGATGGTCCGTGGTGCAGTTGAATGTGGACCCAACGCCGTTTTTGCATTCAAGCGCGAAGGATACGATAAACTGTCTTTTGATATGGAGGAAACAATTGAAACGCTCAACTTTCCAGGATTCTATAATCTGGCCACAAAGTACTGGAAAATGGGATTGGATGAGTGGTACCGGTCGTTTTCAAAAAGAGCTTTTGTAAAAGATCTTCAAAAACTAATTCCATCTATTCGTACCGAACATCTCAAACCCTCTCCCTCGGGCGTACGAGCAATGGCCCTAAAGCCCAACGGTGAAATTCTGGATGATTTTCAGTTTGAGGTTACCGATCGCGAAATCCATGTCCTGAATGCCCCGAGTCCCGCTGCAACAGCCGGCCTTGCCATCGGCGATGAGATTCTGAAACGCGCCGAAAACACCTTTATGTAACCATCAAAGTATTCCGGATAGGTGGAGCTATTTTTTTGCAAAGGCATCTAAATATTGGTATATCTTTCTCCTATGGATATATCTGCTCAAGCCTCCATTCCCAACATTCATACCGACGACCAAACCCGCCGCCTGTATGCCAACGACGCTTCCAGTTATGAAGAATTGCCCGAAGGCGTAGCTTTTCCGGAATCGCAACATGATATTACCAAACTTGTGCAGTGGGCTCGTAAAAACGGCAAGAGTATTACCGCTCGGGGGGCGGGAACCAGCCTGGCAGGACAAACAACCAGCGGTGGCATTGTCATGGATGTGGGTCGTAATATGAACCGGATCATCGAGATCAATGAAAGTGAGCAGTTTGCACAGGTACAGCCGGGGGTCATTCGCGATACCTTAAACCGAGAAGCGGACAAATATGATTTGCTTTTTGGTCCCGATACGGCCACTACAAATCGCTGCATGATCGGCGGGATGATCGGCAACAACTCCTGTGGAATTTTTTCTATCAAACATAAAACAACGCGGGAACATATTCTTGAGATCGATGCTGTTTTGAGCGATGGATCCCGGGCTATCTTTAAGCCCCTTACCGAAACCGAACTTGCTGCAAAGATGGAGCTCGATACGCTCGAGGGACACATCTATAAAGAAATAGTTACGCTTGTTCGCGAACACCGTAATGAGATTTTAGAAAACTATCCCCATCCCGAAATTATTCGCCGTAACACCGGTTATGCCCTCGATCGTCTATGCGAAATGCAGCCATTCAACCCTCAGGGTAGAAAATTCAATATGGCTGAATTGCTTTGTGGCAGTGAGGGCACTTTGGCCATGACCGCATCAGCAAAACTAAACCTCGTGCCTCGTGATTCTGAATCCATCATTTTAGCGCCCCATTTTTCAACCATTCGAAATGCCCTTGAAGCCACGGTCGAAATTGTGAAGGAAGATCCCGCCGCCGTTGAATTGGTTGATGATATTATCCTCAATGCAACAAAAAGTAATATCGAACAGCGTGAAAACCGCTTCTTTTTGGATGGGGACCCCAAAGCGATTTTGATTGTGCAGTTTGACGGTGATGATGCTGAGAAGCTTCGCCAAAAAGCTGAAAAGCTTTCCAAAAAATTACAGAAGATGGAAATCAGCGATGCTACCCCCATCATCACAGATGATGATAAAATTGAGCGCGTTTGGAACTTGCGTAAAGCAGGCTTGGGACTATTAATGGGACTTGGCTCGGAGGGTCGGACTCCTACTTTTTGTGAAGATACAGCTGTGCGCGTTCCTGATCTGCCCGACTATATTGATGACTTCCAAAAGATATTGGACAAACACGAAACTGACTGCGTGTTTTATGCCCACGCCTCGGTTGGAGAGCTGCACTTGCGTCCGGTGATCAACCTCCAAAAGCCGGAAGAGATTGAAAAGATGAAATCAATGGCGGGCCAAATTGCCGATCTCGTGCGCAGCTATCGCGGATCGTTATCCGGTGAACATGGCGATGGACGTGCACGCGCCCCGTATATCGAAAAAGTACTTGGTTCTGGAATGATGCCGCTGCTCAAAAAAGTGAAGCAGATCTGGGATCCTGGACACATTTTTAATCCCGGCAAAATCACCGATCCCAAACCGATGGAGCAGGATCTTCGGTATTCTCCATCTTATCAGAAGCCCAACGTAGATACCCACTTTAACTGGCGCAAGGAGGAGAGTTTTGCTGATGCGGTAGAGCTTTGCAACGGGGCGGGTGTTTGTCGAAAACTGTCAGAAAGTGGCGGTACAATGTGTCCCAGCTATATGGCTACCAAAGAGGAAAAGGATTCGACCCGTGGAAGGGCAAATCTGTTTCGGCAGCTCTTTTCAGGCAAGCAGAAAGAGGCTTTTCAATCCGAGGAACTGAAGGATGCCCTGGATCTATGTCTAAGCTGCAAAGCCTGTAAAAGTGAATGTCCCGCCAATGTGGATATGGCAAAAATGAAAGCCGAATTCATGCAGGGATGGCATGAGGAATACGGGATATCGCTGGGCGAACGATTCTTTGGCCAGGCGGCCAAACTCTACCCTCTGGCTTCTTTGTTTCCAAGACTTTCAAACTGGATGATACGTCAGCCCGTTACTAAGGAGTTACTACAACAGTTTTTGGGGATCGACAAGCGCCGTGATTTGCCTACATTTGCAAAGGAAACTTTTATGGATTGGTGGAATAACCACAGAACCCGTTCGATGGCACATTCAGCCAGTGGACGAAAAGTCCTGCTGCTCATCGATATTTTTACTAATTATCACGAGCCGGAAATAGGAAAAGCAGCCGTTCAGTTTTTAGAAAACCAAGGTTATGGGGTCATTGTCCCCAATTTTCATGAGGTGGGACGTCCACAAATATCCAAAGGGATGCTTAGCAGTGCTAAAGAAATCCTGGATACTAATTTACCCAAACTGTCTATCTTCGCCGATCAGGGAATACCTATTATCGGCCTCGAACCCTCGGAGATTTCGACTCTTCGTGATGAATACCTCGACTTGTGTGACGAAGACCAGGTTCACTCAGCACAAAAAGTAGCTGATAGCAGCTATACCTTTGAGGAGTTTGCCGCTGATATTCTGGCAGACTCTTCTGTATCCCCAAAAAATAAAAAAGTATTTGTACACGGACATTGCCACGCCAAATCACTCATTGGCAATTCAGCTATCCGCAAAACACTGGAAGGTGCCGGCTACGAGATTGAAGTTGGCGATACCGGCTGCTGTGGAATGGCGGGCAGCTTTGGGTATGAAGCCGATCACTACCAGGTATCGATGAATATTGGAAAACAACGTTTGTTCCCTGCCCTCCAAGATCTCCCAGATGAAACTCTCGTTTGTGCCCCGGGATTTTCGTGCCGTCATCAGATTAACGATGGCGTTGGAGTAGAGGCCTTTCATCCCGCCCAGCTGCTCGCTGAAGAATTGGGCTGAGAAAAATTTCATTCCAGAGGCAACCCTCATAACAAAACTGCTGTATAGGTAAGAAACGACCTTCAGCAATCTAATCACAATTATGGGGAATTTATTATGCTAATAAGTAATCATCGTAATGTACTTTTAACTGTTATAGTATCATTATTTTTGGTTGTCGCAGGATGCGGCGATTCAAGTACTGATCCCGGAGACGGAAATGACGATAATAACAATAATAATCAAACGGCAAACTTTTCGAGTGGATCCATTGCACCCGGCGGAACCTTTAGCTACACCTTTGAGGAAGAAGAAACGGTTGATTATTACTGCACAATCCATGCACCGAATATGACGGGTCAAATTACCGTGACGAGTAATGCGGAAGCGGTTGATCGAGACACTGTTTCGATGGAAAACAACCAATTTGTACCCGAAAACCTTGAGGTAGCACCCAGCACCGAGGTGATATGGGTTAACAACCAAGATCACGATCATGATATACAAACGGGTACTCCTTCATCGAATGGAAATGACGACCCGAACTATTGATTTGAGTTGAGGACAAAACATGACTCCAAACTAAGCTCATTTACATCTGCAGGCTTCTATTCTCCCGCTTCCCTTGCTTTGAGGTTGGGTGCGCAAGCATCCAACCTCTTTTTTATGTCTATTATTTTTTGGTAGGATACCCAGCTTCCGTCCAGGATCGAAATCCGCCGGCCAGTGATTGTACGTTTTGATACCCCATTTTCTGCAAACTATCAGCCGCCAGGGCCGAGCGATAGCCGCCCCCGCAATACAGTACAATTTCTTTATCCGTATCGGGATACTCTTCCTCAATATCACGCTCCAAAATTCCGCGACCGAGATATTCGGCCCCCGCAATTCGCGCATTTTGGCATTCATCCTGTTCGCGAACATCTAATAAGACAAAATCCTCATCAGACTTCTGTTTTAGACGTACTTCTTCGGGATCTATTTCCTCAATTCGATTTTTAGCATCGTCGACAAGCGTTACAAAACGATCAGAGTGATGTTTCCCCATAAATACTCTTTATGCAGTGATTTTTTGGAATTAAACAAGCTGATTCCACTAATTACACTTTCAAACAATCTAATATCCGTAACGAACAGCAACTTAATTTTTAAAGGTATTCTTGTTAATCAATTCCTGAGCACTTTCGAGGGCCGCTTCCGTTATATCTTCGCCGCTCATCAGCGTTGCCACTTCGGTTACATGCTCATTTTCATCCAATGGAATAATGCGCGATACCGTTCGCCCCTCCTGTTCCACTTTCTGCACTTTATAGTGTTTATGGGCCTGACTGGCAATCTGCGGCTGATGGGTAATCGCAATAATCTGGCATCGCTCTGACAGGCGTCGCATGGTTCGTCCCACTTTCTCAGAAATTTCGCCGCTGATTCCGGTATCAATTTCGTCAAAGATCATTACCGGCAGGCTCTGCTCTCTGGCTATGATAGATTTGAGTGCCAGCATTACCCGGCTGATTTCTCCACCGGAGGCAATCTTCGCCAGCGGTTTCGGTTCTTCGCCTTTATTGGTGGAAATGTATAATCGTATCTCATCGCAACCGTGTTCGGTACACTCCACCGGCTGACCGTCAACTGTGATCCATCCCTGCGATTCCGAGGTCACCATCCAATCAACGCGTACCTCAAAATTTGCGTGCGGGATTCCCAGCTTGCTCAACTCATCCTCAATCTGTTTGGAGAGCTGCTCTCCCACTTTCACACGAACCTCATGCAATTCTTTTGCTTTCTCAGCCAACACATCAGCCTGATCATTAATCTGCTTCTCCAGCTTCTCAATCTCAAGATCAAAATTTTCTGCCAGACTCAATTCTTTTTTGATCTCATGCAGATATTCAATCAGCTCTGGAATGCTGCGATGATATTTTTTCTGCAGGCTATTCAACTGATTCTGACGCTTGCGCAACTTCTCCAACCGGCTGGAATTGAACTCAATCTTACTGCGGTACCGTTCGGCAAACTGCACCGTCTCCCGAATACTGATACGCGCTGACGAAATCTCCTCTAAGTAGCTTTCAAACTCCGGCTCAATACGGGCGATATCCTCGAGGTGCAGTTTAATCTGGTTCAGCAATTCCATCACATTTATTTCATTGTGATCGCCCATTTCCACAATTGCTCCTGCTTTTTGATCAAGCTCCTCGGCATTATCCAGCAGATGTATTTCCTCTTCAAGCTGTTCTTCTTCCTCCGGATCGAGCTCTGCATCTTCAAGCTCTTCAACCTGGAATTGATACAGCTCAACTTTTTCCTGTAGCTCGGCTTCTCTTTTTTTCAAGCTGTGTAATTCCTTGCGAAGGTCCACCATCTCTTGATACGATTTTCCGTAGGCTTTTAATGCCGGCTGTACTTCAGCAAAACCGTCGATAACACCGCGGTGATTTTCTTCCCTAAGCAACATCTGGTGATCGTGTTGACCATGTAAATCCACCAGGTAATTTCCCACCTGTCGCAATACTGAAATATTTACCGGCGTGTCGTTGATAAATCCCCGGCTGCCCGACGAACGTATCTCCCGTCTGAGTATAAGCTCCGGACGTTTCTCGACAGCATTTTCTTCGAGCAGTTGATTGACCTCTTCGTATTCTCCTACTTCAATGATCGCTTCGGCAATGGCTTTACTGGCCCCCTGGCGGATCACTTCCGTATCGGCACGTTCACCTAAAATCATATTCAGGGCCCCAACAATAATTGATTTACCCGCCCCGGTTTGACCGGTAAGAATATTGAGCCCTTCCTGAAAGGAGACTTCCAGCTCATCGATCAATGCAAAATCTTTGATATATAAGGATTGTATCATAGCCGTCGGTATTTAATTAGGTCCTAAAAGTACAAAAAATTGTACACGGATTAACGTCATTATTAATCTAATACAACCCTCTGTATCTCCCTTTTCTAAGGTAGAATATTCTGCAGCTGAAAATTAAGTCAGCCATTATTCAATTTTAATCCCTTTCTTCAAACTTCTTAACCCATCCCTTAATACTAAAGAGTACATTAAACATATCATTCTTTACTTCTGAATCATCGAAACGAATGACAGTTAACCCCAATTTCTCAAGCCAAGATTGTCTCTCCAAATCCTTAGTTAGTTTATGACTGTGAGTTTCGCCGTCAATCTCTATTATTAATTTCAATTTACTGCAATAAAAATCTACTATATAATTTCCAATCGGCTTTTGCCGCATAAATTGGTATCCATACACTTGTCGTTTCTTTAACTTATCCCATAGCAACACTTCTGCTAATGTACTATTGTTCCTTAAATTTCGGGAGAGCTGTTTTAGCTTCGGATTGTGATAAATTTTCATAGTTCTCTCATTTTTTTATAGGAGGGTTTCTCCATAACCCTCAATGAATTTAAAGAACAAAAAAATCCCCCTTTTAAAAGGGGGAACTCAAGGGGGTTGTTCATTGGTCTATAAAACTAAAATAAAAAAGGCCCCCGTTTTAGCGGGAGCCTAATTTGTTTGTAGCCTCAAGGTATCTATCTTAATGAACAGTCACTAGTAAGACCCCTAAGGAAGGCAATCCTTACAAAATAATTTCAGGAATTTTGTAATTTTTTAGGCAATCAATATAAATCTTCATTTAAACGATCTGATGTCCAATAATAACAGCAACCAATTTCAAGAATATCATCTGGAAGTTCCGGAAGAAAAAACCTCGGGCACTCGTTTAGATAAATATCTGGCGTCGAAAATTGAAGATACCTCGCGGACAAAAATCCAGGAAGCCATAAAGGAAGGATACATAACCGTTAACGGAAAAGAAGAAAAAGCATCCTATCCCGTGGAAGCTGGTGATGTTTTGGATGTCCGCATCCCCATCCCAAAACCGCCCGAAGCAAAACCCGAAGAGATGCCGCTGGATATTGTCTATGAGGATGATGATTTACTGCTCGTTAACAAAAGTGCCAATATGGTGGTTCATCCCGCGAAGGGAAACTGGACCGGTACCCTCGTTAATGGACTCATGTGGCATACTGATGAGCTATCGGAACCGGAGGAAGACACCGTTCGACCCGGTATTGTCCACCGGCTAGATAAAGATACGAGCGGGCTTCTTGTTGTCGCCAAAAACGATAAGACGCATCGCATCCTCAGCGAATATTTTCGAACCAAAGATATTGAACGTACTTACTGGGCCATTGTATGGGGCACGCCGGATGACGATCAAGGCACAATCACCGGTGCCATCGGACGGGATCCTCATAACAGAAAAAGGATGGCCGTGGTCCCTGAAGACAAAGGCAAAAATGCCACTACCCATTACAAGGTTCTTGAGTATTTTGACCATCTGACTCTGCTCGAACTAAAACTGGAAACCGGCCGAACACACCAAATTCGTGTACATCTTGCCGATAACAACCTGTGGGTTTTTGGGGATCAAAAATACGGCGGAGATTCGGTACGATACGGTCCCAACACCGGAAGTCGAAAACAGATGTTCCAAAACCTTTTCGCCTCACTTCAACGACAGTGTTTGCATGCTAAAACACTGGGATTTGAACATCCCTCCACGGGAGAAATGGTTGAATTTGATTCCGATCTGCCGGGAGATTTTCAACAAGTCTTGGGGATGCTTCGACAAAATTGTAAGCCCACACATATTTATTAAGTATTTAGCTCGCAAGATTAAATAGTCAATAATGTTCCTCAAAGTAGATCCTGAAATAAATTCAGGATAACATGTGGGTTTTACAAAGGCTCCTCTCCATATAAAAAAGCCTGTTACCTCACTAAGAGATAACAGGCTTTCGGAGATATTTACTACGAACCATTTATTATTATTAACTCTCGATATCAAAGCTCGCTTGTAATACTGCTTCAATTCTTGAAACAGACTCTTCTAAATGAGCCTGGGTATAATCGTTGAAATCATACGTTGGCGGTGCAAGACGAGCCTCTAACTGATTTTGCAACATTTGAAGCTGTTGTCGTGCTATTGAACGAGCATCCGCAGGCATGTCATCCGGAGCATCGGTTATCAGCTTCACCATTCGGTTCAGATGATTACGCTGTAAGTCCCGGCGATTAGTTTCAATATTTTGTCCGGGTGATGTAAGCACTTCTGACCAGATCGATTCCGTCAAAGCACTCATCAGTTCGGGTATGGTTACCGTATTTTCGGCACCGAATTTAACTTCGGTATCCCGGATGCGCGACAATCGTATCGGATCTAACAACTGCTCCAGCAATGAGCTCTGAATGCCTAACAGGGTTCCGTGCAGCGGATAGTCTACACGTCCGCCGTAGGTTGAACTATTGCCCCAGTGACTCCACCGATTAGCACCCATTTTCTGGAAGATATCTTGCGGCAATGTCATCGCATCCGCCGCAAAAGCATAATTCACGATCATATCCAGTGCTTCCTTTTGTTCCTTATAATCCACCGGCTCAAACGGCATGCGTCCATCGGGATCACCTACATGGTCACGATACTGATGCTGTCCTCCAATATATTTTACGGCCGGCGTTAACACACGAGCGTACTGATAGAGATAACTTTGAAAAAGATCCGTCGCTTTAAAATATGGAGCATTGTCCTCCAATTTGATATCACTGATCTTGGGAATAAGTCCCTGTAATAATTGAGCACGTTCTTTTCCCCAGGCCAGCGGATCAGCACCCAAATCAAATATGTTTACATGTGGATCTACTGCTCCAACTCCAAAGGCATCGCCATCGGTTCCATAGGCGTGACCGGGTTGTGCAGCCTGACGTGCTATCTGCTTGGCTTTTTCATCATCAGACGTATATCCGTAGGAAATGACCCACCGATCATACGATCCTACTCCCGGATTATAGTAATAGGAGTCCTCTGATTTATCTTCGGGATGAAGGTTAATGGAAGGATATTCCATGGCCGAGCTAAAGACCCCTTTCTCTTCTCCCCACTCCTTATCATAGAGTTTGTCAAGAGGCGTATCTATTGATGAGCGGAAGTTGTGCCGAAGTCCCAAAGTATGACCTACCTCGTGCATAGTCACCCATTTCAAGGCCTGATCCACAAATTCTTTTGGCACCGAATCACCTGCTTTAATTTCTCCGTTTGCCAATAAGAAACTGTGAACTAAATCAAACTGAGCATTCATTTCGCTGTAAAAGGATTTTGTTTTTACTCCCTGACTCATCAGGGTCAATTCTTTATCGCTCACATTAAAAACCTCATCAATTGCAGAGCGCGGCTCAACCAAGTTACGGTAAGCATCCTTGTCTCCCAGCAACATACTTGCTTCAAAAAGGATATCTGCGTCCAGAATTTCTCCCGTTCGAGGATCTACCACCGAAGGACCTATGGCACCATAATAAGGCTGGTCGGAAGTACTCCAGCGAAGAGTCGGATAGCGAATATCTTCTGCCATTACGCTATCGGGCAACAACTTTGCCTGTACTGCATCTTTAAATCCTGCATCCTCAAATGCATCAGACCAAGCCTCAATACCGTCCATCATCGCATCACGATATTTTTCAGGTACTGTATGATCGATATAATAAGTGATCGGCTTTTGTGGGGTGCACAGTTCCCCTTCAGCCACTTCTTCTTCACACTCAAGTCGCCAGCGATTTACATACCGTTTGAAAAAGTCGTCGGATTCTTTCGAAAAATCCTTGTGAACGGTCATAAAATAACCTGCTCGATCGTCGGCCATACGCGGCTCCATAGGCTCTTCAGGCAGCTTCACCATCGTATAGAACAGCGATAATGGAATATATCGACCATCAGCTACCGTTCGGGGAGCATTATCCTCAGCATTATTAAATGTAAGTTTAGCCTGAATATTTACGTTCTCGGGAAAGGCTTGTACCTTTTCGAGATGGGACCGGTTTTTATCAAAAGACACCCGACCCGGTCGTCCATTTTCACCCACGGCATATTTCAAGCGTTGGGAAATATTCGACAAATCGCCTACGAACCAGTCGTATACATTAACCAGCATTTTCGAACTGTCGGCATTAAAAGCTTCCACTTTAGCCGTTTCCAGAACAGAGGTTCCATACGCAAGATTAAGTGCTTTTTCCAGCGCTTCATTTCCTCCGGCCGTATACCGGTGAGGGTGCTGGACCAACATCACTTTGCCTTCGTGCTTTTCAAGGGATACAACCATCCCCTCAAAAACAGATAGCATTCTTCCGCCGTAAAGTCCGGCTGCTCCAATACCGCGAGCAAGCTCAAAATTCATAAGGAACTGCTTGTCCAATTGATCTTTATCAACTGACAGATAGAGCTTATCATCCTTTTGATAAAAGTCGAAATAGCCTTCGTACTTGTCAGTATCTTTGGTCAGTTCCTCATACTTATTTTCCTGCTGAGCATCTTTTTTCTTTTTATCCACTGCCTGCTCTGTCGTAGAACATGCAGTAAATATCAATCCGATACACAGTAGCATCAGAAATGAGTGTTTCATAGCATTATATTTTATATGGTAGGTTAGAATGTGAATTATTTAATAATAGTTTAATCAGAATTGCCTTACGGTGGGAAATGAAAAATGTTTTAATATGTTAAGATTATTTAGAAAATTCTTGTTACAAAAGAGTTGAAATGGAATAAATATAGGCGTATCTTTGGCCTCTTATTGAACTGCGCCTGTAGCTCAACTGGATAGAGCACCTGATTACGGATCAGGAGGTTAGGGGTTCGAATCCTCTCAGGCGTACTCTACTAAAGCTGTAAGTTATTGAACTACAATAACTTACAGCTTTTTTAATTAACGCCTGTCTAACATATGTCCAACATTATTTTCATCGCATTTCTTCCTACTTCCTTTAGTTGCAGATCTTTCAAAAAGTTATTCTTAGTTTGACCCCTGCAGTAAAATCAGTAGACTGCCTTACTTCTTCTTTTTAACATCCCTTTAGAAATATTATGAGGGTAGCCCAAGATTGTGCTCATATCTTCCTGTCAGCGTTTTTAGTACCACATGTGCCCACTAACCAACTTTTTGTCTCAATGGTGTAAAGGAAGTTCATACTTGATTAAACTCACTATCGTGATATGATAAGGTAATTAGTCATTGTATCAGGAAGAACCCTCTTACTTCGCAGACAATCTTATCTAATGCTCTCCATGACTTGCTTTCGTGCCCATTCCAAGGCTAGTGGAGCAAGTGGCTGAAGGCGAACCCCACGCCAACTGCCCTTACTGAGCTTAGGTCCAAACTCTTCCAATGGAATTTCATGAAAACTGAACTGCACATCTGAAACTTCCGCAATCAGTAGGTCATCTTGTTTTGCAATATTAACTCCTGGAATCGGATCTGAAAGCAACTGACGCGCAACCTCTGCTATTCGACCTTTGTATGAATAATGTCGCTTATCCAGCTTAATCTTATCGTACTTTCCATTCCTTGCACGATTAATTGCTGTATTTAGTAAATTTGCACAGGCAAAAAAGTAAGCTGCCTCTCGAACGTTCGACACATCTAGATCCAAGGCAGCCCTCGCCTCACGAAGCTCGCAAAGTTTAATCGGCACGGGATCATCTGGCTTTTTAGGTGGGACTGTCAGTAATCGATGCATGTCCTCCTCATCCCGGGGTTGAGTAGGGGTCAACCAGTTAAGCAAGAAACGAAATTGTCTGAGGAATTTCCCTGCTGAATCTCCTAAATTTTGAAGAGCAGCCGGTAAACTAATTACATTGGCCACTTTACCATCGTATCTGTGGTGCTGGCTAAAGTTTGGTAGACAGTACACTACGGTTAACTGATCACATTGATGCTCATTAAGGAGTGCCAAACGATGGGCAAACTCTTCAGATGTGGCGCACATGACCCAATGATTACGATCGTCTGCCAGCAGAGGTCTTGTATAGGTCGGCCAGCTATTTGGCTGTCCAAGTTTCCTTGGGGTTCCTTTTATCGTATTGAAGGTCTTGTGAAGGGAGAGCTCTGGGTAAGCTTTCTCAAGGGCGTATGATGTAAGTGATCTATGTAATAGGGAAAACACTGGTAGTGAACGCTCTGCAACTACATTTTTGAATTCGCCTCTCATGAAGCTTTTCACCAATTTTGCACTGGGATCTACTCCAACCGCATATAGAGTTATAAGAACCCCCTTTGCTGAGCAAACCAGCTCAAAGTCATTACGCCACGACCGTACATACCAATCTTGACCCTCATCGAATGGTTCAGTAACAACAGAGAATGTAAAAACGTATCGTTCATCATGGCTTCGCTCTATTTTCTTCAATGTAATACGATAAGTGGCATCAGTACCCTCCATAACTTGGACCTCTCCTATTTTTTCTTTGGAAAAATCAATCTCAGAGAGAATTTCCCAAGGATACAATTCGCGGAACCAACGGTCCTTATGCTCCGCTGAGTGCGTTTCAAGCCATCGCTGAAAAGATATATCCGTCACACGCATGCTGATACCACAATTATATGGTGTTTATAGCTATGTAATTGCAGAAAACTCTGACTGATAATTTTGTACATGTGAGGTTTGACTACTAAGCTTTCTAACTAGCTCGTGATTGGTAAAGATACACCTAGAAATCAATAACAAAGTAAATTATTATTAATCTTAATATATTCCATTTTCTCTTTTCCCAAAGAAATTTGAGAAGAAACCTTCGGTCTCATAATTGCTAAATTCATTTCCAGTAACAACTCCGCGATCTAAGAACATATTTCTATGCTCACAAGCTGTTTCTGGAATTAGGGCACAATTATGACATGCAGAGAGGTTCAATGATTCCGGTCCCTGACCTTCGATTTCACTACAGACTGGATCTGCAGAGCACCATCCCGATTTATCAAGAGCACTTTTCAAGATAGGTTCAAACTTACCAGCTTCGCCCATGCTAACTAGCCCTCCCATCGAACCATCCGAATCACCTGAGGCTGTATATATCAAAACCCCAGCCATTTCCTCATTTTCTTCATCGTTAACATATAGTCGTTCTCTTAATGCAGCAGTACTATATCCACAGTGATAAACCAATTCATTAATTAATAGATGCGATAATGTATGTATCATTACAAACCGAGGAGTTAATAACTCTCCTCCATCGTAAAAGAATGAATCAATATAATTCTTGTTCATTAATTCAATTCTCTCTTGTACCTTCTGATCTTGTTCCCAAGAAATAAGCTTTTCTTTTTTCACCCTCAGAAAAATTCCCTCTCCGGTAAATTCGGTGGCTGGAACCCATCTGAAATTGGGATTTTTCCAAAGTTGTTTTCGTCTGTGAGTAGAATTAACATTTTCATTCCCACTGGGATATTTCCTGTCAAATCCGGTAATAACCCTAGTCTCAATTAGTTTCTTGACGAGCTTAATTTCTTCAAAGTATTGATTAACCAGTTTATTGTAATCACCCAAATCAGTATTCTCCACTATTATCTCATCAGTACGTGGAGCTTGTTTTAAAACTTCATACTCATAATACCTGTATGCATGTTCTTCTGGATCTGGCTCGTCCGAAGATCCTGGTTCCTCATCAAGATCCTTGAACTGTTCTACAGCTGTATCAATATCATCTTGTGATATAGCAGAGAAACTCTCTGCTTTTTCAGGATAATATTCATCAATAATTTCCTTAAGCATTTCCTCAGACACTTCATTACCATACTTAATCTGAGTTTTTAAGGCTTTCATATCCTTCAATACTTCCAGTATTTCATCTGTTTTGGAATAATCGAATGGCATCAAAAGAGAACTTTTAATACTCGGGAAGTATACATTAGAAGCATTTAAAAGGCTTGTATTGATTGGTCTGTCACACTCTTCCTCATTTTTACTTCCTGTCCAAGGCTTACATCCTGAGCAAGCTCTGTTTAGCTTATCACTTAACACAGTTTTATCATGATTTTCTTTTGTTCTAGTGGTTCCGGCCAAAGTAGTCTCATCGCCACATTTACATTTAATCTTTATTGTAGCAAGATTTCCGCCCCCACCTGACTGATACTTAAGGTTTCCCTCTCCTTCCTGTTGACAAAGCTTCACGCCCTGATCATTCATTTCACATTCTTTATCCGTATTTTCAATCCATTCCTGCCATGGGAAATCGTTAATATGGCCATTATCGCAAATGACAATAAATCGAACCTGCTGCCATATACTGTAATATTTTTTTTCCAAACCGCATCCGGGACATTTGCTTGTTGGGTCAACTGTTGTGAGGTTAAATTTTTTTAAAGTGCCACATCGCTGACAAATATGCCAAGTAGGAAACCTAAATGCTGGTATTCTAATTCCAGCATTCATAGTATTTGTATATCGGCCACTTCTAAACTTTTCTCGATAGTCAGGCGGAAATCTATAGTGATCTATGCCTAGTGATTTTATAAGTCTTTTATCTCTTCGTGACTTATATTCTTCTATGTCGGAATTTTTGCCTGAAACATCATCATACCAGTAATCAAGGGTAGATATGATATTTGAGACACCATCTTTATTGGTGACAATTGCACCAACTCCAAATGGTGTAATAAGCTGTGCTCTTCTAACAGGAGTTTCATCTCTATCCATAAAATATGTTAGGTTTATTTACTCTTTGGAGATAAATACAAACGACATTCTTGATCAACATTTCTCATTGAGTTAGGTACAGATTCAGAAATGTCTTTCCATTCATCCTTAATATAACTACCGGCTGCATAGATTAAACCAGGCTCATTAGCTGTTGAACTCCATTCAATTCTATCAGATGATTTCCAGTTTTCTTGGTAATCTTCAAATTTTTCCACAAGTGTTTCAACATTATCAGGATTTACAATTTTTGCCCTTTCAATTAGAATATTTTTCAACTCACAGAGTAGCTCTTCTGGGTAAGGGGATGGACTGTCTTTACCATTTTGTCTCACATACGCAACCATTACACCAAATAGAGCCTTATCCAGTACTTGCGGAGAAAAAGGAGTAACACTTGTCGGCTCCACTTGGGTATGAATTTTTTCATGATATGCCCGAAACTTTTCAAAATGCGATCTATCTCTTGGCTTACTTGGTGAGTAGAGTGTAACCACCAATCCAGGTTTCTCGAGAGGACGCCGTCCCACTCTACCTGAAACCTGTATATACTGTGAACTTGTTTTAGGTTGCCCTACGATTCCTAAAACTCCAAGTCTGTCAACATCAACTCCAACCTCAATAATATTTGAAGCAAGACATACATCTATAGGATAATTTCCTTCACCCTTACTATCCTTAATAGTTCCTAAATGATCCAAGGCTTCATAAACTTCTTTAGAACTTGCTCTACCTGTTAATTCTAAAACATTCCACAAATCTCTCTTGTCTTTCCAGTCAAGATCACGTTTGCTTCTAATGTTTTTCAGGTGTTCTGGTATATCAGATTTAAAGAGAGTATAAGCTCCACCCAGTTCACGAAGACTATTATAAAATAACAAAAGAGTCCACCATGGATCCTTGTACTTATCCTTTTTCAAAAAGTTTGGTGCTTGCACCAATGCGGAAAAAGCTCTTACCTGAGCAGTTTGCATTGAACCTAAGGAGGGAGCATGGATGCCTACATACTTTTTCCCCATTACCACTTCTCCCGACTCTTCATCCTTCAAATATCTGGCAAAAAATGCATCCCCCATTTCTAGTTCTGGATGTGGAAATAATGAACTTTCTTCTCTTGCAAACAGCTTTTTTATTTGTTCCTTGTACCGTCGTATGGTAGCTGTTGAACAAACAATTTTGGGTTTTTTTCCGGACTCACTGGTACAAAGAGTATCAATCAGAGATTCATAAAGACCAACCATCGAACCCAGTGGACCTGAGATGAGATGCAATTCATCCTGAATTATTAGTTGAGGTGGTTGAATCTCATCATCTCCAAATAAGTTTTTAGATTCAGGAACCCATGCAAGTCTAGCAAACTTGTCAACTGTACCTATTAAAAAGGTTGGACGTTTATCATATATCTCCTCATCAATGGTGTACACATCAAGTTGATCATTGAACAAACAATTATGATCGGGACAGGATAGTTTGACACTATTTCCTTCCTGATCATAGCCAAGCACTGGATAAGAGTCATTAAACTTCCTGTCTAGGGGCCCCATCTTAGCTCCGCACCAAGGACATTCCGTTAACAGAAAAGGATTTTCCTGAGCGTTTGGTCCTCTTTCATTTAATTTACTTAGTGCTTTTCTAGCCTGATATCGATTATTATTTGTTGTAGAACCTCCAACCCAGATACCTATAGAAAATGGAGACTTGTTATTCTCTACCTCCTCACGATACACATAATTCATGGCACAAATTAATCTCGTAGCTCGTTGAAACTGCTGGGCAGTCAACAACCTAAGGGTATACCTCATTATAACATTAACTCCCTGATCCTCGGGATCTTTCAAAATCCTGTAAAACATAGAAACAGCAGCTAGCCCCAAATAGGCTTCAGTCTTACCTCCACCAGTTGGAAACCAAATCAGCTCAACGTTATCATGAAAAGGGTCATCTTCAAACAAAGTCGACTCTAAAGACATTAGGATGAAGGCAATTTGAAACGGTCGCCATTTACCCATGCCCTTTCCAGGGTTTTCTGGGTCCAAATCAGGAAACTCTCCAAATTGTAGACGGCCATCATCTAAAGATGGTTTCCTCATACTTCTTGGTATCTGTTGCATTAGAATAGAATAGTTAGCCAGACGGAATGCCCGAGCTACTGTCTCATTCTTTTCCAGCAAGTCAATGCCACTTCTCATTCTCTCGATAGACTCTGTACACTTTCTAAGATTATATTCTGCAGCCTTTTTGAACTCAGATATTTGATCAAGCCTGCCTTCCTTATTTGAGATCCATTTTTCATACTCATTTACAAGCCTTCGCAAATGACTAATTGAACTATTTCTATCCCCAATTTCAGCTAATTCAGCCATCTCAATTTCAATCTTCTTCCCCTCCAAGTTTTCCACATTGGGAGTGTAAATAGGCTCTTCATATTCAGGTAGGTGAGTGCCCTTAACTATAGATCCTTGCTCATTAGTTTCCCAATCCGCGGCACATCCATGTCCAACTGCCAGTGTTGGCTTATCTTGAAAGAGAAGCTGTAAAGACTGATCTTCCAAATTGTCATTAAAAGATTGAGTTTCAGGATATGGTAATAGTAGGTCAGACCTATCAATGCCAATCTCCAATTTACTTTGAAATAAGATACTCTCTACTGTATTACTATTAGATTGTTTTTCATTAACTAATGCAGTAGTGCAAATAAGCTTATCTTCTCCAAATGACCTAAACCTCAAATATAAACGTAAATCTAAGTCCCCTAACCCTTCTTTACTGATGTAGTCAGGCTTCACTTCAAAAGAATCTCCCTTCCCCTTAATATCTGAGTAATCAATTTCCCATTCTATATAGACAGGTTCACGAAGCCACCAAGTGTAATTTTTCTTACCTGTGGGATAATCTTCGTTTCTAACCTTCTTACTCTTATACCTGCCACCAGTGGCTTTAATTTTAATTTTTAGCTTTTCATCCTTTTTGATCAAAAAGCTAACAGCCATACTACTTTGCTGGAAAGCATTTACCGTTGAAATATCAAAATCATAATCATCTGCCTCAGCAGATCCTATTTTCTTGGTCTTAAATTCACTATTAGTTTGGCCATCAGAAGACGAGATTGCAACTGTATCACGTTCTTCATCTGCATCCATGCTAACCTCAGTCTTTAGGGGATATAACAAACCTACCCCGTATTCATCAGTTGGATAAGAATGTAGTATTTCCTCTCCGTTATTCTCCTGAACCCAAGGTTTGAATATTTCTTTGTATGGTAGTGAAACCTCTTGAGAAACATCTATACTTTTTGAATTATCCAAACTTGAAGGGCCACGCATCTCTTCCTTCAATGTTTCTAATATTACTTTATCACGGTAAAGCTTATGAGGTCTTTCCATCTGTATTCTTTATATTATTTTCTAATTCTTGATTTGTAGACAATACGTACAAATTATCCCTTGCTCTGCTACAGCCAACATAGAAAAGATTCTGATCCTCTGGATTCTCTAAATCATTCGGACTTCGAAGTATCACAGAATCCGCCTCCAACCCTTTAAACGACTGGACAGTACCTACAAATATTTTTTTATTATTAGGATCAAATATGTCATTCCTTGTAGGTATACCCTCTGTCTCCATAACATCTATTACCCTACTCAAAAAAATATCATCATAAACACTAAGAATAGCTATTCGCTGATCCTCATTGCTTTTCCATAACTTCCTTGATATTTGTTCTGTCAAACTAACCTGCTGTGAAATCGAATTACAAAACAGCATTTCTGCACCTTTTGCACCATGTACATTTGGCCTAAGATATTCACTGTAGCCTGGGCTTAAATCAACATGTTTTTCATAGAAATCACCAACAGACTGTATATTTCTACAATTCTTATAAAGAACATATTTGGCAGGTTTGGTTTCTAAGTACTTTTCAAATTGTTGAAGACTTATAAAATATCTTTTCTTTCGATTGAAATTAAATATTGACTGATTACTAAAGTCTCCAAAAATCAACCAATTTCCCTTTTTGAGACCATCTTTAAGTAAATCATCAAAAACATCTAGCCATAACGGTTTTAATAAATCTTGAGCTTCATCAATAATCAACAAATCATAACTATTCCTATTTTCCTTCAACAATTCTGATTCCAAGATTGTATTCGGAAGAATTAACTCCCAGTATTTATCACCTTTTTCATCTTCTCTCTCAAGAGTAGTGCCATCGTTTAACTTTGTCAAAAGCTTATCGATATTATATACATCGATATCATTCAAACCCTCAGTCTCAACTCTTAGCCAATCACAAAGTCGCGAGTTAAAACACGTAAGAAGGACTTTCTGATTAGCATTCGCCGCTCGTTTTGCTGCTTCTATCGCAAGAAATGTTTTCCCCGTGCCAGCCGATCCCTTAAACAGTACGCGAGGATTTTCACGCATCTGATCCAAAGCCTCAAATTGTTCCTGAGTAAATTTTTTGAGATTCGATTCCTTATTTTGCCATTGAGATTGAATCGGATTGGAAACCTCAAACTCTGGTCTAAGTATATTTAATACTTTCTTTACCCTTTCCTCATTGAAATCATATGTCTTGTCTCTTTTTGTTTTTTTATTGACATGTTGAACTGCTGAATTCAAACTATGGCTTATCGACCTATAGAAATTTTTACAACCATCCTTATCAATAACCTGCCATTCATGCCACTCGATTGAGTCATATATAAACTTGCACCTTGGGAATACTACAATATGGTACCATGGTATATTTCCAAACTCACTTTGTTTACTAACTAAATACTTAAAAAGTGACAAGCTATTATTTTCTACTTGCTCAAACGGATTTTTATCTTGTTTTCCATTAAAAAACCATTGACCCTGCTTGCATGATATATTACCATGAGATTTTATCTCAGCACATAGTATACCCTTATGAGGAACCAAGGCTACAAAATCTATTTCCCCTGCTATTGTTTTTACGTGCTCAGCTACATGAAGTGAATGTAGAATCACCCAGTTATTAAAGCGCTCATCAAACTCAAACTTTTTAAATACCACCTTCTCTCCAGGAGGTGCTGAATCAGGAATTGAGGGTGGAAGTAGTTTCATCTGTCAATCAAATATATTGGAAAACTTTATGTGTCAATGATCTTTCTACTTCCCCAAACTCATGACATGAGGTTATTGGATATAAGGTCATTTTAGTTTTGTCATCACCTCTCAAATAAACTTCAATTGGCTCTATTGCTTCTTCCAAAGATATCCCACCTTTATTGAGCTCATGTTCAATTTCTTCTTTTAGCATATCTGTAATTTTAAAACCAATCTTTTTATGGCATTTCTTAATCACCTTTGCCGAAGTTGCAACCTTATCAAAATCATCTTTCATATGAACGAGATCTAATATGGCTTTTAAATCTTTATCCTCACTGGGGCGAATCATATCATATGAGGCCCAATTGCTAACATTATAACTCCTCGCGTTAACAGCATCACGATCTCTAAGCTCTGAAACCACCCAGTTCATACCCCACCGATCAACCTTTTCAGACAATAGCTTTTTCCAGCGCTTTTGATGTTCTACCGATCTTGTATATTCCTTACCGTACTTTTTTTCAGAAAGTTTTTTCTTAATCTCATCAGATGAAAAGCCTCTGTCTAGATACCACATTCCACTTTTCAAAACCCTTGTTTGAACAGAAATTAAGTCATAATTACCATTTTGTTTAGCAAGTACGGAAAGTTCATAATCAGGTGTAAAAGGCACAAAAACAGCATACTTATCCTCAAATAAAGTAAGTATTGATGAATTTATTTTACCTTCTTTCCTGTCGTATTTATCCAGCTCACTCAATCGTGATTCAATTAAATCACGGTCAATAGTCTCATCGATACTTGAATCTAACTCTACCTCTTTATCCCGAATCTTTCTATTATCAATAAGTTTTGGCTTTGCTCCTTTTAAACTTGGTACATCTGAGAATAGCTCCTTGATTTCGAAATTGGTAAAATCCCAATCATACATCATAAAAAATAATCGCTCTGTAGGTGGAAAAGAAGTAATGTTTTCATACCATTCGGGTTTACCACATAATATTATTGCGTCATAGATTTTGTCGTATTCAAATAGTTCGTTTGATCTCAAATCGGCATTTATTCCATGGCCTCTTAAAATACTCGCAATACTTTTGTGATGAGATTCCCTACTATGGACTATACAAATCGATCGATATTTATTTTTTATCTTTTGAACTTTCTCAAGAAAAGGATGGACTTCAAGGCAGTAAATGTCATCTAGAACTTGTTTTAATCTATCTAACCTATTTTCTTCGTAGTCAGTTAAGTTAGCAAAAAGAGTATTAGTCCTATCTTCCAATCCATCAAAATCCCTTGCCGGTATCAACTCTGTTCTGCCAAGGAAAAGTACATTTTTACATAACTGATAGAATCTCCTCCCAACATCTGTTAAATTGCTCACCTTGAAATTTCTAGAATTATGTATCTCGTCTGCAAGTCTTTTATAATCATTCTGTTCTACAGAAATCCTTTTAAATTTTAAATTATTGAGATTCTTATAAGTAGTGTCTATAACCTCTCTTATGGGCATAATTTTCTACCTTATTTAAAACCTGTTATCTCTACTCCGTTTGGAATAGGAAGCTTGCTTAATACTTCTAAGTTTATATCTGAGGAACTAGTCATTCGGTCGGTTGCATATTTGTTTACAGCATCTCTTTTATGACCATCATTTGCATCAACTAAAACTATTTTAAGTTCAGCATTAGTTAAGCTTTCTCCTTTCATATAAGCCCTTCCACTATCAAACAAAATGATGTCTTGTTTATAATTATCATTGCTCCTTTTCAAACTTGTATCTGAAACTATGTATTCATCTACATGATTACCTCCCTGAACTCCAGTTACTCCCATTAGATCAATATATCGTCCAGAAATATCATCGGAAGTACTTATTTCCTCCTCAAAATCCTCCCTTATTTCTTTTTGAGTACCCCATATTTCCAGTTTTAAAGGATCGATGGAGTTTAGATACTCCATGTGATTTAAATTGTAAAAAGACTCAACAAATTGCTTCGTATCTTCATTGAAGTCTCTGAATTGCACATCGTCGGGACTCCCCAAATGAATCTTTAGAATATTTTTTCCCTTACAACCAATATCATATCCATCCTTCCTAAAAAGCTTAAATCCATCACGTGTATACTTTAGCGTTCCTTCCTGTCTCTTATTTCTAAAAATATAACTTGCATGTATCCCATCTCTTGACTCCTTAAGCTTCTTTTTTAAAAACCGTTCATGTTCTTCAACTTTTCTTTCAAATTCAGTTCGGATTTTTTTGTAGAAAAAACCAATTGTTATTAGTGGAGCTATCCCTTTCCCATAAGGGAGATAAATAAAAATAAGGCTATTGGAAAACCTTTTATCAGCTAGCTTTGCTCCCAGACGATAGAAATAATCTCTCCAGTCAGGCAAAAAATCGCTGTCTGAGTATTTTATTTTAGTTAAATCCATTTTACTACATACTAATAAGGCTGGATCTATCCTCTTTGTAACCGGTGCCAACCAATTAGGTTTAATTATTACTGTTTAAATTTCAATACATCATACAAAATATGGACTAAACTGTCAGATCTTGTCACCACTTTCAGGCGAAAAGGTAAACTATATGTGGCTCATCTCTACAAGGAATAAATATATAATAAGAAAGTGTAATTAATCATTCGTACACCAACTAGGAAATCTAGGGAATACATGAATTGATATTACTCTTAAAGCTTATGGGAAAAGGATGTACGAAATAATAAAAAGTCTTTTGGAGTGCTTTTAAGCACCGGAAGTACTAACTAAATCATTGATCATTTTGATGAAATATTTTATTAACAACACTAGCTATTTGATTAGCTAAAAGTGGTGGCACTGCATTCCCGACCTGTATATATTGTGCTGTCCTGGGACCACAAAAGAAATAATTATCAGGAAATGTCTGAATTCGAGCAGCTTCTCTCACTGTCAAACTTCGGCATTGTGATGGATCGTAATGTATATAATAATGCCCATCCTTGGAAATATGGCTAGTTATGGTTTTTGAAGGCTTTTCTCTTAATTGTACTCTAAATCTATCTGCAAATTTCTTTGTCTTTATTGATTCCTCCACATTTTTGTGGTCAGGCAACAAGTCCTCCGGAAAATCCTCAAGTTTTGGGGACCGATTCTTTTCTTGAGCAAATGCAGAGGCAAATAAATAGCGATGCAGATCACTTCCCATATGTCCTCTTGATACATGATTACTTACTCCTCCTATTCTTTCATCATAAAACCATTCTGTCTCATATTCCGGTGGTGAATAATCAGCACGATTTTCAACGAATTCCTCACCATCATTTTTATGAGGATTGCTAATATTTTTTACTGTTCTCCTAATAGTTTTTTCAACTTTATCATCTAGGGATTTCATAGCACCATTCAGTGTAACATCCCTTACCTTGCTACTCCAGTTTTCCCAATTGTTCTTTTGCCTTGAAAGTCCACTTCTCAACCTCGGTAAATCATCTATTACTTTGCTAATGGCCACAGGAGGCTTTTTTTCTAAATTATCTGGTTGCTTTTCATAAAAATTTTCTCTTATACCAAGGATAATTACCCGATGTCGAGTCTGAGGAATTCCATAGTTTTCACACCGAATTACAAAATCTTCCGGTTCAAATTCTGGGTCATCAAAAAGATTATTACGCGATTCTCTTACAAGAGAGAAAATTTTATATCCAGAGTCTCTTAAATCTGTTCTTATCTTTTCAAAAATAGAATGAGATTTGGATCTGGCGGAAAGCATACCCTTAACATTTTCCATTACGAATACTGCTGGCTGATGTTCTTCAAGTATTCTCAGATATTGTTTGTAAAGATCCACTCTCTCATCCTTATCAGCATCTAAAATTTTCTCCTGTCTTCTGGAGCGCCCCACAACAGAGTAAGCTTGGCAGGGCGGCCCACCTATTAATACCCACTCTTTATCGGGAGGGAGTGAATTCTCAATTCTTCTGTCAACCTCATCTGGGGTTACTGAATCTTTATCATATCCAAGTTTAGCTTTCCACGCCTCTTTTTTTGCTAACTCAGCTTCTTCAGGCCACTTTTCAAATAATTCTTCAACAGTTAACTTCTTTCTTAATACCCTATAGTAGTCTTCTGGGACTTCTTCCTTTGTAAATTGCCGATAAAAACTTCTCAATGTGAGAGTTTCGTGAGCATAGTCATCCATTTCAATAGAAAGGACTGTATCAAAAATCTTTTCACTATCCGTTTGGAATGAACTAAAACCCTCACCGAGCCCCCCAGGACCCGCAAAGACGTCAATTACGGGAATACTCATCTATAAATTTTCAGCTTATAACTTCAACTTCTTACTAATCATAACAATAATATCTTGAAAAGCCTGGAATATTTATAATCCCATCAATAATTGCCAAAAAAATCTCCGTGAAATTAAATAAGAGAAGATTAGTCTTTCTTTATTAGATGATCGAACTTCTTAATTATCACCTTCTATTTCTTTGAATTGAATATCTGAGTGTAACCATTTAATTACAGATTCAATAAGCACTTCAAAATCTAATGAAGTTTTCCCCTTAATAGCACATTCCCAAATTACAAGCAGTCGATACCCCATATCCTGTAATTTTCTAAAATTATTTCCATCTCTCTCTTTAGTTCGGCCTATTTTCTTTTTCCAAAACTCCTTATTGTTTTGTGGCCACTTAAAAAAATGGCAGTCATGGCCATGCCAGTAACATCCGTTAATTTCAATGAGGGCATTATATTTTCTGAAATAAATATCTGGTTTGCCTGGAAGATTCTTTTTGTGCAGACTGTATCTATAATCCAGTCCGTGTAGGGCTTTGCGTATTTTCATTTCGGGCTCTGTATTTTTTCCCGTTATTCTGGACATCACCTTGCTTCTTTTCTCAGAAGAAAATACGTCTGTCATAGTATTCTTATATATTTGAGATTAATTAATCGATAACTTCATTTTGGATAGGATCCCAGTTGTCAGCAATATCATTCAAACTGTACCATTTTGCTTCTTTTTTTCCAAGTATATAGAAGTCATCTGTATCGTGATAGTATATCGTTACACTTCCACTCTCAAATCGAAAAAGACTCCACATTACATTCCCTCCGGAATTATAAAGTAAATCATCTGTTGCGTGACTAAATTTATCATTAAGTAATTTTTTATGTATATCCATACCAGTAATTCGTATTAAACAAGTTATCCTACCTTCTTTATATCTGAATGACTCCTTTATGAAACCGTTTTAATAGCAATGTAAACCCCAGCACTTCAAGCTCCAAAAAGTTTAAAATCGATATTAAGTAATAAAAGTTTAATTTCATTATTTTTGTACGGCATCAAGAAAGTCGAAAGGCTTGCCAACCGACCCACTCGAGGCACGGTGGTCAAATGATGTGGGATGAATTCCAAATTAATCGAGTCCCATCGCTTTACATTTGTCTTGGTGTAACAATCATAATGACTAACCTAAATTGTTACACTATTATGAATTCAGACAACACATTTTCCCTAACAGACCAAGAAGTTAAACAATTAAACGAACGTCATATTGGTGGCGTCGATAAGTGGCTCCGTATGTTTATGGGGTTGGCCTCCGAAGTCACCAAGGTAGAGAACAATGTTATACACTTGCAGGCGGTGTACTCCAATCCTGTTAAACAATCCAAGGCCGAGATCGTGGCTGGCACCTGGCTGAGATCCCCAAAGAACGCCTTTCTCCGTCAGGCTGATACCATCGTGGTTACTGAATACACGGACCGGGGCAAGCCCGGAGAGGTGGTTATCTTCAAAGAGGGGATGACCCGAGAAGAAATCGAGGAAGCGTTAAACGTTCAGGAGACTGAGCGGTTCGGAGAAACCAAATGGTTTATCAATCGTCATACATTCGTGGTTGACAGCTTGCTTCGAGAGAAGTAATCGTTTGATGCTTGAACCTATCAGGAGTAATTGTTAAACATTTGTTGTTTAACACACTTATACGGTCCCGGCCTAATTAGGTGGGGACCATAATTTTGTTATACAAATCCTGCTATTATCTTCTGAGTTCTTACCGTGTATACCAAATTTCAACTAGTGGAGAGGAATAGTCATTCTATTACGAATATACTCTCATGCGATTATAAGGGCATTTTGAGAGGTATAATTGTTATACATTCGCCAATTGTTATACGGATGGTGTTATACAAATTGGAAATCGTATAACACGCTATTTGTTTAACAGGGAGCTTCAATCATTTCCATATTTGTTTAACGTACTCTCCTACCAATTGCCCTTTTTTCTTCTTAATAAGGGCCGTTAGCTCCTTGATTGTCATACTTTTTAGGTCCGGTCCATACAGAATCTCGGTGTTTCCGCTTGTTTCGTTATACGATAATAGTGACAGCCAATGTTCTGTTTGTTGTACGGAATGGTTCGGCAACTGACGGAAAAGTTTGATCAACTCCTCCAAGAGTTCCCGGTGTTTCTTGTTTCTACGGTATCGCATCCGGCAGCGATCACTGCAGTATTTCGCATCGCTGCGCTTATGTGTTATATCAGTGCCACAGGAAAGACAGCAACGTTCAGAATTGTTATACATAGTAGTGAATTATTTTATTTGGGATAGAGATTGTATGACAAATAGAAAGGGCGGCCTGCTAAGCCGCCCTATATTGTATGATTAGCGATAGGCTTTAATCATATTTTTACGCAAAAACTCTTCAATACCCTCTCGGGGATAAAGAATTTTACGACCATTTTGGGTGTAGGGGATTTTACCCTCGTCCCGGTAATTTTGGACCGTTCGGCGGGAAACGTTTAACATTTCCATCACCTCTTCGGTCGACAGCCACTCTTTGCGAAAGCTATCTTGGTAGCTGGGAAGCTCTTCTTTGATGGCTTCCTTTATGGCTGCCGTGAAGGTGTTTAACAGTTCTTCGTTCAACGTTATTTGAATTGAGTTATTCATAGTGCATGTAATTTTTATTCGATTTTTAATGCACTACGATGATGTCGAAACTGAGCTCGAACTGGATGGTAGATACGTTCCCTTTAATGCACTCTTTTTACCTTGACTGCGTTCTACCTAAGTCTTTAGTATGCCTTATTGCTGATTTGTTTAAACTCCGCATGCTTTCCGGCAGGCTATAGGTCACAGCGGGACGAAGTCCCTCCAGTTCTTTCCTTACTTTTTCGTACGCATCTGGCATCATAAGCTCCTCTTCCTGCTGGTAATAGCGATATCGCACGTAGGTTGCATGATCCTCGCGGATTCCCATTGCTATCATCTCCTTTATGCTACGGTTCTGAATACTACTCCAGCTAACCAGTGGAACAGTGCCCCTTGCTTCGTCAAAATAACATAGCTCATCATGCTCCCAGTAGAATGACCGGCATCGCGTCAAGCCAAGGTATTTAGCATATCCCTTTTTTGCTCGGCTAAGCTCGGTTTCCATCCCTTTCACCTTATGATACAGCATTTCAGCATCGGTAAACGATTCATGGGCATCTTTCGGTTTGTATTCCTTCAAAAGCTCAATCGATCTGCTCATGGCCTCATCGCCGGAGACTGGCTCTTCCCATATCTGGCTCAGTTCCGAATATGGGCTCTCATCATCAGATTTCTCCGAGACTTGTTTAACAAACGCTTCCTTTTTGGTCCTGAACTCACTTATTTTCGCGGATGTGTAACCCTTTAGATCTTCTGCTATACTCTTTGAATCAGCCAGACCACTAACTATTCGTTTGGTCTCGGTGGCAAAATTATCCTGGCGAATGGCATCTACGCATCGATTCCACCAGTGTTTAAAGGTGTCATGATACGGAGATCGTTCTGTGGTAATCTCATGAAATGTGGCTGATAATTCGGACGGAATGTAATAGTAACTGTTACTCATTTTGGAGTATTACTTTATAGGTTAATGATATTGTTAAAAAATACCGGCCATTTCTTTATCAAGATGAGCCGTCCCCAGGCTTTTCAGGTAATTAATCGTGGCTCGTATGTCAGCATGCCCCATTAGGTCCTTGATTGTATACACATCCTTGCCTTTTTGTAGGCAATGATACGCAAACGAGTGTCGTGCTACATGAAATGTAACTTTCTCTTCGATCCCTACCTGCCCGGCAACTTCCTTAATCTTTCCATTGACTTGTGCATTTTTGGAGCCCACCTGATTTTCAAAGAATTTCTTATTTGTATAGTCTTTTTCCTTCTCGAAAAAGGGGAACACATAATCTTCCGGATCGGGCTTTCCTTCTTGGGGCCGGTAATGATCAAGAATGAGGTTCATCTGGGGGAGAAGCTTCATATCTACCAAATGCCCGGTTTTTTCCATGATGTATCGGAGTCGACCACCTTTAACCTTGTCCCAAGTTAGTTGCAGGATATCGCGAAATCGCATGCCCCGGCCATAAAAAGCAAAAACAAACATATTCCTGCTGTCCCACCGTCGTTGCCCACTTGTTAGTGTTGCCTCTTCCAAGTCTACTATCTGATCGTAGTGCAATTTCGTCTTATAGCTTTTCTCACTTGGAATAGTGAATTTTTTGAAAGGATATAAGGATTGATCGATATATTCTTCCCGGATGGCATCATTAAAAATCTTCCGGACCTTTTTAAGGTAGTTGCCCCTGGTATTGGGTTTATTACTGTATTCGGTTTCCAAATACACGTTAAACTTTCGCAAAAACGTGGCATCAATCTTTGAAAATGGTAGTTTGTCCTTTCCCCAAAATTCCTGCATTCGGCCAATCACCACCTTGTAGTTACGCTTTCTTCTATACTTGCCTCGTTTTTCAAAGTCAGCAATGATGTCCTCGGCAAAGGTGAAAAAGTCGGTTAAATCCTGCCAACTACCTTCTACGGCTTGCTTCAGTATATCTGCGGTAATGCCACTCTTACTCTTCTCCCGTACTTTAAGAATTTCCTGCTGCGCTTCTGCTCTTTTTCCTTTTAAAAAGTTGTTCAACCATTTATAGTTGGGATGGGTCTTACGCACTTTCTGCTGCTCTGCATTCCAATCCTCTTCTGAAATGCGAATATCTAAATTTACCAGTCGTGATTTCCGGTTATGCGTAATTCGTAAATAAAGCGGATGATGGGTCTTACCCTTGCGGGGCTTTTGATATAATTTGATAGTAGCCATGTCAAGATGTTTTCGTCTGAATTTTTACTTGACATAACTTTACATAATATAATTATACGCAACAAATACCCTTAAGGTATAATTCAAAAATTCGAATCGCTGTTTACATAGAATAGACCGGGATTGATCAATATTTCACAAATTGTGTTGTGCGAAAAATCAGTCAGTATCTCCGAAAAGCATCTCGTACACTTCCAGGCTCGGATTCTTAGGTGGGTCGGTTAATTGAGCTTTGGACTCGTAAATCTTGCCTGCATAGGTATCAGGGATGGGAAAGTAGTAATATTCCTCCCGGTCGAAATCCCACTGGACAAAACTAATCTTAAACTCTTGATCCTCCCCATCGGTAATATATTGGCCTTGTTTGTATTTGGGGTCCGGAAGCTTTTCAAATTCTTCTCTCGACATACGTAGAAATATTTAAATAGAATTAGAATGCAATTCTATTTTACATAATATAATAGTAGGCGTCAAATACCATTCCTCTTATCCCCCCTTTACCAGTTAACAATATTACGTCATTTTTGTCGCTTTCACATACCAACCCAATCAACTATTAAATATGGACCTATAGAACAGTCACTAAAGATAGCATTGGACGCTTATAGGGGACAAATAGACAAAGCCGGCGAAACCTATATACTTCACCCTCTGCGACTTATGGCCAGGATGGACACCAAAGAGGAGATGTCCGTAGCACTATTACATGATGTTGTAGAAGATTCAGAGTACACCCCTGAAATGTTGACAAATGAAGGGATTCCAGAAGATGTGGTTAAAGCCGTGGCGTATCTTACCAAACAAGACGGGAAATCCTATGAGGATTTTACCGAGCGTGTGTTAGAAAATAGTCTTGCCGCTAAGATTAAGAAAGCCGATATCGAGGATAACCTGAACATCCTACGATTGGAAAAAGTGGATGAAAAGGATCTAAAGCGTATTGCCAAATATCACAAAGCCTGGCACAGTATTAACGAGGCGGTAAGCTAATAATCAGAATAATCTAGTTTATAAAAAGCAGTGATCACCAAACTCTCAGGTACGCTTCTTACTAAGCTGTTTACTCACAAAGAGCCTAAGACTTTTTATTTTATGTAAAAATCAATTAATTAATTTGAGTTATTTAAATCTGGGCAACAGACGGGTAATAAAATTCTAAATCAACTAAATTATAGTGTTTAACAAAAGGAACTTATTTTGTGCTTCCTGCAATTTGTGTATTGTATATCATGAAAAGCCCCATAGCTATACCCCACTGAAGTAGAACTGTAGCTAGAGAGAATGTGCTCAAAGGATTATACCACTGTTCAACCGATGCACTTTGATAAATCCACCAAACTAACAATGTAAATACCTCTATTGGTACAAGATATTTAATTACAAATTCCCACCACCTTCCCAAGGTATAGCTTCGTTCTTTCACATTTATAAGCTCTGACCTGAATTTATTTGTGTCAAACTTTATGATCCCGAATGCCATAAAAGCACCAGAAACCAATAACCCAATTCCCCAAACAGAATCTTGATTAACCAAAAACTCAGTAGAAATAGCTGAAGGCAACCCAAATAAAAAGCCTGCTGTACAAACACCAATCACAGCTTTTTTACGGCTAATACCTGTATCAACTAATACACGGCTTGCCATCTCAATCATCGAAATAAGTGAACTAAACGCAGCAAACATTAGTCCCAAGAAAAATATAATGGAAAAGAACCGACCAGCTGGCATTTCATTGAAAAGTTGGGGCATCCACATGAAGGTAAGACCGGTACCGGCTGGGCCAGACTCTTGCATTATTTTTAATATATCTGCACCACCCATTGTACTACCTAGTGTACCAAATACTGTGGAGAAAATTGTCATAGCTGCCAATAATGATACAATATTATTCCCAATACCAGTCTGAAATGCACTAATTGTGATATCATCTTTTTTGCGCATATATGCGGCATAAGTTAAAATAAGCCCCCAAGCAGCACCTGTGTCCCAAGCATTCTGAGTAAGTGCCTCAATCCAAATAGTTGGCTTTAACAATGTTGACCAATCTGGAGTGAAGAGATATGCAATCCCTTCAAAACTTCCATCAAGGGTTAATGCTCGAATTAGTGATATAAGAATCACCCCCAAAAGTGAAGGAATCAGAACTTTGTTTATTCGTTCAATTGATGAAATACCCTTTACAACAATATAAGCACCAGCACCAATCATAATTGCATGGAAAAGAGAAGGTAATGCTGATCCCTGAAATCCATACCAAATAGATTCAGCTTGTTCCATATTACTTGGTAAATCAGAGCCAACAGCTTCAATAAAATAATAAAGCGCCCAACCCGCTATTACACTGTAGTAAAACATAATAGCCGTGGAAACAAATGCAATGAAAGTTCCCATCCAGGCAAACTTTTCACCAATTAATTTTATGAATGAGCTAACAACCCCCTTACGTCCATTTCTACCAATCCCATATTCAGCAATAATAAGTGGAATTGAAAACAAGAATAAACAGCAGAGCCATGCAAATATAAAAGCACCAGCACCCTCATCCCCCCCATTCTGAGCAACAATACGTGGAAAACGCCAAATATTTCCTGTTCCAACTGCAATACCTAACACACTTAGTATCAATCCTAACCGTGAAGAGAAAAAACTCTTATTGCTATTTGCCATAAAACTAAGGTGAAATAAAATGAAGGTTGGTTATCGCAATGAAGGTTTTACCCTAAAAAACCATTCAGATAAAGATGATAAGGGGAGCATTCCGTTAAAGTCATGATATTAGTCATTTAACATATTTACCAAACCACTTTAACGTGCGTTCATGGTGATCCGCTTCATGTTTGGGCTGCTTATCAGCTCCATGCCCATCTTTGGGATACAAGGCAATTTGGGTATCCACTCCCATCCGTTTCATCGCCATATACATCGAAGTAGTTTGAGATAAAGCAGTACCATTATCCCACCTGCCATTTATAAATAATGTCGGAGTGGTGGCTCCCTGCACATATTTCAGGGGAGAGCGATCCCAGGCCATCTCATAATTTTCATGCGGTTTAATACCCATGTCACTTTCGAACCAAAGAAAATTATTTCCTGCTCCCCATTGAGTAATAAGATTGCTAATACTGGAGACCGATACAGCCGCATCAAACCGGTCGGTCTGGGTAATCACCCAGTTGGTCATGTATCCACCGTAACTGCCTCCGGTAACACCCATCCGATCTTCATCAATAAACTCATATCGGCCTATCGCGTAGTTGAGCCCATGCATAATATCTTTGTAATCACCACCAGCTAGGTCACCAACTACTCGGTCCGAAAACTTTTGTCCCCGCCCTGAACTTCCACGGGGATTCATATATAAGACCACATAACCGTTAGCTGCCTGCTCTTGGAACGTGCTGGATAACCCATATCCATCTTGGCCGTGGGGGCCGCCGTGGATATTGAGAATCAACGGATACTCCTCACCTTTTTCAAAATCAACCGGCCTCATTACCCATCCATCGATACGTACCCCATCAAAGCTATTAAACGAAAACTTCTCGGCATCGATCATCTTCACTTCGTTGACAAATGCTTCATTATATGAGGTCAGCTGTTGCGGCTCCCCACCCTCAGATGATACACGATAAACCTCATCAGGGGATGTCACGTCTTCATACACGTAGTAGACGGTCCCATCATCAGCTACCGAAAAAGATCCGACCTCTCCGTCGCTTGTGACAATAGGAGTATGCGATCCTCCTTGGCTGGGCGTTGAATATAATTCCACGCGTCCTTCGTTCTGGGCCGTAAAATATATTTTTTTTCCATCATCGCTCCACTCAAAGGCCTCGGCCCATCGATCCAAAGAACCCGTCAGATTCACCGGCTCATCACCGGGCTGTATCGACCGCATGAAAATCTTGTGAAGCTCAGCGTCGGATTCTTTACTTCTATTTGAGCGTACTCTGCCTCTGTAAGCAATATTTTGAGAGTTTGGTGACCATTGTACATTACTTTCAGGTCCCGCAGTATTAGTAAGACGTCTGGCTTCCCCACCGTCGGTAGGAAGCAGCATAATATCGTTGTTGGCATTATAATCGTCCCGGCCTGTCTGATTGGACACGCACGCAATGTATTCCCCATCCGGAGACCACGAAAAAGCATTATAATCGTAATCTCCTGAAGACAATTGCTTTGGCTTTCCTCCTTTTGAGGATATCATCCATATATGAGTACGACGCAAGTCTGAATAATAGTAATAGGTTTTATGCAACATACGGTCGATAATCATCACATCGTTGCCGGTTGGCAGCTCGGGCGCAGTGATCTCGTCTTCATAGTGCCGGGGGCCTGCGGCTGTATAGGCCAGTTGATCGCCATCGGGCGACCAACTTAGTTTCGTACCAGAACGGAAGTAATTGATATATGCATTAGACCGCTGGAGGGTCGTGAGCTTCTGCTTACCCGACCCATCAGCGTTCATCACCCACAGACCAAGTCCATTTTGATCGCTGTCGAAATAAGCAATTTTATTCCCGCCGGGAGACCAGCGTGGGCTTGAGGCTGAACCATCTTGCTCGGTCAACCGCTCGGCAGACCCATCCGCTGTCGACCATCGCCAAATAGTAGAATGCCGCTCATTGGCCTCCAGCTCAGTCTTTGAAACCACAAACAGCAAGTGATCCCCATCAGGAGATACCTGCAGAGAACTAATGTCCTTGGTACTGAAAGAGTCTTCTATTTGCCATGAGCGTTTTTCCTGAGCATAGCAGATAACTGAACTGAAAATTAACAATACACCGAGTGAGCAAGATATCCATACCCTAATATTCAACTTTTTTTTCATAGTATGATTGTGAAAGTGTTAAAACCAAAAGTCAAAAGAGTCGGACCACTTCTTCTTACCTAACTATAAATGAGATTAATCTCATTTATAACTAAGCCTCAATATATTATTTGAGATACTTATCGAACCAATCTAAGGCTCTTTTATGATAATCAGCATTATGCTTGGGTTGGTTACCTACCCCATGCCCTTCTCGCGGATACAAGGCAAGTTTAGTATCTACTCCCATTCGCTTCATCGCCATATACATCGAAGTAGCTTGAGGATAAGGAGTAACATTATCCCACCTACCATGAACAAATAATGTCGGAGTTGTGGCTCCCTGCACATATTTCAGGGGAGAGCGATCCCATGACAACTCATAGTTTTCATATGGTTTAATGCCCATATCGCTTTCATACCATAGGTAAAGATTACCACCTGACCATTGAGTAATGAGGTTGCTGATGCTTGAGACCGATACGGCCGCATCAAATCGGTCGGTTTGGGTGATCACCCAGTTGGTTAGGTATCCACCGTAGCTACCCCCGGTTACTCCCATCCGGTCCTCATCGATAAACTCATACCGACCTATCGCATAGTTGAGCCCATGCATAATATCTTTGTAATCGCCACCAGCCAGGTCGCCAACTACCCGATCCGAAAACTTTTGTCCCCGACCTGAGCTTCCTCGAGGGTTCATATATAAGACCGCATAGCCGTTGGCTGCCTGCTCTTGGAACGTGCTGGATAACCCATATCCATCTTGGCCGTGGGGCCCGCCGTGGATATTGAGAACCAACGGATACTCTTTGCCCTTTTCAAAACCAGCCGGCTTCATAATCCATCCTTCAATACGCACCCCATCAAAACTGTGAAACGAAAACTTCTCGGCATCGACTATCTTCACTTCATTGACAAAAGCTTCATTGTAAGAGGTCAGCTGTTGGGGTTCTCCACCCTGCGACGATATCCGGTAAATCTCATCAGGGGATGTCACGTCTTCATACACGTAGTAGACGGTCCCATTATCGGCCACCGAAAAGGATCCAACCTCCCCGTTACTTGTAACAATAGGAGTATGAGCCCCTCCTTGACTGGGCGTTGAATACAATTCCACGCGTCCTTCGTTCTGTGCCGTAAAATATATCTTTTCCCCATCGTTACTCCACTCAAAGGCCTCGGCCCATCGGTCCAGCGAACCCGTGAGATTCACCGGCTCATCACCGGGCTGTATCGAACGGGTGAAAATCTTGTGAAGCTCAGCATCCGTTTCCTTAGTACGATTTGCACGCACCCTAGAATGATAAGCTATTTCATTCCCCTGTGGTCCCCAGTGTACATAACTCTCAGGTCCTATTGTATTGGTAAGCCGCTTTGCTTCGCCCCCATCGGTGGGCAGCAACATAATGTCGTTATTGGCATTGTAGTCGTCGCGGCCCGTCTGATTAGAGACGCACGCGATATATTCCCCATCGGGGGACCACGATATTCCGTAATAATCAAAATCGCCTGAGGTTAGTTTGCGAGACTTCCCTCCGTCAGCCGAAATAGTAAACACATGTGTACGACGCAAATCAGAATAATAATACGATGTTTTATGCAACATCCGGTCAATAATCATCACATCGTTGCCGGTTGGCAGCTCGGGGGGAGTAATCTCGTCCTCGTAATGCCGCGGGCCAGCGGCCGTGTAGGCCAGCTGATCGCCATCGGGCGACCAACTTAGTTTGTTACTGTTACCTGAATAATATTTATAGGCATTAGACCGCTCGAGGGTAGTGAGCCTCTCTTTTCCCGACCCATCGGCGTTCATCACCCACAGACCAAGCCCATTTTGGTCGCTGTCGAAATAAGCAATTTTATTCCCGCCGGGAGACCAGCGTGGGCTTGAGGCAGAACCATCTTTCCCGGTCAACCGCTCGGCAGACCCGTCCGCTGTCGACCATCGCCAAATGACTGAATGCCGCTCATTGGCCTCTAGTTCAGTTCTGGAAACCACATACAGCAGATGATCCCCATCAGGAGATACCTGCAGTGAACTGATACCCTTGGTACTATACGAATCTTCTACATCCCATTTATCCTTCTCTTGAGCTAGACAATCAGCAGTACTAAAGACAACTATGACAACAATTAAAATACACCAAGCCTTTTGAATAATATGTTTGCTCATAACTTTTGGACTTAATAATTATAAAAAGAAAGTGTTTTCTTATTTACTAGTAACCCTCTAAAAAGGATGATTTTTAAACATCAACATCCCACCACACTTTAGTTACAATATCGTCTGGTCCTTGACTAGACACAGCGTCATCATAGTTTGATTCATTCAAGGATTGCTCTTTTGTTGGATACGGCAAACGAGTTGGAAATGTGTCATAAGTCGTTATGTCAGGCATTTCAATAACTGGATATCCAATTCTTCTAGTACTTATCCAGTTTTGTACTCCCTGTCCAAATAGTGCAATCCATTTTTGTAATCCAATCTTTTGTCTCCACTCTGATTGATTATATTGAACATCAGATTGTGCAAGGTATTGATTTATCTCAGATTCAGTAATTCCATTAGGAAAATCTGAGGCTTCCAATTTTTGGAAATCATAGGTTCTGGTTCCCTGCAATTCGCTTAATTTGGGACCTATTCTTTCTTCAGAAAAAGCTTTCATTGATGCTCCTACAGCTTCATTATACATTGTTTCAGCATCTTCTTGAATCCAACCTCTAGCAGCAGCTTCGGCAAGTATGAACTTTACCTCAGCATAGGTCATTAAAAACCCAGGCAGGGTTGGTGACTCAAAATATGCTCCCAATTGCGAGAGATCTCCGCGTAATGCGTTATCTGAAGCTGACACCCCATTTTGGGCCCCTCGATAGTCATCAAAATTCTCTGTTGGTATTGCATAAACTCTAAGCCTAGGATCATCAAAGGCTTTTAGTGTATCTATTAAAGTATTACTCATTCTATAATCATCTCGATTTCTTAAATCATTATTTATCGGATGATTGTATGGATATGACCCATATTCAAATTCGGCATTATCTGAATTGCTTTGAAATATCATCCCATTTCCTTCGTCATAGGTATCTATTATACCTTGACTAGCCATAGATTCATTGACTTCTGCTATTCTTAAATAAAGTCGAAGTTTTAACGAGTTTCCGAACTTTAACCATTTGTTCATGTCCCCATTGTACAAAACATCACTACTACCAAAACCAGACTCACTAACATCGATCATGCTTACTGCATTGTTTAACTTTGTTAAGAGGTCCTCATAAATGCTTTCTTGTGTATCATACGATGGAGTTAAAATTTCATCCTCATCCTCACTATTACCCTTAAGCGCATCTGAGTATGGCACATCCCCCCAGAGATCAGTCACTATTTGATAATTATAAACCATCAAAATTGTAGCAACTGCCTCTTTATTTGCACTTTCCTCATCTCTGGCCATCTCCCTAATTAATCTTAGGTTTTCGAGATTGTGATAGAATCTTGGCCATACATCATTTGATGCCCCCCTGAAAGTTTGGAATAAACCATTAAATGGATTTCCCGCATAAACATCTGCTGTTCCCTGATTGATGTACCACGTCAAACTTTTTAATAAAGTTTCACCACTAATTAAAGTAGATGTACTCTCGATCGTTTTAGGTAAAAGCACTCGAGCTGGTACATCCGTTGGCGCATTAGGGTTTTCATTTATACTCGTTAATTCATCGCTACAGGCAGAAATTAAAACCGCAAGCATTACAATTCCTGCTGTATACTTTAAAGCTTGTTTAAACATATCCATAATATTTATTCTCCTTTTTTAGATAAGCTTGGGTAAACCTTTTCAGATTTAGAAATCTAGGTTCAAATTAAATGCAATGGTTCTAGTCTTAGGTGCTACCTGGCTCTCTAAACCGGGTACTGTTGTACTACTAAAGACTGTCTCCGGATCAATGTGCGGAATATTTTTATGAATCATCCACACGTTATTTCCAACTACTGATATATTCATACCTTTAACAAAACCCAATTTACTCAAGAAGGATTGTGGCACTGAGTATCCTAAACTTAATCTACGTAACTTTACGTAACTGGCATCAAAAATATGGGCTTCATTGGCCGAATAATAGATAGCGTTATTAAATTCTTGTTTAGTAACTGTAATATCATTGGCACTACCATCTTCTTTGACCGCGCCATCGGACCATCGGCCTCCATCAAAAACAAAACCATCGCGACCTATTGCTGTTTCCTTAAACATTCCCTGGGCTCTACCATCTGCTATTGTACCACTTGAGATAGTGCCCCCACTTTTAATATCTATTAAGAAATTAAGGTTGAAGTTTTTCCAGCTGACATTATTTGTAATACTGGATTGCCAGTCACCAGAGTAACTCCCAAAGTTTTTCATATTATTATAATCGATCTTGGGAATACCCCTCGAGTTGACTATGATCTTACCTTCATCATTCCTTTGAAAGCTAGTACCATAAAGGGATCCAAATTCTTCTCCTGGTCTTGCTTCAACCGAAACTCCAAAGTCCTCTGCAACTACATAACTATTTATACCTGGAGCCAACTCTATTACTTTATTTTCATTCATGGTGAAATTAACATCAACATCCCATTCAAAATTAACTCCCTGTATTGGGGAACCTCCAAGTGTAATCTCAAAACCCTTATTCTCTATGGACCCTGCATTAATAATCTTAGTAACATAACCTGTGGCATCAGAAACCGGAGTGGGCAATATTTGATTCTCAGTTACAGAGTTGTAATAAGCCACATCAAATGTTACTCTATTGTTTAAAAATCTCATATCCGCACCAACCTCCCACGACTCGGTCTGTTCGGGCTTCAAATCACTATTAAATATGGTCGTTGAGGTAGTGTAGTTCGGAGCTGCCCCTAATATTGGTTCACCAGATTGGAAAGTTGAAAGCAATTGGTATGGCTCGGTATCATTACCTACCCGTGTCCAACTAGCTCGTAGCTTCCCATATTCTAACCATTCAATATTGTCAAGATCAAATGCATCAGTGAAAATAAAACTTACACTAGCAGATGGGTAAAAGTATTCTCTATTATCAGAGGGAAGAGTTGAAGACCAGTCATTACGTCCAGTTAAATCGATATACAAATACTCTTTAAATCCAATTGTAGCAGAACCATAAATACTGTATACCTTCTTATTAGTAGTTTGATCAGTTACTATTGGTCTCACAGCTGAATTTTCTAAAGAGTATACCCCAGGTATTTCAAGTGCTGAAGTACTAGCTCTATTAAGCTGGTATTCATTACCAACATACTCAGTACCTAAACGTGCATTCAAATTAATGTCCTGAGTAATGTCTCTATTGGCTTGAATTTCAAGACTATAATTTAAGTCCTGAATGAAACGGTCTGACTCATCATAAGCACCGTCACTATCAGATATTGAGTTATAGGCTTCAATATTATTTCGTTGCTCATGGTACCAATCGATTCCAAATCTACTATTTAGACTAAGCCATTCTTTTAAATCATACTGTAAATTTATCCCACCTATGATACGATTTCTCTCTTGGCGCTTTGTATTTTCATACATTTCCCAATAAATATTATCAAAGAAAAGTTTATTCCAATATCTCGGTTCTTCTCCGGGATTATTGAAATACGCACTTCTAACTTTTGACATATCTAACTGACGGGCTCCCCAAGTAACCAATCCCATTAATGGGTTTCCAGGATAACTATAACCAACATCGGGCATATTTCTAGCAATATAGTTGGTATAGGTAGTACGGGCATTAATTGTAAGCTTATCCGTTAAATCTGCTCCTAGATTAATTTGGAAATCATTTTTGTCAGAACTTACATTAGGATAAATGCCATCATTCTGAGAATTTGATACTGAAAATCTATAATTCACATTATCCAAATTACTAGCAACCGATATACTATTAGATATATTATTACCAGTTTCAAAAAAGTTTATAACATTGTCCGGATGTGGCTCCCATGGAACTGCCTCATTAGGCGACCACCACTGTTTTTTCATCCTTCCATCCAGCGGAGGACCCCAACTCGCATCTGTTGCATCATTCACACCCCCACCTCGACCATCAACATATTCAAACTGACCATTATATCCTTGACCATACTGATTCTGCATATCGGGTAGAGTTGACAACCAAGGCCGAGAAAATTGGACTTTAGAATCGAAACTTACCTGTAACCCCTGCCTAGAAGTACCATCTTTAGTTGTAATTACAATTGCACCATTTGCAGCACGAGAACCATATAATGCCGCGGCATTGGGACCCTTCAATACGTTAATTGATTTAATATTATTTGGATCAATATCCATTGCAGCATTACCAAAATCTGAGACATCCTCATCTCCATCTGGAGCATTAAAGTTACTATTATCAATATATACGCCGTCAACTATATAAAGAGGTTGATTATCACCAGATAAGGAACTATTTCCTCGCAGAACAATTCGATTTGAACTTCCAACTGTACCTGAAGCAGAAGTAACATCTGCCCCTGCTACTCTGCCTTGTATTCCTTCAGAAATATTGGGAGTTGTACTAATATCTGCCCCAGACACATTTTGTGCTGAATATCCTACTGATCGTTCTTCCCGCCTACCACCTAGTGCGGTCACTACTACCTCTTTTCCAGTTATTGTTTTTGACTGGAGAACAATATCTATATTTGTCCTTCCAGCAATTGGAATTTCTCTAGTTTGATATCCTATGTAAGATACTACAAGGGTGTCTTGTAGGGATGGAACTTCAAGATCAAATTGACCTTCCAGATCTGTAGAAGTACCAGTATTGGTTCCTTTAACCAAAATATTTGCTCCTGGAATCGGCTCCCCTCTCTGAGAGCTAGTAACAGTGCCACTTACCGTTTCCTGTATTTTTCTTTTAAATCTCTTTGCCTCACTCTTGTTATTAAAAACACCGTATGTCTTATTATTTAATTTTTGAAATATTAAATCTTGACCTGATATAATATCGCTGATTGCTTCATCAACGTTTGAAGGCAAAAATTTATCTTCAATTATTACTTTTCCTTCCAATGTGCCGGCCTGATATAAAAAAGCTACCTGATATTTTCTTTCAATATCTTCTAAAGCCTTTTCGAGTACGGTTCCTTGTTGAATAACAACGTCATTGTTTGGATACAGTGTGCTCTTGTCCGCTGATCCAAGCAGTTGTGCTTCAGCTGTTCCAAAAAGGGAAATTAGTATTATAAGTGCAGCTGTAAATTGAACATGAAATTGGCGTCTATATTTCATAATCCTATCTCGTTATTATTAAAACTGTAGTTTTATCTGGTCTTATTACCTATGTAGATAATTCTTCCATTCTTTGATTGATTGAGTGGCACATTTGCTACCTCTGAAACTGATTCCAACAAATCTTCTAATGAACGAAAGTAAATGCCACCATCAATTCTTACGTCTGAAATTGTTGAATCCTGTATCTTCACATTAACTTCAAAACGTTTTCTAATAAATTCAGCAAACTCAGCTAAGGTTGTTTCATCAAATCTTATTGATTCGGTTGCCCAGGAAGTATAAAAAGAGGCGTTCACCATTTTATCTAACAATACCTCTGACTTATTAAACTCTATCATTTTTCCAGCACCTGAGTTAGTACCTTTGCTTTTATTCGAATGGTTCCTAGTAATAATCTTGACTCTACCTTCCTGAACAACTACTCTAGAAAAGTCTTCTTCAGTACTAACTAAAAACTTAGTACCAATATCTTTGATTAAACCATCAGGAGTCTTAACGATAAATGTAGATTGTTTACTTTTACTTTCAGATATATAATAAGCCTGTCCATCCATACTTATCTTAATAGCGTTTTGATCACTCTGAACTTGGGAATAAGAAAGGGTTGTATTACTATTCAGTACTATTTGTGTACCATTCTTAAAATTGATTGTTTTATTTTCCCCAGTTTCTGTCCTTACAGTCTTAACTTTTTCATGACCCTCAAAAAAGCCTTTCTCACCTGAAAAAGGCATTGAGAGATAAATTACAGAACCCAATATAGCTCCAACTAATAATACTGCTGCTATTCGAAATATATTCTTCCATGGAAAACTACCAGCAGTTCGAACTTGTTTATTAATATTTTTAGAATTATCTCCAATCGTTATTGTTTTTAAACGTTCCCATTCATCGTCAATTTCTACATCTGCATTTAGGTCCAGAGAAAATCCAATAATTAATGATTTAGCTTCTTTTGCTTTTTTTCGATTCTTCTCATCTTCTTCTATCCAATTGTCCCATTTTATTATCTCATCCTGCCTTGCTTTTCCCTCACAATAACTACGAAAGGAAGAGTCTTTAAGTAATTCTCTTATTGATAAATCTTCTTTTGCCAATTTTCTATAACTTTATTTTAATTCAAAGAACTTCACTTAAGGAGAGAGACCTAAACCTTGAGCGTACTCAAATTTTTCTAAATTCTTTTCAAGTACCTCAAATTTGAACTGTAGGAGAGCCTAGCTTTTATATGATCTCAGTAAAAAAGGTTCATGTGAGATGAAAATAAATCGTCGACGATAGATTAATTAAATAGGTATATCAAACAATTAGCTATCAAGAAGAGGAGGGATAAATAAATATTAATCAGTTAGTACATATTGAGATATTAGTTCAATCATTTCTCAGATGAACATACATAGTACTATTTCTAGAGACAAGTAATCACAAATATTAATAATAAGGAAGGCATTATAAGTTTCATGGTATCATTACCCAAAAAGCTTCTGAGCTTTTCCATTGCCCTATAAATGTGATTGCGTATTGATTGTCTATTTATGGACAATATTTCTTCAATTTCACTGTAACTCATTCCATTATAAAAGTGCAGTACAACAATTTCCTTTTGGCGAGTAGACAACTGGTTTAGTGCATCTTTTAACTCTTTCTTTTTCTGAAACTTAACTTCATTCTTTATTATGATTTCTTCTTTCCCAAATTGAACAGCATAATTTTTCTCTATTTTATTGTCATTGAAACTATTTTGCACCTTTTTCTTTTTCAAAATTTTTCTTCTCAAAGAAACATATAGGTAAACATTTGGAGAATTGATGTGATCCAATTTTCCACGTCTCCTCCATATATTTTTAAAAAGATCTTGGATGCAATCTTTAACCAATTCTTTTTGGTTACAAAGTTTTACCCCATAACCAAACATACGTTCATAGTAAGCTTTGAAAACATATTCAAATGCCTCATCATCTCCTTTTATATAGGCTTCCCAGGCATCAGTAACATCATCCCATTTATTACCATCCATAATCCTATGATTGGAATTAGAGATCCCAATTCAATCCCACAATATTGAGCTAACTAAATAAGCCGTTTTACATTGATAACCTAATAAGATTAGACTTAATTTCAAGTTGCTGAATGTAAAAATATATCACCAGTCTTATTTTCTATAATTAATTTTAGCCTAACTCTACTAATGATCTGACAGAAATACTTTTTACAAAGGCTTATATAAAGGACCAATATTTTTGAATAAGCTAACTTATTGCCTAACCTATTGTTTACTAAAAATATATAAACTAAGTTATTTTTATCGTGATATTTGACTTCCTTATATCGTTTTGAATTACTATTGTATATACAACTATTTATTTTAGCCAATTATGGCAAAAAACCTGTCCAACATTTGTCCAACAAATCCTTCATTTCCCTACTTTTTGCTATATTAGTTGCTCATGCAATATTGCGTTTAAAGGGCTCAGACCGCATTTATAGGCAATAAAAAGCAGCAATTAAACAACTCTCAGGCGTACTCTCTACTAAATATCTGACTGTCAACAAGTTAGAGGCTTTTTTTATTTGCAAAATAATGAATGAATTTTAGGGATAATAAAACAATTCTGGGAACTCTCTGGGCTCATTGAAGCAAATTTGAGCTCATAATGTAGCTACTCGAACTAATTTACGGCAACCATCGTATTTGTTACTGGCTCCCAACTCCTAATAAATATGCTATACCGTCCAGTCCATCACCAGCTTTTCCTGTTTGAGCTTCCCGATCTGCTCAGTGATGCTCCCTCTTTTATCTGATCGCGCTCTTTCTTCATCAGCACAATTTTAAAACTAAAAAAAGGGATACAGAATAATCCGCATCCCTTTTCGAACTCTTATACGATCTTCTCCCTAAATCTCTTTGGCTTCATCTACAGAAGCTTTCTTGTAGGGCGTCAACAACTTCTTCAAGTTATTGGCAGCTTTCCTGGCTCTACGACCAGCAGCTTTATTATCCTTTTGATCGAAGTCTTCGTGATTTTCTTCTAACTTTTCCCACTCTTCTTTCATTTGATCGAAGAGACTACCTGTGCTTTCATCCATAGTGATATTTTGTTTATTTGTTTTAGATACATGGTTAAAGAGGTATATACAAAAGATTAAGGAGAGTACACAAATAGGAAATTTTCGAAATTTTGATAAATAGGATAACAGAAACAGATTCTAAAGTCGTAATCTAAAAGAGAAGGTCGCCCTCCCCTTTTCCCGAAAAAGCCGATTATAGCATCCCTTTGGCCCGAAATGAGACATAATCATAAGCAGTTAGGATAATATGATCCTTCAGGGTAATCCCCAGCAACTCACCCGATTTCTTTATCCGTTCAATGAGCTTTCTGTCCGATCCGGATGGCTGTAGATTGTCACTGGGATGATTATGAGCTTCAATTTTAGAACTATAATGTCTAAAAGAACTACTTAAAATCCACCTGACATAATCTGACAGTGTACGCTATATATTTAAAGGACCCATAGTAAATTTGATAAATAAGATGCTCAGCTAACTTACATCATAATTGAAACCAAGAGTTGATAATATTATGGATAGAGATGAACTTGTATTAATCATAGACAAATCAGGATCCATGGACACCATCAAGGAAAATGCCATTGGCGGATTCAATTCCTTCCTGGAACAGCAGCGAAACATTGATCGCGAGGCCAATGTGACCTTCGCTTTGTTTGACGACCGGTATCAGCTAATCCATGACGGAAAAGATATCAATGAGGTTGACGACCTTACAGGACAAACCTATCAGCCTTCAGGCATGACGGCGCTGCTGGATGCCGTTGGGCGAACCGTGGATCGTGTTGGTCAACGTCTGGATTCACTCCCGGAATCAGAGAAACCTGAGAATGTAATCGTATTTATTCTAACGGATGGGATGAAAACGCCAGCTCGGATTACAACAAGGATCAGGTGAAAGAGATGATCGAGCATCAGGAGTCGAAGTACTCTTGGGAATTTATCTATGGCGGCGCCAATCAGGACGCTTTTGCCGAAGCCGGGGGCATTGGAATCAAAGCTGAAAATACGTTTAATTTTGAAGCCTCAGGCGAAGGAACACGCAAGGCCTATGATAACTCCTCAGAGTTAACCGCAAGCTACCGCAAAGAACCTGAGCCTGAAGATTCGAAAGAATAGCTAATAGATTGTGGCGATTTTTAACCAAAACAGTCAGAAGATATGGCAGAAATAACAAGCAGGAAAATGGCAAGTAGCAAAGATCCATTGTTTGGCATTGATCCTGAAAATATTGCAAAAGAGATTACCGAACGTAATTGGAAAGAAAAAGCAACTGTTCGTATTACTCCGGATGAACGGTGGATATACTTGTGGATAGATAAGACCGATGTCAAAGACAAAGGGAAAATGTATGAGGTTCAGGTAAAAGTGCAAGACAAATCCAAAACGGTCTTAAAGCGCTTTTTTGAGTTACCTGATGCTTTAGCATATGCCAATACCGAAAAAGGCAGATTTAAGGATGCACGGCGACCCAATAGTTCCGAGGAAATTCCAAATGTACCCAAACAGGGACAGTTCTTTTTTTCAAACCTAAATACAGATCAAAAAAGGTAAGATATTTTGTTTGTATTATGGCTAACCAAACAGACTACAAGTTTCAAATAAATATTGACACCGATTCCATTTTTATATCGCAAGCGCCGGAAACTGCTCAAAGTCGAGTGGTACTATCAAATCTTGGAAAAGTGCAATTGCATCAGCTGGCAAAGAGTATCATAGATGCCAACCTGGAAGATTCGTTTAAAAAAATTCTTGACGAAAAAGCCGTTTAGAAAGTGATCCATATTACCCATCACTGCTGCCCGTTGCTCCGACAGCTCTTTTTATATGCTTCAATTGATTCCGGAAAATTCTCAGTAACAAAATCGTAGAAATCATGCATTTCATTCAGCCGATCGATTTCTGTCTCTCTTTCGGCATTCAATTCGGCAAGGTATTTTGCCGAGATATCGCGCAGCTTCTTCATGTTCTCGAGATGCCTTTCCATCACCTTGCACCAGGCATGGTCAACAAGTTTAAAATAGGTTTGGCGTTCACCGGGCATACGCACTTTTTCAATAAATCCCGCCTGCATAAGCAATCGGGTCATATTGCTGATTGAGGCTTTGCTCACATTCAAATGCTCAACTAAGTCACTAAACGACTGCTCCGGTGGCTTGCAAACATGCAGCCAGCCCAAAATTTGCCCACTGATTCGAGAATGACCCTGCTGCTCAAAAATGAGGCTCACTTCTTCTACAAAAGCCTTCTTTTTCTCATAGACCTTTTCATCTGTAGCTTCCATACTTCTACCCTTTATTTATTTTGCCCATTCTTTTTTATGAATCGAGGTAATTTCTTGTTCAAAAAGTCTTTTGCCTTGCTCATTCCAAAATTCAATCCAAATGCCCTTCTTATAATAATGCAGTGCTGAAAATCCTTTCTGCTGGATACCAAAGTTGGGTAACTCGGGATTTTTGACATAACTCGTAACCGTCCCTGATCCGCTGATGATATAATGTTGGTTGCGTCGCTCATCATCAAAAGTGATGTACTGCAGGCTGTGATCGTGGCCCGAAGCGTAAATCAATGGATTACGCTCGGCAAAAACAGTCGTCAACTGCTCCTTAAATTTACCGTACTTTCGTGAGGAAATATCCTGTGCCGTACCAAAAATATTACGATACAACACATATAGCGATCCTCCAACCGGTGGCAACAAGTGTGTTTTCAAGGGAAATTTACCCCCGTTTGTTCCATTCGAATACATTGGATGGTGCCCCACCACCAACACTTGATCAACCGTAGTATCAGCAACAGCTTTCTTTAGATCCCGGATCACCTGCTCTTTCGTTGATTCATATTCGGCTTCCGTTTCAGCCCCCGGCTTTTTATGGGGATACAACCACCACTGTGTGTTCAATGCAATAATCGACAGCTTAAATTCATCATTTCCCGCTTCTAACACGGACGGTCCGGGCAACCCTCCATCCGGCAGAAAAACATTACCACGATTTAGCGATTCCTCTACAAAACGTTCTTGTCGATTCACCGCTTGTAATCCTTTTTTACGGCTGGAATTCCAATCGTGATTACCCGACAAAAATATGACTTCGCCCTCATAATTTTCTACTGATTTAAATTGTGCCTGCAAGCGTTTTTCTGCTCGCTGTCGCTTGCGGTGATCTTCTCGAGGCAGCCCATGCGGATATACATTATCTCCTAAAAAAACGACCGCACTATTTTCTCCTGTCTGTTGCAATTTCTCACGCAATACCGACAAGCTCGGCTCCAGCGGATTCAGTGAAGCATCACCCGCATCACCAACCAAAAACACCGAATACAATCGATCACTCTCATCGGGCTGCGCACTATTTTCCACAACCGGAACACTATCGGCAGAAGGTGGTTTAGTAGACACACATCCTGCAACAATAGTTAAAACCACTAAAATTATGATATACTTCTTCATCGATATAATTTTTTAATTCGTTTACTCTTCACGCTGAATGCCCACTACCCTGCTTTCATCATTTTGGATCTCAATATACACTGTCACTGTTTTACCATTTCCGGCAAGGAATTCTCCCTTTGCTTGAATAACAAAGTTGAGTACCATTTTTTGATCTCTGTTTGGGATAGCTTCATTCAATTCTATCGTAAACTCCGGCTTATTCGCCTTCAGTTTATCAACCAATATTTTTTGCCCCACCTTAATCTGCCCCTGATACTGATGACCAGAAGCATCTACTAAATTGCCACTCACGGCCAAGTCATCAAAAGAAAGTCTGAGAGTATTATTCACTATTTCTGCCTCAAACCGATCCAGCGGATTAATCTTTGCAAACCAGTAGTGCCCGATTTTATCGCGGCGGGCAATCAGTGTTTCCGCAATATATTCTTCGGCTTTGGGATTAGAATATTTTCCTGTTGCTACAATGGCTCGGATATCTTCATTGGAGAAACTCATCACGTGCTTAGTCCCCCAGAAAGAATCGCGCAACGTCATATTCTCAAACGGTGGCAGCGGATGCGTCGGCACCCAGCGACCGGGCTTAAAAACATCAGCTCTGAAATAACCCGCCGCCGGATATGGAACATCGACTTCAATCGTTTCCCAGGGAGTGATATATCCTCCCAAAGAAAAGGCTGAAACCATCATATACCGGGGATCAATCAAATAGGCCTGTCCCTGTATGGGTTGATGAATAGATGTGCCGTTAGCACCAAGCGTATTGCCAAAATCCTGCACGTAATGATCAATATAGCCGCTATCGTTGTATACCGCCATGGTATTGGCATCGCGCCGATCGGTATCATTAAGCCACGAACTGATTACCCGCATGCCGCGCAGCTCCCGCCGGTGCTCATGCGCCACCCGGTCGTTGGGATCGCCTTTTACCGTGCCCTCAAAATTCCATGGCCCCACCGGAATTCCGGCTACAAATTTGCTGGCTAACGCCCGAATTTTGCCCTCCTCATTAACGGGACGTTTTATAACAATGGCGCGATAATCCTCCATTGTCATGGGTCGTTTTTCTCCGTCTTCCTCAACAGTAACACCTTCCTTGATACTTACTTTATTGGGATCAAAATAGGTGATTACCGATTCTGGAACAGTATAGCCTGCTGCGTAGAAAACCTTGGTTCCAATCACTTCTGCAGCGGTCGTTAATTCTGGATAGTCGTAGCCGTCAAATTTTATGAGGTAGCGATTTTCGTTTTCGTCCTCAATAAAAAATCCTGAGTTAGCGCCCTCTAACTTGGCTTTGAATATCGTCCATGACCCCGCCGTATCAGGCGCAACGGTATTGGGTCCGGAAGCCAATTCTTTGGGACTCATTTCATTAAAATAGTGACGCCGGGTGTACCAGCTCGATTCAGGAACTTCATCCAGCTTATTCACATTATCGGCCTGACGTTTATCACTAACGCCCAGCTTACGTCCAACAAATCGTACCGTACGATTCAAATCCAACGGCTTTTCGAGCTGATGGAAAATAGTGTTATCAATACGATCCCAGTATTGGTATTGTGGCTGCTCTTCGGGACGATCAATTCGTGTGGTGTCAGGATCAAATGTTTTTATAGCATCTTCGGCATATGGCTTCGTGGATGAACATCCCTGGAGAATACTCATAGCTAACAGCGTGATTATAATTACAATATGAGATCGATAAATATTCAAAAAAGAAATCATTAGAAATTAGGCGTTATACTGATGATGAATCGTCCGCCTTCATTGCTGAAAGCAAATTCTGATCGAAAAGCAAGACCGTTATCCGAAAGCAAATGAAACCCAAAGCCATAAGAGGATCTAAAATCTCCGAACGAAAGATCACTGTATTTATTAAACGGCTGACCTTCATCCACAAAAATCACCATATCCAGAAAATCCCAGATCGGGTAGCGGTATTCGGCCGTTAGCTGAAGCTTACCCTGCGCCCGAAACCGATTGCTTGGAAAGCCCCGTAAATTGTGGGTACCCCCCAATGAATTAAGCTCGTAGAACGGTATTCTGCGAGAAGCCAAATTCTCTTGCTTGTGCAGCTGCATTTTTAATCCCAGCCGCCGTGTCTCTGGCAAGATAGATACAGGTACAAAGTGGTGGATCTCTCCGTAATATTCGATAAAGCTGAGGGAGTGCGTTTCCGCAGATTGCGTCCAATTACCGCCCACAACATACTGTGTTCCATTCAACGTTCGCTTGCGTCCATTTTTATAGTTGAATATCCAGCGGTTGCCCACAGAAAACAGCTTGCTATTTCCAAGCAGCGACAAGGGAATCCGCTCATCAAGATCATCTTCATACCTGCTCGTTTTGATAGTCCGATCCCGATAACCCGCCTTAATTTGGGTTTGTAACCAGCTATTTACCTGCTGTTTATAGGTCAATTCTATGCTTCCGAATTCACTGGCATAACTTAAATCTTCATTGCGGTTATCTGCATAATATGAACGCTCGGGAGCATTTTCATACTCTCCCTCAAAAGTCAGGCTGCTATTTTCAATGCCTTTAATAGGTACCTGGTATTGTATTTCAAACTCGTTATATACTTGTGAACCAAATAAAATTTCTGCCCTCGCTCTGTGATCTTTAAAAAATAGATGATCATTATACAGAAGCGCGCCGGCAGCAAACCCTTCTTCGCCCCCGATCTCTACCAGCGGCAAAAATCCGTAGGGACCTCGTTCTCCTTGAAACCAATGAGGAAAATTCTCTTCGGCATATTTTACCCCGTAGCCTAACGGCCGACTAACCCAGTGCAGCAGATACGATGGAGCCGCTAAAATATGGTGGCCTACGCTACGCTCTGTTTTATAAGGCACCGTATTGGGATCTTCACCATCAGCTTTCAAGGAATCGCCGGATTGCGCAAATACAGTACCGGGATACATCATCCCGATGACAAGCATTAGTGATACAATCCATCCCTTGATGGCTACTAAGCTAAATATTCTATTCTGTAGTCGCATGCTATTCCTCGACCTCAATATTTGATTTCTTTACTACCTTGGACTTTCGGTCTGATGCTTTCTTATCCTTAAGGTTGGGGGTTAGCTTTTCCTCGAGTTCTGAGTGACAGATTTCTTTTAGGAAAATGAGTACATCTTCGGTATCGGTAAGTGCCTTGCTAAAACTATTTTTCGGCCATCTATCAACATGATAGTTTTCCAAAATAGGGATCACCAACTTGCGCACATCCCACATTGTGAGGTTCTCAATAAATTCGATTGCATCAGACCTCAGTCCCAGATTGTCACCCACAATTGCTTTGTATGCATTATCAATATCCTCGATTTCATTATTCAAACTCAGTAACCTGAAAACATTTTCGAACGTCTGTTCAATCTCATATTCCAGTATTTTATCTGCTTCCTCGGATAGCGTAACCTTCCCGCTTTGGTAGAAAGAAAGGGCTTTCTTAAGCTTTGAATATCGTTCTATCTCTCGCTCTATATTCTGAGCAATAATCTCATCCGATACCCGAAACTCCGGCCGCTGTTTGCGCATCCGAAGCAATGCCTTAACAACACCATGTCGGATGGGAATGGAACAGAATTTTAGACTCATTTTAAGAATATCCCATGAATCCTCGCTCACCGTTTGAGAAAACAACCATGGAATATATCGCCGCGTTGACACCGGCAACTGTGAATCTATCATGTGATCGTACATGGTTCCGTATATCCGGCTGCCGTACTCTCTGAGCGCTTGTTCTACTGCTTTCCGATAAATTCCGTTACCCATCAACAGCAGCAAGTCATGAACAAAACGTCGATCCTGCGTTTTACCTGTGCTTTCAATGGCTTGCTTTACCACGGATGGGTTTTCATCATTAAGCAGTTCTTTTAGCAAATAAGCATGATCCCGTTCATACATTTCGCCCAATAGTTTAGCAGATTGCTTACGGAGCTCATGACCATTTTCGCCCTCAAAATGTACCGCCTCATTTAATAACTCATCGGTAATAAGTTGCTTCTCATCTTCATCACCCTCTTCGGCAATAAGAGCCATGGCAACCGCCTGTACTCGCGCATCATCGTGATGTAATCCAACAGTTAGTTTTTCCAGGCGATCTCCTTCATAAAATTGGTATACATACCGGATTGCTTCCATGCGTACATCGGCATCCTTGTCATAGGCTAAATCCATCACCTCATCCACCCATTCACCAAGCTCCCGCTCACGCAACAATTGCACAGCGTTGATGCGTACCTTGCAACTGGAGTGTTTTAGATTTCTGATAAGTAAATCCTGATCTACTTCTAGCTCCTGTTTGCGCATCACATCCAAGGCCCAAAGCACATCTGATTCCTCGTCGCTCTTTAATAGCTTTTGGATACTTTCTTTATTAGCCTCTTCAAAACGACTTCTCTTTTTACGGCTTTTACTCCAGCCGCCCTTAACTTTCTGCTTCAACCTATTGCGGAATACATCCACGTACGAGTTGCCGGCCATCTTTGCAATCACTACCCACGCAACAAGCAATGTAACTACCACTACTGATATCTCTTGCACATTGAGATCCAACCCGAATGTTAGCCCCAAAAGTAACAATCCCGTAAGACCCTGGGCACCGTGATCAACAAACAGATCAATAAAAACCTTTACCCGATTCTTTAGCTCTTTGGGGAGAGGTACAAATAGCAGCTCGCGACCGGTACGGTCAATAGAATGCTTTAGCGTTTGATCGACGCCCCGACTGATGGTACCCGCTACTAATCCGGGTATGAGTAACATCCCGCCCGCGCTGATTAGCAACGCAAGGGGTAACAACAGCAGAGAACCGGATACACCATACTTTTTGGTAAAAATGGTACCTATAAAAAGCTGTATAAGTAGTGCTATTAAGCTAACTCGACCATAAAATTTTCCCATAAAACTGGTCAGCGCTGCTTCAGTTGTGTAAGCTGCCTCAGCTACCGTCTTAAACTGATAATCGATAAGTGTTGTCACCATTACGGTCACTGCAATAAGAGCTACAATAAGCAGCAGATGGTTGTGAGATAAAATCTCTTGTAAGGGATTGCCCGGAATTGACTTATCAGCTTTTGCAAACTCATTTTTATCAGTTTTTGATAATCCGGAACTGTCATTCTTTTTGAGAATCAACCACACCAGCGGAGTAGTCCCTACTATTATGATCGCTGATATCAAGAGCAACGATTCTGGTTGCAGCGACAGCCTGTTGACAAGTATAGCTGTAAGTTCTCCCCCTGAAACGCCGCCTGCTATAGCGCCAAGACTTAAGAAGCCAAAAATCTTTTTCGACTGCACTGAATTAAAAATGGTATTGGCAAACAGCCAAAACTGAGAGGTTATTAATACGCTGTAAATACTGACCCAGACATAAAATCCATAGTACAACCAGACATTATTCATCTCTATAAAAAACCAGATGACAAATAAATTGGCTGCCAGAAAGAGTGTTATGGCTGAGACAATCCATCCAACAGAGTGCCGCTTAGAAAGCCGTGAATAACCAATCGAAATCGGAATAACAGCAATGGCCGTTAAAATAAAGACGAATGGTAAATTATAGGCCCCGACCTGCTCGAGGAATAAGCTGTCACGCACCGGTTTTAACAAGTAAAGCGTATTGAGCAACACAAAGTTGTACACAAACATCAACAATGCCCGGGTTTTTACCTCGGGATCAAGTGAAAAAAGTGCACGAAAATTGTTGCCGGTTTCTGTGATATTCATGGGAAATACTCAGAATCAAAATATAAGAACCACAACTTATTAACTTTGTTTATAAAATACTAAACAAAGTTAATAGATATATCTTATACCGGTATTTTCTGTTATCTATGACATAAAAAAGCTCCATCTAATGCTAATAGATGGAGCTTAGTGCTATTATATTACGTTATTTTTGAAAATGACGTCATACGTGCTTAAAACGCTCGCGAACAGCTTTATCCAACTCTTCGCGATGATCAGGATGGGCAATATCAATAAGTGCTTTCGCCCGATCACGCATATTCTTGCCATACAGGTTGGCCACGCCATACTCTGTAACTACGTAATGAACGTGCGCCCGCGTAGTTACAACGCCGGCACCCTTCTTAAGGTACGGCACAATTTTACTTTCCCCTTTTCTTGTGGTCGATGGAAGCGCAATAATCGGCTTACCGCCTTCGCTGAGTGACGCACCGCGTATAAAGTCCATCTGTCCCCCAACACCCGAATAGTGATAGGTTCCAATAGAATCAGCACATACCTGGCCGGTAATATCAACTTCTACAGCGCTGTTTATGGCCGTCACTTTGGGATTTCGTCGTATCACCGCAGTATCATTCACATACTCCACATCAAGCATTGCAATCATGGGATTATCATCCATAAAATCATAGAGCTCCCGGCTTCCCATTACAAAGCTGGCTACAATTTTTTCGGGATGGGTGGCCTTCTCCTTCCCATTAATTACACCTTTCTCAACAAGATCCATAACCCCGTCAGAGAACATCTCGGTATGGATACCCAAATCCTTATGTCCGTCAAGCGCCTCTAATACGGCATTTGGAATAGCGCCGATGCCCATCTGTAACGTAGCTCCATTTTCTACCAGATCTGCACAATTTTGACCAATTTTTCTTTCTACCTCATTGGGCTCCGGGATATTTAATTCGTGAAGTGATCCTTCATCCTCTACCAAAGCATTAAACCGACTGGCATGAAAAATACCGTCTCCGTGTGTGCGCGGCATGTTCGGATTCACCAAAGCAATAGCTCGTTTTGCCTCCTGCAGAGCGGCACGTGTGGCATCCACCGAAACTCCCAGCGAGCAGTAGCCGTGTTTATCGGGTGGAGAAACCTGCACAAGTGCAATATCAATGGGCATAATATTTTGGCGGAACAGGCCCGGAACCTCGCTTAGAAAAATAGGTAAATAATCGGCACTGCCTTCGTTAACAGCCTTTCGAACGTTAGCCCCCACAAAAAAGGCATCGGTATGAAAAGTGTCGCTGTATTCCGGCTTTACATACGGCGCTTCCCCCTCGGTATGCAAGTGAACAATTTCTACATTCTCAAGTTCGGGGGCACGACCCGTCATGGCATCAATAAGCGGCTGCGGAGCAGCGGCCACGCTGTGGATAAAAACGCGATCTCCGGAATTAATAAGTTTTACAGCTTCTTCAGCAGTGGTGTACTTGTCTTTATAAGACATAAAATTAGGATCTTAAAGTAGTTAAATTGTTGTCAATGAGGTGATTTGAAATCTCTTCTAAATACAAGGGTATCTACGCATACCACAATGTAAAAACTCTCAAAATCAGCTCGAAATAATCACTTTAATATGTAAGTGATATGAAGACTGCAGAAAAAAAGACCTTTAAAGACTAATTTAATAATTTTGAGCTATTTCTTTTTGCAGTTCGGCAAAAATATAACCACAATACAACATCAATATAAAAGGACATTATTAATACTTTACTACTATAATTGAATCGCAAATTATGGCTAATTCCTACCGTTCTATAATAACCGGCACCGGCTCATATATCCCTCCTAAAAAAGTCACAAACAACGATTTTTTGAACCGGACATTTTTAAATGTGGATGGATCTCCATTCGACAAATCAAATAAGGAGACTATCCAAAAGTTTGAGGAAATTACGGGTATTAAAGAACGTCGTTTTGCAGCCGACGATGTTCTTGCTTCTGATATGGCAGCTCAGGCTGGAGCAAAAGCACTCAATAATGCCGGTCTTGATCACGAAGAGCTGGACTATATTATTGTAGGCCACAATTTTGGGGATGTCCGTGCCGATATCCCTGTTACCGATATGGTGCCCAGCCTGGCTTCGCGGGTTAAACAAATACTGGAGATCGAAAATCCCAACTGTGTAGCCTACGATCTCCCTTTTGGATGTCCGGGCTGGACACAGGGAATCATACAGTCGAACTACTACCTGCAAAGCGGAGACGCCTCGAGTTGCCTTGTTATTGGTACCGAAACGCTTTCGCGCATCTGTGATCCCAATGACCGGGACAGCATGATTTATGCTGATGGGGCCGGTGCTACGGTGTTGGAATCCCAAAAATCAGACGAAGAAATCGGCATTCTAAGTCATGCCGCTCGTACTGATGCCAAAGAGGAAGCCTACTTTTTGCGGATGGAACCTCCTTTCGATCCCGAAGCAGATGATAATACCTTATATATGCACATGGACGGACGTAAGCTGTATCAATATGCGCTAACCAACGTGCCCGACCTTGTGAAAAAGAGTCTGGAAAAAGCCAACCTCGATTTTGATGATGTTCATAAAGTGCTTATCCACCAAGCCAACGCCAAAATGGATCAAGCCATTTTACAACGGTTGGGCAAACTTTACGGCAAGGAGGATGTGCCGGATGATGTGATGCCCATGACTATCTCGTGGCTTGGAAATACCTCTGTTGCCACAGTCCCCACCTTGCTTGATCTTATTTTACGCGGCCAGATGGACGACCATCAAATACGTTCCGGGGATGTGATCGTTTTATCATCCGTAGGTGCAGGCATGAATATCAACTCGGTGGTTTACAAAACACCATAGCCTGCCTGAGCTACAGGTTATCTATCACTTTTTTTAGCAGATCGCGAACCTCTTGAGCTATCTCCCCAAGTTCATCGCTCTCAATGGCCTGCATAGAAGCAATGGGATCCACGGCAGAAACTTCGACCTCTCCGTTTTCATGCTCCTGCACAATCACGTTGCAGGGCAGCATTAACCCAATGTGATCTTCAGCTGAAAGGGCTTTGTGGGCCAACGGCGGATTACAAGCGCCCAAAATCTGATACTTCTTAAAATCAACATCCAGCTTCTTTTTAAGGGTGGCCTTTATGTCGATTTCGGTAAGAACGCCAAACCCTTCCTCGCTGAGTGCTTCCGTTGTTTTATCGATCGCATCCTCAAAAGAAAGATCTAATGTTTTGCTATAATAATAGGACATAAAAAATTTGATTAATGATTTAAAAATTGTTGGTCAATCAGGGTATTTAAATAATAAAGGCCTTCATGTATTACCATAAAGACCTTTATCTGTAACGGCGTTCCATCCATTAGTTTTCATCAACGTACGAAGAATACATCCACACTTCTTTTTCCTGCTCGCGGATATAATCGCTCATCAAGGCATTGGTACCTTCATCACCGGCTTCATCAGATAGCTCGAGAATTTCTCGCTGCAGTGTGATAATAGCCTTAAAAGCATGTAAGATCTCCCGAACCGCTGTTTTACCGTCTGATACATGATTACTTTCTTCAATATCAGAATTCTCAATATAACCGGAATATCGGTGATTTGGAGAATGATTGAGCGTTAAAATACGCTCCGCCACCTCATCGATTTTAACCAGCAAATCGTTATACAACTCTTCAAACTTCACGTGCAGCTCAAAGAAATCATCACCTTTAATATTCCAGTGATATCCACGGGTGTTTTGATAGAATATCGAATAGTTGGCCAAAAGCTCATTAAGTTTTTCTGCCAGCTCTTTTGATTCGGCTTTATCCAAGCCAATTTGATTTAAATCACTCATAATTATGTGTTCTTAGGTTAAATAGAATGCATCTCTGCTTTTTTATTTAGAATCGTTTTGCTCAAATCTTAATTAAGTGCTGCAATATTCACTTTGGGTTCAAAAAGAATTTTTGTTTTGATGGATCGGGTAATCAGACAAGCTTCTTCAGCCTTTTCCATGATACGCTTAGCCTTATCACAAAATTTCTCATCAGTTATTGTGAGTTGAGGTTTCAAGGTAATCTCTGAGACCACAAATTTTCCGTCTTCTTTACTGAGCTTGCCAGTGGCTTTTACTTCAAGATTTTCAAATTTCAGCTTTGAATATTCGGCAATGGCTACAAAGGTGGTCATAAAGCAACTGCTCACCGACGAGACAAAAAGATGTTCGGGCGACCATATACCCTCCACACCACCGTCGAACTGAGGTGGTGTCGCCACTTCAATCTTGTCATCAAGTTCAGGGGAACTAAGCGTACCAATACGTCCCTCTTTCCAGTCTAAATCTACTTGGTATTTGTGTTTTTTATCGCTCATTTTTGTCCTACTTTTTGATTAATAATCTGTTCCAGCTGTTTAGCCTGTACCACTCCTGACTGTTGCCAAAGTATCTGACCATCCTCAAAAAGGATCAGTGTTGGTACACCGCGGACATTATACTTTATCGCAGCATCCGCATTCTTTTCCGCATCCACCTTAATAATATTGATAGCGTCACCCATACTCTTCTTCAAATCTTTCAGAATGGGATTCATCATTTTGCAAGGTCCGCACCAGTCGGCATAAAAATCTACCAGCACCGGCTTTTCTCCGTTAATAATATCATTGAAAGTCGTTTTCTTTTTTGTCGTCTCAGCCATATTACTCTTCTTTAATTTCCGTGAATTCTACGTCGTCAATGCTACCGCCCGATTCGGTCATTGCTCCAGCGGGTACGGCACAATTTCCACACAGACATCCCGTATTCGTCGCTGCCTGGAACAGGAAAAATCCGCCCAATAACAGCGATACAACATCTGCATGCCAGGCGCCCATAGCCACAAATAACACTCCAACACCAAGAGAAATCCAGCGCATGGGGTGCCAGTTATTCAGCAAGGTATATTTTAATGACTTATCCATTGTTAAGTCTCGAATTTCAAGTTGAATGCTATTATAATTGACTGTTCATCCAATGTCAGTGATATTTATCACATAAGGGTAATTTTATTTCTTCCCAATTCGACAAGCCCTTTAGCCTCCATCTTTTTCAGCAGTCGAGATATCACTTCCCGCGCCGTTCCCAACTCTTGTGCCAGCTGATCATGCGTCATCGTCAGCGTATCGGTTTCCATCACCTCGCAGCGTTTCTGCAAAAACTGTAGAAGACGCTCATCCATCTTTTTAAATGCCACCGCATCCACAACCTCCAGCAGCTCCTCAAACCGTTTGTGATAAATCTGAAAAATATAATTTAGCCATTCGGGATGCTCTCGAATCAGCTCGTGAATTTTATCAATAGGAATAAAAAGTACTTCTGACTCCTCCTCTGCAACGGCCTTCACCTTGCTGGTATCATGATATAATCCGGCCAAAATTGACATAATACACGTCTCTCCTGGGCGAAGATAATACAAAACCATCTCCCTATAGGTGTCATCGGATTGCATTACCTTCACACTTCCGCTGGTGACAATCGGTATGGATTGCACTGGAGCATCTTCTGTTACAATGGTATCACCGGGCTCAAAATGCTTCGTTATGCCCAAATCCAGCAGATCCATATTTTCTTCAAGTGCAGATATAAGAGATGGTAAATCAGTTGACGTCTTCATAATTCGCTACATGTGAATTAAGGAGTAACCACAATATAACGAATAAAAGAGTAAGTTATCCTAAATGTGTTTACAACTTTTATAGTATTACTTACTCTATAAATATCCTACTGACAAATATTAAAAACGGTCGTTTTTGGTCGGATGGTTTGCCGCCCTTCTTTCTCTTCTTTTAATAGCAATCGCTGGGATTTGTCAGACTCAAATACCTGTTGCAGGTTCTTGATTTCAGCAGCAGGCACAAAGTTGTTCTGGCATTTTTCTAAAAAAAGATCAGCCTCAAAATTACTAATATGTTCTTTCAGGATGTCTGATAAGGCTTTGCGGTTCTCAACTCTTGCTTCATTATGCTGATACTCAGACTGATCTGCTAATTCATCAGCTCCCAGAATATCACACAAGTCATTGAATTGCCTGTCACTCCCAATGGCCAACGTCACCAGGCGCTCATCAGCAGTGGTAAATATTTCACCGTACGGCGCAATATTGGGATGCAGTGAGCCTATTCGCCGGGGCACCTTTCCATTCATCAGCCAGTTAGTAGCCTGGTTGATAAGGGATGCAATAGCACTGTCATATAGACTTACGTCCACGCGAAAAGCTTGATCCGACTTTTCTTTTTGCTTTAGCAATGCACATAAAATGCCCTCTTTGAGCTGATGAGCTGCCAGAACATCAATAAGAGCCAGCGGCATCTTCGTGGGTGGACTATCCGGTTGGCCATTCATCGACATAAAACCCGTTTCGGCTTGCAGAATAAGATCATAGGCAAGACGATGACTTTCTGTTCCAAAGCCGGAAATATGTCCCTGTATTATTGTTGAATTTATTGCTTTCAGATCATCAAACGTTAGTCCAAATTTTTTATCATCCCCTTTTTTAAAGTTGGTGATAACGATATCTGCTTCTTCGATGAGCCCGATAACTTTTTGTTTATCCTCCGTATCTCCGAGATCTAACAACAGGGAATCCTTATTCCAGTTGACCGATGAAAAGTAGGCCGACGGCCCTTTGGATGGTTCACCCGGCTGACGCCACTGACGGGTCACATCTCCGCCACTTCGTTTATTCTCAACCTTGATGACTTTTGCTCCAAGCTCAGAGAAAAAGTTTCCTACGGCAGGACCGGCAAGCACCCCGGCAAGTTCGACCACGGTCAAATCTTCAAAAATATATTCCATGCGGGCTACCTGAATTTAATTATTCATCCGCGCCGTACACCAGCTCAATAAACTCGGGTTTGGGTACCGCTCCGAAATACTGTTCTATGTTTATAGGCTCAATCCGGTTTTCAATTTCCGTTCGATCATACCGTTCGCCCTGTAAGTAATTTTCGAGCTGCTCCACCGGCTCGCTGCCAAAGAAATCACCGTAAATCTTAATATTATCGATATGTCCATTTTCTACATCCAGTCGCAGATCAATTTCTCCGGCATCAAATCGGCGGCTTCTTTGGATGTTAAACTTGGGTGACTTTCCGAAATTCCAATCCCACTGTCCGTACTTCTCATCCTTAAGGCTATGTACTTCGTTCCATTCGGCTTTCGTTAGGTGATACGTCTCAAATTCATCGCGATCCTCATACAACCCTTCCAACAGCTTTTGTCGGAACGTAGCAGTTTCCATTGATTGATCCATAAACTCGCTGATATTTGCCACGCGGCTGCGCACCGATTTATGTCCCTTCGATTCGATTTTGCTCATCTTAACATCCAGCGCATTAGTCACCTCGTCCAGATCACTGTTATACAGCAGCGTACCGTGGCTAAACATACGATCTACGCTCGAAAACTGGGCATTTCCTGAGATTTTACGATCATCAACCTGAAGATCATTACGTCCGCTAAGCTCGGCATCCACTCCCATTTTATTAAGGACGCGCACAATTGGGGCAGTAAACTTTTCAAAATTATTAAGACTCTTCTTGTCATAATCCGTGATAAAACTAAAGTTCAGGTTCCCGGTATCGTGATATACGGCTCCACCGCCCGAGATACGCCGGACAACATGGATTCCTTTTTCCTCCACATATTCGTGGTTTATTTCCTCGAGCGTGTTCTGATTTCGACCAATTATGATGGATGGCTCATTTATGTAGAATAACAAGTAGTCGTTATCGTAATCAAAATTGCGGAGCGCATATTCTTCAAGCGCAAGGTTTAGATGAGGATCAGTAATACCTTCATTATGGATGAAAATCATAAGAATGAACTAATTGAAATAATCTGGATATTTACATTGCGGACGAAAGTAGTCTTTTACTTTGAAAGGAGTATGAAGATTTTCTCAATTCTACAGCTTAGAGTTTGCTCAAAATCCAAAAATCAACGTGCAACATGATGGATATTAAAAATTTCGGGGATCTCGGCAGTCCATCATTTTTTATCCTTAAGTTTTACTCTCATCATATCCAGTGCCTACGGCTCCCCATAGATTAGCAAGGCTTTTCCAGGCAACTCTGTAACTCTATCAACCCACTTAATAAATTCTTGCTTTTACAGGATAATATTTCCCAATCCACACGCATGTTTTCGTTCGAAAAGTTAAGCAAAAGTTTGGAACCGATTACCGTTTCCGCTCCTACCAAAAATTAATCTGTACTTCGTTATTTATCCGTTTTGTTGTTAAAGGTTGCAATGGCCTTGGCCTCTCGATAGATATTACCGAATTTTCTACTGTCCCAACCCATTTCATCGAGCACGCTCTTATCCTCTGCCAACTGCTGACAAAATATGATATCCTGTTCTAAAAATTTTTTCTTCTCATCACTGCTCAAAGTTGATAAACACGTGACCGGATGCAAATTTACGCGACTTATCAGATCTTTAAGTCCTTTATTTTCAGGATAATCCCAACTTAATAAATTCAACCCTATACATTTACCGTATTGCTGGGCATCATTGGTAAAACGGGTATTGGTCACCACCCAACCATGATGATTTTTTCCTTTGTGGCCCGGCTTTCGGCTCCACTTTCGCTTTACATCCTCAAACCTAGATTGGATATACAAGGGTACTTGTACATTGCATTTATGATCTTTCCGATTGTGGAACTTACACTCTACAATAAAAAAATCATCACCTTTTTCAGCAACAACATCAACCTCGTGCGAGACACAATTTCCCTCGATAATCTGACCGACCTCAGTCGTATATCCCAACCTTTTTAACAGCTCTGCGGTAAATTTTTCAAAGGGATATCCGGTGGGTCCCAACTCAAAAAGGGCCTCTTTAAGTTTATACCGACCGGCAAAGCGATTGGAATGCTGTTTTAATAATCGGAAGGCTTCACGATAAAGTTTTTGGGTGGAAATACCGTCATAAAGCATTTGATCAACGGTATCAGCTATACGATCAATTATCTCCTGATCTGCCCCAGCACCCGCAAGAGATTGGCGCAGCTTGGATTCATCATAGGGTTCAGTGCCTCCTGAAGCTTTCGTAACATTTACGCTTCCCATAACTGCGCCTCTCTTTTTCTTTAAAAAGTTAGCTTACATCCATTTGAAATTCCCGTCAGCTGTTATTCGCAGATTACCAGATTTGCCTTCATCAACCAGATCTTGCAGTGATGTACTGGATAGCATTTTTCGAATTTCATCCCGTGTGTCGGCCCACTTATCGTGGATCGGACATGGTTTCTCTGTTCCGCAACCCGGCAAGCCTAACGCACATTCGGTTAAAATATCCATCCCATCAATGACCGCAACAATATCTAACAAAGTAATTTCATCAGTAGAATTCACCAAGCGAACCCCCCCCTTTGGTCCCTTCATCGACTCCATCATGTCTGCTCTGGTAAGTTGCTGTAATACTTTTGTTAAAAAATGATGGGAAATATCGAGGTCGTTACTAATTTTTTTGATAGATACATAAGAATCATCCGAAACCGCAGCCAAATAAACTGAAGCTCTTAAACCATATACACAAGCATTTGATAATAACATATATAAAAGATTGGATTTAATAGTCCCTAAGTCCCCTGTTAGAAAACACGTGAACTAATTATTTTCTTTAATACCAGATTAATCAACATTGTTTCTAAGAAAAATCTACTATAAAATAATTTACACAGATCCCCTTTAAGTAACCTGCAATTTAAAATCTGTCAAAAAAATAAATCATTAAAACATTAAAAAACAGCTAAAATAAAAAGTAAAACTACGAGAACAGAATTAATGTACATCAACTAGAATAGTTAACAAATTTCGAATCTAAGAACTGTCTGAATTTAAATAATTATTTAAAATAAACTTTATGGAGATTTGGTCGGCCCTGGCAATTGGTTTTTTCGGTAGTTTCCATTGTATTGGTATGTGTGGTCCCATTGCTCTGGCCCTGCCGGGAAAAAACGATTCTACGGTCTCACTCATCATAGGACGCCTGCTCTACAATATCGGTCGAGTACTCACCTATACATTTCTTGGGGTTATCTTTGGCATTATTGGCCACTCTATTGCCCTTGCAGGGCTTCAACAATCAATATCAATACTTCTGGGAGCTTTAATTCTTGCGGGCGCACTTTTCCAGTTTAATTCCTTCCAGGGATGGAAACAAAAAGTCGGTATCAATACATTATTTAATCGCCTTGAAAAACTTATGCTCTCCCAATTTAAAAAGGGGGGCACTACCACATTATTCACCATTGGTATTTTAAATGGATTGTTACCCTGCGGTTTTGTTTATGTGGGATTAGCCGGCTCTGTAACCACAGGTTCTGTTGTTCAGGGTAGCCTGTTTATGGCTTTATTTGGATTAGGTACGATTCCCGCAATGCTGATGATGTCTTTGGCACCGGGATTTGTAAGTGTGGATTGGCGCCAGCGTATTAATAAGTTTATTCCATATTTGGCTGCAGCTTTTGGTATTTATCTCATATTCAGAGGCATAATAGTGGGAGAAATGCTACATTAAATAAAAACCATTCACCATAGGGTACATCAATGGATATACAATTTCATATATCAACTGATGAACAAGCAATAAATCCAATTTGCGACTTCACCTATAGCTGGTGCCTAAATTGTGGTTTATCCGAACAGGAAGCCACTAAATTCACTATTGCGGTCAGTGAACTTATTACTGATATCATTTTATTTGCTTATCCCGACAAGAGCCAAGGTTTTTTTGAGCTCACTTTCCGGCAAACACTTTCGGATATCGAACTTATCGCCAGTGAGGTGGGGGAACCCTTCGATCCCGACAAACACCGATACAATGCTCAAGAAGCTATAAACGAGGGGAATTTTGAAGGTGCGGGATTACGAATTATCCGTCGATTCACCGACGAATTCTTATTCATTAACCGTGGCAAAGAGGGTAAGGAGTTCAGGTTACAAAAGTCGGTTGATGTTCATAAAATTGACAAACTTCTGGAGTTATCCAGGGCAGAAAAACCAAAAGAGCCTGAGGATACCGTCTCTGAAATTTCCTATAACATCAAACAAATTGTTCCCCGTGATGCCGAAGATATTGCCAAGCTTATTTATCGCACATATGAGTACTCTTATACAAAAGAGGACCTCTATTTTCCCAAAAAAATTGAGCAGACATTGGCGGGCAAAGAAAAGCTTGGGGTTATTACTCGCAGTGATAAGGGAGAAGCGTTGGGGTATTTCGCCATTTTAAAGAAAAGTGACTCAAATATTGCTGAGGTGGGAGAAGCTGTCGTTTCGCCCCGCTACAGGAAAAAGGGTATCATGAGCGGTATGATGGAACACCTTATAAGAGTAGCACGCGAACATCATTTTGATGCACTGTTTGGTAAAGCGGTTACAATCCATCCGGTAAGTCAACGTGTGAATAAAAAGTTCGGATTTGTATCGGCGGGACTCATGCTCCTGGAAACCCAAAATGTGGTTTTTAAAGGATTTGATGAAGATTATCCACAGCCAGTTTCTGTTGTCATTGACGTATTACCACTTAAGCATGCAACGTCGAAAGAAATTTACTTGCCAAAAAAATACCATGATATCCTCTTGGAAACTTACAATTTACTTGATATCCCCATTACTCCTAAACAGCACGAGTATTATAAAATGGCCGAAAAATCGGATGCTGAACTGACCATAAATTATGCGGATTCTACAGCGCTTATTGTCGTAAAAAAGTACGGTCCCGATTTCCGTTCAGTACTGCGAGAAATGCTGAACAGCTTGATTGAGCAGGAAGATCCCAATGCTGTCTACTTAGATTTACCGCTCGAAAATTCGGCTACACCGGTGCAATTAGGACAACTCGATGGATTAGGCTTTTTTTACTGTGGGCTGGCTCCCTACTTTCATAATGAATCGGATTACCTGCGACTGCAAAGAATTTGTATTCCCTTTAATTTTGATCTTGTTGATGTTCACTCTGAATTTGGTCAACATATAAAATCGTTTATTACCGATGAGTATTCCAAGCATACATAAAGAAGGATCAACCTTGAATATTAAGATAAGAGGTGGATTCAACCTGTGGATCAAAAATATGATTCTAAATCATATCAATGATAATACGCGTGTACTCAAAATTGATCTCAGTAAGTGCAAATTCATAGACAGTGAAGGCATTATTTTTTTGCACCAATGGCACCAAGAAGGAAAACAGCTGAAACTTATTGATCCACCGGAAGTATTTTTTGAGATACTCGAGATCCTGGAACTTGACAATAGCTGGCAACCCAATGTTATAAATACAAATAAGTAATTACTATGACCGAAGAAAACAGTAACGAAATGATCGAACTTGATGTTGAGCAGGATGTTTGGAGTCGTACCTATACGGTATATTCACTGCTCATTATTGGCAGCAAGGAAGAAGACGGGAACTACAATTTTGCTCCCAAACACATGGCCATGCCGATGGGGTTTAGCAATCATTTTGGATTTATAGGAACACCGCGCAAAAATACTTATCGAAATATTCAACGCGAAAAAGTGTTCACGGTAAGCTATCCCAAACCAAGTCAACTAACGGTCTCGAGTTTAGCCGCCACTCAACGCGAGGATGACGATTCCAAACCCATACTCGACCAGATTCCCACCACCCCTGCAGAAAAAATTGAAGGATACTTTGTAAAGGACTCTTATTTCCAGTTAGAATGTAAACTAACGGAATGTCTTGGGAAGTTTGGGGAATGGGAATTGATTGTCGGTGAAATTGTGGCTGCTCGAATCAACAAAAAAATGAGTAGAAAAATTGGTGACGGGGTTGGAGAAGGGCAATTGATCTATGACAATCCTTTATTGGCTTACTTGCATCCCAATCGATTCAGTGTCATTAAAGAAAGTAATGTGTTCCCATTTCCAAAAGAGTTTAAACGCTAAGATATGACTGATCGAGCCCGACTGATACGTAAGTATATTAGCGAGCACAAAGCAGATTTTCTATCTCTGCTTCAATCCCTGGTTGAAATTGAAACCCCATCCGATCAGCCAGAAACATTCTCTATGGTCTGGGAACTTTTGTCAGAACAGTTTAAAAATATAGATTATTCAGTTACCCACTTTGAGGGAGATAAAACAGCTGGACAGTTGCTCTGTAAACCTAATGATTTTGATCCCTCTAAGCCCACTCAATTGGTTCTTGGCCATTGCGATACTGTTTGGGATGTAGGAACCCTTAACGAAATGCCCTTCAGCATCGAAGACGATATCGTAGCTGGACCGGGAGTATATGATATGAAATCGGGAATAGCCATGATGATTTTTGGGATACAGGCTATTCACTATCTGGAGAAAATCCCCAAAGTACAACCCATATTTCTTATTAATTCGGATGAAGAAATCGGCAGTGAGGAATCCAAAGAGCGTATTATTGAGCAAGCCAAGTTAGCAGAACGAACATTTGTGTTAGAACCTTCACTGGGTAAAGAGGGCAAAATAAAAACCCGGCGCAAAGGTGTGGGCGATTTTGTAATATCAATTAACGGAAAGCCGTCACATGCAGGCCTGGCCCCGGAAGAAGGTGTAAGTGCTATTTTAGGGCTCTCCCACATTGTACAACAGATCTTTCGTTTAAACGACCCGGCAAACGGTGTTACGGTCAATGTTGGAACTATAGAAGGCGGAGAACGTTCGAATGTTGTTGCCGCAAAAAGTAAGGCTGTGGTTGATGTACGAATACCAACACAAGAAGACGGGGAACGAATAAAAGAAGAATTATATAATCTTCAGCCAGAAATTGATGGGGTTGAGCTATCGGTAACCGGAGACATTAATCGGCCGCCGCTGGAAAAAAATGAATCCAATAAAAAGCTCTGGGAGGTTACTCAAAAACTGGGGCAAGAACTAGATTTGGAATTAGAGGATGGAATGTCCGGAGGAGCCTCGGATGGAAATTTCTCAAATTTGTATTCTCCTACTATCGACGGAATGGGAGCCGTTGGTGAAGGAGCACACGCCTACCACGAAAAAATATTTCTGGAACAAACATTAGACCGACTCGCGTTATTCACGCTTTTACTTTTAGAATCCCCCATCTTTGATTAATCATTGTCCCTTTCAAAAACCCACTCAATAAAATAATCATCCAGCTTTTCTTGCGGTATCAAGGGAGAATCCAATTCCAGTTGTTGACTAATTTGAAAATTTCTGGATGAACACCGTTTGTAAAACCACTTCAGCGAATCCAGATCATCCAAAATCATAGATCCCGAAAATGATTCCAATAATTCACGATCTTTGCATAATTCTATAACCTGATCCATAAAAAGTGTGCTTTGCCCTCTTAATAACTCCGATAGATTTTTCCATAAACTATTCATTATTTCTCCTTTTTGATCAATCGGCAAATCGTACTGCATGGGCGTTAATTTCTGGATCAATATGCTGGGTAAATCAAAAGCGGAAGCAACATCATGTTCTAATATATAGAGCATTCGAATAATGCCACCCATCGATTTACGTACCAGCCGATGTCCCTTGAAAGCCCCGTAAATATAATCCATTTTGGGCTGATACATCTTGAGACTGAACCGAAGACTTTTTTCTTCTCTATTTAGCCCAATAAAATAATACGTTTCCGGTCTCTTTTTTGCATGATTAAATTCAGGCTGATGTTTACGGATAAGTTCATTTTCCAGCAGTAGTGCTTCTCTTTCTGACTCACAAATCTGGATATTAATATTGTGCGTCATCCGTATCAATCGAATCTTTTTTCGTGAGGTTGTACCCATCTTTGCGCGACGGTAAGTTAACAATCGATTCCTGAGATCTTTTGCCTTTCCTACATATAGCAAATCCCCTGATCCGCTATACATTTTATACACGCCCGGCTTTCTTGGAAGCTCCTCAAAAAAAGATTTTCCCAGCCTATTTTCTATGGGATTATAGTGCTCAAATAAACGTTGTTGTCTTGTCATATTTAAATGAATTCCGACCTTAAAAAGTGATTTGTAAAAATATCAAAAAAATCAGATGCTAAATTTTACATATAGTAGGTAATCCCCAAAAAATATACTATACTTAGGCTCTTAAGCGCCATTTAATGCGTTAGCAAGGCGTTATTAAACATTTAAGTAGCACAAGAAGTAAAAAATTTCGGAGATTTATCATGGCAGAACGTGAAGTCGGAACTGTTAAATGGTTCCATAATGGCAAAGGATATGGATTCATAACCAGAGAAGAAGGCGAAGATATTTTCGTTCATTTCAGTGAAATTGAAATGGAAGGCTATAAAAAATTAGAAGAAGGCCAAGAAGTGGAATTCACTGTAGCGGAAGGAGAAAAAGGACTACAAGCACAAGAGGTGATACCTATATAAGATTATCTTTCAGATATCATTATTTTTAAAAGCGCTGCCTTTCCGGTAGCGCTTTTTTATTACAGGGAGTTACCATTATATTATAATTAATCAACCGATATAAAATTATAGACCAATGGAAAATCATACCTATAAAAAGATTGAGTTAACAGGCACCTCTGATAAATCGCTGGAAGATGCTGTTGAAAATGCCATAGAGAAAGCTTCAAAAACAGTAGATGATATGGGCTGGTTTGAAGTTATTGAAACACGTGGTTCTATTGAAGATGGCACCGTTGCGCAGTGGCAGGTTGTTATAAAGGTTGGCTTTACGCTAAAGTAATTATCTACGCTTTGTCTAAAATATAGAACTCCAGCTTTTTTTGAAGTTCCGGAGGATTAAAAGGTTTTGTTAAATAATCATTCATCCCTGACGCAAATACTTTTTCCTTAACCTCTTTAAGCGCTGCTGCCGTAAGAGCAATAATTGGGACATTGGATTTATATTTATTTTCCAACTCTCGAATTTTCCGCGTTGCCTCATAGCCATCCATTTCTGGCATCTGGAGATCCATCAATACTAAATTGACAGACGAAAGCTCTTTCATTTTTTCAACTGCTTGTTTTCCATCTTCAGCAACTACAACCTCGATTTCCCACTTTTCCAAGAATCGAATCATTACCTTTTGGTTGATGGCATTATCTTCAACCAGCATAACTTTTGTTCCACGCAGTGACTCCGGCATTTCTTCCTCATTCTGGCGTAAGGTGGATCGCTGTTCGTCTGCATGTTCTTCTGTTTTAAAGGGGAGTTCTACATAAAACGTACTGCCTTTCCCTTTCTCACTTTCCAAATCAATGGTACCATCTTGCAGATCAATCAATTTTTTGCTGATGGTAAGCCCCAACCCTGTACCGCCAAATACACGAGAGGTATCACTTTGTTCTTGAGTAAAACTTTTAAAAATCTCTTCCTGTTTATCTTCCGAAATTCCAATTCCGGTATCAGTGATCGTAAACAGAATTTTTAGTTGGTCATCATTACGCTCTTTTAGTTCTACGATGATACCGACGCTTCCTTCTTCGGTAAATTTAACCGCATTGCTGACAAGATTATTTAAAATCTGTGTTAGCCTGTTTGGGTCTCCGGCAATGGTTTCGGGCAAGTCTTCATCAAAATCGAGATACAGAGGTACATCTTTCTTTTCGGCGGTAAATCGGAAACTCTCTAATACTCCGTTTAACAAATCTTCTAAATTGAACGCAACATTTTCAAACTCAATTTTTCCTGACTCGATTTTTGAAAAATCAAGCACATCATTAATAAGTGAAAGCAAGGTTTTAGACGAAAAATCCAGGATCTCAAGCTGCTCAACCTGATCTTCCCGTGGATTGTCTTTTGCTAACAAATTGGTCATCCCAATAATCGCATTCATGGGAGTGCGAATTTCGTGGCTCATCGTAGATAGAAACTCAGACTTTGCCTTTGATCCCTCCTCAGCTTTTTGCTTAGCCTTTTCAAGCTGTTCTACATTTTTTTCCAACTGCTGCTTCTTTTCTAACAGTTCTTTATTAAGGGATTGTGTTTTTTTAAGCAGTTTTTGTGTTTCCTCCTCAGCTAATTCTTTTGATTCCGAAAACTTGTTAAATGTAAGCCAAGTAGTTATAAATGCCGCTCCCAGAATACTCCACTTTACAATCACTCCTTCATCAGCGGTAAGGTAGATACGATCAAAAATCACATAATCGAGCACGATATAGCACACTACTGCCATGCTAATCCCAATGTTGCGCAATTGCTGGTGATCTTTATCGAATAACAGAATAGCTAAACCACAGGCAGGAAGGTAAAAAGCCTGTATTAGCATATCTTTGCCAAAAACTGAACTCAGAATAAGAATACAGATATTTATATAAGCTAATAGAAGAAACTTTGCCGTATTCTCAAATCCTTTGCGGGCCAAAACAGGAATGAGCACAAAAGCTAAACTAATGCTCATGAAAAACCACGACATCGAAATGGAATCGTTCAGACGAAAGGCAATTAAAAATAAAAGAGCTACTGCCGCCAGCGAAAACGACACATGATGCATTACAACAATGCCGGTTCTATTAATCTGTTCAATCTTGTCTTGAACCAGATCTTTGGCAAAGGCAAATTTTTTGATACTCGATAATGAATACATTCGGTATAACAGCTATTTATATTATTCCTAAAAAACTAATACTAAAGAATAATAAAACGAAAATAGCTATCGAATGATATTAAAAGAAACTAATAAAAGGTGGGACTTAAGCCTTAGCCTGCTCTTTTTGCATCTTGGTTTTGTAAGCCATGGCATAAATTTTCATCTGCTTAACCATTGAGGCCAAACCATTTGAGCGAGTCGGCGATAAATGCTGTTCCATACCAATCTTTTTAACAAAGGTGGGATCGGTATTTATGATGGTTTCGGGCGTCTCACCGGAATAAAAGCGAACCATCAATGCAACAAGGCCTTTCGTAATGGCGGCATCACTGTCAGCCTCAAAAATAACTTTTCCGTCCTCAAGACGTGTGTTCAGCCACACCTGGGATTGACATCCGCGCACTAAATTTTCTTCAATCTTGTGGTCCTCATCCAACGGTTCTAAATTTTGGCCCTGTTTTATAATGTGCTTATAACGTTCGGTCCAATCGCTTAATGCTTTAAACTCGTTAATAATTTGCCGTTGTATTTCGTGAATATCAGCCATTATTCCATGTTTATAGTTATCTGCAACACTACCAAAATACGAATAACTATAGAGAATATAAGGTTATACTTTTGACTCCTCGTAGGCCGGATCAACCGAAACTGCACAACAAACGGTTACCACATTTTTATTATCCTGATCCCATTCGGGCTTGCCATAATCCAAGACTTCAACAAATTCTCCCTCATGATTCTTGATGCGATATTCACAGGTAGAATCCTTTCCCTCAAGGACTTTTTGCAGATGAGCATTAAATTTATCGAGATCATCCCGGTGAATGAAACTATCAGCATCGGCCTTTCCAACAACGGCATCAGCCGAAAGACCCGTTATCTTAGAAAATTCTTCCGAAACTGTTTTAAAGACAGGTTTTTCATCTTTAAGCTCAACTTTATAAGAAAATTCTGAGGCTCTGCGCACGACCCGACCAAAATCCTTATTTCGCTTATTCAGCGTGTCCATAATACGCTTTTTAAGTGAAATGTTTTCAATCTCTGCGCGAATCAGCTTTTGATCTTTAAGATCCAAAATGGATGTCATTCCTTTAACCTGAATAGGAAATCCATTTTTATGATTTATAATCCCCTTAAACTCTTCATCGTTGAAATACGCATCCTCATCCTCTTTATCAAAACGCCCCTTTATTGAGCTCATATATTTATCAGGAAAAAGATCCCAAATCTTAATCTGTTTTAATTCATCTTTTCCATAGCCAACAAGTTCGCGAAACGCCTTGTTCGCCATCACGATATTGCCCTGCACATCAACATCAACAACTGTGCGCTTCGATTCCTCGCGCAATCCGTCAAACTCAACCTTTTGATCAACAAGTTGTTCCTCGGCACGCTTGCGTTCCGTTATATCGTGCTGATAGGAAACCCAGTGCGTTACATTGCCCTCCTTATCAGTCAGCGGATGAATATCCCACTGGTTAACAAATTCCGAACCATCTTTACGGTAATTAACAGCCTGACCAAAAAAGGATCGACCCTCTTTTAATCGGCGCTTCAATTTATCCAACACGGCTCGGTCGGTTTTCGGCCCCTGAAGTATGCGCGGAGTCTTACCAATAACTTCCTCTTTGGAATAACCCGTCATCTCGCAAAAACCATCATTTACATATACAATTCTGGGTCCCGGTTTTTCGAGGGTCAGTTCTGTAATCAATATGGAATCGTAATCACTTCTTATTGCCGATTCAAGTAGATTCAATCTTTTTTCTAATTCATTGCCCTCATCGACAATATTTTCTACAAATGATTTAACCTTTTGAAATGATTCTTCATCTTTGCACCATTTTTTCAGTGCATTAATATCTGGTGACTCCATATTAAAAATTTGCTTAACCCTAGTTTAATAGATGATAATGGTCGATTTATATGCCAACCTTGCCTTAATACTTCTTATCAACAACAATACAAATCCCTATCATTCCGACAAATTACATTTTTCTTAAAGAATTTTAGCTGAAAAGTACTTTAACATTAAAATAAATTGCCTTTATGTCTTACCATAAAAAAACCTTAGGAAGCCGTTAGCTTCCCAAGGTCTAATCTGATTTTCGGATATCACATTGTTACTTCAGCAAAAGTTTGGCAATAGTATTGAGCTGCATATTGGACGTTCCCTCATAAATCTTTCCGATCTTCGCATCACGGTAATATTTTTCAACAGGATATTCTTTTACATATCCATATCCACCAAACAGATCAACTGCTTGAGAGGTTACATTTTCTGCAACTTCGGAAGCATGGTACTTTGCCATGGCCGCCTCTTTCAGAAACTTGTCGCCATTCTCTTTCATTCGTGCAGCATTATAAACCAACAAGCGAGCTGTTTCAATATCCGTTGCCATCTTTGCAAGCTGAAACTGTACACCTTGGAAATCTGAAATTGCCTTGCCAAACTGTTCGCGCTCTTGGGTATACTCCAACGTGGCATCCAGTGCCCCTTGAGCAATACCAATCATCTGCGCTCCAATGCCAATCCGTCCCTCGTTCAGCGTTTCCATTGCAACCTTGTATCCTTTTCCAACTTCACCTAATACATTTTCTTTGGGGACCTTACAGTCTTCCAGCAAGATTTCACAGGTAGAGCTCGCTCGAATTCCTAACTTATTTTCTTTTTTGGATACCGAAAAGCCTTCAAAATCTCGCTCAACAATAAATGCTGTAATACCCTTATATCCCTCACCGGGATCTACCGTGGCAAACACCAAAAAGATATCCGCCTCATTAGCATTGGTAATCCACATCTTAGATCCATTTAACACATAATGATCCCCTTCCTCTTTGGCCGATGCCTTAAGTGCAAAAGCATCACTGCCCGAACCAGCTTCCGACAGACAGTAAGCGCCCACCTTTTTAGTCGCCAACTGCGGCAGATAACGCTCCTTGATATCATCGCTTCCAAAATTCAGAAAGGCATTGTTTACAAGCGTATTCTGCACATCCATAAATACACCCGCCGAAGCATCCACGCGAGAAATTTGCTCAATCGCTACAATCGACATAAAAAACGACCCACCGCCCCCGCTGTAACTTTCAGGGATTTCGATTCCCATCAATCCCATATCAAAAAACTCCTGTATCAGGTCGGGATCAAGCTTGGCCTTTTCATCCATCTCATGCACTTTGGGCTTTATTACGCTTTCTGCAAAATCTCGCGCCGCCTCCTGCAACATTTTTTCATCTTCAGTTAGTGTTGTCAATGCGGGCATTTGTTGGTCTACATTTTCCATGGAATAGCCTCTTAATATTCAGTTGGATTCTAAATTTTGCTCTTAATATAGCGATTCAGAATCAAAATATCGGCCTAAAAGTAATCCCCAATTTTATGCTTTAATACAATGTTAGTAAAGTAACGGCAAGCTCTTTATTTTCAAGAGCTATAACTAAGACGAAATTCATACTATGAGCAACTTTGATTCTACCAATCAATCGCTTTTTGAAGAATTTCCTCCCGTTTCAACTGAGGAATGGGAAGAAGTCATTGAGAAAGATTTAAAGGGAGCCGACTATAAAGAAAAGCTCCGCTGGAAAACTGGCGAAGGCGTTGAACCGCTTCCCTTTTACAGGAATGATGATATGGACGATATTCACCGTCCCACTCCCATCCCAAAAGCATATAACAATACCGAAGCCAACAGTTGGGAAATACGGGAACCCATTTTCGAGAATGATATTTCCGAAGCGAATAAAGCAGCCCGTAATGCGCTCGATCGCGGGGCCGATGCCTTACAATTTCTAATGACCCTTCGCCGTACAGAAGGAATGCTCGATGGTGATATTCAGGGATTGCCAATTCAAAGCCAGTCCGATCTTGCAGCACTTTTGAATGAAATTCCCCTGGAGAATATTCCCCTCCATTTTGATACAGGCTTGGCTTCTCCTGCGCTGCTGGCTATGCTTTGGAATGAAATACAAACCCAAAACCTCGATCCCCAAAAGCTACAGGCAACCTTTAGCTACGATCCGTTTGTCTACCTGATTCAACACGGACACTACTCAAAAGACAAAAAAGATATTGAGCGTGATATCTATCATATCACACAATTTTCTGCTAAGAATCTGCCAACCGTTCGACCGCTGGGCGTCGATGCACGATTTTATCACAACAGCGGTGCCAGCATCACGCAGGAATTGGGATATGCCATTGCTTCCGCATCAGAGTATTTGGCAATATTAACCGATAATGATCTTTCTATTGAGGATGCCGTGCAGTCATTATCTTTTAACTTATCAATAGGGTCAAACTACTTTCTGGAAATTGCCAAATTCCGTGCCGCCCGACTGCTTTGGAAAAATCTGATTGAAGCATATGGTGCAGATCCAGAAGCGAACGCCGCCTATTTACATGGAGAAACCTCCCAGTGGAATAAAACACTCTATGATCCATATACTAATATGCTGCGTACATCCACCGAAAGTATGGCCGGTGCTATTGCGGGATGTGATTCCCTGACAGTATTACCTTTTGACGAACATTTCCGTCAGCCTAATGAGTTTTCAGAACGCATTGCCCGTAACCAACAGCTAATTCTGAGTGAGGAAGCTTATTTAAATAAAGTTGAAGATCCGGCCGCGGGATCCTACTACATCGAAAAGCTGACTGAAAAAATTGCTGAAAGGGCCTGGAGTATTTTTCAGGATGTTGAAACGGAAGGCGGCCTATTCAAAGCTATTGAAAATGGTACTATCCAATCAGCTATCCAACAATCACAAAAACAGCGCAATCAGGTCATCGCCAAAAGAGGGCGAACATTTGTAGGTACAAACCAGTATACCAACGCTGATGAAAGCATGAGCGACGATATTGGGAAAACTGAACAAACAGTAGCCCTACGAGGATCGGAAGATAATAACATTGAAAGTGATGCAGAAAATCTTATGACATATCTTTCTGAGGCCTTTTCTCAGGATGCTACTATTGCTGATGTGATCGAGAAACTCTTTGATTTTGGAAGACAGCAATACCGAACTGTGGCTCCTTATCGAGGCCCACAATTATTTGAGGAATTGCGTCTAGCTACCGAAAGGCACCATTCGACACCCACGGTTTTAAATCTGCCGTTGGGCAACAAGAAATGGCGCAAAGGGCGGGCAACCTTTTCAGCCAACCTCTTCGGTTGTGCCGGCTATCACATCGAAGATCCTATTGGTTTTGGGGATGCGGACGAGGCTATTCATGCAATTAAAGAGCAACAACCCGACATTGCTGTAATTTGCAGCTCGGATGAGGAATACAAAGAACTTGTCCCAACTATTGCTGACGCTGTTTCGAATCTTGAAAATCCACCGATTTTAGTGCTTGCCGGATATCCGAAAAAAGATGTGGAAGCCTACAAAAAAAGCGGCGTTGATGAATTTATTTACGCAAAATGCAACGTTCTGGAAACGCTAAAAAGATTTCAACAGAAATTAAACATAATTGAAAATTAAGATCATATGTCATGCCGAACTAGTTTCGGCACCTTTTGCCAATAAATGCATAATGACTAATAGATCCTGAAACGAGTTCAGTGTGACACAAAAGCGATTATTATGAGACCAGATTTTTCTGACATAGAATTTAATTCTTCGATTTCTGCTGATCACAAAGCAAACAGCGAAGAATCATGGAACACCGCTGAACAGATTCCGGTAAAGCCACAATTTGGCAAATCGGATATCGAAAGCCTCGAGCATCTCGATTATGCAGCCGGCATACCGCCCTACTTGCGCGGACCGTACTCAACCATGTACACCTTCCGTCCGTGGACCATCCGTCAGTACGCCGGATTTTCTACCGCCGAAGAATCCAATGAATTTTATCGCAAGGCACTGGCACAGGGACAAAAAGGGCTTTCTGTCGCCTTTGATTTGGCTACGCATCGCGGCTACGACTCTGATCATCTTCGGGTATCCGGTGATGTTGGCAAAGCTGGAGTGGCTATCGATTCCATCTTGGACATGAAAGTTCTTTTTGATCAGATTCCACTGGATGAGATGTCGGTCTCCATGACTATGAATGGTGCCGTCATCCCAATAATGGCGTTTTATATTGTCACGGCCGAAGAACAGGGCGTATCCAAAGATCAGCTGGCTGGCACCATCCAGAACGATATCCTCAAAGAATTTATGGTGCGCAACACCTACATTTATCCACCCAAACCTTCGATGCGCATTATTGGAGATATTTTTGAGTACACTTCCAAACATATGCCGAAGTTCAACTCTATTTCGGTATCGGGCTATCACATGCAGGAAGCGGGCGCTACCTGCGATATCGAGCTGGCCTACACCCTGGCGGATGGGCTCGAATATCTGCGCACCGGCATTGATGCCGGACTCGACATTGATGATTTTGCTCCACGTATCTCGTTTTTCTGGGCCATCGGGATGAATCACTTTATGGAGATCGCCAAGATGCGCGCTGCCCGCATGCTCTGGGCCAAGCTGGTCAAACAGTTTGATCCGGAAAATCCCAAATCGATGTCCCTGCGTACGCACAGCCAAACATCGGGTTGGAGCCTCACCAAGCAAGATCCCTACAACAACGTGGCGCGAACCACCATTGAGGCTATGGCTGCGGCACTCGGACACACCCAATCGATGCATACCAATGCCCTCGACGAAGCTATTGCCTTACCATCCGATTTTTCCTCCCGCATTGCCCGCAACACACAAACCTACCTGCAGGAAGAAACCGGCATCACCAAAGCCGTAGATCCATGGGCAGGCTCATACTATGTTGAATATCTTACTGATCGTATTGCTCGTCGCGCATGGGAACTCATTGAAGAGGTCGAGGATCTCGGCGGCATGGCCAAAGCCATTGAAACAGGGGTTCCCAAAATGCGGATTGAGGAAGCTGCTGCTAAGAAGCAAGCGCGTATCGACTCGGGCAAAGAAACGATTGTAGGCGTTAATAAATATCAGCTTGACAAAGAAGAGCCGATTGACATTCTTGAGGTGGATAATGAGAAAGTCCGAAAAGCGCAGTTAGACCGGCTTGATAAACTGCGAGCGGAACGCAACGAAGAAGAAGTACAATCAGCGCTTGACGCCATTACAAAAGTAGCAGAATCGAGCGATGGCAATCTGCTCGATATGGCAGTTAAAGCAGCTCGCAAGCGAGCAACATTGGGAGAAATATCCGATGCGATGGAGAAAGCGTTCGGACGTTATACCGCAACCGTAAGATCAGTATCAGGTGTGTATTCTTCAGAAATAGATAAAGACGAAAACTTTAAAAAAGCTCAACAGCTGGCCGATGAATTTGCCGATCTTGCGGGACGACGTCCCCGCATCATGGTAGCAAAGATGGGGCAGGACGGCCACGATCGCGGAGCGAAAGTGATCTCAACCAGCTTCGCCGATCTCGGTTTTGATGTGGATATTGGTCCGCTCTTCCAAACGCCAGAAGAAGCCGCACGCCAAGCCGCCGAAAATGATGTTCATATTTTGGGTGTTTCAAGCCTGGCCGGCGGCCACAAAACGTTGGTGCCGCAAGTACTTGATGAACTTGAAGAACTGGGTCGAGACGATATCATGGTGATTGTTGGTGGCGTAGTGCCAGAGCAAGATTATGAGTTTCTTTATGATAAAGGTGTTGTCGGTATTTTTGGTCCGGGAACCGTTATTTCTCTTGCCGCCCAACAGATTTTGGAGATTTTAATTGATGCACAAAAGTAAACCACTAAGACACTTAAAACACTAAGTGATCTTAGTGCCTAAGTGGTAAAAAATTCCGAACACTTGACTTCTAATAAGAACAAAAATAACGATTCTTCCCTTTCGGTAAGTGAAGGCGTTGAACAAAACAGCGCTATCAATACCCAAGGATTGCAACGTTTTAAAAATAGAGGCTCATCCCTTTCTCTGGATGAGTATGTCAATGGCATCAAGTCAGGCAATCGAACCATTTTAAGCCGTGCTATCACGCTCATAGAAAGCACCAAGGCAGACCACCGTGAGCTGGCACAGGATATCATCGAGCAATGTTTGCCGGATACAGGTAACTCCATACGAATAGGAATTACCGGCGTACCGGGTGTAGGTAAAAGCACTTTTATTGAATCACTGGGCAACCACATCATTGATCAGGGAAATAAATTGGCGGTATTAGCCATCGATCCGAGCAGCACACGCACCAAAGGGAGCATTCTCGGCGACAAGACGCGTATGGAAACGCTTGCAAATAATGATAGTGCATTCATTCGTCCCTCTCCCACGGGCGGTTCACTGGGAGGAGTGGCCCGAAAAACACGAGAAACTATTTACCTGTGCGAAGCCGCCGGCTACGATACCATTTTTATCGAAACCGTAGGAGTTGGACAATCTGAGACCGCTGTACACTCAATGGTTGATTTCTTTCTGCTGCTAATGCTGGCCGGGGCCGGAGATGAACTGCAAGGAATCAAACGCGGGATCATGGAAATGGCCGATACTATTGCAATCAATAAAGTGGACGAAGCCAGTGAAAAGGCGGTCACCCAGGCTGTGCGAGAATACAAGAATGCCCTGCACTTGTATCCCGAAACCAAATCGGAATGGGCTCCTAAAGTGACTACTTGTTCTGCATTAACAGGAAAAGGAATTCCTGATATCTGGGAAATAGTTCAGGAGTACCTACAGCAAACAAAGAAGAACGGTTATTTTAAAAATAACAGAAACCGCCAGGCCAAACACTGGATGTACGATACGATTACCAGTCGGTTGACGGAACATTTTTATGACAACCCCGCCGTGAAAAAGAAGCAGCAGCAGATCGAACAACAGGTACTAAATGGAGAGATGAGTTCATTTAAAGCTGCTCAAAAGCTACTTGATTTATATTTTAAAGAGATGAAAAAGTAGAATTATCCAATACCAACCCGATCTTTGTACCGAGTAATTCTGTATGACATCAAACTGTTATTCATTATTTCGCAATACGATATCTCCGTCATCACTTTTAATCTCAACGCTGGCACTTCCACCCTTCAAATCGTAAACGGTTCTTTCCTCTTCATCACTTACTTTGGAGAACTCTCCGATAGTATTGATATCAGTGTCATCATGAGCAATATCAATACGGCCACCTCCATCTAAAATATTTAGCTCCAGATCACCGTCATCTATATCAAAGTAGTATTCCCCGGTCTCTAATAATCTAGTAGCAAAATAAAGTTCTGCATCATCGCCGGTAGCATCAATTTCGTTAAACTGCCCATTATCTACTCGAAACTCTCCATCGTCAAGAGTTACAGACAGTTTACCCTGCCCTTTATCCATCCGGATATCACCATCATCAACCTTAAATGAAAAGTCTTCTCCCGTAGCATTTTTCACTTTGATATCAGAGTCATCTGCAACCATACTGATTGCACCTCCAACATCGGATATTTCATAGGTTCCATCGTCCCCTTTTACATCTATTGATACCCCTCTGGGAATCCTGATAGTAATTCGATATTCCCTATCAATACTACCAATGCGAAAGCTATTGTTGTTACGCTCGGCTTCTTCAACGTAAAGATCGCCATCCCGCTGTTTTACAATCATCTTGAATTTACCATCAGATCCCCACTCAATTCCATCCACATCAACACGATGGTAAACATTGACATTGACATCAAATCGATCACTTGCAATTATGTTAACTTCCGCATCATCGCTATCCAAAAAGACTGTTCCATCTGCGGCAATACCATAATCCTGATCTAAATTATATTCGTTGTCTTGGGCTTCTACAGACAATGCCCCAAAGAATAGCATAGCTGTAATCATTATAGAGACAGAAAATTTCATATAGGAAAAGCTTTATTTAAAGTTAAAAATAAGCCTACGCAAAATGTGCAGAATTGTTATAGCAATCGAAGCTACTAACTAAGCTTCAATTCACTCTGCGCGGATGAAAAAGCGACATCATCCTCATCAATATCTTGATCTCCGAGTGCTTCTTGCATTTCACTGCGAAGTTTCTGGATCGTCAGCCCGCTGGTAAGCGATCCATTTTTAGCAATGGAGATACGTCCCGTTTCTTCGGATACCACGACCACAAACACATTGTTGGTTTCGGTAATACCTACTGCTGCACGGTGGCGCGTCCCAAATACCGACGAGATATTTTGATTTTGTGAGATAGGCAGATAACAACTTGCGGCTACAATTCGGTTATTGCGAATCACTATAGCCCCGTCGTGCAGTGGCGTATTTTTGTTGAATATTGTTTTTAGGAGCTCGCTGTTTACTTTTGCATCCAATTTTACCCCAACGTCGACTAAGTCTTGCAGCGTTGAAGTGCGCGCAAATACAATCAACGCCCCGGTTTTGGTATGAGACATATCACGGACGGCATCGACGACTTCATCGATAATAGTATTGGGATTGGAGCGCACGAAAAAGCGGTCGAGATTCGTATTCTGTCCCAGGCTATAGAGCAGCTTACGTATTTCGGGCTGAAAAATGATGAATACTGCCAAGATCCCCACATCTAAAATACCACGAAGTATAAAATTGATGGTGGTGAGCCCAAGTGCACTGACGGCCGCATTTATAATAATGATAAAAACGAGACCTACGGCGGCTTGAATGGCAAATGTGCCGCGGATCCACCGGTACAGGTAGAACAGCACCATCGTGATGATCAGGACTTCGACAAAGTCCCGGATGCCAAATTCAAGGAAGCCAATGGGAATCAACGGTGTACCTCATTTTTCTGGATGTTGTTTAGAAGAATATAACTATTATTTGGCGAAGTTTTAGACGAGGAGAAGATTCGTTCTGCTAAAAAGTAATACCGCAATCCAGTTCATATTATTCTGCAGATGAAATGGCGTTAAATACCTGAAGCGAGTCGTGAGCTTCTTTGACGTCGTGAACGCGAATGATGTTGGCGCCGTTAATCATTGCATGGTAGTGGACGGCTATGGTGCCTGTGAGACGATCATCAACAGAGCGATCATTAAGAATCTGGCCGATCATTGATTTACGGGAAGCACCTACTAATATGGGGCATCCCAGATCCTGAAATTCTTTGAGTTGAGCAATCAACTTTAGGTTATGTTCCAAAGTTTTTCCAAACCCAATACCGGGATCAATGATAATATTTTCCAGTCCTTTTTCTCTGGCTTTATTTACGCGATTTTTTAGAAACTGCTTTATATCAGCGATCACATTATCATAGTCAGGATCTTTTTGCATTGTTTTGGGATTACCCTGCGAATGCATCATCACATACCCTGCATTATACTGCACACATAAATCCACAAAGCGAGGCTCTTTTTGGAGTCCGCTTACATCGTTGACAAAATGAGTGCCGAGTTTAAGGGCTTCTTCGGCAACACGATACTTGGTTGTATCAATCGAAAAAAAGGTATCAGAAAATTGTGAAATGGCTCTTTCGAGAATCGGCAGCACACGATCGAGTTCCTCCTGCTCGGTTACGGGTTCGGAGCCCGGCCGGGTTGATTCTCCGCCGACATCTATGATATGAGCACCCTGGGAAATCATGAGCCCAATGCGACCCAGGGCTGCTTCTACTTCATTAAAGTTACCACCGTCGGAAAAGGAATCGGGGGTGGCGTTAAGTATCCCCATTATTTGGGGAGAAGAAAGGTCGAGCGTTTTATCTCGAATGGAGAGGGACTTCTTGTTAGGCTTGTTCTTTTTCATTGAACTTATAAGTGTGATTAGGTAAATGGATGATTACGTTATTTCCTTAATTACTTCATCACCTAACCACTAAGATTCAATCCCAGGTTTCCTGAAGATGTTCTCGCTTATCTTCTACTTCTGCCCACTCGTCAGCATCAGGGAAATCTTCCTTGGTCTGATTAATTACGTGGTCGGCCCATTCTTCAGCCAGTCGCTCGTTAAGATCAATATAATGCTCCCACTCCATGGGCACTTCGTCATCGGGATAAATGGCTTCAACAGGACATTCTGCTACGCAAGCATCACAATCAATACATTCGATTGGATCAATGGTAAGAAAGTTTGGTCCTTCCCGAAAAGCATCAACCGGACAAACCGCCGCGCAGTTGGTGTATTTGCAGTTGATGCATGGTTCTGTTACTACATATGCCATTGGATATCAAAAATTCTTTGATGTTTACAAATTGGACTAAATATCACGGCTTCTGTGGATAGATGCAACGTTTTATATTTACAAAAACTAATTTAGATGGACTCTTAACTTTGAAAGATTTACTTATTAATACCTGTTTATTAAGTGTCCATTTTTTGTCAGCAAAAAATGAACGAAAAAACTGTCGGGGAATCGTAGATTTTGTTCTTTTCAGAACCTTACATTAATCAAATACCCTATATCGTTTGTAATTATGATTGATAATCATCATTTCAGCAAAACTCTTACACTATCAAGCGATCCATCATTAGTGGCGGGCTTGGTATCCATCAGATGATTAATCAGCTCGTAGATATGAATATTCTGAAACGGATCAACCTTTTCTCCCTGTTTAAACGCTGGCCCGTGAGCGATAAAGAACGCCTGCATGGCTTTTACATTATTGTCATATCCATGCGTAGCGCGGGGCAATGATTCTATAAAATCATCCTGATAATCCTCATCCAGAATGGTATAACCCAAATCAGCTACCATTACGATATCTTCAACACGACGATGGTTTTTAAGATGATAACGCTCAGGCAGATCTTCTTTTTTAAATACGCGATAGTTTTCTTCGGCAGATTTTAACGCCTGATAAACCTCCTGCTTTCGATCTTCTTTGGGCTGGATCATTGTTGCAGGTCCCCATATAACACGCTCAGTATCATCCATATCAATAATTTTATCCAACCGTATTAACTTATCCGCCGACTGGTTTACCATGCCATGATCCGAGAGGATAATGATATTTGTATCATTCCAAAGATTCTTTGCTTTCATTTCCTGTTTCAGGTAGCCCATGAGTCGGTCTGCTCGTTGAATTGCCTGCTTTACCGAATCTGATTTCGTACCGTAACGATGCCCCTTGCTATCCACATCACTGTAATAAAGCGTGGCAAAGTCTACGGCATCATCACCGGGTGCCGTCATCCATTTTATGACCGTATCTATGCGCGCCTTACCGGGCATATCTCCATCATAGGTTTTCCAGTGAGTGGGATACCTGCCCTGAATATCGGCCTCGGAACCTACCCAAAACATGGTTCCGGTTTTAATGCCCTGCTTTTCAAGGGTATTCCAGATCGGCTCCCCACCATACCACTTACCATCTTCCACAGCTTCACGATCACCAATGCGATACCACTCCTCCCACTTGGGATCGTACATCGTATTATTTACAAAGCCACTGTTCTCAGGATACAATCCCGTTGCAATGGAATAGTGATTAGGAAACGTTTTGCTTGGGAAAACGGGAATCAATCCTTCGGCCTCAACGCCCTTGACAGCTAATGAATCAAAGTGGGGTGTTGCCGTTTTTTGCAAATAATCATGCCCAAAACCATCAAATGAAATCAATAATGTTTTTGAGGGATCGGATTGCTGCTCGCTACTGCATCCAATAAAACCAACAAAAACTACCAAAAATAAAATCGTAAAAGCTCTTCGTTGCATATGCTGCATGACACGATTAATTGAAGTTCAAATTTTTTGTAAAATCACCAAGATAAAAAGATAACGTAATATCTAAGGTATTACAGCCTTGTTTTGCGAAACTATTTAAAATAAAAAAGGGCAGCCCAAATGGACTGCCCTTTAAGTATTACTATACACTATAGCTTATTCATCAACATAAACGGCAAAAGAAGTAACTGCATTTCCGCCATTATCCTTTACCGCAGTAATAGAATAACTGAACTCAGTATCAGCATGTGAATTATCGGGAGATCCAGATAACTCTATTGCTGAACCATTATTTATAATCTGAGCACTTAACCAAGTCCCACCATCAGTAAAAGAGGTTAAGTTTACATCTGTGGCCATTCCATTTTCAATATTTAATGTATATGAATACGTCCATCCTGGTTGCATATAATCCGGGATATCAGATGCATTAGCATATGACAACGCATCATCAGTGGTTTCAAGACCATCAGTTCCACAACTAATACCCATCAGTGCAATTAACACTACAAGTATAAAGTTTCTTTTAATCAACATATTATTAGTGATTTAAATATTCGTATTTAGAAAAATTTAGAAGCTATAACGTAGCCCAACTTGCAATTGCCATCTTGATCCAAGGTTACTCGTGTTATATAGTTCGTCACGAGTTACATTATTTGAACTAAAAGATACAATTGGTTTATCAATATCATCAGAACCTAAATTATACTGAGGATTATTATTGATAAACTCTTGATCAACATAACCTTGAGAATTCAGAGCTTGATAATTATTAAAGCTTACGCTTTCACGCAGACCCCACTCTTCATTGAGGAAGTTAAGCACGTTAAACATGCTCGCTGTTATTTCCAGTTTTTGACCACTGAATGTTTCAATTTCCTGATTGATACGGAAATCAAGGAAGTTTGACCACGGTTCGCGTGCTGTACCACGAGGTACTACTTCTCCGCGATATTCATTCAGCGACGATTCGCTTGCGATCCAGTCATTTAACTCATCCCAGTTATTGCTGGTAAGAACAACTTCCTCAGATGATTCTGGAACATATATTAAGTCATTAGCAAACTGGCTATCACCATTAGCATCCCCACTGTAAATCCAGCTAAATGGTGTTCCAGATCGGCCATCAAAGATAACCGAGATGGTCGTACGCATGCGATCGGCCCATGAGAAGGTATAACCCAAATTGGCCAAAATACGATGACGTCGCTCAAAGTCGGCCGTACCGATTCGAGGATTATTGACGTCTTTGTTTTCATTAAATTGCCAGTTGGAGATCGCGCGACTGGATGTTCCGTTGTTTATGCTTTCGGCACGATTATAGGTATACGAAACATTAGCTCGCAAGCCCCAGTCAAACTGCTTATTCAGCTCTGCAGTAATGCTGTAGTTATAACCTTTGTCGGTGTTATCCAAGACCAAGGCATTTGTAAAACGAGGATCTACACGATTTGGGCTCCCAGAAACATTATTGAAATCAGGATTGTAAAACAAGTCACCATAGATTGGTCGTCCATAAGCAGAGGTTCCAGTTTGACTTATATTAATGTTTCTGTAAACCACAGCATTAATAGACTTGGAGTAAATACCTTCTAAGGTTGCAGTGATACCATAGGGCAGATCTTGGTCTACCGCAAGGTTAAACTTCGCTGCTTGTGGATATTTGAAATCCTGCTCAATTAAATTAACCTCAGTCGTAGTAATACGACTCAAGTTTGGATTTTCACCAGGTTTGGGCTGTACATCAGGATTAGAACTAAAAAGTCCATTACCAAGCCCACCGGGATTAAAAGCATCAACTCGTCCAAAGTCTGCCCCAGTATTGCTGTACTGGTTGGAAATCCAAACAAAGGGAGGCGTTCCGGAGAAGATTCCAGCACCACCACGAATTTGGGTAGTATATTCACCGGTATTGGGCGCCCAGTTAAAGCCAAAACGTGGAGACCAGAGAATATTGCCGCTCGCTACACGATCCGTACTATAGCCTGGAAATGCTGGTTCTACATAAGCAGCATCGCCGGGTTCTCCACGTCCTGAAACATTAATATTAAATGTTGGATCATCGGGCATGATGGGAACATCCACACGCAAACCAAAGGTCAGCTTCAAGTTGGGCTGAACCGTCCATTTGTCTTGAATGTATCCCCCTAACTGAATAGCGTTAAATTCTGCAGCTCGATTACCACCCCCTAAGAGATAGCTGTAGTTATATTCTACAGGGTTTCCATCTCTGAAATCATCGACACTCCAAAATGTGTAAGAACCAAAGTCATCCTGTATAAAGAGATTTCGGAACTTAAAGATTTGATTACTAGTACCGATCGTAAATTCGTGATCCCCACGAATGTAGGTAAAATTATCCGTAATTTCGATCAAATCCTGATCAAGGGCATTCGCTTGCGAGAATCGATCGATTCCCATGCTAATGCTCCCAAAATTACCCGTATTATTTTGCAGTGGTAGACTAATACTGACTTCAGGAAAAGACTGAGCAACCACATCCCGGGAGTCACGAATACGTGTATACACCGCACGGAAGGTATTAGACATGTTATTGCCAAAACTACTGTTCAGCTCAGCGACAAAAGAATTTTGTGCACTGTTAAAGTTATACTGGCGATTAGAAAAGCTGTATGACGAAGAACCACGTCCAATACCTTCTTCATCAGTAGCATCAACATGGTTATAGCGGAACGTTAACTTGTGATCCTGATTGATATTCCAGTCAATCTTTGCAAGAATCTTGTTGTTATCCTGCGTCTGATCAATGGTATTTCCGAATGATCCGGGATTATACCCATATTGATTCTGTGCAATATCTTGAATCTCAGTAAAAGTAGAAGCAGGAATATCAAAACTATTGTCCTGACCACTTCCAAGGATACCGCCCGTTATAGGAGCTGTTTCTCGCTTAAATTCAGCATTTACAAAGAAGAACAATTTATCCTTAATAATAGGTCCACCTAAGTTAATCCCTAAATACTGCTCATCAAAAGATTGTACATCTTCAGAAACATCTCCGTCTTCTGTTATATAATTTCCAACAAAACTTTCGTTTCGAAGCTGGTAATAGGCTCCTCCTTTTAATGTGTTGGTACCACTCTTGGTAATAGCATTAATCTGTCCACCTGTAAAGTTATTGTTGGTAACCTCAAAAGGAGCAATATCTACATTAAACTCTTCGATAGCGTCAATACTAATGGGAGAGCTTACGCCTGCCTGGCTACCTGGAGTTCCTTCGCCCAAGCCAAATACATCATTTAATGTAGCACCGTCAACCAAAAGGTTATTATAGCGATCATTATCTCCGCCAAAACTACCTCCACCGGTTGCTTGCGGAGTTAAGCGCGTAAAGTCCCCAAGAGAACGTGATAGCGTTGGTGTCTGGCTAATTTCTTCACTGCTAATGTTCGTACCTGCACCCGTTCTGTCACGGTTAAAGGTTTCGTCAGCTTGAGCAACTACAGAAATTTCGTCGAGTGACATTTCACCTTCTTCCAGGGTAAAGTTAACCTCAACCGTTTCGCTAAGCTGAACTTCAGAAATTTCCTTCTTGTTGGCATTAAACCCTACGAATGTAACTTGTATTTCGTAAGGGCCGCCAACTCGTACGCTCTTAAATGAGTAACGACCATTAGGTCGAGTTGCGGTACCATATCGGGTACCAGTAGGTTGATGTATAGCTACAACGTTTGCACCCGGTAGCGGTTCGCCTTGAGTATCTACAACAGTTCCTTCAATTGAACCTGATGTAGTACCTTGAGCAAACATCACCATTGGTAGCAAAAGCATTGCTGCCAGTAAAAGTAAGTAACGTTTCATAATCAGATAGATATGTTCGTTTTGATTAGTGATTAGAATGTGCCTTTAGAGCACGTGATTTTTAAGCAAAATTTAAAATAACAGGCCGCTGAGAACAGAAGACAATAAATTGACTTAGTCGCTCTCAATCGGTCGCTAATATAAAAAACTTGAGTGACTTATTATACTCCCGTCTCACGAATATAAGTATACAAATCCTAAGATTAGCACAATGTTAACTCTCTGATTTATTCTGTTTACAGAAAGTGCTTTACAGGAATTAAAGGCAATATTAAAACACCTCCTCAATATTTTGATCATATTTTTGTGCGTAGATAATATTTCAATCCCTTTAATTATGAATTTGTTCCTGTAATATCCGGATAAGCATAAAATACGTGGCTTTACCCTTATTTTTCACTTTTCTCGGAACTTTCTAACTTGTTTTCATTTTAAGTAATGTTGAAAATATTTTGAACAAACTTTAAGTAACTAATTCATCTATGAAAAAATTACTATCCGTTACTTTATTAGCGGTTTTTCTAACATTTTCATTAAATACTATTAGCAATGCACAAGACGCCAGCAAAGATCTGGGCGTTGGCTTTATGGTAGGTGAACCAACAGGCCTAACTGCCAAATCATGGACAGGGGGCGGCAATGCTATTGACCTCGGTGTTGCCTGGTCGTTTGCCGGACCCAATGACGGAATGACCATTCAGGGTGATTATATCTGGCACAATTACAATGTATTCAGCGAAGTAGATTCCGGTACCCTGCCCCTTTATTACGGAATTGGCGGACGTCTAGTCTTGGGCGAAAACGACTCCCATATCGGCGCTCGATTTCCTATCGGAATAAATTATTTGTTTGAAGGTTCGCCTATAGGCTTATTTATCGAAGCAGCGCCAATCTTGGAGGTGGCCCCATCAACAGACTTTGATATTGATGGTACGCTGGGTGCTCGCTTTTACTTTTAATTATTAATTTTTAGGAAATCAATTACCAAAAGGGATGCCTGAATATTCAGGCATCCCTTTTTTAGCTAAATCAGTATTTTTTCACCTTCTTTGGCCAATCCCACCTCTATAAATAACTCCCCATATTCCACTCGCAGGTATTCGTCCAGCGCCAGAAGTTTTTCATCGTCGGAGTCCGGATCGTGATGCGTAATAAACAGGCGCTTTACTTCTGCTGCTTTTGCAAATTTCACCACATGTTCCCAGGCCGAATGTCCCCATCCTTCTTTCTCTTGATAGGATTTGCGATTATACTGCCCATCATGAATTAACAAATCTACGCCTTGAATAAACTCTTTCATGCGGGTTTGAAAAACCGACTCCTGCTCGTCTATGGCTCCCAACTCATTATCGGGGCAGTAAACTATCTGTTTATCGTCCACATGTATTTTGTACACAGCAGTTTGAACGGGATGATTAGCCAGTATAAACTCAACTTCATAATGCTCATAATTTATCCGGTCTTGCGGCTGGGTTACATACTCCAGGTTGGCATCAATCATATCCAGGGTAACCGGAAAAAATGTCTTGGTGAGATGACCGTCTAAAATATCTTTGCATTCGCCTTCTTCACCCTGGTCGGGCATATGAATAGCAAAATAATTTTTAGATCCGTAAATAGGCTTAAAGAAGGGAAATCCCTGAATGTGATCCCAATGCGGATGTGTGATAAAAATACGACCTCTAATTTCATCCGGCCGGTCTATAATACTATTCCCAAGATTACGTATGCCCGTTCCGCTGTCCAGAATTAACATCTCCTCTGTCCCAGGCACATCAATTTCTAAGCAAGAGGTATTTCCTCCATACTCCATATTTTTTTTATTAGCACAGGGAGTGGAACCGCGAACGCCCCAAAAAGTGATAGTTGTCTCTTGCTTAGCTTTGCCCATTAAATCTTATCATTTATTGAACTTTGACCCGCTGCAGATTATTATCTTTTATTCACTGTTCCAGTATTTCACTGTATCCCCAGTACAGCGATAGATGTACTAATATATTATATCAATGACAGGATAAATCAGAAAAAACAAATAGGCAATTAATCACCTGATTCTTCGCGAATCTGATCCATCTTTTCGGTGATTGATTCCATCTTTTCCTGCTTGTTTTCTAACTTTTTCTCAACCTCATCAATTCTACTTTCGACCTCATCGAGCAAACTATTTCCACCGCTGGAAGGTTTAAAATAGGTTTTTTTCTCTTTGTATTGCAGAACTTCTTTTTCTAACTGCTTGGCTTCTTTTTTAACATTGTTATACTCTTTGCGCAGCTTCTGGATTTTACTCCTGTCTTCAGGGTCCAAATCAGCTTTAGCCAACTCTTGATCAAACTTATCCCCTGATTTTGCTGCACGCATGCGATCGTATATTACATCACAAGCCTCCCGATACTCCTTCCACATTTTATTCTTATGTTTAATGGGTACATAACCTGCATTTTTAAACTCTTCCTGCAATCCTTTGGCAATATCTACAGCCTCAATAGGATCATCATGCTTACCCAGCTCGCGAAGTTTCTCAAGGATTTCTTTCTTCTTTTCGAGATTTTCTTTGCGCTCCTCTTTTACCTCTTTAAAGTGCTCGCGGCGGCGATCATAAAACTCATCCATTGCCCCCTTAAACTGCTTCCATATTTTTTCTGACTTATCACGCGGTACCGGTCCAATCTTTTTCCATCGATCCATAAAGCTCTGCATCTGTGAATGGCCCTTCTCAAAATCATCAGTATGCTTTACTTCATTGGCTTTGTCAATAAGCTCAAGCTTTTGCTCATAATGCTCCTCTTCCTGCTCATGAATTTTATCCTGATTATTCGCCTTCCGCTCATTAAATGCATCCGTAGCCGACTTAAACCGTGACCATAGTTTATCCTCAGCACGCTGTGGCAAGTTGCCTACCTTCTTCCACCGTCGGTGAAGCTTATTAATTTTTCGAGCAGCCGTCGCCAGGTCATCCTCTTCCAGCAACGCTTCTGCTTCTTCAATAATTTTTTCCTTCTTGTGAGTAAACTTATCTACTTTGCTCTGGTGATCAGGATCGTATTTGTATTTCCGGTCGTAATACTCATCCTGCGCACTCTTATAACGATCCCAAACTTCGTTTGACTTTTCTTTTGGTACACGACCTATTTTCTTCCACTGCTTTGTCAGGTCTTCAAACTTTTCCTCAATCTCATCCCAGTTTTCCGTCTCGTGGGTCATCGACTCCGTGACATTTTCCATCTTTTCGAGAACCGTCAATTTAAGCATCAGGTTATCTTCCTCTTCCTGACGCTTCTGAACCAAGCGATCTACCTTATGATCATTGAAAACATCGAGCAGCTCCTCAAAACGATTATCAAGCTCCTCCCCTTTTCCATTGGGTAGCGGACCCGTGCTTTTCCATTGTCCCTTCATCTGATTTACCCGACGGGTTGCCGTCCAAGTTTCATTGGATACAATACCCTCAAATTCCTTCAGGAGTTCTTTCTTAGTCTCGAGATTTTCCTGCTTTTTCTTTTCAAGGTCATCATAATGCTGCTCTTTACGTTCCTCAAAATCATCAACAATATCATTGAACTTTTTGTAGAGCTTTTTCACCTGCTCATCATTATCCGCATCGGGACCTTCGGCCCACCGGTGACTTAAATTATCGAGCTCTACCGAAACGTATGACCAATCATTCTGCTTGGCCAACTCTTGTGCCTTGTTTACAATTTCTTTGTAATAATCCAGCGGACTCTCTTCCTCTGAAGCTTCTTCATCAGCCTCATCTTCGCCAACTACTTCTTGCTGCTCTTCGGCCTCACTTTCAGTAGTGCTTTCTTCGTCCTGCTCAACCTCAGCTTCTACTTCTTCTGTCTCCTCGTCAGCAACTTCTTCTACTTCTTCATCTGCTTTTTCTTCTTGTGCTTCAACTTCTTCTGCTTTAGTCTCCGAAGCCTCTGGCGCAGGAGAGCCATCATCCTGCTCTAACTCAGCTTCATCTTCTGCTACTTCAGGAGCTTCTTCCCCTTTCTCTTCTTCAGCTGAAGTATCGTCGGTTTCGCTCTCAGCCAAGCCCGACTTTTTATCTTCGATCTGCTCTTTCAATGCGCTGTAATCTCCTACAGCGTTACTGCTATTAATCTTATCTTCAAGCGCTGCTAAATCTTCAACGGTCACATCTCCGGCAAGCGTTTCTTCAACCTTCGACTGGAGCTTTGAAAAAGCATCCCTGAGCTCTGAAAGTTTCTCCTCAAGATCTTCGGGGCTTACTTCGCAAAGTTTCTTGCGGGCATCTCGCTCGTCCCCTTTCAGAAAAAGCTCATTGTTTTGAGTTAAAATTACGTATTCATCCTCATACACATGTTGGGATGTTTCCTTGTTCTCTTCCATAGTAGTTTTCACAAGTACCTCTATTATAACGCTTGGCGATTCGAAATTATGCTTCTAAACTCTTAGCTCCTCGAGAGTTTAAGTAAGATAATATTTCTATGGAACTTATTACAATCCATCTGGGATATCAAAACATCCCAAAATAAAAAAAGCCGACCCTGACGGATCGGCTTTCAAGTAATCCTTTTGTGGATCAGAAATTAATTGTCGTTATGAATATAAACATCTTGGGAAGGATAAGGGAAGTTGATGCCCTCTTCGTCGAACCGTTCTTTTATTCGCTTGGTTAAATCAAACTTCAGCGACCAGTAATCCTCTTTTGTGGTCCATGGACGCACAATAACATTTACCGAACTTCCTCCAAGCTCCGAAACCGCAATTTGTGGAGCCGGATCATCCAAAATGCGATCTTCACCATCAAGCACACCTTTAATCGTTTCCATAGCGTGATCAATATTATCATCATACCCGAAGCCGATTACCATATCCAAGCGGCGGATATCATTCTCTGACATATTTTTGATGTTTGTACCCCACACATTAGAGTTTGGCAATACCATGGCTACATTATCGAAGGTATTCATCTTGGTGGTTACAAGACCGATTTCTTTTACCGTACCCGAAACTCCGGCAATATCAACCGAATCACCAACATTAAAAGGACGCATCACCAGCAGCATCACTCCGGCTGCAACATCTGCAAGTGTACCTTGCCAGGCTAGACCAATAGCTAAACCTGCGGCACCAAGAACGGCAACTAAACTGGCCGTTTGAATGCCCACCATGTTTAACACAAAAATAACAACGACGGTAAGACCAACTATTTTAGTAATCTTGGCCAGCAAAGGAGTTAAGGTGGCATCAATCGTTTCTGACTTTTCGCACTGCCTTCGCACCTTCTTACTTAGCCAACCGGCTACACTCCATCCTACAATAAGCACAAAAACAGCGGCTAATACCTTAAGCCCATACTGAACTAATATTGGTACAATACTTTCAACAATTGAATTAACATTTTCCATGCTCTAATCCCCTTAACTTTAGATTTTATTCAAAAAAAGAAGGCAGCCCTAATGGACTGCCTCACAGTATATTAATAAATTCAGTATTATTCTTTTACGATTTCACGAATTTCGGAAAAGCCTTTCTTAACGTCTTTCCAAAGCTTTTCACTATCCGCTTTTATTTCCTCAAACACATCATCGCCCGAGTCCTTTATTTTGTCCAATTTTGAACGCAGACGAGAACGTTTTTTTCTCAGCTCGTCCATTCGCTCGTCGAGTTTGGCCTTCAGATCCTGAGACTCATCATTAACACGCTTTTGGAGCTTATCAATCTGGGTATTCCATTCTCGAAGTTGCTTTTCCAACTTATCAATGTACTCTTCTCGTTTAGCCATAATTAATAGTGTTTTTATATTAGTTGATTTCGGATTTATTCCAGATGGCTGCGAAGCATCCAGGCCGTCTTGGAGTGTACGTGCAAGCGTTCAGTCAAAAGATCAATTGTTGCCTCATCTTCTGCATTATTCGCTGGTTCCAATGCCTCACGTGCTGTTCTAAGCACCTGCTCATTACCGACGGCTAAACGCCGAACCATCTCCATTGCTTCCGGCTCATCTTGCTGTTCATCAATAGAAGTTAATTCATTGAACTCTTTAAATGTTCCGGGTGCCCGATAACCGAGCGCTCGAATACGTTCGGCAATTTCATCAATGGCGTCTGCCAACTCGGTATACTGTTCTTCAAATTGTTCGTGGAGCGAATGAAACAACTCACCAGTTACATTCCAATGATAATTATGTGTTTTTAAATATAACATGTATGAATCTGCCAACACCCTGGAAAGTGCATCAGCGATCTCTTTACGATTCTCTTCACTTATACCAATATTAATTTCCATTTTTTTATCTCCCTTTGTCATGGTACTCATAACTGAACACCTTAATACTTTTTATTCTAATGCTTTCTACAATTGCAGTTTATGCTGCAATAATAAGGTTCATTTTTATTCTTAAAATACTCTTTCAAGAGTTCGCAAAAGAACTCTTTTATGTCCTGTAATAACATGTTACTCTATTTTTATTTCTATCACATTATGAATACAGGAATATGGGGGTAATCATTCCAAGAAACCAATAGAAGGTACTTATAACCAATATAGACATTCCCTGATGAATTAGGAATTGCAGAAGCGAAACTATCAAAAATTAATTTGTAGATTTAGCAGAATCTGGGAAAATTCAGCACCGTCTTCGAGTGGATAAATATAGTTTAGCTGCACTTCAGAAAAGTCCGATGGAAAGATATTGATTCCACCAATAATAGACTCTGAGCTGGCTCCGATAAAATCTCCATCAAAGTAATCCCAACGGGCAAGCAGCTGTGTCTTTGGCGTTACAAAGTACCCGCCCGTCAAATAGTACCCGAAGGGGTTATATTCAGCGCCGGAATCAGCATTAATCGTTGAGTAAATAAATTCACCGGCCAACATCATTTTATTATAGCTGATGCGCGTATCAGCACCAAGCAACAGCTGTTCACCTTCAACCTGTGACAGTAATCCCGCCCCGGTTGTAGCACTTTCGCTCTGCTCGTAAGAGGCATTTAATCCCATCATAAAACCATCTTCCGAATTACTTCCTAAGCCAGATTTTGTCTCCAATCGCGCCGTATACAAGAACCGGTCATCATCATTTTGATTCGGACCAAAACCATTGCCATTAAACATGCCACCGCTGTACTTAAACTTTCCATCAGCCAACTTTCCCTCAAACTGAAGTCCCACCTGTCGCTTCGGAGCCAATTGGTTAACTACCGATGACCGATTGACAAAATCAGTAGCCGCTGCTCCCGTTAAATACTCATAACTAAAGGGAGCCTTAAACAATCCCGCTTTTACTGAAAAACTTGGCGTCAGATTATAATACATATTCGCATCAAGCAGAGGAGTACTACTCACAAAATTTGTCTGAAGCTGGTAACCAAATTTATCGTCAAACTCTCCGTAGATCTGTAGACGTGCATTGCCCACCGAAAATCCATTTTCTCCAATGACACGCTCAAACTGATAGCCACCTATCGTTTGGAGTAACCCTGCGACTGAGAAATATTCATTTTTAAACTGATCTCTAAACTGCTCAAAATCAGATGGGGATTGATCCTGGGCTTGAACCGATACTCCGATAAAAAAGAGAAGACCAAAAAGAAGAATCGATCCAATAATTTTTTTAGCACCTGTCTTCATAATATGTAGTATTCGTTGATGAGCTTATTTATTTCCAATAAGATATTGTTATAAAGCCAAAATATAACAACCCAAGAGACTTATCCGGATTGAGCTTCCTTTTTCCACCGAAATCGATCGATCAGGCGCATCATATCGGCGGGAATCTTGGCCTCAAACTGTACCTCCTTTCCATGACGCGGATGCTTAAATGCCAATTGATAAGCATGCAACGCCTGACGATTAATCAACGGCTCTCCCTCTTCTTCCGGTGCATAATGCTGATCGCCTACCAATTGGTGACCGATATCCTCAAACTGTACGCGGATCTGATTTTTCAATCCCGTATCCAACTGTACTTCCACCAATGTATTCTCCAAAAACCGTTCTTTTACCTTGTAAGACAATCGCGCCGGGGTAGCGCCCTCTTCATTGGGATCAACCACAATATTGCGAAACCCATCTTTAATAAGCTTCAGGTGGTGCTCTAGGACGCCCTCATCCTGCTCAACTATCCCACGCACAACTGCCAGATAGGTCCGCTTGGGCTCATGATTGCGAAACTTTTCAACAAGATCATTGTACGCGCGCTCATTTTTCGCAAACACCATCAGCCCGCTGGTAAAACGATCAATACGATGCACTACGCCCACGCGAACACCGTGCTTGGCAAGGTGATCAGCAACAAGGTCATATAAATTCTTGACGTTACTATCGGGAATAGGCACCGCAAGCAATCCCGCCGGCTTGTCGACGACAAAAATATCTTTGTCCTGCTTAACAATATAGAAAGGTCGTTTTTTAGCCATCACAAACCGAGTCCGAAACTGCAGATAATATCAAATCACTTACGATTCAACATCATGCACTTCCTTAAGAATAGCTTTAGCCTCTTTATCATCCTTCTGCATTACCCGGTGCTGCAAGTTTGTGATAATTTCTTGCTGGGCCTTGTCAAAAGCCATCTCTTTGGCCTCTTGTTCCGTCCCTGTACGCAGTAGCTCAAATACATCATCCGCGCGGATAATACTATAGAGCTTATCTTCATTAAACGCATGAGCACGCCGTTCCTCGTACTCCTTGAAAAGCTCAGGAAACTCATCACTGCTTTCGGCCCGGTCGATTACTTCAACATCCTTGGGACCTTCAGCGCTAAGTGGGGTTTTACAGAGATAAAAAAGCTTGTGCTTGTAATTCATAATCTAAAACCTTAGTCAATTTTTAATACTAATAACATTCAAACCGCTTTAATGTAAGAAAAAATCTACGCACCTTCGTAATTCTTCATCCACAAAATTTTATCTGACACACATTTTTCTTGAAAATAACCATCCTCAAAAAAAATTACGGGACTCATTTTCACCTATCCTGCTACTTTTTTCGGATATCATACCCAAAAATACATTCACAAAGGATTTTATGGTGAATCCCGAATCGGCGTCCCACTTTTTACCCCAAACTATAACGATGAATATTGGCATATTGTCTAACAAGTTTCGGAATTTTGAGATGGCTTCAATTTGTTAAGAGAAATGCAGATTTTGAGAGAAAATAACCCAATAACAGGTAGTGAGTAAATAAAACACTACACTGCAAAAACTTTTTTATCCCAAAAAAGAAGAGAAATTCGTAAATGTCATTCGAAATAATCTTTGTTTTTGCCCTTCTGGGAGTTGCCTTATTCTTATTTGCGACCGACTATGTATCCTTTGATGTCGCATCTATTATTCTGCTGGTTTGTCTTTTAGCCTCGGGTATCCTTACACCTCAAGAGGGATTTGCAGGGGTCAGCAATCCCGCAACCATTGCTATTGCAGCCATGTTTGTTATCAGCGAAGGGGTGCGAAGAACGGGGCTGCTAAATAAAGCCGGCAACTTCTTTTGCGATAAGATGGAGAAAAACTTCTGGCTATGGCTATTTATAATGCTGCTGTTTGTCAGTTTTGCTTCATCATTTATGAACAACACAGCCGTGATTATGATATTCATTCCGGTTGTGATTGATATAGCTGCCAGAATTGGCGTCAGTGCCTCCAAACTGTTAATGCCCCTGGCTTTTGCAGGTATAATGGGAGGAATTAACACGCTCATCGGCACTTCTACAAATCTGCTTGTTAGCTCTATTGTTCAGGAGCGCGGGGGACAAGCCTTTACAATGTTTGATTTTGCTCCGATGGGACTCATATTGCTTTCAGGCGGATTTCTTTACCTGTATTTAACAGGTTATAATCTTATTCCAGCTCGTCGCAAAGACGAAGATCTGACAGCCGACTTTCAAATGCAGGGCTACCTTACCGACCTATTGGTTGAGCCGGAATCTTATCTGGTCGGCGAATTTTTAGATGAAGAAAACCTCACCAGTGAACTTGACCTTGACATACTGCGCATTTTTAAAACAGCCAGTGACTCTTCCGCTACACGTACTAAAACAAAGATTGAAGCCGGTGATATTCTTCGAGTCCGAGGAAGCGTATCAGAAATCGACAAGCTTCTCAGGCGCGAAGACCTTTCTCTTGTTCCCAGCTCAGAATGGATTGATGTAGATCTTGAGCACGGAAGAGACGCGCTGGTTGAGGCCGCCGTTGCTCCCAATTCAACGATTGAGGGACGAAAACTCAAGGATATTGATTTTTATGAACGCTTTGGGGCTATTCCGTTGGCCATTCGCCATCACGGAGAACTCAAACAGGAGGACTTAAAAGAAGTCCGTATTTCCGGCGGCGATACGCTTCTACTCAGCCTTAGCAGTGATCGACTACAAGACATCAGCAACGACCCCTCATTTGTCATATCATCAGAAGTGGATATAATGCGTCCGCGTACAGATAAAACCAATATTGCATTAGCTATATTGGCTGGTGTTGTAGGCACCGCTGCCTTTAACCTGCTCCCCATTGTAGTCAGTGCCCCAGCCGGCGTCATTTTGATGATATTAACCGGTTGCATTACCACAGAAGAAGCCTATAATGCCATCAACTGGAAAGTAATTATGCTTCTTGTTGGAGTGCTTCCTCTGGGTACGGCCATGGATAAAACAGGTGCTGCAGGATTAATAGCCGAATCTCTAATTTCTGTATTGTATGATTTCGGACCCATTGCAGTCTTATCTGGATTTTATCTGCTCACCATGTCGATAACGGCCATTATTTCAACGAACGCTTCTGTTGCCTTACTCGCCCCTATTGCCATTCAAGTAGCTAATCAGATTGGAGTGAATGCCGAACCTATGGTTCTTGCGGTTAGTTATGCCGCCTGCCTGACTTTTATTACCCCTTTCGGGCATCATGCCAATACCCTTATTTATGGTGCCGGACAATACAAATTTACCGATTTCACAAAGGTAGGCCTTCCATTAAACCTCCTTTTCTGGATTCTCGCTACCATCTTTATTCCCCTCATCTGGCCTTTATAAATTTGAAGAGAGCGTTTAGCTCGTCATTTTGATTAACATATTAGAAGAATTTAGAAGGATCAGCCTTGTCATAATACCTTTGATTATTATAATCATTTATAGCACCTATAATATGGCCATTATAAAATCTATATTATGAGCAATTATTTATTTCAATACAGAAAAAATTTTATAACTATTATCTTCTTGAACTGGTCTACGATATTTTGGTCTATTTGATATATGGAAGAATGGCTACGAAAAACATTTAGAATTGCAGAGTGGCTTCCCAATTATGACAGCCATAAGTTTAGTGGTGATCTCACAGCCGGGCTAACAACCGGCATCATGTTTATACCACAGGGGATGGCCTATGCCGTAATTGCGGGCGTTCCTCCCATCTATGGCCTCTATGCCGGCGTCATTCCTCTGCTCATCTACCCACTGTTAGGTACGTCTAAAAACTTATCCATCGGTCCCGTCGCTATTGATATGTTGATTGTCGCCGCGGGTGTTAGTCTCCTCGCAGAACCCAACACGGATCGCTATATCACGCTCACAATTTTACTTACGATGATGGCGGGCGGTATGCAGCTGTTAATGGGATCAATGAGGCTGGGATCCGTACTCAATATCTTTTCACGCCCGGTTATTGCCGGCTTTACACTTGCTGCTCCTATCATTATTGCATTTAGCCAAGTCAATAATTTGTTTGGGATTGAGCTTTCTCAAAGCCAGTACGTTTTTGTCCTTATTGAAGAACTAACCCAAGAGTTTGATCAGATACATTGGCAAACATTTACCTGGGGTATTATCGCTATTTTTATAATGGCTATTGTTCGATATGTGAAACCTATATTTCCAATTTCGGTTGTTATCTTAAGCATCAGCATCCTTCTGTCGTGGATGGTGGGAGCCGGTCAACTCGGCATTCAGCTGGTGGGGGATATTCCAACAGGATTGCCCGCACTTTCACTGCCCGCAATAAATTTCAATAATATGCGCGAGCTTTTACCTACCGCCCTTACCTTGGCGCTGGTGCAGTTTATGAGCGTAGCATCACTAGGACAAACTTTTGCCAAACGCCATAATTACATCATAGATGCCAATCATGAACTGGTAGCCATTGGCGCCTCCAACTTCTTTGGCAGTTTTTTTAAATCCATTCCCGTATCCGGCAGCTTTTCCCGTTCGGCGGCATCCGAACAGGCTAACGTCCAAACACCACTGGCCAATATAATCACCTCTGTCGTCATCATCGCCACACTTCTGTTTTTAACACCTATTTTCTACTTCCTGCCAATGCCAATACTGGCGGCTATAATTATTGTTTCGGCCCTCAACCTCATTGATATAGGAGAATTTAAATTTCTCTATAGAACCAAGCCAAGCGAGGGACTCATCGCAATTTTTACCGCTGCATGTACTCTATTAATTGGCATACAAGAAGGTATTCTGCTTGGGGTCGTCGCCTCCATGATTCACATGCTATATAAATACAGTCGTCCCAATGTAGCAGAGCTGGGGATTATACCGGGTACCCGTCTGTTTAAAAACCTAAAGCGTAATCCCGAAGCCAAACCCATCGATGGACTCTTGATTCTTCGCGTAGATGCCTCTTTTTCTTTCGTTAATGCTGACTTTTTCCGGGATTATATCATCGAGAAAAGCCGGGAGCGAAATAAATCAACACGCTATGTTATTATTGATGGAAGTACCATTAATACGCTCGATACCACAGCTATTGAACAAATAAAAACGATGGTAGGTACCCTTAAAAACTGGGATATTGAACTCTATATCACCGGACTTAAAGGGCCGATACGTGATGTGGTCGACAAATCAGGATTACGCGAATTTGTGGGCGAAAATCATTTTTATCGCGATCCTCACGAAGCCGTTTCATACATTCTTGAGCTTATTGACGAAGAGGATAAAAGTTCTCGTCTGTCTAATTATAAAGATGTGATTGGCTAAGCACTAATTCATTTTTTGTAACAGCTCGGGTATCATCATCCACCGAAAACGTGCCGTTCCAGGCTTTATCTGCTTCCATTTTATAGCCGGATGCTCAATGCAAACTAATCCGCCTGAAGGTATTCTTGCCACATATTCTCCTTCTCCATTACACAATAGAGAAACTGTTTCTTCGAGCAGCGGATTATGCCCTACAATCATGATTCTATCTGTATGATCAGAAGCCTTTTGTACCACCGACAGATAATCACGTGCACCGCCATAATAGAGGTCTTCATTCTCCCTAACGATATCAGATTGCAAATCAGCAGCCTTTATCAGAAGATCGATCGTCTCTTGTGCACGCTTCGCAGTAGAACCCTCAATATATGCAGGCTGGACACCGATTTTCTTGATAAACAATCCTATCCGCGATGCATCAATACTACCCTGTTTGGCCAACGGCCGATCAAAGTCTTTTTGATTTCCAGTTCCATGCGATGATTGGGCATGGCGCATCAACATTATTGTCTTCATAATTTTCTACTTCTTACATTAAAACCTACCCTAAGTTCCATTGTCAAATTACGCTTTTGAGAACAAATTTATTTTGAGAATATGTTTGGGAGCAAAATAGGTGAGAGTAGCACCGCGAGCTAACATAAAAAGCGTCAATCCCAACCACAGTGCGTGATTGCCAAAATAATGAACACCAATAGCATAGACGGGCAGAAATACTACCAGTGTAGCGATAATCATAGAGTCGCGCATGGGACCGGTTGCCGTAGCTCCAATAAAAATGCCATCCCAGATGTATGAGAAACTGCTCACCGTAGGTCCGGCAATCGTCCACAGAAAATAAACCATAGCGGTATCGATGACATCCTGCTGGTTGGTAAAAATCTGTAGTATTTGTACATCGAAAACAGCATACACAAGCGACGCCGCCAGCCCAATACCTATCCCCCAAATAAAGCAGTATTTTACGGCCAGTTTTACTCGCTTTTGCTGATTGGAACCAGTATAACGACCGATTAAACTTTCTGCGGCATATGCAAATCCGTCAATGCCGTAGGAAACCAGCATCCAGAGCTGCAGCAAAATAGAATTAGCGGCCAGCACTACATTTCCGAACTCAGCAGATTTTGCAGTAAAAAAGGAAAAGGTGAAAATAAGGCAGAGCGTACGGATAAAAATATCCCGATTTACCGAAAAGAAATTCTTGATGGCTTCCAGCTCAAGCAAAAGATCATGCACATAACCGCTCAGCCAGTTTCGATATTTGTAAATAAGCAGGATGACTGCCAGCGTTATTCCGGCGTAGCGAGCAATAAGCGTTCCCAGTGCAACACCGTCTACTGTCATGCCCATGCCGTAAACGAACAGCACATCGAGCCCAATATTAAGGCTGTTTAAAAAGATAGTTACTATCATTGGGTAACGGGCGTTCTGCATCCCCAGAAACCAACCGTTTATAGCATAAAGTGATAGCGTTGCCGGGGCGGTAAAAATACGTATCTCAAAATAGATGCGGGTGTATCGCTCTACTTCGGGAGATGCTTCCACGAGCCAAAAACTGAGATCGGCAATCCATGCCTGCAATAACACAATTAAAATCCCAAAAACAATGGCAACCGTTAACGCCCGTGCCAGCGTCATAATGCTTTGGGTCTGATTTTTCTCTCCAAATGCCTGCGCTGTAATTCCGGTTGTACCCATCCGTAGAAATCCGAATCCCCAAAATATAAAGTTGAAGATCATACTCCCTACAGCAATCGCTCCCAGGTAATAGGCTTCTTCGAGATGCCCTACCAACGCCGTATCAACAGCTCCGAGTAGGGGCACGGAAAGATTACTGATAATATTGGGAATCGCCAGATTTAGGACTTTCCGGTTCAACGAACTTGCTGAAATTTGTCGTTTACATTAGCGTATGAATTGTAACACAGGAATTTTCGAAATGGCTAAATATAACCTAATCGCGATAGAATTACGATTTTGTGAAACCAGTTATTTACCTTCTTTATTTATTGGGATAGTTAGAGTATATCACCATACAATTGTTTTACTTTCATACAGAAATCAGAATACCTAATTCCCCATGGAACTAAGTTACTGGCAAAGCCGATGGCGAAAAGGAAATACCGGCTGGCATATGGATACTGTTTATCCGCCGCTCCCCCAACTGTGGAGCCATCTCGATATTAAATCTGATGCCCGGGTTCTTGTACCACTCTGTGGCAAATCACTGGATCTGCTATGGCTTGCAGATCATTGTGGTACCGTTACCGGCGTTGAGATATCCCCAAAAGCCGTTTCGCATGTAATGCAACAACACAACAAGTCATTTATGAAGGATACTAGCCATGGCTTTACCATCTACCGTTCCGATTCGCTGGAGCTATGGGAGGGAGACTTTGCAAAGCTGCCGGCTGACCAACTTCCCCCGCAGGATCTGATCTACGATAAAGCATCTATCATAGCACTGCCTGTTGAAAAACGACAACGGCATGCAGAAAAAATTATCGAACTCAGCAATTTTGATACTCAAATATTGATACAGACCTTTGAATATGATCAAAGTGAGATGAACGGGCCGCCTTTTTCGTTGGATGAACAAGAGTTAAGAAAGCTGTTTGGCCACCGGTTTAAACTTACATGCGTACACGAACAATCAAAGCTGGAAGAACTGCAGCAATTTAAGCAAAGAGGGTTATCTTCATATCTAATAGAAAAGGTTTTTCTCCTGAAACCATTAAATAGGGGATAAGAACATACATTAGGCATGAAAATCAATATCGAAAAAAAACTCCCATTTTAGACTTGCAGTTGCATATCAGTAAGTCGGCATGTATTTTCAAAGTCATATTTTCAAAAACCACTTTAATTATATACGTACCTGCACATGGATATTGAAAAGCGTAATAGAATATTAAGTATTGTACTGGGAATAGTCATCGTTGTATTAGGGTATTGGCTGTACCACTCAATTATTGATCCTTACGAAGAAGTTATTGAACGCGAACAGATGACTGAGAAAGTACGTCATCAAATGGGACTTGTTCGCGATGCTTTGGTCCAATACGAACAAGATAAAGATAACTTTCCTCCGACTGATGGCGGGCTCGATACCCTTGTGAGTTACTTAAAAACGGATTCGCTAATGGTTGCTAATGGGGATTCTCTTTTCGCACCCATAGAACCAAATGAAACTTACAATCCGGATTCGCTAGTATATTCACCGCGTCCACCCCACAACAAATTTGAGTATACGCTCAACGATACCCTCCGTCCGGAAATCTACCTACTCGAAGATCCGGATACCGAAGATCGTATCGGGTCGCTTGAAAACACGACCGAACTTAACGCTGCCAGTTGGGAATAATGACAGATGGAGGAACAACATCCTAGCTTAGGACTTTGCTTTTTTGATAATCAGCTTTTTTATGCTGTCAACGATCCAACAAGTCCACAAAAGCTGGCACGTATAGGATGTTACGATTTCAACTTTGATATTACCGAAACGCTGCTTGGTAATTCCGAGCAGCATTTTCGGGGTATCAAGCAAACCATTGATCATTTCAAGGAAGAATACGAAATTCGGCATCTGCGTATTCTTTCACTTCCTTCTCAAGAATGCTGGACATCGGTCCCCAAAATCGTTTATGACGATTCCGATGAACGCGAAAAGCATATCAATATCTTGATGAGCGGGGTCGACCGCAAGAATATCCAGCCTACTTGGTACCCGTTAAGCAATCAAGATTATAAATTTCTGTTGCTACGCAATAATAAATCCTTCGAAGGATTTCAGAAATTAGCTGGTAACACCTCTACAACCGACTTGATTAGTGATTTTGAAATAGGGTTGCGCTGGATACAACATGCAAATCCCGGCGGATCATTTATGACTATCTGCTGTTACCAAAACTGCATTTCTGTAGCTTCATTTATACTCGGCAAGCTACGCGGTGCTACCTATATAACCTATGACGAAGTTCAGGATCTCCCCTATTTGTGGTTGCAACATACCCAGCAACTTAACTGGATGGGTGGCCTGCACGAAGAGATTTACGTCTATGGCGAAAATGCTTTCCAAGTTATTGAGATTCTTGAACCCTTTTGGGATGATGCCGGAACTATCACCAAAATGGATACACTAGACAAAATACAGATCGAAGCTGATGAACAAACCTATGGCTTCAACCTCGAATCAGCTTTTCCGGCGATAATATTAGCTCTCGATTACGATTGATAGCAACATTGATTCGGCAATTATCTCTGCCAGTATTATTTTTTGTACCTTTGCACCTAAATAAGGTTTTCAGAAACAGACTAAGCAGCCATGCGCATTATTACCGGCACGCTAAAAGGCCGACAGATAAATATTCCAAACACATTAAACGTACGTCCCACGGCAGCCCGTACCAAAGAGGGGCTTTTCTCTATACTTGATGCCCGAAAATATATCCGTAACGCCAATATCTTAGATCTTTTTGCCGGATCAGGCAACCTGGGATTTGAGGCTATTTCTCGAGGTGCATCAAAAGTGCTATTTGTAGATAGCGACCGCAGGAACATCAAGCATATCGAAAGTGTGGCACGCGATTTTAATGTAAGTGACCAAATCAGGGCGGTGACATCGCCGGTAGAAAAATTTTTGGAAGGCATGCCCCTTCCCTACGATATTATATTCTCCGATCCCCCCTACGATTATGCCTATATGCACGAGATGATCGAAACCATTACCACAGACGGCTGGCTTGCAGAAGGCGGATGGTTAATTCTGGAGCACGACAAGCGGCATGATTTTACCGATCATCCACACTGCGCCTACTACAAAGAATATGGACGCACCCATGTAAGTATTTTTCTTGATCAACCTGGAATTGAATTTTAAACCCTGTTATTTATGGAAACGCTTGCACTCTATCCCGGATCATTCGACCCTATCACCTACGGTCATCTGGATATTCTTGAGCGCGCCACCGAACTCTTTGATGAGGTCATCATCACCATTGCCGTAAACAACAAGAAAGAGACTGTCTTTTCCGGGGATGAACGCGAAGCCCTCATTGAAGAATGTCTTTCAGACAAACCATGGGCAGATCGCGTTGAGATTCAACAGTTTACCGGCCTGTTGGTCGATTTTGCCAAAGAACGAGATGCGCAAACGCTGGTACGCGGTGTTCGACAGGTATCCGATTTTGAATACGAATTCCGCATGGCTCTCACCAACCGGCGACTTGCTCCCGAGGTTGATACCGTTTTTCTAATGCCCAACGAGCAGCTCACCTTTATATCAGCCTCCCTTGTCAGAGAAATTGCATACTGGGACGGTGATTTATCCTCTTTTGTGCCCGATCATGTAGCCCAAGCACTCCACGAAAAATTCAAGGATAAAGAGAAGTAATCCAGACTAATCTGCGCTCAGTAATAAATCACAAAGCTGTCAATTAATTTCTTTCTGTTACCACTCATAGGATATCCTTCTCATAAACACATAGAAATAGAGCACACTTTTTTCTATTTTCAGTACTTTCTAAAACTGATCTCAAGGAACTGATTGGATAGCGTTATGATCTCAAAACGAGCGCAAGCTGTTTCTCCCTCCGAAACTCTGGCTATCTCTGCCAAAGCAAAAGAATTAACGCGTCAGGGCGAATCTGTCGTCTCACTAAGTGCCGGCGAACCAGATTTCAAAACACCACAACATATTTGCGAAGCTGCTATCAAAGCCATCAATGACGGCTTCCACGGCTACACGATGAACACCGGCACGCCCGAGCTGCGGCAGAGTATTTCGGATAAACTACAGCGCGACAATCAACTCAATTATGCCCCTTCTCAAATTGTCTGTACCAACGGAGCTAAACAAGCCCTTGGCTTTAGCATGCTGGCCATGGTTGACGAAGGTGATGAGGTTATCATCCCCACGCCCTACTGGGTCTCCTACCCGCAGATGGTTAATGTAGCGGGCGGCACACCTGTAACGGTGCGCACCTCATTTGAAAACAACTACCGCATGACGCCGGAGCAGCTCGAAGACGCCATCACCGAAAACACCAAAGCAATAATGCTCTGTTCGCCCTCTAATCCCACGGGGACCTGTTACAGTTCTGAGGAACTTGAGGCTTTGGCGGATGTACTTGCTAATCACCCCCAGGTGAATATTATCTCTGACGAAATTTACGAATATATTGTTTTTGAGGATGAACATGTAAGTATCCTCAACGTCGCACCAGAACTCAAAGAACGAACGGTACTCATTAACGGTTTTTCAAAGGGATTTGCGATGACGGGCTGGCGACTCGGATACCTGGCAGCACCCAAGCCATTTGCCGATGCCGTTGCTAAAATTCAAAGTCAGGAAACTTCAGCCCCATCCAGCATTTCACAAAAGGCAGGTGAGGCAGCCTACCGCGGTGATCTCAATGCCGTAGAGAACATGCGCAACTCATTTAAAAAGCGCCGTGATTATATTGTAGATGCATTATCAAGTATCGATGGACTCAAATGCTTTAAACCATCCGGTGCTTTTTATGTATTTCCCGATATCTCACACTATCTGGGCACTACTTCACCCAATGGAGATACCATTGAATCAAGTACTGATTTATGCATGTACCTGATTGAGGAGCATGGGCTGGCTGCTGTACCCGGTGACGCTTTCGGGGAACCCAACGGCATGAGACTCAGTTATGCATCATCCATGGACGACCTGCAAGAAGCAATTAAACGATTAAAAACGGGACTGCAAGACTTAGCATAGCGTACTGTAAATTTGTACGGGCCAACGAGTTTGGCACATTTTATGCTATTTTCTACTGCTATTAAATCAAATTAAGTATTATCAACTATGCCAACATATAAGTACAAACGCGAAGACGGAACCACCTTTGAGATCAAGCAAAGTATTAAAGACGATGCCCTCGAAGAGTGCCCCGAAACCGGTCAAAAGGTGAAACGCGTAATTTCCGGCGGTGGCGGCGTTGTATATAAAGGCGACGGCTTTTATGTTACAGATTACAAGGACAGTGACCGCAAGGAAAAACGTGCCAAAGAAAAAGAGCAAGCCAATGGAACCTCAAATGGTTCTAACGGATCTACTTCAAAAACTGAAAAAACCAACTAATTCAATTCTAAACGTGTGAATGAATCTCGCTCCCAAACACATGAAGAAGCGTTAGAGCAATTTATTTTGCTTTGGGGGGAGATGGCATCGGCCTGGGGCATCAACAAAACGATGGCTCAAATTCATGCTCTGTTGTATGCCGAATCCGATCCACTGGATACCGATGCTATCATGGATCAGCTTGATATTTCTCGCGGCAACGCCAACATGAACCTCCGGAATCTGCTTCAGTGGCAGCTGATCCACAAGGTACATTACAAGGGTAACCGTAAGGATTTTTACACTGCCGAAAAGGATGTCTGGACTATTGTTTCTACGATCATCAGGGAGCGGCAACAGCGTGAAGTGGCGCCCATCCGCCAAAATCTGAACAAAACGCTCGATCTTTTTGAAGAGAAAGAATCTCTCTCTGAAGAGGAGCAAGATTTCCAAGAACGGATTGAAAAGTTTACCGAATTTCTGGAGATGTTCGAACGGTTTACGGAGGCACTGTTGCCTTACATCAACAAGAAAAACCTGAAGTTCCTGAAGCATCTGGTTAAATTGGCCGAAATGAAACACACCATCACAGGATCAAAATCAGATTCTTCATCAACATCCCAACATCATGAGTAAAAAAACGACTCGCGAAATTGGTGATGAGGGCGAAGAGCTGGCCGTTGCCTACCTTGAATCAAAAGGCTATACCATTCTGGAACGAAACTATCACTTTGAGCGCGCCGAGGTGGATATCGTAGCCTATGACAATGGAACCTGTATTGTTTTCGCGGAAGTTAAAACGCGCTCCTCAAATACGTTCGGCGAACCGGAAGAATTTGTTGATGACAAAAAAATTCAGAACGTCTATAAGGCGGCCGAAGCATGGATTTACGAACGAAAGATGGATGGTGCTCCGGTACGGTTTGATATCGTTTCAATCCTGCAAAAAAATAATGAGGCCCCTGATATCAAGCACTTTGAAAATGCCTTTACACAGGGACGATAACTGATGCACTTAACCTTCCTATTGACCAAATAGTTGGGACCTCAAGCTTTTAAACTTCTCCAATTCCTCATTAAATTTCTCATTATCTAATAGCGTTGAACGCTTCTTTTTACTAAACAATTTGGATACCAACAGGTCTTTGCCACGCACAAATAAAGGAGCAGTTGCCAGGCTTCCCAAAATATATCCCGCTATCCGAGGCATTTCCAATCCCGTAAAAAACAAAATAAGAGCAATAACCAAGTAATAGAACGGCAACATTAGTCCCACCAAAAACTTTACAGAAGCCTCAAAGGCTTCGTCTTCCAAATAACTGTTCACGAGCCACCGTACAAGCTGATAAGGCAGCACATTGTTAATCATTGAAAAAGTATAAAGAGGACTCAGCACTACATCCTTCAAACCAACCGAAACGGGGTTTGCCAAATCCTGAACAGTGATATCATGTTGATTTGCTTTTTCCAGCAAAAATTCTGATTCCTCGACAAGCTGACCATTTAGCTGATTGCTAATCGTTTTTGCGCGACGATTCACTAGTTTGGGATCTAACAGCTCTTGTCTATTCGGCTCCAGCTCATCCAGCATTAACTGGTATAAAGCATAGTGTTTCTTATTGGGGATATGCAGCGTCATATTTTTCAGACGATCGGCAACCTCCATCTTCAACTGATGGGCCGCTTCTCGTTCATCATTCCGATATTGCTTTTTGTATTGCAAAGCCGGAACTGCCTCTCCAAACTCTATGCGCACAGGCGTCCTCGACTTCCGGTGGTTTCCATAACTGATGCCAACAGGTACAATTTGCAGATCCAAATCCCAATTATATTTCTCCTCCGCGCCGAATACGATTCGGGTAAATCCTTTGCTAAGGGGACGTATTCGCCGTTCCATAACATGGCTCGCCTCAGCAAACACCAGCAGCGCATCGTCCTCAGCAAGGCGCTCATAACAATCTTCAAAAATCTGCTCATTGCGTTTTATAGTTCCAAAACCATCTCTTGCTCGATACACCGGAAGCATGTTCAGCGAATAGAAAAAACGATCTAATAAGGGATTGCCATAGGCCTCAGCGCGGGTCAGAAAGTGAACAAAATGTCTCGTATTATTAACGATATGCAATGCATCCAGAAAAGAATTCTGATGATTGCCTATAAACATGACCGGTTTATTTTCCGGCACATACTTCCTTCCAATCACCTTTATATCTGAATAAAAAAGGTTTAATGCCGGACGAATAATGCCATATCTAAAAAATTGATACCAGAGATAATTCTTACGCATTGCTAAATACTTGTTGTAAAGCTGATTTTCCTATCGACCAATACCATCCGATACCCAGGCCGGTGACAATATGCCAAATGCCCCACCAGGCGGCAACAAGGGCCATACCTCCCAATCCTTCAAAAAAGTTGAAAATGAGCAGCAGTCCCAGTCCGGAATTTTGGATACCGGTTTCAATGGCAATAGATTTTCGATCTTTATAGGGCAAATTAAATAGGGATGCCAGCGCATATCCGCCCGAGAGGGCAAAAGCATTGTGAAAAAATACGAGTCCAATGACCAAATGGACATAGCTCAGGAAATTTTCGAAATTCATACCAAAAGCTACAAGCACAAATCCCGCAAAAAAGACGATTCCAAATCCCTTAATCCAGCTCGAAATTCTTTTGGCCAACTTCTCTCGATAATGGCGAACGCTCATCCCCAAAATTAGCGGGATACCCAAGATCAAGCCGATTATCTTAAAAACCTCCCACAAATTGATATGGATATCCTTCAATATGATGCTCGTAGGTTCATACAAGCTGGCCCAGAGCGTAAAGTTAAAGGGAGTCATAATAATGGCCGAAGTAGTTACAATAGCCGTCATGCTTACCGACAATGCTGCATTGCCTTTGGCCAGCAACGAAAAGAAGTTGGACACATTTCCACCCGGACAGGCCGCGACCATGAACATTCCCAATGCCATACTCGGATGTGGTTCAAAAAAGAACACAAGCAGAAAGGTTATCGCCGGCAGGAATAAAAACTGCGACAAGATACCTACTATGGTTGATTTGGGATCTTTAACAACGCGTTTGAAATCATTAATCGACAACTCCAGCGCCACACCGAACATAATTACAGCCAGTGATATATTCATCACCAGCAGTCCGCCCTCACCCAAATTCAAGCGCAAGGCATCAATAGATTCATTCATAGTTCATCAAATTAAGATCACGATCTACCATCATTACAACCGGCCACCTCTACCTAAACTTGCGTTTCAATAAAACAAATTTTAGCAAATTTCTCAGTTATTTCTACTCCACAATTACGTTGGGACGCAGCTTATCCATAGTCTTGGGACCAATGCCCCTGATATTTTCGAGCTGCTCGATAGCAGTAAACCGCCCATTACGTTTCCTGTACTCAATAATTCGCTGAGAATAAGCAGGACCCATGCCTGGCAACAACTCCAATAACACTGCATCGGTTCGGTTATAATTATCCGTCACCACTCTAACCCGCACGCCCCACTCGGTTGCCGCTGCCAAGGCCTTACCAATACGGGGGTGCTACAAATCGTAAATAGCCAAATCCACACTGTTTTTTGCCTCCTTCATAAGCGATTCCAGCGAACCAATTAGATAGGCGTTACTTTTGCTCATATTCCCGGGCAATGCAACTGAATAATCAGCAGGCTGATTAAAGTATATCTTGATCCACTCAGTCGAACTGCTATCCTGTACAGCCACTTTTGCCTGCAAATAGAATGGCAACAAAAATAAGGATCCGCAGATTAGAAAAAACCTGCCCTTCATTTGGTTGTGTTTGATCTATAATTTGTAGTATTTTCGACCCTAATGTTCGCCATTACTATTGCTTAAAGCAACTTCGCTGATGAATTACCAATTATTAAATCCCTTGCGGTGGCGCAAATCTTTTCTGGCCCTTATTCTGGGCGGTATTATTGTGGTATGGTTTACCTTTATCGACACCTATAGCATCTGGGCACGTATTGAACTCAACAAGCAGAAAGCAGAGCTCAAAGAAAAAAAGGAACAACTAAAGAGCGAAACCGAAGTCCTTAAGCAGAAAATCGAAAATCTTGAAACCGATCCTTTTCTGCTGGAACGCATTGCCCGCGAAGAGTATGGCATGAAGAAAGAAGGAGAAACGGTTTATAAGATTAAAGAAGTTGATTAGCTGCGCCCTTCGTAAAACTTCGTTTCTTTTCACTTCTGCCTTATACTATATAAGCTTACATTCTTCTTAACATCCAAACATTGCTTAACGCACTACCGGCATCAATCGCATGAATACATCGTTCAAATATTTTTGCGGCTATTGGGGATTGATGCTGTTTCTATTCCTAGCGATGACCCAACCCCTTTGGGGCCAAGACACTACAGCGGTTCGGGATACTCTGCAAGAACAAACGATTCCTGAAGGCCGGCCTGGAGCACAGCAGGGTCAACAATCGGTAAGTCAACCAGAACAAGAGGGACAGGTTAATTTTCAAGCCAGCGATTCGCTGACTTTCGACTTTGAAAAACAGCGCATTGCCACCCTATTTGGTTCTGCCAATGTTGTCCACAGTTCTGGTGAACTAAAGGCCGGCAAGGTCGCTATGAACCTCGACAGCAGCTTGGTAAGTGCCAACACTCAAACACCGCAGGATACGCTTTCACAACCCGTCCTAATCCGCGACGGCGACCGCGTTCGCAGCAACAGGATCGACTTTAATTACAAAACCGAGAAGGGACGTTTCGAGGTTGCCCGGGTTGGCGTGCAGGATGGCAACCTGATTGGCACAAAAGTAAAAAATGAAAGTCCCCATGTGGTTTATCTCGAGGATGCCATATATTCTACCTGCCAACTCGATCACCCGCACTATTATATTCAAGCAGCTAAAATGAAAGTAGTGGACGAAGAGGAAATTTTCTTTGAACGAGCTCGGCTGTTTATCCTGGATATCCCCTATCCGCTCATTTTTCCATTTGGTTACCTGCCCGGTAAGTTTGATCAAAAGCAATCGGGACTGCTCGAACCCACCTATGCTTATCAACAGCGTCAAAGTCGCGGTATAGGCCTGCAAAATTTCGGATGGTTCCAATACTTCAATGACTATCTTACGGGACAGGCTTCTGTCGATATTTTTACATCCGGCTCTTATTACTTTAATGCTCGATCAAATTACCGAATCCGTGATAAGTTAAACGGCAATATTGAAATTGGATATTCAAAAGAGAATAGCGGACTCGAACCTACGGATCCTAATTTTACAACTAATGTTCAAAAGTCACTCAGCATTAACCACAGTCAAGACTTTTCTCCGTATGCAAATATTGATGCAAATATAAATCTACGTACGCAGGATTACTACCAGCGTAACTCTTATGATCCGGATGAGCGAGCCGAAACCAGTACTCGTTCTAATCTTAATTATAGGTATCGTCATCCCGAAGGCGACTATAATTTTAATGCATCCATTCGGCATAACCAGAATTTTGCCACCAATGTAACTACGCTTTCCGGGCCTGAAATAACATTCAATCCCAAACGGTTTACACCCTTTGCAGGTGATCAACAAGGTGCCAGACAAGAATCAAAATGGTATGAAAGCCTTACCATAAACTATCAAAATAACTTCAGCTCAGATTTTGAGTTTCAACCAACAGCTGGTGATTCTGCTACCGTAAACTGGTTCGAAGCGCTACTCGATCCCTCCAAATACCGCGAAGCTACCGACAACAATGATCATTACAAATACGGATTTCGCCAGCAAGTTGATCTGCGAATGAATCAGCTTATCCCCAGCCAGTACTTGAATGTTAGTGCCAGCGGTGACTATACCGAATACTGGTATCCCACTTCAACCCGAAAAACGTTTAATCCCGACTCTGTTCGCGTAGAAGAGGAACAAGTCCGCGGATTTACCTCAGCGCGGGAATTCAGTACAAGTCTAAATTTCAGTACTAAGCTTTATGGATTAATGACCCTGAACATAGGCAATTTCCAAAGTGTCCGCCATGTTCTTACTCCCTCTATTTCTTTCAGCTACAGCCCTAATTTTCAAAGTGACTCTTGGGGCTATTACCGCACTGTACAGACCGATACTGCTGCCACGCCGGGTCAAGAACCTCCAACACAACGTTACTCAATTTTTGAAAACGAAGTGTTTAGAGGTCCCAGCGGCAGAGAACAACGGTCTATCAATTTTAGCCTAAATAATACCTTCGAAGCTAAAAAAGTAGAGCGTGATTCAACCGGTGAAAAAAAAGAAGACATCATTAATCTTATTGATCAATTAAGTCTTAGCTCAAGCTATAATTTTGCTGCAGACAGTCTTAAGCTTAGCAACTTGAATACAAGCTTAAGAGCAAAGATTTTACCGGGACTAAATATTCGTGCCAACGCCAACTTCAATTTTTATGATCGCAATGAGCAGGGTGCTCGTGTTGATAACTTTTTGATTCAAACAGAAAACAAACCTTTTGAGCTCACTTCCTTTTCCACCAGTACCAGTTACTCGGTGAAATGGGGCGAAGGGGGCTTTAAAGCAAATGACAAACCACATTATCCACAGCAGTACAACCCTCTGAACCAGAGCATTTTCCATCCGGTTGATCCCCATTTTAACAGGCAGCCTGTGCGGGGCTTTAATTCTCCGCTCTCCTTCTCTATTGATTTCAGTTATCGCTGGAATTTAAATCCGTCTCCCAATGCAGATAACACTAAATCGGCTACTATTAACGCCCGTAATATCAACTTAAAGCTTACTCCCAAATGGGACTTCCGCACCCAAATCGGTTATGATCTTGTCGCTAAAGAGCTTACTCCTTCCCAGTTTTCGCTGAACCGTAACCTGCACTGCTGGGACCTGTCATTCACGATGAATCCATTTGGAGAAAACCAGTATTACTTCTTTTCACTGCGCGTAAATGCGGGACGACTGCAGAGCATCTTCCAAAAACTGCCTGGTCTTAACAACCTCGAGCGTTCTTCCAGCAACAGCGGCCGTCGCCCTCGCGGGTTCTAACTCTCATTCTTAACCTTCCGCATTTTTTCTATTAAGATAAGAGCATCTAATAATTCTACTCTCCCCGATTCTCTAAATACTTAACAACGTATTTCCCTAGCACATCAAACTCCAGATTTACCGTATCTCCTTCTTCTTTTGCATTGAGATTCGTGTGACCATAAGTATAGGGGATAATAGCCACGGTAAAGGTATTATCCTGCTCATTGGCAACCGTAAGGCTAATGCCGTCAATGGCAATGCTACCACGACCTACAATCAAATTACTGTGTTTTTGGGGATACTCAATCGTAAACAGCCAGTCTGTTCCCTCTTGCTCTATCTTTTTGATGAATCCTGTAGCATCCACATGTCCCTGCACAATATGCCCGTCAAGCAATTGATCCGGACGTAGAGATCTCTCTAAATTAACTGGATCATCTTTCTTCAAATCACCAATATTCGTTTTACGAAGCGTCTCTGCTACACTTTGTACGGTAAAGGTATCTACATCACACGCCGTAACCGTATGACAAACGCCATTAATACTGATACTCTGATCAATGCTCACTTCATTAGCAAAATCACTGCCGATAGTGATTTCTTTACCATCATCTAAAGGTGTAATACTGGTAACGGTACCAACAGATTTTATAATTCCTGTAAACACGTTTCTAAATCTTTTCTTATTATAATTAAAGATATCCGGTAAAGAGCAAATCCTTACCTACCTGTCGCCACTGTACATCACGAAACTCCATAATTTCGGACATCCGGTTTATACCCACTCCGATCACAGATTTTGTTCCACCGCCCAGCATTTTAGGAGCAATAAAGCACTCCACTTTATCAACCAGCCGCTGACGCAATAAAGCCGAGGCTAAGTTCTGCCCCGCTTCAACCAAGATAGAAGTCAAAGGCAGGTGCGCTAATTCACGCATTGCCTCATCCAGATCCGTATGACCCTCCTTTTTATCCACTAACAGCGTTTGTCCGCGAAAATAATCCGACTGCAGCATATTCAACATCGGATCGGCTTCGTTTTCAAATTTTTCTTTGTTGTGGGTCAGCACAATCGTCTTTTCCTCATACTGATCGGTAAACAAGTTCAAATCACGGGGCAGGTCCAATGGACCGTCAATGACAATGCGCTTAGGTTGACGACCCTCTACATGGCGTACCGTAAGCCGGGGATTATCAAGTAAGGCCGTATTTCGTCCAACCATAACTGCATCGTACTGGCTACGCCACTTATGAACAAAAGCGCGGGATTCCGGTCCGCTTATCCATTCTGAATCGCCATCGGGAGCAGCAATATATCCATCCAGCGTTTGTGCAATTTTCAGGGTTACAAACGGACGATTATGAGTCTGATAATGCAGAAAGAACTCATTCAGTTGCTCGGCCTCCTCATTCATTAGTCCTACATCAACCGCAATATCATGATCACGCAAATGCTGAATGCCTTTCCCGGCCACTTTAGGCGTAGGGTCCTCCATCGCTACTACGACCCGGGTGATCGGCAAGTCGGCAAGCAGCTCACAGCAGGGCGGCGTATTTCCATGATGGGCACATGGTTCTAGCGTTACATACACCGTAGCATCTTTAAGCAAGTCAGGATTGTTAACCGAATCCACCGCATTTTTTTCGGCATGCTGCTGACCGTAGCGCTCGTGATACCCCTGCCCAATTTTCTGGCCTTCAGCTGATACAATTACGCATCCTACCATGGGATTGGGTGATACATAACCCGCCCCACGTTCTGCAATCTCAAGCGCTAATTGCATCCATTTTTGATCTAACTTATTCATAATAAACTCTCAATCTATTGCGGTATCAACAACTCTCATCAAACAAAAAAGGGCAAGAAGTCTTCCTCCTTGCCCTGAAAGTGTAATAAATATTCTCTGCTACTTAACCGCGCAGCAGTTGGGCTCGGTTATCTACAATATCCGCTTCCTCTTTAAGCTGCTCGATCCAGGTATTCATAAAGGCCTGATTTTTCTGTTGTCGTAGTTGTTGGCGAATACGTTGCCGCACATCAGATGTGAGGTTATCGAGATCTGCCTCATAAAGTTCATCTAAACGAACTACAAAAGCCGCTGAGGTACCTTCAATAGGAGAAGATTGATCACCTTCATTCAAACCAAAAATACCTCCTACGACTTTGGGTTCTCGTCCTGCACCTTCGATTGTGGCAGCACTTTTAGCCAGAGATTCAACAGTCATTACTTCTTTACCAGCTGCCTGTGCAATAGTTTGCAGATCACTATTTTGATCAATAAGCTCTTCAACATTAGCAACAACTTGTTGCTTACGCTTATTATTAGTTACAACCGTTTCTATTTGGTCTTTAACTTCCTCAAAAGGTTCCGTTCCAGCTTCAGTAATTTCATTTACTTTAATAACCACAAACTGCTCATTAAGCTCCAGAGGATCAGATATTTGCCCTTCATGAGCCGTATCCAAAAATCGCATGATCTGCTGGCTCTGTCCAATACCTGACACAAAGTTATTGCCTTTGGTAGCAAATCCTTCTTTTATCTCAAGGTCACGACGTTCCGCCTCACCTTCGAAACCATCTTCCTGGGCATAAAAGCTAAAGTCATCAGCCGTTTCAGCGCGGGCATCAATAGTTGCAATTGGATCAGCGGTAATATCACGACTAAAGACCGTAAACGTTACTTCATTGGCAGTTTCATCCAGCTTCTTAATCAAGAAGAGTCGTCCGTCATCCTGAATTACATCAGTAACCTCTCCCTCTTCAACATCCAATACAGGCTGATAGAAATCGCGAATTTCATCTTTACCTATTGTTTCTACACTGTATTCTGTAGACGACTGATAGCGATTAAAAAAGAGCGAATCGGTTTCCGCTGTTGCAAAATCAGACTGCAGACGATTCATTTCTTCAAATGTGCGAGTCGTATCTTCCTTGGTAGGCGTTTTATCAAAACTTACATAGGTGATGCGGTATGATTCCTTACGCTTATAATTATCCTGATTGTTATTGTAATACTCACGCAACTCATCTTCTGATACTGAAATCTCACTATCACTAACATCAGCATAAGGGAACCGTACAAAAGAAACATCTACGCGCGTATTATTACGGATATAATGCTGTTCAATCTCATAATCACTCACATCCATCGACGACTGCAGATAATTATTCATTTTTTGCTGCTGTCGTTTTTGACGCATCTGCTGCTCAATAGAAATAAGTAGCTGCGTATTTTCCGGAGCTTCCGCCCACGATTGCAGCGCTACCCTATCGATAGTTCCGTCCTCATTGGAAAAGTTCTGTCGAATAAGCGGATCGGGATTAGGACCAGTAATCATATCAACTACTTCCTGGTCAGTTACATGAATACCCAGATCCTCCATTTTATCTTGGAGCAATCTGCTATTTACCAGATCATTCCACGACTGTTGTTCATACTGCGCACGAACTTCTGGCGTCATAGAATTACCCGTTCGCTGAGAGTACTGCTGTGTATAATACTGCAGGCGATTATTATATTCTTCCAGCGAAATTGATTCACCATTAACCGATCCAAGTGTCCGTGGCCCCTGTTGAATAACATCAAACATGTTCGTATCAGCCAGCATCCATAACACTCCGAATGAGAAAATAAGTATCCAGAGAATAGCTCCGGTACTTTTTCTCATTTTGTCCATTACACCCATAAAATCCTCTTATCTACGTCTTAATTGGTTCAAAAAATGACACTTATTGTGCAGTTCACAAGCCTCCAAATATACAAGAAGGCAGTACTAAGAGCAATCTGACAACCCCAAAAATTATTAACGAACAGATTGGCTAAAGATTATTGCTTAGCGACGATCCACAAACATTAAAATACCTCAATAAGCCGCATGTGCTTAAGGTATTTGCGTGGATCCTCGTTAATGTTTTTAATCAGGGAATCCATCTCCCGGGTCATACTCTCCAAATTGTCGTACAGAGCCGGATCATTGACCATCTTCCCAAGACTTCCTTCCCCATTATTAATTTTAGTGAGGATTTCCTGCAGCTCGCTGTTCGTTTTATTTAAATCTTTACTAAGCAATTCAAACTCTTTTAAAGACTTCTCTAACCCCGTAAGTACAGAATCAATTTTTGCCTTGTTATCGGTACTTATAGTATCCACATTAGCCAAAAAGCGTTCGGCATGTCTGATGCTTGACTCTATATCGGTACGCCTGTTATCAAAAATAGTAGCAATTTCATTAGATGTACTGTGAAGGTTTTGGAAGACACTGTCTATTTGCCCTCTGGCATCATCATCAAGCACTTCATTCAGCTGGGCAAGAAAACGATTTAACTTTTCGAACGAATCCGAAACATCTTCGCTGAGCTCCTGTCCTTCATCTTTTAATGTCTCCATCATGCCCGCACGATATTCTCCTTTTATCGTATCTCCATATTCAAGCATTTCGGGAGAGTCCCCGCGCTCAACAACGATGGCTTTCTCATCTAACAGTCCTGATGATTGCAAGTAGGCCACCGAATTGCGGGGAATATCTACCCCAAGTTCGAAACTAAACGTTACGGCTACGCTATCATCTTCGGTCAGCTCCATCTTTTTAACCGACCCAACTTTTACGCCATTAATATAAATATAGTTTCCGGGAGATAGTCCATCAGTACGCTCAAATGTGGAATGGATAACCTGAGACTGGCGAAACACAGGTAGGTCACTCATCATACGGTATCCGATAAAACCCAGCACAATGGCCGCTAAAATTGTTAATGCTACTTTTAATTCGTTACTAATCTTCAAAATAACTCCTGTTAATTTCTTATTTGATACTCGCTTGCTGTAATAAAATCCATCAATTCCTCATTGTCGCTTCTACGCATTTCATCCACCGTACCATACCAGCACAAGCCCTGATTTTCAAGGAATACTACTTTTTCGGCAATTTCGAGCACGCTGTGAATATCGTGAGTAACAACAATAGATGTAATATTTAAGTTTTCGGCCATTGAGATTATAAGCTTATTAATCTCTGACGATGTCTGCGGATCAAGTCCGGAAGTTGGCTCATCATATATTAAAAAATCGGGCTCCAAAATAGTTGCTCTGGCCAGGGCAACACGCCGGCGCATCCCACCCGACAATTCTGCAGGTGATTTTTCGCCGGTTCCTTCAAGATTTACCAAGCTAAGCGCTTCTTCCACTTTCTCCGTAATCCTCTCATCAGAAAAATCCGTGAAGTAACGCAGCGGAAATGCAATATTTTCAAAGGTGTTGAGCGAATCAAAAAGCGCCGATCCCTGAAACAAAACACCAAATCGCTGGCGCATTTTCCGTAAAGCCACATACTCCAACTCAAATATATTTTCCCCGTCAATAATCACTTCTCCGGAATCAGGATATATCAACGCATTTAAATGCTTGACCAGTACCGATTTTCCGCAACCCGATCGCCCGATAATAGCTACTGTTTCGCCATCCTCAATATTAAACGACACATCTTCCCAAACAAGAAGATCGCCAAAACTTTTTTTAAGATTGCGTATCTCTATCATCTTTTTTGAAACTTATAAAAATACTGCGGCCAGTACGAAATCGGCTAATAATACGTAAATACAACTTAAAACTGTAGCCTGTGTGGTACTATTTCCTACTCCTTCGGCTCCTCCGGATGCATAGTATCCTTTGAAACATGAAACGGACGTTATTACATAACCAAACACAAAAGCTTTAAGAATACCGAAGGTAACATCCCAGGGATAGAAGAATTCTCGTGCGCCCTGTATAAACTCTGAAGGTGGAATAGCTCCGGACATAGCTCCTGCTACAATACCGCCAACTATTCCCGAGATACTGGCAAAAATATACAACATAGGAAACATAATTAATCCCGCAAGAACACGAGGCAACACCAAAAATGAAACGGAGTTAAATCCCATCGATTCCAGAGCGTCAATCTGCTCGCTCACACGCATGGTTCCAAGCTCGGTAGCAATGCGGGCCCCTACTTTTCCGGCCAAAACTAAACTCGTTATCACCGCTGCAAGCTCAATAAGCAAAGATTCAGAAGTAATAGCGCCAATAACCGATATGGGGATGAAGGCAATTTCGAGCTGGTAGGCTGTCTGGATAGTCATTACGGCGCCGGTAAAAACGCCCGTCAACAATACAATGGGCACCGACTCGTAACCAATTTTTAAAAGCTCATTAACAAGGTTTTTCTTATACGTATCCACCTCGTATAATGAGCGCAGCGACCTGTATAACAACAGGCTGTATTTTCCTAATTTTTCTAATGCTTCCATAAATCAAGTTGTGCTAAAAGAACGCTGGAAACTATTAAATTTATACGTCGTTGTCATTTCATACGCTTTAATTTTTCAACTATATTACCCTTCTGTAAATCAGCTACAACAATAACCATTATATGTTCCGTTTTTACAACGATATCATTGACAATATTATAGTATTTCGAATTGCTATAGCTGTAAGTATTTTGGTTGTTGTTTTTATCATTGGTTCGCTTGGCTACCACCTCATCGAAGGTATGCAATTCTTCGATGGATTTTATATGACCTTTATAACAATAACCACCATCGGATTTGCAGAATTAACAAATCTTTCTCAAGGTGGGCGTATCTTAACGATGGTTATTTTTGTGATGGGAATAGGGGTCATCTCATATATTGCCTCTCAAACTACACAGCTAATATTTGAAAGTGAAATTTTTAGGTTACGTGCTATGAAAAAGCAACTGGAAAAAATGGAACGTCATTACATTATAGCCGGCTATGGTCGTATTGGACATCGCATAGCTGAAGTGCTTCAAGATGCTAATATATCCGTCGTAGTAATTGATAACAGAGAAAGCAGTATCGAACGAATTAAAGATGACAAACTATTATATGTTGACGGCGATGCCCAAGAAGAAGAAGTGCTTAAGGAGGCCGGCATTGAACGAGCCAAAGGATTAATATGTACTCTCTCCCGAGACCAAGATAATGTATTTACGACACTTATAGCTCGAGAATTAAATCCTGATCTCTTTATTCTTGTGCGAACTAACCATCATCAAAACACAAAAAAAATTAAGCGGGCTGGAGCCGATAAGGTAATTTCTCCCTATGAAATTGGAGCCGACCGAATGGCGAATGTTATTTTGCGTCCTAATGTTGATCAATTTATGGATCAAATACTGGGCGGCACTACACAAGATCACGTATTTGATGAAGTAAAGATTTTCGAAGGCTCTGACCTTGCCGACAAAACCCTGGCAGAAGCACAAATCCGTCAACAATATTTTGTGGTTATCATTGCTATTATTCCTGAGGACAAACAGAATATCCGCTTTAATCCCGGTAGCGAAGATAAAATTTCTGTTGGAGACTCACTCATTGTCCTGGGTGATATTGAACGTATTAAGCACCTTCGAGAAGAAGGATGCGAAGATTTCAGAACTCTTGAAGAAAGAGTTTCAAATTACGATTTCATTCAGAATATGAATCCATCTAAAAGCAATACAAAACCCACATGATACGATATTTAACGGCCGGCGAATCTCATGGTCCACAACTTACAGGCATTGTCGAAGGCGTACCTGCCGGACTCCCTATCACCGAAGATGAAATTGCCCAACACCTGATACGTCGCCAAAAAGGATACGGACGTGGCGGACGCATGGCGTTTGAAAAAGACTATGCTGAAATTTCCTCGGGCGTTCGATTCGGTAAAACAACCGGTGCTCCCATTGCTATGCAGATGCCCAACCGTGCCCATGAGAAAGACGACTCCAACTGGCCAAAGGTATTGGCCAAAGAAGGTGACGGTGAAGATGTAGAAAAAATTACCGTACCGCGTCCCGGCCATGCCGACTTAACGGGCGTGCAAAAGTATCGTTATGATGATATACGTCCCGCCATTGAGCGTTCCAGCGCACGCGAAACCGCCATGCGCGTAGCCTGCAGCTCTGTTGCCCGAAAGTTTCTAAAGTATTTTGGCATTGAGATCGGCGGACACGTGACCCGCATCGGCAGTGTAGGTTATGAAAACTCTTGGGGAGATGTGCGCGAGATTGTTGATCCGCTTGCCGAAAAAGGAGCAGAGAATATTTTTGAAAAATCTGATGAATCGCCTGTCCGCTGTCTTGATGAAGAGCTTACACAAGAAATGCGCGATCTCATCATCAAGCGCCGAAAAGAGGGCAGTTCGCTTGGCGGACACTGGGAAGTAATAGTTACAGGCTTGCCTGAAGGACTCGGCAGCTTTGTCCACTGGGATCGCAAGCTTGGAGGACAAATAGCTCAAGCCATTATGGGTACCCAAGCCATGAAAGGTGTAGAAATCGGGCAAGGGTTTGAGTCCGGCCGACGTCACGGACAGGTTGTACACGATGAGATTATGTATGAAGTTGACAAATATAAACGTAAAAGCAACCGCATGGGCGGACTCGAAGGGGGCGTCACTACCGGTATGCCACTGATTATTCGTGGGGTAATGAAACCCATCCCCACCATGCTTACGCCCATTGATACGGTAGATATCGAAACCAAAGAAAAGAAAGATACCCGATATGAGCGATCAGATGTCTGTGCCCTGCCCCGCGCTATTGTAGTGATGGAAAGCGTAATTGCGCCCGTACTCGCTAACGCATTTTTAGAAAAATTTGGTGGGGATTCAATTGAGGAGATTGAGGAACGGTATCAGAAGCATAATTAATCAATCTAATAAGTAGATACCACATACCTTTACCAATTTCTGTATCTTATTACCGAAACATAAAATACCCTGTACAACTTTAACGTTACCTTAACACGTTATGAGTTCAGATCAAAAATCCAAGATAAAGCAACTGGCTAAGCAGATTAAGCACAATCCCGGCGACTCCTTTTCGAAGTTTGCCCTAGCGTTGGAGTTCCGAAAAGAAGGAGAATTTAAGAAGGCACGCATTTTATTTGAGGATATTCTGTCGAGTGATCCAGACTATGTGGGGGTTTATTATCACTTGGGTAAACTATATGAAGCACTGGATCGCCTGGATGATGCCCAAACCTTATATCAAAAAGGGATAACCGTAGCCAATGAACAGAATGAACAACGGACAGAGAAGGAATTAAAAGAAGCACTGCAACAACTTGAAACAGAAATAGAAGAACGCTCAAGCTGATAAGGATGATAAAACCGTATAAAACATTATTACTTCTTTTCATGGTATTGCTTGGGATTACAACACTCACTCTGGCTCAAAGCCAAACACACATCGTGAAGCAGGGCGAAACACTGTTTAGCATTGCCCAACAGTATAACATCGAAGTGGAGCAAATCAGTGAATGGAATAATCTACGCGGCAACGAACTTTCGGTCGGTCAAACGCTACTCGTTAGTACCCCTTCCTCTGATTCTGCCATCACACATACCATACAACGACAAGAGACTCTTTTTTCGATCTCCAAGCAGTATAATGTGAGCATTGCCGAAATTAAAAGCTGGAATAACTTATCTACTAATAATCTTCAGGTGGGACAAGAATTAACCATCTACCCCTCCGAAGCCAACAATCAAGAACAACAATCGCTGGTTGTTGAAAAAGAAACGCAGCGCAATAGCTATTACACTGTTAAAAGCGGGGATTCACTGTATAAGATTGCACAAGAACATGATATGACAGTTGAACAGCTAAAGTCACTTAACAACCTCACATCCAATACCATACGAGTGGGACAACAACTTACGGTCCGTAGCAAACCTGCCCCACCGCCCTCTGTCGCTGACGAGGACATTGAATCTTCACCTCAGGGTAAATTTATGGTTCATACCATATCCAGAGAAGCAAAATCGCTGCAAGACCTGCTTAACAAATTCCGCATGGATGAACAGGAGTTTAGGGCATTAAATCCCTCGATAGATAAAGACCGTTTCCAAGTTGGAAGTGAAATTACCGTTCTGGCTCCGCCTACCAGAACTTACAAAAACCCTTATTTGATGAGTTCCAGACTGCAGGATTTGGGATCTACCGCGGTATCCCAATACAGTGAAAATGAGCGCGGAAATCCTACTACGAACGGCGAGCTCTACAACCCAAATGACTTGACGGCAGCTCATTCTAACATCTCACTTGGATCCGTTATCTATATTGAAAACAATGATAATAATCGGGGCGTATATGTGCGCATCAATGACCGGCATTCCGGCAACGGGCTCAAACTTTCATCTGCAGCTTGGAAAACGCTAAATTTTAGTAGCAAACTACCTACTGTGACTATTTATCAAAATCAATGAGCAATATCCGACAATCAATAAAACAGTATTTTTCTTCTACACATACCCTTCTGTACAGCTACTTAATCAGCCTTCCACTGTTATTGCTGTATGAAGTGCTCATTTTTTTGGCTCAACCTGATTCAGAACAGGTAGTCCGTATCTCTGTTGATGTATGGATTAAAACGCTGTTTTCATATTTTGGGAGAGATGTACTCTCCATCACTCTCATTTTAGTAGCGCTCTTCGGCATGGTGGTACTCTATCGTGAACGAAAGAAGCTATCTTCGCTAAAGCTGAACTACTTTTTTACCATGCTCATCGAAGCCTCGTTCTATGCTTTCTTTCTGGCACTGTTAATAAATACTACCGTCAGCGGATTGTTGCAGGTCGTCCAAACATCACCAATTGAAAGTTTAACTACACTTCAGCAACTGGCTCTTTCTTTGGGAGCAGGTATATACGAAGAGCTATTTTTTCGGGTCATCTTGGTATCAGCCCTGCTCTTTATTTTCAAAAAAGTTTTTGCCAAACAATCGATAGCTTTTGCCTCTGCCATACTATTGGCTGCTTTAATTTTTAGTTTGGTTCATTATGTGGGCGTTTTCGGTGATCCCTTTACGTTAAGTTCATTTTTATTTCGTTTCTTGTTTGGTCTTGCACTCAACGCCATCTATCTATGGCGTGGATTTGGCATGGCAGCATGGACACATGCCATTTATGATCTTATGATTATCGCTTATTGACGACTTAATTTCGTAAGAAATTACAAATTGAAAACATCATTGGGTTACAGATGATTCTGTATCAGAATCAGAACATTTATACTAACTATCAGGTATATCAGTTAAAACAATTTACGTTTTAAACCCATAATTGATATCATAAGATTTGTTATATTTCAATTTAAGGGAAAGTGCTATTAATTTGAGTGTGTTACTCTTAGGTATTACTGACTTAATACATCAATTGAACATTATTGACTTAACAATCAACAGTTAAGCTATCGGGATGGCCGAATTAACAAAAGAGGAGATCCAAAAACAGGAAGATTTCGAGGAAGAAATTGTTCCTCATTTGGATGCTATGTATAACTTTGCCCTTCGCCTTACTTCTGATCCAAGTGATGCCGAAGATCTTGTGCAAGACACTATTGTAAAGGCATTTCGCTTTTTCAGCAGCTACGAAAAAGGTACGAATGCCAAAGCCTGGTTATTCCGTATCCTCAAAAACTCCTACATCAACAATTACCGAAAACAGTCCAAGCAGCCCAACCAGGTTGATTACGATGAGGTTTCGGAATTTTACGAAACCATTCGAGCCGACCGGACGGACACTTCTGATCTTGAGGATAAAATGTTTCGCGAGCTTGTTGATGATGATATCTCTCAGGCCCTGGAGGAGTTACCGGAAGATTTCCGCACTGTTGTATTACTTTGTGATGTGGAAGGATTTACATACGAAGAAATTGCCAACATGCTGGATGTACCCATAGGCACCATCAGGTCACGACTACATCGCGGACGAAATCTGTTAAAAGCCCAGCTTAAAGAATATGCCGAAAAACGGGGCTACAAAGAAGATTAATACTATACAGCTCGCTACGCTTTGGCTTCATCCTCTAACGATTTCGGCTTTTCAATAGCCTTAAGTATAATACGCATGGTTGTTCCCTCACCCAGCTCCGATTTATGGACAATCAGTGTCCCTTTGTGATACTCCTCGATAATTCGTTTAGTCAGGCTTAATCCCAATCCCCAGCCCCGCTTCTTAGTGCTGTATCCTGGCTTAAAAACCTCGCTTTGATATTTCTTTTCGATGCCTACACCCGAATCGGTAATATCGATAACCACCTCATTCTCCACCCGCTCCAACTTAACCGACACGTATGATTTTGTGGTATTGGATTTGATAGCGTCCATCGCATTTTTAATCAAATTTTCTAGGGCCCACTGGAAAAGATCGGGGTTGACCTTCGCCCGTACATTGGAATCGATATGACGCAAAACATCCACATTTTTCCCCAGCTGGGGCAACCGCTGCTCCATATAATCCATGACCTCTTCCAAAATAGGTTTCAACTTTTGGGCATTTAACTCCGGTTCCGATCCAATTTTATTAAACCGTTCGGCCACGTCCCGTAATCGGCTAATATCATTTTCAAGCTCATTGCATATTCGCTGCGTAAAATCATCACCCTTTTCCTCTCGAAGCAGCTCCACCCATCCATACAAACTCGATAAGGGGGTTCCAAGCTGGTGGGCGGCCTCTTTGGTCATCCCTACCCATAAATTAGACTGTTCTGACCTTGCGATCGCCCGATAGCTGACATAGCCAATACCCAGCAGTACCGCCAATAAACTCAACTGTATATAGGGAAAGTACCGTAGATAACGCACCGTAGGACTCTCACCATAATACACGTACTGTGTTTGCGAATACTGCTCATTGCCCAACTTAATTTCGATGGGATCATTAATCGCAGAAAATCGATCAATCAGCTCCTGGTTTAACGGTGCATCAACATGGTTGGCAAACATAATTTCACCGCGCTCGTCAACAATAATACGTGGTACTTGAAAACGATCTTCACTAAGGAGAATCTCTTGCGTAACAAAGGTTTGAGAAGTACGATCGGCTTCAGCCTCTTCAATCATTTCTATCACACTGTCGGGTACTGCAGCACTGGCATTGGTCTTAAGATAATTAGAGGCAGCTAACAAATTCTGGCTAATCTCCTCCTGGGTAGGATTTCCGGTATACTCTATAGCTTTGGCCCACAGTTCTATACCCGACCGCTCCTGGGTAAGAATTCTATTAACCAAATACTGATTATAAACAAACGATCCAATCCCAAGCAGAATAAGAAATCCCACTAAAACAATATTTATTCTGTTGGATGTAAGTTGAATTTTCATACCAATGCAGATAGAATATAACCTCTTAAAAGATATACTGGTATATTTTACAAAATAAAAAAGGCATCACCGAATCGATGATGCCTTCAAAAAAAATATGATTTATTTTCTAAGCAGAAGCTTTGCGTTTTTCGTAAACGGGAGGCGCTTCATCAAGAACCGTCTCACGTGTGATTACGCATCGTTCAATGTTATCCATTGATGGCAGAGTGTACATAATATCCAACATTGATTTCTCCATAATGGATCGTAATCCACGCGCACCTGTACCTCGTTCAAGAGCCTTTTCGACAATAATTTCGAGGGCATCTTCTTCGAAAACAAGCTCGACTCCTTCCATCTGGAAAAGCTTCTTATACTGTTTTACGAGAGCATTTTTGGGCTGGACCAAAATTTTAATCATTGCATCCTCATCAAGCTGATGCAATCCTGAAATTACAGGTAAACGACCGATCAACTCTGGGATCAAACCGTAGCGCTGTAGATCTTGTGCTTCAACATGCGTAAAAATATCGGGATCATCCTTGTCGAAGGTTACCTGCTCTTCGGAATGGAATCCGAGGGAACTTACTGACAGGCGCTTGGCAATAATTTCTTCCAATCCACTAAAGGCACCACCGCAAATAAACAGGATATTAGAGGTATCAACCTGAATAAAACTCTGCTCCGGATGCTTACGTCCACCCTTGGGCGGAATATTTGCTACTGTTCCCTCTAAAATTTTAAGCAGAGCCTGCTGCACTCCCTCACCGGAAACATCGCGCGTGATAGAGGGGTTATCACTTTTACGAGCCACCTTGTCAACCTCATCAATATAGACAATACCACGCTTGGCCTGCTCTACATCATAGTCAGATGCCTGCAACAAACTTGATAGAATGCTTTCAACATCTTCTCCCACATAACCGGCCTCGGTTAGTACCGTTGCATCCGCAATGGTAAAAGGCACATCAATAATATTAGCCATCGTGCGAGCTAATAGTGTTTTCCCACAACCCGTTGGGCCGAGTAGAACAATATTACTTTTTTCTACTTCAGTGTCGTCAAACTCATCACCCAACTCCGTACTAATACGCTTGTAATGATTATAGACCGCTACCGAAAGTGTTTTTTTAGCACCTTCCTGACCTATAACATATTCATCCAGTCGGGATTTGATCTCGGCTGGCTTTAACAGGGGTTTATAGTTCTTTTCCCGCTTTTCTGACATGGAAGCCAGATCACTTTTTACAATTCCAGAAGCGTCAGCCACACATCGATCGCAGATATACACGTCGTTAGGGCCGGCGACCATGCTGTTTACTTCATGGCTTGAACGTCCACAAAACGAACAGTGAATTGTTTTGTCGTTGTTATTTTCTTGGTCGCTCATTGTCCTCTTACTGAAGTCTTAAAATTACTCTTCTTTTTTATTGCGCTTCATAATATTATCAATCAGTCCGTACTCTTTTGCTTCCTCAGCAGCCATCCATTTATTACGGTCGGTATCTTCCATAACTTGATCTACCGATTTTCCGCTGTGCTCAGCCAGCACTTCGCTAATTAGTTTCTTGATGCGCAAAATCTCTTGAGCCTCAATCTCAATATCACTCGCTTGGCCACGTACACCGCCCAAAGGCTGGTGAATCATAACACGAGAATTAGGTAATAGATTTCGTTTACCTGCCGCTCCACCTGCTAACAGCAGCGCTCCCATCGATGCGGCCATACCTACACAAGTAGTAGCAACATCACATTTAACATACTGCATCGTATCATAGATGGCAAAACCTGAAGATACGACCCCTCCCGGGCTGTTAATATATAAATTAACATCCTTCTCGGGATCTTCTGATTCAAGAAATAACATCTGTGCTACAATAGAGCTTGCCACCGCATCATTAACAGGCGTACCCAAAAAGATAATGCGATCTTTAAGCAGGCGCGAATAAATATCAAAGGCTCGCTCTCCGCGTTCCGTCTTTTCGACGACCATCGGTACCAGATTATTATTCTGGATTCGGTCTGTATTCCCTGCATCGTTTGGCATTTCGTATAATGGTTGCTTTTCCATAAGTGAATCAGAAGTAATAGTTTAATTCAATAACTAATGTTTTGGGCGTTATGCCTCAATATCTTCGTCGTGCTTTTCCTGATAGGTTTCTTTGTCAATCTCATTTATTTTGACCTCATCCTTCAACCTATCAAACACCTTGTCTTCGCGAATACTGTTTCTTAAACTCTCAAGCTGTTCCGGATTCTGTGCAAACATATTCCGCATTTGATCAACCTCAATACCATAACGTGAAGCCTCAGCCTCTAAGTGCTGATCTATATCTTCGGGTTTTATCTCGATATCGTCAAATTTTTCTTGCAGCTTTTCATTAAGGAAAAACCATTTGGCATCACGGATCGCGCGATCCTCCATATTTTCCTTATACTCTTCTTCATCAAAATCAGGGGGTAATTGTCCCTGTGACTGCTGCTTTACACGTTCAACATATTGGTTTTGCACTTGTTTCTTAAACACTTCAGGAACGTCAAAGTCATGTTTATCAACAAGCGAATCAATTATATCGTTCTTAAATAGGTCGTCTGCCGACTGATCGTAATAGTTCTGAATCTTACTTTTGATCAGGCTCTTAAACTCATCAACATTTTTAGCTTCACCATCTGAAGCCTGCTTGGCAAACTCATCCGTCAAATCTGCTTTATGGAGTTTTTCAACCTTTTTAACAATCAACTTAAAGCTGTGGGAATGGTCATCGTGACCTATTTCAACATCAACTTCATCGCCTACTTCATGGCCGAGAAGGTCATCCCGAAACTGGTCTGATTCTTCTTTCGTCAGATCAATGGTTTCTTCTGTTTTATTCTCTTCATCGGGCTCTCCATCTTCCAATGGAACAGCATCAACAGTAACACGGTTATCTTCGGTAATCTCCTCTTCGACTTCTTCCCAGTTACCTTGCTGCTTCAGCTGTCGATCGAGCTCTTCTTTCACTTCTTCATCCGTAACGTCATGAACAAGACGATCCACTTCAATCTCGCTGAGATCAGTCAGCTCAAATTCTGGTCGGGCTCCAATCTTGAATTTCGCCTCGAGCTCATCATTTTCCCAGTTCAGCTCCAGCATCTGGCTTTCGCCTACCGGCTCATATTCAGGAACCACCTCATTTTCAAAAACCTCCTGAACATAGTTACTTACTTCTTCTTGCTCTATTTCGTCTCCAAAACGTTTACGAATAATCTTTGTAGGCACTTTTCCAGGACGAAAACCCGGCATATTAATCTGCCCTTTATATTTTTTATAAGCCTCTTTAAACTTCGGCTCTAAATCTTCGCGATCGGCCGAAATAATTAACTCTTTGTCTACAGCGGTGATGTCATTGATTGTTATTTCCACAAGACTACTCCAAATAGTATTTTATTAGAACGGTAAAAGTGATAAAAGATATATGTACGAGAGGGGGGACTCGAACCCCCACGCCTTAAAGGCACTAGATCCTAAATCTAGCGCGTCTACCAATTCCGCCACTCTCGCAAGTGCTCAATAAATCAGCAAATATTTACAATTACCAGATTTTGAGAGTCTCGAAAAATATGGCTTTTTTCTTCTGATATCAACACTAATAATACGCAAATTTTCAGTGTTGAGACTATGAGTCATAACTTCAATTTTGTACTTTCAATATTCATCTGAACACCAACACTGACGATCCATACCCATGTTCTATAACCTTCGCTTGGTTTATATCACCACAAAAGACAAACAAGAAGCCAAATCCATTGGCAAAAAACTTGTAAAAGAAAACCTGGCAGCTTGCGTCAATATTGTTGACGGCATGGAAACCATCTACCGCTGGGAGGGTGAAATTATTGAAGATACTGAAGCTATCCTGATTGCTAAAACCCCTTACCACAACGTGAGAGATCTTACCAAACGCGTAAAGGATTTGCACAGCTATGAGTGTCCCTGCATTATTACACTGCAACTAACCGAACAGGAAGGGAACAAAGAGTATCAGAAATGGCTACTCAAAAACTCCCAAAAGCAAGAAATTGATTACGAAGTGGAAGATGTTCAGCCGGATATATAATCCATCAGCGATGCAATCCACACTCGGTTTTTGAGAGGTCACTCCAGCGGCCATTACGGTCTTCGCCCTTTGAGGTACAGTGCGTACATCCAACCGAATGAAATCCTTTCTCTTTAAGGGGATGTTCAGGCAAGCCGTGGCTTTCAATATATTCTTCGACCAGGGATGAGTTCCAGTCAATAAGGGGATAGAACTTAATAAGCTCGTTATCATCATCCATAATAGGCAAACTATTACGGTGGCGATTCTGGAAACCAATAAGACCGGACATCCAGACCTTATATTGATCCTTAACACGATCCAGTGGTTCAACCTTGTTAATATCGCAACACTTATCAGGATTATCTTCCCAGAGCTCCTCATTAAGCGTATGAGCATGTTGTGCCGGATCGGGACGTAGATCAATCACATTTAAATCCAGCAAGCGTGTTAGCCGCTCTTTGTAAGCAATAGTTTGCTCGAAATGGTATCCGGTATCAATAAAATAGATAGGACAACCGGGCTTAATTCTGCTTACCAAATGCAGCAGAACAGCCGAAGTGGTACCGAATGACGAGGTTACCAGTACCTCCTTAAACGTATTAAATACCTGGGCTACGCGAGCATCAACGATTTTTGCCGTAAGCGACCGATTTATCTTTTCTTTATTGGCAAGATACATATAGATTCCATTTTCATACTCAATTTTAAACAAGCCTTAATCTAACAGTGAGTACTGTAAAAATCGAACAGAAAAATCATATTTGTCAGGCCACTATCGATCGCCCAGAATCACATAATGCAATCAACTTTGCGGTCATGGATGAACTTGAAAACCTGCTCGATGATCTCGAAAAAGATTCTGACATTCGCTGTTTTATTTTATCAGGATCAGGCCAAAAAACCTTTGTCTCCGGTGGCGATTTACGGGAGTTCCACACCATCAAAACAGCAGAAGAAGCAAAACCTATGGCTCGGCGCATGCTCACTATCTTAAAGCGTATCGAACAACTGCCTTGCTGGACTATTGCTGCTATTAACGGAGCAGCTTATGGAGGTGGCTGCGAAATAATGCTGGCTTTTGACTTTCGAATGGCAGCCCCGCGCGCAACTTTTGGATTTACACAGGGTAAATTCTATTTACCCCCGGGCTGGGGCGGCCTTACCCGTTTAGTGGAAAAGGTGGGCCGTTCTACCGCCCTGCTTTGGCTGGCCGAGGCGAAAGTGATAGACTCTCAAACTGCTCTCCACCACAATCTTATTGATCATATAACAGAAAGCAGCGATTGGGAAGATGAAGTATGGGAACGGGCTCAAAATATTACGAGAAATGATCGCCCATTTATCAAGAATCTAAAAGAGGGCGCCATGCGTATTACCCACGCGCGATGGGAGGCTATCGAAGCTGAACTGGATTCATTCGCTCAATTTTGGGAAAGCGACCTGCATGAAGAGCGTGTGGAAAAGTTTTTAAATCGGAAGCAAAACCAGTAGAACGCTATTCTTTCACTTTTTTGCGCAGGTACATTTTGGTTTCATAACGATCGCCTTTGCGGTATAATTCTACCCGCATGGAATCCCCTTCCTGATACTCCCGGAAAAGAGCTTGGGCATGCATCTTACTTTGCACACGCTCTTCTCCAATTTTTAGAATAATATCACCCGGCACAATACCCGCTTCAAAAGCAGGGCCATCCTTATTAACACTATTAACAAGCAATCCACGCATCACCGGTAGGTTATACTTAACAATCAATTGTCGGGTCATTTCAATGGTTTTAAAACCGGGATCATAGGATAAAGTAACCTCTCCGGCCGTAGATAGCTGCTTGATAATTTTTTGTACGCGATTGCTTGGTATTGCAAAACCAAGTCCCACATTTCCACCGCTGGTGCCGCCGGTAAAGATGAAGGTATTGACCCCAATTACTTTTCCCTCACTATCCACCAATGGCCCTCCTGAATTACCTCGGTTAATTGCAGCATCAGTCTGAATCATATCCATATAGACACGAGGCTCGTTGGGATTGGGACGAAAATCGCGATTTACGGCGCTAACCACCCCTACTGTCACTGATGGTTTGGCTGACTCAAAAAGCCCAAAGGGATTCCCAACAGCCAGCGACCATTCGCCCACTAACACGCTGTCAGAATTGCCAAATTCCATAGCCGGAAAACTGCGATCAGCATTATTAATCTTTAGCAGCGCTAAATCAGCGAGCTCGTCTTCTCCAAGCACCTCTGCTTCGTACTGCGATCCATCCGGCAAAGAAACAACAATGCGCTTGGCATGCTTATTGGCTACATGCTGATTGGTAACGATAAGTCCCTCAGAATTAATAATAAATCCTGATCCAATGCTACTGACTTCTCGTTCAATGGGCACCGAAAAAAAGCGGTTGTAATATTCATTGAACTCAACCCTGCGGCCGCCCTGTACCATTTCTGTCACTGTAATACTCACGACAGCCGGACTTACCTTCTTCACCGCTCTGGTTATAGCTGTTTGGCGGCTCGTATTAATTTGCTCATTCGGATTTTGGGTATTCTCAACCCGCTGCTGGTATCCACTTTCAGCACTAACAGAAACTTTCGAATCAGAAGCAGACATGGAATCTCCTAAATAGGGAGATATGCTCGTTCCCGATGCTTCGGATACGGCAGAATTATTGCTTGATTGAGAATGAGATTGCTTATCTAAACATCCCGCTACCAAAACAGACAGGAGAACCGCTATACTTAAAACGGATTGCTTAACCATTAAAAGAAGGACTCAAATTTATTACGACTTATCTACGCTAACAAGCTGTTCGGCGCCAATCTCTACCAAGTCTTCAATCGCTTTTTCAAGCGGTCCCGGATGCCATGCACCCGACGCTTTTTTATGGCCTCCACCGCCCACCTTGCGTGCCCATTTATTAACGTCAACATCATTGCTTTTGGAGCGAAGGCTCATCTTAACACCATCACCCAGAGCCTTAAATAAAATTGCGGCTTTAATACCAGCCACACTCAGTGGATAGGCTACAAATCCTTCACAATCGTCGTTGGTAGTATTGGTTTCTTCCAGCATTTCTTTGGTAACGTACATAATAGCTATTTGATTGTCCTCAAATAACTCTATCGTACTCATTGCCTTGCTAAGCAAATGCAGCTGGTTAAGGCTTTTCGTTGAAAACACTTTTTCGGCTACCTCGTTGGGACGAAATTCACCTAATCTTAGTAACTCAGAAGCGATGTTCATTGTTTCGGGTGTAACGCTGTCGTATTGCAACGACCCTGTATCCGTTAAAATGCCGGTGTAAAGAGCCTTTGCCACTTTCTCATCTACCTGTGAGATATCATTTTGTAAAAAGAGATGAAAGATTAGCTCACACGTTGATGACGCCTCCTCAACCGATATACTCAAATCGAAACCATCATGCGGATCGGGATGATGGTCAACCATAAACGACGGTTTGGGATAGTCCTGAATATAATCAGAATAGCTGCCAAAACGCTTTGGAGAGTTCCCATCCAACACCAAAAAAGCATCGCATTTATTAAGAGATTTCTCGTCCGGTTCTTGGATTGGATAAAATTTAGCAAGCCATTGTAAGTTTAATGGAACATCATCATCATTAAACCCAATAGCGTTCACCCCATTCTTTTCCAACCAGAGACAAGCCGCCACTTGGGCACCAATGCAATCACCGTCGGGACGGATATGCGAAAAAACACCCACGGTGTCGAATTCTTGTAATTTTTGGATGAGTTCTTCAAACATAATGGCTGTTTATAGCGCGAAAAATAAGCCTAATAAAATGGTAGATAGCTTTGAAGAAAGCAATATTTTTTTATTGGCAAAATCTTACTTCATTTTACTGTATTATAACGTACAAACCAGTTTTAAAATCATTTAAAGGCGTTTTTCATGAAATCGATTTTAATTCTCTGTAATGGCAGTCCGCCATCAGTACAATTATTTAGCAAATATCGAGCGAAAACAGATCGCTTTATTGCTGCTGATGGAGGAGCCAATATAGCACTAAAGCTGGGTGCCATACCCGATGTAATTATTGGCGACCTGGACAGTTATAACGGGTCAGAAAAGGAGCAATCGGAAATTATCTTTCGGCCGAGCCAAGAGTTCAACGATTTGGAAAAAGCACTGCAGCATGCCCGAAAAAAGGATGGTACCCATATTTACATTTTAGGTGCTACCGGACACCGGCTTGATCAAACGCTCAAAAACCTATCCGTCCTCAAACAATTTTCTCCACAATTCCAGCAGATCCGTATAGCTGACAATTTTGGTGAAACGAGATTACTGCCTCCGTCTTTCTCAGATGATTTTGCTATTGGAACGCAGTTGTCGCTATTCCCCCTATCGGGAAAAGTAACCGGCATTACCACACAAGGATTAAAATATCCGCTCGAAAATGAATTCCTTGAAAATGGCGTGCGAGACGGATCCTCTAATGAAGTCATTGAAAACCCGGTCCAGATCAATCATGAAGAAGGAGACTTGTTGATGTTTGTAAAACATAATAACGATTGACCGCCTATCCTTATTCAGATATCTTCCACCCATTTTGAAATAATCATTGACCGTTGACTGAACTACAATTTACGCTGTTCGACTGGAGCCTGATTCTATGTTATTTTGCACTCTTGGTTTATCTCACCTGGCAACGCGACTGGGAAGAAACCGATGAAGAGTCGTTTTTGCTATCGGGACGAAAAATGAGTCTGGTTGCTTTTGTAGCCACGCTGGTTTCAACCTGGTATGGCGGCATTCTGGGCATTGGAGAATACAGCTACCAAAATGGGATCTCTACCTGGCTTATTTTAGGGTTCCCCTTTTATGTGTTTTCCGCTCTTTTTGCCTGGCTGCTTGCCGGCAAAATACGTATGAATAAAGCTCTATCGCTGCCCGAAGCTGTTGGTAATTTCTATGGGGATACTGCCGGACGCTTCTCTGCTATCCCCATTTTTATTCTCGTGAGTCCGGCTCCCTACATTCTCATGCTCGGATTAATTTTCCAATACCTCACCGGAGGCGCCGGGCATTTTCTATGGTATGCCAGCGCTGTAGCACTATTTTCTGTTGCCTATGTTATCTTTGGAGGATTTAATGCCGTTGTCCATACCGATATGCTGCAAATCGCTCTCATGTTCGGTGGATTTACCGTTTTGATTATTTTTGCCGGCATGGAGTTCGGAGGCTTTGGAAAGTTATGGTCTTTTGTACCACCCGACTTCAGGGATATCACCGGCGGCCAAGACGTCCAATATATTCTTGTTTGGTTTTTTATTGCGCTATGGACTTTTGTAGATCCCAGCTTTCATCAACGCGCCGCGGCAGCAAAATCTCCCGAAACCGCTAAGAAAGGAATCTTTATTTCCATCTTATTATGGTCAGTTTTTGATTTCCTGACAGTGTTTAGCGGGATGTACGGCTTTGCTATCCTGGGCGATTCCTTAGCCGAACCCATCATGGTTTATCCATACCTGGCGAACGAGATTTTACCAATCGGATTAAAGGGTCTGTTCTTTGTAGCATTGCTTGCTACCATCATGTCAACACTTGACAGTTACCTGTTTTTATCCGGACAAACACTTGGGCGTGATCTGCTGGTAAAGATCTTTCCGAATACACAAAACAATACTTTAACTCGAATCAGCACACTGGCTGCTGCATTGCTGGGGATCTTATTAATCATTATTTATCCCAGTGTTATTGACTTGTGGTATGTTATCGGCTCAGTGATGATTCCCGGCCTGCTTATTCCCGTTATGGGGGTCTACCTTCGATTTTTTACCCTTAAAAAACAATGGGTTCTCCCTACCATGATTGGCAGCATTGGCGTATCATTACTTTGGCTTATTCTCGGTACCATAACTAGCGAAGGCATGTATGATTATACCTACCTGGGAATTGAGCCATTTTATCCCGGCTTGGCCGCAAGTATTATATTATGGATATTCGGTAAGAAAAAAGACGGGCATCTCTTGGAAGAAACCGATTTTGCCAAAGACGAGATGCTGGAATAAAACTGAATGGATCTGATTCGGTAGTCGAACTGTAGAATCAGGTCTATATATGCCGTTAGGTACTTTTTAAGATGTGCCCCAAGTTCAACTTGTGTATGGGAATTAAGTACTTCATAGCCATAGCATCCTTCTCAATATTCAGTTCTCCGGTCCGGCGAAAATCTACAATACAATAATCATCAAACGACCGAACCACTTCACCGATCCCGTAATACTCGGGACACGGCCCGTAGTAAACCAGATCTCCAAGCTGGATATTATTATCCGCTCGTCGGTTATAAGGATATATAACCGGTAGTCGATCTAAGCGATATGGAAGTCTTTTCTTCGTTGCCATGGTCGCATAATATACAGGATTACAACTCCCTTTTTCTAATGACAAATTTTCGGGTATTCTTGTCAGGTGCTTCAATGGAAATCCAAATAGCCTCGGGTGGTATGAGCGACTCAATGCGCTCCGGCCATTCGATCACCGTAACTCCATCCCCGTAAAAATATTCTTCGGCTCCTATTTCGAGGGCTTCGCGAGGAGATTCCATTCGATAGCAATCAAAATGATAGAGCAACTTATCACCACCATACTCATTAATGAGTGTAAAAGTGGGCGAACTGACATCGTTACTGTCAATGCCCAATCCTTCAGCCATACCCTTTACAAAGTGCGTTTTTCCCGCACCGAGATCACCCTGAAGGCAAACAATATCTCCTGCTTCCAAAGAGGTAACAAATTCTTTTCCCTTGGCAATGGTTTCGTCAGGAGATGTCGTTGTAAAATCCTTTTCCATAAACAGCTGTTAATCAAAAAGAGTAAGAAGATACAAGCTCTTGAGTGAGAAATCTATTACAACATTGACTTCGGTCGCAATGTGGCAATAGGTAGAATCATCTCTTCCATGCTGGTTCCGCCGTGTAAAAAGGTATCCCGATAGCGGTTCTGATAACGATGGTAGTTGGTGGGATATACAAAGTAATAATCCTCTTTGGCAATAATATAATTATTGGAGTGGCCCGGCGTTGGCAATTTATATTCGGCAGGATCTTCAATAATCATTGCTGCATCATCATTGGCAGATAAATTGCGACCGTATTTGTATCGCAAGCTTGTAGATGTTTCCCGGTCCCCGAATACCTTCGTATCACGCAACGCACGCACCGCACCGTGATCGCTAGTTACCACAATAACCACCTCCTCATCGGCCAAGAGTTTAAATATTTCATGCAAGGTAGAGTGCTGGAACCAAGTTTTGGTCAAGGATCGGAAAGCCGGCACATCTGGTGCTATTTCTTTAAGAACATCAGAGTCGGACCGCGAGTGCACCAGCGTATCTACAAAATTATATACAAACGTGCTCAACGGAACCTGCAGATAGTTATGTATCTTATCAGCAAGATCCCTCCCCTCATCCGTCCGTAAAACTTTCTCGTACTTCACTTTTTTGTCAATGCCCTTTCGGCTTAACTGCTTGGCAAATAATTCTTCCTCGAACTGATTTAATGAACTCTCATCTTCACCCTGACTCCATAAATCGGGATAAATATCTTCAATTTCGAGTGGAAATAATCCCGAGAAAATAGCATTCCGCGAGTAGGGGGTTGCCGTTGGAAGGATGGAGTAGTAAAAATCAGTATCAATTGCATAATCTTCATTCAACAGGCTTTGGAACAACAGCCACTGATCGTACCGCATGCAATCGATCACCAAAAAGAGTGTAGTCTGTCCATTTTTAACATGTGGCAAAACATATTCTCCCACAATATCCGTGGAAAGTGCCGGGCGCTGCGGGGTTGATTGACTAAGCCATGATTTATAATTCCGCGCAACAAATCGCCCAAACATTTTATTGGCTTCCTGATATTGATCGGCCAACACCTGACGCAATGATTCATCGCCCGACTCCAAATCGATATCCCATTGTGTAAGCTGCTTATAAATCTCGATCCACTCTTCCCAGCCGGTCTCTTCGTGAATCCGCCCGGATATTTCATTGAAATTTCGCAGATACGACTGTGCAAACTTTTCATTCCGAATGCGACGGCGTTCCAGAATACGCTTGATCGTAAGCACAATCTGGTTGGGGTTCACCGGCTTAATCAAATAATCCGAAATCTTACCGCCGATGGCGTCTTCCATAATCGACTCTTCCTCACTCTTCGTAATCATTACCACCGGCAAACCCGCCTTAATGGTTTTAATTCGATTAAGTGTTGCCAGTCCATCCATGCCGGGCATCTGCTCATCCAAAAAAACAATATCAAAAGGTTGTTCCCGGATCAGCGTAATCGCATCTTCACCGTTAGTTACAGGAGTGACTTCAAAATCTTTATTCTCTAAAAAAATGATGTGCGGCTTCAGCTGGTCGATTTCATCATCCGCCCATAAAATACGTGTAGCCATCGGGATTCTATTGCATTATTCTGAATCCTTAAGTTTGATAAATGGTATCAATTTGTCCAATCGTTTTTGGGCTATCCCCTTAATATTTTTAAGCTCCTCAAACGACTCAAATTCTCCATTTTCATCACGGTATTTTATGATCCGTTTTGCATAGGTAGGACCAATACCCGGCAACGCTTCAAGCGCCTCCCGATTGGCTTTATTAACGTTTATCCGCTCAGTATCCACGTTATCATTCGTTTCCTCAACTTTTTTCTCCGTATCATCGGCTTCTTCATTTGAGGTGGAATCGTCCGATACCGTATCGATCTGGGCCCCCGCAATTTGCTTTTCGGATCTTGGAAAATACTGTGCCATCAACTTTTCTTCCTCGGCCTCGAGCATGGCTGTGCGTTCGTCAAACTGGCGCTCAAGTTTGAGATAGTCTCCATCCTCAAATGGAACTGACGGCGACAACGCTAAATTTAATCCGCCCAATATTACAAGTAGAACAAGCAATCCCGATATCGCTTTTCGTTCGCCCGGTGCAATTTTTAATTTTTCCAGCCAGAAAAACAATCGTCTCTTCATGATCTTCTCCCCTAATTATTATTAAGTACAAGTAAGACCCTTCAACTAAAGAATCCTTACAAAAATCGCTCTTGTTTGATGGAGAAAATAATTCGATGTTTGGCTTCTGATGATAGAATCAACCAAAATATATCACTACAACAATCTGTCTATTTCCTACAATCGTGTAGGTGTTCAGGATAAACGACCGCTGATTATCTTACACGGCTGGGGCAGCAGTAAGCAGGTGATGATGCCGCTGGCCAAGCAGCTTTCAGACATCCGCGATTGCTACGTTTTTGATCTGCCCGGGTTTGGCAATTCCTCAGTGCCCAATACAGCTTGGAGTGTAGATGATTATACTGATCTAATCCAGCAGTTTATTCAAGACAAAGAGTTTGATTCGGTCGATTTGCTTGTCCACTCGTTTGGTGGACGCATTGCGCTGAAATTATGTGCACGTCCCATTGCCAAACAACTTGTTCAAAAAGTACTCATTACCGGGGGCGCAGGTATGAAACCCAAACGAGGTGGGAAATATTACTTCAAAAAGTATACCGCCAAGTTACTTAAAGCTCCCTTTTTGATACTGCCCTCATCACTTCGAGAAAAAGCACTTGCCTCACTTCGCCAAACCTCCGTTTGGAAAGCATTGGGATCCAGCGACTACAGTAAACTGGATGGCGTCATGCGCAAAACATTCGTAAAAACTGTTACAGAATATCTGGAACCATGTCTTCCAAATATTCCTCACGAGGTTTTACTGTTATGGGGAGAAAATGATGAGACCGCGCCACAATATCAGGCCAAACGCATGGAACAAGGCATCGAACATGCTGAGCTGGTGGTTATCGATCACGCGGGGCATTATGCCTTTCTGGATCGCCCTTCTCACTTTGCATCCATTGCCAAAGCCTTTTTTGAGGGATAAATAATTAAATGTCATCCTTATTAATTTGGAAGATTTGCCAAATTTTAAGACAAAAACTAGCTATCTACTCTTCTTCTAACTGCCGCTCTTTAAAACCTTCACCAAAGTAATTATACCATTTGCGAAACGGGCGAAAGGCATTTTCGGGGTCGAAAGGGCGCTTGTATTCGCTCTGGCGGCATTCCTCACTGCAGCACCCCTCCATTTTTCGAGCGCCTTCCTCAGAGCAAACAAAAAGTTTGTTACACTCCATATTCGCACAGTTAATATAGGTATCGGCCGGCTTTCCGGTGATTTCACAACGTGCTATGGGCTCCAGGTTATCCTCATTTACCGGTACTACCAGGCGATCGTCAAACACAAAGCATTTACCCTTATAATGTTCGCCGCCTTCTTCCTTGGCATAGCGTAAAATACCGCCGTGCAGCTGATTTACATCATCCCAGCCTTTTTCTTTCATGAGTACCGAGAACTTTTCGCAGCGGATACCACCGGTACAGTACATCAGCACTTTTTTGTCTTTACTAATTTCTTCTTCGACCTGCTCAAGCCAGTCGGGAAAATTGTAGAAGTTTTCCACATCAGGGGTAATCGCTCCTTCAAAATGACCGATCTTTGATTCATAATCATTCCGCACATCAATCAGCACATAGTCGTCTTCATTTTCGAGCACTTCTTTCCACTCATGCGGCTCCAGGTATCTCCCGCCATCTTCAGGATCAACATCCTCTTCATGAATGGAAACCAACTCATCCCGAGTCTTACATTTTAACTTCGGAAAAGGTATATACTCACTGGTATCAGACTTAAAATCGATTCCGTCAAACCCGGGAATGCTCGTCAGCGCTTCTTTATATTTTGATACCTGTTCGGCCGTGCCTCCCACAGTTCCGTTGATACCTTCTTCGTTGATATAAATACGTCCTTTAATCCCAAGATCCTTACAAAATTGTTTATGCTCTTCGCAAAACGTTTCGGGATCTTCAATAGGAGTAAATTTGTAATAGAGTACTACTTCGTACATAATTATGTTTTTCATTTTTACCACTAAGTCACTGAGAGCACTAAAACAAGTTTTCCATCTTAATCTTTGCAGGTATTTCTTAGTAAACTTAGTGTCTTAGTGGTGAACTATTTTGCAGATGCCAAAAATAAGGGTAATTTTGCAAGAAATGAACCTCATTTGTCTTAAAATATTGTTCCATTGATTAAGTATTTACTTCAGCTCTTTTTTTTGAGCTCATTTTTATTAATTCTTGGTATCAGTACTGCCAAATCGCAAGAGCGGTCCACACCCCAAAAGGTCAATTTGTTCCAAAAAATTGATCATGCCTATCAGCAAGGAAATATAAATTTGGATCAAAAAGTGCTTTATAAATTTTTCCCTTCCAAGGCAAAGGGGACTCTGCCTGATGATGATATCATAAACATTGATCATCCTCATAAATGCGGTACCCCGGCCACCTCTGACTTCTATCGGCATAGATCCGAGCTTTCCGCATCCACTGTAAACCGTATTAAATCAGTACTATCTTCGCCTTCTATACAGGCTTCCGAAACCTACGAATCACCGGATGGAAACTTTACCATTCATTACGAAACTTCGGGAAGCCACGCAGTTCCACCCGAAGACTCTGACAGCGATGGGATACCCGATTACGTAGAAGAAGTAGCCGCTGCAGCTGACTCCTCATATCAACACGAAGTTCAACGACTGGGATACACCGATCCTATTCCCCAAGGCCAAACCTATGAAATACAAATTCTAAATCTTGAAAATATTTATGGCCGAACGGTAGCACCCGGAGATGGCACTACCTATATCGATATTGAAAATGATTTTTCTGAGGAATTTCCGCCCAATAATGATCCCGATGGAAACCAAATTGGTGCCATTAAGGTGACAGTTGCACACGAGTTTAAACATGCCGTACAGTACGAAGCCAACGAATGGCAGGGTGAAACAGGTAATTGGCTGGAGATGGATGCAACCCTGATGGAAGAGGTCGTTTACGATAATGTTAATGACTATTACAACTACATTAACTCTGAAAACTCCATTTTTAATAATCCTTCAGGCGGATTTTATCCCGGTTCGTATGCTGAAATCACCTGGGCACTCTTTTTTGAAGAAAAATTCGGCTCACAGTTTTGGGTCGATGTCTGGGAAGTCATCAAAAATAATCCATTCATTTCTCTGGTCGATGCCATCACAACACAGCTCGGTGGACCTGATTCCTTCAATCGAAATTATATCGAATCACAACTTTGGCACTATGCCTCTGGTAATAATGCCAATCAGGGATTTGGCTTTGAGGAACGTGCTTTATACCCGACGCCCAACACCAGTGAAAACTTCACCGGAGATGTATCTCAACCTGCTGATACTCTCAATGTTCTTTCGGCAAAATACTTTGAAAGCGCTCCATCCCCTTTTCCGGGAAATATTGCATTTAACCTTTCAGAATTGCTTGACCCACATGCAGGAATGGGTGTTCTGGCCTTTTTTAATGATGGAGGCGTTGAACCTCTTATCATATATAATAACCAACAAGAATCTGTATTTTCCGAAACCAATTGGAGTTGGGATGAGATCGAAAAACTGGGAATAGTTGCAGCCAACGGATCTTATCAACAGCAAACAAAATACGCTTTGGGGATACAGTCAATCGATCCACAGATGGTGCGTATAGAGCAGAATTTTCCCAATCCATTTCGTGAACAAACGACCATACGCTATAGCATTCCTGAGCAGAAAGATGTTCAACTTGAAATCTTTGATGTACTGGGACGCAAGGTTGCCACACTTGTTAATGGCTCAAAAACTGAAGGTATTTATAAAGAAACCTTTGACGGCCGTAATTATGCTTCAGGGATTTATTTTTATCGTATTATCCTTGATGGTAAAGTTACCACAAAAAAGATGACGCTCATCAAGTAGAAGCGGTGTTGCGTGAATCGGCAAAGTACTTTTACTCTGCCCTCTCCTATTTGCTCTGTTTCCCTATAAATCTAACTCTTTCGCTGGAAGTATCTTACCTGTCACTTCACCGAATCCAATTCGGTAGTTATCAGTATCGGCATAGCCGGTCATCGTCACCTCATCGCCATCCTCAAGAAAAGTGCGGGTTTCGCCATTGGGAAACTCAATGGGATCCGTTCCCTTCCAACTCAGCTCCAGCATACTTCCATATGACGATTTATCTTTTCCGCTGATGGTACCCGAGGCATACAGGTCACCGGGACGAATGTTGCAGCCGGTTATACTCTGATGGGCCAGCTGCTGTGCAATATTCCAGTACAAGTTCTTGGCATTGGATGCACATATCTTGTGAGGCTTATCCATATTTTCGCCCTGCAGATACACATCCAGGTTAATATCAAAAGTCCACTTTCCTTCGGATTGTAGGTATGACAACGGCTCTGGGTCTTGGTCCGGACCCTCAGTACGAAAGGGCTCCAGCGCATCCAGCGTAACAATCCACGGTGATACAGAAGTAGCCCAGTTCTTCGCCAAAAACGGTCCAAGTGGTTGATACTCCCATTTTTGAATATCACGTGCACTCCAGTCGTTTACCAACATCAATCCAAAAATATGATCTTCGGCATCTGTTACTGAAATAGGATTCCCGAGTTCATTTCCGGGTCCGGTCAGAAACCCCATCTCAAGTTCGAAATCACAGAGCTTACAGGCGTTAAAAATAGGTGTATCGTCACTGTCTGGAGGAAGAATCTGTCCTTGTGGGCGATGCAGATCAGTACCGCTTATTACCACCGAGCTTGCTCGTCCATGATACCCGACCGGCAGATGTTTCCAATTGGGCTTCAGCGCATTTTCAGGATCACGGAACATACTTCCCACATTTGTCGCATGCTGCTCGGATGAATAAAAATCGGTATAATCTCCAATATCTACCGGTAACATCATCTCAACCTCATCTATAGGCGTAAGTACGCGTTCCTGGAGCGGCTTATTATCCCGCAAGGCTGGTTCGTCGGCACTCAACAGCGTGCTGATGTACGACCGTGCCTCAGCCCATGCAGGTCGTCCAAGTTCCATAAAACTATTCAGCGTCCGCTCACGAAACACCGGCTTGCCATCCAGCTCCGGACCGTCAAAAACACCGGCAGCATCTAGTTCGGCCAAATTTACTACATAATCGCCGATGGCGGTACAAATAAATACTTCCCCGTCATCTTTTGACCGAGCTACTCCATAGGGCAAATTTTGGATGGGAAAGTGCGAATCGGAATCTACCTCGATAAATGATTCTAAATTGGGATCGTTTGTAGGATGCATATTGTAAACTTTGAGTTATAAATTCTGAATGATGAATTGTTTTCTCATAGACTCATTGACTACGTCAGGATATAATCTATAAAAGTCCGAGTTGCTGTAGATCGTCGCGCGGTTCGTCGAAACTGCAGCTGCCAAACGAAATAAGGGCCACTTCGCGCAGTTCTTCAATATCTTCCGTTGATACTTCATAATCCTTCCATCGGAAACCGAAATCAGTAAAGGAAAAATGTTCTTTATCCTCTTCTTTTATGACTTTGGCTACCTGGTCTGTCGGAAAATCATGCGCATATCCAAGCATTGCTCCACCGAACACGTTTAAAAATCCGTGCATTTTTGTCTTTACCGTATGATCATAATGGCGAATGGGATGATGCAATCCAGCAGTACATTTTAAAGCTAAATTCTGTTCTCGAACCTTATTCAACGTAAAAGCCACCTGTTCAACTGACGGAAACATCGAAGCCTCTACTCCACCGCATCGCAACTTAAAACCAGCTTTAATTCCGCTATCCGATGATGTGTTATCATTATAATGATTCATTGATTCCAAAATTACCGCGATCTCCTTTTCCCAGTTTTTATCAAAGATCCCTTCAAAGAAAATATCGTCCGGGAAATCAGGTACCTCTCCAAAATAACGGGCCGTCTCTCTATAAATATCAGCAAGAAGGTCAACATCATTGGCAAAAACAGCTTCTCGCGGAAGCTTAATTTCCATTACATCCGTTTGCACACGCCCTCCATGATCTTCATGAAACCGCTCCAATTCCTTCACGATATCCTGCAGATGTTCCTTATAATCAGAAATGGTCTCTGTTCTTTTCCCCAGAATCGAAAAACCAAAGGGCTCACCTCCAGCAAAAAGCGTTTCCCCATAAGGCTTTAGCTCAGCCAGCCGACTGGCCGGAACAATATAACGCGAGAGCATCCATGCGTCCTCATTTCTCCGATATTTGCTATACTTTTGGAGAGAAGTATCAAGTGAAAGGTCAGCCGGTGGAAACAGCCCGGCATAATCAATAATCTTCCGCATAAATGCTTTAAAACTTGCTTTCATCAGCCTGATATTCGATTGGTAATAATTTGTTTCACCTGCTATAGATAAGCAATCTAATGCAACGTTACTAAATCCAAAATTATCGCATCAGCAATTTTTATTCCTTCGTCAGTCAAGGTAATTCTCTCATCAACTATAACCTTACCCTCTTGCTCACGGCTTTCAAGATAATCCAGCTGGCGATTACTCAGCACATAATCATATTGCCGCGAAAGTTCTACTATTCCAACTCCCTTTTTTGTGCGCAATCCCATCATTAATCGTTCCTCTGCCAACTGTTTAAGCGAAAGTTCTTCTTTTTCGGGCTGATCTTCTTCACGCAAATATTTCCGTAAATCCTTCTCATTTTCCCATCGTTCGGCACTATCATCCCACCAAAACGAATGCGCACCGGGACCTAATCCCAAATAATTTTTGTGCTCCCAATAATTGCTATTATGGATAGCTTCTCTGCCCGGCAAGCTGTAGTTACTCACTTCATAACGCTCTATACCCTGACTACTAAACAGCCGATTAATAAGATCAAAGTGCTTTGCAACCTTGTCATCTTCGGGCGGAGCAATACGTCCGAGCTCAACCTGTTTGCCCAACCGTGTTTTCGGTTCAATAGTAAGCGAGTAGGCCGAAATATGCGGGGGGTCAAATGCAAGAAGCTTTTTGACATCGCGCTCGAGCTGCTCTACAGACTGGCCCGGATTCCCGTAAATAAGATCAACGGTAAACGATTTAAAATCAGATGCGCTAAGCAGTTTCAAGCACTGCAATGCTTCCTCACTGGAATGGGCACGGTGCATAAATTCCAACAACTCCGGCTCAAAACTTTGAACCCCCATGCTAGCCCGACTGATACCTAGAGATTTTAAATCTGCCAGAAATTGAGCCGAAACATCATCGGGATTCATCTCCAGCGTAATTTCACGCGCATCGATATCAAACACATCATAAAGCGCTTCCATGATTTGTTCTAATTGCATCGGTTCCAGCAGCGAAGGCGTTCCTCCGCCAAAATAGATCGTCTCTACCGTTTCCCGGACAAACCTTAAATCGCGATAGCTTTCAATATTCTCTACCAACCGCTGCACAAAATGCTCCCGTTCCGAGGTTCTCGTCACGAAATAGAAATCACAGTACGAACAGGCCTGCTTACAAAAAGGAATATGGAGGTAAATTCCAGACATGTGAATTAGGAATTACAAATTAATAAGAATAATCAAGCAGAAAAGTTTAATCCCTAATCCCTTTATTAAGTTATTCATCCGCATCATAAAACGGATTGGACTCATACGTATCCTTCTGCATATAAGCGCGGGCATACTTTACGTAATTGTTGGAGTGTTCTTTGATAGAAGCAATTTCTTCATCCGAAAGCCTTCGTTTTTGCTTCACAGGCGATCCCATATACAGATAGCCCGACTCTAACAGTTTTCCCGGCGGCACCAAGCTTCCTGCTGCAACGATTACATCTGATTCAATTACGGCCTTATCCAGTACCGTGGCATGAATACCAATAAGCACCCGATCATGGATGGTGCAGCCGTGAATCATAGCATTGTGACCAATGGTTACTTCATCTCCAATCTTAGTTGGACCGGTCTGATTCCTCACATGAATGCACGTATTGTCCTGAATATTGGATCGCTCTCCGATCTTAATCCAGTTTACATCCCCACGAATAGTAACATTAAACCAAATGCTGCTCTCTTGTCCGATCGAAACATCACCGATAATATCAGCGCTGGGTGCAACAAATGCCGAATCGGGATAATCCGGCTTTTTGTCAAGAAATTCGTAAATCATTGTATAAGCACACTATAATTTTCACTCTCCAATATATTGTTGGACCAACTGATCGAACTCCTGGAAATTTCGGGGCAGAGGATCAACTTTCTCTCCTTCAATGAAAAAGGTAGGCGTGGCATCAACTCCTGCGCTGCGACCTTCTTGTCGCTGTTCCATCACAACCTTCTGGGTCTCGGTGGCATTAAGATCGTTCTTAAACTGAACAATATCCAAATCCAACTCTCGAGCATAATTTACAAATATGGACGTGGGACTACCCGAGCTGGACCAACGCTTCTGGTTTTCAAACAACAGGCTATGCATCTCATAAAATTTGCCCTGATTTTTAGCTGCTTGTGCCGCACGCGCCGCCAGTGCCGCATACCGGTGTGAATTCAGCGGAAAATATTTCATTTTGAACTGAATCTGATCGCTATATTTGTCTTTCAATTTTTCTACTATAGGATGGAAATAGGCACATGCCGGGCATTGATAATCACTGTATTCAACAATCGTTATCGGCTGATTACTCGAATTTTCTTGTGCAGTTGCTTGATTCCACGTTCCCATCCCAAAAATTAATCCAGCAATTAGAACGCAGGTAATAGCTATTTTTTTCATCTGATTAGGGGTATACATTAAAAATTGATTTCAAATTTAATCTTATTGTATTGCTAACGAAACAATCCGCATTTAATTTGATGAGGCGTCCTCAATCATATCCAAGCGAGTTTGCTTAAACTCATTGCCCTGCCGCCATGTCTGCAGTTCATCAGCATTGGCAATGCGATAACCTGCATCAAAAAACAGGCGGACATCTGCTTTCATTCCTGAAAGATCCCAATGCTTATTTATTTCATCATTGACATTATGGTAGTTGGCATCTTGAAGGCTATCAACCATAGCGGCGTAGCCTTCCGGCTTATCAATAAACTCGTTACCCCGATTGGGAAATATGGCCGGTATTCCTTTTTTGGCAAGGGAAAAATGATCGGATCGATAAAAATACCCTCGGTCGGGATGAGGGTCGGGTTTCACAACTCTTCCCCGCTCCTCTGCAACCTTCTCAATTACATCGCTCACACTATTTCGATCATAGCCAATAAGTACTAAATCCTTTGTCTTGCCGTAGACATTCATTCCGTCCAGGTTGATATTAGCAGTAACTTTTCCGGGATGTACCGTAGGATTTTCGGCCCAATATTGCGATCCAAGCAGTCCTACTTCCTCTGCACCAACAAATAAAAACAGTATACTTCGCTTTAACTGTGGCTGAATTTCTTTATAAGCTCTGGCCATATTCAGCACTGCACTTACACCTGCCGCATTGTCAAGGGCCCCATTATTAATAGAGTCACCCTCTACCGGACTTGTTACTCCAAGATGATCATGGTGAGCAGTAAATACGACGTATTCATCTTTCAATCGATCGCTGCTGCCCTCAATAACACCAAGAACATTTTTAGCATCTTGCTGGCGATACTGAGCTTCCAGATTCAGGGTAAGTGATAATCCCTCCAATGGCACCGGTTCAAAGTCTCGATTTTCAGCTGCTTCAAGCTGATCCTCAAGATTCAGTCCTGCACTTTCAAATAAGTTGGTACTTGCATCTTTTGTCAGCCACCCATTGAATTTTGTAGGAGAGTCTTCCATAGCGTCATTTCCGCGCAGATAAAATCGCTCACGGCTCCAGCTGTTGGCAACAACCTCCCATCCGTATCCGGCTGAAGGTGTAGTATGCACAATCAATACCCCTGCGGCCCCCAGCTCTTTAGCCTTCTCATATTTATAATCATAACGACCATAATACAGTCGTGTATCTCCGCCAAATAAATCGGGATCGTCACTGGGATCATTATTCTTTACAACCAAGATTTTACCCTCCACGTCCGTATCTTTGAAATCATCCCAATTTTCTTCCGGAGCCTGTATCCCATATCCAACATAAACAAGATCGGCATCCTCGATAGATACTTCTTCTTCCAGGTTAGACGGCCATGCCATAAAATCAGAATAATAATCAAACTGATGGATTACATTTCCATCTTTTTCGATCCTCACCTGTGTGTCCTGACCCGTCTTTTGACCAACAAGAGGAACATCCTGAACGAACCCGCTATCTTTTGCACCGCCTTGTAACCCGTATTCCTCTAATTGACTAACCAAGTAATCAACCGTTCGTAATTCACCGATTGTCCCCGTTGCGCGCCCCATAAACTCATCCGAAGAAAGTTTCGTAATGGGCTCCATCAAGCTTTTCTCGGTAATTGTTTCAGCCACCTGATCAATAGGTGAATTCATACATCCCACAAAAGCGCCTACCAGCAACGCTATTATTAAAAATCTCTTCATACTTTTACATGTTTAAGTTGAATATAAAATCAAACCTTAATTGACTTGAAAGTAATACTTTTTTTCATGATTGCTAAGCTAAAATCAACTGCTCCTCTCCAAGAATTTTGATTGAATCAGATATCCTACTAACAACAAAACAGATCCAAATCCCATAAACAAAAGAATGCGCCAGATAGCTTGCAACTGGGCTAAATCAACCAAAAACAATTTTATCACAACTACCAACATGGTGACAAGACCCGCCATCCTTATTTCTTTTCCAAAACGCACAAGTCCCAATACAATTAGTAAAATAGCGTAGAGTCCCCAAGCAAGGCTGATCCATGCCTGCCCGTTTTCGAATAATATCAATTTCTGATACAGCCAATACAACAATAACAGATGTGAAAGCACCTGATAGATGTTTTGACTGTCGTTCCTATGCAAGTATTGTGGAATCCATAACCCTCCTGCTAAAATAAGTGTTAACTCTGACAGCGTGGAAAGATTTAGCAAATAAGCAGTTTCCCCACTCATCTGTAAGCGATTTATAAGCCACCATACAGTAATTCCAAATAACAGGTGTGATGCTATACTTATTTTTTTATCTCCCGAATGGTGCGCCAAATAGCGAAGTGCAATTAATTCGACGATAAATACTGCAAAAAGTACATTTCCTTCCAGTATCAAAAATAATCCTGCCGTTAGCAGCACCAGTCCCAAAAAAGCATGCGTTGAAGCCAGCCCCGGCAGCTTCTGAGTTTTTGAAAACGCGTAAAAACCGCCACCGCCCAGAACAGCCATAACCATCGACGCCATGCCGGCTTCATTCATTGTCCATTCCCAAACTCCTGCGCTCAACAGCACTCCAATTACGGGTACTCCTAATGCCATGATATGGATCGAACTTCCAATACCTTCATCAGAACTTCCTGGCACATTATCAACTTCCAATATGAGACTTTCCCTCATCTCTTTAAAAACAGGAACCAGCCAGCTTGCCAATATCCAAACTATTATTCCGCCAAGCATCATCCATCGCTCAAAAGAAGTAATATCATCCGTACCAACAAGATTTGTGATTATCGCAGCAGCAAGAACCAACAGGCCACCAACCGTTATACTCCAAAGCAGAGATTGCCATTCTTTTCTGATATAGAGTATAGACGCGGGTCCGATAATCATAGCAAAGTAAACCATGAGGCCAACAATCTCTCCATCACCCGAGTAAAGCATAAACGGCGTACCCAGTGCACCAAGCGTACCAATGACCGCAAGTATTGCTTCATCCTGCTGCAACGAAAGCAAGAATGACAGTACTGTTACCGCGATCATAAACAACCACACGATGGTTGAAGGCATAAAAGTAAAGAGCTGAAAGGTCGCAAAACCGGTTATATAGAAAGCGGCGATTCCTCCGCCCATCACCATTTGCCTAAATGGATTTAAGGTCTCATCCATTCTAAGACCAAATCCGAGAAGTAATATCCCAGAGATTAGTCCCACGGCACTGCGTACCTCGGGGATAAGCCAACCCTGATCAATCGAATACTTGAAAAGAAATACAATACCAATAAGCAATAAGGCAATGCCAATGTTATTCAACCATTTTTCTCCCAACTGTAACGCATCCCAGCTGCTGTCCTTACTTCCTTGAACCGCCTGTTCCTTCTGCTTTTTTGATGCTATTTTACCTTGCCCTGTTTGTTTTAACTCATTCTCCAACTCCATCACCCGGCTTTCTAGCCGCTCAATCCTATTTTGTAACTTGTCGTAACTTTGGTCAGGCATAAGTTTGATAATCCAAAAGATTAGTTTCTATGCGCAAATATTTTTTTATCCTTCGTTTACATTTATAACTATACTTCTAGCAATATCACAATTTGTTTATGAGCACCTTTAAAAACAAACACATTTTAATTACGGGCGGCGCCGGCGGCATTGGGTTTCTCATGGGTAGAGAAGCTTTAGAATGTAATGCCAAAAAACTGATTATCTGGGATATTAGCGAAGATAATATTTCAAATTGCCAGAACTCACTTTCTGATTACTCCAACCGAGTGTTTATTTACAAGGTTGATATTTCTAATCCCGACCAGGTTTATCAGACAGCCGAACAAGTACTGGCAGATCACCACCATATCGATATTCTGATTAATAACGCAGGCACAGTGGTAGGTGGTGATTTTAGTACTCATGATCGTATTGATATTGAACGCCTTATCCGAATTAACCTTCTGGGTACCATGCATACCACGCGAACCTTTATAAATTCAATGATTAATCGGAGAAAGGGGCATATTGTCAATATTTCTTCGGCAGCCGGACGCATGGCCAACCCAAAGATGTCGGTTTATGCCGGCAGCAAATGGGGGGTTATTGGATGGTCGGAATCGTTGCGACTAGAACTCGAACCACATCCCAATATTAATGTTACCACGGTAGAACCCAGCTATATTAATACCGGACTTTTCGAAGGCGTAAGTCCGCCTGTGCTTACCCCATTGTTAGATGCAGAAAAGATCGCCAAAAAGATTATTTCTGCTGTACAGAAAGATAAAATTCACCTGCGGGAACCCTTTATGGTCAAAATCCTTCCCTTTTTAAAAGGGATACTGCCCACCCGGTTTTTTGATTTTTTAGCCGGACGGCTGTTTCAGGTTTATCACTCTATGGATACGTTCAAGGGACGAACATAAACCTATCTAATATTTTCCAAAATGGAACAAGTAGTTAAAAAGCAGCAGCAATTTTTTAATTCAGGAAAAACACTGAAGATCTCTTTCCGCAAGCAACAGCTGCAGAAATTAAAGAACATCTTAAAAGAACACGAGGACGAAATTTATGAAGCACTGAATGAGGATTTTCGAAAGCCACCGTTTGAATCTCACGCAACCGAACTCTTCGTCCTCTATCAAGAAATCGATCACCTACTTGCAAATATCGACCGCTGGGCGAAAACCAAAAAGGTTAAAAGTTCTCTTATCAATTTTCCGTCGAAAAGCTATATCAAGCCCCAACCCTATGGCGTAGTGCTTGTCATTGCTCCCTGGAACTATCCCGTCCAGTTGGCACTTAACCCTGTTTTAGGTGCTATTGCAGCCGGAAACACCGTAATTCTCAAACCGTCCGAGAACGCACCGCATACCTCCCGGCTTCTCGCAGATTTTATCAACACCAACTTTGATTCCGGTTTTTTTCGTGCGGTTGAGGGGGATGCAGAAACAACGCAATCGCTCCTTTCTGAGCCATTGGACTATATTTTCTTTACCGGAAGCACCCACGTTGGCAAGATCATTATGAAATCAGCAGCTGACCAGCTCACCCCACTTACCCTTGAGCTGGGAGGAAAATCTCCCGCCATCGTTGATCAATCCGCTGATTTAACTCTGGCGGCCAAGCGCATTGCCTGGGGCAAGTTTATCAATGCCGGACAAACCTGCGTAAGCCCTGATTACGTATATGTTCATACTTCTAAGCATACAGAACTTTGTCGTCTTATTCAGAAGGAAATTCGTTCTTTTTATGGTGATGATCCCAGCCAAAGTGATGATTTTGCACGGATCATTAACGACAAACATTTTGATCGGCTTGCCAATCTCATTACGCCTGAGAAGGTTTTTCACGGGGGAAATACAGATCCTGATACCCGGTATATTGAACCTACAATCTTGACGAGTGTTTCCTGGGATGACCCTGTCATGCAGGAAGAAATTTTTGGACCCATTCTCCCAATATTACAATTTGATGATTTGAGTGAAATTATTTCAACACTTCAAAATAAATCGAAACCACTGGCGCTTTACCTTTTCTCAACAAACAACAAAAATCAGAAAAAAGTTATCCGCAATCTTCAGTTTGGCGGTGGCTGCATCAATGATACCGTCGCCCACCTGGGAAATACAGAACTTCCCTTTGGTGGTATTGGTAATAGTGGTTTTGGGCTGTATCATGGTAAAACAAGTTTTGATACCTTTACCCATCCCAAAAGCATCATGAAGAAAAGCAATTGGCTGGACATTCCAATGCGATATCCGCCCTACAAGGAAAAACTCAAGTGGTTAAAAAAACTTACTAAATTCTTATGAGTACGTTTAAGGCACTGGTTGTAGAAGAAAAATCGGATAGTTCATTTGATCGTTCCGTCAAACAATGGCCTGCTGACAAACTACCCGACCATGACGTGCTAATTGAGGTTAAGTATTCCTCTTTAAACTATAAAGATGCACTTTCCGCTTCAGGCAATAAAGGTGTTACCAAAAACTATCCTCATATTCCCGGAATTGATGCCGCGGGTTTTGTGGCCGAAAGCAGTGATGCTCAATTTTCGCCCGGCGATAAGGTAATTGTAACCGGCTACGACCTGGGTCAAAATACCTTGGGTGGTTTCGGACAGTATATTCGAGTGCCTTCAGACTGGATTGTACCCCTGCCGAAGAATCTATCGCTGCGGGATAGCATGATCATGGGCACGGCCGGATTTACAGCCGCAATCGGGATCAATCACCTTCGACACAATAATATCAATGCTGACAGTGGTGATATCTTAGTGACCGGAGCTACCGGAGGCGTAGGGATTATGGCCATTGCTATTCTATCCAAACTGGGATATAAGGTAACAGCCGCCACGGGGAAGATGAATCAAAAGGAATTTTTAACCGATACCGGTGCCACCACTGTAATCCATCGGGATGAAGTACAAGATGAATCTTCACGTCCCCTGTTGAGCAGCAAATGGGCCGGTGCGATCGATACGGTTGGCGGTATCATGTTAGACACCACATTGCGACAAACACAACATAATGGCACTGTTGCCTGTTGCGGCAATGTATTGGGACATGAACTTCATACGAATGTTTATCCATTTATCTTGCGCGGCGTCCATTTAGCAGGGATGGACAGCGGAAATTGCAAGATGGAATTGCGAAAAAAATTGTGGAGGAAATTGGCTAGCGAATGGAAACCAAAAAATATAGAACGGTTAGCCAGAGAGTGCTCTTTAGGAGAATTGGATAATGAGATCGATCGGATTTTAAACGGAAAACAAGTGGGCAGGGTGCTTGTCAACCTTACTGATTAAGCAGATTTCAATATCTGACTATCATTTTCAGACTTTGCATTATGGGCATTCATTGCAGAGTAGAGCGGGTCCTTTAAATCACCACCGGTAACCGGCTTTGTTAAGAAATCAGTAAAACTTGTTTTCTTTGCTCGTTCCAGCGAATAGCGATCACCACTTCCAGACAAATAAATAACCGGCACATCCGACTTTTTACGAATAGCTTCCATCGCTTCAATACCATCCATGTCTCCCTTCAGGGAAATATCCATCACAATAATATCGGGATTAAGCTCTTCTTGCTTTTTTATAGCATCAGCCCCTTTTGTGACTTTTCCAACCACTTCAAAACCAAGTCGTTTGATAAGGCGCTCTTCCACCATCGAAAGCAACATATCATCTTCAACTATTAGTACTTTACCCTTTGAACTGTTTCCCATATTGATCACCAAGCCTGAAGAACTTAAAAAGCTCTAACGAATATTAATTTTTCTTAATATAATTTAATTAAAAAATTTTAATGTTACAAGTGGCTTATCTCCAAATTAGTTAAAGAAATTCGCTTAAGCGGTAGTTTGCGTTGCCAATATCATCCGTATTTAAAATTGGGTAGGATAAAAACAAAAAGCCCTGCATCCTCGAATGTTTTCGGGATGCAAGGCTTTGCGTGGGACCGGGCGGAATCGAACCGCCGACACCGCGATTTTCAGTCGCGTGCTCTACCTACTGAGCTACAGTCCCAACTCGAATAAGAGTTGCCAAATATAAAATCTTTTGAACTTTATACAAAGAGGATATGCCGGATTTTCTGCCGAATCTTACTCTACTTCAACATCCCGTAAACGGATCTGCAGCGTGCGTCGCCCATTCCATTCATTTTCCTCCAGCGAGTAGGCAATATTTAGCTGGTTTTCATCTCCATTTCGGATTACCGGCAGGTATTCGTGCATATTAAATCCAATGACATCAAAAGCACCGGACCCATTTTGCTTGACCTTCATCTTAAGATGTCCCTTACCCACAATCGTAGGCACCCCTACCACTTCCACATCGCGGCTGACAAAAATAGGACGCAGATTCCCGGGGCCAAATGGCTCAAACTGGCTTAAAAGTTTCCAAAAGCGCATATTCACATCACTGAGATCGAGTGCGCAATCAATTTTCAATTCAGGCTTAAAATCCTCATCAGACAGTCGTTCCGCAGCGATATTATTAATACGTTGCCGAAACTCTTCGAGATTTTCTTTGGCGATCGTTAAGCCCGCAGCATATTCGTGTCCCCCAAACTGCTCTAGTAGATCTTCACATTCCTTGAAAGCCTCGTAAATATTGAAGCCATCAATACTTCGTGCCGATCCCTTAATTTTGCCATCCACCGTACTTAGCATTACAGCAGGACGACCATAGGTATCTACCAACCGAGAAGCCACTATTCCGATCACGCCCAAATGCCAATCGGGATGGTGCAGCACCATCGACGAAATTTTATCCAAGTTGTAATTTTTATCCACCATGGCCTTAGCCTCCTCCATGGTTTCTGAGTCTTTATCACGGCGTGCTACATTAATACTTTCCAGTTCATGGGCTCTAGACTTTGCTTCCACGGGCGTATCAGAAATAAGAAGCTTAACAGCTTTCGTGGCATCTCCCATGCGTCCGGCAGCATTGATACGCGGACCTATAGAGAATACAATATTAGACGTTGTTATGGATCCGATACTTAGATTTATAAGATCCAGTAATGCTTTAACACCTATCCGGGGTTCGGAATTAATTCGCCTAAGTCCTTCGCGCATCAAAATTCGATTTTCATCTTCGATAGGTACAATATCCGAAGCAATAGAAATAGCTACCAGATCCAATAGCTTAAAGGCAATGCGATCTGCCAAGCCAAGTTTTTTTATGGTGCCCTGGATCAGCTTAAAACCAACGCCTGCTCCCGAAAGCCCTTTAAAAGGATAATTACAGTCGCTTCGCTTGGGATCGAGCACTCCCACTGCATCTGGAATGGTATCACCTACGTTATGGTGATCACAAATGATAACATCAATACCTTGCTCCTTGGCCTGCTCCGTTTCCTTAACCGCCGTAATTCCGCAATCCACCGATACGATCAGATCCGTATTGGTATCAATAGCATACTGTATTCCCTCCTGATTAATGCCGTACCCCTCCTTAAAACGGTGAGGGATATAGAAATCCACATCAACACCAAACTCTTCAAGAAAAATATATAAAATGGCGGTGGAAGTGGTTCCGTCCACATCATAATCCCCATAGATAAGGATTCGCTCTCCATTGCGAATCGCCTCTGCCAATCGGGTTGTCGCCTTATCCATATCCTTCATTAAAAAAGGATCATGGAGCTGACTCAAATCGGAACGGAAAAACGATTCGGCTTTATCATAAGTATCAATACCCCGCAGTACAAGAAGGCGGGCTATTTTGGGGGGAACTCCCAGCTGATCTTGTAAATCGGATACAGCTTCTTCGTTCTCTGGCGTAGTAAAAACCCAGCGAAAAGACATAGTTATCTGTTTTTTTCTTTTTTGTCATAAACAGCGTACCGGCGGTCAAACCTGATAGCCATACTGCCCGGCCGTAAAAGGCAGGGGTTCTCAATGATTATTATTTAAAATACAATATCCGGAATAAAATTCATCATGAAAACTAAGCACATTCCAACTTAGTTTTAACTACCGGATACCCTGATCAACCTCAAAATACTACTAAATTTGCGCCATTTTTTGTACCTTCCCATACTTTGTTTAAACCGACTATTTAAACTTCTTTGTTTACATATAATCCACTGTGGTAATTCGACAAGTTTTTTGGCAAACTAGAATTTTGTACTGTTGGGGTTTTTTAAAAAATGACTGATTTTTTTGAACAATAGTTTTAATGATTTAAACCATATAATCATGGAATCAACAACTTTAGAAAAAAATACAGCTACCGACCTAAGCGAGGATTTCCCGCTGTTCGATAAGCTGCAAAGCTATGATCACGAACAAATTGTAGTATGCTCGGAACCCACAATGGGGCTCAAAGCTATTATAGCTGTTCACGACACGACCTTGGGTCCTGCATTGGGTGGCGTGCGGATGTGGCCCTACAATAATGAGCAGGAAGCCATTCGGGACGTGCTTCGCCTTTCTCGTGGAATGACTTATAAAGCAGCTATTTCCGGTCTTAACTTAGGGGGCGGTAAAGCTGTAATTATTGGCGATCCCCGTAAAGAAAAAAACGAAGCCCTATTTCGTGCTTTTGGTCGGTATGTTGACAGCCTCGGTGGACGTTATATTACTGCTGAAGATGTAGGAACGGATGTTCAAGCAATGGAATGGGTTCGCATGGAAACCAAGTATGTAACCGGTTTACCAAAAGCAATTGGTGGCAGCGGCGATCCATCTCCAGTTACCGCTTACGGTGTATATCAAGGAATGAAAGCCTGTGCCAAAAAAGCTTACGGATCTGATTCCCTGGAAGGAAAGCGTATTTCTATTCAGGGCGCTGGGCACGTCAGCTCTTACCTTGCTGAATTTCTGGAAAAAGAAGGAGCTGAACTATTTATCTGTGATATTTATGAGGATAAAGTTAATGATCTAGCCGAAAAAGTTGGCGCCGAAGTTGTTGATCCCGATGACATTTACGGACTGGATGTTGATATCTTTAGTCCCTGTGCCCTTGGCGGTATTATTAACGACGATACCATGGATCAGTTCAACTGTGATATTATTGCCGGTGCAGCAAATAACGTACTTGATGAGGAAGATAAGCACGGGCAGATGTTGTTGGATAAAGGTATCCTGTATGCTCCCGATTATGTGATCAATGCTGGTGGCCTTATCAACGTTGCCAGCGAACTGGAAGGATATAATGAGGAACGTGCAGAAGGACAAGCTGAAAAAATTTATGATACCATTCTGGATATCCTGAATTATTCTGAAGAAAACGATACCCCTACCTTTACTGCTTCAAATATACTTGCCGAACAGCGTATGGACAATGTGGGCAAAATCCACAATATATATACGTCGCAGAGTAGCTTTACAGGTCACATTGGCGATCTTTATAAACATGCCAACCTGTAGAACCAATATTTAAAATCGTATATTAAGGCGGCTCAAATTTTTGGGCCGCCTTTTTTGTTATACCTTGATCAATCAGGTAAAAATTTAGACGGTTATGATTTCAAAAGAAGATTTTTTACAGAAAGATCGCCTTATAAAAGGCATCGCAAAAGACGGAACCCTTAAAATATCTGTAGTCAAAACTACTGATCTGGTTAAAGCAGCCCGTAAAAAACATGGGTTGTCTTTGCTAAATACTGTTTTGCTCGGGCGCGCCCTTACCGGTACTATGCTTATGGCATCAGAATTAAAGGGTGAAGAACGTATTAAAATGCGAGTCGAGGGACAAGGTCCCGTAAAACTGCTCGTAGCCGAAGCTAATCGTGTAGGCGAAGTTCGCGGATATGTTCAAAATCCTGAGGCGGAAATCAATTATAATGGTGATACCAACATTGGCGATGGATTAGGTGTGGGCGTAATGACGGTCAGCAAAACCCTATACAACGAAGCAGAACCGCGGAACAGCAGTATTGAACTCATCAACGGTAACATCACTGATGACCTGGCCTACTATATGGTGCAGTCCGAACAAATACCCTCGGCCATTTTGCTGGATGTTGGGATTGACGAAAATGGGGAAGTCACTGAAGCAGGTGGATTGATGATCCAACGCATGCCGGATGCACCGGAGGGTGTGATCGATCAGCTGCAAGAAAAAATGCTGCAATTCGATTCTATCAGCCAGATGCTTGCCAACGATCTCTATATTGATGACATCATGGAAAAGGCAATGGATCCCCTTGAGGTAAAAGAACTCGATCGTCAGCCGGTCGACTTTTTCTGTCGCTGTACCCGTAAACGCTTTAAAGATGCCCTCGCCATGCTTGGCTACGAAGATTTGAAAGAGATTAGCGACGAGGGACAAGAGCTCGTATGTCACTATTGCAACGAACATTATAATATCAGGAAAGATGAAATTGAAGAATTGTTGATGGAGACCAAGGCAAAGATGAACTGATAAGATTTCTGAGGTATGGAATGTCAGATCGAAAACATGTTGTAATTGTCGGGGGTGGATTTGGCGGCATTTCCGTTGCAAAAAAACTTAAAAAAGCTGATGTCGATATTACTATTATCGACAAAAACAACCATCACCTTTTCCAGCCGTTGCTTTATCAGGTTGCTACAGCCGCTCTTTCACCGGGAGACATTGCTATTCCCATTCGTGCTATCTTGGGACAGCGAAAAGGTTTAAAAGTGTTGCTCGGTAAAGTTACCGGCGTTGATAAAACCGAAAAAATCGTTTCTTTAGAAAGTGGCCGGCAAATCAACTTTGACTACCTGGTACTTGCCCCCGGAGCGCAATACAATTACTTTGGTAATGATGACTGGAAGCAACACGCTCCCGGACTTAAATCGGTAGGTGATGCCCTCCAAATTCGTGAACGCATTTTACTCTCCCTCGAAAAGGCTGAACAGCTGGAAGATCCCAAGTTGCGCGAACCCTATCTGACCTTTGTAGTTATTGGAGGTGGGCCAACCGGCGTCGAAATGGCCGGTGCTATCGGTGAAATTGCCAAGCGTAACATGATGCGCGACTATAATACATTCAGCAAAAATGAGACCCGTATTTTCCTGGTCGAAGCAGCACCCAAGATTTTAAATGGCTATCCTGATTCACTATCCGAACGTGCACGCGAATCCTTAGAAGATATGGGTGTTCGTGTGCTAACGGATACGCCTGTCACCGGCATTAGCCAGGGTGAAGTTTCATTTTCGGAAGGCGCTATCGATACGCCCAACATCATCTGGGCAGCAGGTGTAGCGGCATCGCCTCTGTTGTCATCTCTCGAAACCAAACAAGATCGTACGGGCCGGGTTTTTGTCGAGAATGACCTTTCGATTCCTGATCACGATGACATTTTTGTCATTGGGGATGCGGCTCATAAAGAAGACGACGCTGGAAATCCATTACCGGCCCTGGCTCCTGTTGCCATCCAGCAAGGAGAATTTCTAGGAAAAATGATTCAGAATGAAATTAACGAAGAAGAGCGGGAAGATTTCCATTATGTGGACAAAGGCACTATGGCAACAATCGGACGGGCCAAAGCAGTTGCCGATATTCGAGGGTTCAAATTCAGCGGCTTTTTTGCATGGATACTTTGGTCAGTTGTTCACATTTTCTTTTTGATTGGCTTTCGCAATCGCTTTCGCGTTTTTGTTGAATGGATGTGGCACTACTTCACCTTTAAGCGTGGCGTTCGCCTTATTACTGATCGTTTTAGTGAAAATGAGAATAGCTAAAAAGCTGATTGCCTTTGCAACTTCCCTCTCCTATCTCCAATTTAAGTGCGATCCAAAACTAATTTTAGTCCTATGAAATATCTATACCTGCTTCTTTTTGTACTGATTTTAGCACCAATAACCCTTTCGGCTCAAGATCAAAATATTCGAGATTATGGAATTGAAATTGGTGTGCTGCAGCCGGGTGAACACAATGCGATCACTGATGTACAAGGTGTTCGAGTGGGGCATCAAACAATCATTGAAGGCAATAATATCCGAACCGGAGTTACAGCTATCCTTCCTCATGGCGGAAACATTTTTCAGCAAAAAGTGCCGGCTGCGGTGTATGTTGGCAATGGATTTGGGAAGCTAGCCGGTTCCACCCAAATCGAGGAGCTTGGCAATCTGGAAACACCCGTTATTTTAACGAATACGTTGAGCGTACCTACAGCCGCTGATGCACTCATAGACTATACATTCAGTTTTTCAGAAAATGATAATGTCTATTCTGTAAATTCCGTTGTGGGTGAAACCAACGACGGCTATTTAAATGATATCCGCGGGCGACATATATCCAAAAGTAATGTCCTCGATGCTATTGATAATGCAAAGTCAGGGGAAGTTGAACAGGGTAATGTGGGAGCCGGAACCAGAACTATTGCATTTGGATTTAAAGGTGGAATTGGTACCTCTTCTCGGAAGCTGCCAGAAGATTTAGGCGGATATTCGGTAGGAGCCCTTGTTCAATCCAACTTTGGAGGCGTACTGCAAATTGCGGGCGTCCCTATCGGGAAAGAGGTCGACCAATACTATTTGAGCGACGAACTGAATAAAACGCCCAATGGTTCCTGCATGATTATCGTTGCCACTGACGCTCCGCTGGATGCGCGCAATTTAAAACGGCTGGCCAAACGCGCAATGCTGGGCCTGGGAAAAACGGGCGGCATTGCCTCTAACGGAAGTGGCGACTATGTGATTGCTTTTTCAACAGCTGAATCAGTCCGCGTACCTTATCAGTCAAACCAAGACCTTAAAAAGCAAGATGTACTTCGCAACAGCGCCATGTCACCGCTCTTTATGGCAGTTAATGAAGCTACTGAGGAGGCTATTATCAACTCACTATTTCATGCCGAAACGATGACAGGCAGAGATGGACATACCGTTGAGGAACTGCCGGTAGATGAGGTACTTAAAATAATGGAGAAATATGGAAAAGATGGGGAATAAATCCTGAACCAAGTCCCGGAGGACAAAAAAATTATCCCGAAATACCCTACTAGTTCAAGTAATCAGGTGGCAAAAGAAGAACCACAACCACAGGTTTCGCTGGCATTGGGATTATCAAAGGTGAAACCCCGGGCATCCAAACCATCGGGATAATCCACAGAAATGCCTTTCAGATACATCATGTGCTTGGGATCAACGATAATCTTAATGCCCTCGCTGATGATCACTTCATCCTCTTCAGATTCATAATCAAAGCCAAGTTTATAGCTCAATCCCGAACAACCACCTCCCTCTACTGCAACACGCAAGCAGAGATCGCCGTCCAGGTCTTCATCCTCCCGAATATGACGAACCTGATCAGCGGCCCGCTCGGTAAGTTGTACAGCAGGACCACTAAACTCTACCTCAGCAGACGCCTGCATTTCTTCCAATGGAGAAGCACCATTCTGTTCAGTACTCTCATCTTCATCATCGTCAACAAGATCAGCGATGACACTATCTAAATTATCTTCCGGTTCTGCAGGCATTATTACAATACTTAAAAATTAACCTTCACTTTTCTGTGAATACGTAAAATAATCTGTGTTATCCTTCCGGGTCAAATTTAATATTTCGGCTGCAACCAGGTTCACCAAGGTTGCGGAAGCTTTTTCCCGGGGAATATCCACAATGTGTGCAAATTTTTTAACGGTTATTTCACCATATTCATTCAAGTAACGAAACAGTTTTTGCTCATCGGGACCATATTCAAAGGTTACCCCCTCATCCGAATTTCGCTTCTTTATAATCTCAATAAGTTCCTTGCTGGCTACCTTGTTCTGATCCTTCTCGCGCATGAACACGATCTGTTCATCATCCCCTTTCACATATACCGGTTTATCAACTACTTCCGGCACTTTGATTACCAAAAGGTCGCGCTCACCAAAGTGCACGATCTCAATTTTGATATCCACAGCAGGCTCGCATAGCTTTTTAGCAGCTTTATCAAGTAAAAATTCTTCTTCCTGATATCCCATTACGCCCACGAGCGACTTGTCATCATCCACACCAATAAGCAGGGTTCCCCCTTTGGTGTTAGCAAAAGCAGCAATTTCTCGTGCAATTTTATAGGCTGATGGGATTGTTCGCTTAAATTCCAGGTACATTCCTTCACCCGTCTGAGCAAGATTCTTCACATCGAGGTAATCCATCTCAGAAAGCGAGGCCGTGCTGTGATTTTGAGAATACATAGCCACTCAATCTTTTTTAGTACAAACGAAGATAAGAACAAAATATTAAGTTCAAATGAACTTCCCGAACTTATACCATTCTATCCTTTTGCACTTTAAATCACAATTTCCTCTTTGGGATTCCGGGTCATCAAGTCATACAGCATATCCTTGGGATCTTCCTGCTCAAAAAGCACCCGATATATCGCACCGGTAATCGGCATTTCAATACCAAGTTTATTGCTCCAATCATAAACTGAGCGCGTTGTTTTTACTCCTTCAGCAACCATATTCATTTTTGATATAACCTCATCCAGACTCTTTCCCTGACCAATATTATATCCAACAAAACGATTACGGCTGTGCTCACTGGTGCACGTAACTATCAAGTCGCCCATGCCGGCCAATCCAGAAAAGGTATCCTGCGAAGCCCCCAGCTGCATCCCCAGTCGCTTCATTTCATGCAATCCTCGCGTCATAAGCGCTGCCTTTGCATTATCCCCAAGCTCAGCCCCATCGACAATGCCGGCGGCAATCGCCATAATATTTTTTACGGCTCCACCAATTTCAACGCCGATAATATCATAGTTGAGATATACCCGGAACATCGGGGTCAAAAAGGTTTCCTGTATAATCTGAGTGGTGCGCTTGGAATTAGCACTGGCCACTACCGTTGTAGGTTTAAATTTACTGACCTCCTCGGCATGGCTTGGTCCCGATAAAACCCCGATATGATCGTCTACAATGGTTCCTTCAAGCACTTCACTCAACACTTGAGACATCGTCATAAAGGTATCATTTTCGATCCCCTTGGCAACGCTTACAACCATTTCATCACCGTTAAGATGTGGTTTTATATTCGCAGCCACGTTGCGCATGGCATGTGATGGTGTTGCAAAAACAACCATCTCAGGATCATCGAAGCATTCTTCGGGATCAGTTGAACATTCTATAGAATCCGGTAGGGTTACATCAGAAATATAGGCGGGATTGCGATGCCTTTTATTAATGCTGTAAGCTATTTCTTTTTCGCGTGCCCACAGCTGTACTTTATTTCCAGCCCGAGCTAATACAATAGATAACGCCGTTCCAAAACTACCGGCACCAATAATGGTTATTTTCTTCACAACAATTAGTTACCCGATTGCGGTTTTTCTTCTTTATTGAGCCACCCAACGGCAGGCTTAAAAGAACTTATCTTGTTTTCTGTTCCATTCAAAAGCCGTTTAATATTTCCCTTATGCTTGATGATTATTGCCAATCCAATAAATCCGGCAAAAATGAGAATACTTCCATCTATATCCCAGCTGTACCCATATCGAAGAACCACAAGCACTAGCGGATAAACAAAAGCGGCAACTAATGACGCTAACGATACAAATCGACTTGTAAGCAATACGATCAAGAAAAAAACAGCTGCAATTCCCACCGATACCGGCTCAATACCGCAAAGCATGCCAGCAGCTGTAGCCATGCCTTTTCCACCATCAAAATTGGCATAGAGGGGAAACATATGTCCTACTACCGCAGCGATACCACAGGTGATACTCAGAAAGGACGCCAAACTCCAGAATTCGAACATACTTACCGGGCCAGATCCGATATGATATGCCAACTGGCTAATCCAGTACGAACTGGCGAATCCTTTAAAAAAGTCAATCGCCAATACAGCAACACCCGGCTGCCATCCCAATAATCGAAAAGTATTAGTGGCCCCGGCATTTCCACTGCCGTGATTACGAATATCAACTCCCTTGACAATTTTTCCAACCCATATTGATGAGGGAATAGATCCCACCAAATAACTCAATAGTAAAACAACTCCAAGTGCTATCATATTTTTCAATTAAGTGAGAAATGCCAACCGGTTGAAATATAAAAGATCACAAGAAAATCTCGAGGCTAAACCTGTGACGAATCTAAAAAGTTTTATACGTGCTTCTCAGCATGATATGAAGAACGAACCAAGGGACCACTTTCAACATGCTCAATACCAAGTTCTTCTCCAATCTCTTTATACTCCGCAAATTGGTCGGGATGTACCCACTCTTCCACCGGCTGATGCATTTTTGTAGGCTGCATATATTGCCCGATGGTGAGGACATCAACTTCGTGATCCACGCAGTCTTTCATAAGCTCAATAACTTGTTCACGCTTTTCGCCAAAGCCCACCATGATTCCCGTTTTTGTACGAATACCTTGATCCTTGACGCGTTGCAACAATTCGAGTGAACGCTCATATTTAGCCTGTGGGCGGATGGTACGATACAGATCGGGTACCGTTTCCAAGTTGTGACTCAACACATCCGGAGGTGTATCAATCACAATTTGCAGGGCTTCCCAAACTCCTCGGAAGTCGGGAATAAGAGATTCAATCGTTACCCCATCAATCGCTTCGCGAAGCTGTTTATGACACTCAGCAAAAATTGGCGCGCCACCGTCCTCACGCTCATCACGATTGACCGACGTTAGTACTACATGTTTCAGATCCATTTCTTTGGCCGCTTCAGTAACGCGCCGTGGCTCATCCCAATCCAAACCCTGTACCGGCCTACCTGTTTTAACCGCGCAAAACGAACATGACCGCGTACAAACGTCACCCAAAATCATGAAGGTAGCCGTTCCGTTGCCCCAGCATTCTCCCATATTTGGGCAGCGAGCCTCCGAACAAACGGTGTTTAGTGACTTGTTCCGTACGGTCTCCGAAACCTCTTTAAACTTTTCGCCGGAGGGCAATTTCACGCGCAGCCAATCCGGGCGACGCTGAGTGGTTTCGTTTCGATCTACAACATTGAGTTCTTTAATCATGGAACTAAAATCAAAAAGTTATTGCGATGCTGCTTTTTTACCAGAGTTCTTAAGATACGAAAATTGATCGTCCAGTTCAGGCAGGGAATCTACCTTTGTTATAGATACATCAAAAACCTCCTGGAAATGCGTGAGTAGATGTTCTTTAACCTGGGATTCATCTATTCGGCGCCCCAGTAAATCTTCAAGGCTAGTCACTTCTTTATCCGAAATACCGCAGGGGACAATATGATTAAAATAGCTAAGATCAGTGTTTACGTTAAACGCAAAGCCGTGCATTGTTACCCACCGGCTGCAACGAATACCCATGGCACATATCTTCTGCTCCCCCACCCAAACACCGGTTAAGCCTTCGATGCGTCCGGCTTCTATGTTATATTCAGCACAGGTACGGATAATAACCTCCTCGAGATAGCGAAGATATTTGTGGATATCGGTAAAATGGCGATCGAGATCCAAGATGGGGTACCCAACGATTTGCCCGGGACCGTGGTAGGTAATATCACCACCGCGATCTATTTCAATAAATTCGGCATCAATATTGGACAGCTCGGCCATTCCTTTCAGCAAATGTCCTTTATCCCCACTTTTGCCCAGTGTATACACATGGGGATGTTCTACAAAAAGAAAAACATCATTGCTTTCATCACCCGGCTTGTAAAGCTTCTGTTTTTTACGGCGGCTTAGTTTTTCATCCACCAAGCGCTGTTGAATAGCCGTTTGCAGGTCCCATACCGGTTGGTAGGAAGCATGCCCCAAATCATAAAGACTAACCGTGTTCATAGCTCCTAAATGTACAAAAGCTCAGAGTAAATAACTATCGGTGAACCTCATACATAAGCGCTAAGTCGCAAATATTATAAGCTATATCAAAACAAAACCCACAGGTTTTCACAGCAGACAATTATTAATGATTTGACTGCTAATGGAAAACCTGTGGGTTTCTAACTCTATTAACTAACTTGTAAAGTTACGAGCCCAAGTGTACTCCTTCGCCATAAGCTTCCGCGGCCGCTTCCATCACCGCTTCTGACATTGTTGGATGCGGATGTACAGCGCTGATAATTTCGTGTCCGGTTGTTTCCAGATCACGAGCAACTACTACTTCAGCGATTAGTTCGGTAACATGAGAACCGATCATATGGCAGCCCAACCATTCGCCGTATTTCTCATCAAAAACGACTTTCACAAAGCCTTCCTCGTGACCGAGTCCTGTTGCCTTGCCGCTGGCAGAGAACGGAAATTTACCAACTTTTATATCGTATCCCTCCTCTTTGGCCTGCTCTTCTGTATATCCTACCGAAGCAATCTGCGGCTCACAGTACGTACATCCAGGAATGTTATTATAGTTCATTGGCTGAGGATTTTCTCCCGCCAGATTTTCTACACAAATAATTCCTTCATGGCTTGCCTTATGTGCCAGCCAAGGTCCGCCGGCCACATCACCGATAGCGTAAATATTTTCTACTGATGTTTGATAGGTCTCCTTATCAACCTGGATAGCTCCTTTCTCATATTTAACGCCAATGTCATCAAGGCCAATTCCTTCAACATTTCCGGCTACCCCAACGGCAGAAAGTACCACATCGGCCTCAACAACTTCTTCGTCATCTCCGGATTTAATTGTAACCTTTACACCGTCACCGTCTTTTTCAACCTTTTCGACCGTACTTCCGGTGCGGATATCCATGCCTTTTTTCTTGTAGATCTTGCCAAGCTCCTTCCCAATATCTTTGTCTTCAACCGGTACCAGTGAATCCTGAAGCTCAACAATGGTTACATCCGTTCCGATGGTGTTATAGAAATAGGCAAACTCAACACCGATAGCACCTGCACCAATTATCACCATTTTATCAGGTTGCTCCTCGAGCTGCATGGCACGTTCCGAATCGATAATCATCTCACCGTCAATGGGCAAGTTCGGCAGTTCACGTGGGCTGGCCCCCGTAGCAATGATATAGTTATCAGCTTTAATCTCTTCAACTACCTCATCACTATCATCCAGCACATCTACCTGATCCTTGGATGCAAAAACGCCCTTGCCTTCAAAAACCTCGATCTTGTTGGCCTTCATCAAAAACTGAACACCCTTGCTCATCTTGTTAGCTACATTTCTGCTGCGGTCGATCATACCGCCAAAATCAGCCGAAAAGCCGTCTACATTCACACCATAATCGCCGGCATGTTCAATACTTTCATATACTTCGGCCGAGCGCAACAGCGCTTTAGTTGGAATACATCCAATATTTAAACAAACGCCGCCGAGGTGACGCTTTTCAATAATTGCTGTGTTAAAACCTAACTGTGAAGCACGAATCGCAGCCACATATCCACCGGGGCCCGATCCAATTACGCAGACATCAAATTCTTTTGCCATGGGATTACTTGATTTATTTATTGAATAAAAATGGTTGAATGATTGATTTTAAACCTTAATTCATTAAAAACAGCAATTTGATAAATCAATCATTCGGCCATTTTCAAAAGCTCTCTAATTTAAGAATTATAGATGAGAGATATAAGGCTTTACTCTACGTTTCTTTGCGATATTAAAAGCTTCCCCAAAAACCGATTTTATACCGGACTGTTTAAAATCTCGTCCCTGATATTCGGATATTTTTCGGCTAAATTTTCAGGCTTTATCATCTCAAAATCTTCAAACTCAAAACCGGGACTTACCGTGCATCCGACTAATGAATAATCACCTGTGCTATAAGCACGCTGCCAGCAGTTTTGGGGTACCAGCTGTTGAAATTCGACATCATCGTCAAAGTCTTTTCCCAACTTAAGCTTATTTAATTTCCCATCCTGATCAATCACTTCAAGAATCAATAGATCGCCGTCGTAAAAATGCCAGAGCTCATCCCAGCGCACACGGTGCCAATCAGATAAAACGCCCTCCGTCAACAAAAAATAGATTCCCGTTCCTGCGTGGCGTTGTACCTCATCTGGTAACCTCACTTGTTGATCACTTTTATACGTCTCCCGGTAGTATCCGCCTTCCGGATGGAGAGATAAATCCAAACTATCAATTATTTGTTCTGCATCATCCATACTTATGGTCGAAACTTTTTTGTTTTAGATCTATTTAAGAAGTGTTCATGAATTGTTAATGATTTAGTTTTTTTATGAATCGAAGTGGATCATATTTACCAACATTAATTATAGCAATTTTTGTCGCATTTATTTTCCAATCCTGTCTGGATTCAACAGGTCCTGAAAACGAGGAACCTGAACAGATCTATTCCCATGTGCAAAATCCGGGGACTTCTGCCAATGACTTTCTGGCTGATTCAAATTTTACAGAACTGGTTGTAGAAGTGGATTATATGCCGGGCTACGAACCAAATTCGGAAGCCCTCGACAGCTTGAAAGCATTTTTTGAACAACGCCTGCATAAAAATTCAATTATGATCAAAGAACCGACTCAAATTGAATCCCGAAACCAATATTCTTACAGTGCAAATGATGTTCGAAATATTGAATCCGAAGAGCGTTCTACTTTTTCAGAAGGAGATACCCTGGCAGCCTATTTTATGATTGTCGATGGTGAATACAGTGAGCAGCAACTCATGGGTATTGCTTATTATAATACCTCTAATGCTTTCTTTGGCCCTGCTTATGATGAAGCCAGCAGCGGACCCGGCTCGATCTCCCGATATAGAGTGGAAGCCATTTCATTTCGACATGAATTTGGGCATCTTTTCGGACTTGTAGATATTCCCAACTCAGGTACCGAAATGCAGGAACCCCATCGGGATCAAGAACATGGCAACCACTGTGATAATGACCAATGCCTCATGTATTATGCTACTCAAACAACAGATCTTATCGGGAACACGGTTGGCAACGAAGAAATAACTCCGCTTGATGGCAACTGCATCGCTGATTTACAAGCCAACGGAGGGAAATAGTATCATTATTAATGAATATTTTGAGTCAATGAAATCAACTTAAACCAAATTTTATACAAATATCCTTTTATGAAAGTATTTAAACGTCTATCACTTTTTATTCTTTGTTTTTCACTGGCAGTTGCTCTTAATAGCTGTTCCGACTCCAGTACTGATCCCGGTGATCCGCCACCACAAGAAGAATTTAACAGCCAGCAAGGCCCGGGCGAATCATCCGAATTATATCTCGGGGATGAGGAGTACTCTTCTCTGGAAGTAGAGCTTGATTACATGGAGGGCTATGAACCAACTCAAGAAGCCATCAACAATCTGGAATCGTTTCTAAATGAACGACTAAATAAAAATGATATCACTATCAACACCTCTGAAATTCCAGCGCGCAATGACGGCCCATATACCACCGATATGGTAACAACTATCGAAGACGAAGAACGGGATAACTATACCGAAGCAGGCACCAACACACTCCACGCCTATATCGTAGTTCTTGATGGAGAGTTTAACGAAAACTCTAATGTATTGGGTTTTGCTTATTGGAACACATCAATGGCTCTCTTTGGCGAAACCATCAACAATATAAGCGGATCTGGTCCTACAGGTCCAAGCCAAGAACAAGTTGAAAGCACCGTTCTGCGTCATGAAGTCGGACATAACATGGGATTGGTTGGAAATGGCACACCTACCCAGTCAGATCATAAAACAGATGGCAGTGCCCATTGCACAACAGATGAATGTTTAATGGCACCTTCAGTACGAACAGGTGATATCTTTCAAAACTTGAGTGGTGAAGTACCTTCACTTGATGAAGCTTGTATTACCGATCTGCAAGCCAACGGCGGAAAGTAATATAACATATCAGTTGTGAGTATTGTGTAGTGAGATTTAAGATTCTCACTACTCACATCTCATTACTAGAATCAACCTTGCTTAAACTTGAATAGGTTTTCAGCACCCACTTTTTCCTCAGCTTGGTTTAGGGCATATTTACTATCAAACAGAACAATAGGGTTACCTTCCATATCTGTAGTTACGTGTGTCGAGTAGCTGCTCTCTAACTTATCACTGACCTCCTGATCAGCACTCAGCCAGCGCGCCGCGTGATAGGATACCGAATTCATATGCAGTTCGGTATTATACTCCGTTGACATACGGTGTTTCACCACATCAAACTGCAGGGCGCCAACCGTTCCCAGCAGCAGCTCATTTCCAACGCCGTTAGGCACTTCAAATACGTGGACAACCCCCTCTTCGGCCAACTGCTTAAGTCCTTCGCGCAACTGTTTCCGCTTAAAGGGATCCTTGGTGGAAACCTTCATAAAGTGTTCTGGCGTAAAGAGAGGAATTACATCGAACTTTACAGGATCGTCACTGTAAATTGTTGTTCCAATGCGAAACGAACCGGGATTAAACAATGACACTACATCACCGGGATAGGCTTCCTCCAGGATATTTCGTTCATCCCCCATCAGCGTGTGGGGCGTGGACATTTTTACCTTGTTACCCGTATTGCTTTCCGTGACTTGAATTCCGCGCTCAAACTTCCCGGATGTGATACGAAAAAAGGCTGCACAATCACGATGATCGGGATTCATATTGGCCTGCATCTTAAACACAAAGCCTGAAAATCCGCGATCCAGATCACGGTCTTTTCCCTTTTCATCCTGATAGGGTTGTGGTGGATTGGCCAACTCTGCAAAGTAATCCAAAAACACATCCAGCCCAAAGTTATTAAGCGCTGAACCAAAAAATACGGGCGTTGCCTTTCCGTTGGCAAAAGCCTCATCATCCATCATCTCCATCATGTCTTCGGTCAGCATAACCTCCTCGCGAAACTTCTCCTTATCAAAATCAGAGAGCCTCGCCTCATCAATTCCCTCTTCTAGATCGTACAATTCAGTCTCGGCTTTCTTTGCACCATGCTCTTCTTTTTTCTGCAGATGCAGTTTCTTACCAATCAGATCGTAAATGCCCTGAAAGTCTCGTCCATATCCCAATGGCCAAGAAGCCGGAACAGGTTCAATCCCCAGCTGGTTTTCGATATTGCTGATAACTTCCAGCGGCTCAAGTCCCGGTCGGTCGCACTTATTCACAAAAGTTATGATGGGAATTTCACGCATCTTACAAACTTCAAAAAGCTTCTCAGTTTGCTCCTCAACACCTTTGGCAACATCAATAACCATCAGCGCCGTATCGGCGGCAACCAGCGTTCGCAGGGTATCCTCAGAAAAATCTTTGTGTCCCGGAGTATCCAACAAGTTAAATTTAATGCCATCTTTTTCGAATCGCAGGACCGATGACGTTACAGAAATGCCACGCTCTTTCTCAATGGCCATCCAGTCTGATGCCGCATAACGATTGGCCTTACGTTGACGTATAGAACCTGCTTCGTGTATCGCTCCGCCGTACAGAAGTAACTTCTCAGTGAGCGTTGTTTTACCCGCATCGGGGTGCGAAATAATCGCAAAGGTACGCCGGCGCTTGGCCTCTTCTATAATTTCTTGCTGCTGTTTCGTTTTGGTATCAGTCTTGGACATGAAAGGATCTCAAAGTTGGATATTCAAAAAGCCTGTAAAGATAAGGAAATTTCGGGCATATATCACCTCCATCTATTAGTAATGGCATCACTCCTATAAGGCTAAAACAGATTCATCTGTTTGCTTTGTCTATCAACAGGCCAAATAGGCATGGAATCAATCTCAACTAAATCAGACAATAATTGATGAAAACGACGGGCATTTTTGGGCTGACTTACTTTATCAGGGGTATGAATGAACACATAGGGATGCAGTCCCTCTTTAATCCAGTCGGCTACTACAATGGCCCACTCTTTTAAATAGGGTTCATTGCCAATAGGGTCGTTGGATCCCACGAAACGCACAAAGGGTCGCGCCGCTGTATTATCAAATCGGACAGGTACTTTTGGCTTCTTTTTCTTGGCCTCCAATACCGAGGGTTCTTCGGATTTCATGCCGTGCAATTTTCGCGTATCAAAAATAACGCGATCAATACTATAGCTTTTTAGAAGCCGGTTCAATCGATGCTCCTCACGTCCATGGTTAAAAAAATCGTCATGTCGAACTTCCACGGCATAATGATAGGAGCTCGGTAAAAGGCTAACCACTTTTTCCAGTCGCCCGAACTCATCCGGAGAAAAGTTGGGCGGCAGCTGAATATGAAACGGTCCCAGGCGATCAGCTATGGGATCAAACGTTTCTATAAAGTTAAGCAACTCATTCTCCTCAACGTCAAGACGTTTTTCATGTGTAATAGAGCGGTGGAATTTAAAGCAAAATTTAAATCCATCGGGCGTTGCTCGCTTCCACTTTTCGAGCGTTTCTTTGGTAGGCACGTTATAAAAGGTCGTATTTCCCTCAACGGCATTAAAAACAGAGGAATACTGCTTCAGGAAATCATCCGGCTTGGCATCGTCGGTAAAAAAGTTGCCAACCCAGTCTTTCAGACTCCAACCGGTACAACCAAGATGATATTTTCGAATTCCCATGCGAAAAATTTAGGTATAGCATTAACTCCGTCTATCCTCTTAAACGGGACAGTACCAAAAACCGTTCTTTTGAATTTACTTTTCCGGCAGCATGGTTCCAAAAACGCGCCCCCATAACGTATTAGATACGCCAAAAACTTTATCAGGATTATTTGTAGTGATGCAAGGAGGGATGACGATACTGTGTTTAAATACTTCTGCACTTTCTGTTAGCGTGCAGTGATATGCATCGAAGCATATATAAGACAACCCGTCATAAATCCCTACATAAAAATATATTTATATTTTGAGGTATAAACACCACTGTAAAAATCCAGAACAAAAGATCAAAAACTACTCTTGCTGAATGCTCTCAACAGGATTAATAAGAGCAGCTCGCAGGGATTGATAACTTACGGTCAAAAGCCCAATTATGATTGTTGCAATTCCAACTGTCACAAAAATTACTACAAGATTCCATCCCAGGTCTATCCGGTAGGGAAAATCCTGTAACCATTGTACAGCTAAATAATAGATAACCGGCCAAGCTATAATATTTGAAATCACGATTAGCCTTAGGTAATCCTTTGATAAAAGTGCCATGATATTGGGAACGGTTGCTCCCAGCGTTTTTCGGATTCCAATCTCTTTTGTCCGCCGAGATGCCGTATAAGAAGCAAGTCCAAAAAGCCCCAGACACGCCACCAAAATACATAAAAGGGTAAAAATGCCGGAAACATTACTCATTTGTGCTTCTGATTTATAAATTTCTTGCAGCTTTTCATCCTGAAAAAAGTACGTAAACGGATCTATATGATTAACCTCCTTCCAGATCGCTCTGAGATCTTCTATCCCATTTTGTGTGCCTCCTTCTGCCAATTTCGCGGTGGCGAATTCAATACTTCTAACAGTTGGACGTCCCTCCTTCACCAGGTTAATAACAAGCGGAGATATCTCTTTTTTTATGGAGGTATAATAAAAATCATCAACAACGCCAATAACTTGAAGAGGCTTACGCTCATTCTCAGCGGTAGTAAAATAAAATCGGGCTCCCAACGCATCGCGCGGCGTTTCAACATCAATTTGATTCAACATCGCCTTGTTAATCAAAATTGAATTCTCCACATCGGCGGGATAATCGCGGGAGAAACTACGTCCGGCCAGCAATTTAATATCATACGTTTCAAGAAAATCGTGCTTTACGTGGAGCGTCATATTTGTGGGCGGCGCATCGGGCTGGTTTGCAGGCGAATACTTTGAAAAGAACTGGCTCTCAGATCCCAATACCTTACTCATTCCGGAAATACCCTTAATATGCGGACTCTGAAGTGCTTTTTCCTTAAACTGATCAAACTCCCATGCAATAAGCGTTTGCGTAATCGGCATTACCACAACCTGCTCTTGATTAAAACCCATCTGTTTATTCTGCAGATGCTGCAACTGTAAATAAACGATAACAGTACCAATGATCAGAACCACCGAAAGAGTAAACTGAAATACCACCAGTGCCTTGCGCAGCAACTTTTCTCCCGCGCCACTTTGCGTACCCTTGGATCCATGCATAATGGATGTAGGGTTAAACCCGGATAAATATAATGCCGGATATAAGCCCGCGAGCAATGCCACTACAATAAATAAAATCAGCAATCCACCAATTACCTTCCCATTTGTTATAACTGAGGCTCCCAACGAAATATCCAAGAATTCATTAAACCATGGTAATGCCAGATAGACCAAAAAGAGTGCTGCCAAAAATCCTAATCCCGTCATTAGCATCGACTCTCCCATAAATTGCCCAAAAAGCTGGTTTCGTTGTGCTCCAAGCACCTTTCGCATCCCAACTTCCCGAGCTCTTTCGGTGGAACGAGCAGTACTCAAGTTCATAAAGTTAATGGTTGCGATAATCAAGATCAGCACAGCTACCACCGTAAACAGATACACATAAAAAATAGAACCGTTGGCTTCCATCTCTTGGTCCAGATTGGAATACAGGTGGATATTAGTGAGCGATTGCAAACTCAACGTAATTGTTTCTCCTTCTTCACGATCAGCATAGTTTTTATCTACAAAACCAGAGAGTTGCGATTCCAATTCTTGTGGTGTAACGCCGTCTTTAAGGAGCACATATGTCCAGCAGGGATTCCAGAACCAGCGCTCCAAAAATTCACGAGATCCATATAACTCGGGCAAGCTGTTAAACGATACCAACATATCAACCTGAAAGTGAGAGGTTTTGGGCAGGGCTCTCATTACTCCGGTCACCGTAAAGTCTTCGACACCTTTAAAAGTCAGCTGTTTGCCGATGGGGTTCTCATCCCCAAAAAATCGGCGGGCCTGCTCTTCTGTGATGACCGCCGACATCGGATCATCGAGCGCCGTTTGCGGATTCCCGCGGACGAGATCAGCAGAAAAAACATCAAAGAAAGTAGAATCTACTACATAGAAGTGATCAACACGGAATGATTCTTCGTTCTGCGCATTCATAATAGTTCGCACTTCTTCCTGCATATCAAAAAAGCGAACCGTTTTTTCTATTTGACCCGAGAAATCATTCTGCAATGTTGGAGCTACGGGAAAGGGGGTTGTTGCGCCTGATTCGTTCTTAGATGAAGTTTGCGTTGTTTGCGTTACACGATATATGCGATCAGATTTTTCATGAAACTGATCGTAACTAACCTCATGTAACACATAGGCTGCAATAAGCAAACAGCTGGCAATGCCTATTGCCAATCCCAATACATTAATTAAAGTAAACCCTTTTCGCTTGCCCAAATTACGAAGAGCAACCTTCAAATAATTTTTAATCATATACCTATTATATATCTACAACTCAATTGTCTCTCAAGAATATTATCATCCACAGAATAGAAGAGCTAAAACGTCCCTGTTTGTTACAAAATTAACCTCACATTAAGGCAATTTTTATTAATTATTCTTTTGAATATTGCAGGTAGGGAATAATTTGTTCGGCCAACAGGTCAAAAACTGGCTCTTTATAACTGCGGGATTGGGTTGCATTATCCAGTGCCCCGGTTAATACAATAGTAGCGTCAAGTTCAGGAATTATAAAAATATATTGTCCGCCAAATCCCCAGGCAAAATAAACTTTATAATTGCCAATCGGTTTATTCCACCACATATATCCATAATCATAGGGATTAAAGTTGCTGCGGGTATAGGTTTTAAAAGAATCGGCAATCCAATCTTTCGAAACAATTCTTTGACCATCATAAAGCCCTCCATTTAGCATCATTTGGCCAATTTTGATCATATCCTCAGGGGGCAACGCCATGTTATTACCGCCCATATAATATCCCTGTGGATCGCGATCCCATCCACCCAAATTTATATCAAGGGGATGAAACAGATTTTCTTCGGCAAAAAATCGGGTGCTCATCCCTGTAGCCTTACTTATGATTACCGATAACAGATGTGAAGTTCCAGTACTGTAAGTCATATCACCGCCAGGTTGCTTTTCCATCGGCTGATCCAAAGCGAACTCGATCCAGTTATCACTTACTACCCAACGCCCGTAGTTATGAAAGCTGGTGGTTTCAAGTCCCGATCGCATCGTTAGCAAATCTTTAATAGTGATCGTCTCCTTTACAGAATCGGGATTGGCATTAAAATAATCTTCGAAGTAGGATCTTATCGGCTGGTTGACATTTTTTATATACCCTTCCTCAACCGCGATCCCCACCAACAGCGAAATAATGCTTTTTGATGCAGATTTAATATTTGTCGGCTCGCCTTCTTCCATCCCGTTAAAATAGAATTCTGCTAATTGCTTGTCGTCTTGCTCAATCAACAAGCTTGTAACAGAGTTAATGGAGGAAGCACTGTGCTGGATTTGCTGAAGGGATACTGAATCTGCCGAAGATACCGAAGATACCGAGCGTGCATCAGCATTATAAATGCCCATCAAAAAAATTAAGAGCAGGCTATACCCACCCCACTTGATAAAACTTGCTAGTCCTCTCACAATCTCAATAATTTGTTTTGTCTTCCTGCACTTATGCATCAAATTATTGAAGGATAAATATGATCATAAGGTTCCAATTGTGAGATAAATAAAGATGCCGGATCATTTTGAGCTACACGTGAAATCCTTCTTCGACTTCCTCTTTTACTATTTGTCCATCAAAGAGATTTATCGTCCGCTCGGCATAACCAGCGTCGTGTGGTGAGTGGGTAACCATTACAATAGTCGTACCCTGATCGTTAAGCTCTGCCAATAGTTTCATCACTTCGTTACCGTGACCGGAATCCAGATTACCGGTAGGCTCATCGGCAAGAATTAATTTAGCATTCGCCACAACAGCACGGGCTATAGCTACGCGCTGCTGCTGTCCGCCAGAAAGCTGTTGGGGAAAGTGATTACGACGGTGCATCATATTCATGCGATCGATAGCAGCTTCTGCCTTTTCTTTGCCCTCCTCCTCGGGCATTCCCAGATACAACAATGGGAGCTCAACATTTTCGAAAACGGTAAGCTCGTCAATTAGATTAAAGCTCTGAAATACAAATCCGATATTACCTTTACGCAGTCGGGCTCGTTCGCGCTCCGATTTGCCGGAGACTTCATAATCCAAAAACTGATAGGTACCCTCTGTGGGATTATCTAGCAATCCCAAAATGTTTAGCAATGTCGATTTTCCGCATCCTGATGGCCCCATAATAGCACAAAACTCCCCTTTTCTAATTTCCAAATCTATGCCGTTAAGAGCTGTCGTTTCAACCTCATCAGTTGTATATATCTTTTTAAGATTATTTGTCTTGATCATAGTCTAACGCATTAATTTTTTCAAGTATTAGCATAGTTACTCTATGTTTAGTACCTCATTTTCGCCAAAAGAACCGTAATCAGAAACTATCACTTGATCTCCCTCGTCAAGCCCGGAAAGTACTTCAAAATAATTAGGGTTTTGTCGCCCCAACCGAATGTCATGCCTCACTGCTCTATCACCATCTTCTGTAATTTTATATATCCAATTACCACCGGTCTTTTGATAAAATCCACCCCTGGCTAATACCAATGTCGATCCTGATTCACCCAGCATAAGCTGAATGCGAAGCGTCTGTCCACGAGTAAGATCACCGGGAACCCGCTCGGTAAATTCCATATCCACCTTAAATTGACCATTTTCCACAACCGGGTATACCTTGGTAATTTCCAGCTGGTGGGTTTGTCCGTTGTAATCGAATGTACCTTTTAATCCCTGGGTAATCCTAGAAAGGTGATACTCATCTATTTGCACGCGAACCTTATAGTTATCCAAAATATCGACCTGACCAATGCGCTCGCTGGATGAGATGGATTGACCCGGATTAAGCTCGATAGTAGACAGTTGTCCCGATATGGGAGCCATTACCACCAGGCGATCTAAAATATTTTGCACCGCTCCCAAGCTCGTCCACATTCGCTCCAGCGACTGATCGATCTGGTGAAGCTGTTGACTCGACTTTATAGAATCCTGTTTAAAGGATTCATAAATTAAATCGTACCGCTTTTGCTGATATTCATAGTTCTCTTGCGTTTCCAAAAACTGCTGCTCGGCAATAAGATTTTGGTCAAATAACTTCTTCTCGCGCTCATAATTCGATTTCGTTATTTCCAACTGATTTTTTGCCTCCGCTAACCGCTCTTTCAGACTCAGCGTATTTTGTTCAATATTCAGACGAGAATTTCGCGTTTGGTTGATCTGGTCATAAATAGCGGAGGTTTGTTGCAAAACGTTAAGACGCAAATCAGAATTGGAAAGGGCAACAATCGTGTCTCCCCGTTCTACCATTGCTCCGGACTCTTTATAAATCTCATCAACTACTCCACCTTCTACCGCGTCCAAATACATTGTCTCGATGGGTTGAACCGTACCCGTAACCTGAATAAACTCTTGAAAGGATTCTTGCTTAACCGTACTAATATTTATGATTTCCCGATCCACATTTAGGGTGGACCGTGTATCCATAAAAACAAAGCTATATATAAAAATCGCAATAATAGCCATTCCGCCGACAAGCATTCCCAGCTGCTTCTTATTCCAGGTGATTTTCTCAATTTTTTTATCCATTCCCTCACTGGAAATGCGCGAACTATTCTCGATGGCCATTATTAAGCCCTAAACTGTTTTCACTTTCAATATTATTAACCCAGTATGCCAAAATATACTTCTCCTATAAGCCACTAAGTTAAACAGGAGTTTCTGAGAACCTATTTGTTACAAACAATTGTCAGCAAATGAACATCGAATTATCTTGTCAGTTCCAAGATTAATTATCCAAGATATCATCAATGCGATTCTTTAATTGTCTATCATATTCTTTTCGTTGGTGGGAAGGGATAGAAAAATGGTATTCAGGATTTGTAATAATCACTTTGGTTTGTTTATCTCCCACACGTTCCACAACAACTTTTCCCTGATCTTGCTGAACCGACTGGTTATAAACAGCTACCTGAGAATTAAAAAGGAGGGTATATTTATTTCCATTATCCGACTCTTGGGTAAAACTTATATCAAGTGAACTGCTTTTAATTGCCTGTTCTACTGTTTTAATCATCGTGTTAAAACCATGATCATAAGTAATAGATTGATCTCCCGAGGTGGTCTCCAGCGACCCACAACCTTGTAAAAAGACTATTACTACAATAGTTAGTATTATAAGTAATTGTTTTTTAAGAGTATTCATATGAACCAACCTTGGATTGTATTTATTTTTACAAAATTCAGTATAAAAAAATATATCCAGTAAATTGAGCCGTATCTCAAACTTTTGTATTTCTGGCTGCATTCGCCGATGAATACTTTTCGCCTTTTATCTCTCACCTCGTATATTTCAGCAAATTAACAATCAATTTCGGGTTGCATAATTATGCCAAAAAAGCCGCTGCTTACGGTATCTATCGTAGTGCAAAATCATCGGGATGTTATTGAGTCCACCCTGACATCACTCTATGAAATTTCGGGCATTCCCTATGAACTTTTTGTTGTTGATGACGGATCTACCGACAAAAGTGATGAAGTTATTCAGTCCGTCCTGGACTACTACCAGCACGAACAAACCTTCTATTTTACCCATAAAAAACCGGCGGGATTAGGTAACTCTCTAAATGAAATCTTATCGCAACGGAACGGACGACTTTTCTGGGCACCGCAGACTATTTCTAAAATTGATACCGAACAATTAAGTCTCCGACTGGAGCAGCTTACCGAATCAACCGATAGTGTTCTGGCGCTTCAAAACCAAACGCTGCCCACCAGTTACAAAGAGTGGGTTGACCTTATTCGGCAAAAGAACTGGCCACAAAACGGTTCCTTAATCTGGGATTTATCAGCCCTTTCAACTGCTAACAGGTTCTTTAACCCCTATTTAAGGGAATTTCATGGACTTGAGCTGGCGGCCCGGCTCGGGGATATTTCATCAGTTAAAAGTACAAAAAGCTGGTTCACCCCAAGCAGCCTTTTTGAAGCCCCCGAACCCGACTTCAATCTTCGTCAAGAGCTGCTACTAACCCTGCTTCGCCGAGCTGACTACGGCGGACAAATGCGGGAAACGATTCTTGAAACCCTTCAAAAGCTACCTGCTAAATCAAAAAAATCGTACGACAACGACCTGCTTAATGAAGCAGTGCAAGTGAAGCAGGATGGCCGATTTAATTCGGCACTGGAGTTAATTGAGGAGGTGCTTGAAAATAATCCAAATCACAGTGGAGCGCGCAACCTCAAAATTGAAATCCTCGAAAAAAAGCGCCGTTATGTAGAGGCATCGGAGCTCAAACACCAAGTTTCAAAATCTCAAAAAGACCAAGAACAGGAGACACAGCAACAACAAACAGCCCCTGAAACACATAACCCACCTGATCCCGAAGATGTAACTGTAAGTCTGATTATTCCAACCACTACATACGGTAAACCCGCCCTTGAACACTGCCTGCTTTCGGTTTCGGAGCATTGCGATACGTCCCAACTCGAGCTCATTGTTATTGATAATGCCAGTCTTGATAACACCCATGACTATTTGGATGAACTCAAAGAAAGGAACTTTTTGAATTGCCGGGTAATTACTAATCAAAAGAATGCCGGTTTTGCCGCATCTGTGAATCAAGCTATAGAGATGGTGAACGGGGATTATGCTTGTATCATCCACAATGACATTGAGTTTGTTGATGACGCCATTACTCAGCTTCAGGACCTGATGGAGTCTCATCCCAAATATGCTGTTATCGGTCCCACAACAAACAAAACCCTCAATCCTGATCAATCAACCCAGAACGTCCAAGAAGGTGATCCTGATCTTATTCGAGCCGAATACCTTGATAGCTTTTGTATGATGCTGCGAGCCGATGCAAACTTAAAAATGGATGAGGCCTTCCAGCTAGCATTTTTTGAGGATATTGATCTTTGTTTTCAGGCACGGGCCAAAGACTTCAGAGTCGGTATTGCTCCACATGTGCAGGTTAAACACCATTTCGGCACTACCACGTTTTCATTGGATCTGGATACAGAAAGCGAACAGTACTGGAAAAATGTATCCTATTTTAATGAAAAGTGGAATATCGAAGTCTTTTCCGAGGATGAACTAAAATCACTCAGCACGTTCGACCAGCTGTTGGCCCTCGACGATCTGGTAAACCCGTTATTCCCCGAACCCAAAGTTCAGCAACAGTTTGATCAGCTTTTTACCGATGAGCTGAAAACAGAAATTCTGAACACCCAGCACGACGAAGAAACACTTTGCAAGCTCGTGCACCTGTTTATGGTGATGGAGGAGCGTGAAATTATGCGTCGTCTCGAAGACAAACTCAACAATGTTGATATCCCTACATCCCTCATTTATCAACTGGTGCGATTTTATTTCAACCGCAATATTTACTCGCGCTGTACGCATTACCTCAATCAACTTAAACCACAAAATGAATCGCTGCGTGCCGAGTTGTATCGTTTGGCTATCCTTGTTGAGAACAAAGACCTCGACGGGGCTATACCAATGCTAAAAGAACTAATGGATCACGCTCCAGCAAATCCAATGCTCTATAAACTGGCCGGGGATATCCACAAATTTAGCGGCAACAAGGAAGAGGCGATCTCATTTTACGATCTGGCAGAACAAATCAATCCTTTTGAGTTTGCCAACGAAGAAAAAGATGCGTTTGGGTTTAAACTCTAAACAAAAATTGCTTCTAGGCGAAAAGAAAGGGTTAAAAAAAAGAAAGACCCCACCGATCAAGGTAGGGCCTCCACTATTCATCAAGAGAGACGCCTAAAAAGGCGCCTTGTAAAATGACTAATTATGTGTAAAGTTCAAAATATTATTACGGTTAAATTCGTAAAAGTTTTATCAACGAACCATGATTTCAACGGTATTCAATAATTTCTTCAAGCTTTCTACGGTATCCAGTTTATCTCTTTTTTCATAGCTGTTGATGAGATTCCGAATACATCGAGCGAGGATATCTTCTTCACTGCTGTTCTCAAAATGTTCGCTCCTGGGTTCTACACCGTTCTGCTTCAAAAAGTAATAACATTGATCATAGGTTACCACTTTTCCGTGGTCAAAAGGATCAATCAAGATCTCTTCGTTTGCCGTTTTATACTTCATCATAAAATGAATCGGCATATTAATCCCATAAAACGGAAGATCCAGACGGCGTCCAATAAACAGCACAATTAGAGCCAGCGAAATAGGTAACCCCTCCCGGCGGTCGATCACACGATTCAAGTATGAATTGTGGGGATTATAATAGTCGCTCGTACTTCCGCTGAATTCCAGATCCTCAAATACCAAACTAAGAACCTTGTGCATTTTCTGTGTCTCACTAAGCGAATACCGGACATCATCAGCGATCATCTCAGTAAAACGATCAAGCTTTTTCTTGTACTCCCTTTCGCGCAGTGTGGGGTTATCAAATCGTGATAAAATAAATACGGCATTTTCCAATTGTTCCAAACTCGAAAGGCCGCCTTCGAGCACATCCATAAAATCCTGCTCAACACTCCCGAAGGTAATATGCTGAATTATTTCATTGATAAGCTCCCGCGATTCCGCATCATTGGTTTCACTTTTCTGCTGATCGAGCAGCGGCACCGCTGTTTCACCAAGTTCAAACAAACGGTTACGAACCTGTGATTTCACAAATGGATCGGGGTCATCCAAAAGATAAACAAGCGATTCTATTTCTGACTTCTTAACTGACATTATTTTAGGGGATAAATTCTTTTTTCCATCTGTTTACTTTTCGAAACAGCTTTAACCATTAAATCGTGCAAATAAAATAGAGAAAAAGTTTTCGAAGTATCTACCTAAATCTCAATTTAAATATTGCCTGTTCAAAACGTATATTTGGCCTTGTGTAATAAGCTTATCGGCCATTTTTTTTAATCTATTTAATAACAATATCCATGAAGCTATCCGTTACATCCGAAACCGGATTATTACAAAGCGTCATTGTCCATACTCCCGGCAAAGAGGTCTCGCTAGTTAACCCTGAGCTCAAAGACGAGCTCCTTTTTGATGATATCATTTTTGAAAATGACGCCCGTCAAGAACATCTGGACATGCTCAAAGTCTTTAAAGCCGCCATGCCCGAGGATGGAGAAATCCATGAAATTACGGATCTGTTTGGCGAAGCCCTAAATACCGAGGATGCACAAGGACATTTTATTGAGCAGCTGATCGACCGACTACCAGAAGAAAACCTGAAAGCTATTGAGCAAGATTTGCTTAATCTTTCGGGTGATGAACTGCTGCGCTTTGTGATTGACGGTGCAACACCTTCCATTTCTGATTATAATATGCATCCCACACCCAACCTCTTGTTTACCCGAGATCTGGCTGCTGTCGTAAACGAAAGTATTCTATTGTCACGCCCTGCCAAAAAAGCCCGATTTCGGGAAGCAGTGCTTATGGAGACACTTATCAAATTTCATCCGCTATTTGATGATATTAAAGAGAATACGATAAAAATTTCGGACCAAGAATCCATTGAGGGGGGAGATGTGCTTGTTGCCTCTGATAAGATCGTGCTTATAGGTATGAGTGAGCGGACTTCATTCAGTGGGTTAATGAATGCCACCGAAGGTTTATTGGAGCAAGGCGTTGAACATGTTCTTGCTGTCGATATCCCCAAACAACGTTCTTCTATGCATCTGGATACCATTTTTACCTTTGCCAGCGAAACCGAATGCGTAGCCTTTCCGCCGGCAATCACCGAGCGCAGTAACAACGTGGTTGCCCTTCGATCACAAAACGGAGCGATCATTTCGGAATCAAAACCTTCTTTACAAATAGCCCTTGAGGAACTGTTGGATCGCGACTTGACCTTTATCAATTGCGGAGGGTCCCACCGCACCAATCAATTTCGTGAACAATGGACCGACGGTGCCAACGTTTTTGCAATAGCGCCCGGAGTTATTATAGGCTACGAACGAAACACAAATACCTTTAATGAGTTGAAGGAACATGGTTATCAACTCATGAATCAATATGAATTTATTGAGGAATACAGCGACGCTCCATTTAATCCTACAGACAAAAAAATTGCCATCAGCTTTTTAGGGCACGAACTCTGTCGCGGTCGCGGCGGCGCTCGATGCATGACTATGCCCTTAGCAAGAAAATCCTAAAACACAGCAGCACCTTTGGATAACAAACCCACCACCGAGACAACCAGATTTCAAATTAGCGAATTTACTGCAAACCCTACCATTTGGGAAACCATGCAGCGCGATCTTGATCCCCAAACGGTAATTAAGCACCTAACTTTATTTTTAATTACTGTTCTTACCGTTTCGCTGGCCGGAGCCGGCTTTGTAGGTTTCGAACCCTCATTGTTTCCTTTAGCATTGCCCTCCATGTCCGATTTTTATCGCGGCCTTCTTTTCGCCGGACTCCTTTTGGGATTTTTGGGCGTGCACGAATTTGGTCACTATTTTGCCGCGCTCTATCATCATATTAAAGTAACGCTGCCCTATTTTATTCCTATTCCACTGGGTATCGGCACGGTAGGGGCCGTAATCCGCATCAAACAAAAAATAAACGACACCTATAAAATGTTTGATGTGGGAGCCGCAGGACCACTGGCTGGTTTCGTCGTCTCACTGGGCGTTTTACTCTATGGATTTTCGACCCTGCCCGATCCCGCATTTATACAGAATTTCGCGGGACACGAAGCCGTCAAGGAATACGTCGCACAATACGGGGTCTTTCCCGAAAACCCGCCCCAAGAAACAAACGGTAATGTTTTAATTGTCGGCAACACCCTGCTCTATAGCTTCCTGGCTTCTTTTTTTGAGAACGTACCGCCCATGTGGGAAATGTATCACTACCCCTTCCTATTTGCGGGATGGCTGGGACTCTTCTTTACAGCACTTAATCTAACACCCATTGGTCAGCTCGACGGCGGACATATTTTGTACTCGCTAATCGGATTTGAAAAACACAAAACCGTAGCACGCATCTTTTTTGCTGTGCTCATTACTCTTGGCGGAATCGAAGCCATTCCGTTCATCCATCTATCTCTTGGCGAATTTGATTACAGCTATGGCTTATTAAGCTGGGTAATTTGGGGCGGCGTGTTAATGATGCTGCTCCGCAAAGCCTTTCGGGATGATATCGACTGGATTTTACCTGTCTGGATCATCTCATTAGCGGCCACCGCATTTTACCTATTCTTTATTGTGGGTAATATCACCACATCCGGCTCACTAATTTGGGTCGTTTGGTCATTCTTCATTGCCTATTTTGTTGGGATTGAACATCCGCCGGCACTTAGAGAACGCGAGCTTGATCCCACCCGAAAATTCCTGGGATGGCTCAGTATGGCTATTTTCATTCTCTGCATCAGCCCCAACCCACTTTATTTAATTTAAAAATCGTTATCTTTAGTCGCTTTAACCGCAAAACCTAATCTCTCTATTTTAATGCGTTACTTGTTTATTTCTGTCATTGCCTTACTCTTTATTTCATGCTCAAACCAAACTCCTGAAAATGTATCTGATCGGGTAAATCAACTCATTGCCGAAGACAACTATACTCAGGCGTTAGATATCTTAGAAAATGCTGCACCCCAGGATACAGATGTAGATCTACCTACCCTCAAAGAAAAAACGTACCTCAATTATGGTTTGTACCTGGAGTATCGGGGACCTGAAGACAGCACTATGCGCGACCGAATGACTTCTGCACTGGAACAGTTTATAGAGGTGCTCAAATTAAATCCAGATAACGGAAAAGCACGAAAAGAGATCCAGCAAATTATGGGTATTTACAACACTATGCCCGACAAATCGCCCGGAGAAGATATCGTCAGTGAGCTTAATGAGTTAGGTTTTGATTATTAACTAAAGGCAGGCAGAAAATGGCCGATAAAACAGAAATAACCTTTCGCTTCACTTTTGCATTTGCCTTTTTACACGACCCAGCTAAAGCTTATATTTGATTAAATAAGCTTTTCTCAATAAAAGCAGATCAATCAAACCAAAACATGTCCAACAACTCCAATCCAACTATAAAAAACCGTAAAGCACGGCACGATTATCATATCGAGGAAACCTACGAAGCCGGTATTGTTTTGCGAGGTAGTGAGGTAAAATCACTCCGTGATGGTAATGCCAGCCTCAGTGAATCATTTGCCTATTTACAAGATGGAGAGGTTTGGCTGCGAGACATGTATATCAAACCATATAAAGAGGCTTCGTACACCAATCATGATGAGCGGCGTGAACGCAAGCTACTGCTGAACAAACGAGAAATTGCCGATCTCGATAAAGCAGTTTCTCAAAAAGGATACACTATTGTACCACTTAAGCTTTATTTTAAAAAAGGGTACGCCAAAATTCTGCTCGGTATTGCGCGTGGTAAACAAAAACACGATAAGCGCGAAGATATTAAAGAACGCGATACCAGGCGCGAGCTGGAACGTAAGTACAAAGGTACTTACAAAGTTAATATGTAACCGGAAATGCCATGTTCGGGTTTAAAAAGTGGCGGCGAAAACGGCTGCTCAATAAAAGCTTTTCTGATGACCAGCTTATAAGCCTAAAAAAGAACGTACCCTACTACCAACATTTACCGGCTCATCTACAGAAAAAGCTGGTTGGGTTAACGCAAATTTTCCTGGACGAGAAACGTTTTGAAGGGTGTGCCGGCCTTGAAATTACAGACGATATTCGAGTCAGCATCGCTGCCCAAGCATCCATACTTCTGCTGGGAACAGAAGATCTCTCCTACTTCTATGAGGATTTACGGTCGGTTCTTGTATATCCCAAAACATATGTAGCCAAAGTAAAACAGCGAAATAATGGCATTTTTGTAGAGGAGGGGTTTGAGCAACGTCACGGCGAAGCGTGGTCGCATGGCTATGTTATTTTAGCCTGGAATGAAGTTCAGCAAGGGGCCTCCGATATCCGCGACGGCGAAAACCTCGTATTCCACGAATTTGCCCATCAACTCGATTACGAATACGGAGCAACCGATCAGATCGAGCAGGACTATGAGGAATCTCATTTTTTATCCTGGGCCCGAATCATAGGTAACGAATACCAACAATTTCTCAAATCCATCGAACAAAACCAGCAGACCCTTATTGATGAATATGGTGCCACCAATCCCGCTGAATTTTTTGCCGTAGTTACAGAACTGTTTTTCGAAAAACCAAAAGAGCTAAAAAGCAAACATCCAAAACTGTACAACCAGCTCAAGGATTTTTATCAACAAGATCCTGCGGCTTATTTCAAATATTGATACCAGTACTCAGCTTCGAATTGTTCTTTAGCGTTTGATAGACAAACCCGTTCCCAGCTATCCTTAAATAAATTAATCTATAGCCACAGGCATGTTTTGCGCAAACATCGATAAATATGGGGTTGTGGGCTCAACGCCCGGAGCAACAGCGTTGGGAACGTGCTCACCCTTAGGACCGAGTGACCTTACATACGCATAAACAGACCGCATATCCTTCTCGCTCATCTTATTCACATTCATCCACGGCATAGGCGGTAAATCTTTGCGATTCTTCAACGTATTTACCCAAGTTTGCTCATCCCACTCCTGAACACGTAAACGTAAATTTGTGGGATAGGTTGTACCCCACGGACCTTGCCATCCCAGCGCAGATCCCATCAGCCAATTCTCTTCAGGTATATTTCCTCCGGTCATCAGATAACCATCGGTGTGACAATCGTTACATCCCGTAACAGTTACTAGGTATTTACCAGCCTCTATTGGGTTATCCCATTTAACGTGTGGCATTACTGAACCTTCTCTCTCAGCTTTTACCGCACATCCTACTACCAAAACACACAGCAACACACCTGCATAACCTATTAATCCCTTCATATTTCTCACTCCTTTTAATTGATGTTGTCCGGTTAAACGACCCCTACTCTTAGTTTATAGTCACCGGCTGAAAAATATTACGGATTTTATCTTTCTGATAGAATAGCCTCGGGAAAAATTCTTTTTACTTCCTTTGTCTTCATCCGGCATAACAACCCGGTATTTGAACTTTCCTCAATTAATACAAAAATTACGCTTAATTTTGTTGAGTATTAATACAAACGGGAAACCACTTTATGTTAATAGCAACAATAGCAGTGATTATAGCTCTTGCGATTTTCATTATTGGCACAGGATATCTTGTAGCATTGTACAACCGCATTGTTCGCCGTGATAATGAAATTGACAATGCATATGGCAGCATAGAGGCCAACCTTAAAAAACGGCATGACCTCATACCCAATCTTATTTCCTCCGTAAAACAATACATGGATTATGAGAGTGATACGTTGCAACAAATTGTAGAACTCCGAAATATGGCCCGGTCGGATGATCTCTCCACAAAAAAACAAGAAGAAATCGAAAGTCAGATGACCCAAGCACTTGATAAACTGATGGTGCAAGTCGAAGATTATCCAGATTTAAAAGCCAGCGAAAACTTTATTCAGCTACAGCGATCACTCAATGAAGTCGAAGAGCAGCTTTCAGCCTCCCGGCGATTTTTCAACTCGGCCGTAAAGCAGTTTAACGATAGCATTGAAACATTTCCGGGTAATGTAATTGCGGCACTATTTGACTTTAGCTCCAGAGAGATGTTTAACGCCGAAGTTCATGAACATAAAACACCGGATGTTGGCTCCCTCCTTGACAATTAATTTGTTCGAGATGAAATCATTGGATGAGTTCAAGCAGTTCTATCGGGAAGAACTACAAGAAAACGTTAAAAAACTCCGGAAAGATAACCCGAATATATTTACCAGACTTGAGATAAAAGATTTTCTCAAAATAGATCTTTCCACTCTTATTATCGCAGCGATCCTCTTTATGATATTTGGTATACCCATTCTTGGAGTGCTGTGGATTAGTAAGGGCAGCTTCCCTTTTTTCTGGACTATAATAGGCGTTCTCACAAGTCATATTCTGTCCAGAGGTATTCTGCAAAATAATTTTCAAGAAAAAGCCCAGTTTAAAACTGCATTCAAGCAACAGATAATGGGCAGTATTATTCGCTTTTTGGGGGACCAATTCAGTTATAATCCAACTGAAGGATTGGCCAAAGAAAAACTTAATGATAGTTTCATACTACCACGAAAAGCCAAAGGGGTGAAATCCGAAGACTACGTTTCTGGCACAGTTGGAGATACTGATATATCCTTTTGTGAAATAATTGCTTCAGCTTCTATGGTTAAAGAAAGGAAAGTTTATCAGACCAGCAACGAACAAAAAGGGTTTCAGAAAATGTCCCGATCCATGCTTGCAAAGATGAGGCATGAGATCAGCGAATTTTACCGTGGCATTTACTTTGTCGCTGATTTCCACAAAAGTTTTCAGGCTAACGTTCTCATACGTCCAACTGAATTTACCTGGAACGATCACCACAATGAGGAAACGGCCGAGCCATATAAAGTAAACGAGCGCCTTAATGACAGTTTTGAACAAGTTCACTTGGAGGATCCGGTATTGGAATCAACCTATAATTTTTACAGTACCGACCAGCAAGAAGCCCGATATATTTTATCTACAACGATGATGGAGCGAATCAAACAATTTTCTAACCGAACGAACAAAAAACTTTTCTTCTGTTTTAAAAACTCTAGTATGCACTTGACCATCCCTTACAAAAAAGACCTTTTCGATCCTGATATTTTAAGCGAAAGTCTGCGCCAGGAACCTGATCTTAGTAACATACTGAACAATGAAGAGATCTTTACTTACTTCCAGGATATCAACTTTCTGCTAGGTATTGTCGAAGACTTTAACCTGAATACCCGAATTTGGTCAAAAACTTAACTAACAGCCTAAAAGACAAAAGGCCGCCCTGTTCGGACAACCTTTTGATGTAGTTACGCGGGATGATCTGTAAGCCGAATTCTGTATCCCGACTGTATCGGGATGGCAATCATTTATCTGGTCCCCAAATCACTTTGAGGCTCGAGCACTCTACCCGGCTGTATTGCGACGAGCGACGCACAGCCTGCATGAGCTTGCACCCCGTAAGAGTTTGCCCTGCCTCCGAATGTTACCACCGGAGCGGTGAGCTCTTACCTCACCTTTTCACCTTTGCCCCCGATTGCTCGAAGGTAGTTTGTTTTCTGTGGCACTTGCTATCCCGAAAGTTCGGGATCTTCCTGTTAGGAAGTACGGTGCTCGCTGGTGTTCGGACTTTCCTCTTCCCGACGTATCGGGAGGCGATTGCCCGATCATCCCAAAAGTTCCTTAATTTTAAAGAACAGTAATATCTACTTATAAACGAAAAAGATGCACAACATTGTATAAATAGTGTTGTACATCTTAATTAACAGTCAGCCAACAAAAAACGTTCTACAGCGTAAGCTCCTCTTTGGCATTTTCGAAAAAGGACGGATGAACAACAATACGTCCACTGTTTTCATCGATAATAATTTTATTCTTTTTGCGAACTTCTACTTGTGTCTGCGGAGGCAATGCCATGCCCAGTGCCGCACCACGCTCCATCGGTACAACCGCCAGACCGTTTGAAAGTCCGTTACGAAGGCGTTTATAGCTTTTCAGGTAGCGCTCATCAATGTTTTCCTCAACCTCTTCGCGCTTGTCCAAAAGCATATCTTCCTCTTTCTGGGTATTCTTCTTTACCTCCTCAAGGTTCTCTTTTTTCTCTTCGTGCAACTCTTCAACATCGTCAAGTTTTTCTTGAAGCTCTTCCATCTCAGGATCAACTTCTTCAAGACGCTTTTCGATCTCTTCTAACCGAGATTCTGAGTTTTCGATCACCTGCTTTTGAGATTCAATCTCTTTAGTCAGCGCATCGTATTCGCGATTGTTACGCACCGACATCTGCTGTTCTTCATATTTCTCCATCTTGTTTTCAGCATCCTTGATCTCGAGCTCAAGGTTATCTCTTTCCACCTTCAGTTCTTTCTTCTCTTCCTCAAGACGACTGATTTTGGCTTCCAGGCGGTTGATGTCGGTTTCAATATCCAGAATCTCTTCCGGCAGATCACCACGCAGCTGTTTAAGCTCGTCTATTCTGCTGTCGATATATTGAAGATTTGCTAATTGTTGTAGTACTTCTTCCATAAATTAGATTACGTCGTTTATTCCTGCGGATTTTGTTTAGCATCAGGCAAATACACCTGCATTGGATTGGTTATTACTTCGGTTTCAAGAACTTCCAGCTCCTCAAACGCCTCGGTAAGTTCTTGCTGAAGCGCCGTCACCACCGGCACTTCGCTTTCGTAATGGCCTACATCGACCAGTAAAAAATTCTCTGTATCAGTAAAATAATCGTGATATTTAATATCGGCGGTAACAAATGCTTGGGCCCCTTCGCTGATAGCATTACCGGTAAGTGAAACACCCGCGCCGCCACAAACTGCTACTTTTTTAATGCGGTCAACGGATCCCGAAAATCGAACGGCTTTTACATCGAGGGCCTCAGCTACCGTATTCAAAAATTGCTGCTGGGTTAATCCTTTATCGCGATAAAAGCCAACGACTCCCATACCTACATTTTTGGAGGGACTGGCCACATCCATCACTTGAAAATTGCCGTGACGCAACAGCCCGTTCTTTTCGAGCTCTTTCTCTAAATCAGCAACATGGTGTTCATCAATAATAGCTTCATACTTATATTGATCATCCTTTTTGCCCTCTACCTTATAGTAATGAGCCTCCTCAGCGGAATAGTAGTTCAATAATTTAAGCACGGAATCACTTTCAGAGTGACCGGTGGTCAACACAATTTTTCGGCTAATGTTGTAGCTGTTATCGAGAAATTTCAGATTTTCGAGTCCCAGCTCTTTAGCCAGCACAAAAGATACCCCATCAAGAGCCGCATCGAGATTAGTATGGGCGGCAATCAATCCTATATCGTTTTTAATAAGCTTAAAGATGATTTTACCCTGCTCATTGGTCGGGTTTATCCGATCAATACTTTTGAAAATAAGAGGATGGTGTGCGACAATCAGGTCGCAGCCGTTTTCGATCGCTTCATCAACAACATCTAAGGTGACATCGAGACAGGTAAGCGCTCTCGTAACTTTCTGCTGCGGATCGCCGACAAGCAAACCTACATTATCGTAGTCGAGTTTTGTGCTGGGCGGAGCCCATTGATTTAGGAAGGTGGATATATGCCGAACCTGAATATTCATTTGGGCTATCGGCCTCCGTGCTTTAAAGTTGCGGTTCTACAGCACCTGAGGCGATGTAAAAATATATCAGAGTCGAAATAAAAAATACTCAGTGTGTGAACTATCAATTTACCTTCGATTCTTTAATTCAGACTCACAAAATACCATTTTAATACCTTTCTTAAAAGCTTATTTTTAAAGTGATTCTTGGTTGTTGATCAATCAATATGAACATATAGTTTAATTAAAACATCCCTGAAAATTGGAAAGTTATGCCCGAAGATATTTGTCATAATATTAAAGAACTACAAAATAGAATAGCCCAGGCTTGCGAAGGCACTGGAAGAGATGCAGATAAAATAACGCTTGTTGCTGTCAGTAAAATGAAGCCACTTGAGGATATTAAAACAGCTTATGGCTGCGGACAAATCCATTTTGGTGAAAACCGGGCAAAAGAATTGCAGGACAAAATGGATGAATATGAGAATGAAGAAGTCCAGTGGCACATGGTGGGTAATCTGCAAACCAACAAAATAAAATATATGGTAGAGCGGGTAAACTGGATTCACTCCATCGAAAAGAGCAAATACCTGCGCGAAATAGAAAAACGGGCTTCCCGTATTGATCGCGTTATCAACACGTTGATACAGATTAATATCAGCGGAGAAGACCAAAAAAGTGGCTGTGAGCCTGAAGACTTAAAAGAGATCCTTGAATATGCTCAAGGCCTTGACCACGTGCGAGTGCGCGGACTTATGGGGATGGCAACGTTTGTAGATCCCAAAGAAGTCGAAAAAGTTCGTCCCGAGTTTAAGATGCTTAAAGATATACGAGATGAACATCGGGGTTATGAATCAGAAAATGTACAGCTCGATGAACTTTCTATGGGGATGACAAACGATATGGAAATTGCTATTCAGGAGGGTTCTACTATGCTGAGAGTGGGTCGGGCTATATTTGGCGAACGTAACTACTAAGCAAAAATATCGTTATAAAACCTTTCAACTTTATTGAGATTTAGTACATTACAAAAGGTTAACTAAAATAACGTTTATTATGGCAGCATGGATCTGGGTACTTATACCGCTGGTGGCAATTATTGGGGCCTTTATCATCGAGTATCAAAAAAACAAGATGACGATGATGAATAAAAGTCGACAGAATGAGGAAGAAGTCGAAGATCTCCGAAAATTAGTCAATTCCTTAAAAGGTCGGATTGAAAACCTTGAAGCTATCGCTGCCGGTGAACCTGATGATTTTTCTACCGGTGCGGGACGAGGAATGGAAGAAATTGAAGTCGATGAATCGTCTACCGTTAAAGAGAATAAACAGGAAGTCTCTAATCTTGCAGATAAAAAGCGAAGTAAATCATAAGTTTGTCTTATTTTTGCAACAACTGAACTATAAATTGTATAAGAAGCCTTAACAAAAAGACTACGCTCGATCTTGAAACAAAACTTTTGAAATGCTTGATCGATTAAGAATTAAAAAACTACCAATAAACGGAGGACCCGATAATGGAAGGAACTGAGTTCATAATTGCAGCTTTAGCTATTATAGCTGGAACCGGATTAACAGGATATATTTTCATGAATATTTTTAAATTGATTCGATCCTGGATTGGAGGATCTAACGGTGGAGTGCCTGAAGAAGAATTCAACCGGCTGGCCCGCGCGTTTATGGAACACAAAAAAGATTCACAGCGCCGCATTCAAAATTTAGAAGCCATTATTTCAGAAGATGATTCCACAGAAAGTTTACAACAGGAAGAATCATCAAAACAAATTGAAGCTCCCAAAGAAAGTATAGAGTTTGATGACTCCGAGAATGTATCTGAAGAATCAGAATCTAACGATAATAACAAAAATAATCTGCGGAACATGCTGCGGGAATAGCATGTTAAACTAACCACTTTATTTGACAGACAGCCTATATATATCATGAAATTAACAGCCCTTGAAATAAAACAGCAGGAATTTGATAAGTCGCTGCGTGGTTACGACAAAGACGAAGTACAAGCATTTCTAAACCTGATGTCTAATGAGTGGGAACACATGGTAGCGAAAAACCGTGAGCTCGAAAAGCGCATCGAAGAGCTGGAAGAAAAGCTCAAGCATTACGAACGTGTTGAAGAGGCCCTTCACGAAACACTGCAAACGGCGAAAGAGTCAGCAGAGCAAAAACTTACAGGGGCCCGTAAAGATGCCCGCAACAAAATTGAAAAAGCTGAAATGGAGGCTGAATCTATTATTCGCGAAGCCACCCAACAGCGTCAACAGGTACGGCAGAGTATCATCCGGCTGCTTGACCGACGCAAAGAGATTATCGGAGGCATCCGATCCTATCTGGAAATGGCGCAGGAATCACTGGAACAATTTTCTAAGGATGAAGCTCATCTTTTTGATCTGCCCGCCGAAGACGATGAAATTTCTGAAAAATTAAGCGAACAGGCCAACCGCCGCAGCAAAGCTCTCTTCGATGAAGATGACAACCAACTCGATGAGGAAGGCCAGAACATGCCCCCCGGCAGTGAAAATATCGACGATTTAATTGACGAGCTCGACTAACTTTCCGCCCATTTGCCACTACTCTTAGTAATATCTTTCCCAAAATGTGATTTCCTATCTTTATAGGCTTTTTATATTTTCTGTAACTTATTTGAACCATTAAGCTTACTGTACTTATGCAAAGAGAAACCGTCAAAAAGTTCCGGAAGAAACGCGAAGAAGCCCTTTCTTTTCTTAAAAAACAAACTGATGAACAACCGGATTATTTAATCATCCTCGGAACCGGTCTTGGTAGTCTGGCTGATGAGATCGATGTTGTTGACAGTATTGCCTATTCCGATATACCACACTTTCCTGATTCAACAGTTGAGGGCCATGCCGGCAAACTTCTTTTTGGATCTCTAAGCGGAAAAAATGTTGTGGCCATGCAGGGACGTTTTCACTATTACGAAGGCTACACCATGCAGGAGATCGCCTTCCCCCCTCGCGTGCTTAATGCCATGGGTGCCGAAACGCTCATTGTGAGCAATGCCAGCGGCGGCATGAATCCCAATTATTCCCGCGGCGACATCATGCTGATTAACGATCATATTAATATGTTTGGGGACAATCCATTAATAGGACCCAATGATGATGAACTCGGACCGCGTTTTCCTGATATGAGTGATCCCTATACCGAAAGCCTGCGGAAAGTAGCTGAAAAAGTTGCCTTAGAAAAAGGAATCAAAATGCATGAAGGAGTTTATCTGGCCCTCAGTGGACCAACGATGGAAACAAAGGCCGAATATCGATTTCTTCGAAATATCGGGGCCGATGTCGTCGGGATGAGTACTGTTCCAGAAGTAATTGCTGCCGTCCATATGGGGATGGATGTGCTCGGCATTTCGGTAATAACTGACGAATGTTTCCCCGATGCGCTTGAACCTGTCGATATTGAAAAGGTCTTAAAAGCTGCCGGCGAAGCAGAACCAGACATGACCAAGGTAATCACCGGTGTGTTGCAACAACTTTAAAATTCTAAAGCACAGCATTCAGCTCAAATGCCATACTCCTACAGCCATATTTTTCTGATTGGGTTTTCAATTCTACTATTTAGCTGTAGTACCACTGATAAAGCAAAGCCAGCACCGGAAGTGACCAAAGAGAATTTGAAAGTGGTAACGGAAACTACACCTGCTATTATTGGCGGATTAGAAGCACTATATCAGCAGTTGACCTATCCTTCAAATAGCTCAAAACAAACATTAAATATTACTTTGGAGGCCAATATACTGGTCAACACCGATGGAAAGGTAAAGCAAGTTTCCTTCGATCAAGATAAATATCCTACCTATAAAGAAGCGGCCCGTGAAGCCATATATGCCGTCAGATTCGTACCGGGCAAACGCAACGGCGAAGCTGTAGACATGTTTATAACTATTCCGATTGAGTTTAATGCTCGATAAAACAAGATAACTTGCTTTTCACCAGGAAAAGTTTTTCGTCAAGAATAAAAAATTATATCAATTTTAATTTGAAAAGCGTTAATTTCCAGAAGCTTTTTGTTTTTAAGAGGATATAAGAAATAAACCATATCACCCAATCTTAATCATATGTTTAACGGCGATTTTAATGATGATATTTGGGATGAGCATCAATGGGAGTCTCACCTGAATGAAATCGAGCGAAAAAGTTCCCGCCTGAGAAAGTTCATCATTCCCGAGCACTCCGGCAATATTCCCCGATGGCTTAAGCTTCTGCAGGAAAGTTCAGATGAGTTTGATGCTGTAGACGCCTTTATTGAGGAAGAACTGCTCATTGACGAAGCCTATTTCCCGGGCGAAGATGACGAAGAGATCGATGATGACGACGATGGCGAAGAAGAGTGGGAGGACTTTTTATTTGATGATTTTGAGGACGATTTCATCTTCGAGGATGAGGAGGATGACTTTGATGCCGGTGAAGAGTGGAAAGCACTCAGCGACGACTTCGCAATGTCAAATATGGGTTCAATAGATACGCTTTACATATACAATACGTCTCGTACGCTGGCAGCCGCCGTACTACAATGGGCCGAAAGTATCAGCCCCAATAATATTACTCCCGACTTTAATGAGTTTATCGGCAATATTTTAAAAATTGGAGCTAAAATTGCCGGCGGATACAGCTTTGGATTTGATCGCGATTTTCTGGGCGGCAATATCGCATACACCAAAAAAGCACTTTACTGTTCTAACGATGCACTTATGATTTTACAACGTGACCTCAAAGGAAGCTCGTACATTAATAAAAAACAGTATTTTTACTTCCACGAACACCTATTTACGCTACGAAACGATATCGGAATTTATATCCAGGAGTTACGCGAGGAGTTCCAGAACGGAATTTAATAAATGCTGAAGTGCCAAGTGTTAGAGTGTTAAAGTTGTATTACTTCAACACTTCCGCACCCAGGCACTTTACAACACTTCGAAAACCTAATCCCAAATAGCCACTTCTCGATTCCCTTCGGAATCCGAACTGCCGCGAAACATTCCATTGGTATTCATATTCATGTAGATATTGCCATATTTATCTACCGCAATCATTCCTGCTTCCCCGGGATTCAAGACATCCTGTAATAAATAGTCCCCGGCCTCCTTTAATGTTGCCGGCTTATACTTCATATAGGCGCTTACTGTATGTCCCGACACAGCGCGCATAATTTTTTCGCCCCATCCCGTCATTGAAACAGCCACTACATCGCTGGCATAGGTACCGCTACCAATAATGGGCACATCGCCAACGCGACCAAACTTTTTGTTTGTCATACCGCCTGTAGATGTCCCGGCGACAATTTGTCCATCTTTATCAACCGCTACACAACCAACTGTACCAAATTTGTCTCCATCGGCATACAGTGCCGTTTTATCTTCTTCAGGAATAAGACTCGACTGCTTGTCATCTTCTTCCTTTTCTCGTTCCAAGGCCCGCTGTAAAGCGTTATATCGGGATTCCGTATAAAAATAATCTTGATCTACCCGTTCAACACCCACCTTATCTGCGTATCTTTCGGCTCCTTCCGTAGCAAACATCACATGTTCAGAGGTCTCCATCACCTTTCGGGCAAGCGTAATAGGATTTTTTACCGTTTTAACGCCTGTCACCGTTCCGGCCTCACGCGTATTCCCGACCATAAATGCGGCATCCAGCTCGTGTTCGCCATCATGGGTAAATACAGCACCCTTCCCGGCATTAAATCGGGGATTATCCTCCAAATAGTTAATAACCTTTTCAACTGCATCCTCTGCTGATCCACCATTGGATAAAATATCTTCACCGATAGTCAGGGCTTCATCCAAATCATCAAAGTAAGCTTGCTTAACCGAATCGGGACGATCTTCAGAAATAGCACCCGCGCCACCGTGTAATGCCAATGCCCAATCCTTCTTCTGTTGCTGTTCCTGCTGTGCATCAGATTGCGTGCATCCTACTACAACCAATACGGCCAAAAGACCAATAAGCTTTCTCCCTAATCCCATATCAATATATCCTTTAGTTATTATTTCACGGTTGCAAAATTATAAGCACCGCAGACCTTATTTCAAAGTTGCCCAATCAGTTATAACAACATTTAATAGCTGTAAGGTTTAGCCTGCCTAACGGTCATACTAATGTGAGCATTCATCAAACATATCAATTCCCTTTCGCATCCTATCCTGCAGTCAGAATAGTATTGTTGCTGGCAGCGGGTATTATTATTGACTATCAGCTTGATACTGCACTATCAATCTGGATATTTATTTTCGGATGCACCTCCATCTTATACCTGATAACAGAAAGTATCTATCGCAAATCCTTTAATAGCCGGGCTTATACGACTGTTATCCTGTCTTATTTAGGAATTATCATCAGTTTTGGTGGTACCTGGCATTCTTTCTGGGATTATCGTGATCTCCCCGAAGAGGCCCACGTTATTAACACCTACACCTGGGAAGAACTTACATTTAGCGGAAGTATCCAGCAGATTAAGCAAACAAGTACCGGCAAATTTCAGGTTGATGTAGAGATAGATACCACCATTTTTCCCGGTGATCTTATTTGGGATCAATCATTTAAGTTACGCGCTGTGCTCGATCCCGCTGACCATGATATACCTACCGACTTAAAGCTGGGCAACAAGATTACATTCAAGGCCACCGTATATCCCCTTGAAGAAAAGCGGAATCCCTCCCAGTTTGACTACAAACAGTATCTTGCCTCTCAAGGTATTTACAGCCAAGTGGGTATCCAGAAAATCATCTCAATAACACCTATCCATAATATTTGGCGGTGGAGCTATTTCAGAAAAAATGTCCTCAATGCCATCGATTCCAACTTTAGTAAACAAACCTCCTCGCTGGCCAAAGCCCTTTTAATCGGATACAAAAATGAGCTGGCACGAGAACAGAAGATCTTTTTTTCGCGAGCCGGACTCTCCCATATCATGGCAGTATCGGGATTGCATGTAGGGTTTTTACTTTTTCCGTTTTGGCTGGTCATCCCATTCTTCTGGACACTCAGATATGGAAAGCAAATAGGGATTACACTTCTTATTATCACATTATTCATATACGCCGGGCTCACGGATTTTTCTCCATCGGTAACCAGGGCTTCGCTGGTAGGAATACTTTTGGCTTATGGCAAATTGTTTCACAAAGTCCGAGACTCCAAGAATCTCACCGCTGTTGCCGCTCTCATCATCCTTATAATTAATCCATCAGATCTCTTTTCCATAGGATTTCAGCTCTCGTTTGGAGCCGTTTACATAATTCTGTTAACCGCTCCCGTTATTCAGCGCTGGCTGCCCGCTTGGATTCGCTTCCGCTGGTACGGAAAGCCTATCATGATCATCATTATTTCATTTATTGTTCAAATTGGCCTCTTTCCACTCCTTGCCTATTACTTTGGGGAATTTTCTCTCGTGGGACCTCTGGCCAATGCCTTTGTCATTCCCTTTCTGGGAATCGCCGTACCTTTTGGACTGGCCTTACTTTTAATAACCCCTTTTGCCTCAGGTTTTGCTCAAACACTGAATTATCCCGTCGATATTTTCCTGCAGTGGTTACACCGCCTTGTCGAATTTGCAGCAAACCTACCTTGGAGCTGGGTTCACGTTGACAGCCTGCTATTTTTCGGCATCTGGATTGCCATCATCTTTTTAATTGCCTCCCTCCCCATTCCCAAACTTCGGTGGAAGTTTTTAGCTTTTCTTTTACTGGTCAGCTGCCTTCATCAGGGAAACCGGGTTCTTGAAAAACTTTCTCCTGCTACACTAAAACTTACGTTTTTTGATGTGGGACAAGGTGATGCGGCACTCGTCACTACTCCGGGCAACAAGCATTTTTTGATTGATGTTGGCCGCTGGCAACCCGATTACAATAGTGCAAAGTATATTATCGTACCCCATCTAAAAGAGCAGGGAATTGATAAACTGGATGCCATATTTCTCTCTCATCCGCATGCAGACCATATTGGGGGCATTCTCGAAATCATCGATTCCGTTCCAATGGACACAATTTACAATTCGGGAACCGATTATAATTCACAGCTTTATAAAGCATACAACAAAAAAGCTTTTGATAATAATATCCCCATCAAACCTCTTAAGGCCGGTGATAAAATATATATTGACCCTGCTATGCAAATGTTTGTTTATGGTCCGCAAGAATCTGTTTCTCAATCAAATGTTAATAATCGATCGCTGGTTATAGAACTAATTTATGGAGATACGGAATTCCTTTTCATGGGTGATGCAGAACACCGGCAGGAAGAAAACCTCTTGAAACGCTATCCTAAAATGATAGACACTGATTTCCTTAAAGTGGGCCATCACGGCAGTAAAACCAGTTCCGGTGCATTATTCTTGCAATCGGCAACCCCTCAGATCGGTATTGTCTCGCTGGCAAAAAGCAACCGGTTCGGACACCCGCATCGACAGGCCTCCAACCGATTACATCAGTATATTCCTTCCTTATCATTTACCAGCTTGGAGGGGAAGATGCAATTTTATTCCAATGGAAGAAACATCTATAAGCAGTAAACTGTTTTAAGAACCTTCTTTCATACAAGAAAAAGAGTTGGAATCTGACTCCTAAAACTTTTTATTTATATGGTTTAGAGAAGTATATATTTATTTTTAAGCAATTTTTATGTCCAAAAAGGAACGACCAAGCTTCGAAGAGGCTTTACAAAGACTGGAAGACATCGTTAATCAACTTGAAGACGAATCTATCTCACTGGAAAAATCCATTGATCTCTACGAAGAAGGCATCAAACTTTCTAAAATTTGCACAGAAACCCTTGAAGAAGCAGAGCTTCGCATCAAGAAAGTAGCGGATCAACATAACGATGATAACGAAAAAGAATAACCAAGTATGGAATTTGAAAAAGTAACTCCTGGTCCTCTTTTAGCAGAAATTAATTCGCCTGATGACCTAAAGAAACTGGATCCCGAACAGCTTGTAGATGTATGTGATGAGCTTCGGGATTTTATTATTGATATTGTCTCCATTCACGGCGGACATTTTGGGGCCAGTCTGGGCGTAGTAGAAATGACAGTGGCTCTCCATTATGTGTATAATACGCCCAAAGATCGCTTGGTTTGGGATGTGGGACATCAGGCATATGGCCACAAAATTTTAACAGGCCGGCGCGATAATTTTCACACCAATCGAAAATACGAAGGACTTTCAGGATTTCCCAAGCGCAGCGAAAGTGAATACGATACTTTTGGCGTAGGACACTCCAGCACATCAATTTCGGGCGGATTGGGAATGGCTGTTGCTCGCGATCTTGATCAGAGTGACAATAAAGTAGTGACTATAACCGGTGACGGAGCAATGACTGCCGGACTCGCTTTTGAAGGCCTTAATAATGCCGGAGCTATGAATTCCGATATTCTGGTTATCCTTAATGACAACAATATGTCTATTGATCCCAATGTCGGGGCTCTCAAAGAATATTTGACCGATATTACGACCAGTAAAACGTTTAACAAGCTGCGTGATGAAATTTATGATATGCTCGGTCATTTCAAGTCTGCCGGTGAAAAAATGCGCAAAGTCGCATCACGACTCGAAAAAGCCGTAACCACAGCCATTACACCGGGCGGATTATTTCAAGCCTTAGGTTTTAAGTACTATGGTCCCGTTGACGGGCATAACGTAGATGCCATGCGACGTCACCTTGAAGATCTCAAAGACATTCCCGGCCCTAAACTCTTACATGCCGTCACGGTAAAAGGAAAAGGATTTGCTCCCGCCGAACGCGAGCAAACCAAATGGCATGCCCAAAGCAGCCCATTTGATAAAATTACCGGCAAGCAGCTTGATCCCGACACCGAACCCAAACCCCCAAAATACCAGCACGTTTTTGGTGAAGCGATCGTTGAACTTGCTGATGAAGACGAGGATATCGTAGGCATTACTCCCGCCATGCCCAGTGGATCGAGCTTATGGCCGCTGATGAATAAATATCCTGATCGTGCTTTTGACGTTGGTATAGCGGAGCAGCACTCCATTACCTTTGCAGCAGGATTGGCAACAGAAGGCAAAAAAGCGTTTGCTGCTATTTATTCTACCTTCCTCCAACGTGCCTATGACCAGGTAATTCACGATGTAGCTATTCAAAAGTTACCGGTTGTCTTTTGCATTGATCGAGCAGGATTAGTTGGCGCCGACGGACCTACACATCATGGATTGTATGACATTTCGTACCTGCGAAGCGTACCAAATATGATTGTTTCTTCGCCGATGAATGAGGAAGAGCTCCGTGATATGATGTACACCGCATCAAAATATGATGAATGTGCTTGGTCTATTCGCTATCCGCGTGGACGCGCAACCGGCATGGATTACCCCGAAGGCTTCAAATCTATGGAAATTGGAAAAGGAGAGAAACTTCGCGACGGCGACGAAATTGCAATCTTGAGTTTTGGACCGTTTGGCAACTACGTGATGGAAGCCGCTGATGACTTGGCTGAAGAAGGCATAAAAGTGGGGCATTTTAATATGCGTTTTGCCAAACCACTCGATACCGATCTCATTGACGAAATCTGTCACACTTACGAACGCATTATCACCGTCGAAGATGGTACCAAGTTGGGCGGATTCGGAAGTGCTGTAACCGAATACTTAGCTGACAAACCTCACCATATTCCTACCACTATTATGGGCGTTCCGGACCGCATTGTTGAACACGGTACTCAAGAAGAGCTTCACGCCGAAGTGGGCCTCGATCCGGAAGGAATCAAAAAGAAAATCCGTGAAGTGCATGAAGCTGCATCTTTGAAAGCTTAATTTTTAGTCTAACCACGTGTTGAAATCCTCAGAATATCTAAATCCCTGAGGATTTTTATTTGATTTTTGTTTCTACAGGCTCAAAATCAGCTTCCTTTTCAAGCGCAGATCTTAGCCGCTTCTCATACTCCTCGGCCGGAATTTCGATGCATCCAAACTGAGCCAAGTGCTCCGTCCAAAACTGTGTATCCCAGAGCTCAAAGCCACCCTTTTGCAGCGCCTGATGCGTCCAAAACAGGGCCACCTTTGATGCTTCCTTTGCCCAGCCGAAAAGCGACTCTCCAAAAAAGGCTGCTCCCAATGAAACACCGTACTGACCTCCAACAAGCTCCCATTTTTTATTATATATACTTACCGAATGCGCATATCCCAACTCATGCAAACGAGAGTACGACTCAATAATCTCATGCGATATCCATGTGGAATCGCGATCGGCGCATGCTTCCATAACCTGACGAAAGTTGTAATCAAACTTAATATGGTAATGCTTATTACGAATGATCCGCTGCACATTGGAAGAAACATGAAAGTTATCTATCGGTATTATTCCGCGTCGACTTGAAGTATACCATTTAGCATCCTCATCATCCCGCGAATCAGCCATCGGAAAAATTCCGTTGGCATAGGCGTTGAGTAACTCGTTTGGTTCAATCATCTATGATAACTGCATTGCATAAATATTCCCACATCATTGCCGATAGGAGAACCCGGTGGTGGACTTAAGGGCTTTGTTGGCATAAACATCTCCCCCTTATCCTTAAATTGCTGTAGTGTTCGGTAGCCGTATAGCAATGAAGCAATACGCTGCTCTTTTTCCGCTCGGCTCTCTGCCTCGTTCCGCATCCATTCACGCAAAGCCTCAAGCTTAAAGTTTGTCACTGCACGAACTTGGGAAGAAGCATTTTCATCCGCCGCTAAATTCATCACCTGATATAATACCACATGATTTATGGTATTCTGAACAGCTCCTTCATATCCATTCTCAATAGGCTGTTTCCAGGTATGATTGATTATAGAATCCAACAAATCACCGAGACCTAAATTTGTCGAGTCATGAGCCTCAGCACTAACTAACCTTGCTGCCCGTTCGGTATTAAATAATAGTTTAGCTGACATTGCCGCTGCTGTTTCGGCCGCACCGATAGGATCAAACGTAGGATCAGTATGACTGTTAAATAGTTCGCGAGAATCATAGTAACCAATGGGACGCGGGGGTATCAGCTCCACAATGCGCTCGGGCATTGTCAGCTGTTCGGCGGATAGCGTTTTGAGCATAGCATCCAAGGCCACTCGCTGTGTGGAGTCCGGCACGGGCTCAGGGCCAGCCTGATCATCTCCGCGAAGGTTATAACTGTAATTCTGTCCCCCAATTAACTTAACTGTACCATCAATTTGATATCGATGATACAGATAAATTGGTACCAACGCATTTTCGAGCTCCGCCATAGGTGTACCTTTTGGAATATTCGACTCCGAAAAGTTCTGCAGCGCAATCTCCCGCACATCCATTATATGGTGGAGCTGATCCACCGCATCTTCGCCGTTGTCCCAAAGATGTGCTTTGGGGTGAGCGCCACCGGCCGGACGTGCATCCGCATCCGAGATATATAACAATCCCTCGTTAATAGCCTCTTCAATAACACTATTTAATGCAGTTTCTTCATCGGGCAAACCGGATACATCCTTATACCCATATTTTACTGCCACCTTATCCCATTCGCCGATACCTGTATCGTAAGCGTTTGACAAATCCAGCGTACTATCTTGAGTGATATTTACCTTGGGAGCGGGATAATCCATGACTGAGGCACGGTCGTTAGTGCTGGCCGCAAAATTATGGGCAATGCCCAACGTGTGACCAATTTCATGCGCTGAAAGCTGACGAATACGTGCCAGCGCCATATCCAGCATGGGATTATCTTCGTCGAATGTTTGGCCATCCTTGTATGGGGATAATAATCCCTCGGCAATCAGATAATCCTGTCGCACGCGAAGCGACCCCAGCAGAACATGACCTTTAATTATTTCTCCCGTACGGGGATCTATCACCGACGTTCCGTATGACCATCCGCGCGTTGAGCGATGCACCCAGTTGATCATATTATAACGAACGTCCATCGGATGAGCACTGTCGGGTAGCACCTTTACGCGAAATGCATCCTTATATCCGGCTGCTTCAAAAGCTTCATTCCACCAGCGAGCACCATCGAGCAACGCACTGCGAACCGGCTCCGGCGTTCCCGGATCCAGATAATAGACAATCGGCTCTACCGGCTCACTCATTTCTGAATCAGGATTTTTCTTCTTCAGGCGGTGCTTGGTAATAAATCGTTTCGTGATAGGCTCTCCAATGGGGGTACTGTAATCCTGGTAGCCAATACCAAAATACCCTGCGCGCGGATCAAATCGTCGAGGCTCAAAATCATCATCCGGCAACTCTACAAAAGAGTGATGCTGTCGAACCGTGATCACATCCGATGTTGGAGTCACCGAACGAACTTGTCCACCGGGATTACTACCCGTGAACGTCAGCGTTGCCTCAAATTCTGTATTCTTCGGAAAGTTCATGGTCGCCTCACGATACAGCGCCGAACGACTTTTATCAATACTAAAACTACCTTCATCGCTCTGTTCTAGTCGCTCACTAATCCCGTGGGCATCGCGAATAAGAAAATCCGTAGCATCAACAAGAACCACACCTTCATTTTGGGCTGCAATTTCAAATCCCCACAACACCGATTTAGCAAAGGCATCTCGAACCGACTGCTTTTCTTTGGGATTATCAGTTATCGCCCGATAAGAATAGTTTGGCTGCACCATCAACACCTTGGGTCCACGCCTCTCAAAAGTAACAATCCTATCATCACCCAGCTGATTGCGATCAAGCCCAATATCGTTAGAGCCAACTCCTGCCGTAAGCGAATTAACGTATAAGAACTCCCTATTAAACTTTTCGATTTCCAACCATATTTTTCCCGTAGCATTATCCCAGTAATAGGTAAAATACCCCTCCTCTTTTTCGAGCCCCTGTGTTTTTTCATTGATGGAAGGCAGATCCTGGGAAAATCCACTTGTCGTAATAAATAGAAATGTGAATAGTAAAACTGAGAGTCGCTTCATCGGTCTATTATTTATTGGGAATTAAAACCGTTGGTAAGTAACTGGTTTTCACAGAAAGATTAAAATCCGGATACATCTTTTTAACAATATTCCCTAAAATATAAATACCCGGCACTTTGAAAGTGCCGGGCATCTCAAGAAATATTTCGAAAGCAATTAATAATTACTCATCGCCTTCATCCTCGGCATACATTTTTGCCAGATCGTTAATCATCTCTTCGTTGATACCAGACGTAACAAAACCACCGTCGTGATAGAGATTCTGCATTGTTACTTTACGCGTTAGATCAGAAAAAAGTGTCACGCAATAGTCCGCACATTCATCAGCGGTAGGATTACCCATAGGCGCAATTTTATCAGCAAAAGTATACATGCCGTCAAATCCCTTGATACCTTTCCCTGCAGAAGTTTTGGTAGGAGCCTGTGAAACCGTATTGACACGGATCCCGCGGTCAGCCAGACGACTTCCATAGTTTCGGGCGATACTCTCAAGCAGTGCTTTGGCATCGTTCATATCACTGTACTTAGAAAAAATACGATGGGCTCCAATGTAAGAAAGCGCCACAATGCTTCCGCCATCAGCCAAGATGTCGGCCTCATCGGCATATCGGATCACTTTATGCAGCGAAATAGCCGAAATATCCATCGTCTGCTGCATCCACTGGTAGTTCAACTCTTTATAGTCTTGTTTTTTGCGCACATTGGGCGACATCCCAATAGCATGAAGCATAAAGTCAATTTGGCCGTGCTCCTCTTTTACGTTCTGCATCAGCTCTTCGATTTCATCTTCGTTGGTCACATCACAGGGAAAAACCTCTGCTCCTGTTTCTTCGGATAGCTCATCCAGATCTCCAAAACGTAAAGCTACCGGAGCATTGGATAATGAGAATTCAGCCCCCTCTCGTTTACACGCTAAAGCGATTCTCCACGCTATACTGCGCTCATCCAGTGCACCAAAAATCAATCCCTTCTTTCCCTTAAGCAGTCCATATCCTTGTTTGTCAGCCATAAGTTGCGATCCTCAATTTCTTAGAATTCAATAGATTTCTGTGGGAAGATAATAAAAGAAATATAAAAACTGTCATTCCAAAAGAGATCTGCAAAACCTCCTAAATAACAGCTCAAACAGTTTTAATCACAATTTGTAATAGAACTCTTTAACAAAAAAATATACAGGCATATATATAAGATAGGGAACTTATTGAAAAACAGCTTTTAATTTGCTTTAGCACGTTCATCAATATCTCCTTCGCTATCGGAGATAATTACCTCAACCCGTCGATTTTGTTGTCTGCCTGCTTCAGTATTATTCGAGGCTACAGGATATTTTTCGCCATATCCCCGAATCTGTATGCGGGAGGAACTAATACCTTTATTTAACAAAGCCTGTCGGACAGAATTAGCTCTTTGACGGGAAAGTTTCTCATTATAATTAGCCGGACCCACCGTATCTGTAAAGCCTTCAATCATAACATTACGATTCGGATACTCCTCCATAAATTGCGCAAGTTTCTCCACTGCTCGCTCCCCGCCCGACTTCAGAGTAGCTTTGTCAAAATCAAAAAGCACATCGCCCAAAGTTAACACCAGCCCTCGTTCGGTTCGCTCAGCTTCAAGTTTATTAACACGCTCGGCCAACTCTTCAGCCCGTTTCCTAGCTTTTTCAGCCTCACGGCGCTCTTTTTCTGCCTGTGACAATGCCTCTTCAGCCCGTTTTTCAGCAGCAATTGCCTCTGCTTTCCTTGCCCCAATCAAGACTTGTTGACGCTGGCTTTCAGCGCGTTCTACTTCATCTTGAGCCGCATTCAATTCCGCTGTCTCACGGGCAATGGCTACTTTCTGTTTAGCAATATATGCATGATGGTCTACCAGTTCTTTATCAGCTTTTTCTTCCCACAATCGCTCACTCTCTTGTAGAGCTTCCTCAGCCTCTTTTAGAGCTACCGGAGCATTCATAACAATTGTGGAATCATTTTCAGCTTCATGAAAATGGTTTATTGCTTCCTTGAGTAGTGGATTATCTTCAGGAGGACCACCACAGCCGAGCATTATAAATACTGAAAGAATAAAACACGCATTTAGCTTGAAAAAATGAGTAATCATTCTCCTATTGTTTTCGTTCAATTTCTTCTTTCAATATTCTTATGCTTTCTCTAAGCTGATGAACAGCATTCTGTGCTTTTTCAGAGAGTGCTTTCGCTTCTGCCAGCTCTGCATCTACTTCCGCACGAACAGCAATTCGTTTTGCTTCATCATACTTTTCTTCTGCTTCAAGTTCTCTAGCTCGTTGCAACTTTTTCCGGGCTTGACGGATCTCAAGTGGTGCATACTCTTCAGCTCCCACTTGGTCTGCTTGGTTTATAACTGCCTCAGTTTGCGCCAGTTCCTGCAAGGGAGGTTTGGTACTTGCACAAGATGTTAATGCCAGTCCTATCCCAAGATATAGAACTACTATTATCTTACTTTCTAACATTCTGTTGAACAAAATCATAGTCTAAGATCTTCTCATCCCTCTTATTAAGTATTAAGCACTTAATTTGTTTATAGAAGGATTAAATATCTTTGTTCCCAAGTAAGAACTTTTGTTTGTCACAGAGTAAGAGCATAACTCAATCTTTATGTACTCCTCGATAAGCCATAAATTTTTATGAATTGGGAAATCTAACCTATTGATTTTACCCCGAGAAACAACTCATTTTAATTCTAATAATTCTGTTGATAACACAGAAAAATGTCCTTATTTTGCGGGACTCTTATTCCCATGCTGTATTCGGGAATACACAAATAGCTTTAAAGATTAGATAGTTAGTAACACATGTTTCAAGATCTCTCATCAAAATTAGATAGCGCCTTTCAGAAGCTGAAAGGCGAAGCTAAGATCACCGACGTTAACATTGCGGAGACGGTGAGAGAAATACGTCGCGCCCTGCTCGATGCCGATGTGAACTATGAAGTTGCAAAAGAGTTCACGAACAAGGTAAAAGAGCGCGCAATGGGTGAAGACGTGCTTACGGCTGTAAATCCGGGTCAGCAGTTTACCAAAATTGTACACGATGAGCTGACTAATATTTTAGGTCAAGAGCGTGTGGATATCTCTGTTGCACACACGCCGCCCACAGTTATTTTGATTGCCGGGCTCCAGGGCTCTGGTAAGACTACCTTTAGCGCTAAGCTGGCTCGTTACTTAAAACAGGAAAATAATCGTAATCCTATTTTAGCAGCAGCCGACGTTTATCGTCCGGCTGCAATTAATCAGCTTAAGACGCTAGCGAATCAGATTGATGTTCCCGTCTATTCGATTGACCAGAAAGATGCTGTTCGTGCTGCCAAAGAGGCTGTTTCAATGGCCAAAAGCCTGGCACTTGATACTGTTATTATTGATACGGCCGGGCGCATGCACGTTGATGAGAAGATGATGAACGAAGTGGCTGAGATTAAAGAAGCTGTTGAGCCACATGAAACACTGTTCATTGTTGATTCCATGACGGGACAAGATGCTGTAAATACGGCAAAAGAATTTAACGAGGTCATCAATTATGATGGCGTAGTATTAACCAAGCTTGACGGTGATACCCGCGGCGGGGCGGCCCTTTCAATTAAGAAGGTGGTCCAAAAACCGATCAAGTTTGTAAGCACCGGCGAAAAGCTGGATGCTCTTGCTCCATTTTATCCCGAGCGAATGTCGAAGCGTATTCTCGGGATGGGTGATGTGGTTTCACTCGTGGAGAAAGCACAGAAAGAATTTGATGAAGAAGAAGCACAAAAACTGCAGAAGAAGATTAAGTCTGATGAGTTTGATCTCGACGACTTTTATCAGCAGCTGCAGCAAGTGAAAAGCATGGGTGATATTTCGGATCTCGTTGGTATGATTCCGGGAGCCGGTAAAGCCCTGCAAGAATCTGACAAAGAAATTGATGAAGATTCCTTCAAGCCAATTGAAGCAATTATTTGCTCAATGACTCCGGAAGAAAAGCACAATCCGGATATCTTAAATGCCACACGAAAACGACGTATCGCAAAAGGTTCCGGGACACGTGTTTCGGATATCAACGATCTGCTGAAGCAGTTTGAGCAGATGAAGAAAATGATGAAGTCGTTCTCCGGCATGGGCAAGATGGGCAAACTAATGCAAGGCATGAAGGGTATGAAAGGAGATTTACCATTTGGTTAACACCATTGATGCCAACTGTTTAGCCCAGTCCGGCATCTTTACATAAAATATATTGCGCAAGATTCCGACAATATCCTCTATTAGAAATCGATGAAAATTTAAAATTATAACTAAGAAGATAATCCATTGTTAAGAATAAGATTACAACGTAGAGGTCGAAAAAAGCGACCGATCCATCACATTGTCGTTGCGGATAACCGCAAACCCAGAGATGGTCGTATTATTGAAGACTTAGGTCGTTTTGATAACGTAACTCCTAAAAATCAGCTTGATTTAAATCGTGAGCGTGCTCTTCACTGGTTAAAGCAGGGAGCTCAGCCCACCGATACCGTTCGTTCTATTTTCAAGGATGAAGGGATCATGTACGAGATGCATCTGATTCGCTGGGGCAAGTCGGAAGAAGAAATTGAAGAAGCTCTTGCCGAATGGCGTGAACGTCGCGAGGAAAAGGAAAAAGAAGTTCCGACGCGCAAAGAACGTCAGCAGGCACTCTTGGAAGCCGAGGAAAAGGAATTCCAGAAACAGCTTAAGAAGAAAGCTGAAGAAGCTGCCAAAGAAAAAGCCAAGCAGGAAGCACTTGCCTCTGAAGAAGATGATGATGAAGAGAAGGAAGCAGCAGCCGAGGCTGAGGAAGAAGCAGAAGTAGCTGAAGAGGAAGATCAGCAAGAGGTTGAGGCAAAAGAAGAATCGGCCGATGAAGAAGTGAAAGAAGAGGAAACTGAAGAGGTCGAAGCTGAAGCTCAGGAAGAAGAGTCTGACGACGAATCTGCTGAAGAAGAAGCCGAAGCCAAGGAAGGAGATACCGAAGAAGAAGAGGTTGAAGCTTCTGATGACGAAGAGGAGGAAGACGAAGATACGGAAGACACTACGGACGAAGAGGAAGAGTCCGAAGCGGAAGTATCTACTGATATGTTAGCCAAAGAGGCTATCGAACATATTGAAAATACCCCTCTTGATGAGCTTGAAGGCTTTGTTCCTGAAGACGAAGATCGGGTAACCGTTCAGCGTGCTTTGGACGACAAGAAAGAGAATAGTTAATGAGCTAAATCGGTGGACCATACTTCAAAAGTGGTGTCTACCAGAGAAGCTATGCTGGAACCAATTGAAAACCAGTATGAAAAGATCGGGTATATTTCTCGATCACACGGCGTACAGGGAGAAGTATTGATTGTTCCCGATATTTACGCGCCAACACTTTTTGATGCTCTTGATCTGGTTCGTATTGAAACGGCCAGAGGGGATTTAGTCCCCGCTCGTATTGAGTCGGTTCGGGTGCAAGAAAAAAATAACCGGCTCTCGTTCTTTGTAAAATTTGAACACGTAACGGATCGCACGCAGGCCGAGAACTTGAAAAACTCTTCGGTCTTTGCCGATCGCGAAATCGTTGAATCTCTGCTTGATACGGATAATCTGCCACTGGATCTAACATCCTTTGCAATAGTAAGTGATGGACAATCCATTGGTGAGGTAGAAGAAATGCTGGAAAACCCGGCACATCCGATACTTCAGGTAGTCACAGACAAACAAGAGCAGTTACTCATCCCCCTTGTGGATGAGTATGTTGCCGATATTGATGAGGAGGCAAAACAAATTCAATGCACAAATCTGGAACAACTGAAAGGCATATAGCATGATGCGCATTGATATCATATCGGCCGTTCCACAACTCTTGGAGAGCCCTCTGAAACATAGTATTGTGGGCAACGCTCAAGATGAGGGGTTGGTTGAAATCCACACCCATGATCTGCGTGACTATACCGAAGACAAGCATAACAAGGTAGACGATTATCCTTATGGCGGAGGTGCCGGCATGGTGTTAACACCACAGCCGATTTTTTCTTGCATTGAGCACCTGCAAAGCCAGCGGGATTACGATGAGATTATTTTTACGGCTCCAAACGGGACCCCGTTTGAGCAGGAAGACGCCAACAGGCTGTCGACTGATCAAAATCTCATTTTTCTTTGCGGTCACTATAAAGGTGTCGATCAGCGTGTAATAGATTCATTAATCACCAAGACATACAGCATTGGCGATTATGTACTTTCGGGCGGCGAACTGCCGGCCCTTGTGATGGTTGATTCCATCGTACGAGTTTTACCCGGCGTTTTAGGCGATTCCGAAAGTGCTCTGACGGACTCTTTCCAAAATGAGAACTTGCTGGAAGGACCCGTTTATACGCGTCCCGCTGAATTTAAGGGGATAAAGGTTCCGAAAGTGCTACGGTCAGGTGATCATCAAAAAGTGAAGGAATGGCGACATCAACAGTCGCTTGAGCGTACAAAAAAAGTACGTCCGGATATTTACAAGAAATTTCGAAACGAACAGTAGTAAGGTAACATTATGGATAAGTTAAAATTAGCAGAACAGACATTAATTGACGATGAGTATCCCGAGTTTAAAACCGGCGATACCGTTGTTGTTCACTATCGCGTTCGCGAAGGTGACAAGGAGCGAATTCAGAAGTTTGAGGGACTCGTAATCTCTCGACGTGGAAGTGGTGCCAACCAGACTTTTATGGTGCGTAAAGTTTCCGCAGGAAATATTGGAGTTGAGCGTATTTTTCCGCTTTATTCTCCTTTTATTGCTAAAATTGAGCTGAAGCGACAAGGGGATATTAAACGTTCCAAGCTCTATTATCTGCGCGACAGACAAGGAAAATCTGCCCGTATTAAAGAGAAAGGTCAGAACCGCGATGAGGTTCGTGAGCTGAATCGTGAAGCAGAAGAAAAATCTGCTGCCAAAGAAGAGGCTCAGAACGCTGACGAAGAAGAATAAACTTTCTTCGACTTTCGCGTTGATTATACTGGTCTGATCTGCAGATCATCAGATTAAAAATTTAAAGCCATTCTATCTCAATTTTGTGGATAGAATGGCTTTCTTTATGTAATTTTTAATAGGGATATTTGGCCAAAACATTCTGCTATCTGTAAATAGCGATCTTACACTACGATCGAGATCACACATAGTTTTAATATCAAGTTTTTGTCATTTCGACTTGCGGGAGAAATCTTTGTTTGATCCTAAATGAACCGATCTTGCCAACTTATCCTGTATGATCTATTTCTTTTACCGCCTCATATACTGTCATCGGCGGGATATTACGCCATTCCCAAGAGGTTTTTACGTTTCCAAAGGTTTTCCGCAGTGGATCTTCCAGATGTCCCGATGTTTGGTAGGCCAAAAACTCCCCGCCATCGCGCAACAGCTTATAACTTTGATCGATAACGGAAGATTTGACTTCCGCATCCAAAAAGGAAAAAGGAATACCGGAAATAATAAAATCGACTTGTCCAATGATATTCTCGGGCAATAGCTCGGTTACATGTTCTACACTCTGATCGTAAAACATGGTCCGGGGATCGTCGATCTGCTGTAGTTTCTTAAACAAGATCTCATTGGTTTCAAAGAGATGAAGCTGTGAATTGGGCGTCATATGATCAAGCAGGTAGTGTGAAAATACACCCGCACCCGCACCATATTCAACAATAGTAATATCTTGTGAAAAATCGATAGGTTTACAGACGGTGCGCACGCAAAATCGTGATGTGGGCGTCACCGAAGCCACGTCTTTATCCTTAAAAAAACTTTTGAGATATGCTAAAGTACTCATCTTTGGTTATTGGTTACTGGCGTGGGAATCAATGCCCACGCTAATAATTTAATCTAACTCGTTTTCCAGCTGTTCAATTTGATCACGAATACGGGCCGCCTCCTCGAACTCCATATTTTGCGCAGCCGTATACATCGATTCCCGAAGATACTCCAAGAATTCTTCTTTGTCATCAAAAGTTACTTCGTTCATCGCCGGATTCGCCTTGTACTTGATGCCTTCATCGGCCACTTTCACGACCTCAAGCGGATCTTCACCGTCGCTGTCTTTATCATCGAGATCAAAATCTTTGTTCGAAATTAAGGCAGGATCTACGAGCGGCTTGAGCTCTTTTTCTATTGTTTTAGGCGTAATACCGTGCTCCTCGTTATACTCTTTTTGGATCTTACGACGTCGCTCGGTTTCATCAATTACGGTCTGCATACTGTTGGTGATTTTATCGGCATACAGAATGGCTTTTCCTTCAACATTTCGGGCGGCACGGCCAATGATCTGAAACAGCGAGGTCTCTGAACGCAGGAATCCTTCTTTGTCTGCATCCAAAATAGCCACCAGGCTAAGCTCGGGAATATCTATTCCCTCACGCAACAGGTTAATTCCAACGAGCACATCAAAGTCGCCGCGACGAAACTTGAACAATACTTCCACACGCTCCATCGCATTGAGTTCACTGTGCATATATGCAGCTGATATGCCCACACTCTTCAAGTACTCACTGAGCTCTTCACTGAGTCGTTTTGTCAGCGTAATACAAAGTACCCGATCTCCTTTGGCAACCCGTTCCTGAATTTGCTCAAGCAGGTCGTCAATCTGATTGTCAACGGGGCGCACTTCAATTTCCGGCTCCATCAGCCCAGTGGGACGCACAATCTGTTCTACAACCACACCGCCACTCTTTTCAAGTTCATAATCACTGGGGGTAGCGCTCACAAAAATGGCCTGATTGGTAACCTCTTCCCACTCCTCAAACGTCAGGGGACGATTATCCATAGCCGAGGGCAATCGAAAGCCGTGTTCTACGAGGTCAACTTTTCGAGAACGGTCGCCACCGTACATCGCTGAAATTTGCGGTACCGTCTGGTGACTCTCGTCCACAACCAGTAGAAAATCATCCGGGAAATAATCGAACAAGCAGTATGGACGTTCGCCCGGCTTACGATTACTCAGGTAACGGGAGTAGTTTTCAATTCCAGAACAGTATCCAATCTCTTGCATCATCTCTATGTCAAACAGCGTTCGCTGTTCCAGTCGTTTAGCCTCAAGATGTTTTCCCTCATCGTTAAGAGTTCCAACACGCCAGTGTAGCTCATCACGAATTTGCTCGATGGCTTCCTGAAGTCGATCTTCAGTCGTTACATAGTGCGATGCAGGATAAATTCGAAACTCCTCTACAGTATCCAACACATCTCCGCTTTCCGGATCCACAATTTCCATTTTTTCGATTTCATCACCCCAGAACGAGATGCGCAACCCATGCTCCGCATAAGCCGGATATAAATCCACGACATCACCACGCACCCGGAATGTTCCACGCTCAAATTCGCGATCGTTCCGTGTATAGTGCAAGTCCACCAGGTCATACAGTAACTTATTCCGCGGGACTTCGGTACCGGCCTCCAGATTGATAATAAGCTTTTCATATTCAGAAGGCGAGCCAATACCGTATATGCAACTCACCGAAGAGACGATGATCACATCTCGTCGGCCAGAAAGTAGTGAGCTAGTGGCCCGGAGTCGAAGCCGCTGAATCTCATCATTAATCGAGAGATCCTTTTCAATATATTTATCTTGCGAAGAAAGGTACGCCTCCGGCTGATAGTAATCATAATAGGAGATGAAAAACTCAACGCGGTTATCCGGAAAAAAGTCACTGAGCTCGCGATACAGCTGAGCGGCCAGTGTTTTATTATGACTCATCACCAATGTAGGACGCTCCACTTCATCAATTACGCCCGATATAGTGCGCGTTTTTCCGGAACCGGTAATTCCAAGCAACGTCTGATACTTATCGCCGTTTTCAACACCCTCTACCAACTGTTCAATAGCTTCGGGCTGATCTCCGGCGGGCGGCCAGGGAGATTGTAAATCAAAATGGGACATATAGTATTAAATAACCTTTTAAACCTTTTAGAGGAATTTCTATTTACATTGTAATAAAACGAAAATAACGCTGAATCATTCTGTTAAAATCCCATATTTTTCGGGGAATTGACAGCAAAGCTTCCATTTAATTTCCAATCCACAACTCGTTGTTAAATCGATTGATAAATTTATTTCACGGTCAATAAATTTGTATTTTAGCCAGCTTTAGCTGCCGAAATAATTCCAGTGGAATATTGTAGTTTTCAGATCAATAGTTTATGACTCCAAAAGAAAAGAAACTCGGGCCACAACGTAATCGCATTGATGAAATTGATTCCAAACTCCTCGAACTTTTAGCCGAACGAAGGGAGATTGTGCACGAAGTCATCGACAAAAAAATTAAAAATCAGTTGCCCATTTTCGCTCCTAAACGCGAAGATGAAAAGACGGACAAATTTCGTCAAATGGCTGCTCAACATGACCTTGATCCCGACTGGGCCGAGGATTTTTTGCGGATGATTATGGCCTCGTCTCGAGCAAGCCAATCTTCTAACAAGTTTCCTCGTGCTACCGAAGAACCAAAACACATTCTTATCGTCGGAGCAAAAGGCGGCATGGGGAGTCTTTACGCTCGTATTATCGAGCAAACCGGCCATCATGTTTATAAAATCGACAAGCATAATTGGCACGAACTCGAGGAGATTGCCCCCAAACTTGATCTTGCTATCGTTGCTGTCCCCATTAATGTAACGGTAAACGTTATTAAACGATTGGCGCCAAAACTAACCTCAGAAACTATTCTGGCAGATTTTACCAGTAATAAAACCGATCCTATTGAGGCAATGAAAGAAGCCCACGACGGACCTGTTTTAGGATTACATCCCATGCATGGTCCAGATGTTGATAACCTTTCCAAGCAGCTGATGGTCGTATGTCCGGTGCGCGACAATGAAAGTTCACAATGGGTTGTGGAACAGTCTAAACTCTGGGGCATGCGTTTAGTAAAAGCTGACCCCGAGAAACATGATCATGTAATGCATATGGTACAGGGACTTCGTCACTTCGTGGCTCTGCTTCACGGCTCGTTTATGAAAACCTACGACCTAAAACCACGGGATATACTGGATTACTCTTCGCCCATCTACCGCGCCGAGCTGATGATGACTGGCCGTATTTTTGCTCAGAGTGCTGAACTTTATGCGGATATCGTTTTTGCCAATGAGGAACGTCGTGAGCTACTGCTTAAATTTATTGAGCACAACAACAAGCTGGCTAAAATGGTCAAAAACGATGACAAAAAAGGCTTTATAAAGGAATTTGAGTCCGTTACCGACTTCTTTGGCAAGTTTGCTTCACAAGCACTTGAAGAAAGTGGATACCTTATTAACCGGTTGGCAGATCGCTTTTCCTGATTACCTACTCCGGATCCTGATTAGCGGGGATAGCTAAAGTAAATATAGAGCCTTTTCCAAGTTCACTTTCAACAGATATTTGTCCACCGTGCCGCTCAGCCAGTTCCTTGCATAGCCGTAATCCAATACCGCTGCCCTTTTCGTTTTGGGTGCCCTCTTTTTGAGGATGCTTACGATTATGAAAAAGCCGCTGTATGTTTTTCTCAGACATCCCCATCCCCTCATCTTCAACTGACAAGTGCCAATAATTCTCATCACGACACAACCTCACTTCTACAGTATCTCCCTCATCAGAAAACTTGAGTGCATTGGAAATGAAGTTTCGGATAACCGTAGCAATTAATTGCTTATCAGCATACACCTGAAATGAATCCCCATTTTTAAACTCTAGGCTAATACCCTTCTGCTCGGCCGTAATGGTAAGCAAATCAATAGTATCCTGTACCGTTTCCCAAATTGAAAACTCCGATTTATTCAGGGATAAATCATCGGTTTGAATACGTGCCCAGTTCAGTAGATCACCTAACAAGTCTGACATCTTTAGCGCCGATTGCCGGATAATACCCAGGTTTTCTTTTAAGTCATCCTCGGAATCTATGTCACTAAGCAACAAGTCAGATAACCCCAAAATAGATGACAACGGAGTCTTAAGATCGTGACCAACAACCGAATAAATTTTATTCGTCATATTGTTGAGCTTCTTAAGCTGCTGATTCCGTTCGCGCAGTTTATTCTCCATTTTTTTGCGCTCGGTAATATCATTACTAATACCCACCAGTCCCACTATGTTTTCATTGCTATCTTTCAAAGGGATCTTAGAAACCAGTAGAACATATTCCTTGCCGTCAATCTCGGTGTAGGCATCCTTATCGATTATTGGCTCACCCGTTTCCAGAACCTGTCGGTCTTCATTTTCCGAAAGTACTGCAATCCCCTCCCTGCTTAAATCAGCATCCCTCTTTCCCAAGATCTGTTCCTCTCTGCCAAAGCCCCATAATTCATACTCTGAACGATTCGCCAGTACCTTGCGTCCATCCAGATCTTTTACATAAACACAGGCCGGAATGTTATCAATAATAGTACGCAATAGGTTATGATCTTTTTCTAATTTTAGATCCGTATCTTTGCGACTATCAATGTCAATAATGCTTCCTGCCATGCGAGTGGGGTTGCCGCCATCATCAAAAGTAGCCTTGGCCGAACCCTGAAACCACTTGTATTCTTCGGATTTGGTCTGCAATCGGTATTCTAAAGATATTGGGACCCCAGTATTTAAATGATCATTCATAGCCCCAAATACTTTTTCCACATCATCAGGATGGAGCAAAGACTTGAAATTATCAATATTGGCCTCAATCTCTTCCTCTTCGTATCCCAGTGTATTATAAAATTCAGGCGACCACCACTGCTCTTTTTTATCGATATCCATCCAGTCCCAAATACAAATATCAGCCCCATCCAATGCCAACCTATACCGCTCTAAAAGAGGATTATTAACTTCAGACAATGATTTAAATTTTAATACCGTTGAAAACTATTTTGGAGCAATCTGGAATTCCACATACCAATATATTTTTTATTCTTATTTTATTAAAACCAGTGCTTAAAAAGGAAATAAAAAGGTTCTACCCATTATTACTACCTCAGTCAATGAAAACTCGCAATCTCATTCAACGATTTTTTGGTTATATCCGGCACTTTTACATCCTCTTTGGGATACCCGACCACCAACAGTAAAAACGGCCTTTCATTCTCCGGACGATTTAATATCTCGTTCAAGAATCCCATCGGACTTGGGGTATGGGTAAGCGAAGCCAGACCCGCATTGTGAATAGCTGTAATTAACATCCCGGTCGCAATCCCAACCGATTCCTTCACATAATAATGTGTCTCCTTTTCGCCCTCCTCGTTAATCCCATAACTCTGAGAAAAAATAGCAATAAGATAAGGAGCCTCTTCCAGAAAAGGTTTATCGGCATCGGTACCCAGTGGGGCTAATGCCTGCAGCCACTCATCGGTAGCCCGGCGTTCGTAAAACTCCCGTTCCTCTTCTTCAGCCGCTTCACGGATTTGTTTCTTTACCTTTGAGTCGTTCACCACCGCAAAGTGCCAGGGCTGTTTATTAGCTCCGTTGGGAGCTCTTCCCGCTGCCCGAATACAATCTTCAATGATTTCTCTCGGCACCTCTCGATCCGAAAATTCACGCACCGTCCGACGCCGTTTCATGTCTTCATAAAACGAGCGAGCTCGCTCCCGCATCTCCTCGACAGGATATTGTTGGTAATCTGAATGATCAATAAACTTTACTTCACTCATGGTGTGGTAACATTTAAATTTTCATCAACTACGCGACAACCGACTAAATCGGGATGATCCTGCACTTTTTTACCGTCTCTTACATTACGCAATAACCACAGAATTAAAATGTCTCCGCTGGCGGTGAGGGTAAAGAATAATCCAAATGCCAGCAACCAGCCATTATGTGATATCAATGCGATCAAATACGGCAAAATACCCAATACAATGCCGGGCATAGCTACGCCCCAACGATAATTGCTTACTTCTATGGGCTCCGGACAGTGCACATAAGGTGTCAAAACCGCCCACTTAAATCCAAAATGAATTTTCTCCCACGGAATATCATCCATCCACCACCAGCTTATTCCATGAATAAATTCATGCACTGCAATTCCAATAAATATGATTGCTAAAAATATTAGCGGATTATCAAGCGCTTGCAAGATATCCGTCCCAAATGCCGTCCATCCATATAATAATCCGTAAGGCACAAAATATCCGGCAATAATTGGCACATATACTAACAGGGAATAAATATTGGCTTCCAAAAATGACAACGTATATTCTCTCACCATAAAGCTACTTTTATTTTAGCATTGATCCCTTGGCCGCCCACCAAGGATGAACCTCAACTACCAAGCGACCGGCCTTTACCGCCGGATCTCCTTCTGCCAGCATTCGGGCTTCTTCAGCAGTGGCGGTATTATAAATGACAATTCCGCGAATTTCACCGGCATCACCCATCGGACCGGTTATACTTGTATTCCCTTCCTCAGCCATCTTTTGCAGATACGCCAAATGCTTTTTCTGAATTTTCTCAGCCTCTTCTTTAGTCTGGCTTCGGGCAGGTCCCGACTTTAAAAACACCATGAAATATTTTTGCATTACATAGGTCGTATCTCCCTGCTCCATTTTAAACGTTTCCGGCTTCTGTTCTTCTGCCGAATCAGCGGCCTGTGCAAACGTTAATGAAGCCATACACAGGAAAATACTTGCCATTATTATTGTTCTCATTGCTTTATCTTTTTAGGATGTTTTCGTTTGTGCCAAATTAGTAAAGTTTTAGTCATAGTTTCCAACAGCTTTTTCGGTTTTCAAAAACTGCATCCAATTCCCCTCTTGTTGTAATCGCTCCCGATAGCAATTTCGCAGTGGCAATTCATTTAACTGTTCCATAAGCTGTTCAGATAAATTGATTTTATCTTGAAAAGCCAAGTGATGAATTAGCAGCTGATAGTCATCAAAATATTTTTGCTGCAGTGAATCCTCTAATAGCTGATCTGCATACCGTTTCATCTTATCCCACCGCTCCTGTTCAATTGCTTTACGTATAGTTCGAACCTTAGTCCGGGGTAACGCCTCACCAAAAGTAGCAGAATCAGGCAATATATTATCATAGGTCATCTGGCGATAAATCTGCCACTGTCTGCGATCCGATCGAGTTTCCAAAGCCGGTTTTAGCAACGAATCAGGATTTTCTTCAAATAACTTCTGTCCTTTCGAACGATGCCTCTCCGCCTCCTCCCAGTTATCAGTCATGGCAAATGCATCTGCATACAGAAGCTGCAAATCTACGGTGGTATCACTGAGTGTGGCTGCTTGACGTACTTTTTCAGAATTACCCGTTACCAAATTACGATAGCTCCATTCTGTTTTTATCGGTTCTGCGCTATCCGCTTCCAACAACGCCCGATCTAAAAATTGTAATGCCTGTGCAGTATCCCGATTTGCCAAAGAAAAGCGATAATTATCATGCGCAGTAGCAAAGTCAGAAACTACGTGCGGACACTCTTTCTCAAACAGCGATTGCATCCCAAAAATACGGCGGGCAACCCGTTGATCTATAGAATCTACCTCAACCGTATCCAGCACTGCATGCCATTCTTTTGCCAATGTTTGCCAATCCGTTTGATATGCTTGTTGTACATTTCCAGTCCGATAAGCTTCCTTTAAATCTTCTATAGGATAGTTTTGCATCAAAAAGCGCACAAACGAACCGCTGGTGGTATAATTTGCTCCGGAACGTCCGCCGTAAAATCCCCAAAACGAAAACGCCCTTCTCAGTTCTTTTGCCGAAGGATATGGCTTTTCGGATACCACCATTTGATGAATCGTTGACGTCGAGGAAGAACCCCCGTCTATTGCTACGGCCATACCCTCAATAAGACCTATGCTCCAGCTGGCATTAAACCAATTACCAAACTGTTTGGACATCACATGCACCAGCTCATGTTTAAGGCTGCTGGCAACTTGCTCTTTGGCAATATGAAGCTGATCCTGCTCCAGCCACACCGGCACATAACTGGTAAACTTTGCGCCCACCAACTGCTTCTTCTGCCAGGGATGCCCGTATAAATAGCTTTCAATTTTATTCGCTGTGTCTCTCTCAGTCAATTCAAGCTGACTGGAAATCTGATCAAAGTAAAACTCATGCTCTTTCGCCAGTAAATCGATTTCATATTCACTGTAAAGACGCTCATTATAATACAACTCAAAGTGCTCGGTGGACTGATGTCCTCCCAAGACTTTTTGCAAATAAAATCGCGGGGAGTTAACACCAAACTCGGTCAGCTGCGTGTAGCTAATCAAAATGGCAATTGCCGAAAATCCCACAATCCATTTCGTATACCGATCTTTATACAAAACTGGAATGTGCCAGAGAAGAGTGGCCCACAACAATGTCAACATTCGGAAAAAGACAGCTGCTCCATTTACTCTGACAACCTCATCATAAATGGGGCCCGGCCACCCGCCCCATACATGATTAAAAAAGTAGACCTGAGGATAGAACAGCAGTTCAATCAACAGCATACCAACTCCTACAAATATCAGAATTCCAACCGTTATCGTCTTAGCATATGATAATGTTAGACTGCGGGCCAGACGACCGATAGCATATCCAAAGAAGACACTGGGCAGGGGAAATAGCAACCAGAATGCCAGCCCATGAATGCTGAAACAACCCGTAAACAGGGCATTTACTAGCAATGGGAAACCAACCAAAAACAAATAGCCTGTAATTCTAATAGCAACATAAAAATCTCTTTCTGTTGATTGATTACTTGCCTGAATTCCGCCCCAGAAACATCCCACTAAAGAAACAAGTAGGGCAGACTCGATCTGAAAATCCCCAATTAGTGGAATGAAAAGTAGGCCAATACCAATTAGAATTGGAAGTATGATTTTGGTGAGGCCTTTAGAATATAACATGGGATAAAATATGAAATTGTAAGAAGCAATAAGCGAGAAGTTTTCCCTTATTTTACTTCTCGATTTTAACTTCTACCTGAGACATGCCCAGTATATCCAATAAATAAGTGCAAATTGTAGTGGCAACCGAGCGATGGTTGCCATGCTAAAAAATGAAGTATATCCCGATTTCTGAATTGATTCCATCGTCATATTAATATTGGCAGGAAATACCGCAACCAGCAGCAGAATAAGTCCCCAGCCCGCCCATGATTGCGTATTTTCAAAGAGAATTCCTAATCCGCCAAGTATCTCCGCTGCCCCACTAATATACACCATTGCAAGGTGATAGGGGATATAATCCGGCATAATGCCGGTGAAAAATTTAGGCTTCAGAAAATGAAGTATTCCTATAATTAAAAACAGGCCAGCAATTATATAACGATGAACTTCGGGTGATATCCCCATATTATTTCTGGAATAAGGTCGAAAGAACAAACCAAATATTTTCTTTCCGCTCCATCAGGCGACGCTTGAAATAGGGGAACCACATGGTACCAAAGGGTACGTAAATTCGTGCATTGTAACCATTGGCGGCAAACTCTTCCATCGTTTCCTGGCGCAATCCATAAAGCATCTGAAACTCAAATCGGGATTTACCTATATCGTTTTCCCGGGTATATTCTTTGGTCCAGTTTATCAACTCATTATCATGCGTGGCGATACGCGGATAAGGAGTCTTTTCCAATAACACCTCAGCATATTCCTTGAACGCCTCTCTGATGTCATCCATATTTTGTAGGGCAATGTCTTTGGGCTCTTTGTACGCCCCCTTACAAAGTCGTATATCGGCCCCAATTTCGGCCAGCTGGTCGATGTCTTCTTTGGTACGATGCAGATAGGCCTGTATTACAATGCCTACGTGCTTGCCATATTCCTGAAAGGCTTCCGTAAACAGGTCGATGGTCTCTTGGGTATAATCGGACCCTTCCATGTCGATACGGACAAACTGATCGTTCTCACGGGCAACATCCAGCAATCTGAATAGGTTATCTCTGCAGTAATTGCGGTCGATATCCAGCCCCATCATGGTAAGCTTAATTGATATCGTACTGTCCAATTCCGAATCATCGATATCATTCAGAAGCTGAATATAGTTCTCGACCGTCTCATCTGCTGTTTGCCGGTCTTCTACGTTTTCGCCCAACAGGTCGAGAGTTATTTTTATATCCTTTTTATTTAGTGCTTTAACTTTGGGCTCCGCCTGATCAAATGATTCTCCCGCCACAAATCGCTTGGCAAGTACAAATGGTAACTTCATAACTAACTTTCATTTTATCCTATTTCTTGGCTGTCTGAAAATAATGAATTGATAGCAGCTCTCCTACCTCCAAACCTTTTACCAATTCAACGATATGTGTAACACTTTTTGAATTATTTGCGTACAGCAAAGCTGTAATTTCATTAATAAAACGAGGAGAACTTATGACTAGCCGAAAGATATACATAACCAAGGTTTTGCTTGCCCTGACATTTTCACTCATTTTCAGCCTTCTTTTTATGAGTGTTTCAGCCAACCCAGGATCACTCGACCAAGATAATCCTTACCGCACAGAAGAATTTAATATTAATACTCCCGGAGAACTTCAGGTTCGTACCTCCGGCGGACATATTACCGTTGAGGGTTCAAACTCCAACACAGTTTATATTGAGATGTACGTCCGCAAGGATGGGGAAAACCTTACTTCAAGTGATACTAACCTTGATAAATGGGAGATTGATATTTCCCAATCCGGGAATTCTGTCAATGCCATTGCTAAGCATAAAGGAAGAAACAGCTGGTCGTCATGGAATAACGATCGGACTTCTATTTCATTTGTCGTATTTGCCCCAAAGGAGATGAGTACTGACCTCAAAACAAGCGGCGGTCATATTGAGGCAAAGAATCTTGAAGGAGATCAAACGATTGCCACTAGTGGTGGCCACCTAAATCTGGAAAACTTAAAAGGAAAAATTGAAGCCAAAACCTCAGGCGGACATATTGATCTTTTAAATATGGAAGGTGATCTTGATGTACGAACAAGCGGTGGACACATTAGTGCCAACACCGTTGCCGGAACGCTGCAAGCTAAAACCAGCGGTGGGCATATAAAACTTTCAGATATCAGTGGAAGCATTAAGGCAGCCACAAGCGGGGGTAGTATAACCGCCAATCTTAATACAATAGATCAATTTGTTGATCTTAAAACCAGCGGAGGCAATGTAGATCTTTCCATCCCTGACAATATTGGAGTAGACTTACAGCTAAAGGGTACTTTTGTGCATGGAACATTCAATAACTTTTCAGGTGAAATGGAAAATAACGAAGTGGATGGCAAACTGAATGGCGGCGGGCCAAAGGTGACGGCCCGTACCTCTGGTGGAACCGTACGACTTTCTTTTAATTAATATAGCACCTACAGAAATATTTTCGAGGTACTTACAATACTGGGTTTCTCTTATTTTCTTTATTTCTGTTCAATTGTCACAGTATTTCCCGTACCAGACTGACGTACTTCCGCAGAGTTATTATTGCCTTCTTGAGTAATGTCAACATTATTAAAATTACCAAGTTGTATATCCTCGATAGTATTAGATATTCCTGCCTGTTGTGAGCTAAACAAATTATAGCTCCCAATCTGCCGAACCTCGTTTACAGTTCTGTTAAAAATGCCAAAAGCAGTTCTTGAATACACATCTTGTCTTACCCTATTATATGATCCGTTTTGAGTTACAGACAATCGCGCATTATATGCATTAAAAACATTCTGAATGGTCGTATTGTAATCTCCTATCGAGCGGACGAGAAAATCAGAATAGAAAGTATTGTAGAGGATATGATTCGTATAATTGAAATTCCCAATATGAGTTACGTTTCGCTTGTTTCCAAAACCACCTACAATTTGATCATCAAACTCATTATTCTGCCCAAGGTCGGTATAATCCATATTATTCTTTATTTGAGCAATACTCGGTAATAGCTTAAGATGATTTTGCTGTTTTACATTGAAACTTGTTGCTACCCTTTGATTATTGGCTACCCAGTTGAAACCAACGTTATTAGCAAATTCAGGCAGATCAAGAAATATATCCGTATCGGATTGTTTTTGTTGAACCAGATTGGATTCCTTGTCGCTTTTCTCCGGTTTCTTAAGCTTTATCTTTTTAACCTTTATGCCCGAGAAATAAAGATTCTTTTGAATATTCGGCTCAAAAATTTTCGGGGATTGATATATTGGAACCGTTGGCTTATCGGTATAATCTAAATCGTTTAATATACCATCATTAGAAAAAGCAATGTCCGGAGAAAATAAATTTATATCGGGTGGAGTTATCTGCTGTGATTCCGTAGAAGAAGAGAAAGGAAGAGGATTAATGGTTCGGTTCAAATCATGCCTTACCAAAAACACCAGTGCTACCAGTATAACAAGAGAAACAATTCTATAGAACGGATATTTTTGTCGTGGGTTTTTCATATCTCAGAAATAACATGGCCATTACTTATCGTAACTAAATAGAAATAACCCAGCTTCTTAGTCTACGTATGTACCGCTTACCACTACAGAATCTATTGTGGTTTGGTGAACATATTTTGAAAATTCCCCAATATTTCTTTCACCGGATGCAAGAGCCGTATCAGCTTCCTCCCTGGAATAGGTTTCTCCGGTAGTATAAATATCGAAATACACTTCGTACTCATCTATATCGATATCATCACTGTTATTCGTTACTTGGTATTCCACATCAGCAAACGTGCTATCACTGTCGGTGGTATCCTGGTTAACAGTTCTCTGATTCCAAGCAGTAACTTCGGCTGTTAAATTTTTCTCCCCGTTTCCATCTTCGGGATCAAGAAAAATCTGTGCTGTTGCCGTTTTACCTTCACGGACATTTACACTCACTGTCGACGACTCATAATCAGACTTACTTGCCGTTATATTGTAGTTGCCGGTGTTAACTTCATTAAGGGTAAAACTACCGTCCTGATTCGTTATTATTGAGTTTGTGGCCGGAGAAGTAGTAATATTTACGCTGCCAATCCCTTCCTCTGTTTCACTGTTCAATACCTGTCCATTAATATTGCCAAAGGTTTCGGGGGTAATCGTTTCCTTGGAACAGCCCCAGAGAACTGTCATACAAAGCAAAGCGACAATCGAATACTTAATACTCATAAAAGTGCTATCTATAATAAGTCTTTGTTATTTAGTTATTGCTGATGATAAGCGGTATTGTTTGCGTATTACTTGAAATCTCTAAAACCGGTTGGGTAGAACTTTTAGGAGTAAGCGTAAAGCCGGTATTTGTTTGTTTGGCATCATATTCCATCATGTTACCATCAATTTTTAACCAAGCATTGCGATTGCTCGCAGTTTGATCAAACTTCAGGAAGTTATTATTGCCCTGCATATTAATCACAGATTGCAAATTGCTTCCTTGCTGCCACAGATCTGCCGTATTTCCTGAACCACGCTGAATAATTGCTCCGTAAATATTGCTACCCTCCTGATCAAGATAAGCTTTGTTGTTGCTACCTACCTGCTCAATGATAGCCACATTGTTGGTATTCTCAGATACGTCACTCGGGCTCTCCACAGTAGATGTTAGAAACTGCATAATCCCAAAGCTTTTCTGAGCTTCATTATAATCGATACCGGGATTATTAATATCATCAGTATCTATCGGCCCTTCTATCTCTTGAGCAACGACTGTTCCAAATGCCAAAAACAACAACACAAAAACTAAAAACCATAACTTATGTAACTTCATAGCGAGCCTCTGTTAATTTTAATACCTATTCATATTACTCAATATTATTTGCCAAATTCTATCTTATGAATATTATTGAAAAAACTTCGGTGAATAACTTACTCCGGTACTTACATTCCACTTTTGATCATGTATTGTACCCCTGCTTATTCCATCAAGCCCATCCTCAATCAAATAGCGGTAGTTAAAACCGACATGGACACCAATCCGTTCTGATATACGATAATCCAATCCCGCTTCGGCCGTCACTGTCGGAAAATATCCCCTGTTCGAAAATCGGGGTTTTCGATCATAAGTAATATTTCCTGCTCCTAATCCCACAAATGGAGAAAGCTTTGAGCCCGGTGTAAAGTATCCATTTACTGTTAAATCAAAAGCAGTATAAGGTTTTGAAAACGCCTTTTGTGCACCCACCCTCGACCGTTCTACATTTCCTTTTAATGAAAGCTGTCGACTTAAAAAGTATTCAGCCTTTAACGATCCCCCTATCTCGTCGTTTGCAGAAGGATAACTGCCTATATGACTGCCAAATATAACGTTTGCAGAGATATCTAAACCCGATCGAAATTTTTCATTACTGTTCAATCCAAAATAATCGGTCTGTGCCCGCTGCTCCCACTCTTTTTTCTGCTCAAATTTATTAACATACTGGTTAAATTTGGTCGTGTCCCGGGCACTCCAAATTCCCTGCTTTTCACCATTAATAACCAGCAATTTCACCGCTTCATCAATGGCTTCAGTTACGGCCATGACCGGGGGTTCATTGTAGGTAAATCCGGCTTCGGCCTCGAGCAGGCGATTAGTATCAATGTAGCGAAACGCGCCGCTTTGCAGCTCCTGCGATATAATAGACTTGGTTGTATGCACGGTTTCAAGCACTTTGCCTGTTTTAGTGGAAACGGCCCGCAGGTAAATCGTAACCTGATCCTTGCGATACTGTCCCGAAGCACCGGTACCGAGCAGACGAGCCCCCCCGCCTCCGGTAATTACGTTCGTATCATAGCCGATAATGCCGCCTTCCAGAATAATGCCGGCAAACAACATAGGCGGTAACTTTCCGCTTTGATTATTTTGCTGACGCGTCTTCTGTATAATCTGTCGCTCGTTAAGCAGATTTGAAACGCCCGCTCGTTCGATGGGCGTAAACCAGCCCGAATCCTCCATCGATTTAATAAGTATGGACGTTGCTCCCTGCGTTACGGCCGTCGACCAGCTGGCCCCCCGGTTCGAAGGCTTATATTGGCCTGTTTGATCCCGAAACCGATACACGGCCGCCACTACTTTGCTTTGGGGTTCCGGCATATTCGTTAATTCCTCATGTACCTTGCTTTGAATACCGGGTTTTACCCGCTCAGTTTCCAGCGGATGCAGGGCTGACGTACAGGAACCAAGCATGAATGCCGCTAAAAGTATGCTGCAGATTGTGACCGCTTTCCTATGCATTAAAAACTATTAAGTAAAATTACTGTTTATTTAAAAATGCTTGATTGCTAAAAGAAAACCGGGAGAGGAGTCTTCCATCCTCTCCGGTCAGTTAGATAAAAGATATTATTTGCTTAGTTAGAGGTAACGTTAGCACTGTTACCAGAGCCATTCTGGTTAATAACCGCTTCATTCATCGAAGTACTCCAAGTAACATTAGCGCTATTAACGTTGCCATTCTGATCTATATCAAGCTTACCGCCATTACCGCCAGCAGACAAAGTAGCTGAGTTGTCAAAACCCCACTGATGAGTTTCATAATACTCACCTGGTCCGTCGTGAGAGATATTTTCAAGTAATGACACGTTCTGATTACCATCTTGATACTGCAGTGCATCAGAATAGGAAAGGCCATGGGCTACAGATCGGTTGTTATTACCGTACTGCTTCTGAGTAACATCACCATTTTTTCCATTTCCCCAGGTTTTAGCCTCGTTGGAGAAACCATCTTGATGTTGCGTGGCAGAATAGCTATTTCCACCATTCATTTCAGCCCGGTTTTGACTACCAAGCTGTACTTGAGATAGACTTGTGCCTTCATTAGATCCAACTCCATCATCTTGGTTTATTTTGGCCACGTTGTTATTACCTACCTGTCTTTGCATCGTTTCTGACCCCGCATAATTCTTACGTGAGCCATTTGCAGCAGCGTAGTTACCAGCACCAACTTGTCGGATGGTAGAGACAATATCTCCATCATCTGAAACGGTGGTACTGTACTGATTTATAAGAGCGGTATTATTATTACCCGCTTTCTGCACTACCGTAGCTTCATTCGAATTACCATCCTGAGCCACGTTAGCACTATTGTTATTGGTTGTCTGCGTAATGTCAGTTTCATTACTCTGAGCAAACGCCATAGAACTGGCGAATATCAGAACAAAAAGTAGTGTTGTTAGCTTCTTCATAATAGGTTACCCCTATGTTTTTATTCAGATTAATTGAATGTTCAAGCCAACTAGTTATTCCGATTATCGGAATAGGATCCGAGGAGCTTAGGTCCGGATCACATAGGAGCGAACAGTACAGAAGGCCTGCCATTGAAGAAGCATAAACTTATGTTTATATTAAAAATTATTAATGTTCTTCAATGGGCGGCATCAGAGGTCCTCCCTTCTCACAACCTTTCGGTTGGAGAAGATCCCTGGTGCTGCCTTCTTTATTTGATTCAGCTCCTAAAGTCTTCCTGCAATTCCATTTTCAATGCTGCTCGTGTTAAGAATTTCAACTTAGTTTCCTCCAAAACTTCCGCCGCCAAAGCCCGACGGTATGGTTACGGTCGTCGATTCCCCGGACAGTATATTCTGGATATTGATACTGACCCCGTCCGGTCCGGGATTAATGCTGATATTAAACTCTCCAAATTCAAAGTTACTTCGCTCGTTTAAATCAATATTTCCTTCACCAAAGCGATCGCCAATAATTTGTCGGGTTAGCTGCGACAATACCTGGCGCTGTAATGATTGCTCAAAATTCGCCAGCGGATCTCTGCTGAAACCGCCACCGCTACTCTGGAATTTATTCTGCTGGTTTGCCGAGTTCATCATCCAGCTGTAATTGGCGTATGATCCCCCAAACGCAGGATTCTTTGGCTGATAAACAAAGTCCTGAGCTTCTGACTGCCCGGGAGACATGAGCATCAAACCGGCCAGCATAGCTGTTGTGAAAAATGTAGTAACTAATCTTTTCATGATTAATAGCCTGCCATTTCATTTTGTGTTGCTGCAATTCGCTGGAGCCTGCGCTGGCAAATCTTTACTGCCTGCTTAGCCGCCTGTTCTGTTTTATAATAGCGCGGCTCCAAGCGATTCTTGAAAACAAGCTGGTTATCAATTTCAACCTGTACCATCGTTCCCCGAGAGGGCATGGGCTGTTCCGAAACGGTAATCGTAAAATTCTGTGCGTTCTTGGGATCCTCCCAGTGCTTGTAGAATACAGAATAGAAATTGCTGCCCATTTTGCTGCGGGTTTCATCCAGTATTAAACCGCCTAATCCCAGTCCCTCATAATCATCGACTTCAGATTCTTCCTTCTTTCTTTCTTTTTTCTCAACTAATTTATCAAAGGCTTTTCGGAACTTTTTAAGCTTCTTTTCATTCTTCGCCTCTTTTTCCTGATGCCCAAATTTCTTGTCCATTGACAACACACGATCAACCTCATCCATCGTTACTGGGACTTTAAAAGCTTGAAAAACAAAGGAGGGAACCTGTAACTCTTGGCCGGGAAAAATCAAATTGGGATTTTCGATCTTCTCTTCATTCGCCTCATAGATTTCAACCCACCACATAAAATTACCAAACTCTGCGGCAATTCCGTAGAGGGTATCTCCCGGCTTCACTTCATATGTTAACGGTTCGGGATCATAATCTGTACCTCCGAAAAGAAAAAAGCACGAAAGCACAAATATCGTAGAAGTAGCAATCCGTGTGAACCACTGACCCATATTAGCCTACTTACCTAAAACTAAACTTGATTTTTTACTCTTTGTCTACTCTCTAGAACACCCTAATAGTTACGATATGAGTTTTAAAAGTCAACCACTTTAAGATTATCTAATTATTTTATAATAGGCCTAAATTAGTTTAACCTTGGAAAAGATGAGACGTTCTTGTTAATAGCAAATAGTCCTACATATCCTGGCCCGTCATAACCATAATATGAGCCCACGGGGTGCCCGGCTCCATAATCCAGGGGGCTCCCTTGCTTGCTGGCTTTTTCGATAATCCGGTGGATTCTTCAGTAGCATACGGAATGTAAATCACATAAAGGGGGGAAGCATTTTTAACCATCCCTGTTTTGTAATCAAATCCATCTTTTGAACCTGTCAGTGAATACAGTGCCATCGGTTTTCGGGGCAACTCAATTTTTTCCTCTTTAATTTCCTTGTGGCGTATACTATCCACTTTCTCTCGTGACAACCCCTTGGCTTTTAGTTCTCGTCCTCTTTTCATAAATGGCTCTAAAGCCTTGTGATAGCATGAAACATGAAAATTATCCTGTCGGGGATCATCTGCAATACAAATTAGCTGGTTTGATCCCTTTCGCAAGGTAGTCAGCTTCCCATCATCATTGTAGCCTAAAACCTTGGCTCCTTCTTTCATTCCATCAGGTGCAGGACTAACAGCAGCTTTGATCTGATTCTCTTTACTCAGTGTATCAGGCTGTGCAAAACCAACTGAAGTACCAAGGAGAAATACACTTATAACAATGAGGGTAAAGGTGTTAGTACTATTCACAATATGATGCTTTTAATTAATCAGTTATAACGTGGGACGAAGTATAAACAAACCATTTGTAACATCACTAACAATAACTATCCCACTTTCAAAAAATGGATAGTTACTCCAGGCACCATCAAAAGATCGATTATCATTATCAGTAAACGTATCAAAGTAGGCTACTTCCTCAAGCTCTCCATCTCCGATATTATCGAGACTTAATATGCGAAGTCCCGCCGTATAATTGGCCTGATAGGTATAGTTGCCTTTGACATACTGGTTATGATCAATGGACGGTGTATTTGCTTCATGTACTCCAATCAACTCAGGATTATCAAGATCCTGTACATCCCAGATGTACGTTTGGGTATTAATTCCGTTCTGTGCCTCATCAAATTCATCATCGAGTAAAAAGTAGCGATGGTCTTCTGTTAACCATCTTTGATGGGCATACCCATTATTTTCATAGGATGATTTTGCTATAGTCTCGGTGTGCTCTTTGTCGGTTACGTTAGCTATCACCAAATGGGTTTCGCTGGAATTCATGCAAATTTCATCCCCCTGATAATCAGCATCAGGGCCATCATACACTACACACTGTGCATCATGTACATATCCCGTTGAATCGAAACCGACGGTGCTGTCGCTGTGGAATCCAGCAAACTGAGGATCGAGTGGACTCTGGAGGTCAATGATATGCAATCCCCCTCCATAAGTGTCTGATCCACCTACATATGCATACCCCGTTCCTTCATTAATGGCGATGTTATGGGCATTTTCAAAATTATCGTAATGATAATCTTCTTGAAACGTCACAGGTGGATCTTCTACTCCTCTGAGCCGAGTTAAATCAAAAACCTGCATGCCGTGGGGCTGAGCATCACTTACTACATACAAGTGATTTTGATACACCTTGAAATCGCGCCATGAGGATTTTTCTTCATGCATTAACTCAGCACGTCTACTTGTTTTACCGGATGTACCCGAAACAGATTCGGGCTCCTCCAATTTTCCAACAACCTGCGGTTCAGATGGAGTCGAAAGATCGACAAATGCAACGCCGCCGACGAGCCCTACCAATGCATATTCGGTACCCGTTTCCGGATCTGTCCATCCCCAGATATCATTTAAAGCCTGTCCATCATCCAAAGGTTCGGCCAACAAATTCTCGGGTGATACAGTAGCTACCAAATCAATGTTATTGCATTCATACCTATCATTTGATAATCCATCAACGCATTCGAATGCTACAGGTATATCAATAGTATCTCCCGGATCACCAACATTAGTCGAATTGTCGCTGCAACCAACAACTAATGTCGCAACAAAAAACAAAAGAGCATGAAAAGGTAATTTCATAGAAATCAGGGCTATTTTTAGATTTTTAACTACACAAGATATCCAAAGCTTCAGTTTAGTTCTTGCCTAAAGATGTGCCCTTTTAGAAGTCTGGGAACTTTTCTGAAACTACTATTCCCTGACCCATTATTTTTATCAACTTAAGATATTCCTACACCCTCCGCAATATCCAAATCAATTTCCCAATACAGTGGTGGGTTTCACTTACGCTAATTTCGATGGGACTATCCTTTCCATTCTCGGATTGGGCAACTACCTTATCTTCTTCCTTTTGCAGACGCTGTAACCAAGCTTCCTGAGATGAAGCGATAAGAAATATTGCATCATCGGTGGGCTCCCCTTCGAGGTTAATAACTGCGATGTCGTTTTCTTTTACTGTTGGCGCCATTCCATTACCCGAGCTTACATATCCTATTAAGCTGTTAGAGTCTGGAAACCCATCAATTTTATTTGAAATATTGGTATAGATATTCCCAGCCTTTGGACTAGCATTAAAATCCGGCCTCATATTTTTTATATCCAGGGATGTATAAACAGGAATAAATGTTTGACCATTAGCTGCATCTACAACTCTTTTTTTACCTTTACCATCCAGCAACCAATTTTTATTTAAGTCACTGCATCTTTCAATTATTCTCTTGAGATCTAACCTTCCCCTGTTCTTTTGCATGCTTAGGGTACTGGGATTGATATCTAAAAAATCTGCAACTTCTGCGTCAGTCTCTAAATGATACGCCTCTTTAATACGTTCTAATATTGTATTCACTTTGTATTAATGTCTACATTTTATAAGTTCACATTATGTGAATAAACAAATTTTCAATTTATAAATAAACAACTTTTAAACCGAAAACAAATGCAGAATAGAAAGCGCAATGAGGCTGAGAAGGAGGTCATGAAAATGATGATCGATGCTGATATCACTCAAAAAATGATTGCTAAACATCTTGACATCACCCCTCAAGCTGTAAACAATCGTCTTAAAAGAGGCAGTGTCGATCCACTTATCAAAGCCATTGAGGAACTACAAGAAACCCGTTCGTAAGCAAAAAAAGGACTGCGTACGAATTACGGTTAGTATTTTACTTGTTAAACAAAAGGATTGAAAAATTTAAACCCTTTTATTGAAATGAAAGGGTTTCATCTTATAGGATAAATATCAGTTTGGGAAGGATCCTTAGAATTTTTGGCCAAAAATCCATGCTCTTTTTATACATGGGTACTATTAGGTGGCTTATTACTTATCGTTCTTCAAAATAAAGATTCATAAACTGGCTCTCTTGTTCTACATTTCCAATTAAAACTAACCCGCTATCGGGGGTTAGTTTTGTATCTGGATGAGGATTAATTTTCTGTTGTCCATTCTGCTTGATGGATAACACGCTGCATCCGGTATCTTTTCTAATATTGGATTCTACCAGGGTTTTGCCAACTAATGACTTTGGTGTATCCAGGTTAAATACATTCAGCCCCTCTGCTATCATAACAACATCGTTACGCTCAAGGATATTAAATATTACATTTGCTCCCATTGTTGCGTAAGACATTACAAAATCAGCTCCGGCTCTGTGCAATGTTGAAACATTGCGCTGCAGGGTAGCCCGACTGATAATTTGAATATCGGGGCGCAGGCGACGGGCATAAATTGTCAGATAGACATTCATGTCGTCATCGTGAGTCGTCATAATAATACACGGAGCCTCATCTATTCCTGCTTTTTTTAGAATTTCAATATCTTCGCCCCCTCCTAAAATATATTTTTCATTCTCACGAATACGGTCAGGATTTTTTTCAATAACCCGGTAATCCATTCCCCGCTCTTCAAATGCTTCAGCCGTACCACGTCCCACTCGTCCGGCTCCTACAATGATGACAGGTTTATCATTGGATCCATAGATTGCCATATACTCATCATAACTTCGGAGCTGATCTACCGAACCCGCCAAAAGCAATACGCTTTCTTTGTGGATCACTGTGTTTGGCGTAGGCTTGATAAATTTACCACGCTCCCAAATACCAACCACATTGATATTCAACTCCTCTCGTAATTTGCTGTCGGCTATTGTTTTACCAACCAATGGTGTGCCATCTGCAGTGGCTTCCGCTATCACCAGCTCTTCAAAACGTCCTACAACGTGCACGCGTGAGTCTTGGCTTATGGTTCTTCGCGAGAGGGACTTACCCATCATTTGTCCCAGCTGAATAACATGATCTGCACCGGCCATTTTCAGCAGGTCCACAGAATCAGCAGAGTTCGCCGTGGTCACGATCGTCACTCCCTCATCCAGTTCCCGAACCGTGTTACTGATATTAGAATTAACCATATCAGTGCCAATAGAAACCACCATGGCAGCATTTTCTACGCGTAGGCGCTTATAGGTCTCAGGATCATCCAAATCCCCAAACACCACCCGGTACCCTTCATCGTATAACTCTAGAGCCTTGGGTAAATCAGTAACCAATAAAACATATTCATAATTATATTGATCCAGCTTCTCGATCAGCGATTTTGTTATAGGATCGAGATGTGTGATGATCACATGGTTTTTAGTGTCCTCAGGCAATTCACGGGGAGCTCTTGCTTTCGATTGAGCTTCGAGCCAGGGGGCATAGAAAAATTCTATAAAGGTAAACGGCAGTAGTATCAAAAGCGAAACCATACCTGATAACAAAACAATAACGGAAAACGCTCTTCCCAAATCACTGGTAAAGGTGATATCCCCAAACCCAAGCGTGGACATAACCGTAAGCGTCCAATAAAATCCTGTTACCCAGCTATGCTGCTGTCCCTCATACAGCATGATGAAATGAAAAATTATGCTGTACGCAACAATCAAGGCCGAAAGTGCTCCCAAAAATCGCAGAAGCCGCTTAATATTTACCTTGGTGTTGCGGCTGGAGAGGAAGTAGCTTATTTGCGAAGTAAAAAATTTCATAATCGTCTAATAATCCGAACTGAATAAAATCAAACTGCACCCGTTCAATCTATCATTTTTTTAATGCTTACAGGGATCCCTTTTCTAAACGCATGATATTAGCTCAATACTCCAACGTAATGCTAAAAAACTGCTTATTCTAACACAAAGCGGAAGGTAATCGTACCCCATTGCGACTGCTGAGGTACTCCTGAAGGAAGTTGGGAAAAACGCCAACTGCGAAGGGTTCGCATTACTTCTCGTTCTAATTCCGGATTCATTTTTTTGAGCGGCACAATCCGTCCGATAGAACCATCCGGCTTTACCTCAAATCGAATAGTAATAGTTGCTTCGGCGTCGGTCGTATTATCGGGTAAGGGCTGCACCATGGGATTTCGTTCTATATCACCCTCCCAGTTGAGTTCGTACGGTGCGGATTTCTCTTGTTCATTCCCCGTCCCCTGATCGGCATTAAGTTCTCCGGTATTCCCCTGCTCATCGCCGCTGGTTTCAGCACCCTCTTGCTGTACTTCATCTTCCTCCGTTTTGGGCGGAATAGTTACATCTTTAGGCTCGTCTGTTTCGGTGTCTTCCTGTGGATCTACTTTATCGGTTTCCGGTGTTTCAATCGGCTCTTCCTCAATTTCTTCGGTTTGGTCGGGTGCATCTACCGGTTTTGTAGTTTCCTCTGTAGATTCTTGTTGTTCTTCAACCGGTTCAGGCTCTTCGGGTTCCGGGTTATCAGGTTCTGTCTCAGAAGGATTAGGACGTGTTGCTACCTGCTCTGCTTGCTGCTCTGCATATTCTGCAGGCGTTCCGGTTTGGAACTCCCCAAATTCTACCTCAATAAAAGATGGGCGTACATTCGACTCAATAGAAAAGGTATACAGCAAAAAAACAATAACCAGAGCTACGTGTACTCCCCCCGTTACAGCAAGGGCAAAACGATCTTCTTCGTTATTGAATACAGGTTGCTCCATAAACGTGTTTCTGTATTACCGGGATGCCTGTTCTGTTGCCATCACAATTCGTAAGTCCAGCGCCTTGGCAATGTTCATTACGCGCACCGCATTATCTATAATTGCATCCTTATCTGCTCTCAAAACAAGTGTAGCCTGCGATTTGTTTCCTCTGGCTTTGCGCAGTGCCGAGGCCAGCATGCCGCTGCTGGTGGGCTCTCCATCAACAAAAAATTGTCCATCCTTGGTTACAGCAACGGTAATTAACTGTGCCTCTGTCTGTGCACCGGTTTCTGCTTTGGGGATATCCACCTTAATTCCAAAGTTGGTAACAAACGACGAGGTCAACAGGAAGAAAATCAGGAGCAACAATACAATATCTGTCAGTGACGACTGTGAAAACAGCGTCAAAGGCTCCATTCGGTCATCATCTTTTCTAAAGTCCATTATCCTACCTTCTCACGCTCTTTTTCTTTCTTGTTTGATGGTGCCTGCAGCAAGTCGATAAAGTCTGCTGATGCATTTTCCAGCTCATGAACCATGCGATTGATTTTACCCAACAAGAAGTTATAAAATCCATAGGCAATAATACCTACGATCAATCCCGTTGCCGTGGTAATTAAGGCCTCCCAAATACCGCCGGCCAATACACTTGGATTTACATTTCCCTGCAGCGACTGTATGTCCATAAAAGCTTCAATCATACCAGTGACCGTTCCCGTGAATCCTACCAATGGAGCAACACCCGCTATCGTAGCCAGCCAATTCATCCGTTTTTCCAGATGATAAATCTCTTTTTTACCGGCATTACCAATGGCATCCTCAATATCCCGTATGGGACGTCCCAATCTTCGAATACCCGCCTTAAGGATGCGCGCCAAAGGTTTATCTATGCCATCGCAGTAAGTGAGTGCACGCTGACGATCACCATCTTTTAACATGCTTTCAACGGTTCGCAAGAAACCATCGATTTCGATTTGCGCATTATTTAACGAGCGCCAGCGTTCAGCAATAACATATATGGCTACTATCGACAGGATAAACAACGGGATCATCAGTACGCCGCCTTCAGCCAGCAGTTCTAACATCGACATTTGTTCTTGTTCTGCAGCCATACTTAATGTATCAGCGGCTGCGGTATCAGTCTGCACTTGTACAATAAAAAAGAATAACGCTTGCATAATTTTATATAGTTACGAGTCTGTTATTGAATTCTTTTTATGAAATTATTGTCTCGGTATCGCTCCGGGATATCACCTATCGCCTGTTGGGCATTACTAACCGTCTCAAACTGGCCAATACCCACACGATAATAGGTTGTTCCCTCAACTTGAGCCTGACTTATCAAAGCACGATAGCCGGCCTCCTGTAATTGCTGACGATTTTGGTCTGCTTGCTGGCGATCACGCAGAGAATGTACCACAATGGTATAACCATTGGCAATATCTTGATTAGGTTCCCCCATCAATCCATAACGATCTTGCTGCTTAGCGGCCGGTTGCTTGCCAGTATCTTCTTCACCTGTTGATACTGCTGACGACTGCTCAGGTTCCACAGCCTCTTGACCAGACTGTTCCTCTGATTGCGTATTGCCATCAGCAGGGTCCACCGTCTCTGTGGTTTGGGGAGAAGTCGTTGGCACTTCAGTACTGCTTGTTCCAGAAAAACCAAAGTCATATAGCATCCATCCGCCAACCCCTACAACCAATACCACTACTACTGCAACTATAATGGTTCCAATAGGATCTCTCGGCTCTTCTTTTTCAATTTCTTCAGCAGGCTCCGGATCTTTTTCGGATTGCTGTTCTTCCGGCTCTTCAGGAGCTGTCCCAAAAACGGCATCAAAAACTTCTTCTGCCTCTTTTTGATCCTCTTCTAGCTCTTCTGACTCCGTAACCTTCTCCGGTTCAGGCTCTTCGTCATCCAGCTCTGGTTCCGGCTCAATCGTTTCGCCTTCTTGTTCTTTTTGGTCTTCTTCGGTAACATCAGAATCAAAAGCCCACTTATTCTCTGTATCTACATCACCAAGCTCAGGCTCGGTCATATCCACTTCGGGAATTTCCTTATCAGTTTCGGGCTCTTTAAACGCTCCAATAAGCTCGATGGGTTTCATTCCCGCATACTTGTTGTTAATCTCCGTCTCAAGAATATCACCGGGTTCAAACTGTAAACTTCCCCCTTCCATGCTAAAGGTTCCAAACCCTTCCACCTCAAAAGCCTTGTTCTCTTCAGCAGCTTTTTGTATTCGATTTATCAACTCTGAAAGCTGCGTCTCAACCTGTTCGCGCTCCAGTCCCGATTTTTCTTCAAGAAGTGATATCAGTTGTTCCTTATCGATAATCATATCCCCAGTTCATTTTCCGGAATAAAAGTGATGGTATCCTTGGGCGGCATCATCACAACCCGGCCGCTGTCATACTGTTTTTGAAATTGTTTTTGATGTTCAAATTCGAATCGGCCAACGCCTTCGAGACATACATCATTTTTCCGGGCTATCTCTTCACGTATAACCTCAGAAAAAGCTTTGATAAACTCTTTATCCATCGCAATTATAATTTTACTGTTACCCCGCCATACGCCTGAAACGGTCGCTCATTATACCCTTGCCAAACCTCGTAATCCTGATTTAAGATGTTCACCAATTTTATATAGGCTCCAAATCGTTCTGTAACTTGCACATCCAGCTGACCCCCAAGCAATATAAAGCTATCCAGCTTTTCATTCGCTTGAAAGGTTCTTCGTGAACCTACATAATCAGCCCACCCTTCGAAAGTAATTCCATCAAAAGGCTGCACTGTTAGGCCAGAGTTTATCCCTATTTTTTCCTCAAACGGAATACGTCCGCCCCCTTTAAGTTTAGGCGACCGTAAATAGACCTTCCCGTTCACTTGCAATTTCTCGGGAATAATCTGATGCACTACACTCGCATAGGCTGATACTTTATAAGCATCCCGATACTGCATTTCATAAAATTCATATAGGGGATTCCCATTTCCATCCGTTTGCCCGTTATCGGAACGCAGGAAAATAGGATAGTCCGACATATCCTCGTATTGAAATCCAAAGCTAAACTCACCCTCATCAGTATATTCTACACTGGCTTCTCCTTTTCCGTACATACGATAGGAGTGCCGGAGCGTATTTTCCACCGTCAAAAATCGATTCTCTTTGTGTCGCTGCTCCAGTGTTTTCATATATGGTTGAGCCCCGGCCGTAACTTTTAATGAGAGTATATCCAGCAGCGGGTGCTCTACCGTTACCTCCGGACCTATGTATATGTTATCATCATCCACATTATTTTGTGCATAATAGACACTGGCATCTACCTTAATATCGGTAGCATAATTAAACTGGCGCTCATACATCACGCCACCCTGAGCGGTCAGCCAGGAATCCTGAGCAATAGCATTCTCATAATTTCCACCCTTGGCACCCGCTTTTAAAGTAAACGTCTCGTCGGTATTTCCACCAGCCCACCGTTTAGCTAAAGAAACGTTATACACCCGCTCTTCACTCTTCCCAGTCAAGGCATCCGCATTTTTCAGATCAATATTGTAATAACGAATATTAGCATCAGCTTTCCAGCCGGTAATGGTATTTTTGAAATGTCGGAATTCGGTTCCCAGATTAATACCACTATACTCTTTTCGAGCATCGCCCGGGATAGTAGTCGCGGGCAGATCAAACATATTGTTAAAACTGGTTTTGAATCCCCCGTTTAATGAAAGCTGACTTTTTTCGCTTAACTTTGTTGCGTATTCTGCATTGGCATCAAAAAAGCGAAAGCTACTGTTTTGATTCTCCAAGTGTCCATCTGATGAAGAATAATCAAAATCTCCTCCGATGTAACTTTTGTTATTCAGGCGCTTCAAACCCCAAAAATGAGCCTCAGGACTTACATAGCTTCCAAAGCCAAACCGACTAAATACGTTCTGTGTTGAAGAATAAGGAAAAGCCATATAGGCCGGTGGTTCGGGACGAGACAGCTGACTTACCGGAAGATTGGCAACAACCTGCTCAGGTGTTTCCATGAAGGGTGCCCGATTGGGATCGATTTGATATACCCGCGGATTGGGGTCAAATCCCAAAATAGGTTGTCGGCGTAACCCTGGGAATCGGGCTTGGAACTGACTGCGTATTTCAATGTCTTGTGGATCAATCTCCGGCAGCATTGACGATTCAGCATCCTGTTGCTGTTGAGCAGCTATGGGATTAGCTGCCAAAACTGATACGATAATAAATGCTATTGCTGATATCCCTTTCATATAAATTTTACTGCTATGGTGCTCTAAAATCAGTGTTAAAGGTACTAATTTTTTAGCAACGATTAATATCTCAATTAAGACAATTTTATACCCAGTTTGGGTTCGTCTGTTTCGAATAACGAAAAAAGAAGGAGCGAATTGCAACAAGGCCTAACATATAGCAAAAAAATCCTTGGGATAAATTCAAACAACCGGCTCACCCGCCTTGGTCGATCGAAGCTTATCAATGAATAAAAATATGGGCGTTATACTTGAAACAAATAACACCATCACTCCATGGGTAACCGTTGCATAAGCGATACCGGTAACTGCGGGTACGGCAAATAATACCAGTAGTGACTGTTTTACAAAATAGTGATAGGTTCCCAATCCACCGGGCGACGGAATAGCAATTCCGATGGCAGAAATTACGGTAATCACGAGTGCATCCAGCATATCCAGATTATACGCCTCTTGCATATCAAACATCCAGAATGGAATATAAGTCATCAAAGTGTAGCACAACCAGATTAAAACGGTATAAATAATAAACAACCACCACCGTTCTACATCGCGTGCTGCCAAAAGTCCATTCCTAAACATGATATAGGCCCTTTTAGCCTTAAAAATCCACCTTCGAAGAACTTCAAATCTTGAACCGAGATAGACTACAAACTTTATTAACAAGTACCCAATGCCAATAACAGCTGCCAGCAAAAACGCCACCCACAAATAGGTTAGCAAGCTCGACTCATTCGTGAGAAAATTAATGGTTTCATCTCCAAAAATCTGTCGCAGTAAATTCAGATCGGCAATAACATACACCGAAACCACCACCATAAGAAATGCCATTACCGCAACGTCAATTACTCGCTCTAATACAATTGTGCCCATTAATTTGGAACTGCTTAACCCCTCCTTTTTGCCTACATATACCGGACGGGAAACCTCCCCAAAGCGCGGACCAACGAGGTTCATCATGTATCCAACCAATACCCCTGAAATCAAAGTGATGCGGTCAAGATCTTGCTTGTCCTGTTCAATAAAAAGACGCCAGCGTTCGGCTCTAAAAATATGACTAAACAGGGCTGTAATCGCGAAGGGAAACAACCACCCAAACTGGATGTTCTTCGAATATTCCCACACTTCTTGCAGCCGTACATTGCGAAATGCCAACCACAGAAAAAGGGCTCCCAGCGATAATGCAAGCCCAATCTTAATTACTTTTTTATACATTAATCTCTAACAATATGTTAGTTTCGCATGTCAACTTTTTCGGCGCTCTCGGGATAGCTAAGGATAAACATTCCTTCCTCCGGCTCCATAAATTCACCGCCAGAAAAGGTAGTGGTAATTACATTATCGGCCGGATCCACTGCTTCAATCTTTTTGGGTACCAGACTATTTGAAAGAAAGATTTCAACTTCTTTATAGATCGCAAAAGGATCATCCGAAGACAACAAGATATATATATTACCTTCTCGCTTTTCCTGAGTCTGCACCGTAAATGTAGAATCAACTCCATTCAAGATTCGCGAAGGTGCGAAGTCGTCATCTTCCGGCTCATACTTGCTGATGATAACCCGATTTCTATCATCGTCATATACCATAGATGTTTCTCCATCCACAACAACAGATTTATTATCGGCCTCGACCCTATACTTTTGACCTCCAACCCAAATACGTCCACTGCTCGAAACGGTATCCTGAGTGTAAGAGTCTACGGTTTGATGATAAAAATCAGCCTTAAAAATAGATCCTTCTTCAAATGTCTGTTTTAAGTCTGAAAAATAGGACTGCTGTCCCAGAGCCAACGAAGGCAACCCCAAGCCAACAATTATTACTATGAGAACTACATTTAAACTATCGCTCAAATTCTTCAAGATCATCTAATAATTCTTCTAATTCTTCTTCATCGTCAACTAACACATCGCGCGCCGTACTGCCCTGGTAAGGGCCAACCACACCGGCATTATACAGCTGGTCAACAATTCGTCCGGCACGATTATAGCCGATCTTAAGTTTACGCTGCAGCAGCGATACCGATCCCTGCTGGTGCAACACAATAACTTTGGCAGCCGCTTCAAAAAGCTCATCAATGTCCTCCAGTGGATCAGGAATGTCACCACTTGATGAGGTTTCATCTTCTAAAACAGGCAATTCGTACTTATTATTGTATCCCCGCTGATTTCCAATGAAATCAGTAATCTCTTCCACCTCTTCAGTCGATACAAAAGCATTCTGGATTCGGGTCATGCCGCCGCCGTTGGTAAACAACATATCACCGCGACCAATAAGCTGATCGGCCCCACCTGTATCAAGGATCGTTCTTGAATCAACCTTTGAGGCCACCTGGTACGCAATACGTGCGGGAAAGTTGGCTTTAATCGTACCGGTAACCACATTCACCGATGGACGTTGTGTGGCTACAACCAAGTGAATACCTACCGCACGAGCCAACTGTGCCAGACGGGCAATCGGTTCCTCAATATCTTTTCCGGCTGTCATCATTAAATCGGCAAGCTCATCAATAAGCACCACAATATAAGGCAGATGACGGTGCCCTTCGTCTTCATCGAGATCACCGTTGTCAAACTTTTCGTTATAAGAACGAATATCACGGACCATACCATCCTTGAGCAAGTCGTAGCGCTCGTCCATCTCTTTGGTCAGACTTTCAAGCGTTTCCTTAGCTGCAGAGGTATCCGTAATAATAGGTTCTTCTGCGCCCGGCAACGTAGCTAAAAAGTGTTTTTCAATTTTCTGAAACAATGACAACTCGATCTTCTTGGGATCAATCATCACGAATTTTAAATCATCGGGATGGCATTTATACAGCAGACAGGTAATAATCGTATTGATACCTACCGTTTTACCCGATCCCGTGGCCCCTGCAATAAGCAAGTGCGGCATCTTGGTCAGATCCACCATAAACACTTCGTTTTCGATGGTTTTCCCAAAGGCCACCGGCAGCTCAAAATCACTTTCTACAAATTTCTTAGTGTTAATCACCGACTTGATAAAGACTGTTTCGCGCGATCCATTTGGCACCTCAATTCCTACAGCAGATCGGCCGGGAATGGGGGCCATAATACGCAGTCCCTTCGCCGCTGTAGCCATCTTCAGGTCGTTGGCATAACTTTCAATTTTACTGATTTTGACATCCGGTGCAGGATCGAGTTCATAAAGCGTAACTGTGGGACCAACAATCGCATTAATGCTGCGAATTTCAATATTATGGCGCTTCAGCTTATCAAGGATAATGCGCTTATTCTCCTTGATCTCATCAAGGTCAACTTCGTTTCCTTCATTGGGAGGTGAATCCAGCAGATCTATAGTCGGGAACTTATAGCGAACCTTTGGAACTTCCTTGGCTTTATCCTTATTCTGTTTATCCAGCTCTTTCTCATCAGCCTGCTCGTCTCCCTCACCTACATATACCGAAATATCAACATCGTCTTCTTCATCTTCGGCAATTTTCTTCTTTTCAATATCGGCACGGGGGCGCTGATCAAGTGATTGCACTTCTTCTTTTTCCTGTCGCATTCGCTCACGATCGCGTTTCTGCGACTCTTCTACGATATCATCAATAGAGCGAGGTTCTGACTCATCTTCTTCAGGTTCGGCCTTCGTTTCTGTTTGGGTCTTAGTCTGCTTTTTTTCTGATTGTTGAGCATTTTCACGCATCTGCTGCTCGGCCTGACGCTGCTTTTCAATCTCTTTTTGCTCAGCTTCCTCCTGCTTTTGCTTTCTTTTTTCCTCTTTTTTCTGGCGTCGGCGCTCTTTCCAATCCGCATATGATTGCTTGACATTCTCAATCCAATCCTTCACACGTTCTACGGTATGCTGAAGGTCGCGATCAAGCAGTGCCAGTAAAGTTGTTAGAAGCAATACCGACAGAATAATAATAGAGCCAATCCCTGTAATATTTTGCAGGATACGAGCCATATAATATCCCGCCGAACCATTCCATACCGACTCAACCCATTCATAATTAGTGTTCAGCCATCCCAAAATAGTCGATAACAATACCATGCTCCAGATGCCATAAGCCGTAGGCCACAGCATTAGGCCAACATCCCGATTTCTAAAAACAAACCAGCCGTATCCTACGATGATAAGCGGCATGATGATACTCATATATCCAAACAGCAGGTGGACAAAGAAGTGGGCTAAATAAGCTCCAATAACGCCTAATCCATTTTGGATGCGGAGAGCCGGACCTTGATCCAGCGCAAACAAACTATCGGTCGATAGCGATTGGATCAGGGTATAATCCGCCGGGTTGTACGTAACTATACTAAACCCAAGCAGGCCGCCGACGGCCATCACCAAAATCCCCAGTATTTCCATTTTCCGGGATTCCGAAAGGCCTCCCAAAAAACTATCTGAACTACTTTTTTTAGCCATTTATATCTGTAATGATTCCTTCATTAAGTGCCGGTAAAATATCCGTAATACTGCGTTGACAACAATACTCAAGGTCCTCTTTGCTTACAATATCCTTGAGGCGTACCGCGTAATTCGATGATTTGATGCTATTTTCTATATCATCCCTAAATTTTTCATAAAGACCAAAAGCAACTTTTGCTCCGTCTCTGGCCTCATTTGGTAAATTCCCTCCACAAAGTTCGTAAATAATATTCCCGGCACAAAGAATATCCTCCAGTGAAAGTCGGCCACGCCACCCAGCACACACCAGCAGCACTTCTTCATCAAGACTCTGCAAATATTCAACAATGGCATTCAGATTTAAAAAAGAACCTACAATAATTTGGTCAGCCAAACTGCACCGCCGTATTGCTTTTGTGCCATTCGTGGTGTTGAGGATGATCGTCTTGCCATTTACTACTTCCCTGGTATGTTCCAATGGGGAATTTCCCAAATCATATCCTTCAATGGTAACGCCGTTTTTTTCACCACTCATTAAAAAGCTTTCCGCATCCAGATTATGCGAAATCTTGCTGGCTTCATCCATATCTTCAACCGCAATAACGCCCTTCGCACCATTTTGCAATGCCGTAACCATCGTTGAGCTGGCCCGCAGTACATCAATCATCACCACTGCTTTGTCGCGAATATCCTCTTCCTTAAAAGAGTGGGCCGATGAAAATACATCAATTTGATTTATCATATCCTATAAATAATGTCGTAGTCTCTGTTTTTCCCAGTTGATATATTAGTAACTATTCCCTTCTGCAACCACTTTTTATTTTACAAACGGTGGCTTTGTTACTGTAGCCTCGGCTTTTTTGTTTCGGATCTCTACAAAAACCGATGATCCCTCATCAGTGTAGTTAATATCCACATACCCCATAGCAATGTTAGTGCCCAGCGTGATAGAACGAGAACCGCTAGTTACGAAGCCTATCTCATTATCCTCCTCATCAAAAATAGTATAACCCTTTCGCGGAATAGATCGCTTATCATCAATAGTAAGGCCAACCAGTTTTCGTGAAAGTCCTTCTTCCTTTGCCTTGAGAAGCGCATCGCGACCAACAAAATCACCTTTATCCAACTTGGTAAGCCAACCCATACGTGCTTCAAGCGGATGCGTATCTTTTGTAATATCATTGCCGTAAAGCGCAAATCCCTTTTCCAGACGAAGCGTATCCCGAGCTCCGAGCCCGCAGGACTCAATCCCGAACTCTTCGCCCGCTTCCATAATGGCATTCCAGATAGCTTCAGGATCAACGTGATCTTTATTAAAATAAAGCTCGAATCCCTTTTCCCCAGTATAACCAGTCGCCGACAGCGTCACATTATCATAACCGGCCAAAGTGCCCACTTCGAAGGTATAGAACTTTATAGCCGAAAGGTCGGTGTCCGTAAGCTTTTGCAGCGTTTCTACGGATTTTGGTCCCTGAACTGCCAACAAACACGTATCATCAGACAGATTAGTCAGCTCCGCATCAAACGAATTGTTCTCGGCAATCCACTCAAAATCTTTCTCGATATTGGAAGCATTCACTACCAAAATATACTCCTTCTCTCCAAGCATATACACCAAAAGATCATCAACAATGCCGCCATCTTTATAGCACATCGCAGAGTACTGTGCCTTGCCGGGCACCAATTTTGAGGCATCGTTTATGGTTACGTGTTGAATTAAATCCATCGCCTCATCGCCTGTCACATAAAATTCGCCCATATGTGATACGTCAAACATCCCCACATTTTCGCGCACGGCGTTGTGTTCTTTGCGGATACTGTCGTACTGCACGGGCATCTCAAATCCGCCAAAGTTGATAAGCTTAGCTCCGGCTTGTTCATGAAGGTCGTAAAAGGGCGTTCGTTTTAACATCAATTACTTTGCTTTTAATGTCATTCCACACTCGTACAGAATAACATCATTATATTTAACATCATATGAATTTCCAGTCGCCCAAAATACGGATTTAACTATAGAATTGAGAATGATTTTGCCGCTCCATTTTTGGCTATCTAAACCGTAAGCATAAAATCACTCGCAGAATAGTATAATTTAACTTCCATGACAGTAAATCTGGCAATTGCACTGAATTCTTTGTCAGCAATAATCGTTTAGCATCCGGGAAGAAATCCTTATCTTTCAAGACTGTAAAATTTAGCTGCAACAGAACACCTTTTACTCAATGGCCATTAACAAGCAACAAGTACGTACGGCACTTACCCATGTGATGCATCCTGAGATGGACAAAGATCTGGTCACCCTTGATATGATCGAAGATCTTATTGTTCAGGATTCGTTCATCACCTTCACGATTGATCTTCCGGACAAGGATCCCGAGCTGGAATCCAAGCTTAAGGATATGTGTGAAGATGCGATTCGCAAATTCGTGGATGAAGATGCCGTCCTTGATATAACGACGGCCGTAAATATTTCAAAATTCCGAAATAACGAAGATAAGGGCGAATTCCCGGGGCAAGGTCATCGAAAGAAAAAAGAGCAGCAAGAAGATGAGAATGAGGAAGTCCTTTCGGGCGTTAAGAATATTATCGCAGTTGCTTCTGGCAAGGGTGGAGTAGGAAAATCTACCGTAGCCGTTAATCTCGCTTGTGGATTGGCCCGTACGGGCGCCAAAGTTGGACTCTTGGATACAGATATCTATGGTCCCAGTATTCCTACGATGATGGATGCTCACGGACGACCCAATATTACGACTCAAAAACAACTTATCCCCAAAGAAAAATACGGCGTCCGCTTTCTATCTATGGGAATGCTCGTTGACCCCGATCAGGCTATGATCTGGCGCGGGCCCATGGTAACAAGTGCGGTCAAACAATTTATGAATGAAGTGGAATGGGGCGAACTCGACTATATGGTATTAGACCTTCCTCCCGGAACGGGCGATATCCAGCTGACGTTGGTACAAACCGTTCCGCTGACCGGTGCTGTTATCGTTTCTACGCCACAGGATGTGGCCCTTGATGATGCCCGAAAAGGAGTGGCTATGTTCAAGAAAGTGAATGTCCCGGTATTAGGCATGGTTGAAAATATGGCCTATTTCATCCCCGAAGATATGCCGGATAAGAAATACTATATCTTTGGCAAACATGGGGTTCGCAATCTAGCTGAGCGCATGGGAACCAACTTCCTGGGCGAAATCCCCCTGGAACAGAAAGTGCGTGAGAGCAGTGACGAGGGCAAGCCTATTGTACTGGGAGATATGGAAACGAAATCAGCTCAAAAGTTTGTCGAGTTGTCCAATAATGTAATTCAGCAGCTCGCTATCCGAAACCAAGAGCAAGATCCCACGGAAAAAATTGATATTAAAATTAGGCCTTAGCCACAATGCCATGCTGAACTTGCTTCAGCATCTATCGTTACAGATCCCGAACCAAGTTCGGGATGACACTTACTTCTTTCACAGTTTGGGGTTCAATTGTTATACCGCTGATGGAGAACCTGCTTTCGATATTCAAAGATATCGTGCAGCTTATTCCTAATCAGTAACTTATTTACAATTTTACCCAGTACTCCGTAAGGCGGTACGTAATTTACTTGATCAATCATCCTTACTCCCGATTCTGCCTCTTCAATTTTATGATAGTGATACCAGAACCGGTACGGACCTATCCGCTGCTCATCGACGAACTCTTTTCCGGGGATAATATGCTTGATTTCAGTAATCCATTCTGAGTGCCCCAACAATGGCAGCTTAACATCATACTCAACCAGCAACCCATTATACATTTTCTCCGGCACCTCACTGATAATCGTAAAGTCAAGCTCTGGGGGCGTAATCTCATTTAGATTTGCTGGTTTGGATATAAACTTCCAAAGCTCATCCGCCGAAGTTTCCAATACCTGCTCTTGCTGCAATATATACATAGAAATCTTTTTTGCTTATGTATTGCCTAATAATGCAGCACTAACCATATAACCACAAGCAAAGGTTCCATGATCATTTAATTAATCCGAATAAGAAACTAATTAGAATAGTACCGAGGTATATTTTATTGCTTTGATAGGTCTTTACGTTCTAATCCAGTCCATATAAATCAGATCAATAACAGAAATCCCCTGTCCTACTTCCGCTCACTTAACCCCAACAAAAAATTCCAGATCGTCACCGCAGCCAGCTTTGCCGTTTGGTTATCGCGGTCGTGGCGCGGATTAACTTCTGACAAATCAAATGAGGTGACCTGTTCGTTTCGTCCGGCCAGGTATGCAGCCGTCAGCCACAAATCGGAAGGCAAACCATTTACACAGGGAGCACTCACGCCCGGCGCCTGTGATTGATCAACGGCATCCATATCAAACGTTACCATGAGTCTTTCACTCTCGTGTTGATGAAATAATCCCGAAATTGAGGTGATATTGGTTTCATCTCTTAATAGATATTCACCACCGCTCTCTTTTATATAATGCAGATGAGATTGTGCTACAGATTGAGGCTGCAATCCCGCCACCAAATACATTTCACCACATTCGCTTTCATGTTCTATAACCTGCCGGAAAGGCGACCCGGAATGTGCTTGTCCCTTTTTTAGCGGACGAACATCGGTGTGAGCATCTAAATTAAAGATTGCCGTTTTCAATTCCGCTTCTGCATATCCCAAAAAATGTCCCAAAGCCGTTTCGTGTCCGCCGCCAAGAATAATGGGAATTATTCCCTCCTCTAAAAAACCGGCTATCACCTTACCCAAATTTTGCTGATCCTCTTCCACCTCATAATGAATATTTATATCCCCTACATCCCGCATATTGCCTATCACATCTACGAAGGCATCATGGGTTTCAGGGTTCGGGGTCATTTTATATAACTGCTTACGAATAGCCTCGGGAGCATCAGCAGCACCAGCACGCCCTCCATTGATGGTTACCCCTTTATCCGACGGAAAACCAATAATTACTGCCCGGGGAGTATCATTCTTTCCGAGATTAGATTCAATAAGTTGACCAATTCGCGGATCGTTATCTACTGTTTTAGGGATATCTATAGATACTTCTTTTAATAACGACATTTTAAATATTCCTTGTTCCGTTTTTCCATTCTCTAACCAACATAAAAAGCCCCGTCATTAATGTCATGGGCAGTACAAACCATCCCATAGCAGTATTAAAATAGGGCAACAAATGATGTTCGGTAGCTGTTAAAATCAAATATACTGTAAAAGCAATATAGTATCCCAAGAAGAAGATCCCCTCCCAGCGGCTGATCAAACTATCCGTAATAAAAATGGGCAAACAAACAATTGATGCTGCAATCATCACAGGGATATCAAATCCCACTACCCCCGGCTGTACCACAATGCCACCGGGTAGTATGATGGCTGTTAAACCAATAATGCACATGATATTAAATAAATTGCTGCCGACGATATTTCCAACAGCTAAATCGCGTTCTCCTTTTATACTTGCTAATATCGACGTAGCAACCTCGGGCAGAGAAGTCCCTGCAGCAACGATGGTTAATCCAATTATAAGGCTGCTAACTCCCAGATATTCAGCAAAATTTACGGCCCCGTCAACCAACCATCGGGCTCCAATTACTAAGAGGACAAAACCGGCAATAACAAATGCTGCATCCCAAACCCAATAGCGACTTTTTGATTCGGCGGATTGAGTACTTTCGTCTTTTGATTGGGCATTGTGTTGTTTTCGGGCATCGTAAATCAAAAATCCAATATATGTCAATAACAAAACAAACAGAATCCCCCCTTCAATTCGGCTTATTGTCCCATCCCAGGCGAAAAAATAAAGCAGGATTGAAGCTCCAATCATCAGTGGGACATCAAGCTTAATTAGATTTTTGGAGACAATTAATGGGGCAAGCATGGCTGAAATACCCAAAATAAACAGCACGTTAAAAATATTGCTGCCAATTACATTGCCTAGCAGCAGAGCATCTTCTCCGGCAATTCCCGACTGCAAACTAATAGCAAGTTCCGGAGCACTGGTACCAAAAGCGACCACCGTTAGCCCAATAACGAGTGGGGTCATGCCCAAGCGACCAGCCAGCGCAGATGCACCACGGACCAACAGTTCGGCTCCGCCAATAAGTAATAAAAGTCCGGCAATAAAAAAGAGTATCGTAGCAACCACAACAATCGTACTTGTTTGCTAATGAGTTCGTTAATACTAACGATACTATTTCTTTAACAAAAAATGCTATCAACATTTTGTTGACAGCATTTTCCCAATATCAGCCATTCCCGTTATTAATTAATGCTCAGAATGCAGGGCTATGCGATTGCCTTCCGTATCCTCGATAATAGCCATATAACCATACTCATCGGTTATGATCGTCTTTTTCTGGATGATCTTGCCCCCATTTCGTTCAACCTTATCCAGCACTTTCTGCAGATCAGGGTTGGCGCTGATGTAAACCAAAGATCCCTCATGGCTAGGTTTATAGAATTCCCTGTGTTCACAGATCGCTCCACCCACTCCTCCTGCCTCAACCGGGAACATGGTCATCTTTAGATCATTATCCATCTCCATATCTTCCATCTTGATATCAAAGATAGACTCATAGAATTTTTTTGCTCTGCTTAATTTCTTGGCGGGGATTTCAAACCACGCAACAGCATTCTTCATTTTTTTCATTGTCTTTGGTGTCATAATATCCTCCCTTTTAAGGTTGTTGTGGCATGATGTATTTCTACAACTCAAAGACGTATGTGGTTCCAAAAACCATGTAGGGGAAACCCTATATTTTATGAGGATTTTTCATATAGTTTTCGTCCCTTTTTAAAGTTTCTCAAACACTGTCCTCCTTTGTAATGATACATCCAAAAATTTGGGTCCGGCGCATCAATAATAGCAAAGTCGGCTAATTTCCCCTTTTCGATGGAACCCAGCTTGAGATCCCGTTTAATTGCCTTGGCTGCATATATAGACGCTCCCTTCAATACCTCGGCAGGCGTTAATCGTCCCTGGTTGCAGGTTAACATCATTGCCAGCGGCAGATCGTAGCTCGGTGCCGAACCGGGATTAAAATCTGTAGCCACAGCTACTTCAACACCTCCATCCACCAGCTTTCGGCAGTTAAGAGGTTCCTCCTGTGTATATAGCGAAGCCAGCGGTAGCGTCACGCCTACAACACCCGCTTTTGCCATTGCCTCGATTCCTTCATCCGAAATTTTTTCAAGGTGATCCGCGCTAGCCGCCTCCATCTCCGCGGCCAGTTCTGCTCCACCACAAGAAGTAAGCTGATCAGCGTGCAGCTTGGGCGTTAACCCCGCTGCTTTTGCAGTCGTTAGAATTCGTCGCGACTCTTCAATCGTAAAAGCCGAGTCTTCGGCAAAAATATCACAAAATTCAGCCAACTCTTTCTCGGCTACTCTCGGAATCATTTCTTCAATCACCAAATCGATGTACGCTTGCCGATTATCTTTATATTCCGGGGGTATAGTATGCGCCCCCAAAAAGGTAGAGATAATATGCATCGGCTGATCTTCGGCCAATCGTTGATATACGCGCAGCGTTTTCATCTCATCTTCCAACGACAACCCATAACCACTTTTACACTCAACCGTGGTAACTCCAAGCTTGGCCATTTCTTTCAAAAACCCAAATGCCTTTTCATAAAGCTCATCTTCACTGGCCTTACGTGTCTCTTTAACGGTCGACAGAATTCCACCGCCTGCTTTAGCAATTTCGAGATAGCTTTTGCCCTGCACGCGCATCGCAAACTCATCAGAACGCCACCCCCCAAATGCCAGATGCGTGTGGCAATCAATGAGACCGGGAATCACCAATTTTCCATCGGCATCAAATGCTTCTTCATTATTATATTCTGAAGGCAGATCAGATTCCGAACCTACCCACGAAATAGTATCATTTTGCCAGGCAATGGCCGCATTTTTTATCGGATGGATCTCCCCCTGCTCCCCTTCATCTTTACACGTTGCTAAAAATCCGATGTTTTTAAGTATTGGCATTATAAAGGAAACGCTTAATTAGTATTTATTAAATATAACTTCATTTCACCTGCAGATGAGTTTGATGTCGTATAGGCAAGCTTTGATCCATCTGGGGAGAAGGCCAAAGAAGCTCCACTAACAGCTGTCTTCGCGACAGCTTCCGATAAACCCGAAGCATTCTGAATAACATGCAAAGTAAATCTCCGTTTTGCACAGTTGCCAATTAACCCTTCATAGCAACGATTTGTCCACTTGGCAATCATACTTCGATCCATCGACCACGCAATAGGTAAGCTTAAACTAAATGATTCCTCTTCAGGCAAGCCCCAAATTTTTTCTATTGTTTCGGATTCACCATCCCACTTTTTTAAAGCACTGCCATCTTCTCCGAACTGTTCTCTGTCTTCTGCAAAGGCAATAATCGGAAATTTCGCATTCCAAGAAATTGCTAACTCTTTTTGTTGATATAGGTATTTATTGTCAAAATTTAGTGAAGTGGTTTCGCCGGTTACTAAATCTATTGTACTTAACTGAAATTGTTCTTCTGGAGCATCAACAAGTAACATATTATTATCTGCAGAAAACGTTAACGGCAAAGCCTTTCTCACATATTTTGACTCTTTCGATTCAATATCATAAACAAAAAGCGAATCATTCAGCCGTTTCTCTCCGGACCGAACATAGGCAACACGCAAACCATCATTTGAAACTTTGGCATGTGTAATATTTGCAATAATCTTCTGCGGCTCTTTTCCCTCTTCTAACTCATATAAACTTCCCCTATTAAATCTAAATCCGGTTTCTCGCTCATCTGTCAGATAATAAATCTTGTACTTATCCTCTAATAGTACAACTGTAGCGTATACAATATTTCTACCATTTACGAGAGAACTGGTAGGAATTTTTTCCGAATTTAATATCTCGTTGATTTCTTTCGATGAAGGATTAATCGCATAAAAACCAGAACCACCCACAAAGAACATTTCATCATCTGCTGGCCAAAACAAATGACCACCAAATTCGGGGACTCCTATTGTTGCTAATTCTTTGCCATTCTGTGTTTCAAATTGAGGCGACGTGGGGCAATTTACCAGTACAAAGCTGGTAAAAACGATAGTCAAAACACTTTTTGCAAGGGACATATCTTAAAAAATCACTTCAACTTTACTAATTGTCTTTCTACTTCCTCAACCATACTGCGGCTCTGTAACAGCTCTACCGCCTTGCTAATATCGTCCTTAAAATAATGATCTTCCTCGGCATGAGGAATGGCATCGCGGACAAATTCATGGGCAATTTCTACTCCGCGCCCCGGCTTTAACGGCTTGCGAAAGTCCAGTGCCTGCGCGGCCGTAAACAACTCAATTGCCAGCACCTGTTCCACATTTTGATACACTTCCAGCAGCTTCAACGCGCTTATACTGCCCATACTCACGTGGTCTTCCTGCCCCAAGCTGGTGGGAATAGAATCCACCGAAGAAGGATGACAAAGCACTTTGTTTTCTGATACCAGCGACGCCGAAGTATATTGCGGAATCATAAACCCGGAATTGATGCCTGTCTCTTCCATCAACAGCTCCGGCAACCCATCATGACCTTCTAGCAACAAGTATGTTCGTCGCTCAGAAATACTGGCCAGTTCTGCCAGCGCAATCTTGGCGTGATCAAGCGCCAGTGCCAACGGCTGCCCATGAAAATTCCCGCCACTGATAATATCTCCATTTTCAAATACCAGCGGATTATCGGTTACCGAGTTGAGTTCAGTTTCTACGGTCTTGCGAGAATATTCCAATCCATCCCGACTGGCTCCGTGCACCTGTGGCACGCATCGCAGGCAGTACGGGTCCTGTACTTTTCCGCAATCGCGGTGCGACTCCAAAATCTCACTTTCAACTAAAAGCTCTCGTACATTCCGAGCCACTTCTTGTTGCCCGTTATGGGGACGAATTTCGTGAATGCGCTCATCAAATGGCTTGATACTTCCCTGTAGCGCCTCCAGGCTCATCGCTGCAACCAGATCAGCGGCCTTCAACAAACTAAGAGATTTTTCGAGTACATAAGCTCCATACGCTCCCATCTGCTGTGTACCATTGATCAACGATAAGCCATCTTTAGGTTGCAGGTCAAGAGGTTCTAAATCATGCTCATCTAATGCCTTTTCAGCAGGAATAGTATCGGTACCTTCCTCATTCCAAAATAATCCATAACCCAGCAACGGAAGTGACATATGTGCCAGCGGAGCCAGATCACCTGAAGCCCCCACACTCCCTTTTTCAGGCATGGCGGGAATCAAATCATGATCAGAGAAATAGATCAACCGGTCGAAGGTCTCCTCAGATATCCCTGAATTTCCCAATCCCAATGCGTGAATTTTCAACTGCAGCATTAGTCTCGAAATATCTTTTGGGATAAGTTCACCCACCCCAACGGAGTGCGACAAAATGAGATTACGTTGAAGCTGCTTTAACTCTTTACCCCCTACCCGCTTATTGGCCAGTGCCCCAAAACCGGTATTAATTCCATACATCGGCTCATCGCGATCAAGAGCGTTCTCAACTATTGATCTTGCCCCCTGAATAGTAGACTTATCCTCTTTTAGATGGGCGATACTCTTAGAAAGGTCATCGTATAAATTAGATATCGTTATTTTCACTGTACTAAGATTTTCTTTCCCGATAATTTAATTAAAAATACGAGGTCTGGAAGCTCATGCCAACTTTGATTCTACTTCTATTCCACTTTTCTTATACCTCGTCTAATTCCTGTAAAAGAAGTCCATTTGATTTTTTACCTTTGGCATTATAATCACCCCTTTTAACTGACTTTTGTTTCGTGATTGCCGAATCCTGCATCCTCTGTAATAGCTCAAACGTTAAGCATTTTTATGAGGATACCTCCGAGCATTACGCTTCGGATTATTATCAATGTGAAAACTGTCAGCTTATTTTTGCCCCATCCAAAGATCGTCCCAATCGCAACGAGGAATTTGCTCGCTATGAAACGCATGAAAATGACCCTGAGGACGAAGGTTACCGCAATTTCTTGAGTCAACTTTTTAATCCGCTAAACGACTTGCTCGAACCAAAGAGCAAGGGACTTGATTTCGGATCTGGCCCCGGTCCTACTTTAAATTTGATGTTTGAAGAAGAAGGACACAAGATGCGTATTTACGATTCTTTTTACGATGATGACACCTCAGTCTTTGAAGAAACCTATGATTTCATCACAGCCACCGAAGTCGTTGAGCATCTGTTTAATCCCGGGAAGGAATTGCACCGACTTTGGGGATGCCTGCGCCCCGGTGGATATTTCGGTATTATGACCAAAATTGCAGAAGACGATGTCGACTTTTTCGCCGACTGGCACTACCGGCTGGACATCACACACGTCACCTTTTACACCAAAGACACCTTCTACTGGCTGGCAAATCACTGGAACGCCTCGGTGGCATTCCCCGCTGATCGAGTGATTATTTTACAGAAACCAGAATAGAATCTTATTGTTTTCAATACCCAAAGACATTCATATCTATTATGCCTGATTTATCTTTTGATCACTACACCATAAAAGTTGGAGATCTTAAAGCAAGTGCTTCTTTCTATAGCAATGTGCTTGGTCTACACGAAATAGAAAATCGCACCAAGAAGCCTCATATCCGGTGGTTTTCACTGGGGAATGGAACTGAACTACATCTTGTCGAAGGGGAAACAATTAAAATGCAAACCAATGTGGGTGTGCATCTTGCCCTTAAGCTGGCTGATTTTGATGATTTTATTGAGCATTTGAAATCACATAATGTTACACCTCACAATTCGAAAGGCAAGCCCAATAAAATTACTACCCGAACCGACGGAGTAAGACAAGTCTATTTCCCGGATCCAGATGGCTACTGGGTAGAGGTCAATGAGGCCGCTGCGCTATAACATCATAAAACGCTTACCACAAAATAATATCCCATTACTCCGCTTGCAATCACTTTCATAAGCGTATTTACCAGCAAGCCGGCGAATGATCCAAGGGCTGATCTCAGTGCCCGATCCGAAGTTTTTCCGCCAATAATTTCTCCCGCAAACGCGCCGGCAAGCGGACCGATAATGATCCCGACGGGTGGAAAGAAAAATATCCCAACAATCATACCCAGCAGACTTCCCCAAATCCCGTAAGGCGATCCGCCGAATTTTTTGGTGCCATAAGCTGGGATTACGTTATCTAAAATCATGATAGTTGCAACAATCAAAGCCCATACAATTAAAAAAGTAGCCGAGAATGGTTGTGTCGTCAGTTGTAAAATCAGCAACCCACAATAGGTTACCGGCGTGCCCGGTACTATAGGCAGAAACGAGCCTATAAATCCGGCAAGTATACATAACGCACCCAAAATAATCAGTATTGTTTCCATAGTTAATAGATTCGTTTATCCTTAGAGCCTATTGCACGGCTCTTTTGTCATTGAGTTTCAGGATTGTGGGGTCAATTCGTATCGTATAATGGAAATAACCCCCAGCAATGGGCCTACACCCAATACTAAAAATACAAGTGGGCTTTGCCATTGGGCCCATATCATGTTGACAAGCTGAATGCTGAAGATCGTAATCGCAAAACCTATGCTGTTGACAATGGTTAATCCTGTAGCCACATATTTTGAATCTGATGATTGGGCCACAAGGGTTGAAAATTGCGGAGAATCGGACACAACAAAGAGTCCCCAAACCATTAAGAGTCCAATAAAAAGATAGAACGGGAGGTCGAACATAACTGGTGCCAACAAGCAGCAAATTCCTGAGCCAATTAATGACACCAAAGCCACTTTTTTACTATTTGATTTAACAGCCCAATGTCCGCCTATTGCGCAACTAATGCCGCCAATGCCAATGATTGCAAAAGCCCAGAGCGATATCTGCCAGTAAACATGTCCATGAACTGAACCATAATAAGCAATCATGATGGGTACAAAAGCCCAAAAAGTATAGAGTTCCCACATGTGTCCGAAATATCCAAACGCAGCCGAACGAAAGTTCCTGTTTTTAAAAAGCCTAACCATCGCAGAAGGCTCGAATTCACCTTTTTTGCCTTGGTATGGACCATCCGGCACGGCAAAATAAAGGGTCAATCCTCCCGCTGTTGCGAACCATGACGTTGCAAACAAAATAACCTTCCAGGGTAGATCAGCACTGAAATATTTTATCAGATGTGGAAAAGCTGTCCCAACAACCAATGCCCCCACCAGATATCCCAAGGCCTTTCCAAGCCCCTCCTTGTGCCAGTCTGAAGCAATCTTCATTCCTACCGGATAGATACCCGCCAAGAAAAAGCCAGTAGCAAATCGGCTAAGCATCAACAGTAAAAAAGTATCACTATAAACAGTGAGGGCATTTGCACTTGCTCCCAAAACAGCACAGGCCAGAAACACCTTACTCGGTGAAATACGGTCAGCTACGCTTAATAATGCAAATAACAGCGTACCGCTGATAAAGCCAAACTGTACGGCCGAAGTAATATATCCAACGGCCATTTCTGTAAGCTTTAGTTCCTGCACTAACTCAGGAATAACGGCATTCCCCGCAAACCAGAGAGAAGTACCAGCAAATTGGGCAAGAACAATTGTAGGAAGTATACGCTTGGGTATGGAGTTCTGCATCAATTAATCCACCATCGGTAGATCTACGCCGCGCTCTTTGGCCGTTTTAATCGCTTCGTCATAACCGGCATCAGCATGACGCATAACGCCACTGCCAGGGTCATTCGTTAGCACACGTTCGAGTCGCTTATCGGCCGATTCCGATCCATCCGCCACACAAACCATTCCGGCATGAATCGAATATCCAATGCCAACACCACCGCCATGATGCAGCGACACCCAACTGGCTCCACTTGCAGTATTGAGCATAGCATTCAGTAAAGGCCAGTCAGCAATAGCATCAGAACCATCTTTCATACCTTCGGTTTCGCGGTTGGGTGATGCCACTGAGCCTGTATCAAGGTGATCTCTTCCTATCACCAACGGAGCATCTACTTTTCCTTTTTTGACAAGCCAGTTAAACTTAGCTCCCATCTCGGCGCGTTCGCCGTACTCAAGCCAGCAGATACGCGATGGCAGACCCTGGAATTGTACCTGATCCTGAGCCTTGCGAATCCATCGGTTTAGTGAGTCCTTCTCGGGAAACGTATCCAGCACAGCCTGATCGGTGGTATAAATATCTTCGGGATTTCCGGACAGTGCCGCCCATCGAAATGGTCCGGAACCTTTACAAAACAGCGGACGTACAAAAGCGGGTACAAATCCCGGGAAATTAAACGCTTCTTCCATACCGCGGTGGTCAGCGACCTGTCCACGCAAATTATTTCCGTAATCAAAGGTAATAGCGCCCTTTTCCTGCATTTTCAGCATCGTTTCCACATGTGTTACCATCGAGTCGAGCACCGCCTCTTGGTACATTTCGGGATCCAGATCGCGCTCTTCGGCAGCCTCCTCAACCGACATACCGGCAGGAATATATCCAATCTGCAGATCATGGGCCGCAGTCTGGTCAGTCAACACATCGGGAATAACATCCTTTTCCAACATTTCAGGCAGAACCTCGGCAACATTGCCCAACAGTCCAATGGACAATGCTTCTCCTTTTTCTTTGGCATCCAGTGCCTTTTCAAGTGCTTTGTCAAGGTTGGTGCATTTTATATCACAATAACCGGTTTCAATTCGGCGATCTATATGGCTTTCTTCTACCTCTATAGCAATACAAACCGCGCCGTTCATCGTGGCCGCCAGCGGCTGTGCCCCGCCCATGCCGCCAAGTCCGGCCGTGACCAGTAGCTGACCTTTCAGCGTACCGTCAAACTTCTGCCGAGCGCATTCGGCAAAGGTTTCGTAGGTACCCTGCAGAATACCCTGCGTGCCGATATAAATCCATGAACCAGCCGTCATCTGTCCGTACATGGTAAGTCCCATTTTATCGAGGCGACGAAATTCATCCCAATTCGCCCAGTTTGGTACCAAGTGCGCGTTGGCAATAAGCACGCGCGGGGCTTCTTCATGTGTCTGAAATACCCCCACCGGCTTGCCGCTTTGCACTAAAAGCGTCTCATCATTCTCAAGTCGTTTCAGTGTTTCAACAATTTTGTGATAGCTCTCCCAGTTGCGTGCCGCTTTGCCACTTCCACCATAGACGATCAGTTCGTCTGGCTTTTCAGCCACATCCGGGTCGAGATTATTCATCAACATGCGAAGGGCGGCCTCTTGATGCCAGCCCTTGCACTGCAAGTCGGTTCCAATTGGGGCCTTAATATTTTTGACAACACCTTTTCCTGTACTCATTACCACTGCTTTTACTTCAGATTTTTGGGCAATGTAATAAATTTAATGCGTATTACGTACCACCTAAACCTGTTTGAAAATCAAAATATCAGCCGTTAAATAATACAAACACTTAAAAAGTTGCTTCACTATGTCGGTTTAATTATCATGCACGGCGTAAATCAATTGTGTTATTGGGAATTGCAATTCTAAATAAATACCAGTTTCAATGGCAAACGAACAAACAGGGACGGTGGAGACCGACGACACAAACAAGAATGATTTTTTTGGTCATCCCCGCGGACTATCGACGTTATTTTTTACAGAGTTCTGGGAGCGTTTCAGTTATTATGGTATGCGTGCTCTTTTGGTCCTTTTTATGGCGGCAGCCGTTACCGGAGACAATCCAGGTCTTGGATTCAGTGATGGTCGTGCTACTGCTATATATGGCCTTTATACATTCTTTGTATACGTCTTGGCTTTACCGGGTGGTTGGGTTGCCGACAAGCTATGGGGACAAAAGAAAAGCGTTTTCGTAGGCGGTTGTATTATCGCGCTTGGTCACTTTACAATGGCTGGACCATTGATGGGATTTCCTGATGAAACTTCCTTTTATCTGGGTCTTGTTTTCATTGTGATAGGAACCGGACTTTTGAAGCCCAATGTGAGCTCAATGGTTGGTGAACTGTATCCCGAGGGCGGAGCCCGTCGCGATGCCGGTTTCTCTATCTTTTACATGGGAATTAACTTTGGTGCCATTTTAGGGCCTACCCTTTGCGGTATTCTCGGTGAAGGATATAATTGGCACTGGGGATTTTCTCTTGCAGGCTTTGGAATGTTACTTGGCCTCATTTCATATAAAGTTGGCGAAAAAAATTTAGGAGAGGCAGGTAAGCTGAAGGTAGATGATAGTAAGGAAGTACTTTCGAAACGTAGCCGAAACTTTTGGATAACAACTGCAGTCAGTACGACAATCATTGTTCTGTTTAGTATCCTAATGAATACCGGGATTATTGGAATATCCTTACAGCAACTTGCTCAAACACTGGGTACCAGTGTAGCTCTTATAGCTGTGATCTTTTTTGCCTATTTAATTAATGATTCAAAATGGATTGGCGCGGTATTACTGTTAGCTGCCACCGGATATTATCTTGCATCATTTAATTGGGGATATACCCTGTTTTCATACCAAATAGGAATTGGCATTACTGTAATAGCATTTTTGGTTATTAACACGGTAAGAATGTTCATGCCAAGCCTAAAAATTTCATTAGAGAAGAAAAGGCTTTTCGTCATCTTTTGGCTTTTTATTTTAGCAGCTCTTTTCTGGAGCGGCTTCGAGCAGGCCGGATCTTCTCTCAATTTATTTGCAGACCGAGAAACCGATCGTACTTTTGGACCCTATGGTTTGATTAGCCAAGTTGGAGCATTTCTTCCTGCCTTAATTCTGGCACTTCCCCTTGGCTACTTAAGCTGGCGTGTATTCAAACGTGATAACCTTTGGTGGGTTGGCAAAGCAGGGACTGCCGGACTCTCTTTACTGGTAGTTGGCTTTGTCTATTACGTCTCTACCCAATTAACCACTACGTGGGAAATGCCTGCAAGTATGCTTCAAAATATTAATCCGCTCTTTATCGTAATATTAGCACCTGTGTTCGGCTGGTTTTGGACATGGTTAGCAGCTCGTAATGCAAACCCTTCGATCCCTGTTAAATTCGGACTGGGGCTTTTGGGATTAGCAGCAGGATTTTTTGTGATTTCTTGGGGAGCCGCTAATGCAACAGGTCCTAACTCGGTTGCTCCAGCTTGGCTTATCGTTACTTACTTTCTCCATACCTGTGGTGAACTTTGCCTGTCGCCTGTTGGTCTTTCTTCTATGACAAAGCTTGCTCCAGAACGTCTTGTTAGTCAAATGATGGGAGTTTGGTTTGTTGCAGCTGCACTCGGCAACTTATTTGCCGGACTTATGGCCGGGCAATTAGAAACACTGGAACCAAGCAGCTTATTCTGGAGTGTAGCTCTGTTGGTTGGCGGAGGAGGAATTGTAGCTCTGCTTGCAGCTCCACCGGTCAAACGATTGATGGGAGATGTAGAGTAATAATTTAGAATATTTTTCCCATAACCCTGTCAGAGTACTGTTCTTTGACAGGGTTTTTTATTTGCATGATATAAGGCACAAAAGCCCTTATATTCATTGCTATGACAAAACAACAAGCCACTCCCGATACAGAAAAAGAGCAAGAAATCAACCAGAAAAAACCAATTGCAGCTATTGCCACCCCTGTAGGTGAAGGAGGCATCGCCGTTATTCGTGTATCGGGAAGAAATGCTATTGCCAAAGTTAACGAAGCCTTTCGTGGAGAGGATCTCACCAAAAAGGATTCTCATACGGTTCATTTCGGTAAGATTATCGATCAAGATGACAACGTTGTAGATGAAGTATTGGCTACGCTGTTTCACGCTCCAAAATCGTACACCGGGGAAGAAACAGTAGAGATTTCGTGTCACGGCGGTGTGCTTGTAACCCAAGCTGTTTTAGAAGCTATGCTAGGACTTGGTATCCGCTCTGCCGAGCCGGGTGAATTTACTCAGCGTGCTTTTCTAAACGGCAAAATGGAACTCAGTCAGGCCGAGGCTGTTGCCGATCTTATTCACGCTAAAAGTCAAAAGGCCATGGATGCGGCCCATCAGCAGCTCGAAGGGCAACTCGGCGAACACATTAAACAATTTCGTCAGCAGATCATCGACGCTACAGCCATGGTCGAACTCGAGCTCGATTTTGTAGAAGAGGACGTCGAATTTGCTGATAAAGAAGAACTGGAGCGACTCCTGAAAGAACTGGATGAGGAAATTGATAATCTTCTGGCCACCTACGAAACAGGTCGCTTGGTTAAACACGGCGTACGAACCGTTTTTATTGGACTGCCCAATGCGGGCAAATCCACCCTGCTAAATACTTTGGTGGGTAAAGAGCGTGCAATTGTCACTGATATTGCAGGCACTACAAGAGATACCATTGATGTGGACTGGAGCTATGACGGCCTTCGGTTTAAGCTTACCGATACCGCCGGACTCCGCGATACTGATGATGTCATTGAGGCCGAGGGCGTTAAGCGATCACAGGAGGCCTTCGACAAAGCCGATCTGGCGGTCTATCTGAAGGATCTGTCACAAGAGCTAACCCAAGAAGAGCGCGAAGATATCGCCCGATTTCAAAAAAATGCGGGAGACACACCTTTTGTGCTTATAGGCACCAAAAATGATATTGCCCTGAATGTTGAGGACGAGCGCATGGACTACGATCTAAAAATATCAGCACTGGAGGGTGAAAAGATCGACGAGCTTAAAAAGCTGATGAAACAGCGGGCACTTGAAAATAAAGAGTACGACTCTTCAAGCCTGCTGGTCACATCCAGCCGCCACCGCGATGCGCTACAAAACGCACAGGAAAATGTGCGCAGTGCCCTAAAAGCGCTCGATCAGGGTATGACCGGTGATTTCCTTTCTATTGATCTGCGTTCGGCACTGAAAGATCTGGGCACCATCACCGGAGAAATTACGACCGAAGATATTCTGGATTCGATATTTTCGCGATTTTGTATCGGCAAGTAGCTGCCATAAATGAGACCCGGCTTAAAATCATGTTATAAACACTTCCTATCCCATTTATTAGTAGAAAGTATTTTTCTTTGGAACCTAAAATACTCATCCTAAAAGTAGAGATTCTAAAAACCCTGAACCACATCACAAGTTATTATGAAAATTTTACTGATAGGCGGAACCGGAACGATCGGATCAAAAGTAGCAGAACGACTTGAATCCGAAAACGAGGTGATTATTGCCGGTAGAAGTTCCGGGGACGTACAAGTTGATATCACCAATCCCGATGCCATTCAAAAACTATTTGAAAAAATAGGAACTGTCGATGCCGTTATTGTCACTGCAGGATCAGCACCAGTGAAACCTTTGTACGATTCTACAAATGAGGATTTTGGGGAAGGCGTTAAAAGCAAGATGATGGGACAAATAAACGTTGCCCTCACCGCCATGAATTACCTCAATGAAGGCGGTAGTGTAACACTTACCTCAGGAATTCTTTCTGACGATCCCATTCCCCAGGGAACCATTTTGAGCACGATCAATGGCGCGGTTAATGGATTTGTAACGGGCGCTTATGGAGAATTTCTACAGAAAGGATTTCGTATTAATGCCGTAAGTCCGGCACTGGTTGAGGATTCAGCCGATGCACTCGGCGACTTCTTTCCCGGCCATACACCCGCAAAAATGGAGCACGTTGTTGACGGCTACGAAAAAAGTCTCAAGACACTCATCACCGGACAAATTATTAATATAGAATAGCAGCTATTTATCTATTAGATTGCAGTTGATATCCTTATAACCTAACCACTATTCATTATGCGATATGGAATATTAATAGCATTTGTTTTGGCACTGGGGTACGGCTGTCAGCCCGAATCACAACAGAACCTGGGTAATGACATTTCCTATGATACCACGGCTGTCGTTAATGAGGGACAAAAAATTGCGAAGGCCACATTTCAAACGCTAAGTTCAAACCTCAAAAATGCAATGAAAGAAGGCGGCGTCGAATATGCCCTACAATTCTGTAATGTGGAGGCCATACCACTTACCGATTCACTTTCAAATCATCATAATGTAAGTATCCGCCGCGCCAGCCATAAACCCCGCAATCCATACAATACCGCTGATTCGCTCGAAGCCGAGGCCATTAAACAGTATATCGACAAGTTGGAGACTGGCAAAGAGTTACAACCCGTCACCTATGCCGATGAAAACAGGATTACCTTTCACGCCCCCATTACCATAACCAATTCACTTTGCCTGAACTGTCATGGTAAGGTCAATGAAGATATCAGCAAAGAAAACCTTGCTACGATTCAGGAGTTATATCCCAATGACCAGGCTACCGGTTTTTCGATGGGCGATTTACGCGGTGTTTGGACTGTTCGTTTTCCTACCACTCATTTTGACTCTACCAAAATTGACCAACTTAAGAAGTAAATAGGTTAGCTCTTTTATCCTTAATAGTATTTTCTTGATCTAAATTATTTCAAAAAAGTTTTCCAAGTAATACATGAATAAGAACTCCCTTTCTGATATAAGATATTCTGTTTTAGATTTAGCCGTCATTACTGAGGGACAATCACCCGCTGATGCCATCAACAATAGCCGCGACTTAGCCCAACATGTTGAAGACTGGGGCTATACCCGATTCTGGATGGCCGAACATCACAACATGGAAAATATCGCCAGCTCGGCAACTTCGGTACTGCTGGGCCATGTAGCCGAAGCCACCGAATCACTGCGCATTGGCTCGGGCGGGGTGATGCTGCCGAATCACTCCCCGCTGGTTATTGCCGAACACTATGGCACGCTGGCTACGCTTTATCCCGATCGCATTGACCTGGGGCTGGGTCGCGCGCCGGGCACCGATCAAAAAACCGCGCAGGCCATCCGTCCCGACCGGATGCAGCAGGTGCGTCAATTTCCTCAAAATGTAAAACAACTGCAGCAGTATTTTTCTGCAGATAACAGCTCGGCCGATGTCCGGGCTATTCCCGGGGAAGGAACAGAAGTACCGCTGTGGATTTTGGGATCAAGTACCGACAGCGCTCACCTTGCAGCTGCATTAGGATTACCTTACGTCTTTGCCAGCCACTTTTCTCCACAACAGTTAAATGCTGCCCTGGAGGTATACCGCGACAAATTTGAACCCTCTGAACAACTGGATGAACCCTACGTGATGCCCTGCGTTAATACAATTGTAGCCGATACAGATGAGCAAGCGGAATATCTATCCACATCACTAAAACAGATGTTTATGGGTGTGATTACCGGCAATCGTGACCCCATGCCACCGCCTGTTGACGATATGAATACGGTTTGGAATTTGCGTGAGCGAATGGCGGTAGAGCAGATGCTCAAATATACCTTTGTGGGTAGTAAAGAAACCGTTAAGGAAGAGCTTTCCAATTTTGTAGAAGAAACCAAGGCCGATGAGATTATTACTGCAACCTACGTTTACGATCATGATCAACGGCTTAAATCACATCGGCTTCTATCTGAAATTATGAGCGGCCAATAGCAAAGCCCGACCTCCTGTTCAGAAATCGGGCTGTAAAATCTTTAATCCGTTTAGGAGTTAGTTATCATCTCCCGAACTTCCTCCGTTATCTCCACCACCGTTGTTACCACCTTGATTCTGTGGCAGTTCGGGTACTGCAGATGGACTTTGCGATGCATCCAAGCCATCAGTTTGTTCGGTCGGGGCTTCAACGCCACTTTGCTGTACTGCACTTTCGGTCGTACCCCCACTATCAATAGCGAAATTCGCTAATACGCTGAGCGCCAACAATGCTGCTCCAAGTACCGTTGTTGATTTCGATAGCAGATCAGCTGTGCGACGAGCACCAAGACCCTGTCCACCGGCCTGGCCACCTGCCAAACCGCCGGAAATTCCTTGTCCCTGACCCGGTTGCAACAGAATTACAATTACCAAAAGAACACTGACAAGAGTAATTATCGAAAGTATTATTGTATAAAGCATGAGTATAATCTATATAACGGTGATTTTCAGACCCGTAAAGTTATTCAAAATTCCTTTTCTTTCCAATGAAGATATAATAGAAATTTAGTCCTAATGCAGCTATACTAACTATTTAAATTATTAAATATTTCATTGCCTAAATAATTAGCCGTGCCAGATTTCCCAAATAGAGTTCAAGAATTTATCCAGAATTCTCCCGGTATTACCTACCAGCTTATCCTTTCGATTATTGCCATCTTTGTGATTTGGCTGGTTCGCCTTATCGCCCTGCGTATCATCAATAAAAAATTACCTGAGGCAAAAGCCCAATATAAATGGCGTAAAAATTTGACCTATATCGCCGTTTTCCTTGGCTTTTTAATTGTTGGGCGCATCTGGTTTGAGGGATTGCAATCGCTGGCCACCTTCTTGGGATTACTTTCTGCCGGTTTAGCTATTGCACTAAGAGGGCCGGTTACCGATTTTGCCGGATGGATCTTCTTGCTCTGGCGTAAACCTTTTGACGTTGGGGATCGCATCCAGGTAGGCGATGTCAAAGGTGATGTTATTGATGTCCGGGTTTTTAAATTCACCCTGTTGGAAATCGGCAATTGGGTCCATGCCGATCAAAGCACAGGCCGTGTTATCCATGTACCCAACCATTTGGTTTTTGATGATTCACTGGCCAATTACACCAGCGATTTTGAATTTATCTGGAATGAACTGCAGGTGCTCGTCACTTTTGAAAGTGACTGGAAAAAAGCAAAGCAGATTCTTCAAGAAATTGCCGATAAGCACTTAAAAAATTATGTGGAAGAAGCCCAAAACCAGGTGAGCCACGCCAAAAAATCGTATCTCATCCATTACCGCTACTTAACGCCTACGGTCTATACGGATGTGCGCGAGAGCGGTATTAATCTGACGATTCGCCACCTCTCCAATCCCCGTAAAAGGCGCAGCTTAGGACAGGATATCTGGGAAGATATCTTGGATAAATTTGATGAACACGATGATATCGACTTAGCTTATCCCACGATGCGAATTTATAAAGAAGGCGAACACTAATTTAGCAAGTCGATTGGATTACTCATCGTTCCTATTTGGGTATCGGCTGAATCAGCTCAGGGCCGTTATTTTCAGGATTATTCACATCTTCAGACACGCGATTGACCGTCAGGTCGGTCATAGCATAGCCATTCATCACCTCATCCAACTCCGCTTTACTTAATTCCTCATCGGCAAGCCATTTTTCATAGTGATCCGGATGAACAAATATAGGCATACGGTCATCAACCGGCTGTATAAGAGTATTGGCCTCAGTCGTAAGCATTGCGCAGGAATAAACATCACGGCCCGCTGACGATTTCCAAACGGAATATATTCCGGCAATGACTGTAAGCTGATTAGAGAGCAGCCTGATATAAAAAGGGGTGCTTTTCTTTTCGCTAAACTTCCATTTATAAAATCCGTTCGCAGGGATCAAGCATCGACGCTGCTCAACACATTCAGTCAACCATTCATCCTCTTCCAGATCCTCAATGGGAACAATAAAATTGTCATTGCCTTCAATTTCTTCTTCGGCATCGGGTGGTATCAATCCCCAGCGAAACGTATAGACTTTGCGTCTTCCCTCCTCTTCATAAACTACCGGAATAAGCGAACCGGGCGCGATATTATAGTCCGGCTTAAAAAAATCATCCCGTGCCGTTGATACTCCAAATAATTGTTCTACTTCTTGTTTGGATGTCTCCAAGACAAAACGATCACTCATAAATGTATGATTTCTTTCAGCTTTTCATGTAGATTATGTTGCCTTTATACTAAGGTAACCGAATTAAAACTGCTAATGTTTCTTATTCCATGAATATCTTCATCAATGACAAGGAACAGCGCCTTAGAGCCGGATGGCGACTGTTAATCCAATTCATCCTCATGTTTCTGTTTGTCGGCTTTGGTATAATGGGCGTGCAGCAAATATTGGCTGATCCGCTAATGGTATATACCACCATTCCTCAATTTTTGGGCATTATCCTTAGTGTCTGGTTTGCAGCAAAACTGTTAGATAAACGCTCTTTCTTTGATTACGGAATCAATTTCAACAAAGAATGGTTGAAAGATTTTTTTACGGGATGCTTGATTGCTGCCATTTCTATTAGCACTATTTTTATTATTCAATGGTCGTTGGGGTGGATAACTATTGTTGAATACGGCTGGGAAACGGAATTGGAAACACCCTTTTTTACAGGGATAATCAGCTTCTTTATAGCTATGCTTATGGTGGGGTTCCATGAGGAGCTACTCTCGCGGGGATACCAGCTTCTCAATATTACAGAGGGGTTAAAATATCCCGCTTTCGGATTAAATGGTGCCCTTATTATCGCTATTTTGCTTACGTCATCACTCTTTGGGTTTATGCACTTTTTTAATCCCAATGCCTCATTTATCTCTACATTCAATATTATTTTAGCGGGTATTATCCTGGCTGTTCCATACGTCCTGACCGGAAGTCTGGCCTTGTCGGTCGGGCTTCATTTCAGCTGGAATTTTGTAATGGCAGGTATTCTCGGCTTTACCGTTAGCGGTAAAAATATCGAATTTTCTATTCTCCAAATACAGCAATCCGGAGCTGACTTTTTTACCGGAGGCGCTTTTGGCCCCGAAGCGGGTATTCTTGGATTGCTGGGAATGACAATAATGTTAGGGGGATCACTCGTTTATATAAAGCAGAGCCGCCGTGAACTTCATATTGATCAGTTATTTATGAAAGACTATCAACAAACCACGAAATCAGATGAGCAAACGGCATAAGTTTTGTATATTCTGCTATTGATACGCATCGCTTGGTTTTGAAGCGAATGCCTGAAGAACAAACATTAATAAAATGAAAGGTTAGCACGTTGAAGTTTGAAGAATTGACATTGAGCCCCAATATCATGAGCGGGCTTCAAGACATTGGTTATACTGAACTTACTGAACTGCAGGAAAAAGTAATCCCAGCTGTACTGGAAGGTAATGATGCACTTATAAAAGCCGAACCGGGAAGCAGCAGAATCACCTCTTTTGTGATTCCAGCACTTGAGCAGGTCAATGAAAGAGAGGACAAAGACGGTACTTCAGTACTGGTATTAACTCCCAATCCCGAGGAGTCTCAAGAAATTGATGAGCTCGTTAGGGCTGTGGGTTATCATGCTCAAATTGGGTGCGCTTCCATCGACATGGATACCGATCTCGAAGAACAAAAGGAGGCTATCCAAAGTGAGGTAGAAGTTATTGTTGGCAATCCTGGTCCACTGCTGGATGTTTGCCAGGATCTGAAATATATATTCCGTCATGTTGAATTAGTGGTTATCGATGCCGCTGACGAAATGGTGGCTCTGAATCTACAGGACAAAATCCAGAATATTTTAAAGCGTGTACTCAGTGATCACCAGACACTCATCTATTCAAAAGAAGTTGATGATAATGTCAAAGAGCTTACCAAGCAGTATACTGAAGATCCCATTGCCATCGGCTTTGAAGATAAGCCGGGCATGTTGACCGAGCCTCCAAAGGTTGATCAAAATCTGACACAGGGCTACATCTATGTGCCTAACCGCATGAAGATTACTACTCTGATGGCACATCTTGAAAATACACCTCATGATAACTGTGTTATTTTTACAGCCTCAAAGCGCGGGACGGATCGCCTGTATCGAACACTGCGCAAAAATGATATGAAGGCCACAAGCCTCCACGGAAAGCTTTCGGATGATAGGCGATCACAACGATTTGCCAACTTTACCAATGGCGATGTCCAATATTTGTTGGTAGCTGATATTCCGGCCGCAGAACTGGGACTGGATCGCGTAACTCAGGTCATCAACTATGATGTGCCTAACGATCCGAATGAATATCGCTATCGCGCCAGCTTAGTTGGTTCGGGCACAGCTTCTCGCATTGTATCACTGGTTTCCAAGCAGGATCGCAGTGATATTAACGAGCTGGAAAACAGCCTGGGACAAGCTCCCAAAGAATTACCACTTCCGGACAAGGTGAAGCAGAAGCTTGAAGAACGTAAAAAACAGAAAAAGAAAAAATCTCGAGGCGGAAATCGCGATAACCGCTCCAAACGAGGCAGCAACAATGGTCGTGGTAAAAAGAAAGATGACGAACTTCAATTACCACGTCCAAGCTATGACAAGCTTAGCGGCGGAAAGAAGGGAGATGCACCGAAAGATCAAAAATCCGGCGTTATTGGACTGATCAAAAAGTTATTTTCTTAATCTCGAAATATTACTAAGATCTAAAAGGACGGGTTTATAGCTCGTCCTTTTCTTTTTTTGAGGGGCTATTTCCAAAACTACTTATCACCTGATGAGAAATCATCAGGTTAAAGTATTCAAAAGCTCATTAAAAGAAGCTGGAAACCAATGATAAACCGATCGATAGCTTTAGAGTAAATGTGCGATCCTATATCTTTCTGCTATAGACAACTCATCACTTACTACGGAGAGTGACACGCTCGACTAAGAAATAAAAAAGCCCCGCCGGATAATCAGCGAGGCTTCTAAATAAATCACAATTCTGTTAAAAACTAAGCAGTCATCTTCTGCTTCTGTTTTTCCGCCTCAGCAAAGACCACATCTTTAATGGCATCAAAGCCTTCGAGCGTTTTTTCGATATGCTCTTTGGTATGAGCGGCCGTGGGTATCAGGCGAATTAAGACGGTGCCTTTTGGTACTACCGGATAAGCAACACCACTTACAAAAATTCCGTGTTCTTCACGCATTTTACGCATTATAAGCTGACAGAGATCAGTACTTCCTTTTGTTAATACAGGTGTTACGGGACATTCAGCAGGTAATACATTGTAACCCATATCCCGGAGTCCGCCACGCAGCATATTCGTATTTTCCCACAGCTTTTCCCTCCACTGGGGATTATTACGAATCATCTCCAACCGCTTGCGCGCGGACTTCACAATCGGCATGGGTACCGACTTCGCAAATACCTGACTCCGTACATTCGCTTTTAAAAATTCCACGACGCGTTCATCAGTAGCTACAAAAGCACCAATGAGGGCGAATGCCTTGGCAAAAGTTCCAAAGTAGATATCAATTCCATCGTGACATCCTAAATGCGTTCCTGTACCAGAACCATCTTCGCCCATTGTTCCAACACCATGCGCATCATCAACAAGTAAACGGAACGGATATTCTTCTTTTAGCGCAATCATCTCATTAAGAATCCCGAGATCACCGGTCATCCCAAAAGCACCCTCAGTTACAACAAGGACAGCACCGTCATCCTTTTTCTTTCTATGAGCACGCTCCAACTGTGTTTTAAAACTATCAATATCGTTGTGCTTAAATACATACTTTTCTGCCATAGCCAACTGTTTCCCATCAACAATACAAGCGTGGCTTAGCTCATCATAAATAAGTACATCGTTGCGATCTACCAACGCGTGAATAACACTCATAATGCCCTGGTAGCCATAATTCAACAGAAAAGCATCGTCCTTATGAACAAAATCGGCCAGTTCTTCTTCCAGCTTCTCGTGCTCAGTAGAGTTCCCTGTCATCAAGCGGGCGCCCATAGGGCTGCTTAAACTATAATCCTGGGCAACCTGAGCATCATATTCCTTTATCTCTTCATTGCTCCCAATACCCAAATAATCATTAATGCTCCAGACAATTACATCTTCATCGTTAAACTTCATTACGGGTCCCAATGGACCTTCAAGTTTGGGGTACGTATAATACCCGTATCCATCTGAAGTAAATTCCCCTAATGGGCTTGGTCTGGACTCAAGCTTATCAAATAAATCCATAAACTAATGTGTACTAATTGTTTGGTTGTGTGTAGATGACTTTTTTCTTTAAAAAAATGGAAAATGTAGCTGTAAAAACATTTAAAAAAGGTAATGAAAATAACCCGCATGTCAAAAATAACGACCCTCCAAATAACCCTTCCTAAACAACTGATATTAATATACTTACAGATAATATAAACTGATTCTTATTAAATTTTTACTATTTAATCTCCCTTTTTAAACCCTCTTTTTCTCCAACTTGCTACCAATTTCCAAAACCACCTTTTTCAGTAGTTGTATATCCTCCTTGTTGGTACGTGGATTGATAAAACAAACCCGAAGAGCTGTTTCCCCATTTATTTTTGTCCCCGTTAGAAAAACACGTCCATCCGACTCAATTTCCCTTATAATTTTGTTATTCAAACTGTTTAGGGCCGACTCTTCCATCCCGCCGGGATTATATCGAAAACAAACAATCGACAACGGGACCGGAGCCATAAGCTCCAGATTCTGATCCGACTCCACAAGTTCCAACAGATACTTTGCCTTATCGATATCGGAAGCTATTTCATCGCGCAAACGAGTAGCACCAAATGCCTTTATCGTCATCCAAACCTTTAACGCCTTGAACTCTTTAGTGAGCGGAAGGTTGTATTCCATTAAATCAGTTCGGCCACCGTTTTCCTCATCAGATTTCAGATAATCGGGAATAGTGCTAAACGTTTTTCGCAGATGATCGGGATTTTTAACCAAGGCACCACCCGCTTCGAAAGGTACATATAGCCACTTATGGGGATTCACAACTACCGAATCAGCTTTCTCAATCCCCGAAAATAAGTCCTTTGCTCCCTCTACTTTAGCAGCCGGACCTCCATAAGCCGCATCAACGTGGTACCACAAATCGTAGCGCTGACAAATTTCAGCGACGGCATCCAAATCATCAACAGCCCCCGTATTGGTCGTACCCGCCACGGCAATGGCACAAATAGGTTGAAGTCCCGCATTTTTATCAGTACGAATTTGCTCTTCCAACTGCTCGATATCAATACGAAAATCATCATCAACCGGAATTTTACGCAGATATTTCTTGCCCAATCCCAACATATCCATCGCCTTATCAAAGCTGGAGTGTCCCTCCTCCGAAACATATACGGTCATCGGCTGGGAGCCATAGATTCCCTCATCAGAAATATCAACCGGTGCTTTAATTTTACGCGCCACGGCAAGACAATTAAAATTCGCTACCGATCCGCCGCTGAGCAACACCCCTGCACTGCTCGTCGGATAGCCGATAAACTTTGCCACCCAGCGCATCACCAGTCGCTCGAGTTCGGTACTTACCGGCGACGAATGCCACTTTAGATTATTCTGGTTAATTGATGCCTTAATCATCTCCGCCAGCACCGCCACTTGGTTTCCACCGCCCGTAATGTATCCGAAATAACGTGGACCGGCACTATTCGTGATAGTGGTTAATATCTTTTCTCCGACTTCATCCAGCAGGGAACCAATATTTTGTGGATCATCGGGCAAGGGTTCATTCAGAAGCTCTTGTACTTCAGCAGGACTTTTCCCGGTAAAAACCTTAGAATCGCTATGTTGCTGGTAGTGAGATGCGACCAGCTTACCCGCTTCATCAATCCAACGCTTAAACTGCTTTGACGATACATCAAGACTCATTATCCACTATTCTTATATTGATACCTTTGATATGACGTAGTTGAATATAGCTCTCTTCTATAGAAACTCCAGAGACCACACTATATCATCAAAAGGGATTAAAAACCCTCAAAAAAGTACCTTCCCAAGCCCAAAGTAAAAATCAGCCAGCCGTAAATAATATGCTCCACAGCAACCCAAAATAGTGATTTCGTTCGTTTATAGGTCATTCCAAATAATATTCCTCCGCCTAAACTGAGCCCTATTGCCACCCAGTTTCCATATACAATGTGTAAAAAAGAAAATGCCAATGCGCTCAACAGAATATCACTGTTCTTGAAATAGAAAAAATCCTTGTACCGGTGGAAAAAAAACGTCCGATAGATAAACTCCTGTGGCAACGCCGAAACAATCGGATATAATACCATCACGAGTATCCACATCCAGGGACGTTCAATTGGGAAAGCGAATAAGTCTTCGGGATGTAAAAGCCATGTTAGTCCTAACAATCCCGGTGCAATGATAAGTAGGCGAAGTATTATTGTTTTACTGATCTGATCATCATCGGATCTTCGAAACAGTCCTCTCCCAAACGTGGGATCATTCCAAAGCATGTAACCGCAATAGACGGCAACTAACACAAGCAGCACCAACTTAGGCAGTGGATTTATTCCAAAATAGTCCACCAATGGCAACCCTATAAAAAGGGCGCTCCCTTCCAATATCAGCAAACCTGAAAATGATGGAGTCTGATCCTCTTGTTTATCACTTATTGCGTTCATCATACACGAACGTATTTATACTCTAGCATGTTTTTAGCAATTGTTTTGAGAGATTAAAACCTCACTTTTTATCATAAAAAATCAACCACATATCTTACCGCTGCATTATTTACGGTTAGTTTGTATTAAAGAGACGGCAGGTACTCCCTCGGATCAATCCATCGATAGTCCGATTTGCGAACAAGTTCATCAAGAAAATATTTGTGGCCACTCCCAACAATTATAAGCGCACGGTCGGCATTTTTCTCGTTGATGGCATCCTCCACATTTTCAAACATTTTCTTATTCCTGAGCCAGTAATTTTCGGTCTGCCGGCTTCCTACGCTATCGTCATTCCAGGTGATACTTCTCATTTTTTCCTCATAGACCCAGTACTGTAATCCGATATATTCAGGAGAATTTTTCTTGTGAAGTTCTTTGATATAACTATCAATATTACCGTAATGATTTGGATATACTCCTCTTATTGATCCAACATAAGGTATCAAAGGCCAAAAAGTATAAATAGCTCCGATATGTCCATCTTTAAGTCTATCTAAAGCATACTTATCTATAAACCACTGGGCATCATCACCTTGATAATCGAAATTAGTTAATTCACGAACACTATTCGAGCGTGCTATTGGATACCCGAGACGGACACTTTCGTGATGCTTCCAGTAGTCAATCCAATCAGTTATTTGTTCAAACTTTTTAATAGCGGTACAATCGTTTTGATCCCAATAGTAATAAGCATTCATGATATCATACTGCAAAAAATACCTTTTGGCCAAGCGGCAAGGATTAGAAGCCCAACCTGAGCCACTTTGGTATGCTTTCACAATTGAATCGGTTTCACTTACACTCATATCCCACTCGGATGCATATTTCTTTATATCAAATTCCGTGCGGTAGTCTCTTCCTTTTCCTCTTGGGTAATCTGCGGGAAGATATTCAACTGCAACCACATCCGGGTTGTATTCAGCAAGAGCCGAATTAATGCGATCAACCTGTACAGAGTCAACCTTCTCTTCCTCTTGAGCCAAATGGGAAGTTCCCAACACGAGAACAGACACAGAACCCGAATCAGGAGAAGCAGAATCTGCATAATATTTGAGATTGATATCGGCCCCTTTAGGCAGCAGCTTTTCTACGGGAGTGGGTGCCGAAAAGTACGAACATGATGAGACAACGATAAAAGCTGCTAAAAGAATGATTACATTCCTGAAATGCATATCATTTATTTTCTAATTTTAAAGTATAACTTCAAAGTATTATCAGAAATTACAGTTACTTTTTCGCATGAAAAACTCCATTGTTACACTTCACTGTAAACCAAAAATGAGCTAAATTTTCTGAACGTACTCTCGAACTAGCCTGTTGATATCAATCATCCAGACTAGATTAAAACCTCACTTTTTGTCATAAAATTTGTACCTTTACCCGTTTATAAAAACGCAAAAATAACTGAATGTCTCAGACCGAAACGATCTCCAATAAAGACCAATCACAAACCGACGAAGATCGCCCCATTATTGTCAAAGGGGCTCGTGTTCATAACCTCAAAGATATTGATGTAGAAATTCCCCGAAACAAGATGACGGTGGTTACCGGCGTTAGCGGATCGGGTAAATCAAGCCTGGCTTTTGATACCATCTATGCCGAGGGGCAGCGCCGCTATGTCGAGAGTCTTTCCAGTTACGCGCGACAATTTCTGGAACGCATGGATAAACCCGATGTAGACTTCATGCAGGGTATTTCTCCGGCCATGGCCATTCAGCAAAAGACCACGTCATCAAATCCGCGCTCTACAGTCGGAACCACTACCGAAATATACGACTATATGCGACTCCTTTATGCGCGTATTGGTCATACAATCTCACCAAAATCCGGCAAAGAGGTAAAAAAAGACAGTACCAAGACGGCCATTGAAGAACTGCACAATCAGTTTGATGAAGATACGAAATTTTATGTGCTGTTTTCTATTCCCCAACATGAAGAAAAGGGGCTGGAAGACGAACTTCGGGTGTTAAAAGAAAAAGGCTATCCGCGACTGTTACATATCGACCACGAAAGTATTTTAGATCTCACAACAGATGATGTAGATCCCGATAATATAGATGGCGATAACTATCGGGTTCTGGTAGATCGATTGGTATTAAAAGATGATAAGGATACGAAAACCCGTATTGCGGGATCACTGGAAACAGCTTTTCAGGAAGGCAGTGGCCGCTGTTCAGTAAAAATTCGCGATGGCAAAGAACTGAATTTCAGTGAGCGTTTTGAGCGTGATGGCATGGAATTTACCGAGCCCAAGCCACAGATGTTTTCATTTAACAATCCATTTGGAGCTTGTGACAAATGCGAGGGATTTGGCAAGGTCTCGGGTATCGATGAAGACTTAGTGATTCCCGATCCCGAAGAGACGATACGCAACGGAGCCATTGCTCCCTACAGCGGCGAAAAATTTAGTCGTCATTTGCGCGATCTCATCAAAGTTTCGGCGCGATATAGCCTACCTATTGATACCCCCTACCAAGAGCTCGACGACGAAGTCAAAGAGATTATCTGGGAAGGTAAAGATGAATATATCGGTATCCGCCCGTTTTTTGAGGATGTGAAAAGCCAATCCTACAAAGTACATATGCGTGTGTTTTATTCGCGATATCGTGGATACAGCCGCTGCCCCGACTGCAAAGGTTATCGGGTACGAAAAGATGCCCTGTATGTAAAGGTGAACGACAAGCATATCGGAGAAGTAGCCGAAATGACGATCGGCCACGCCCGGGACTTTTTCGAAAACCTGGAGCTTACAGAATTTGAAAAAGAAGTCGCTGAGCAGGTACTATTTGAAATCCGCAAACGGCTCAAATACCTCGATGAGGTTGGCCTCAGTTATCTCACATTAAATCGGTTGGCCAAAACACTAAGCGGCGGCGAGGCACAGCGCATCAGTCTCGCAAATTCCTTGGGCAGCTCGCTGATTGGGAGCCTGTATGTGTTGGACGAGCCAACTATTGGGTTGCATCCTCGTGACAACGATCGTTTGATAAACATTTTGAAATCGCTGCGTGATATCGGAAATACCGTACTGGTTGTTGAACACGATCCCGAAATGATCAAAGCGGCCGATAATATTATTGATATTGGTCCCTTTGCCGGCGTACATGGCGGAGAAGTAGTGTACAGCGGTTCGTACGATAATTTACTGGAAGCCAACACCCTAACCGGTAAATATATCAGCGGTCGTAAAGAGATCCCTGTGCCTGAAAAACGTCGGAAAGGAAGTGGCAAAACGATCAAGCTTGAAGGAGCAATGGAACACAATCTCAAGAGTCTCGATGTTGAATTTCCGCTCGAAAAACTGACCTGTGTCACCGGCGTTAGCGGATCGGGTAAATCCACACTGGTACACGATACGCTGTATGCGGCGATTCAAAACCAGATGGGTACTTATAATGATGAAATCGGTCAACACCGAAAAGTTACCGGCACCAAATATATTGATTCGGTAGAAATGGTCGATCAATCACCCATTGGCCGATCTTCGCGATCTAATCCCGCTACTTATACCAAAGCTTTTGATGGCATTCGTGATCTTTTTGCCAATACGCGTCAATCCAAAATAATGGGCTACGAACCGGGTCACTTTTCCTTTAATGTCCCCGGCGGACGCTGTGAAGCCTGTCAGGGCGAAGGCATCCAGAAAATAGAGATGCAGTTTATGGCCGATATCGAGCTGACCTGCGAAGAATGCGGCGGCAAACGGTATCGCAAAGATGTGCTGCAGGTTAAATATCGCGGTAAAAATATCCACGACGTGCTTAACATGTCGGTCTCTGAGGCTATTGAATTTTTTGTGGATGAGGAACGCATCACCAATAAACTCCAGACAATGGAAGATGTGGGACTCGGCTACCTCAAACTCGGTCAAAGTGCACCCACGCTTTCCGGTGGTGAAGCACAGCGCGTTAAGCTGGCAAAATTCTTGAGCAAATCAGCCGGTGACAGCACACTCTATTTCTTTGATGAACCCACGACAGGACTCCACTTTGAGGATATAGCCAAACTGCTTGACTCCTTCAATGAACTGGTCAATAATGGTCACACGGTCATTATTATTGAGCACAATCTTGATGTCATTAAGTGTGCCGACCATATCGTTGATGTTGGTCCGGAAGGCGGTTTTGCCGGTGGACAGGTTGTAGCAACCGGTACGCCGGAAGAAATTACCGAAGTCGAAGAAAGTTATACCGGTCAATATCTGCAAGAGGTGCTTTAACTATTTCTGATCGATAGGCACAATTTGGCCCGTAGGCGTTATTTTTTCGCGGGGTCCCGGCTCTTCTTGTGGAAACTTATCAATAGATACATCAGGGTCACGATCATCAGGCACGTAATGAACATGCGACCCGTGTGATACAGCCGTATATGGCTTGGGATTGAAATACCCGAGCGCATCGGCCAGTGCCAAAGAAGCTAATACAACTACCACGGCAATAAAAATATACTTGAGCGTATTTTTTGAGGTCATATCATCACTTCCTTCAGAATTTTAGACAACCCTATAAAGATAATATTGTCAGCTTGATTCCCGAAATGGTATTTTGAACATTAAAGAACTGCTCAATTTATCTGTGTATCATGCTGCGTAAGCTTATATATCTAAACTGGTCTGCGTTTTTAAACAGACTCACCAACTTCCAGACTTTTCTGGTGATAGGATATATTATTTTCCTGCTCATCCTCTTTTCCAATCTTCTCGGTTCGGCGCTGGTTATTGTTTTATTTGATCAAAACCCTATTATCACCAATCAGCTACCTTGGCTTACCGCTGAAATTCATCAGCTTATTACCCTCATTTTCGCCAATGTTTTATGGATTCTCCACTTCTCCTTTACCAGCACCCGACTGCTAAATATGGAAGAAAATCGGAAGCTATTGGCCTACGGCTATCCCGTTAAAAAGCTAAGCTGGTACCTCAACCTGATGGGCTTTTTTCATCCGCTCAATCTTATCTACAATTTTACCTGGCTGGTTTTTTTACTGATGCAGATTCAAAACCTGATGTACATTCCGGTTGTTATTACGGTAGTACTGCTGAATTATGCAGTTATCTACTCCATTAAACACCGATTCCTCAAAATTGTTGAGAAACGCTTCAAAATTGTTGTCTTTAGTGCACTTTTTCTGATTTTTGGTACTATTCAGGCGATTGCCATCATCTCACGTCAGTTTGAACAAATCATCGCCCATTACCTGCCGAGCATAGAAATCATCAACAGTTATCTGTTTTACACCCCCGGTGGACTGCTGCAATACACGGCCACCGGAACCTATAATTTACCCACAGCATCGGCCATTTATGGATTCAGTGCATTGTTAATTTTCATGATCTTCAGAGATCACTTTTTCAAAACACGGGAAGGGCTGCAAAAACCGGTTAGAGAACGAAAAATTTTCAAACGTAACAAGCGTTGGCACTATCTTAAAAAATGGCTGGGGCTCAATGCCGGCAAGTTCTATCACTACGTCTTTTCTCATTCGTATAACCGCTTGCAGCTATTAACCATCGCACTTATTCCAGCCGTGTATATACCCCTTCTGCTGCAGCTGGGCAACAGTTATTACAGCGCTCTGCTCATCCCTACCATGCTGGCAGCTATCCCTGTGGCACTGCTTGCCATGGGCATGGCCAATATGTTTGGCTATGAAAACAAAGAGTTTCTGCTCCATAAGCAATTTCCCGTCTCGTTCGAAAAGCAGCTCAAAGAACGCTTTTTAGGGATCATCGTCGTACCATTACTCATATTTTATCTGATTACTACTGCTGAAATTATCTATTTACCACAACTGGGATCGGTTGTTGAAATCTATGTTGCCAATACCTTTTTCTTTGTTTGCTTTACGCTCGTATTTCTTTGGGCCTCTTTTTACTACTATAAAAAAGTTAACTACTCCTCATTTAGCTTCAAGCATCCCATAATTCCCCAAAAAGTAACGTTTATGATGATGTTCCTGATTTTCGGCCTCGGCTATGCCGTCTTTGCGCCACTGGGTGAGTATCAGATCTACCGGCTTTGGGTGATGGGAGGGCTCATCATTGCTATTGGAATTTATCTTTGGCGCGATATGGATCTGTTAGTCCGAGCATTCAATAAACATATTTTACATCGTGTTTGGGCTGAAGCTGAACAGTAACTTTATGAAGAATAAACTAAATCGTTTCGGATTTCCATTATTTCAATAATATTATATACCTGATGTCAATGAAGCTCGCATACAAATGAATCAAGCAATAGAAATAAACGGACTACAAAAATCGTACGGTGATACCTCGGTACTCAACGATTTTAATCTATCTGTTCCGGAAGGAAACATATTTGGGCTCATTGGCCCCAACGGTGCCGGCAAAAGTACTTTGATCGGTATCTTAACGGGTTTGCTCGACTATGATGATGGGAAAATCATCCTCAACGGGCGCGAGCTTAACGAGCAAAATGAACTTATAATTAAACAAGAAGTGGCTTCAGTACTGCAGCCGCCCCTTCTTTTCGAACACTTTACCAGCCATGATTTCCTGCACTATATTTGTGATATATATGAGATTGACCCTGAAACACGTCAGCTAAAAATGGATTCTCTGCTGGAATATTTAGGACTTACTGAATTTGAGCATGCTAAAATAAACAAGCTATCCGCCGGTAGTCGCAAGAAACTATCCTTTTGTGCAGCTATTCTCAGTGACCCTGAAATCTTATTTTTAGATGAGCCTTTCGAAAGTATTGATGTGATTTCAATTGGCCGGATGAAAACCATTCTCAACCGCCTGCAACAAAAAGGAGTAACCATTATCATTACCAGTCATATCCTGGAGATTGTTGAAACCCTTTGCGATGATATTGCCATCCTCCATAATCAAAAAATCATTGCTTACCTCGACTCAGAAACACGGAAAGAGCTTCAGAAAGATGCCACCCTCAGCGAAATTTTCGAGAGCTATGTTCAAGTTGAGCAACCTAAAAATGATGTACTTAAGTGGCTGTAGTAATTCTTCTTTTAGATCCTGAAACAAGTTCAGGATGACACAGAAAACAATACTGTAAGGTTATAGGCTTATAGAGATCTTACTTACTAAATTAATTATTTGTAAATAAAATAATTAGAGCTATGGTATGGCATATCGAAATTCATCTGGAAGAAATGGCTATATTTATATCCTATCTAACGTTAAACGTAGTGTGCTATATATCGGAGTTACTAGTGAATTAGATAAAAGAATATTTGAACATAAACATGGGAAAGGATCAAAATTCACGGCCAAATACAACCTCAAAGTATTACTTTATTTTGAACTGTATCCGAATATTAATGAAGCAATAGAAAGAGAAAAGCAGTTAAAGAATTGGCATAGACAGTGGAAATTTAACCTAATAAAAAAGTCAAATCCCCAACTAAAAAATCTATCGGATCAAATACTATAACTATGCAGATGTCATGCTGAATTTATTTCAGCATCTAGATATTTCCATACCATGCCTTTTAATATCACAGCGAAATACATGTAGCAGATCAAAGAGCCTTCCTAAGCAGAGCACCTCAAACAGCAAATGACTTTTATCTCACCGTTAGTTATAATAAAAATACAATACCAATTTAGGGGACTCGGATATGCAGACAGAAACAGCACAAGAAAAAACCAAGAATCCCAAACATGACGTAGGTTATTTCGAACGGCTGAGCACTCATGTCCGCGATCTCCGCGATACCCCGCCCGATGTTTTCGAAGACGTCAGCCTAACCGATTGGTCAAGGCTGAGCTGGGATAAAGTAAATAGACCGTATAAAGTTGATAAGTGGGCCGAGGGCAAAAAGAAGTGGGAAGAAGAACACGGCGAACGCATGGGCGTCAAAGAAGGATGGAAACACTTCAACAAATCTTTTCATCAGCTATTTGTTAAAGATGTGCCAGATGAGAAACAGCAAGCCCGATCGGCCATCTGGGATAACCTGATGAGCATGGATATCCACGGGGCTGGAGAAGCACTGGAAGAGCTAGTACAACTGCTGGTCTGGAATAAGGTGCACCGCGTTGAAGACGCCATTTGGGATCCTCGGGGCAAACGGGCGCTGTTTGAAGGACTGGATGTGGAAAAACCGGAAGTGCTTTTTCTCGGTGCGGCCGACGGATATGAGGCGATGCAACTTATGGCTCAATATCCCGGCGGACATGCAGTATTGGTCGATTACGATGAGTTCTGCAAAACCGATCGCTATGGTAAGTTCCCTGCTCAATACCCTTTTCTGGGCAATAATCCCGCCACCGGCAGCCCGAAAGTGTACTACAAGGAAGACATGAATATCGATTTTGTGGTCGAGGATATCCGTAATCTAAAATACGGGAAAGAGTTCGATATTGTAGTCAGCATTGGTCTTATTGAACACTTTCCCGATGAGTATAAACACGAGGCTTTTGAAATGCATCGTCGTTTTCTAAAACCGAATGGATATGCTATTCTAACAACGCCGCGTAATCAGCTGCGCAGCAAGGCTTTTTATACTGTAATGAGTGACTATATGAATTACGGTTATCGCGAGCTGATGGATATCCAGCAGATGGGACTTTATGCCTGGAAACATGGTTTCGATATCCTGCGCGCCGGATATATCAAAGCGCATAACGGGCTTATTTGCAAGGTTCGGTAATATTATCCAGACAAATATTGGCTATAATTCTGCTGCCCCATTTTCAATCAGCCTGATCTGAAATCGTATCATTTCTATATAGTTTTCAGTTAATATACGTTCATCAATTCCATGTATCCTCGATCGATCCTCATGACGAGCGCGAATAGGTCGAAAGCGATAAATATTGGAGGTCAAATCGTGGAAATGTCGTGCATCACTGGCTGCAATAAATAAAGATGGTGAAACCAATACCTCCCCGAATGATTCTTCAATAGTCCGCTTTAACATTTTATATGGCATTGCCCTCGTGCTCGATACAGGTGATGAATTTCGTGCCCGATCCAATACCTGAATATTGATGCGATCATTCCTTATCCGATCCCGAACATATTCTACAACATCTTCCACCGTATCATTGGGATGAATTCTAAAATTGATAATTACTCTTCCCTCAACCGGTAATACGTTTTCTTTAAAACCCGCCTCAAAAATCGTTTTAGCAGCTGTAGTTCGCAGGGCGGCATTGGTAGCTGGATTATTGCTCAACTTATTTTTGATGATCCTCCGAAATAACCATGTGTTATTAAATGCCAAGCGTTGAGTGTAGGTCATATAGGGAATTAACGGGTCAAACGTTTCCACAATTAACCCCCTGTAACTGGCCTTCATTGGTTTGCGCTCAATACGATTAACAGCGTTACTAAGCGTTCCAATCACCGAAGAACGCGGTGGCATAGACGAATGTCCTCCATCTTGATTATATGCCAGCTCTATATTTACCGATCCCTTTGAAGCTATCCCAATCATAGCCAGTGGAACTTCAACATTTTCAATAATTTCTTCAGCTATTGGCAACCCTTCATCTATCAGGTAAGCCAATTCAACCCCCTTATCCTGCAAGTGCTCAGCTATTCTTTGGGCTCCACGAACACCGCCCACCTCTTCATCATGATGTAAGGCAACATATATCGTCCGATCAGGGTTAAAATCCTGCTCAGCTAAATACTCACCCGCCTCCATAATCGACATAATCCCACTCTTGTCATCAAGAGTCCCACGCCCCCAAACAAAGCCTTCATCGACCGCACCCTTGTATGGCGAATAAGTCCATAACGTATCAGACCCAGAACTTACAGGCACCACATCGTAGTGCCCTATCAGCATGGCCGGCTTTAAATTGGATTCATTCCCCTCCCACTTATAAAGCACACTGTATTTACCGATTCGCTGTTTTTCCACTTTCTGATGTAGATGCGGATACCTCTTTTCAAGAAATGCGATAAAATCGTCATACTGATCGTAAACGATCTCCGTAGTATCTTCCAGCGAAACCGTTTTGTGCTGAATGGCCTCACTAAGCCGATCAATGGCTTTATCCTCATCAATACTGTATGCTTCAACTGTGGGATCTACCTCTCTGGTTATCTTCTCGGACGATTTACAGGAAACCCAAACCAAACTTGAAAAAAGTAGTACGGACAGGACAAAACGCTGAATACTATGCAGTCTCAGACTCATACCAAAGATGGTTAAATGGTAAAATAATTAGTAACGGAATAGTCGTTAGACTACATCCATCTGTATAACAATATTCATTATGGCCATGAAACAAAAAACAACTTGCAGGATATATTATTCAGCATCTATAATCTTTACTGAGGTAGCTACAATGTTGTACTCCTTTTGGGGACCCATAACCTTACTAGCATCCCCTCCTGCATCCTTGGCGTAGTGCTTGGCCTGATCTTCGGAAATATCCTTGATTCTAAATATTCCCGTCAATTGCACTTTTGTACCAGCCACATCGGTAGGAACAAAAAACTTATAATCCTTAAACGTAACGCGAATATTCTTTTCACCGGCAGAGAGCATAAAGAAACAACCCTTCTTTTGGCATACCTGTTTGATGGTTCCCTGAGTTGCCACCTGTTGACCTTTGAAGATATCTGCATTACGAACCAAATAGCCCGGGCCAAAAAACTGGGCATCATCCGGGAATTCACTGCCATATACCTCATAGTTTTCACCCGTTTCTACCGGTTCCGCCAACTGCGTTACTTTATCTGTATTTTGGGCAATACCAATATTTATTAGGAATAATATTCCAACAATTGTAAATGCTAAATTTTTCATAGTCGCTTTCATCATTTTGTGTTTAAAATAGTGGCGAAACAATTTCAGAAACCTTCTCCAGCATTTTTCGGTGCTCCTCGGTCATTGAATCTTTCTTGTGCGAATCAATATCCAGCTCGGCTACAAATTCCCCATCTTTTTTTACCGGCACTACAATCTCTGCTTCAACGTGCACGCTACATGCCAGATAATTGTCTTCTTTGCTAACATCCTGAACCACAAAAGTTTCGTTAGTTTCCGCTGCCTGTCCGCAAATTCCTTTCCCAAATGGGATGCGCGTATGATCGGTCTCTTCTCCAACATACGGTCCCAGTACAAGCTCCCGGTTGGCATTGGGATCAACCAAGTAGAACCCTACCCAATCAAAAGCCTGCACATTATCGGCCAACAGCTTGCTGATCTCTTGTAGTTTTTGGTCGCGCGATACACCATTCCGGCTCACAATTTTTCTGGCGCTTTCAATAAGCGTTTCGTAGTTCTGCACTTCTTTTTCCTTCATCAACAATTCAATAAAAATTTAAAAATTATAAGCTTTTTCTAAGCCCAAATATAACATTTGAAAAGCATATATCATTTGAAAAATTGTTAACCTTCTTCTCATCATTTCATATCTTTGGAACTTATGTTTGAAGATTTATTAAGCCAAAGTAATATATTTACATCCTACCTATCTGGAACAACCACTCTCTTTATTGCAGCCTTTACTTCTATTATTTCAGTTGCAAATCCATTGGCGGCTATGCCGGTATTTGTCTCGTTAACAGATCAAAATACTGATGCTGATCGGATATACGTTGCCAAGAAATCTTCTTTTTACATGTTCTTGGTGCTGATCATTTTTCTTTTGGTTGGTACCTATATCATGAGCTTTTTCGGTATTAGCCTTCCGGGAATCCGAATTGCCGGTGGACTTATTATTTTGCGTGCTGCCTATGCCATGTTAAATCCAGACGCCTCGGAAAAAAAGATATCCGATGAAGCGCAAGAAGCAGCCAGAGAAAAAGAGGATATATCATTCAGTCCGATGGCTATGCCCATGCTTTCGGGACCTGGAAGTATTGCCGTTGTTATCGGCTTGGCATCCCAGGCGGAAGGAATTTTTGATCTTGTCATCATGAGTGGTGCTATTGTACTGGTAGCTCTTATTTCGTACGGCGTATTACGACTGGCTCCCTTTTCCGCAAAGTATATTGGCCCCACCGGAATGAGCGCCATTACCCGAATGATGGGATTTATCGCAATGGCCATTGGGGTACAGTTTATTCTGAATGGCGTTTCAACGTTTTTTGGTGTTTGAAAAGGAAAAGTTAGAAGTGAAAAGAAAAATGAAAACCCCGCAAGTTATAACCTTCTTACTTTTCGCTTCTTGTGTCTTACGTCTGCTATTTCACTCCTCATCCTGCCTTTCCATAATTAACCGCAAGCCATCGAGTGTCAACATTGGATCTATAACATCAAAATAATCGGTGTGCTCGGCAATTTTCTCTGACAACCCTCCGGTAGCAATTACTTTTGCTGAGCCATCCATCTGTTTTTGCATCCTGTCGATCAATCCTTCAATCATACATAAATGACCCAACACCAGCCCCGACTGCATAGCCTCCATCGTACTGCCGCCAATAACCTGCTTCGGGGGCTCCAGCGGAATCTGTGAAAGTTGGGCGGTTTTCCCTACCAAAGCATCTATGGTAACCTTTAAACCTGCACAAATAGATCCCCCAATAAGTTCACCCGGCTTTTTTACTGCCATTAACGTTGTTGCTGTCCCGAAATCTACAACAATACAATCATCCTTAAACAGTGCGTAAGCACCAACGGCATCTGCAATAAGATCAGCGCCAACGCTTTTCCGATTTAACCGTTTAATCTTAAATCCTGTCTCAACTTCTCCATTAAGAATTAGTGCCTCAGTATGCGATTTTTTCTCAAAGACCTCACTGATAGTCTGTGTGAGCTGTGGGACAACACTGCTGATTATTATACGATTGAAATTACTAAACCCAAGATCCGCTTCGCTAAACAGACTGTTGAAAAGCACCGCATATTCATCAGCCGTTTTATCGGTATCGGTCTGAATACGCCATTGGTGTTTCCATTTCCCATTTGATGAAGCACCAATTACAATATTGCTATTCCCAATATCGAGTGCGAGCAGCATAGCTGTACCGTTATTTATTTAATATTATCAAACAGCTAAAATAGGAGGGCTCTCAACTACTTCAAAATTTGTATTATATTATCATTTCTGATATGCTCTCTTTACTGATCAAATTCAATAAAACCCCATGTCATGGAATCAGCGGATCATCTGCTTCGATTATTCGAATACGATAATTGGGCCAACGAACAAGTTTTGCTGAGCCTCCAAGACAATCTCGGTTTTGAAGGCTCCGACAAAACAGTTGAATACTTTGCACATATTGCGGGATCTCAACAGATGTGGTTAGATCGCATCAAAGGCAAACCTTTGGATGATATTAAAATTTGGCCCGATTACGGATTGCCCGAAGCACTGCAAAATCTTAAGACTCTCAATCAACAATGGAAGAAGTTGATTGGTGTCCACAAGGATAACTTGAATAAGATTATCTCCTATACGAATTCAAAAGGTATTTCCTGCGACACTTCCCTTTCCGACACTTTATATCATGTAATCATCCACGGCCAACATCACCGGGCACAAATCGCCAAATTATTGCGGAATGCGAAAATTGAACCTCCGGCCACCGATTTTATCTTCTTTACTCGCACTAACTAATTAGTATATTCACCCACCAAAATATTAATTAAATACGATTTGTAATTTGGAACTTATAGAACAGGCACTTAGCGCTTTTTCAAGTTTTATGTGGGGCATGCCGTTGGTTTACCTGCTGGTAGGCGGCGGACTTTTCTTTCTGATATATTCACGTTTTGCCCCCTTCAAATATTTTAGACACGCACTTAACATCCTTCGCGGTCGGTATGATGATCCCGACGACCCCGGCGACATAACACACTTCGAAGCACTGTCCAGCGCCCTTGCTGCAACGGTAGGAATGGGTAACATCAGCGGTGTAGCGGTGGCTATCTTTATGGGCGGCCCCGGAGCACTTTTCTGGATGTGGGTCAGTGCCTTTGTGGGTATGGCAACCAAATTTTTCACCTGTACCCTCGCTATTTTGTACCGCGGAGAAGATTCCGAAGGCAAAGTACAGGGCGGACCAATGTATGTGATCCGCGAAGGACTCGAAAAAAAATGGGGCGAAAATTGGACCTATCTTTTTAAGCCCTTGGCGGGATTATTTGCGCTGGCCGGTATTTTTGGGCCACTTCCTATTTTTCAAGCCAACCAGCTGACCCAAATCTTGCGAGACAGCATCTATATTCCCCAGGGATGGGTTACCGCCAACGCTCATATAGGCGGTGATTTAATTACAGGACTTGTGCTGGTCGTATTAGTTTCTATTGTCATTTTCGGCGGTATTACGCGTATCGGTAAAGTGACTTCTAAGTTGGTTCCTGCCATGGTAGTGATTTATGTGGGATGTGTAATCGCTATCCTAGCTGCTCACATCACTGAAATTCCTCACTATCTCGGTTTAATTGTTACCGATGCCTTTACCGGTAAATCCGTAATGGGTGGTGCGGTTGGTTCTCTAATTGTAATCGGCATCCAGCGGGGCGTATTCTCTAACGAAGCTGGACTGGGTACCGAAGCACTTGCCCACGGTGCGGCCAAAACCAAAGAACCCGTCCGCGAAGGATTAGTTGCTATGCTTGGTCCTGCCATCGATACTATCATTACCTGTACCATGACTGCCCTGGCTATTCTGGTTACCGGCGTCTGGAAATCTACCGAAGCTAATGGTGTAACGCTTACCCTCAATGCTTTTGATCAGGCGCTTCCAGAATTTGGTACGTACCTGCTTGTAATATGTGTAGTATTTTTTGCCATCAGCTCTATGCTTACCTACTCCTATTACGGAACCAAGTGTCTTGGTTATTTAATCGGGGCTGACAAACAACACTGGTACAACTACTTTTATGTAGCTTCCATCATTTTTGGATCAGTAGCCTCTATTGGAGCCGTAATTGATCTCATTGACGGAATGTTTGCCTTAATGGCAATCCCCACAATGGTTTCAACTATTCTGCTCGCTCCCAAGGTTAAGGAAGCCGCCACCAGTTATTTCAGTCGCATTGATACCTTTGAAACATTTGAATAGCCCTCAAAACCATGGACAGTTTTATGGATGAGAAAACCGTCGCAAATCTGTTATATTCAAATAAACTAACCTAAGCGCATTTATTATGGCTGATGTCATCCTTGGTATTGATCCCGGCTCGCGCAATACCGGCTATGCGATACTCACCAAAGAGGACAGCAAGCTGGTAGCCTTGCGCTGCGATGTATTAAAAATGGCCCATATGGATGACCATTCCGATCGGCTGCAATACATCTTTGAGGAAGTTTCGAAGATTATTTCCTCTTTTAATCCCAACTCCTGCGCCGTAGAAACGCCTATTTACGGCGTTGATCCATTGGCCATGCTAAAACTCGGTCGGGCACAAGCAGCAGCCATGCTGGCTATCACCAATCATGATATTGGGGTCACGGAGTATTATCCCAAACAGGTAAAGAAATCGATTACGGGAAATGGCAATGCCAGCAAAGAGCAAGTCGCTTTTATGCTTCGTAAGACTGTAGACCTGCCCGATGAAAAGCTATCCAAAGATGCCACTGACGCGTTGGCCGTGGCCTGGTGTCACCTGATGAAACAAAACAGTTTTAACCGGCAGGCGCCCGAATCCCAAAAGAAAACGCACCAGAATAACAGCAAATCGAGCTGGGCCGATTTTGTAGCAAATAACCCTGACCGAGTTAAAGATTAAATTTGCGAGTGTCATTCTGAATCCAATGTGTGTCAGGAGAAGCTTTGCTTCAGAAGCTGTAAGCTTTTATTTATTGTATTGTAGATCCTGAAATAAATTCGGGATGACATTGAATCTTATTTTTGTATCCATAATTCTTTTTCTCAAATGATTGCATATTTAAAAGGTATTGTCCACGATAAATCGCCCGAACAAGTTATTGTTGATGTCCGTGATGTGGGCTATCTGCTTGAGATATCTAATCAAACGTATGACAAGTTACCAGCCACAGACGAAGAGGTAGAGCTGCTGGTTTATCATCATGTCACCGATAACGATCAGCGGCTATTCGGCTTTGCCAATCAAAATGAGAAAGATCTTTTTGAACTCTTGATTACCGTTAAGGGGGTGGGACCCAAGCTTGGACTTACTATTCTTTCCGGACTGCCGGCCCAGGAAATCACGGGCGCTATTGTGCAAGAAGATAAATCTGCACTGTCAAAAATTAAGGGCATCGGCAAAAAGACCGCCCAGCGGATGATCCTGGAGCTTAAAGATAAAATTTCCGAGATGGTTGATGCCACCTACTCTTCCGACGGAAGCGCCACTTCTATTAGCAGTAATGTAAAAGAGGAAGCGGTTTCTGCACTGCAATCGCTCGGTTTTAAAAAGCGGGATGCCGAAGAATCGATTGAACTTGCTGCCAAGGGCGAAGATTTTGATGGCAACGTCCAGAAGCTGGTTAAGAAAGCTCTCTCGCAGATGGATAAATAAGCAGGCTATCTTTCATGGTATGAATGATGGAGAATTCCAAAAGAAATAACAATTATTTAACAGGCTTGCTGTTTCAATTGCGAATGGGGCTTTGTACTATTGCTTATTAATTTACAAGCAATGCTTTACTTACCTTTATTAAATACAGCAATCAATTTTTGAGCCGTGTCTGACAAGCAAACTATCTTAGTAGTCGACGACGAACAAGATCTACTCGATTTAATTGAATATAATCTTAAGAAGGAAGGGTATGACGTCCTGAAAGCAGAAGACGGCCAACAGGGATTGGAGATGGCTCGCAAGCACAGCCCAAATCTCGTGCTCTTAGACATCATGATGCCTAAAATGGATGGCATGGAAGTGGTGGAACGTATGCGCGATGATAAAAATCTCAAACACATTCCTATTATCTTTCTGACAGCGCGCGGCGATGAAAAAACGGAGGTCAAGGGGCTAGACAAGGGAGGGGATGACTATATCACAAAACCGATAAGTACCACCAAGTTGATCTCCCGTATTAAAGCTGTATTACGACGATTTGAGGAAACGAGTCAGATGACGGATAAAATTGAAGTACACGATATCATCATCGATAAAGATCGATATATTGTCACCAAAGGTGATGAGGAGTTCCAGATGCCGCGGAAAGAGTTTGAGCTTCTTTATTTTTTAGCCGGTCGAAAGGGTAAGGTTTTAGATCGCCAAACACTGCTTAACCAAGTTTGGGGTAACAATGTTTATGTAGTCGATCGCACGGTTGATGTTCACATCCGAAAAATTCGAGAAAAGATCGGCAGTGAGTATATTGAAACAGTTAAAGGAGTCGGTTACAAGTTTAAAGAATGAGGAAAAAACCTTTTCAAAATTCATCCCGTCTTGCATTGCGCAGTGCCTTCTATTCGGCGCTGTTCATTGGCATTGTGGTAGGTGTAACTACTCATTTTTTGTTGAACACTCCCTTAACAAACTCCCTCCTTCTCGGTGGCGGGATGTTCTTGTTATCAGGAATTATTGTTTACCTGATTATATATAATCAGCAGTTTTCCCGCCTAAAAGTCCTCAACCAAATCAATAAAAATATCCTCAAAAAACGTTTTCGGGATTACGAAGAGCTTAAGACGAAAAATAACGATGAGCTCGACTACCTGATCAAGCAATCGGTACGTGCCAGCAAAACCGTAGAGCGTGAAATAAAACGCCTCAACAGAATTGAAAATTATCGCAAGGAGTTTATCGGGGATATTTCTCACGAACTCAAAACACCCATATTTGCCATCCAGGGATTCATCGAAACGCTGCTAAACGGCGCCATTGATGATAAGGAAGTCAACCGCAAGTTCCTTGAAAAAGCAATGCGAAACGTCAATCGTCTTATTTATCTCACCAAGGATCTGATGGAAATCTCCAAGCTCGAGACGGGGGAATTAAAGTCTGATATACAAAACTTTAATCTCGAAGAGCTGATCAAGGAGGTGGTTAATAACCTACAATACAAGGCCGATAAAGCGGACGTCTTGCTTAAAACCGATATCCCGCAAGGTTACACTGTCAGCGCCGACCGTAACCAAATCAAACAAGTGCTTATAAATCTGGTTGATAATGGCATCAAGTATAATGTTAAAGGAGGCAAGGTTACCGTTGGTGTTAAACCTTGGTCAGAAGATGAAAACCGCGTATTGGTGTATGTGAAGGATACCGGCATTGGAATAAATCAGCAGCATATTGAACGCGTCACTGAACGGTTCTTTCGGGTAGATAAATCTCGCTCTCGAGAGGACGGCGAAGGTACCGGCTTGGGACTGGCTATCGTAAAACATATTATTAAGGCCCATAACGAAGAACTGTTTATCGAAAGTACTCCCAAAGTCAGCTCCTCATTTAGTTTCACCCTCAGCAAAGTTGACCGTATATCTGCAGAAGCCGAATTAACCAGTTAAGTGCCAGAAAATATTCCGATGAATAACCCAGAAACCTCTATTCTTTTTTTGATAACCGGACTCATTACGGCCTGTGGATCGCACGAGGCAATGCCTATCCTGAAAAAAACACGGATGAAGGTCGTAAATAAACAATATCTTGAAGCTATTTTTGCGGCCGAAAAAATTGTAGAGCACTATCCGAATACGGCTTTTGCAGAATCCGCCCGAGATATTATTCATCTTATCAATAAACATCACCTCGACGAAGAGTACACCGTTACTGTTTAATTGTGGATACATCGCAGCAAAAATTCTTCACACTTGTTGGGATTTTCAATACCTTCCCTTTGCAAATTCACTAATTCAAACGTCCATTCACTTTTATGCTACACGCCGTAATTATGGCCGGCGGATCGGGTACCCGATTCTGGCCGCAAAGTACTGAAGCTCGTCCCAAACAATTTTTAAATATTTTTGGCGATCGCACCATGCTGCAGGATACCGTTGATCGGATTAAGCCGCTGGTTTCTGCCGATCGCGTCTGGGTTATTACCAATGATAAATATGTAGACTTGGTGCAGGAACAACTCCCCGATGTTCCAGCTAATAATGTAGTGGGCGAGCCGGTAGGCAAAAATACCGCTCCCTGTGTAGCGGCGGCAGCTACGCTTATCCAAGAAAAAGATCCCGATGGAACCATGGTGGTACTACCTGCAGATCATTTAATCGGCAAGCCCGAAACATTTTTATCAATTCTGGAAACGGCTAAAACCAAGGCTCAGGAACCCGATGCATTGGTAACGATCGGCATCAAACCCGATCATCCCGAAACCGGCTATGGTTACATCGAGTTTGATGAGGATACATCTGAAAAGGTGGAAGAACACCAAGTTAAAACGGTAAAGCAATTTCGGGAAAAGCCCGACCTCGAAACAGCTAAAGAGTTTATTGCTTCAGGCAACTTTTTGTGGAACAGCGGAATGTTTGTCTGGAAGGCATCAACCATTCTGGAAAAGTTCAACCAACATCTGCCTACTATTTATGATGAGGTAAATAAACTAAAACCTGCAGTAGGATCAGAGAAACAAAAAGAGGCTGTTGATAAATTTTATTATGGCTGTACTTCTATTTCCATTGACTATGGGATTATGGAGCAGGCCGACAGCGTTTTTGTTGTTCCCGGCTCATTTGAATGGAATGATGTGGGAAGCTGGAGAGCCGTTTATGACTTGAGGTCTAAAGATGAGGACGGTAATGTCATACAGACTGACACTTCCGCTACTGCCGATGCCAAGAACAATCTCATTAAAAGCGAAAGTGGGAAAATGATTGCGCTTGTGGGTGTTGAAAACCTTGCCGTTGTGGAAACGGACAATGCCATTTTGGTTTGCGATCTGGACAGTTCTCAGGGTGTTAAAAAGGTAGTCAACAAGCTGAGGAAAGATGACGATCTAAAGCGTTTCGTGTGACAGAGTTTGTTTTCCTATTAAATTCTTCCATGCGCTACGCTTGAACGGAATGACATTTTCCCTACACAAAAATTTTCTATTCTGCAGCCGGTTTTAACCAGTTTTGGGATCGCCAATTCTAAAACAAATATCTCTCCCAGTGGTCGAGATGACATAATCAGAAGTTTACTACGGTTAATCTATTTTACTTGTCATTTCGAACGAGTCCGACCATAGTCGGGCAAAGTGATAAATCCATGTTTGGGAACTGTTATTAAACATATACATCCCTTCTGCAAAATCAGACATATATACTAAATAGTCAGTGTTAACTGGTCATATGCCAATCGCACGTGATCAGGCAATCGCTTGTTAGACTGCTCATGATTTACATATGAATTCATGTGACAGAGATAGGTTTGAGGGATATCAAGCTCATTGGCAATATCCACCGCTTCGGGAATGGTCATATGCGTGGGATGTTCCGGCTTCCATCGCAATCCATCCAGCACCATCACTTTAGAACCCCGAATACTTTCCTTGGTTGAGTCGGGCAGTTTTTTAACATCCGTAATGTACGATACATCATTTACACGGTATCCAATTACAGTAACCTTGCCGTGAATAGCGGGCAACGGCGTAATCTTCAAATCCTTAACTGTTATCGTATCACTGATTTCCTTTAAATCGATATCCGTTGCGCCAGGATAACGATTAGGACCAAACATATACTCAAATCGACGTCGAATAGCATCTAAACAGGTAGAACTGGCATATACCGGAATAGTTTGCTCCTGCTTGTAACAAAACGGCCGCAGATCGTCGAGCCCGGCAATATGATCCATATGCTCGTGCGTAATAAGCACCAGATCGATTTCCGAAAGTCCGGCTCGAATGGACTGCAGTCGAAATTCAGGTCCGGTATCAATAACCAGAGACGACTCTTCTGTTTGTATCCATGCCGAACAGCGCCAGCGAATATTGCGCGGATCTCCATCAATTTGCTCTTTGCCGAATCCCCCGGCAGTTGGGACGCCCATCGAAGTTCCGGTACCCAAAAACGTTAACTTCATCGTCTAAATATCAATATCCATTTCTTCAATTTCGCTGTCCTTGTACTTTTCAAACCGATCCCATAGTTCCTCAAGCTGCTTGCGAATGACCGGCTTAATATAAATATCCGTTACTTCCTGTTCTTTACTTTTAAGAACACGGGCCAGCAATCCCACCTGTTGCTGGTCGGGCTTCTTTTTATTTAGCACCACCAATTTTTGTCCCTCCATCACACAAGAATCTCCGCGAAATGTTCCTTTCTCCTTACGGATGGTGTAGCCCAGTTGTTCAACGAGCTCTTCAAGTTCTAAAATCAGTTTTTCGGTCTTCATCAGTTTAAAAAGTAATTCCGATTTCAACACTGTGTCCTTTCAAGTCGTAATCGTAGACATCATCTTCGATATCATAACTTCGCAGATCATATTTATATCCAATCGATAATCCCTTGTCGTTGAATAAACGATCAAAGTACAGCTTGCCATGCGCATTAACTGTTCCTATTGAGCCGCCCAGCGATCCTCCTGTTGCAAAAGAAAATCCATAGGTGGGAACCGCTCCAACTTCAATTCGGATATTTTTTACAGGCCGCCATACCCCATTTATACCAGCACCTGCTGCAATCATTCCAAACTGAAATCGATTAACCGTAGGAAACAGCAGAGCTCGATTGTTCGTGATATTAGTGTATCGCGATGCTATACGGATGGGGATTTTTAAATTTATTTTAGAACTTTGATACAGGCTAATCCCAAAATCAAAATTACCCCCGGTATTAAAGTATGATCTATCCTCTACTCCTGTAATTTTACCTCCCGTGGAAAGATATAAATTTATCCCCGACGTATTATATCCCACTGATAATACCGGTCCGCTATATCCAAAAGCTCCTGCACCGTTTACACCGGAACTCCCCTTAAAATCAGCATCCATCGATCCCACACCTACAAATAGTTCAGACATGGGACGGTTATAGTTTACTCCAGTTTCGCCCACCGAAAACATCTGTGCCTGCAACTGTTTAGTATTTACAGTCATCAGAATAAACAGGATCGATAAGAAGGAGGCTAAGATTTTATATCTTTTTTCAAACAACAGGGAATTCTTTTTTGTAGCTTTACATTTCATATATATCATCCGTTAAATAAGTGTGTAAAATCTATGAAAACCGCAGGACTCTTAATAATTCTTTTAACAATGTCGTTACATACTGCTGATACAACCACAGATTCTGTTTATGAGTTCAAAACTACAAACATTGACGGAGAAGAAACATCGCTAAATAAATATGAAGGAAAAGTTTTACTAATCGTCAATACTGCTTCAGAGTGCGGCTATACTCCACAATATGAAGGGCTTCAAGCATTATACGAAAAGTACAGTGATGATGACCTTGTTGTATTGGGTTTTCCCGCCAACAATTTTGGTGGGCAAGAGCCGGGAACGGACAAAGAGATTAAACAGTTTTGTAAGGTGAACTATGATGTAAGTTTTCCCATGTTCTCAAAGGTATCGGTTAAAGGCGATGATCAACATCCATTATTCTCGTATCTAACAACGGCTGATAATCCTGACTTTACCGGCGAAATAAAGTGGAATTTTGAGAAATTTTTGGTTGATAAGAACGGAAAACTGGTCCATCGCTACCGAAGTGATGTTAAACCACAGAGCGATGAGATATTAAGGGCAATAGAAAAGGAACTAAACAGTTAGATATGATGTATCCCTAATACATCCCATCACCATCCCGACGGAGGGCCGTAACTGATACTTGCGGTCCTCCTTTTTTATTTAGTTCAATACGTGTGATGTAAGTAAAAATTCCGGTATGCGAACCTTTATTATTTTTCCATCACTACGCTCCATCGTATAGTATCCTCGCATACTGCCACGGTACGATTTTAGCACACAAAAGCTGTTGTATTCATGCTCGGCACCCGGATCGATCGTTGGTTGTAACCCAATTACTCCCGCTCCGTCGACTTCGTGATCTTGTCCACCGGAGTCCTTAATCTCCCAATGTCTTCGTAACAATTGTACCGGTTGATCCCCCATATTTCGAATGGTAACGAAGTAAACAAACACATGTTTATCAGCAACAGGGCTTGATTCCTGTTCTAAATATGTAGGTTTTACCTCAACGCTGATATCGTTAGAAACCTCAATAAATGTTGGCTGATACATAAAATAAATTCGCTTAATTTTTCCCTATAGTAATAAATTCCCTCTGTGAATCAAAAGATCAAAAATTGCATAAATTATGCTTGACATAAGAACCAAAAGGTCGTTATATTTGGGCTCTCATTTGGTCCGGTAGTTCAGTTGGTTAGAACGCCTGCCTGTCACGCAGGAGGTCGCGAGTTCGAGTCTCGTCCGGATCGCAATAAGAAAAGATAAGCCCTTAGCTCCCAAATAGTTAAGGGCTTTCTTATTTTATAAGTACAGGATATGGTACAATTATACTACCTTTATTGATCAATAGATAGATTAAACCTGATCATACCTTTTTACTTTCACCTTCTAATTTCTGTGCGAGCTTCCTGCCTCATATATTATCAAACCTCCTTCGGGTCAGAAGGTTGGTGGGCGAATCCTTCTGGGCGTACACTTCTATAAGCCCATAACTATCAATAAGTTATGAGCTTATTTATTTTTGGCAAACTCTTCATATCCCTGGAAATAATCATATGGGGACAACAGAATACTTATTACCTCTAATTTTTAGACTTTGTGTTTCTACAGTTTGAATAGGATATTGACATGAATTAAAAATTTCTTTTTTGGGAAATTTTTCTTAACGTTAAGCGTTAATAAAAATCATCAAGTGGAAGTATCGTTCAGAACTAAAAAACTGCAGAAGCAGTGCAACAAGTATAAAAAATGTGTCAAAACCTTTGGCCAGATATGTGCAGATAGAATACAAGCAAGATTAGATGAACTAACCGATTCACCTAATTTAAAGTGTATGGATTTTTTTCCACAAGCACGTCTCCACCCTCTTAAAGGAAATAGAAAAGGCCAGTATGCCTTGGACATTGAACATCCGAAACGCCTTATCATTGAACCCGACCATAACCCAATACCTGAACTACCTGACGGTGGTGTAGATTTAGAAAAGGTAACAAGAGTTGTGGTCATTGAAATTGAAGACTACCACTAAAATTATGGGCAACCAAACATATCCATACAAGCCAGACACAGTAACTTCTCCAGGAACCACTCTAAAGGAAATTCTTGATGCCAAAGGTATGACTCAAAAAGAGCTTGCCGAAAGGATGGGCGGTCGTCCAACAAAAACTGTTAGCGAAATAATTCATGGAAAAACTCAGATCTCCCCTGATACTGCGGTCCAGTTAGAAAATGTTTTAGGGGTCCCTGCAGAATTTTGGATTAATAGAGAAGGTAGGTATCAAGAATATCTTGCAAAAAAAGAAGAACAAGAAGCTCTTCAAGAACAAGTGCCTTTACTAGACTCTTTACCAATGAGAGACTTGAGAAAACGTGATTTTGTTTCTAAAACACGGGACAAAGTTACTCAGGTTAAGGAAACTTTGAAGTTTTTCGGATTAAACCACCTATCTCAAATAAACAAGATTTACTTTCAGAACTGTCAATATCAATTTCGTAAATCTGATTCATACTCTGTAGAGAAGGGACATTTAGCTGCTTGGATAAGAGAAGGACAAAGAAGAGCAGATAAAATTGAGACAAGTTCATACAATCAGTCTGAATTTAAAAATGCTCTTCAAGAAATCCGTCACCTTAGTGTTGAAGACCCATCTGTGTTTGAACCCAAAATGAGTGAACTATGTGAAAATGCTGGCGTAGCATTTGTTTTGGTACCTCAATATGACAAATGCCGGACGAGTGGATTAGCTCGTTGGTTAAGGCCTGATAAGGCATTAATTCAGCTGAGCATAAGATATAAAACAGATGATCATTTTTGGTTTTCTTTCTTCCATGAGGCAGCCCACATTCTTAAACATAGTAAGAAGGAGACATTCTTAGATGACTACAAAAGTGGTAAAGATATTAGCGATATAGAACAAGAAGCAAATAATTTCGCCGCTGAATCCTTGATTCCATCTGAGGATTTTGAGCAGATTAAGTACATTTATAACCTTAGCAAAGACGACGTTCGTGATTTTGCAGACTCCTTGTCTATTTCGCCAGGCATTGTTGTTGGCCGCTTACAATATGAGGGGGTTATACCTTACAACTGGATGAATGATTTAAAAACTAAATTCGAATGGGCTTAGATTTTAGTTTATTGATAAATTTTTATACTATTTAATTGCTTCAGAGGTTAAGGTCTCTGAATCACCTCGGTGATTTATGCCAGCTCTGTTGGCATAATGTTATCAATGGCAAATGCATTGAGTAGAACTCTTGCAATTGGCACTGCGACTCTTATGATTGGTGTAATCCAATCTAGGAATTGCTTAATTGTTATCATTATATACACAATATAGTGATTATTGTTATATTGCAGCGGTACTTGTGAAATTGTTTTCCAAGTATCGAATTATGATCATGCGCCCGGGAGGACACTTTGAGTTGCTGCAGAACTCGTGCCTCTCGGGCTTTGCTATTTTAAAATTCTATTATTTATGAAGAGACGAAAAAGTGACTTACCTGAGTGGTATCAAACAAAAAACTATTTACACTTCGACTATCAACGGTCTTTTGAGGATGTAGAAAGCTTAGTAACTGATAAAAAATCATTATGTAAGCATGCTTATTGGCCTTTCCTGAAGTCAAATATTGTCACCAAGACTTATGTTCCTGAGAAAAAAAAGGTAAAAGAGAAGCATAGACCCATAATGTATGCTTCACATATTGATGCTCATATCTATTCGTACTTTAGTAAAAAGCTATCTAAGCAATATGAGAATTACATTGAAGGAACTCCCATCTCTGATAGTGCTATTGCATATAGGAAAATTCCTCGTAACGAAGATGGAAAGGGGAAATCGAATATTCATTTCGCAAATGAAGTATTTCAGTATATAGCTAATAAAGGTGAGTGTGTTGCTGTATGCTACGATGTTTCAAGTTTCTTTGAATCTCTTAATCATAATATTCTTAAAAAGAATATTGAAGGAATCTTAAGTTTAGATTATTTGCCTGAATATTTATACAGACTTTTTAAGTCGCTAACCAAATATTCATATGTAGAAAAGGCAGAAGCTATTGAAGTTTTGGAAAAGGAAGACAAAAGATTAAAGTATAGGTTATGCTCTGATGATACTTTTGACAAGTTAATACGAGGCACTGGACTAATAGAAAAAAACAACAAACCATTTGGCATACCCCAGGGATCACCATTAAGTGCTTTACTATCTAATGTTTATATGATTGAATTTGATCATGCCTTGTCTAATATGGCAAAAAAAATGGATGGGTTATACCGGCGATATTCGGATGATATAATTTTTGTGGTTAATCAAAGTCAACAAAATGAATATGAAGAACTGTTAAAAAAAGAATTACAGAACTTGGGACTTGGGGTTAATGACAAGAAGAAAAACGTAACTCATTTCGAGAAAAAAAATACCCTTGAGTGTAAAGAGACGCCTCTGCAATACTTAGGTTTTATTTTTGATGGTGAAAGAGCCTTGCTTCGCTCCAGCTCTATCGCACGATATTACCAAAAAATGAAACGTAGTATTTATAAAGTGAAGTCAATAGCCGATGAAAATGATGAGCCCTTTAAATACAAAAAAGGGTTATATGAGCGATTTACTCACCTTGGTGAACAAAACTTTATAACCTATGCTTACTTTGCTGACAAAGAGATGGACAATTCAGAAATCCGAGGGCAAGTAAAAGGGCATTGGGATAAGTTCCATGAGGAGTTAGACAAAGACCTTTAATCATCTTTACCATTCACCAACGCCTCCAACAACCGCTGATCGGTTTGCTTGGCTCGGCTTAGTTTTTCTTTGAGATCATCACACCATCTAAACAGCTCATAAATTTTTTCAATAATACGCTTCTGTTCGTTGAAGGGAGGTAGAGGGAAAAGGGCTTCTTCAAAGTAACTTTTGGGCACCCGTTGTTGGCCAGCCGTTCCTGTCATATTATTCTTTCCTTCCACTCTGAACTTTGGAGTCTGCAAGTATAGATAAGCGAACCTATTAAGAATAGTATTATTTATAGGCCTAAAAATGTATAGCTCTGTTGTTCCTGCCCCAATTCCATTTTTAAGGTTTTGAAATATTGCAGCCTTACCATTTTCAAAACAGGGTGTAATTTTAGCTAATCCAATATCTCCTTCAGCAAAATGGGTGTAGCCGCTTTTAATTTCCTTCCATTTTTTAACTTCAAATTCATGCTTATAAGAAAAGTTTTCGGATATCATTTTCATTGGAACAAATGAAGCTTCTATATCATCATCTGCATCATTTCTTGGATTTATAACACCGAGATTTCCAAGTCTTTCCCAAATCCATCCTTTAGGCAGTTCGTAAGGTTTTTCCTCTTCTGATACTTCAGGCAAATCGCTGGGCTTGCGAATCTCTCCTTCGTCGTACAATCTCTGCTTTTCTTCAATGATACACTCCAACAGCTTTTCCGCCGGTTCGTCGCTGGGATCCTGCGGGACCAGCCGGCCGCGAACTGCTTCGTTGAGGATGGCCTGCTTGAGCTGGTCGATATGCTCGGGTTTACGGTAGATCTGATCGAAGTGATCGGTCAGGCGCTGCCAACTTTGCCTGGAGGCTTCGGGCGTTTCGGCGCGTTGCAGGTCGTCCAGCACCGCTACTTGCAGGCGTTCGTCTACCTGGCGGTCTTGCTGGACTTTCTGCTCCAGCTCATCAACCTGGGAAAAGAGAATTTCTATTTTTTGGACGATGCGTTGTTGTTCTTCGAGGGGAGGTATAGGAAATAGTATCGGTAATATCCTTTTTAAAGAAAGGTTAGCAATGTTGGTAGTCTGGCTTGAAGATTCCCTAAAAGTAGATTGAATATGCTCACTTCTTAAAAGGTAAAATAAGTACTTGTTATCAATTCCAAGTGTTCGGATAGCCGAGATAAACCCCCCGAGAGAAGAACGTTTTTTCAAATTTCGTATAAGAGCCACTTTTCCAACCAATTCATAGCTGTTCGCCATAGAAATTAGTATATCTCCTTCTCTAAGGAGTTTTTCTTCACTTTTCACGTACTTCTCATCAACAAAAATAACATCATCCCAAACAACTTCTTCTTGAACATTTGAAGTCTTTAAGCAACAGATTAATCCCTCTTCATACTCTTGGTTTTTTTCAGAAGCAGGAAAAGTTATACCTCGTACAACTTCCGTCACATCATCCATTCTACTCCAAACCCAATTGGAGGGTAATTCAAATGGTTTATCATCATCTTCGATTGGCTCAAGGTCTTTAGGCTTACGAACTTTTCCCTGTTCGTAAAGCCTTTCTTTTTTTTCTTTTATTCTCTCAACTAATTTTTCAGCCGGTTCAGTATCTAAATCTTGTTTAGTTAGTTGCCCCTGGATCGCAAGGTCTAAAATATACTTTTTGAACTTATTTAAGCCTTCTTCAGTATCAGTTAACAGTTCAAATTCATCTATCAAGTGCTTTAAGTTCATGCCAATGTATCCTTAAGTTCATTCTTCAATTCAGAGCGCAGAGAATCAATTTCCTGCTGCAGCTTGGCGCGCCGGTTGATCAGCTTATCCACATCGTAGCTTTCCTCATCGCCATCATGGGGATTCTTGATATCCAAGTTGTAATCCCGCTCTTTGATCTCATCAATAGACACCTTCCAGGCATATTCGTTTTCCTCCCGGTCGTCCCACCACTCTTTCTCGCGGTCAAACTCCTCAATCCGTATCGGCTTGGTCTTGGAGTAGCTCTTGTATCCTTCCGGATAGGGATGCTCGTAATACCAGACTTTATCGGTTGAGCCGCCTTTTTCAAAGAAAAGTAGATTCGTATTAATATTCGTGTAGGGAGAAAACACGCCTTTCGGCAGGCGTACAATCGTATGCAGATTATTCTCTCCAAGCAGCTTCTTTTTGATGCGCGTTTTCACGCCTTCCCCAAACAGAAAGCCATCAGGCAGTACCAAGGCGGCTCGTCCGCCCTCTTTTAGCAAGCGCATAATCAGCACTAAAAACAAATCGGCCGTTTCCCGCGTCTGAAATCGAGAAGGGAAGCCCTTTTCAATGCCGGTTTCTTCCTGTCCGCCAAAGGGCGGATTCGTCAGAATCACATCCACCTTGTCTTTCTGTTTATAGTCGGTCAGGGGTTTTTTCAGCGTGTTATCATGGCGGATATTCGGAACTTCGATGTCGTGTAATATCAGATTCGTTGTCCCCAGCAAGTGCGGCATCGGCTTTTTCTCCACACCTTGTACATTCTCTTGCAACAGTTCATAATCTTCCACCGAGTCGGCCTGTTCTTTCATGTGCTCAATGGTATCCACCAGGAACCCTCCGGTACCACAGGCTGGATCCAAGACCGTTTCCCCCAGCTGTGGGCTCACCATCTGCGTCATAAACTTGGTGACGGCGCGGGGCGTATAGTATTCCCCTGAATTACCCGCACTTTGCAGGTCTTTCAAAATTTTCTCATAAATCTCATTAAACTGGTGCCGGTCGGCCTTCTTGTTAAAGTTGACCTCATTCAGCTTATTGAGTACCTGCCGTAGCAAAGTCCCCGATTTCATGTAGTTGTAGGAGTCCTCAAAGACATCCCGTACGACAAACGCGCGTTCAGAGCTCTGATCATCCAGCTCCATATCTTTCAGATCATCAAACATCTCATCAATGAAGGACAATAGCTCTTCGCCGGTAATGCCCTCCTCATCTTTGGCCCAATTGCGCCAACGATACTTTTCGGGAATTGGAGATTGATAATCATCATTCATGAGTTCCTGCTCTTTCTCACTGTCGTCAAATACTTTCAAGAAAATCATCCATCCAAGCTGCGATATCCGCTGGGCATCTCCATCCACACCGGCATCTTTGCGCATAATATCCTGGATCGACTTTATAACATTGCTTATAGCCATCAGTAAATAGTTCTGTTTTATATTGCTTTAAAATTGAAATGTAATTTCTTTGGGAAGTGGATCTAATTCTTTAACCGGGCAGCTTATGAAGCGGTATTATACAGATCCTCTTCGATACGTTGTATCACTTTCTGATATTCATCCTTGCCACCAAACTCCTCAATAAGCTCCATCGGAGAACCCATCTCATTAAACGGATCAAGCTTAAGTACTTTGGGGTCTTCGAGATTCTCCGGACCTTCGTCTGCATATTTCTCCAACAGGCCTTCCAACACCTTTTGGGCGGTCTCCGAGTACTTACCGAAGTAATCCTGCTTCTGTACCTGATCGGCGCGCTCCTGGCGGGTAAGCGGGGGCTGATCATAGGCCACATGGCAGATTAAATCGAATGGATCCAAGTCCTTGTCTACCTCCTTTTCGAGCTCCTCAAAAAACACGCCTTTCTCCCGGAGTTCCTCGACAATCGCCTGCTTGCGTTCCGATTCCTTCCAATAGCGCAGAAATACATCCAGCGATTCAAACTCCTCACGAATCTTATCGCGAGAATAATCTTTTACCGACTCAGCCATCAGCTTCCCATCATCACTGTAATAATGCACGCGACGATTCAGCACCTTTACCTCTACGTTATCTACATAATACTTCTTGGGCTCATCCTCGACAATCTCTCCACCTTCAGGCTGATCCGGCCCTACCTCATCACCCGGCCCAAAATCATCACCTTCATTTTCATCTTCTTCATCAGGCAGGCTGGGAGGTTCGTTCGCTTTAAAATCCTCTGCTTGCACCGCTTCGCCATCAAAGTCCGGATCTGCAAACAGGCGCGTTACATTCCGGAAATCCATGATCGTAAAATACATCTTGTTGTTATCCTCATCAATGCGGGATCCGCGTCCGATAATCTGCTTGAACTCTGTCATAGAGTTAATCTCCGCATCGAGGACAATCAGCTTACAGGTCGGAATATCCACACCCGTTGTCAACAGCTTGGATGTGGTAGCTACCACCGGATAGGTTTCTTCCGGATTCATAAAGTCATCCAGTTCCATCTGAGCATTAGGTACATCGCCCGTGATCCGAACCACATACCGACTATTCTTATTGACAAGCTCCGGATTCAGATTCACCATCGCGCGCCGCATACGATCGGCATGTTCAATATCTTGGCAGAAGATGATGCTCTTGGCATAGGGTTCGTTGTTCTGTAGATACTGGGTCACTTTTTGAGCTACAATTCCGGTCCGCGTACCAAGCACCAGGTTCCGATCAAAGTCTTTCTTGTTGTAAATCCGATCTGGAATCACATTTCCATACATATCCTTCTTCCCCATCTCAGGCCGCCATCCCTCTACGTCTCGATCCAGGGTATATCGAATCGTTTTATAGGGCGCAAGAAATCCATCTTCAATGCCCTGCTTAAGGGAGTAGGTATAAATGGGTTCACCAAAATAGTGTTGATTTGAAACGTCACTTGTTTCTTTAGGAGTGGCCGTAAGCCCAATCTGAGTAGCAGGTGAAAAGTATTCGAGTACCTCACGCCACTCAGAATTTTCATCGGCGCTTCCCCGGTGACACTCATCAATAATTATCAGATCGAAAAAATCCCTGGAATATTCACGAAATACGTCATCATAGTCTTCATATCCCGTAACTGCCTGATATAGCGCAAAGTAAATCTGATGAGCCTTGCTCACGTTCTGCCGTGAAATCTTGGTAACCGTGTCCCCGAATGGGCTGAAATACTTCTTCTTCGGATCATCCACCAAGATATTTCGATCCGCCAGATACAGAATGCGCTCATTGTTTCCCGCTTTCCAAATCCGCCAAATAATCTGAAATGCGGTAAGCGTCTTGCCGGTCCCTGTAGCCATCACCAGCATCATTCGATCACGTCCTTTAGCAATAGCTTCGGTCGTCCGATTGATCGCTATGCGCTGATAATATCGCGGTGACAGCCCATCTTTATCATAGTAGTATGGTTGGGCGACCAGCTCTTCCTCGGGCTCGTCAATTCCTTTCCATACTCGATACCGTTGCCATAATTCTTCAGGAGAAGGAAATTCCTCTAACCCAATTCGCTTCTCAATTTCACCTTCACTCTTTGTAAAATCATACTCTATAAACCCGTCCCCATTAGAGCTGTAGGCAAAAGGGATATCCAGAATTTCAGCATACTCTTTGGCTTGCTGGATCCCAGTGCCTAAAGGCTTGCTGTTCGCTTTCGCCTCAATTATAGCTAACGGAATATTGGCTTTATAATTAAGCACATAATCAGCTCGCTTAGGCTGGCCTCTTTTTACTTTCTTTCCTCGAACGATGACCCTACCAGCTGTAAAGGAATACTCTTCTCTTAGTTGACGCTTTAGATCCCATCCGGCGTCTTCAATGGCCGGTGTGATAAATTTCGTCCGAATATCCTGTTCGGAGAGCTCACTTTTCTTCATAGATGAATTTATTAGTCAAGAATCTTAGCGCAACGTAATGATATTTAATGAATCATTATAACAGAAATGGTGAAGAGTTTCTATATGTGCTGCCTAATCACTCGCCACATTTATTAGACTTACACCAGTATTAGTCAGATATTTATTTGCATTTATACGACAAATATCATATCATAGAAACAGACGATAAAACAAACACAGAGTTATGTCCAATATCACTGGAAACAAAATACAGGAGCTAAGATCAGAGCTGGACCTCAATATCGAACAAATGGCTCAGCTATTAAATGTGTCAGCGCGTACCATTCAGCGGTGGGAAGCCGATGGTATTAATAAGACAGGAAAGTCAGCTGGCAAACAAAATCTTCAACATCTCATTGATGTAATGGAAAATGATGATACCAGAGAAGAGCTCTTACATACGTTGTCTAAGTTTCGGGGTGCGGGCATGGCCATCGGAATCCCACTTATCAGCTCCGTACTTGATACTCTATCACTGATATCGTCAGGCGGTGGAGCTTACTTGGGAGAAGAGATCGTTACTATGCTTCAAAACGTCATCAACAAACAATCAAATAGTAAATAAACCTTACTAATTATGAGAGTACTAAAATTAACTTTCGGGATCATTGCAACACTTCTTTTCATTTCAACGGGATCTGCATTTGCCCAGTACACAGGGACGGGATCAAATTCAGATGTAGAGTATGTTGAGGGATACACTAAGGATAACGGAACCTATGTAGAAGGCTATTACCGCACTGAAGCAAATGACTACAACCTGGATAACTTCAGTGCCGAAGGTAACTACAATCCCTATACCGGCGATGTTGGGACGGTAGAATATGACTCTCCCTATAATTCGTATAATAGTTCTTCAAGCTACAACAGTTCGTCCAGTTTCTATGATAGTAATTATGACTCTGGCGTAAGTATCGATACTGATTATAGTAGCAGCTATGAATCAAGCTATGACTACGATTACGACTATGACAGCATTTATGACTAATTTGTCATACAGATAACGATTATTTGCCCCTCTGGCTCAAAGCGCTGGAGGGGCTTTTTGTTTCACTAAAATTTATCGGATAACTTGTTTACAGCATAACTTATCCCTTCATGAGTATTTCACCTGTTGAGAACCACTTTGTGACTATGAAGCTCATTGAGGTGGCCTAATATCAGTACATTATCTTTCAATTACAGCTTGAAGTTTAACTAATTGGTCCATTCGTATTTGATAATCTATACATTGAAAGAGTAAAATGAGCTGAAGAGTGGATACCTGAGCTTGACCTTAATACGATAGTCGGATTTAAGTTCAATTCTGTATTAAGGATGGATATAATTAAAAAAAGGGTTAAATAATAAGTAATATGATCTTGTTAAGTCATGCCTATTCTATTATCCATTCAAGTCCCGATCTATAATTTCGAAATGTTTTCTACATCCCTGATGAAACCTGCCTGCAAGAACCCGTAACGGTTCGTTTACATAATGGTTGACAGGCAAGAAATCATCAGGCTTAATAGAGGGGCAAATTTTGAACGTAGATCATCAAGAGCTTTACTCATGTGCGTTTCTACAGTACTGGATGAGATGTCCAGAAGCTCAGCAATTTCGTTGTACGTCATATCTTCGTACCGGCTTAGCATGAACACTTCGCGGCGGCGTTCGGGCATCTCGCTAATGGCCTGCTTTACTTCGGCAAGCATGCGTTTGTCATGTAAGCGTTTGCTCAAATCAGGGTGCTCCTTTTGCTGATTGAGCTTCTTTTTCTCTTCTCTCCATTCATCTTTAACCTTTTCATGTCTCAACCAATCGATACTTTTATTTCGCGCCGCCCGAAACAGGTATGCTTTGATCGAGTGCTCAATTTCTATTTCTTCTCTCTTTTCCCACAACGTGGTAAAAAGATCTTGCACAATCCCCTCAGCCACTGTTTTGGAGTGCACATATCCCCAAATAAATCGATGCAGACGGACATAGTATTTTTCAAAAACCACACGAAAAGCCTGCCGGTCACCATCTTTAATATGCTCAAAAGATATTTTTTTTGACATAGGTAAATGATTTCTGCCGTAACAGGAAAACAGACATATACCACTTTTGCCTCAGTCTTGCTCGATGGGCTAATGTCCGTTGCTTTGCTATATACTGGTCCCCACTCATTGTTCCTGCACCGTCAATCATGGTAGCACAGATAATGATAACTGTATGTTACACTTTGTAAGTGTCCTTCAATATTTTCTGTAAATAGTATCTCCTATTGTTGATACAATGTCCACCCTTTTATCAAGTACATCTTCGCTTATGCTATGCTGAAACCTATTGAAATATATTCTTTTTGCCCTAACTAATCTTTAAGGCCTGGTTAATCTTCATAAGCAAATACTCATACTTCTGTTTTACTTCCCCATCGGCATCATCTACAGCATCGTCGAGGATATCTTGGCTGCGCTTCAGCAGTAAGTAAAACATATCTTTGGTATCGGACTGCCCCTCCGATCCCATCGAAAATTTATTGGCCCCAAATATGGTTTTATGCAACAGCTCGGGCTCTGCCGAACTTAAGAGTAAACTGTTATGCATTCGTTGCACGTGATTGCTTTCCTGTTGGTTCAACCCCAACTGAAGCATGGCCAAGTCGCTCCCGCTAAATGCCATTGCGTTGCCGTTATTGCCGCCGGATGTTTTCTTCACCGGTGACTTTTGGATCAGGTAATTAACCAACTCTTCCTGCATATCCAATTCTCCTTTACCGGGTTTTTCCCCGTTCCGTGGAGCCTTCCAAACGAAATCAAAAACCTCTTTAAGAAATACTTCCGTTGTATAGGCATTCCCATTGGCTTTCTGTTGTGAAAATTCAATGGTCCGCAATCCCCAATCTAATAAGTACTTGAACAGGGCCGACCGCATATACCCGGAAGCATCGCCATTAATGGAGTTCATGTTATCTTCCAAGGCAGCATTGTCAAGCCATTCTAACCCTTCGAGGGTTTCTAAGATAAAGGCCACTGATTTCTGCTGCACCTCCTTGGGTACCACTTCATACGCAGGATATGGATCTCCTTCAAATTTCTGATACTGATAAACACCTCCCACGTTATTGTACACCTGCCTGATGTACCAGAAGAAATCGATGTTGATGATTGAGAAGTTCATTTTTGTCCTGAACCTATAATCCTCATCTTCCCCTTCTAACCAACCATTCATATTGTTCATCACGTATCGCAGGTTATTCAGGGCATACTTCGTTGCTTTAATCTGATTGTCTCCCAAGTCATTGGGCTGAATTTGGGGATCAAAGATCCCTCTTACCTGCTGCTTGCGATAACGATATTTCGGATCGTCAATTTTATCGGCAATCCACTCTTCTAAAATTGGAATTTCGTCCTCTGGCGTTTTGGCAGTGGGAATTGATTTGTACAACCAGCTTATGGCATAATAATCATACACTCCCAGATCGTTAGGGGTCATCTGCACGCCTCGTTCCATATCTCCGGGTTGGGCCACAAAGTTATACCGGGCTTCATCCATAATGGAGGGCGTTATCCCATATTTTTGGGTATATGATGGGGATCGCAGTGAATCAACAGGCATAGCCGAGGAAGCCCCAAAATTGTTGGTGAGCCCGAGCGTATGCCCAATTTGGTGGGCAACAATATCCCGAACCGATCTTTCCAGCAACTGTTCAGACGGATTCCCCGTTCGGGCCCGTTCATCTGAAGCGGCCGTACGGATAAACAGATCCTGACGTGCTTTGGCAATCGTCCCTTTGTAAATATTGACCGAGGCATTCAAAATTTCTCCCGATCGGGGATCTACCCAGGTTTGGGCCAACCCACTTTGGCGATTGCTCAACACATAATTGATCGTATTATAGGAGGTGTTATTCGGGCTAAAGTCGGGATCATTTTTGGGAAAAGGTTTTGTCGCAATAACATCTCCGTAACCGATTTGGGCAAATGCTTTATTCCAGTCTTTCACCCCCTTTTTAACGTCATCAATCAAATAGTCGGGAAAGTCATTATCGATGTAGAAAACGATGGGATCTTTGGAGTCTAAATCCCAGCGATGTGCATATTTAACCGACTGTATACCATTATCACTGGCTGATAAGGTTAAATACTCATTGTCGGCCACACCAATGCGCGGGTCGCTATGGCGGGGACGTTCCTGCTCATCCGGCAGTAGCACAAGAGTATGTTTAACCTGATATGTGGCCGGACGGTCTTTCTCTACCTGGAATCCCAAAAACGTTGAGGTAATACCGAAAGACAAATAGCTCGTTACCGTCACGTTATTATCGTAGGCATCAACATCAATCAACGTTGACAATCCTTTTTTAAAGTTTTGTTTCTGTCCTCCAAATAATGAGCTTACCCCGGAATATGGTCCAAAGGGGTCCATCTTATCATTACCGCTCAGAAAAATATCCGTGGCATCAAAGACCAGCGCCGAACTGTCCGGGGTTACCGCTTCTATCTCAAAGGAATTTAAGATTGGGCCGATATTATTTTTTTGCAGCGCCTCTCGTATGTTATCTGCTCCATTTACCACCTTGTTCGAGAACCTGGCCAACCGCATGTGGATGGTGGAATCAGTTTCGGTAAAGTAGATAGGCAACGGAGACTGGGGACGTTCACCTACTGCGGCATCAGCGGTATTGCTGGTTGAGGCAACGGCTGTACCCAACAGCATGTGCTTTTCGAGAAGTTTGACAGGAAATTCAAAATAGACCTTCCCATCCATCTTACGAAGGGTAATCAGCCCTTCCTCTGTTTCATTTTTCTTATCTTTAAACAGCTTTTCATAGTCTGTTAACGTTTCTTTTTCAGTTGTGTCTTGTTTGGTCTGAGCCTCAAGAATCGTACTACCGAGAAACAGAATGCTTATTAGCAGTAATGATATTCTTCCTAACATCGTATATCTATTAATTATTTACTGAATATTTTTTTCAATTTTGTGTAGCAGCAGTTCGTAATGCACCTCGGTTTCCATATCGGGAGCCTCTGCTATTGATTCCTCTAATAATTTTTTCGTTTTCATCAAATATGCATAATTGAGATCCTCAAGTGACGGTCGCATATTAAAATGAATACTGGTACCACCAAAAGTTGCCGAGGTTTTCCCGTTTGCTTCGTGTTCGGCCGGGGCTATATAGCGGTTGTATAATCCGCCTCCATATAGATCAATACGTTGTTCTTTTACGAATTGAGGCACATCGACATGCGAATATTCCTCAGAAAAAGCGATCGCCTGTTGATTACCACTGCCATCTCCCAATAGCTTACTCTTGCTTAGCACCGATTCCACAAATGCTTTCTGCATGTATTTATCGGTTTTGTTCAACGTCTCATTCGTTTCCGTTTTCCCCCATATTGAACTGTAGACATCTTCCATCACTGCCTCGGGGGTATATGGATTCTTTTCGTGGGATTTAATGGCAGACAAATGCACTTTTTCGGGCGCACGTAGAATAACTTTGGTTATTTCCTCTAACAGAAGCTGAGAGGGAGTACCCGTTAACGGCAGATTCTTCAGTACGTCTTCATCTTCCAACCACTCAAGTTGTTTTATTTCCTGTATTAAAAACTCCAGTGATCGCTCCTGCATATCGCGGGGCACAGATTTATAATTCGGACGAGGGTCCCCGGCGTATGTTTGATTCAAATAGATACCGCCCACATTGGCATACAGGTGATTAACGTAGCGCACAAACTGGGTAATCACGCCATTCCAGATTGCCTGGCGATAGGTATAGTCTTTATCTTCTCCTGCAACCCATTCATTTAGGTTGTCCATGATGAACTGCAGATTCTTTATTCCATAACGCGAAGCTTTAACGGCATCATCGCCTAAATCTTCTGTTAGAGAGCTGGGATCAAGGGCTAAACCCTGTTGACGACCATACCGATATCGAGGGTCATCCGCTTTGGCATCAACCATGGCTCGCAGTTCGTCGCGCACTTCTTCTTTTGAAAGTTCTTCAGGGAAGTAGGAATAAGCCCAGTCCACCAAATAATAATCGTATATCCCAAACTCAGGTGGACTCAATTGTACTCCTCGTTCCTCGTCTCCCGGTTGAGCTACATAGTTATACCGGGCGTAATCCATGATGGAATAGGTTGTTCCATGCTTTTGCGTAAAACCTGGAGATCGTAGTGATTCTACCGGTATCGAACTCGAACCGGCCATATTATGGGCAAACCCAAGGGTATGACCAATTTCGTGACGGATGACATATCGCAGCCCCTCTTTCTTAATTGATTCCGGCAACTTTGGACTGCGGACAGATGGATCAGCAGGGGCCGTCTGTACAAAACGCCAGTTATTGATCAACCGTACGATATCGTGATACACATAAACGGACGCATTCAAAATTTCTCCCGACCGTGGATCAATCCAGGATGGCCCCATCGCATTTTGTACAGGGACCGGAGAATAGCGAACAACGTTATATTTTAGATTATCCGGATCAAATTCAGGATCGTTTTCCGGATAATCCCGAGCTACTACAGCATTTTTGAATCCAATTTCCTCGAAGGTATCATTCCAGTCTTCGATACCCTTTCGGATCGTGGGTTTCCAACTGGCCGGAAAGTCACTATCCACATAAAACACAATGGGCTCTTCCGGTTCGGTAAGCTCACCATTTTGATAGGCCTCCTTGTCTTTTGGATCCAGGTCAAAGCGACGGGCAAAATGTATGCCCTCAGATTTATCAGCACTTGCTGAATATTGTCTTTTCCCTGTTGTAAAGATACCTACTCTTGGATCAGCAATACGCGGACGAATAGGCTCATCAGGAAGCAGCAGTAGCGTACGCGTCATCACTACGGTTACAGGATCTTCACTAACTACGGTACGTCCCTGGCTATTTTTCAGGGTGTAATCATAGGAAAGATGACTTTTTATGGTGAGGTTATCATCAAAAGATTTAAAGCCATCAACAAATGAATGGTTTCGCTTAAACTTTTTGTCAAAGCTGTATCTTGGATTAATCATCATTCCAAGACCAAAAGGCGAGAGTTCCTCGACATCAGTTTTAAAATAATTAGTGATATCAATGAAGGCCGTGGTTGTATCTTCGTTATATGCTTTGATATCAAACTTTTTGATAATCGGTCCTATGCTGTTTTTCTCAATCGCATCAGCAATATTGGGATTACCCTCTTCGACAATCGAATTTTTCTGCATTTTTCGAAGCAGCAATACCGAATCTACCCTGGTAAACTGAACCCGCATAGGGCTTACCGGTTTAGCTCCTACTGTACCCAGCTGGCTTTCACTAATTTCAGAAATGGTAGAGGCCAGCAGCATATCTTTCCGAAGCAGATCAAAAGGAACCTCAAAATATAGCTTTTTCTTCTCGTCCAAATATATATTAATGAGTCCCTTTTCTACTTTTTGGGCTCCCTTAACAATTTTCTCATAGGAAGTCTTTTCGGTGTCTGTTGTATCTGTTGTTACGCTGTCAGCAGTAGCTTCTGCATCTTGTGCATAAACAGCATTTGATATGCCCGTCATTAATGTTATACCAAGCAGTAATAAAAATAACCTTCGAATCATTATACCTTTATTGATGCACTGGCCATACTTGGCCAGCGTAATTAAAATTTTAAACTGTAAACTAAATACTTTTTCTGTTGTGGAGCGGGCCCTTACAACCTCTTACTGCTGGGGAGCAATGGCTGTAATACGATCAAAGCCGTCAAACGTGGTGATATTCGCCTCGTCGATATTACCAACTCCTAAATTGATTATAGGCAAAAGATGAACCCTGCCTTCTGAGCCATCATATGTTGATAGTATCAACTGTCTGTTGTTAGTTTCGATGTATTCACTTGCTCTCGGATATCCCGTCTGTTGATACACCTGCAATGTTGTAATCTCTTCCCCGGATGGTACGGTAAACCGTTCTTCAAATACCGGATCGGCCGATCCATAAATCATTGCATAAATGGTGGTACTTGTTGCATAATATAGTACCTGCTGATTGTCCGAAATAGCAAAGTATTCTGCATTTTCAATATCAGGTGCATTCGACATATCATAATAGTCTAGCACTTCGGGCGGTTCGACATTGGGAAAACCCGACGCGCCGCCAGTTAGTGTATACAACGCCAGATCACCGGTATTCGTATCTCGTAAGATATGGCGGAAATTCCCATTTTGAGCTAAGCCGGCTGCCACATTTTCTTTGTTTGGCAAATCTCCGGGATTAAATTCAGCGCCAGTTGAATCGGGTACTGCGTGCATCACGTTATCACCAAACGATTGAATGGTCGGCAGATAAACAAAGTGATCATTTTCTTCATCATAAAAGTTGATGGCAATAGGTACATTAGATCCTCCATTCAGAGCCACCTCACCTGGCACGACAAAGGGATAATCGAATGGAGCACCGAACCTTCTCGACGCCCCCAAAAAGGTCCCTGTTAACTCGTTATTGCCTACATAAATAGTGCCTTGATTAATTTTACCCAAAAACTGTGGACTAAACTGTGGATCGTGGGCAAAAAACAGCTCTTGGTTTATCCCCTGAAAGGTAAAATCTTGGCGCTTAATGCGTACAATAGACTGATCTGTAATAGCCAACAGTGAATTTTCACCAAATATTGATGTAAACTGTATATCTTTAACAAGGCCTGCTATTTCGCTTGTATTAACTGAGGAATACACCTCATACTTAACATTAATCTCATCATAGTCCGTGGTTACCTGCGGCGACATGATTAAGTCAAGATCCGTATTTGACCCGTCAGCGGTATTGGCCACTACCAATCCCTCGCCTAAACTGTTTCTGATATGCAGCGGAAATTCTGTTATATAGTCCAGCTCATTTTCTTCATCCGTTACGGTAAACACCAACTGGTAAGGATCATCGGGATCAGTCGGTAACAGGCTGGCTTCATAATTCAAGGTTTGTTCTTGGCCTATAACATTAAAGTTAGTATCGCCCGGTGCAATATTTACTTCCCACTTATAGCTGACATTATCTTCACTAATGCCATTCAAGGTAACCTCGGGTGTAAGTGTAAGCTCTTCGAACTGTAATACGGTTGGCTCACCTATGCCTGTTGTATCTACTGATACTTCCGGTAGTTCTCCGGTGGCCATGGTAGTGTTATCATCGATACACGAAGACACCAGCAAGCCTAAAATTATTATTATGCTTAAAGATATTAACTGAAAACGATTCATAATGAAATTTATTTAAATTTTACTTAGTAAACGGGTTGTATTGGCTGGCCTTCGGCCGGTCCGTCTTCATGAGTAAGAGGCTCATCGTGGGTTGCGTTGTACTCTTCCACATAATCCGCAAACTCCCGACCAAGCGCTTCCGCTCCGGTAGGACCTACTTCCAAATAGTCCTGCAAGTTAAACCGGGTAACACCGGTTGACTCTACAATAGCACGGTATGCAGTAGTACTTGGGTTTGGACAGAAGAAAAAGCTGTAAAACGTCCAGGCCGGCACAACAACTTTATCCGTCCAGTGCATCACGAAATCATCGGTCTCTTCATTACCGGCCTCCAGATCACTGGTATCAGTCAATCTGAGATGAAGCGATATCGTGGTATCCTTCAGCTTTTCAGAGTTGTATAACTCGATGGAAAGCGTGCCTGAAAACGAGCCGGCAGGGATAACACCACCCTGTATTGAATAATCACCGGGCTCAGCAGTAGTTAAAGGGTCGTTTACTACTTCTACAGAAAACTCACGATCGGTACTAACAGTATCGCCCATCAACTGCGCAGGTACCTCCTGTACATAACTGTCTTCAGAGTTTTCCAGAAAAGAATAACTAAGTGAATCGGTCTGAAAGTTTACGGCAGCAAAGCTATCCTCATCAAAAGAACTAACATTGGTCTGCTCACATCCACCAACAAAGAGTAACCCTGCTAATGCTGCTGCTAAAACTGTTGCTATTAATTTATTCATCGTCATGTTTTTTTAATTACTGATTTCTAAACTCAAGTTCACTATCGGGATAGGGCAGCATGTAAATTTCGTCATCTGCTTCAACTGTTTGCGACGTTGCCGGTATATCTGTAACCCCGGTACGCTTGTAGTAGAAGAATAACTGACCTTCACTTACATATTCTTTGCGGTATTCTTTAAAGATCTCTTCTCTAACCTCCTCTTCAGACGCAGAATCTTCGATATCTTCTACAATACCTCGACTATCTCGAACCAAATTTAGATAGTCGATAGCCTGTTGTTTTTCATTATTATTCACATAGTATTCCGCTGCGATATAATACATCTCCGGCAGTTTGATCAGCGGTACTCGATCAGGATTATTTAATCCCGACTCCTGGTATAACTTCAGGCTTACAAAACCCAGTGTTTGTGATTCAAGAAGGGTATTGTATCTAATGTCGGGCGGTCCCACATTGCTATTATTTGTCTCGTAAATCTCTTCTACGGTACCATCGGTCAAATAAACCGCATTGTAATTAGCCTGATCACTGGCATCCAGCAAATCGTTAATAATATCTTCAAATGCATTAACATATACACTAAACAGGGTTTCCTGGTAGAGAATTGGATCGTTACTTACCGGGTAAGAATCTGAATCAATAAGAGCAGCTTGTGAACTGTCAATGACAGCTTCTGCAAACTGTCGAGCCTGATTCATATTTTCGGTGCCGCCCTCCCATGCCAACAAACGAGCCTGTAAGGCTTTTGCAGCCCAATAATTCATGCGCTGCTTACGGTTGTCATAAAACCCATCGGTATTTACATCTTCGTAAAAATCTTCCGGCCGCTCCGGATTCTGATAAACGGGGTCGCTCTCCAACAGTTGCAAGGCTTCATTCAGATCCTCTTTCATCATCGAAAGCGTTTCATTATTAGAATAGCGCTCGGGAATCTCTTTGGAATATTCCGTTACGTATGGAATAGTCAGCTCATCCCCAACACTTCGATCACCTAAATTACTGTGTCCGTACAACCGCATCAAATCGAGATGCAGGTAGACCCGAAGTGCCAATAACTCTCCTTTAATAATGTCATAATTAATAGGATCCAGCACCTCTTCCTTTTCGTCGATATAATGCAGCGCATTATTGATGTTGGCGATTACATTATATGCCTCACTCCATACCGCATCTACGCGTGGAGCTGAAAGAGAGGTTTCATAATCAAAGGTTTGAATCTCGTGGTATTGGGCCTGCTGTGATAGCGCTGCATACTGCTGACTTAGAATATCAACCATATTCCAGCTCAAATCCTTACTGTACAGTGATTGGTCTGCCATCCCAATATAGACTCCGATCAAAGCATCTTTAAATCCCTCTTCGGATGAAAACTGCTCTTCGGCCCGTACTTGGTCACTCGCCGTAACATTAAGCCAATCATCACAAGACTGAGCAAATATTACTACTAAAAAAAGTATTAAAACGTGTTTTACAATCTTCATATCTATATATCGTTTAAAAAGTTGCGTTTAGGGAGAACGACAAGTTTCTCGCGTAAGGATACTGTGTACCACGCTCTATCTGCACTGAAGAAAAGGTAGCCACCTCATTCATATTTACCCCTATCTTCAATCTTCGTAAGCCAAGCCTGTCTAAAAAGGATGGTCTGAAGTTGTAGTAGACATTGACAGCGGCAATATCCAAGCGGTTGTAATCCTGAACAAATCTCGACGTCGGACGTGTACGAGCCTGTACAGGTGAACAGGAACCGTCAGGATTTGGCGCACAATATTCACCAAGACGTTTAAAGTCAGCATTATCACCCGGCTCTTTCCATCGCCCGGTAAGCACCCTCTTGTCAACATTAAAGTTCATATTCACATTTTCGACTTTGTTAACCAACGTTTGGTTATACATCTGTCCGCCGCCCAAAAAGCGAAGAATTACGCTGGCTCCAAATCCTTTGTATTCTCCATTAAACCCAAAGTTACCGCGATATTTGGGCTGACTGTTACCGACCACAACCATATCCTGCGGATTGTATTGATAGGTTGTATTGCCATCACGGGTCAGATAAATCTCATTTCCGGTAGCAGGATCAATACCAAGTGACCGCACCGCCCAGATATCATTCATGGAGCGCCCATCCTCATATTTGATAACAGGGTCGCTGTTATTCTGCTGAGCAGCCTGTTCTTCAATCCGATCATTATAATTCTGCATGGCCTCAGAGAGATTAATAATCTCATTTTCATTGGTAGCGCCGCTGGCATTGACAGACAAGAAGCCATCGCGCGACTGCCAAACCAGGTAACTGGCACTTAACTCAAATCCTGAGTTTTTAATCTCACCAATGTTCTCCTTAACCGAATTAAAGCCTGTAGACGGCGGCAGTGATAGATCCGTTACGAGATTTTCGGTGTAACTCTCATAGTAATCAAAACGCATTGTGAGGTTACCGATATTAGCATCAAATCCGGCATTGTAGTCTAATTTGGTTTCCCACTGTAGCGCCGGATTAGCTAAGTTACTAGCAAAAGAACCTAACTGGTTATCATAATTCGTTTCCAAATAGTAGTTATAGGTAGCAATGGAGGCATTGGTATTAAAGTTTTGATTACCGGTAGAACCAACTGAACCACGAATTTTAAATCGATCCAAGAACTCAAGCCCTTCCAAAAATGACTCGTTATGCACATTCCATCCCAATCCTACGCTCCAGAACTGCGCCCATCGCTTGTCAGCTCCAAATTGGGAAGAAGCACTTGTTCTAACAGTAACGTCTGTCATATAACGACTATCGTACATGTAAGAACCAATGGCCAAAAAGCCGATTTCTCTGTCAATAGAGGCGATTCCTGTTGGACTGGAGCCTTCGGGATATCTTCTACCAAAAGTTACATCATTTAAATTCTGGCTTGGGAATCCTTCAACCTGATGGATAACCTCGCTGAACTGTTCTTCGCGTATATTAAACCCAACATTACCCAGGTAAAAATGCTTTCCAATCTCATTAGTATATTTAACATTTAAGTCACCGGATACATTGGTTCGATCACCGTTATTTACTTGATACGACCCCTTCTGATTTATATCAAACTCGTTTTCAAACCGGGTATGCTCGGCCGGATAGTATTCATCGGCCTCTGTGTTCCAGGTATTTACCCCAACACGTGCTGTAGTTTTAAGCTCGGGTAAAATATTCCATTCCAGATAGAAGTTGTTGGTAAAGTTCAAATAGCTGGAAGTAAGTTCGGTGTCCAACGTTGAATTATACAATGGGTTTGTATATTGACCTCCGCCCGGTCCGGTTTCAGCATAATAGGGAATACTTCCGTCTTGATTGGTGGCTCTCCAATAGGGATTCATCCGCGCATACTGATTAAATGTACCGTAGGGTGAATCCTGGGTATTATTCTTTGATATACGCATCGTATTTCTCAGCAATACATTGTCTACTCGATAAGAGGCTTTTATATTTCCGGATAAGTTTCGACGAAATGAACCTTTCATCACGCCCTGCTCTTCTCCAAAAGAAACATTTCCGCGCACTTTCAGATCTTCGGTTCCAAGCTCAACGGCCAGAGAGTGGTCTTGTCCTATACCATTACGTAGTGGTTTTGCCATCCAGTCAGTATCTAATCCCTGTAAGGCAAGCTTTCTGCGAGCATTATATAGCTGTTGCAGCTCAATAGCCGTCTGCCCGTTATTTAGCTCAGGATCGTACAATCCATCAATACGTTCTGCTCTCAGCTTTTCCATCGAGTTTGTTAAGTTATAACTTGACAAATCAGGGAGCTCTAAGCGTACCTTGGTGTTATAACTTATAACCGGATCGGTGGCATAAAGCTTTTTCGTTTCTACGACGACCACTCCATTTGCAGCCTGAGAACCGTATAATGCCTTGGCCGATGCATCTTTCAATACCGTTACACTTTCGATCCGATCCATTTCGAGATCAAAAATCTCTTCTGCTGAACTTTCAAAACCATCCAGAATAAAGAGCGGTTGATTCGGTTGCTTTAAAAAGTTGGCTTTCAAGTTATCATCTAACTCAGTCTGGTCAGCTTCAAAGGTGGATTGACCACGCAACTGTAAATCGGGCAGGGCATTGGGATCGGAACCCTGACTTAAATCTTCCAAAATATTAAAGTTGGGATCTACATTGCGCAAAGACTGAAACACGTTGTCGTTACCCGTTCGTTGCAACTCTTCGTTATCCACAGTTACATGCGAACCGGTAAAACTTTCATTATTTCGTTCAAGTACCCCTGTTACAATTACCTCATCCATTTCTGATGTACTTTTCCTCATCTCAATATTAATGGTTGAACGACCATTAATAGGCTCCTCTACTTTTTGGTACCCGATAAAAGAAAAGACAAGCGTATCTTGCGAACTCGGAACGATTAGCCTGTAGTTTCCATCACCATCGGTTGAGGTACCGACATTCGTGTTTTTGATCATAATATTTACTCCCGGCAGTGTTTCGTTACTCGTAGCATCAGTAACTGTCCCTGTAACCGTATCGGGAGCAACAGATTGTAATTCAGACACACTGGATATTATGATATAGTTTTCTGAGGCTAAGTATGAAAGCGGAATCCCCTGAAATACCTTGTCCAGAAAAGCACCTACTGTACTTGTAACGGGCTCATTAATTTCTATTTTGTCATAAGGCGTCAACAGCTCTTGCCGGTACACAAATGTAACCCCGCTTACTTCTTCGATACGGCGCAAAACTTGTTCCAGACCACCTTTTACGTTTTTAACGGTGAACGTACGGTCCAGCATTGTAGATGACGATTGACTTTGAAAAACACTTGAATAACCTGATGAGCGATCAGCAATACTTTGTCCATATAAATGACTTGCGACCCCTATCATTATCACAAAAAGTGATATTATCCATCTTCGATTCTTATTTCTCATAACTTAGCTTGGTTTATGTTTAAAACTGATCTTCACTTCTGAATGAGATACTATCCCCTTCTATCTCGTAATTTGCCCCTAATGAAATAGCCAGTACCGACATTACCTTTTCTACACGTTCATTATTGAAAGATGCTTTAACCACTTTCTTTTTAAGTGAATCATCTTTTATAGTAATATCAATGTTGTAATATCGCTCCAAACGTTTAACGATGTCTTCAAACCGCTCGTTATCAAAGATGAGCTTTTTGTTTAGCCATCCGAGCGCCTGATTTATGTTAGCTTCCTTAATAATTAGCTGATCAGATGCTCGACTGACATTTATCATTTTACCCTGCTTAACACTTACTGTGTTATTAACCTGGGAGGGCATTTCAGTTTGTGCAGAAACTTCTACTACGCCTTCAGAAACAACTACTTCCGTTGTTTCTTTCTCTTCATAAGCATTGATATTGAACTTGGTTCCTATATCCTTAATCCGGGCATCTTCGGTTTTAACAATGAAAGGATGTTTTTGACCTTCATTATTTACTTCGAAATATGCTTCACCGGCTAAGTGAAGCTCCCTGTTTTTGTCACCAAACTGGTTATCATGGCGAATTTTACTGCCAGCATTAAGTGTGACTACTGTTCCATCACGCATACGAAACCGCACCTGTTCACCATACTCAGCACGAACAGTACTTTCATAAACTTGTTCTTTTGTAACCACTTTCTTGGGGTCAGTATCTTGATAATTATACACCGCGTAGATACCTGCTGCGACCAATAATAAAGCCGCAACTTTTAAAAAGGTTTTCCATCCATCATTATTTTTTGAGCGGTTGTGATCTCTACTATGAGAAGATAATTCCAACGGCTTATCAGCATGCGACTGATCCATTTTAAATTTGACAACAGACCACGCCTGCTCAACCTCATTTTCATCAGTTAATTCTAAGTCAGCAGTTAGTTGCCATACTCTTTTCAACTCTTGTAGTTCTTTTTCTCGAGTTGGATCTTCTTTGACCCATTCTTTTACAAATTCTTTATCTGCAGCCGAACAATTTCCTGCAATAAAATTTCTTACTTCTTCGGGATACATTTAATTCTTTTTTAATTAATAACGGAGCTATAAATCTAAAACTTTGTCCATTCTACTATGATGACGAACGAAATGAGTTTTACCACTACTCTTTTTTTAAATTCTTTTGAGAAAGGAAAAGAGTTGATCTTAATATTGATGAAAGGCAACGATGTTAATCAAAAATGCAGTGATACCAGGCCATAGTAATACGATATTTAGGTCTAAAACGTCTCTTGACAAGATTTGTCTAACACCGATAAACCAATAGCTATCCCTCTCTTCAGGAAATAGACCAAATACAAAAAGCCCGCCCCTCCGGGCAGGCTCAATGTAACTCTCTCTTGATATTTTCAACGGCTTATCTGTAAGTAAGACCATTGTGTCGGGCAATCCTTACAAAATTCTTTTATTTCATATTATAATTACTAATATTCATATGGTTATCCATATAAATTTGCACAATATTAGCTATGAAGTCACTAACCGACAAACAGCGGAAACTTTGGGAATACATTCTGGACTTCTATGAGGACTACAGCCAATTCCCCAGCTACGATCATATGCAGGATGAATTTGGCTATAGCTCCTCCAACAGCATCTACCAACACCTGCAAGCCCTGACCAAAAAGAATTACCTGGCTAAACACGGTCGCGGCCAGTACGAGATCCATCCGAGTAAACGCAATGAACTCTCTGGTTTTTATCCCGGCATTCCCGTAAAGGGGAGAATTGCCGCCGGCGCAATGCACGAAGCCATCAGCGAGAACCTCGGGCACCTGCCGGTGGAAATTCATCCCGAAAAATCGGACCACTACTTTGCGCTCATCGTCGATGGGGAAAGTATGATTGATGCCGATATCCGCGATGGGGATTATATTATTATCGATCCCCGCGAGCCGGCCGATGGTGAGATTGGCGCTATTCGCTACCGTGGAGAGACGACACTCAAAACCATCCGAAAACGAGCAGATGGGATCACCCTGCAACCGGAAAACCCCGCCTATGATCCCATTGACATTACTCCTGATGAATGGGAGAAGATCACCGTATATGGTACCTATGTGGGGAAGGCCTGGAAAAACGGCAACGATTGGGGCTTAATCTTTCGATCCGGATAGCGCGGCGCCAGGTTAAACTGGAAGAAACAAAACAGAGACTTAGCTGGTTGTAACTGTATGCGGATTAAAAATTCTAATTACTGAATTGGAATCAACATATGGATCTTATAAAGATTATTTTTGCGGTACTCCTTCCTCCTCTGGGAGTCTTTTTGGAAGTGGGACTCAAGGGATCATTTTGGTTAAATATTTTACTAACTCTCCTTGGATATCTTCCGGGCATTATCCATGCGGTGTGGGTGATTGCCAAAAACTGATAGTCACCGACACACTTGCAAGAGACTCTCGTTGCCCAAAAGAGAACACGGGATTATTCATCGGGTCCTGATCGCCCGTTCCACTGGATTTCGACGTCCACCTCTTTTTCGTCAAAGAGCATCTGATCATCGAACTCATAGAGCAGGATCCAGATAACCTTGTCGGCATCATACACTAGATGAAAATACCGGTCGTCCTCGCAGCGAATTACAAAGTGGACCTGTAGGCGCTTGCCCTTGCGTTGGGCGTATGAGCGCCGAACCTCTTTGATTTTCAGCACTTTACCCTTTTTGCGCTTTACGTACCGGGGCTCGATGCGCTTGTGTTCCCATCCGCTTCGGGAATGGGCATTACTATCCTTGAAGCTGCGAAAGACCGCATCCACGTTGACCTTTTCTTTGAGGACTGTTTGCATGAAATGCTATATTGTAATTCATATACCTTTTCATGTATATTACAAATAAATACTCCATAAGTTCAATTATTATTCATATTCATGATGCCTGCTGTTAACCCCGGAACCTACAACCCTGATGAGGATGTCCACAAGATTACCGACTACCGGTGCGTGAGTCGTGACATGCAGCACTCCTCGATCAAGGAACGGCTGTATCTACATCTGGATATGAACTGCTTCTATGCGCAGGTCGAGCAGCAGTGCTTTAAGCTCCACGGGCTGCCCATTTACATCGGCGGATGGTATAAGGGCGACCAGGGAACACCTCGAGGCATCGTTGCCACCAGCTCCTATGAGGCTCGGGCGTTGGGGATCAAGACGGCCATGAGTGCCTACGAGGCCGAGCAGATCTGCCCCTATATTATTGGCCTGCAGGCCGACTACGAAAAGTACAAAGGTATCAGTGTTCTTATTGAAGACGTGCTGGAAGAATTCGCACCCACCGTCGAAAAGTATTCAATGGATGAGTACTTCCTGGACGTCAACTTTTTGAAGAATAAATCGAGGCAAGAAATTGAGCAGTATGGCGCCGACCTGCGCAACTTGATCTACCGAGAAATTGGGCTCGTCTGCTCCATCGGCATCTCCTACTCGAAGACGTACAGCAAATTGGCCAGCGACATCAACAAACCCGATGGACTGACACTGATATTGGACAAGGAAGAGGCCCGGAAGCTGCTGTGGCCGATGCCCTTGAATGAGGTGTGGGGTATTGGACGCAAGCGCTACGCCAAACTGAAGGCCAAAGGACTCGAAACAATTGCCGATGGCATTGACCGCGGCTATCCAATCTTCCAAAAGCTGTTCGGGCAATACTTCGGCAAGATCATCTGGGAGATGATTGCCGGCAAGGACCGCGCAAAAGTGCTAACGGATCAACACATTACCAAGGAGCAGCTCAGCTATAACCATACCTTCAGCACCCGCACCGACGATATCGTCCAAGTACGTGGGGAGATAATGAAGGGGATTACGCGGCTCAGCTACCGGATGCGGGCCTACGGGATACAAGCCCAAAAATATTTTTGCTTTATCGGGATTCAGCATAAAGATCACAAAGGATTGGGATTCCGATTTAATACCAATGGCTATACCAACCTCGACGACTATATCCACTACGAATGCATGCGCAAAGCCCGTCCTCGCATAAAGGCGCTACTGGATCGGGACTTCACTCTTCGAAGGATGAGTATTGGTACCGTAAAAGTAGATCACTCGGGCCAACAGGAAATGTTTTTTGCCGAAGATGCCCAAATGCGCAATTTCTATCTGGCGCAAGATGCAATCAACAACCGCCACGGCAACGGCACCATCACCAAGGCCTCGATCATGGACAGTGTGCCGGGCAAGACGCATTTCCTGGAGCGATCATAAGTATCGCATTGAGATTGGTAATATGGCATCCTCACAGATAACCCTGTATTACTGATTTGATGATATTGCAGGGAATCAAGCCTGGCTTATCAGTAATACTTACCGATAACTTATTGTCTTCAAATGCCACTTCTCCGGTAACGTCACCACCCGGTACAGAGATAGTAAATGCTCCTACATTATCGTTCATCTGTATTTCGCCGTTATTGCCGCTGATCTCTTCAGTGATAATTGTTTTAACCTCATCAGTACTTTTCGAATAATTGATCTCGAAATCGCATTTGGCCATAGGGTTATAATGAGTAATAAGTTTAAATTGTTGATATTAAAGTGGTATAGTGCAAAACGTAAGCTCCCAACGAAAACAAACACCTTTTTTATGTGTAGGCGATATACGCTTACTGAAACCGATAACGTGGCTACGACCCACAGAATATTCTTAAGTAAAATTTAAATTCAAGGACCGTTGGTATCACTCGACGATGAACTCTTTGTGAACAGTCGGCAGCTCTCCACCTTCTGTCTTAGGTGTTCTCGCATTGGGTATTCAGTCTACTTTCGCTCAGCGGTAAATGTTCCGTTGGGTTGGTAGATCACCCTCTTCGTGAGCGTTCTGTGGAACGTGGCGACATAGTTGTTGAGCGGGATCCGGCAAAGCCGGGTTTCCTCAGACACTGCTTGTACGTCGGACCGTTATGTATTATTTCTCGTAGCGATCAGGGATGGACAGGTCTCCCCTTTCTTCATGCCACATCAGGTTGACGATCCACCAGCGCTTTCCGTCATACCATAACTGGAAACTGTTAATGCCACGACCGATTGGTTCGGGCCCTTCGGCTTTAACAGCACTCTCATAGGTAGAGAAAACATGGGCCATATCCCCAAAGCGCTCCATCACCGAATGTATTTCATATTCCACAAAACGCTTTTTGGATAATTCTTCGATGTTCGCTCCTTCAAGATAATTTTCAACGGAGAAGAAGTTTTTTACCGGAACACCATTATTTCGACCGGTGGGAATAAGCCGAGCCTCGGGCAGGAAGAGGGATCGTAGCCGATCCAGATCCGGTTTTTTGCCATCGGCCATGGAAATAGATTCATAAGCGGCCGTAACAATTGCTTCCGGACTCTTGACATCGGCGGGGTTCGCCTCTGGCTGCTGCGACGGCAGCGAAGCCTGAGCGCCGGGCGGGGAAAGGGTGATCGGCCATGAGCGGCCGTTCTTTGTCCACATTCCCTTGATCGTCGTGTCGGCCGCCGCGAGCACACCCTCGAACCGGCCGTCGACGCTTTCAAACTCAAGGGTCAGGCTGTCGCCATCGACCGAGACCCTTGACGCTGAAATGCCGGTTGCACCCTCATCGGGGCTGTCCATCGAGGCGGTCAGGGCGCTGTCCTCTGCACGTTCGATGTGAAAGACAGCACGTAACTCCTCGCCTCCCGCCTTAAGCACTCCTGACCACGTACCGATAAAAGCCTCACGGGAATGATCCGATTTTTGGGCCTGCATATCGTCAGGAAAGAGAACCGCAATAATCAGGCCAGTCATTACCACGGTTAAAGCTATGTGAAAGTATCGGTGAAAATGATCCTTTACATTATTGCTGAAAAACATAACATGAATGGTTTATTAGTTTTAACAAAATCTCCTTTGGTAAAACTTTCATTCAATAAACATTGGTATCACTCCACAATGAACTCTTTTGTATTTGGGTTGTTGTTCCTGTATCCCCACCACAAATAGAACAACCAGGAAAATTGTACAGCTTGTGAAGAAATGACTCGGCTGAATTTGAAAGCATGATTCTACTTTCCTTGCTTAGAAAGCACGCAGACTCTCATGACACATGATGAATATATATCAATATTTTGAACAGGTATATAAAAATCAAACACTTAGGATAGTTTTGTAGCGTCCATTTTCTCGTCAAAAATTTTCGTGATGAAATCTCTGGCTTTTAGAAACGTATTGTATGCAGTTAATTCCTTACAGCGCTTATTAATTTAGAAATATACCACCTATTTTTGCTTCAAGATTTAACGAACTATAACAGCCTGTTATTTGTAAAAGCATCAAAGAGTGTTATCTATACTGGTTCAACATGGAAAGTTTAAGGATTAGATGTTTTTTGCTCATATATCTAAATATTATATAGTCATTAAGTTATGATTTCCAAGACGTCCCTAATCATCCTAGCTGTTTCGATAGTTCTGTGTATCTCCTGTACCAGCGAAAAAAACGACACGGTATTTTCTGTGGAAGGAAAACTCAATAGCATTGATACTGAGAATGTGTTGTTGTATCAAGCAAAAGGGCTTAACGCCAATCAGTTCGATGTGGTGGATACCTTGACCGTAAATGCCGACAGCATGTTTTCATCCTCCTACAGTCTGGAGCCTCATTATTATCGTCTGCGTATTCACGACTCCCTGCATGTACCCTTCATTGCTGATTCCGGGCAAAATATTACAATGAATTTTCCCGCTGAAGGGGAATATCAGGTTTCTGGTTCACCGGACACCGAACTTTTTGAAGAGTATGAAGCATTCCGAATGGAGATTTTGAGAGAGACGGTGTACCCCATAAGAGGTCAATTGGAAGATTTGGTGGAAGAAGATAACCCAGAAGACGCCGCACGGATAGAAAAGCTTGGAAAGCGGGTGTTGAAGGCAGAAGAATCGTATCGGGATACCCTGATCCATGCGGTAAAAAAGATGGGGACCTCTATCGCTATTTATCCGACCATGGTTCGTTGGAACGGCGATAAGCACATGGATTACTATGAAGAACTGGCCGCTGATTTCTCTGAACGACATCAAGGACTTGAAGTAGCAGAACTGGTATCAGAGAAAGTCAGAATTTTAAAGCAGGTTTCCCTCGGTGGTAAAGTTTCTGAAATAGTCGCTCCGGATACGTCCGGCGTGGAGCGATCACTATATGATAATCTCGGCAAGTACACATTAATAGATTTTTTTGGCAGTTGGTGTGGTCCCTGCAGATCAGAAAGTGATCATTTGGCAAAAATGTATGACCGGTACAATAGCTCCGGTTTCGAGATTTTTGGCTTTGGCATAGAGTATGAAAAAGACCGTTGGCTCCAAGCCATTAACAAAGACAATAGAACATGGACAAATGTATCCACGGTTGACGGTTATTCCAATGAGATTGCCCAAGAGTATTCCATAACGGCGATCCCAAAAAACTTTCTTGTCGATGAGAACGGCATCATAATCGCGAAAGATATTCATGGACAAGAACTTGAAGAGAAACTTGAGGAGTTATTCTCAGAGTAACTACAATGACCTGCCCTTCAACGCTATGTAAGAAGAGGTTGTACTTTAAAATAAAGACCGGAGCCGTTGCTTAACCGACGGCCAGGTAGTCTGCTTTTTGGCATAACAAAACCACCACTACAAAAGCAATACGGGCATTTATGTAGTAAGATGGCCATTAAGGTAGCTTCAAAAAACGATTTGGGGGAAATACTTGAAACGGTTTTCCACTAACAAAACAGACCTTGGAATTATTTGCTGTATCCAAACTCATTAGGTTGTACCAAATAAAGATACCTTGATTTTACTCCATCGTTGTCTCTTCGAGTGTAACCACGCGTGTATACTTATTCTGTTTTACCGTATTTGCTGCCCCCATCTTGGCATATTTTTCACCGCTGCAGGTATAATTGATCCCAATATTTCCTCCAATATCTAGCTCTATATCATTAGTATCATCAGTATCTCCCACCAATACAGAACCATTAATGGTGGGTGTGCCATGCCCATCGAAAAGCTGTGCATTTTCAAAAATGACCAAACCGTTAAATTCAAAGTTTCCCCTAATGCTAACTGTATTTCCATCTTCATTCTCATAATCCATATGAGCGCTATCTTTGATGACCATTATGCCATAGCCCTCACTCTGCTGCCCCGTCAGTGAAACATTACCGTCTATGAAAAAGACTCCGGGATTTTCTGCGGTTCCCAAGTTATCACTGTAATCTGAGTTCACCGTAGTTGCATTCTCTGAATTTTCAAGTCGCGCTATTAGTTCGTCCGTTGGCTCATAATCTAACTGATTATCGACTGCAATATCTCCATCCAGATTCAGATCATGACTTTGCAACCCATCTTTTGTTTGCGAGTTATTTACCGTGATGGGTGGCTTATCTTCACTGCAATCCGGATCTTTACCATTGATTTCATGAGCAGATCCATCTACTGACAAGGAACCATAACCACTGGGCAGCTGAAGCGCTCCGGCAAATTCAGGAACCAAGTTGCTAAATGGGGCTACTTCATACACACTTTTTACACTCGCTTCATACTTATTGTCAATCGTCGCCTTGGAAATTAGTCGTACTTTATCCTCTTCAAAATAGGGGTTCGTTTCCCAATCACTATTTAAAAACTCTATTGAAAACTCAATTTCAGCTCCATTAACTTCTGAAGAAGTCCAGGTATTGCTACTATTTCTGTCATCAACATACTGTTGATCCATATTTTCAATACCTTTTTCGTTGATTTCCTCCATTACAATTTGGATAGCGGTATGAGCAGCATTCAAAGCCTGTGTTTTCTGGGCATACTCAACTGTTTTTTCAGTCAGCATCTTACTCTGACCTGATGTTCCCATCGATACAATACCTAGTGCAACCAACATTCCCGCACATATTATTAACATTGCTCGTCCCATAATAACACCTCTTACTTGTTAAACATCTTCTAAATTAGGGGGCGAAAAACGCTTTTCCCAAATAGTCCGTATAAAACGTCCATCATCGCCCGCATTGTTATATACTTTAGCAGTACTCTGTAATTCCAAGGTAATATAAAGCTGTCGAATATTATTTAGATCAGAACTTGCAACCGGTGTTGCCATATGGTTGCTAACCGGTTGTCCATATTCATCCAGGTACTTAATATTAAAGTTTGTTGCTCCCAATCGAATAGGAGTTTCACTTATAATACTTCCTGTGTCTATATCCTCAACCGTTCTTTTTAATACATAGGCATTGGGATTCCCATTGCCAACGGCCGTATTTGTGAATTCCCAGGTTATCAGTTCAACCGAGTTGTCAGTACTGTTGTCAATATTACTGCGAAACGCAATTTTATTGCTATTTGCTTCTACAAAAACAGGGCTGGTCTTGCTATTTCTATTAAATCCCATTTTTTGGATATCATGGGTGATCATCTCCTGTACACCCGTTGCTTTTTCCCGGGTTGTTTCAGTAAGCGTCAACTCTGTGGAACTATTGGACATAGACATATTTAGTGCAAGAATCCCTATCAAAAGGATCCCGCCAATAACATAACTCGTCACTAATCCCATATTCATAATACTATCCTCCGCTAATCAGCGTAGTAATTTCTAACAAATTCGAGACTATATAAGGTGGGACTGCCTGAACCCTGCCGATCCAAATATTTGCTAGTTATATACACGCGTAGTTTTTTAAACGTCGTTTGTGTATTTGTTGATTCAAAATTTGTCTCATCTACATAAAAAACTTCGGCACGAATATTAAATTCTCCATGCTCCGTTTCTACCACATCTTCCCACCCGTTATAGTCGTCAAAATCATCAAATTCATGGCGGGTCACTTTCCCATCCCCATTTTGGTCATCATCTTGAGTCCCACTGGTTTCTGGTCCCAAAGTAGAGGGGGTTTTAAAATCACCCGGTATATCAGCCGGTGGTGCCGTTGCACCAACGGAAACCTCATCAAATTCTTTCGTACGGGCCTCTTCAATAATATCTTGAGCCAACGCAATAACTTCCTGTTCCAGTTCTCCCTCTATCTGCATATAGGTATTCCGCTGAATCATGCTCGTAGCGCTGAGCAATATCAGCGAAAAAATGACCATTGCCCCAATTGTCTGCAGTACTTCTCCGTAACCAACCATAGCTAATTATTTATAATTACGTCCTGCTAACGTTAGAAATTTTTAACATTATATCAACGCTATCTATTCAGTTCTAACCTTCGTCTTTTCGAATGAGTAAATCCGACGGACAGTAAATAAGCCTGTCCGGCGGACCTACCTTATTGGCAGTTATTGCTATTCAATTCTGCTAATTTTGAGATACGGTTATTGTTCCCAACTCATTCGTTTCACCTACACTCACTTCAACATCATCGACATTTTCTGTAGCGTATGAATCATCGGTAGGATCAACTGAAACAGTATATGATCCTTCTTCAAGCCCAATGAGCTTAAATTCCCCATTTGATGTATCAGCTTTTGTGGAAGAAAGCGTATCTTCTCCGGCTATAGCATATACAAACGGTTCAGCATCAACAGGTTCAACAGCTCCTGCAATATTTCCTGTTACTGCTTCATTTGAAGCACTGATTACCGGCTTCAGCAAATAGTCTTCGCCTGATTGTTGATTACCTCTTACTACCACCGACCGCGCAGCATCAAAATCGAGCAATAGGGTGTAGGTAATATCAGGCTCAATTTCAGCATTTACATTTAACTTGATGCCCGTTTGTGCTCCACTAGGTACAAACATGCTGTGTTCTTCCCCATCAACTACCACGCTGTGACCATCACTGCTGAGGATCAGGCGAATTTGTTCATATGTTCCAACAGGCAATTCGGCAGAACCAAGTTCTTCTGCTACTCCATTTGTGAGCTTTAGAAGATCATAGCTTTGCTGGGGACTGCCAAGTTCTACCCATCCTTCATCATTATCAGTGTTATTAACCTCTACTCGTTCAACAAATACGTTTACTTCATCATAGTTAGCCGGTGCATCATGGAGCATGACCTCCATTGTTCCGGTATCGCCATCCGCATTGGTTCCGCTGTTGCAACCTATAAATACAACTGAAACAGCTAATAAAAGTACAAATGGTATTTTTAGTAACTTCTGTGTTGTCATAATTATTACCCTGTAGATTTATTATTGGTGTTAAATTTAGGGTATATGACGACCGAGATTTCTAAAGGTTACCAACTTTTTGATAGGCTCACTATTTCCCTTGATAAACAGCGTCAATACGAATCTCGAATGGCAAAGTAATCTACAATTCCAGATTGCTAATTAGCCATTGCCGGAATTATTGCCTCTATTTCCTTTACCGGGATTATCCTCCATTCCTTTGGGGATATCGCCAGGCGGCCCACCTCCTACATTTCCATCAAACAATTTTTGCAAAATATCTCGCGCCGGTACTCCCTTCTGCAACTGATTTCCAACTCCTCTGATTATATTTGATGCGGGAATTTGACTTCGCTTCTGTGCCATATTCAAGGCCATGGGCAGCTTTTGAAATTCACCGGCTTCAAATCCTCCCTTCAACGCCCGAACAATAAATGAACGTGTAAGTTCGGGCTGATCCTGCATAGGCAAGTCCGAAACAATATCCATTGCAGAAACGATGTTAGATCCTGTGGTTTGTGATAGTACTGACTTGTCACCTATATCAGAAAGAAGTTGTCCAATATTTTCCGGCGAAATATTTTGTGTTATAGCCCGAGAAGACGATTCCACAAGTCTGTTACGCATGCCTCCCCCCGGCTCATTTTGTCCGCCCATTATTTGTTTTACTTCCGGCTTTGCAATCCACGGATCAACGACCCCGGCTGCCTGACGAGTGGCACTTGTCATTCTATTTATATAAGGAACAATCCGTGCATCGGGCACTCCTTTTGATAGTCCTTCCAGTGCCTTTTGCAAGACATGGTTTGCCGGCAAATTATCTTCAGCAAGTTGTACTGCCGGCTCAATCATATTTGCCAACTGCTGATTACTTAAACCTCGTGCTTCTTTTTTGGCCTTAAGATCATCAATTACAGATTGTTCTATTCCTGCATTACCTGCCCGTTCTTCCAGTTTATCCAACGATTCTGTTTGCCCAAGGGTATTATCAGGAATACCAAAATAAGCACAAGCAACCACCAAAATTGCGATGATCTTTATATGTAGATTTAAAACCTTCATCATATTCATTCCATTTAAATTATTGAACTAATAACAGTGCATTTTGTCCGCCAAATCCATCTTCGACGGTATAAGTCTCGCTGGAAAACTCAATCCAGCCTTCTTCTCCATCCTCAATTTTGAGCACTTTATATTCATAAGAACCGGCATCCAGCTCAAGCTCAGTTCTGTACCGATCCTTCTTAACGTTTATGAGTGGTATGCCGGGACGCGACCAGTTGTTAAAATCGCCCACCAGATAAATACGTCCATCTCCTGAGTAGGAGATTTCCACCTGCTGCATTTCTTTTTCATTATTCCAGTCCGGCGATACTTTACCTCTATCTTTTCTTGACTTAGGCTGCAGCGTCATTCTAATTCCGCCAGAAACCTGTATATCATTGATATTCTGGTTGGTCGCAGTTGTGTTATAACGCAATCCTTCAGCACTCACGAAGGCCCTTAGCTGGGAGTTAATGGGATAACTACCTTCAATTCCCAGCCGAATAATGCGGTTGGTCTCTTCAATGGTTTCTGTTGTTCCGGTCGGCCCTCCTCCCACAGGTGGGAAACCGCCCCCTCCGCCACCGGTAGTTACCGTTTGTTGGTTTTGATACTGCTCAAGACCAACCTTAAATCTAATTTTTGAACCCTTCTCAAAAATCCGGCTCGCAGCCACAAACGAACTAAATCCCTCCTGTATATCTGGAAAAGAATCGAAATTCCCATACAACCCTGTAGACAGCTGCCAATTAAAGCTGGGCCAGGTCTCAAACTCAAGAGCATATAAATCAGATCGATCATTGATAGAAGTGGCCACACTGTCAACCATATAATCTCGGTAAGACCGAAAGTTCGAACCCGCTTTTACTTTTAGTTGGCTAAATGGCGTTGGCGACCACGTTAATGTGGGTTGAGCCCAAAACATGCTCCGGCTGAAAGAGGAATTAAAATAACTCCCTCCCATTTCTATTCCTCCACTTACCGAAGGACTAAATTGGTGCTGATATCTTGCCAGAGCTAATCCTCCTTTCCACGTATCTAAACCGGAAAAGAACGGTTCCAAGACAGCAACTCCCGTTAACTCAACCATATCCTTATCGCCAAACCAAGTGCTTTGGCCAATACCCGAGAGTGCTCCAAAAGAAGTATTTTGAGCACGATTCCACTCTGCGTAATAGGGATTTAAATAGGTATTGGTTGAATATCCCACTCTGGAATCAACAGAAAATACTGTCTGCCAATCTTGGGCTAACATTTCGTTTGATATAGAAATTAATAACATCACAATAATGAGACCTATTCTCATAAGTAGATCACTGCATTTTTATTGCCAAATCCATCTTCGCGCTGCATCGGAGCCATTGGATCGGTCACCCATTTCTCCCCATCCTTCACAAACATATACCGGTGCTCTCCTCTACTCATCGCTACCAATCCGGTCCAAACCTGTTCTCCGTTCACCTCTTGTTTGTCGAGAGAAATAGGCTTCCAGCCGTTAAAGTCACCGGCAACTTCAATCGATTGCGCCTTTTCATCTATATAAACAAAACGTACCCACACCTGGTCCTGACTATGGGCAACCTGCTGTACCGATTCTTGCGGAGTGCTATTTACCTGTGATACCTCTTGGGAAGCATCAAAATTAAGTGGCATCAATATGAATATCGCTAAAACCATTGCTGCAGCAACGCCATATACCGGTCGCAAATGTATCTCCCGCGGCATCCATAATCCTTTTATCCAGCTTTTTATCTCCTCGAGTAGCGAGATATTCTGCTCTGGCTGTTCGGCTTGTTCAATACTATACATCACCTGATCTGTAAACCCTTCGGGAACTTCCGGTTGGTCATACGCATCCGTTTCACTAATCGTACTTCGGACTGATCTTTCGAAAGAAAGCATTTCCCGCATTGCCGGATCTTCTGCTATAATATGGAGGGCTTCCCGTTCCTCCTCACCGGATAATTCGCCATCCAGATATTTTCGCAGTATCTTTTCCTTGTCCATATTCATCATCTCCTAATTATATTGGTTAACATGATCCTGCAGCTCCTTACGCGCTCTGTGCACGCGCACTTTCAGTGCCCCTTCTTTGGCGTCCAATCGCTTTGCCATCGCTTTGTACGTCATATTATCACGATACTTCATCAAAAAAGCCTCGGCATAAATCGGTGTAATGGCAGAGAGGGCCCGTTCCAATATTGCCCTCTGTTCCTGCTTCTCAATATCATCGTTGGGTAAATCCTCAACTTTCATTTGGGATTCAAGTTCATGGGATTCCATTTCACTGAACTCCTTATTTGATCGCCTAATATTCTTGGCGTAGTCCAAGCAGTGATTCCTTGCCAACGTATAAAGCCAAGAAGAAAACTTTGATTGCCTCTTAAAAGAATCCAGTCGCTCATAAGCCTTAACAAAAATCTGCTGAGCCAATTCTTCCCTGTCAGCTTTTCTGCTCACAAATTTACCAACGATACTAAATACCATCGATGCATACCTGTCAACAAGTATCCTGTAACCATCTTGCTGACCGTTCAGGATATCTTCTATTAATTCAAATTCTTTCTCCTTGGAATCATCCATTTAGCAGAAAACATGTATCGCACATAATTAGCGGGCTTGAACCCCCACTCAGTTATGTGACGACTGACTTTTAAAATGGTTACTAAAAAAGTGTAATTGAGTAGAGGAATTTTTTCCAGGTTTTTATGGTTCAAACAAACCATTTATTATAACCCTTCATTTCTCTTCTTTCATTAATGTTATAAAATAGTATAATGGAACCGAATTCTTATTACTTCAATTAAGGGAATCGGCCGCACTTATTTAGATTGATATTTCATTTTTCTTGGCAACCGGATCATATGCTATGCATTAAAATATAAAAGACTCATAGTTATGAAATTTAAGCAGATCCTGTTAAGCAGCAAGGCTATTGCTTTCATGCTTCTATTGTTTGGATATGGGTGGATCATCACCTCAGATTTTATTGCTGCCTCTATCAATGACAATGCCTTTAGTCTTCTTAACATCCAAATACTAAAGGGGCTCCTTTTTGTAACTATTGCCTCGGTGGGTGTATATGCGCTACTCTATCTCAAAGACAAAGAACTGGAACAAAGGCGCAAATATACTGATTCCATTTTGGAAACAATCGATGTGGCGATCCTTGTCATTACCGAAAAGGGTATGATCGATCGTGTAAACACCGCCTTTAAAAATATTTTTGGCTACACCCGAAAAGAAATTGTAGGGCGTCATTTTTCCTATTTGCTAAGTGATAATAATTATGAGAGAGGATACCATGATTTTCAAAAGCTATTAGAAGGCCAGTCGTTTCCGAATGAAGAATGGATGATAAACGACAAATCTGGTAATTCTATTTCCTTGATCCTTAATTCCGAAACTCTGCAGGATGGTGATGAAAAATACCTGATTTTAAGTGCCATGGACATTACTGATCAAAAACAAACCCAAGCCAAGCTTGAACACTCCCTGGTAGAAAAAGAGGTTCTACTATCCGAAATTCATCACCGGGTAAATAACAACTTGGCTATTATTTCGGGGCTCATGCAGCTACAGATTTATGAAGAAGAGAATCCCAACCTAAAAGAAAAACTGGTTAACTGTACTACCCGCATTCAGGCAATTGGATCCATCCATGAACTATTATATGAGTCAAATAGCCTTTCGCAATTACGCTTTGACAAAAGTATAAAACAACTGGTTGAGAATTTGCACGATATGTACGATCAGCTGCAGGCGATAGATTTTGATCTCAACCTATCTGCCATTACTATTAATATTAACCAAGGGGTACCTGCCTGCTTAGTCATTAACGAAATTGTTACGAATGCCCTGCAGCATGCGTTTTCTACCAGAAAACAAGGCCTCATTTCTATAGACTTATCTAAAAGTGAGGATGAAGTGCTTACCCTAACTATTTCTGATAACGGGAAAGGCTTACCTGATCATTTTACATCAATTTACCAGAATGGCTCCCTCGGCTTCCAGCTTGTTGATACGCTTTTAAAACAACTCGAAGCTGAACATGAAGTTGACTCTACCAAACAGGGGACTAAGTTTACTTTCTCATTCAAGAAAACATCCAAAAAGGGAAGCAGCAGTAGCTTTGAAAACTAGCTTGTATCTTAGTCTTTTAATTAACGTTGTACCCTTTTCAATTTTCTGTATTTTAGAGCAGTAAATATTCAAGAATCAAAAATACTATTATGACCCAAGAAGAAATTAACAAGGGCAACCGCCTGATCGAAGATCTGATGGGATCCACTATTAAAATAGACCAGGATGATGTAAAAGATATTCCCCTGGCGTTTCTTCAACTCGAAGACATGAAGTTCCACTTGTCTTGGAAATGGCTTATGCCGGTAGTTATGAAAATTGAAGATGACCTTGGCTATTCCGTACTTATCAAAGATAAAGCATGTATGGTTGTAGTTGACGATGACACTTCTTTTGAATCTGAAACCGACACAAAAATGGAAGCTGTCTGGCGGGCCATTGTTGAATTTTTAGATTGGCATAAAGATCAGTAAAATTGCCCTCCACTTTACTTTTGGCCCTAAACTCTTAGTTAGTTTAGGGCTTTTTATTTTGGGATTTCTTTTCCTTTGGCTCATTTTCTAAACAGATGTTACATCTAGCATAATGCCAACTACCCTTTAACCCAAAAATACCTTTATGACAAAGAGGGCGTTTGTTACAGGCGGCACCGGTTTTATTGGCTTCAATTTAGTTAAACAACTTGTTGGCCGAGATTGGGATGTTACAGCACTGCATCGGTCTACATCTGACTTGTCAAAACTAAAACAACTTCCAGTTGCTTTAGTTGAGGGTTCTATTACCGACCTTCCTTCCCTGCAAAAAGCAGTACCCAAAGATACCAACGTTGTTTTTCACCTGGCAGGTGACACAAATATGTGGTCACAAAACAATAAGCGTCAAACCGAGGTTAATGTCACCGGCACTAAAAATATGGTTCAGGCATCCGCCGGAAAAAATGTCGGCACCTTCATTCACACTTCCAGTGTATCGGCGTGGGGAAAAGTAAAGGGAACTATTTCCGAAGAAACACCACAACAGGGAAACAATTCGTGGGTGAACTACGAACGCACCAAATGGCTTTCTGAGCGTGAAGCGCTACAAGCTCGCGACCACGATATAAAAGTCGTAATTATGAATCCGGCAATGGTTGTCGGTCCGCATGATGCCAACAACTGGGGACGCCTGTTTTTTGCTTTGCGCGATGATGATCTGCCCGGAGTAACGCGTGGAAATATGAGCGTGGCTCATGTTGAGGAGGTTGTAAATGCGCATATTTCAGCCGTTGAACAGGGCAGCGACGGAGAGCGCTATATTTTAGGAGGTCAAAATTGTACCTTTGCTGAATTTGTATCTATCATCGCAGATGTATCCGACCTTTCGGCAAAACCAAAAATAATTCCCGCTCCTATTCTCAAACTGGTCGCCTATCTTCAAGCCGGGATTTCTTATTTTACCGGTAACGAACCCGACCTTACGCCGGAGCTTGCAAAACTCATGACCCGTAATGTTGTCTACTCCAGTGATAAAGCTAAAAGGGAATTGGGCTACCGAATTCCTCCTGTAAAAAAATCCGTTCAGGATTGCTATAACTGGTTGATTCAGGAAAAGTTGCTATAAAATCATTTCTTATTGTCATGGGATAAACGCCCTTAATGCTTTAAAGTATCCCTCAAAATTGCCCGTATCATGGCGGGTTAACCCATCTGCCAACGGATATCCCAGCACCAAATCTCCCTTTGTAATCATCTTGCGGATAGCGGGAGTAAGCTGCAGTTCGCCATTATTATCGAGCGTTGTTTCTTTAAGAATTTCGAAAATTTTATTATCCAATACATATCGACAAGCCGTTGCCCAAGGCTCTTCGGGGGTTGAAGACGGCTTCTCTATTATATCTGTTAGTCGGACTCTTTTATCATTTATAGATTTATCAACTTCAAATTTTACCACTCCTCTTGACGAGGCTTCTTCTTTACCTATTGGATAGATGGCCAATACTCCCATAACATCTTCTTCTCTTTTCAGAGATATAAGATCTTTTAAATATGTTGCTCTTCCAGAACCTTTCAGAGGAGCATCGGCAAAGGTCACCACAAAATCTTCTTTTCCTACAAAGGATTCTGTTTTCAAAATAGCACTACCCGGTCCCGAATAAGAATCATCAAAAACAAACTGTACCGATGTATCATCCTCAAAATAATCAACCATTTTTTGATCATCACTTTCTGCAACAACGGCGACCTCCTTTATTCCTGCTTCTTTTAGCTCTTCGATGATATGTTCCAGCACCGGCTTTTTGCCCAATGGCAGCATCGGTTTCGATATATAATTGGTAAGCGGACGCATTCGTGTTCCCTTGCCCGCAGCCGGTATTACAGCCTTAGTAATTTTTGGCATCAGTTTATTGTTAATTTGCTAAATATCAATTCCTTCACCTCGTATCATATTTCAGAATAATAACTCTTATTCAGAAGGTTAAATATTTTGCTTAAAAACCCTTATTTTTGGAGACTCTCAATACTATCGCTGGTTTAGCAACGGATTGAGGCGACAGCAATCAAATCCACAAATTTTTAACTTCATAAGTGTAATAAAAACATACACTTAAACACAATATGGATTCTCTTTTCCCAAAATACGATGTCATTGTAGTCGGTGCCGGTCACGCAGGCAGTGAAGCCGCAGGCGCTGCTGCAGAAATTGGTGCCAACACATTACTCATAACGATGAACCTCGATGCCATTGCAAAAATGTCTTGCAATCCGGCTATCGGTGGTGTTGCCAAAGGGCAGTTAGTACGAGAAATTGATGCACTGGGTGGATTAATGGGCAAAGTTGCAGATAAATCCGGTGTGCAATTTCGTATCCTAAATACGAGCAAAGGACCGGCAATGTGGAGTCCGCGCTGCCAAAGTGATCGCGCCCTTTACAGCAAGACTATGCGCGAAGAACTCGAAAAGAAAGAGAATCTTCATTTTCGCCAGGATAATGTAATTGATGTTTTGACCACCGACGACGGAAAAAGAGCAACCGGGGTAAAAACCTCAACAGGACAAAACTTTGAGGCCGATGCCGTTATTCTTACTACCGGCACTTTTGGTAATGGCTTGATGCATATCGGCGAAACTAATTTTGGCGGGGGACGTTCTGGCGAACGTGCTTCGATTGGAATTTCTGCAGCTCTTGAAGATCTCGGCTTTGAAGTCGGTCGACTTAAAACCGGTACGCCTCCCCGTATCGACGGACGTTCTATTAATTATGAAGATCTGGAAATTCAGTATGGTGATGAAGATCCCAATGCATTTTCTTTTATGACGGAGTCGCTTCCATCCCAAGAAGAACAGCTCACCTGCTGGATCGGCAATACCAATGAGAAAGTTCACGACATGCTCCGCTCTGGATTTGATCGAAGCCCCATGTTCAATGGTACAATCGAATCCACCGGACCTCGATATTGCCCCTCTATTGAAGATAAAATAAATCGGTTTTCTGATAAAGACAGTCACCAACTATTTCTTGAACCCGAGGGATGGAATACATACGAGATGTATCTGAATGGCTTTTCCACCTCCCTGCCCGAGGATGTACAATACAAAGCACTCCGAACTATTCCCGGCTTTGAAGATGCCGTTATGCTTCGTCCGGGTTATGCCATTGAATACGATTACTTTCCTCCGTATCAAATCCGGCGCAGTATGGAAACCAAAATTACAGAAGGACTCTTTTTCGCCGGACAAATTAACGGCACCACCGGCTACGAAGAAGCTGGTTGCCAAGGACTTATGGCGGGCATCAATGCGGCGCGAAAAGTCCAGGGCAAAGAAGAGTTTATCCTCAAAAGATCTGAAGCATATATCGGCGTGCTTATCGATGATCTTATCACTAAAGGTACCGAAGAACCTTATCGGATGTTCACCTCTCGCGCCGAGCATCGCATTTTGCTCCGTCAAGATAATGCCGATCTGCGCCTGACTGAACTCGGACATAAAATTGGCCTTGCTTCTGATGAACGCTTTGAAAAGTTCAAAACCAAAAAAGAATCTATCGATAAGATCCATGACCTGTTTGCAGACTATACGGTCTATCCCGAAAAAATGGACCCTATGCTTAAAGAGCAAGACACCTCTACCCTTTCCCAACCTGTAAAAGCAAAAACGCTTATTCCTCGTCCCGAGCTTTCTATCTTTAACTTGATGAATGCCGATCCTGAACTCAAAGAGGAAGCACATGAGATCACTACTGATGAACTTGTTTACGAGCAGGTTGAAATTCAGATCAAATATGCGGGTTACATCGAAAAAGAGTTTGAAATGGTTGAGGAAATGAAGAAACAGGAAGACACCCACATTCCGGACGAGCTTAACTATGACAAAATTAACAGTCTTTCTGCTGAGGGAAAACAGAAAATGGATCGTATTCGTCCCGAAACCTTGGGTCAGGCAAGCCGAATTAGCGGAGTAACACCCAGTGATATCTCTGTTCTGATGGTTTACCTGAACAACTGATACTAATTTACAAGCCATAGCCAACCACCAAATCAAACAGGTTTCACGTGGAACAACATAATATCATTCGGAAATCCGTTCCACGTGAAACGTTTGCTCAAATCGATGGGCTTATTGATAAATTCCGGGATGAGCTCGAATTCTATCTAGATAAACTCCTCTGGTGGAATGAGCGTGTAAACCTTGTTAGCCGAGGGGTTTCACGTGAAACTATATGGGAACACATTCGCCATTCCTTACTCCTTTCAAAGTTACAACCCTTTCAAGAAAGCAAACTATTCCTTGACGCTGGAACCGGCGGGGGGCTACCTGGCATCCCCTTAGCAATTACGCATCCAGACAAACATTTTGTACTCAACGATTTAGTTACTAAAAAGTGCCTGGCCATGAAGCAAATAGCACGAGAGCTAGGCCTAAAAAATATTGGCATTGTCGATGGATCAATCGAGGACTTGCATCATGAAGGAGAATGTATTCTTATCTCAAAACATGCCTTTAAGATTGACAATCTCATTGAAATGACCGGTCATTTATCGTGGGAAAAGATGGTTTTTTACAAGGGTTTAAATTTTGAGGATGAGCTCCAAGGCCTGCCAAAACCACTAAATATTACATGCTTTGATCTCTCCAATGGTTCCAATTTTTATAGCGGTAAAGCTATAATTATCATCGGGAAATCTTAAACTTTCTCATTTTTATTCACTGAGAATCTCTGCGGTATCACTTATATTGGACTTTCATCCACCACTAAAAATCACCCGACTTATTGATGAACAGTTCCGAGCGTAGAATGAAGCTCATCCTTATGCTTCAACAATCAAACAGCCGTATTACGGTAGATAAAATTGCCGATAAATTTAACATAAGTCGCCGAACCGTTTTTCGCGATTTTAATGCCCTCTCAGAAATGAACGTGCCCGTCACCCATGATAAATACCACGGCTATGGGATTATGCAGGGCTATAAAATTCCCCCGCTGATGTTCACGAATAAAGAGCTTGCCACCATTATGGTAGGACTCAATTTTGTGAAGTCGCAGGTTGACCAAAAACTCATTGAGGATGCCAAAGGTGTTGAGCTAAAAATAAAAGAAGTGGTGCCGGATGAGCTGCGAGACTTTATGGAATCACTGGAAGAACGAACGGTAGTGGACCCCTATCTAAATTTTGGTGCTGAAAAAATGGAGGGCGGAGACTGGTATGTCATTAGTAATGCCATCGCCAAAAACAAAACCATCCGCTTTAACTATCGGGCCAAATCAACAGAAGAAATCAGTAGCCGAAAAGTCGATCCATATATTATCGTTTTTTATCGCGACCACTGGAATGTAATAGGTCACTCCCATAAAAGAGACGATACTAGAAATTTCGTGCTCGATCGCATGTCAGACATCAAAATTTTGAATGAAGAATTCGTCCCATATGGCAAAATCGACGTAGAGGGGCTTATTTTTCGATCTGACGAGAGTTCGGAAAAAATAATAGTAGATGTATATGAGAAAGCATTGAAGCGATTTCAGGCTAATTTGCCGACAAAAATTATTAAGAAAAACAAAATTAAACCTAATTTATTTAGGATAGAGTTTTATTTTGATAATTTGAATTTCATCAATGAATGGCTATTACAGTTCCCAAAAGATGTCAAATTGATTTCCCCAGATATATTATTAGAAAAAAGAAATGAATTATTAAAAGAAATGATTGATAATTAAATATTATCATAGAATTAAAAAGCTAAAAATAGATTATGATTCAACGAAGAACAGTTGGCATTATCGGTACGGGAAATGTTGGAGTAGCCGCGGCCTATGCCCTCTTCAATCAACGAATAGCAAGCGAGATCATTTTAGTTGATCAAAACAAAGAAAAAGCTGAAGGCGAAGCCATGGATCTAATGCACGGTCAACTCTTGGTCGGAAATGTAAAAGTGCGGTCTGGCAGCTACCAAGATCTTAAAGACACCCAGGTAATTGTTATCACCGCGGGTGTTGGACAAAAATCTCCCGATGAGTCTCGGCTTGAACTCCTTAACAGAAATGCAGCTGTTTTCAAGGATATTATTTCAAAGCTGGATAAACATGCGCCCAATGCTATTCTGATTATTGCCACCAATCCGGTGGATATTCTTACCTACGTATCACAAAAGCTGAGTAGCCGAGAGCCGCAAAGAATTGTAGGAACGGGAACTCTTTTGGATACCGCCCGGTTTCGTGCCCTCCTTGGCAATTACTATAGTGTGGATCCACGCTCGGTACATGCATATATCCTTGGTGAACACGGCGACTCTGAAGTACCCATCTGGAGCCAGGCCAATATCGGTGGAAAACCCATTGAACATAACACCATCATGAACAAACCTTATAAACGTAAGGAGTTGGAGGAGCTTTTTATACAAGCAAAAAATGCAGCTTATAAAATTATTGACCGCAAAGGATTTACCAATACTGCCATTGGGGTTGTTATTGCACGCATCGTTGAAGGGATTTTGGAAGACGAAAAAAGTGTAATCCCTGTTAGTGTTTTTTGGGATGGTGAATACGGCATCACCGATGTCTGTATGAGCCTGCAAAGTGTTATCGGCCTGGAGGGGGTTAAAAATAAGATTACTCCTGATCTTACCGACGAAGAGATAGAAGGGCTTACCAAATCAGCAAATATATTAAAAGAAAGTCTCTCTGCAATTGAAGAGATTGATTAAAAAAAGACCAGTCACGTTAGACTGGTCTTTAAATAATTATTAGTTAATATTTTTATTGTTCTGGGTCTGGTCCATCATCTTTACACATTGTTTCCTCTGCCACATAATCACCATCTTCTTCATATAGTTTAAGGCATTTACCTTCATCAAGTTGATCTTGAACACAACGCGCAAAGCTAACTCCTCCACCTCTACACACTTCTTCTCCGGGTTCACCAAGCGATGCCAGGTAATTGCTATCCTCACCCTTTTCTGCCCAGGTTGCTTCCCATCCGTCATAGATTTGATAATCGATCTCATTATCATCCGTTATTCCTGTTATAACCAACAGGTTTTTATCTAGGGAAGAGTTATTAATCAACTGCAACAACTTTTCATCTACAGAATCCTTATCGTTTTTATTCTTCTGTAAATCACAAGCGGTGATCCCCAAAAGTAGCGTTAATACCACTAATGAACTTATATATTTCATAATGATGTATAGTTAGTTGATGTTTAAATAGCGCGTTTACTAATTAATGCGCTATTTAAACACTAACCCTTAATCTCTTCTTTTGCAAGTTTTAATAAAAAAACCCTGTCAGAAATTAACTCTGACAGGGTTTGCATTTAAAGCTTATAAAGAGAGATTAATTACTACACCGTTTCGTCCTCTTCTTCATTAACGACACGCGTTACGGCAGCAATTTTTCCTTCAGTATCAAGACGCATAATTCGAACGCCTTGGGTATTTCGGCCCATCGTTCGAATACCGTCACAACTCATCCGGATCACTTTACCGCCTTCGGTAATAACCATCAAGTCATCCTTATCCGAGACATCTTTGAGTGCAATAAGTTCACCGGTTTTCTTGGTAACTTTGAGAGTAATCACTCCCTTTCCTCCACGACTTTGTTCGCGATAATCTTCTACCAGCGAACGCTTTCCGTATCCGTTTTCGGAGATCGCCAGAACGGTAGCACCGTGAGTATTTTTGATAACAACCATATCAACAAGCTCGTTATCTTTACCCAGATCCATTCCCTTAACACCGGAAGTGTTTCGACCCATATCACGGACTTCATCTTCGTGGAATCGAATGGCACGTCCTTTTCTGTTGGCAAGAATAATATTGCTCTCACCATTAGTAAGAGCAGCTTCGAGCAATGAATCATCATCATTAATATTGATGCCAATAATTCCATCTCGCCGTGGACGACTATAAGCCTCGAGGGTCGTTTTCTTAACCTTGCCCTCTTTGGTGGCCATAATAATATAATTGTTGTTGATGTATTCCTCATCGTCCAAGGTCTTCACCGGAACAAATGTTTTAATAGAATCATCCTTATCAATATCGATAAGATTTACAATTGCACGCCCACGAGCGGTTCTCGAACCTTCGGGAATCTCATACACCTTCAACCAGTAACATTGCCCTTTCTCGGTAAAAAAGAGAATGTAATTATGGTTGGTCGCTACAAATAGATGCTCTACATATTCGTCATCTTTGGTAGTGGTTCCTTTCATTCCCTTTCCACCGCGCTTCTGTCGGCGATAACCGCTGACCGGCATGCGCTTGATGAAACCTTTATTGGAGATAGTCACAACAACATCCTCATCAGCGATCATATCCTCAACGCTGAAGTCCTCGGCAGAGTGGACAATTTGGGTACGACGCTCATCACCATAACGATCTTTAATCTCAAGAAGCTCATCCTTAATAATGGACTTCTGTCGACCGCGGTCTGAGAGAATTTCTCGGTAATCAGCAATTTTTTCTGCAATATCGTTGTATTCCAGCTCAATCTTATCGCGCTCCAGTCCGGTAAGCTTTTGCAGGCGCATATCCAGGATCGCTTTCGCCTGTAGATCGGTCAGCGCAAATTTTGAACGCAGTGCCTCATTGGCTTCCTGCGGGCTATCGGATGCTCGGATCGTTTTGATCACTTCATCAAGATCGTCAAGTGCAATCTTAAGTCCCTCAAGAATATGAGCACGTGATTCCGCCTGATCCAAATCATAAAGCGTGCGTCGAATAATAACTTCAACACGATGCTCTACATAATGATATATAAGCTCTTTAAGTGGCATCACTTTGGGTCGCCCTTTCACAAGCGCCAGACTAATAACCCCAAAAGTCGTTTGCATTTGAGTATACTTGTAGAGCTGATTAAGCACAATGCCTGTGTTGGCATTTCTTTTCAGTATTACCACAATGCGCATTCCGTCACGATCCGACTCATCACGGATCTCAGAAATTTCTTCAATCTTCTCGTTTTGTGTGAGCTTGGCAATCTTCTGAACTAAGGTAGTTTTATTGACCTGGTAAGGAATCTCAGTAATGACAATTTGTTCACGTCCGTGACGCAGCTCTTCTGTTGTGCAACGGGCACGCAGTGTAATCTTACCTTTTCCTGTTTCATATGCTTCCTTAACACCTTCGTACCCGTATATAATACCACCGGTAGGAAAGTCAGGAGCCGGAATGTGCTCCATCAGCTCCTTGCATTCGATATCCGGGTTATCCAGATAAGCAACAATCCCATCAATTGTTTCGGTTAGATTATGAGGCGCCATATTCGTGGCCATCCCCACAGCAATACCCGAGGCTCCATTTAGCAGCATGTTTGGCAACATGCTTGGAAGAACGGTAGGCTCTTGCAAGGTATCATCAAAGTTATCATCGAAATCAACGGTATTCTTGTTGATATCCGTGAGCATTTCCTCAGCAATACGCTCCATGCGCGTTTCTGTATAACGCATTGCCGCAGCTGAATCCCCATCAATTGACCCGAAGTTCCCCTGCCCGTCCACTAAGGGATAGCGCAAGGAGAAATCCTGGACCATCCGCACAATTGAATCGTAAACAGCCGAGTCACCATGAGGGTGATACTTACCAAGCACCTCACCTACAATACGAGCACTCTTTTTATAATTTCTGTTGTGGAGCATGCCCAACTCACTCATTCCGTATAAAATACGTCGGTGTACCGGCTTCAGGCCGTCCCGAACGTCGGGTAGGGCACGAGATACAATAACCGACATCGAGTAATCGATATAGGCTGACTGCATCTCATCTTCTATCGCAATAGGTATAATTTTATCTCTTGCCATGGATAATATTTAGTACAGTGTTAAAATTAGATTCCTAATAGTGACTAAGTTTTAAAGTGTTTGATCGTTGACGTTCAAAGCCGAACATCAAAACCTCTGCACTCCGACACTTAGTCTTTAAATATCGAGCGTTGCATATTTTGCATTGCGCTCAATGAATTCCCGTCGTGGTTGAACATCAGGCCCCATCAATCTGGAGAACAGTTTATCAGCAGCGGCAGCATTATCAACCGTTACCTGCTGCAAAGTCCGTGTTTCTGGATCCATTGTGGTTTCCCAAAGCTGCTCCGGATTCATCTCACCAAGTCCCTTATAGCGGGAGACATCAAACTTATATCGCGACTTACGATGTTCTTTTACCAACTTACGCCGTGTTTCTTCATCCCAAGCGTAGTCAATATTGCCCTGACTGTCCGTAATTTTGTACAGCGGTGGCATCGCAATATATACATGGCCATTCTCAATAATCGGCTTCATATATCGATAAAAGAAGGTTAGCAACAGCGTGCGAATGTGAGAACCATCCACATCAGCATCAGTCATAAGTATAATTTTATGATACCGAAGTTCTTCAAGATTGAAATCCTCTTCTGAGTGGCCAACACCAGCGCCAAAGGCTGTAATCATGGCCTGTATTTCATTATTTTCAAGAATTCGGTTGATCTTAGCCTTTTCGGTATTCAAGATCTTACCTCGAAGCGGAAGTATCGCCTGAAAACTTCGGTTACGTCCCATCTTGGCAGATCCACCGGCTGAGTCACCCTCTACCAGGTAAATCTCACTTTGCTTGGGATCTTTAATTGAGCAATCCGCCAGCTTCCCGGGAAGTCCACCGCCGCTCATCGCACTTTTACGCTGAATAAGCTTACGAGCTTTCTTTGCTGCCTCACGAGCCTCGGCTGCAAGAATAACTTTCTCAAGAATCGTCTTGGCAACCTTGGGATTACGTTCGAGGTACTCGTTCATCTGTTCATAAACGATGACCTCAACAGCACTTTGTACTTCAGAGTTACCGAGCTTTGTTTTGGTCTGTCCCTCAAATTGCGGCTCGGGAACCTTCACACTCAGCACAGCTGTCATTCCTTCACGGAAATCACTACCTGAAACACTGATATCACTCTTTATAAGGTTATTATCTTTCGCATACTTCTTTAGCGAACGGGTAAGTGCACGACGGAAACCGGAAATATGAGTGCCGCCTTCGCGCGTATTAATATTATTAACGTATGAATGCACGTTTTGAGAGTAGCTGCCATTATACTGAATAGCCAGCTCAACAGGCACCATATCAACCTCCCCTTCAATCAGAATAGGTTCTTGCATCATGGTTTCTCGTTCCTCGTCCAGATACTGAACAAAATCCTTTACGCCACCTTCGTAATGAAATGTTTCAGAGAGATCATCTTCTCGCTTATCCTCAAGATTAATCGTAATCTGGGGATTCAAAAACGCTAACTCCCGCATACGCTCAGCAATAATATCCCACTTAAATTCCGTTGTCTGATTAAAAATCTGCTGATCAGGCGTAAACGTTATAGTAGTACCCGTTTTATCGGTCTTACCTTTTACCTTGAGTGGCTGAACGGTTGCCCCATGCTCGAACTCCATCACATAAATCTCACCGTCGCGATGAATTTCGGCATAAAAGTGAGAGGAAAGTGCATTCACGCAACTAACGCCAACACCATGCAATCCACCGGATACTTTGTACGTGTTTTTATCAAATTTACCTCCGGCATGCAGTTTTGTAAGCACAACCTCAACGGCAGGTAATTTTATTTTGGGATGCTCGTCGACCGGAATTCCTCGACCGTTATCGGTAATTGTGATGGAACCGTCTTCATTGATGGTAACATCCATCACATCGCAATGGCCTTCCATGGCCTCATCGATGGAGTTGTCAACGACCTCGTTAATAAGGTGATGAAGTCCGCGCTGACCGGTATCCCCGATGTACATTGCCGGACGTTTGCGAACGGCCTCCAGACCTTCTAAAACCTGAATATTTTCCGCCTTGTAATCTGATCCTTTAGTTTTCGCCATAAATGTGGGTATGAATGGGGTTTAAAATAATGATGAAGACGCCTGAAAATAGGGCATAAATAAGCAAAATCAAAGAAAGTGATGGCACTTATTGACAAATGTCGAGATATGCTCGTAAATCAAATCTATCCCCTATTAGAAGTCTTCCTAAAGTTCCTATTTTTGTTCCCCCAGAACGGCTTAATATGTGAAAAAAATATCTCTAAAAGAAACATTGATCTTTTTGGGGAATAAGCCTATTTTTCCAGTCTATATGAGAAATGTAAAATAACGTTTTATTCGTATCATGGCACGTAAAGATGACATTACCGGAAAAGGAGCACAGAATGGATATCGCTCCTCAAATGCAAATAATAAGACGAAGCATAAGTTTCAGCAGAATCTTCAAAAAAAGAAGTTTTATGTTCCCGAGGAAGATAAGTGGGTTACACTAAAAGTTTCTGCCAAAACGCTTCGCACAATCAATAAAAAAGGCATCCATGCCGTGCTGAAAGAAGCAAGAAAAAAAGGAACTATCATTAAAGACGTTTAAGTCAGTTAACAGTTAGGTATAATTGGTTGTTGAATTCCATTCATCACAAATAACAACTAACTGATAACCAGAAACAAAAGAATTATGGCAAAAGGAAACAGAGTACAAGTAATTTTAGAATGCACCGAAGCACCGGGTACGTCTCGGTATCATACTACAAAAAACCGGCGTAATTCTCCCGATCGACTGGAGTTGAAGAAGTATAACCCCGTTCTTCGCAAGCATACCGTTCACAAAGAAATTAAATAAGTAATACCTAAGTACCACCATCATGGCTAAGAAGAAGACTTTCGGAACCAAAGAAGAAGAGCAAAAGTCGGGCGACCGACGAATGGCCAAAGTTATTGTAGCCCAAAAAACGGCTAACAATAAGTATGGTTACAAGGAAGCCATTATCGATGAAGAAAACGTGCGGGACTTTATCAACGAGAATAAGGACTAACAGTTTTTCTTTATTTGATAAAAAGGTTGCATCCGCATAAGTGGGTGGAGCCTTTTTTTATGAGCTTGTTCTACCCTCAAAAACTTTAAAACCAATTTTTATGGCTATCAAAGACCAAATCATGGCCGACCTCAAACAGGCTATGAAGGACAAAGAGAAGGATAAGCTGCGCGTACTACGATCCCTGAAATCAAAGCTGCTGGAAAAAGAGATCAGTGAACGCAAAGGCGGTGAAGGAGAACTCTCTGACGAGCAAACTATTGAGGTGCTCATGAAAGCAGCTAAACAGCGCAAGGAATCCATCGAGCAGTTTGAGAAAGGTGATCGTAATGATCTGGCCGATGCTGAAAAGGAAGAGTTGGAGATTATCGACTCTTATCTCCCAAAAATGCTTTCGGAAGATGAAGTGCGCGATAAAGCCAAAGAAAAGATTGAGGAACTCGGAGCCGAAGATATGTCCGACATGGGACAAGTTATGGGCATTCTGATGCAAGAGCTAAAAGGAAAGGCGGAAGGATCCGTAGTTAGCAAGGTTGTAAAAGAAGAACTTTCGTAAACTCCGTCTCTATGAATCTGATTGATTTCCTAATTTTGATTCCCATTGCTTACTTCGCTTATCGCGGATTCGCTAATGGAATCATCAAGGAAGTGCTCAGCATTGTCGGCATTATTTTAGGCGTTTTTCTTACCTTTCAATATATGGAGCCTGTTAGCGCAGCAATCAACCCACTCTTTGAAGAAGGTGCTTCTTTTGTCCCCTTTGTTTCGGCCATCGTTATTTTTGTCGGCACGTTATCACTTGTTCATCTTGCGGCATTTTTAAGCAAAAAGTTTTTAGAAACCATTAAGCTGAATTTTATTAATCGCATTGCGGGTGCTGCGTTTGGTTTTCTAAAAAGTGGCATCGTTATTAGTGCCATCCTAATAATTCTTGCCGGTTTCAGTTTTCCTTCCGAAGAAACCCGACAAAGTTCGGCCACCTATCCTTACGTTATCTATTTAGCACCCTGGGCATATGATACGGTGGCCACTGTTTATCCCGGAGCCGAGGATTTTACAACAACCATCCAGAAGACTTTTGAGCAATATAATCCAATTGAAAATTTCCCTTTTTTAGAACAGAGCAATTCCTAACGATTTATGAATTTTTTACCAGTCGACGAACAACTTGAAGTAATTAGAAGAGGTACCGTTGAAATTGTACCCGAAGAGGAGCTTGTTGAAAAGCTCAAGAGATCAAAGAAAGAAGGCAAACCCCTTAAGATTAAGCTGGGTTGCGACCCTACTCGTCCCGATCTGCACCTGGGACATTCGGTAATCCTTCGTAAGCTGCGACAGTTTCAGGATCTTGGTCACGAAGCCATTCTCATTATTGGAGATTTTACAGCACTGATTGGTGATCCCACCGGACAAAACGAAACGCGTCCGGCCCTTTCGCGCGAGGAGATCGAAGAAAACGCCGAAACATATCTCGATCAGGCAACGAAGATTTTAGACGAAGACAAAACCACCATCGTATATAACTCGGAGTGGTTGGGCAAAATGGACTTTGAGGATGTTATTAAATTAACCTCAAAGCTGACGGTTGCCCGAATGATTGAGCGCGACGACTTTTCCAAGCGCTACGAAAACAATCAGCCTATTTCACTGCACGAATTTTTATATCCGCTGGCGCAGGGTCAGGATTCCGTTCACCTGCAATCGGATGTAGAACTCGGCGGCACCGATCAGAAGTTTAATCTGCTCGTAGGTCGAGAGCTACAAAAAGATGACGGGCAAGAGCCTCAAATTGCTCTTATGATGCCGCTCTTAGTCGGTACCGATGGGACCAAGAAGATGTCGAAATCATATGATAACTACATTGGTATTACAGAAGGTGCCAATGACATGTACGGGAAAGTATTATCTATTCCTGATGATCTAATCTACTCTTGGTTTGAATTACTTTCAGATATTGATGTAGATGAACTGCCTAAATACAAAGAAAAAGCAGAAAAAGATCCCCGTAACACCAAGCACGAATTAGCCCTGGTTATCACCCGCATGTATCACGGTGAGGAAGCTGCCAAAGCTGCTCGTAAGCACTTCGAAAAAACGGTTGTCGGCGATGAAATTCCCGATGACGCTCCTACCTTGGAATATGACTCCGGAACCGAAGTACGTCTGTTGGATATTGTTTCTGATGCAGGCTTTACCGATAGCAATGGACAGACAAAACGACTAATCAAACAGGGCGGTATTTCGATTGACGATGAGAAAGTTTCCGATAAAGGATTCAGCGTGACCTTTGACAATGATACTGAGTTTACATTAAAGGTTGGTAAACGAAATTATGCAGTTGTGAAAAGCAAGTAATTAGTAAAAAGTTCTGAGTAGAAAGAATTAACTACTCATGCTCAATCCTTCAACTTTTTACCTTCTACTTTCTACAATAATATGCTTAAAATCTCATCCCTCAATGTAAACGGCATTCGTGCTGCGCATCGCCACGGTTTTACTGATTGGATCGATCAAACCGATCCCGATATTATTTGTCTACAGGAACTACGTGCCATGGAGCACCAAGTTCCAGGCCCTGTTCAAAAGCTAGATTACCATGAAGCCTATCATACGGCAGAAAAGAAAGGCTATTCTGGCGTGGGAATTTTATCGAAACAGCAGCCCCTCCGCATTGAAAAAGGAATGGGCGTAGACTGGATTGATAGCGAGGGACGCGTGATGATGGCTGAGTTTGAGAACCTATATGTCTTTTCCATTTATGCACCCAGCGGAACCACCGGTGATGAGCGTCAGGATTTAAAAATAGAATTTCTGGATTATTTTCTGCCTTTTGCTCAAAAGTTTCTCTCAAAAGAGAAGCCGATAGTAATGTGTGGCGACTACAACATCTGCCACAAACCTATCGATATTCATAACCCCAAGCGAAATAAAAGTACTTCGGGATTTTTACTCGAAGAACGAGAATGGGTTACGCGTCTGCTGCAAACCGGCTTTGAAGATGTCTACCGAAGTCTGCATAAAGGTGAAGAAGACCTATACAGCTGGTGGAGCTATCGTGCGGCATCCAAAGAGCGAAACAAGGGCTGGCGCATTGATTATCACATGAGCTGTCCAAAAATGCTGGAGGCCGCTGAAAAAGCCACTATTGAAATGGAATGGGACTTGTCGGACCACGCGCCGGTAACAATTAGTTACGACCATTAGTGGCTTTCGCAACATCATTATCATATATTTTACTCTGCACTATTTAATATCCAATAATTTAGGTTAGAAGTAATGGGCACACATTACCAAGGCAGCGAAAGAGAGGAAAATACACTGGACGCATTTATCAAGTTGATGCGTGCCACTGATTCTATAAATAATCGGTTAAACCGACAGCTTAGCGATGTGGGACTGACCATTAGCCAGTTTGGGGTGTTGGAAGCATTGCTGCATTTGGGCCCGTTAAATCAAAAAGCGCTGGGAGAAAAACTCCTGAAAAGTGGAGGTAACATTACCCTTGTTATTGATAATCTCGAAAAAAGCGGCTGGGTTGAACGTCATCAGGATCCCGAAGATCGGCGCTCTATGCTAATTCATCTAACCGATGAGGGAGAAGAATTTATATCTAATTACTTTCCCAAACATCTGGAACGTATTATTTCGGAGTTTGAGGTTTTATCAGATGAAGAATTAGAACAGCTTGGTAATATCTGTAAAAAGTTGGGCCTGCAAGAATAGTCGCTTAATCATACCTGATAGCATCAGCCGGAGATACCTGCGCTGCTCTTTTGGCAGGGTACCAACTGGCCAGCAGACAAAGTATTAAACTTCCCGCCAGCACAATGCTAACATCCATATAACTAATACTTACCGGATACGCATCAATAATAAAGGCCGAAGAAAGTTTAATGAGCCCATATTGCTGCTGCATCCAGCTGAGTAGCAAACCTATTCCCCCTCCAATGACACATCCAATAATTCCGATATAAAATCCCTGTCGGACAAATATATTTTTAATATCCGAAGGGGTAAAACCCATCGTCAACAAGATCCCAATATCCCGGTTTTTCTGGATAACAATCATGGTAAGTGATCCAATAATATTGAGTACGGCCACCAGTACGATAATCATTAAAATGACATAAGAACTCCATTTTTCGAGGTACATCACATCATATAACGGTTTCTGTAAATCATACCAGGTAGATATGTTAAACTCCGATCCCAGTGAAACCTGTAATTTTTCTTTCACGGCCTTTGCCTCATCAGTATTAGATATTCGCAAATCTATACCCGAAACTGTATTTCGCATTTCAAACAAGCGCTGGGCTGCTTCTTTATCAATAAAAACCCCGGGACTTTCGGTAATTTGAAGCTGGGAATAGCTACCCCGAATTTGAAATCGAAAACTGCGCGGAAGCGAAAATTGGGTGAGCGATTTGCGCATTCCGGCAGCGCTTAGCAAAACAACTTCATCATCAATTCTGAGATTTAGTTCATTCATCAACTGCCCATTAATCAACATCCCCGGCTTTTTATCGCGAACGGATAAATCCAGCGTACCCTCGTTAATGTTTTCATTAAAGTTGTTCACCTCAAAATATTCATCGGGATCTATTCCCTGCACCTGCACCACTTTGTCATCACTGTGCTCAAATGCCAACAGCGCCTTCCCATCTACATACGACGCCATGGCCTGAACTTCCGGAATATCAGACAGCTTCTGTTCCATATCCCCTGTAAAAAGAAAGGAATTAGAAGCTGTGGACTCTATTCGCAGATCGGGATCGTTTTGAAGAAGAAGTCCCTGAATCACATCAAAAAAACCATTAAACACTGAAAGCACAACGATAAGCAGCGCCGTGCCAATAGTTACCCCAATGATACTGATGATAGTAAGTGTAGAGATCAGTGAGATATGCTTGCGCGAAAATAAATAACGTCTGGCTACAAATCCGGTTGTTTTCATAGATCAGGAAAATAACGATAATGCTGAAAGATTACACCTTACAAAATTATGGATCTATCTTCGGTTCACAATTTTTTACCTAACAACCCACCCAATTTTTTATACATTACTTTTTCTAGGATAGAATTATCTAACTTAAACATAAAACAGGGATATATGTTGCTACCTAACAAAAAATATAAATGGAGCATAGTAGCGGTAGTTGCTTTGCTCTTTATGGGTATCTCATTCTCATCAACCCAGGCCCAACGTTTTGGAGAATCAGATCAAGCCGAAGGTATTGATGAGGTATCATTCGAGAATCCTTATCTACAAAATTTAGAATATCGAAATATCGGGCCCTTTCGGGGTGGTCGTTCGGTAGCCGTCACCGGTCATCCCGACCAGCCAAACACCTATTATGCCGGCTTTACAGGAGGCGGGGTTTATAAGACTACCGACGGCGGGAAAAACTGGGTGAATGTTTCTGACGGTGATTTTAAGACCGGATCAGTAGGAGCCCTAACAGCCGCACCATCGAACAGTAACGTCATTTACGCAGGTATGGGAGAAACCTGTATCCGCGGGAATATGTCGGCCGGTGACGGTATGTATAAAACCACTGATGGTGGAAAAAATTGGAAGCATATCGGCCTGCCGGAATCACATTTTATCGGTGAAATCGCTGTTCATCCCAAAGACGAAAATGTGGCGTGGGTGGCTGTAATGGGACACGCCTTCGGTACCGAAGGCAATGAAGAACGCGGCATATATAAAACGACCGATGGCGGGGAAAGCTGGGAAAAGGTATTGTATCACAATAAATATACCGGGGCGGTTGATGTGGAAGTTGACCCTACCAATCCCAATGTTTTATACGCTTCACTCTGGGAAGCCTATCGCAATCCCTGGAAAATGTCGAGCGGCGGTGAAGGCAGCGGCCTTTATAAAAGTACGGACGGCGGCGAAACATGGACTAATATTTCGGAGCGCCCGGGCATGCCCAAAGGACTAATGGGCAAGGTTGGCGTAGCTATTTCTCCGGTTAATCCCGATCGCATTTGGACTATTATTGAAAGTGAACATGGCGGGGTTTTCCGCTCTGATGACAGCGGTGAAACCTGGAATCGCGTGAACAGTGAACGCAATCTTCGTCAACGCGCATGGTACTATACTCATATTGTTGCCGATACACAGGACGAAGATGAAGTATATGTACTCAATGTAGGCTTTTATAAATCTACCGACGGCGGAGAATCTTTCGAGCGTATTGGCACGCCTCACGGCGATCATCACGATCTGTGGATCGATCCCAACGATGGTAACCGCATGGTCGTAGCCGATGACGGTGGTGGACAAGTTACCTACAACGAAGGGAAAAGCTGGTCATCCTATCACAAATATGCTACGGCACAGTTTTACCAGGTTATTACGGACAACGAGTTTCCCTATCGCATATATGGCGCCCAACAAGATAACAGTACCGTGGGCATTAAAAGCCGTACAGCCGATTACGGCATTGATGAACGCGACTGGCATCCCGTGGCCGGTGGAGAAAGCGGCTATATTGCGCCCGATCCGGAAAATCCCAATATAACCTACGGAGGCAGTTACGGCGGATACTTTAATAAATTTAACGACTTTACCGACCAAAGTGACCGCATTGACGTATGGCCGGATAATCCGATGGGCGCGGGTGCCAAAGATCTGAAATATCGCTTCCAATGGACCTTCCCTATTTACATTTCACCGCACGATCCTGATATACTGTATGCGACGTCACAGTTTGTGCACCGCTCTGATGATGAAGGCATGAGCTGGGAAACCATCAGCGAGGATTTAACGCGAAATGACAAATCGAAGCAGGAGCAATCGGGCGGACCCATTACCAAGGATGATACCAGCGTAGAATATTACAATACCATCTTTACCTTCGCTGAGTCTCCCGTTGAGCCGGGTGTGCTTTGGACCGGAGCCGATGACGGACTCATCCACATCAGTCGTGATAACGGCGACAGCTGGACCGAGGTCACGCCCGATGGGATGCCCGAAGCAATGGCCAGTATCATCGATCCATCGCCCCATGATCCTGCCACTGCTTATTTAGCCGCAACGCGCTATAAATTTGACGATTTTCAGCCGATGCTTTATAAAACCGATGACTACGGTCAAAGCTGGACTCAAATCACAACCGGTATCCCTGAAAAAGACTTTACGCGCGTCATTCGTGAGGATCCCAATAAAGAAGGACTCCTTTACGCGGGGACCGAAACGGGCGTATACGTTTCTTTTAATGATGGAAGCCTCTGGCAGCCGCTTCAACTCAATTTGCCCGCTGTACCTATTACTGATTTAGCCGTACACAAACGCGACAAAGACCTGGTGGTAGCAACGCAGGGCCGCTCATTTTGGGTGTTGGATGATCTTTCTATGCTGCATCAGCTTGGCGACCAAGTCACCCAATCCGACTATTACCTCTATCAGCCGGAAACGACCTATCTGTTTGGCAACCACACCGAACCCGATCCCGGGCAAACCCTGGGCGAAAATCCCAAAGATGGCGTGGTCGTCCATTATAATATCAATAGTGATATCACTGAACAGGAAGTACAACTGCAATTTGCGGAATCCAATGGCGATGTCATTCGCACCTTTTCCAATAAAGAAGACCTAGATGGCAAAGAAGTAAAAGAATCAGAGGAATTTCATGAAAAAGAACATGATGTACCCTCTGATGTGCTGACCACCAAGAAAGGGCAGAATACTTTTGTATGGAATATGCGATATCCCGGTGCTACAGACTTGGATGGACGACAAATTCTGTGGGCTGGCTCTACTCGTGGACCAACAGCCATTCCGGGCACCTACGAGGTACAACTCATTGTTGATAATGAAGTGGTGATGAGTCAAAATTTTGACATCACGAAAGATCCACGCATTGACGTTACCCAAGATGATTTTGAAGCTCAGTTCGATCTGCATCAGACAATCATCAGTAAGTTGGATACTACTCATAAAACCATCAATCGCATTCGAGAAATACGCGAAGAGTTAGATGCCATAAAATCGGACTACGCCGATAATCAGGAAGTGCAAGAACGTGTTGATGCGATGCTGTCGACGCTTTCGGATGCGGAAGGGGAATTGATGCAAACCAAAGCGGAGTCGTTCCAGGATGTGCTGAACTATCCCATTAAGCTCAATAACAAGCTGGCTTCTCTGGCCAATACCGTAGGGACCGGTGACGGACGACCTACCGAACAGCAATATGCCGTTTACGAGGAACTGGCAGCACAAGTGGATGCGCAGTTCGAACGCATTGAACCTATTTTGCGGGGTGATGCTTCGGACTTGATTCAAGAAATGGACAAAGAAACCATTCCCATCGAAAACTAATTACAGCCTAACTAATTGATATCCTAGTAGCATCACGACCTCTCGTGGTGCTACTTTTATTTTTACTCCCCGCTATCAATAGGCAACTTTACCGAGCTGCGCATATGCAGGTCGCGCTGTGGAAATGGAATTTCAACACCATATTTTCTAAATGTGCGAACAATTGCCTGGTTGAGTTCGTTGCGAACTTTGGGATACTGCTTAACATCGGGAATCCAAGTACGAAGCTGCATATTCCATGACGAATCACCAAACTCATTAAGGAAGACTTCGGGCTCAGGATTTTGCATTACAGAACTATTATTGTCTGCGACCTCCTGCAGTGCTTTCAGAACATTATCTAAATCAGAACTATAGGAAACGCCCACATTTACATCCAACCGGTAGGTAGAGTCGCCGTGGGAATAATTTATAACATCCTTAGATACAAATTCGGAATTGGGTACTACAATCAAAATATTATTAACCGTACGCACCATGGTAGCCCGGATATTTATTTCGACAATATCCCCCTCTATTTGATTAACCATTACCCGATCTCCTACACTAATGGGACGTTCAAACAGGATAATAAGTCCCGATATAAAATTGGACGTTATATTTTGTAGACCAAAACCAATACCTACCGAAAGCAATCCAAATATGACCGTTAGGCTACTAAGGTTGATCCCCACAAAGTTGAACGAAACAAGTACCCCGATCGTAATAATCAAATACTGCGTAATCCGCGCCAAGGTATAGCTGGTACCGGAATCAACCTTTAGCCGTTTTAAAATGCGTCGCTGCAGGGCTCGTCTGGCAAAAATTCCAATCCCAATAAAAATGGTTAGTAGTAGTAAGAAAACAAGAATAGAAACAACGGTAACGGACGACTCGCTCATCTTGAACAGTTCAAAGTTCAAGATGTCCCGAACGTAGCTAAAAAATTCATCCCAAGTCATAGTGCCAATGATTTATTAATAGATATATAAATAGGGAGCCTGCCAATGATTAACAGGCTCCCTATTCAATATATAGCGAAAAATGATTAATAAGCAGCTTATCCGCTATTTATTTGTAAGATCATTTTCGTGGATGGTATAATCCCACAGCATTTCCCCATCTGATCCGTAGGTTTCAAGAACCAATCTTCGATTATCCTCTTCTCCCCTCACATGCATCATCCCAAAATTTTGATCATCATAAACCAGCGTTCCATCCACGCGTTGAGGATTATCATATTCCTCGGATTCGTTCAAATCCCCATAGGTCCCGCTGCTTAGCGGTGATGAAGTAAACTCATAAATAGGATAGGAATCCTCCCGATCTGTTTTTAATAGCTCGGTAAAGTGGCGATCGCCCGAAAGGAACAAAACACCCGGAATATCATGCTTATCCAAAAAATCCATAAGCTTTTCATATTCCTCACCATACGCCATGAGCGATTCGCTATCCTTCATCTTATTGGTCACCTGATTCCCAACCACGACAATTTTAAAGGTCGCATTACTGCTTACTAGGCTATCCATCAGCCATTGCAGCTGCGCTTCTCCAAAGAAATCCTTGTCCTCTTTCTTAAGCTGATTCGGTGCCCGATGGTAACGGTCATCCATCAGAAAAAATTCAACATCGCTATATTTATATTTGGTGAAAATACCATCCGTTTCGCTGGTTCCATATCCCGGATTAGCCCAATATCTCCTGAAAATTTCCAGTGCTTCTTCACGCATGCGATAGGATCGATCAGAATTATTGGGGCCGTAATCATGATCATCCCAGGTGGCCAGATTAATCGCATTGGCCAGCAACGGCTGCATTTCCGGGGTATTACGCGCATCTTGATAGCGATAATCCATTCGTTTCTTAGAATAAAAATCAGGTTCACGGTAATAGACATTATCACCCAGCCACAACATCATATCCGGATGTTGCTCATGGATATGCGTTAATATCTCAGTTCCCTTACCATAGGGTGTTCCCGGACGATCATACTCAGAATCATTGATATAAAGACAGGATCCCATAGCCACAGAAAAGTCCGGTGCCGGCTTACGCCACTGCCAAAGCTGCTGGGTCGTAAACTCCGTTTTATACGGCAAATCGACCTTCTCTTCGTCAATGCTTAGCTCATACCGATAAGTCGTTCCATAATCCAGATCCGTCAGTTTCACCTGCGCCGTATTAGAATCCAGTGCCAAGGTCGAACTGCTAAATACGTGATTAGGAGCTTTCTCATCACCCTTTTTCCAATAGGTCAATTCAAATGAAGTCGGTTTTGTTGTTTGTATCCATATATTTGCTTCCTGCATCTCCACATAGCCCAGCATAGGACCCGCTTCAAGCTGGGGTTCTTGTTGTGCCTGTGCCGAATGAGCTACAAAAAGCAGCAGAACGATTAATACCGGCCGAAGAAATTTTGGTGAATAACTCATATAGCTAATTTAGTTTCAGATTAAAAAGCCTGTCCCAACGTAAAATGACAATAGCTTCATTAACTTCCGTTTTACCGTTGAATATACTTGATGATTGCACTATTTTCATCATCTCTTAATTCAGAAGTATCTTAACTTAATAAAAAACTATGCGCATCATCATTTTCGGTCCTCCCGGCGCCGGCAAGGGAACACAGGCTAAACTCATCAGTGAAGAATACGGAATACCTCACCTTTCCACCGGCGAAATATTTCGATCCGCTATAAAAAACGGAACCCCGCTTGGTAAAGAAGTTAAATCCATTTTGGATGCCGGAGATCTGGTTCCGGATGAAAAAGTAGTAGGCCTTGTAGAAGAAGAGCTTAAAGATGAGCGCTACGGCGACGGCTATATTTTAGATGGTTTTCCCCGCACCGTTCCCCAGGCCGAAGCTTTCGATGATATTTTAGATAAAAAAGGCAAAACTCTGGATGCCTTTCTACAGCTGGAAGTTCCCCAACACGAACTTGTAGATCGAATTTTGACCCGCGGAGAAGGTCGTTCGGATGATACGCCCGAGAAAATTAAAAATCGCCTGGCCGTCTATCGCCAAGAAACAGAACCCGTCCTCAACTACTATAAAAAGCAAGATGTCGTTAAAAATATTGACGGGGTCGGCTCCATTGAAGAGATATTCGGGAGAATTAAAAAAACGCTGAACAACATGTGATTTCCTCCCTTAGATTTATACGTTTAAAATCCCCTTTATCCTATGAAAGGGGATTTTTTATTTCTGCACATTCATGTTGAGTAAGGGAAAAACCTATATGTCCCATAGTGTTATTCCTGCATTGCTTCCTTCAAAAGGTGAATAAATTAAACTTTATTTAAATTATTTATCTCTTAGTTAAGATATATCATGAAAAATACTATTGTTGGGATTGCTATTGTGGGCGCTTTATTTATTTCGGGATGTACTACATCCGGGGCCTTTCTATCAGCGAACCAAACACAGATTAATCTGGAACAAGCCAACTATAACATAACTGCAACGAGTGTATCAGGATATTCCGAATCCGCTTATGTTTTGGGCTTTAGCTATTCTACAGGGTTTACCACCAGCACTTTTGCAGTCGGACGTGTGGAAGGCACCGGAATGCTCTACAAAGAAGCACTGGAAAATCTATGGATCAATTATGAAAAGGATAATGGTACCATCGACGGCAAACGCCTTGCGCTTACCAACGTACGCTACGACACAGATATCTTAAATCTGTTTATATATACCAAAGTAATGGTAGGCGTACGCGCTGACATAATTGAATTTACTGACTAATCAGTTAATTTATTGTTTAAGGTATCCAGAATACCCGGTGTTATATCACTAATACGTTGTGCATCAGCAAAATTTCGGGCACCGGGTCCATATACAAAAAGCGGTACGGCATTAAGCGTATGGGTTTTAACGGATAGATCTTCCACATTTCCATGATCACTGCACAACACAATAGTGGTTTCTCCGGACTTGTTATTAATTAAATGCCACAAAAACCGATCGTAGACATCTAAAAAATGATTGGCTTTTTCCATCTCCTGGCTGTGTCCGGCTTTATCCGTTAAATAATACTCATGCAGCAACAAATCATACTCCTCGGATTGCTCCAGCAGGCGATCAGCGGCATGTTCCGGGGTAATTTTGGGTACATCGATATTGAGATGCTTCCGCCACGCCCATTGTGTTAACTCAGCAGTTAATGCTTTTTCTTCCTTCACCTCTTGAGTGGTATTCAGGCTTATACCAGCACTTTTAGTCATTAAGGTAGTACAACTCCAGCGATTTCGCTTACGCGCCTTTTTAAAAAATATATCCGGGTAGGCATTGATGAAGTTACAGCTATATCCCTGCTGTTTTGCTTTAATGAACAAACTTTGCTCTTTCAGGAAGGGCTTTATACCCGAATGCGGGAAGGGACCAAAGTGCTTCCCTATCTCTTTAGGTGCATTTTTTCCCGTAAACAGGGCCGTCTGACCCGTTCCGCTCTGGGGCAATCCTTCTACATCCAGTCGGGCATCCACAAATTTAAACAGGTGGTTAGTATCGGTTTGATCGGTTGCTTTTTCGGTAAATTGTTGGTCTCCGGTCATAGCCGAAAATCCACGGTAGACAGATTGAGTGAAGGGATTTGCATCACTGGCTTTTCCCAGCCCTACCCCATCGATAAATAAGAAAATAATAGACATCGCTGCTTTACTGCTTAATGTGTATATGCCTTCTTTTTAAATCGTTCGATCTTAAGCCATCTGCGTATCATTGTAATACCCATACCCAAGAACGCAAAACCTAATACACTAATAAGTATGGTGCCAAACCAGTTCCATAAATTCTCATCAATAATAGCCTCATAATTATTATCAGGATCGTATAGAACCGGAACCAATGCTCCCCTGCTATACGATGGATGAGAAGAACCTACGTCGTGACGAAAAGTTACGGCCCTTCCCGATTCGGGTGATTTAAATTCAACGACCGGATAGTAAGTGGTTCCGTCACTATCCGTAGAGGAGTAGTACTCAATTACCGTACCCTCAACCGGTAGCGCCCGCTCCAGGAAATTCCAGCGCTGCAATCCTAAATACATAGCCATGGCAATAGCAAGTAATCCCACTAAGGCAAAGATCGGACCTACAACTTTGATATTCTTATTCCCGGGCAGGTCGGTACTCATCAAATCACTTTGCTCAGTAATTAATGAGGCATCATCATCCTGATCTTTTTGAGCGGACTTTTTCGAAGGTTGCGTATTTTATGGCTTATTTCAGGCATGCTGGTAATATTGTTTTTGCGCATCAATGATCCCAGAAACCATGCCAGCAGTACCGCAGGACCCAACGTAAAGAGCAAAGAAAAAAACGTTATTTCAAAATTCGACCAAAAGTAATAGCAAATACCAAGGCCAATCAGAAAAAAGATAGATCCAATAACAGACTGCGTTATTGATTTTAAACGAGCCTCATCAATCTTTCTTGAATAATAGACCTCCACCGATTCTCCAATATCATACATCGGCCAGCTGGCCCCCGAGTTCGCCTTTAACTCCTTTTCATTACCATAGGCCACATATTCAATGATCGGATAATACATCAGCGAATTGCTGTTACGGCTCCGCCGCTGTTGCATTCGAAATGCTTTTACCTTGCCGGGGATTGTTTCATAAGTCGTTACAACGGTGTAATAATCATATACAACCATGCCCCCAATCCACATAAAAATAAGCCCGAATAACAGTAAAAAGCCGGACATCCCTATTCATTTAAAAGGTTTACATGAAATGCTAAATAACGAAAAATTTCAGCGCTATTCTATAAGGGAAATCCCGATACCCTATTATCGCTCCATGACCAACGTAACAGGACCATCGTTGTGGAGTTGTACATCCATATAAGCGCCAAAGCGGCCGCTTTCAATATTAAGATCCGAATGCTGTTTAAAATAAACAATCATATCCTCATAGAGCTTCTCTGCTTTATGCGGACCGGCTGCTTCAAAATAACTAGGCCGGTTTCCCTGCTCATAATCCCCGTATAAGGTAAACTGTGGTACCACCAGAATTTCGCCGCCTACATCCTGTACGGAAAGATTCATCTTACCCTCTTCATCATCAAAGACGCGCAGCTTCAGTATTTTATCTGCTAGCCACTGCATCTGCTCTTCGGTATCATCTTCATGTACCCCCACCAGCAGCATAAGGCCGTGATCAATAGAGCCGACGCTCTCATTTTTAACTAAAACACTCGCTTCGGATACCCTTTGCAGCACTACTTTCATAACTAAGTCTGTTAATAACTATGTGGACAAGTATGTGTATAACTTCTTCTTAAAACAGATTATCCAAAACCAACAAAATTTCTCCACAGCTTTCAACAACAAAATATTATTTTCCACAAGTTATACAGTAAAATTTTCGTGTCGATAACATTTTTTACTTGACACTCACTTTTATGTGGATTGTTAATAACTCAAAATAAATTCGGCTAAGTTATTGTTTTTATTAGAAATTTTATCCACAAAATAATCCACAATACTAATTTAGATGCTTGCCTATTGTGTGTTAAAAAGTTATCCACTTATCCACAGTAACTACTATGTACTACAAATATTATTTATTTAATACTATTAAGGGTTTCCGGTGGATAATGTGGAGAAATATTTCTTAAAAACGAGATTCAAGTTGGCTATATTTATATCAGATTGAAAAACGAAATATAATTCCCAGTTATCTGCAATGAGTAAAAAGAAATTTACCTACAAAGATGCCGGCGTTGATATTGAAGCCGGAGAAGAGATGGTTGAATCCATAAAAGGCGTCGTTCAGGGAACCCACAGCAATGCCGTATTGAGCAACATCGGGGGATTTGGTGGATTCTTTCGTCCTGACTTGAGCAACTATAAGGATCCCGTTTTTGTAAGCAGTGTAGATGGGGTAGGTACCAAGCTGATTGTGGCATTCAAATCAGGAAAATATGATACCGTGGGACAAGATCTTGTTAATCACTGCGTCAATGACATCGCTGTTTGCGGGGCCGATCCCCTTTTCTTCCTGGATTATTTTTCAACCGGAAAACTGGAGCAGGACCTCGGTTACCAAGTGGTTAAAGGATTTGCTCAAGCTTGTAAAGAAAATGGCGTAGCGCTCATTGGGGGAGAGACCGCTGAAATGCCCGATATCTACAGTGAGGGGGAATTTGATCTTGCGGGTACCATCGTGGGAATGGTAGATCGTGAAAAAGTCATTGACGGTTCAGATATTGAAAAAGGAAATGTGCTGTTGGGATTCCCAAGTACCGGGCTGCATACCAACGGTTATTCGCTGGCCCGAAAAGTACTGTTTTCAGAATATGAAGTTACCGATCACGTAGACAAGTTGGGGACTACTGTGGGGGATGCCATGCTTGCCGTACACAAGTCGTACCTCCCGATTATTCGAAAATTACGGGATATAGACGGTGTAAACGGCTTTTCGCACATCACCGGTGGCGGTATCATCGGCAATACCAAACGGGTAGTTCCGGACAAACTAACTATTCAGTTAGAGTGGAATGCGTGGGAACGTCCCGCTATTTTTGAACTTATCCAGAAGTTGGGCAACGTGCCCGAAGACGATATGCGGGCGACTTTTAACTTGGGTATTGGTCTTATTACCATTGTGGATCCGGAGACGGCCGATGAGGTAAAAGACATGGCAACTCAGATGGATGAGGAACTCATTGAGATGGGTGTGATAACTTAAGAAAGCTGTCCCTTTCAGTATGGATAATAAATATTATGCGTATATGTTATCTGTATTTGGCGACGGTGTTGCTATCCACATAAGCTCTCACTATGATTATCATTGAGGCTTATATAGCATGTTTGTGATATTATCCATACCATTATTCCTTACTTATACATATGTATAAGCTTAGGTTAGGTTGCTAAACAGTCAAAAATGAAAGAAGATTTTTACAAATTACTTTACGAAAACAAAAGCTTTTGTCAAGCACTTGGCAGAGTAATGCTTTCGGCAAGTAAGCTTGAAGTTTTACTAAAACAATATTTACGGATTCATGGAGAAGATGTGCCAGAAAAAAAGACCACTTTAGGTAACTTGATCAAACATCTCCGAGAAAATGATCTACTTACGAATAATGGAGAAATCCATTTAGGGCAAATAAATATTCAACGAAATTATTTAGTCCACAATCTATATGCATCTTTTATAAATGAAATCGAAGATGCCTTATTACCTGTCGAAAATTTAGTTCCTATGGATGTAGAAGTTTATACAGAAAAAGCTCGTGAAACCTCTAAAAATTTTGAGATTTATTCAGAAATAGTTCAAGATGCAATTCAAAAGTTACGGAATAAAAACAATCAAGAAACCGAACCGCTAATTTAAAAAAGAAGATAAAGAATACTATTTAGTTGAACTCTCATAAACTCTATATCGATGATGAAGGCGTAAGAAGAGGTTATTACGTTTATCTACATAGATCAACGGAGTCTGGAGAAGTTTTTTATGTGGGTAAAGGGAATGGAAAAAGAGCGTGGGAAACAGAGAATAGAAATCAAGCGTGGAAAGAAAGAGTCGAGAAATTAAATGAAAATTGGGAGGTAGAAATTTATGAGGATGATCTGACTGAGATAGAGGCCTTTCGACTTGAAGAAAAACTGGTTGAAGACTTTGGATTTTTTGATGGAGACAATAGCCAATTGACCAATCATATACCTGGCGGTGATTTACCTGCGTCATTTTCAATAGGAATTGGATCAGGAATATCCGATTGGCAGAAAGCTTATAATGAAGTCAGAAAATTCAAAAAATTAAACCAATCAGACCGAGTTAAACTAGCAACCCAATTACAAAAAGATTTAATTGAAGTTTTCGAAAGATTGTGGGCTTTAGATAATGAAATAGATTATACCAAAGAAATTAGTGAGGAAGAATATGACTTTCTTCCGGGAAGTGTGATTGGGGCAATCGAAGATGCATTTGAAGCATCAAAGGATTATCCAAAGAAAAGAATTTCATGGAAACGTTTCTGTCTGGATGTAGAATACTCTTATGAATACTTAACGAAAGAGACTTATAAAGATGAGGAAATTAACGCAAAAAAATTTTCTGATGACTTATACAATGAATTTTTAAAATGTAGAAAATCAATTCAAAAGATCTATCATAAAATAGATAGTGGTAACAAAAAGGAAGCTATTAAAATAGCTAATCAAGCTTCAACAAATATACCAATCAGAATATCTTCGGAAATCCCAAACAATGCTAATTTGGTACAGCTTTTTTCAAAGATGCCTATTTCTGATTTTAAGCAAGAGATTATAAAAAAACTTAAAGTAGAAGGCTTTAAAATAGAAACAGATGATAAGACAAGCCGGAATATAGCTACTAACTTTACGAAAATTGACCAAGAGACAAGTCTTAAAATTGAAGTGAAGATAGAAGAGCTTGATAATAGTACGCTTGCAACTTTAAAAGGTAAAGCTGGTATTTATGTTCTTGACAAAAAGAGATCAATAGAATCGGTCTGGTGTAAATTAAAAACACGCCGAAAAACCTTTGGTAAACTTGCCGTAGTCGCTAGCAAAATGAGTTATGATAAGATCAAATTTACTCAACAATAATCTAAATAATATAGCAACCTAACCCGCGCATTAACGCGGACACACCTCGCCAATCCTCTGCCGCTCTTGGTTTTAAAGTTCATCTTTCGTTAGTTGCAAATTCAACATTAATGCGTGTGCAGGTTATGCGCAATGTCGTTAGGTTGCTTTTACATAAAATTTAGCTATGATTCTCATTTACACATTTCTTGGTGCTGGAATTTTCCTTTTTGTGGTAGATCATTTTTTAAAGAATATCTTGAGATCTGAAGGGTACCAATATTTCTACCTATTTGGTCGATTCAAGAATAACCAAAATCTGTACGAATTAATTAAGCATGAAGAGAAACCAGCAATCGTCAGAAAATATTCATTTATTCTTGGTCTAAATATTTTCGCATACTTAATATTTGTAATCTCAGGAATTAACTTAATCTATCACAATATTTAGCTCAAAATACAGCAACCTAACACGCGCATTAACTCGGACGCACCTCGCCAATTGGTTGCCACTCTTGGTTTTACGTCTCTTCTTTCGTTAGTTGCTATTTTAAGATTAATCCGTGCGCAGGTTATGCGCAATGTCGTTAGGTGTCAATCTTTATAAAAGTCAAATGAATTATTCCAAGATTAAGAAAATATTTCTACGCGGTTTTATAGGCTTTCTTGTATTAACCGCCATCGTAGCAATTGTTGCTGTGTTCAATGAATCGTTCGGGGAAACCCAGAAACGCATTTTAGCAACTACTTTCACCATTTCCATAGCCAGTATTTGTGCTATGGCTTGCGCTGCATTTATTGAACGTCGCGGGTTGATAACACTGGGAATGGCAGGAATAACATGTTCAGCACTAGGGGGTGCCCTGCTTTTATTAGGTATTTGGAATATATTGGAGAGTGAAATCTCTTTTAAGGTTACAGCCACATTGATAACAATGTCTGTGGCTTTTGCACACAGCTTTCTGCTCGCACTACCAGAGCTTGGCAAACGGCATTTTTGGGTTCAGGTAGTTACCGCTATAACCATCGGCCTACTAGCGATTCAAATTATAGCAGCGGTATGGATAGAAATTGAAAATATGATCTATTATCAGTCGCTGATAGTGGTAGCCATTTTGGTAGGATTGGAAACTTTAGTTATTCCTATCCTTCTTAAATTGGGAGGGCAAGAAAAACCGCAAACTCAGGAACTTCACCTAACCCATGTTGATGGTAATCACTTCAGAAATGCAGATGGGGAGATGTATGAAGTCAAAGCAGTGGATAATATAAAATAGCCTCCACCTGCTAGCTATTTTCCATTGAACACCTAACCCACGCATTAAGCGGACACGCCTCGCCAATACTTGCCACCTTCTGGCTTTTTCGCTTTCCGTTCGTTATTTATCAACTCAACATTCATTCGCGTGCAGCTTATGCGCAATGTCGTTAGGTGTTTGCAACAAAAACCAAAAACAAATTATGGCTCAGTCAAAAGTTAAAATTGCCAGGTACCAAGACTTTTTTGGCATCATGAGGAAACTAAAAGTGTTTATTGACGGTGAGCATGTTGGCAATGTGCATTGGAATAGCTCTAATGATTTTTCCATTTCTTCTGGCTCACATCAACTTTTTGTAAAAATGGATTGGTGCAAAAGTGAGCCAATTAATATAGATATCGATGAAAATGAAACCATAAAATACGAAGTAACATTGCTTGCAAATCAGAGTAAGCTTGGTGTTCTTAAACAGCTATATGATTTAGTCTTTAATTTTTCCAACTTCTTTAAGCTTGAAAAAACTAGGTAAGTAAATTTCAACACCTACAAACACCTAACACGCGCATTAAGTGGGACGTGCCTCGCCAATTCTTTGCCGGCCTTGGTGGTAAGGCTTTTCTTTCGTTAGTTGCTAATTCAACATTCATCCGTGCGCAGGTTATGCGCCATGTCGTTAGGTGTACAACTTCAATCAACATAAATTTGTAGTGGCAGCTGGGTTGCTATCTGGTCGAAGTCTTTATCGTTGTGTAGCAGTTCCACTTCATGTTCGATGCACCAACTTCCGATGAGCATATCTACGGTTTTGCGAATTGTTACACCTTTCGATCGAAGAAAACGAAAATTAGATGCTGCTTTTATAGCCAATGATTTTCCTCCAAGATGAACACAGTCTAATGGCTCAAGAGCTTGTTTGGCTAATCTAAACTCTTTGTCATTATCAAAACCTTGTAGAATTTCGGTGAGGATAATGTCTCCCAAGAGAACTGACTGTTCAGAAAGAATCCGGTCAAGACTTTCGGTTTGTTTATTTTCTACGCCGTTGAAATAATCTATCCATACGCTGGTATCTACTAAAATCACTTATCGTCAGTCCTCATATCCTCTAAATTGCCCTTCCAGTGCAATTTCCCGCGCAAGTCTTTGATATTTTCTTGCTTTTTCCGCTGGACTAACAATTTTAAGCCTTCTTCCACAGCATCTTTTTTCGTTTTCAATCGACTCACCTTCAAGGCTTCATCCATCAAGTCATCATCGATCACTACATTTGTTCGCATAATTGTATCGATTTAGTTAATGTGTATTTTTTATCAATCTATACACATAACTGCTAAATTCCTAACTTTATTGTACACCTAATAGGCGCATTAACTCGGACGTGCCTCGCTCTCCTACGCTTCAAAACTAAAGCTTCGGTGAGCAGGCCACTGCTACTTTTGGCTTTTTAGCTCACCGTTCATTATTTAACAAATCAACACTAATCCCTGCGCCGGTTAAGCGCTGGATCGTTAGGTATTTTGACCTTCTAACCTCAACTGCTACTCTATAAAATATTGAAATCACTTGTATCAAAGATCTTAATATTTCGCCTAAAGCAACTTTGGCGATTATTTAAACAAGTCGGGTTTGTCCGTATTATTTTATTAGCTTCAATTATAGCTGGTTTTTTAGCATTTGAACTCCCTGATTTAATTTCAGGTAATCATTTGTTAGCAGTGCTAATCTATACGTTGATCATATTACCCATACATCTGTTGCGAAAGGATCAAGGATTCCTTAGAAAATTAGATTCCTCAAAAGAAGCCATTTTAGAGGGGGAATATCATGCTTTGGCACTTCCCTACTCCCTTTATCTTGTTTACTTTCAGCAATGGACAGCTATATTTATTGGACACTTATTAATTACAATAATCCCGCTCCTTCCTTCTATTAAGGTCGAAAAAAGGTATCGAGTCAATAATCAATTTGTCAAGTGGATACCAGTTAATTTATTTGAATGGCGCAGTTACTTCAGACAAAGAAAATTCTTTTTGTTCATTTGTTGTGTCTTAGCAGGCTTATTAAGCGCTTATGCTATCGCGATACCTATAGCAATATTAATATTAGTTGCAAGCTTTTCAGAGGCTTTTACTCATATCGAATCTAAAGAACTGATTGAATCATATCCCAGAACCTCGAATTTTCTGTGGTCAAAATTGAAGGATCATTCAATATTTATTCATTTACTGTTTCTACCATTTTATGCGCTATTTATGCTTTTTCATCTTGATCTATGGTACATATTAGTACTATTACTGATTATAATTGAATGCTCAATATGTTTTTGTCTGCTTTTTAAATATTCTTGGTTTGGATATGCCAAATCAGAAATTCACAACCAAATTCCTTTCGCCATTTTTTTTATAAGTACCATATTATTTTTTCCAGTAGGAATAGCGTTTCTTTACTTCTATTGGAAAAAAGCTATTAAAGCACTCCCTGTATATGTTAAAAATTAAAAACATCGACCTTTCGTATGAAAAGGAGCAAGTTTTGCGTGATTTCTCTATTGAGTTAAAGGCTGGTAATATCCATGGAATATTAGGAGCCAATGGAGCCGGTAAGACTACACTTTTTCAAATAGTTTATGGGTTGCTCACACCTTCGAAAGGAGAAATCATCTTTCCAGATAAAAGTTTTGATACTTCGCAAATAGGATATTTAGAAACCGAACCACAGTTCTATCCCTATATGAAAGGTGTAGAATACATTGATTTGCTATCTCATGGAAATTCTATATTTGATATGGACTTGTGGAATGAGATTTTTAAACTACCGTTAAATAAACTTATTGATACCTATTCCACTGGCATGAAAAAGAAGCTGGCTTTATTGGGTATTATATCACAGGATAAGCCAATCATGCTTCTTGATGAACCTTTTAATGGTCTGGACCTTGAAACAGTTGAAAACTTAAATCTAATTTTGAAAGAGTTGAAAAAAGAGAATAAAATAATAGTCTTAACTTCTCACATCCTTGAGGTGTTAAAAATTAACTGTGATAAAATTAGCTTTCTAAACAAAGGTTCGGTGCAAAAAACATTTAGTAAGTCTGGTTTTCAAGACATAAATACATACATAAAATCCGACATAACCCAACACTCAGAATCAGTAATTCAGAGTATTTTTAGTTAATAATTGTACAAAATACCTAACACAGCGTATCAACTTGGACAGGCCTCGCCCCTACTTCGCGCAAGGCTTCGTAGGGCAGGCAATGCCTCTCTTGGTTTTAAAACTCATCTTTCGTTAGTTGCTAATTCAATATTCACGTGTGAGCACCTTATATGCTATGTCGTTATACTGCAATTTGTAGTTAAATTTGCAGAAATTGCATTTTGGATATTGTTCTATTTATTAGTTTAAATCGAGACTATGAAACAACTATCATCACTGCTATTTATACTTTTATTATTTACTGCCTGCAGCCAAGAAATGACCGACGAATATACAGGCAATGTGGAAGAAATTTTCAGCAATATTTCGATTTCTGAAGAGCTAAACCTCTATGTTGATGGAACCGGGCAACCGGCTGATGGGCACTACACTTCCAACTATCAAAGCGGGTCCATTCAAGCCGATGTAACGTTTAGAGATGGGATGATTTCAGAGGGTAAAATTTTTAGTAGTGATGGAGTGCTAACAATCCGTTACACAACTGAAAATGACCTAATGAAAACATCCTATTATTCCAAAAGCAGCCAGCCCAGGATGGTAACCCTCCATGATGAAGATCTATCAGATCGAAAAGAGTTCCACACTTGGGACGAGGACGGTACCCGGAGAGTAAAAACTGATCAAACGGTTATGAAACAGTGGTACGACAATGGACAGCCACAGTTTAAAATGCCATTAAAGGATGGAAAATTACATGGGGAATCGGCTACATGGTACGAGAATGGTCAGATAAAATCAGAGCAGCATTATACCAATGGTGTAAAACACGGAACGTTCAAAGAGTGGGATAACGAAGGAAATGTTATCAGTGAACAGATTTACGATATGGGGGAGCTGGTTACAGAAAACTGAACCAATACCGTTAATCTGAAACAGTAACGCGTGACTATAAACAAGCACTTGCAGTATAACCCAGGCATTTATTAGACTTCTCGAGGACTTGTGATGCAGAGCTGAAAATGACGCTGGATATTAGTCATTTGTAATTTCCAACTTTGCCGAACTACTCGATCCTTTCAGGTCCTGTTCTTCAAACCTAAGCTGGAAAGTAGAGCCGTTATTCCGCTTGAGTTCAAAGTCGGCTTCCAGTTGTTTGGTGAGCTGATAAATAAGCGAAAAGCCAATCGTACTCTGGTTCCCAAGGCTGAAATTGTCAGGCATGCCTATGCCGTTGTCAGAAACCTGCAGCACAATAATTTTGTCTCTCTGGGTTATATCTACATTTATTTCACCTGAATCTTTTCCTGCGAAAGCATGCTTGTAGGCATTAGTTACCAATTCATTAACGATTAAGGCAGTAGGAATAGCTTGATTAATATTTATAGTGATCTCATCAATTCTTGTATTTAACTTAATATCTTGGACATCTGTATCATATACGCTGTTAATATTGTCGATTAGTTTATGGATAAATCGACCGGGGTTTACATTAGCAAAATCACCCGTTTGATATAACAGCTCGTGGACTTCTGCCATTGACTGAATACGGAGCTGGCTATTCTGTATTATCTTCTGAACCTGATTATTTTCTGTTTGAAACAGCTCCAGGTGCAAAATAGCTGAGATGACGGCCAGGTTATTCTTTACACGGTGATGGATTTCACCCAGTAATACATTTTTCTCCTCAAGTGACTCTTGGATCTTTGTTTCCTGAAGTTTACGCTGTGTGATATTTTTTGCTGTTGCATACAACTCATCTTGTTTTTTTGTCATGTGGATTTCTAACCACACAGGTTTTCCGCTTTGGCTTAATAACTTGTACTCACCATTGAAAACGTCAGTTGAATTTTGAAGCCAACTATCTATTTCTTGTTTCAACTTGTCTGAGTCAGTAAAGCTGATCAAAGGTTTGCCAATGACATTGTCAGACTTGAAGCCCAAGACCTCTTCTATCTTATTATTGATGCTTGAAATGCTGTAATTGTTGGGATCGAGTATAAAAACCAAGTCGGTAGCATTTTCCAAGAACGTAGTTTGACGCTCTAACTCTGCTGTTTTCTTTTTAAGCTGATTTTGTTTCTTTCTAAGTTCCAACCGCGCCTCTACTTCTTGTGCCAGGGTTTTAAGACTTTCAAGCTGCCAGTCTTCCAGTTGTTTAGATTCAAACCCCAATACGCAAATGGTCCCTATGTTATATCCTTCCTCGCTTTTCAAATTCACACCCGCATAAAATTTTACGTTGGGATCATTCTTTACATACGGCAGGTTAGTGAAGCGCTGATCTTTGCTGGCATCTTCTACAATCATCCATTCATCCTTGTGAATAGTCTCGCTACAGAAGGTTTCTCCGCGTTTCAACTCTTTTGGAGTAGGAGGGAAACTTGCTTTATTCCACTGTCGTTCTGCGTCCAAAAAGTTAATTTGTGATATAGAAGTCCTGCAAATCTGAGAAGCCAGTTTTACTAATGCTTCAAACTCCTGTTCTTCAGGAGTATCCAAGATAGAGTATGATTTTAATGCCTCAAGTCGCTCCTGTTCATTTTTAGTTAATTTCATTCAAGATCATAAGTTGGGTTGAGTAATATATTGGAGAAAATAAAAAAACCACTCGTCTATTAATAAAACTGATCCCTTGTGAGGGTAGTTGGCCCTATTTGAAAATACGAATATCGATCAGTGAAAAGTGAGCATGTTATACCCCATCCCAAATAACAACTTCGGTGAAATTATAAAATAGTCTGTTGAACGATGGCGTATATTCTACTGATATAAACAGCACCTATCATGAAAACACAAGGTTATATACCGCCGGATGATGAATCTCATACTTCTGTATTTATCATAACTATGGCAAATACTTTGTGGCTAATCTGCGCCCCAACGCGGATTCATCTCCCCACCACCTACCAACTTCCGGCTTTTTAGCACTCCGTTCATTATTAAATAAGACAACATTCTTTTGTATACATCTTTTGTGCAATGTCGTTAGGTGGCAATAGATACCGATAAATTTTAATAACGTTATGAGCCAAAGAGCGAGGTGTCGTTGCGAAGTAGGCTTGCGGATATCAGCACTCAACAGAATTAAAGTAGTTAAACTGCTTTTATGGGTGCTTAATATTGTTTTAAGTCGAAGCCATGCATTAAATGGAACGAACACCGTTAACAATATCTATATTTTTATAGCTCTTGAGAATTCTAGGAATTGTGTGTTTATGATATAATATAAAGGCCTTTTTAAAGACAAGATTGCTGTAGTACTTCGGCGATTTTCTACCTTCAAAATCTGTATCAATAATGGTACCTTTTTAATAACGATTTGGTTATTGATGGTTAAAATCATCCCATGGATTATTTTGTTTACCTTATTTCAGGGTATTCGGTATTCACCGGTATACTATGGTTGATTGCTTACTGGTTTGTGCTAAGGCAGATTTACGCACCTCCAAAAATAAGTCAAATAAATGCCCCGGAACCCTCCTCCTTTCCTTCCCTTTCGGTTTTGGTTCCTGCCTGCAATGAAGCTGATACAATCAGGCCCGCACTGCAATCCATACTTGAGCAGGACTATCCCAATCTGGAAGTCATTGCCATCAATGACCGATCAACCGATCAGACCGGCAAAATAATAGATCAATTAGCTGCCCAATTTGATAATTTAAGTACCGTTCACATAGAAGACCTCCCTGATGGATGGTTGGGTAAAACGCATGCTTTAAAGAAAGGCTACGAAATCTCAAAGGGAGATTGGGTGCTTGCCACTGATGCAGATGTTTGCTATAAAAAATCAGCACTAAGAACCATTATGGCGGTAGCAATATACCATGATCGGGACCACATTTCCTGTATCCCCAAAATGAACAATAATGGTTTTTTGCACGAAGCCGCCTTTGATGGTTTTGCAAGCCTGCTATTTAGTCAACGAAATCTTGAAGGGGTGCCTGATCCTGATTCGGATGATTATTTTGGCTTTGGGGCTTTCAATATGTTTCGAAGGGCCGTTTTTGATCAAACGAAAGGATTTGAATGGCTTCGCATGGAAGTAACTGACGATATGGGTATTGCCCGTATGTTACGGAATCACGGTGCTAAACAGGGCGTATATTACGCATTTAATCAGCTTGAACTGGAATGGTATGGATCGCTTGGAAAGATGATCAAGGGTCTGGAAAAAAACAGTATTGGGATAGTTGCCCATTACAATTACTGGAAGGGATTTTCAATACCGATAATTTGGCTTTTGTTTTTAATGGGGCCTTTATTCGGGTTATTCTCTCCGTTTATCGTAGTGCAGGTATTCGCGGCAGGCGTTATAATAGCTGCGTTACCGTTTAATTCCATGGCTTCATATAAGTTAGAGCGGCCACTTTTCCCATTTCTTTTCTCCGTGCTTGGTGTACTTTTTCCAATGTACGCCCTTATCCTTTCAACATTCACATGTTTAAAAAGAGGAGGAATAACATGGCGCGGCACCTTCTATCCTGTCGAGGAACTACGGGAAATGCAGCGGGTTCGTTTTTGAGATTCGTCTATATTGAGCACCTAATGATTTCTAAAACTTCTGTATTAAATTAACTATCGGTGATCTAAATAAATATTCAGAATCTTGATATTCAAAATAAGTGTTACATTCGTCCTATGACCAGTGCATTAAGCCGACACCGTAACACGGGATGCGCAGCTTAGAAATAATGTGAGTATTCATTCAACGTGCTGTTATTCTTAATAAGAGCTTGCAAATACAAAGCCGATGAATTTCCAAACTACAATACGAAAGATAAAGATTATCCATACCATCGTGTGGGCGTTTTTTGCGGGTTGCATCTTGGCTATTACTGTTTACGCGTGGATGGGGAATGTTCAGGTTGCTGCTATACTTTGTGCTCTTGTCTTTGTTGAGGTACTAATCCTGGCTGCCAATAAATGGAAGTGTCCCCTCACCCCTGTCGCCGGCCGATACACCGAAAATCGCCAGGACAATTTTGATATCTATCTACCTGTGTGGCTGGCTCGCTACAACAAAGAAATATTTGGAAGCCTGTATGTATTAGGAATCATTTTAACCTTTGCAAGATGGCAAGGATGGTTGGGTTAGCATTGCTTTTATGAGCCGCCTATCCTGCAATTATTTTTGAATACTAATCGTATTATATGATAAGGAGAGTTGTAAAAATTATTCTTCCACTAATTCTGATCGCTGTACTCATGGCAGCTTTTTACTGGAATGAAGCAAGAAAAGAGATCGTATTCCTATGTGGAAACTTTGAGAGAGGTGCAACGGAACAGAGCGTAATCAGGCAGCTTGATACGGGTAATTTCCTTCGATATAACACTGAAAATTTCTCGTCCGGCAAGCGTATTATTGTTGACAGCGCCTACAATTTATCAATGTATAAATGCATCATTGATATTAATGTGAGTGGTAAGGTGAAGGAGGCTCGCGTGGAGTAATAAAAAAGGCCCCGATAGTTCGGAGCCTCCTTTTAGTTGCTATATTAAAAAGTGTCTCAATGAATGGTTACATGCTCCCAGCTCCATCAGCCATTGCTGCGTCCCACTGGCGGACCTTGACCATTTTTCCATCTTCAAAAGTAAACTCCTCGAAGAGGTGCTTTTTAATCACGTTACCGTCTTTCATGTAGATCACCTCCCGACTGTCGACCAAAACGCGAACCTGGTCGCTGCCTGTGACCTTCACCGGAATAACGGCATCAATATCCCAGTTAAGAGAATCTGCGGAGGAAAAGAAACCGGCCATATCAGCCTGAGTCAGCGGAATTTCCATTCCTTCAATGTTACGCATCATAACCGTATCCGTCGAGTATGACCATAATGCTTCGGCATCCATCCGATTGAATGCTTCGGCCATTTCCATGAATATTTCATCTTCATTGCTCGTGGCAATGGTAAATTCATCTCCTCCATATTCTTCCGTCATTGCCATCCCATTTGAGGGTGTTTCTATTGGTTGACTACTCTCCTGCTGCTGGCAAGCTGCCACCATCAAAATAGATACAATTATCCCAGTTAATACTGATAAATATTTCATAAATCCCCATTATTTAATAGTTAATAAAAAAGAAGTAACGCATTTTTGAGTTTTCTTCCTATTGTGAGCTGCTAAATATATACTATTCACATATCCTATTGGAAAGGAGCAGTAAATACGCCTACCTTTCTATTCAATAATAAGATTGGTTATCAACAAATTATTCCGACCTATGTGTAATCATTATAAGCTTATGAGGAGGTGACCAGTAATTATGCACCGCCAAGTTATCTTTGAATTCAATAAGAGTGCGAGCCTACAAAACTGGGAAACGCTGGATGATGTGGTGATGGGTGGCCGCTCACAAGGGAACATCAGCCTGAGTCCTGAAGGCTACGGACGGTTTAGCGGTACCGTGTTGTTGGAAAACAACGGCGGTTTTTCTTCAGTCCGCTATTTTCCTGATAGTCTGGAGGTGGATCCACAAGACCGAATCAAAATTCGGCTGAAGGGCGATGGAAAACGATACCAGTTCCGGGTCAAACACGATCGGCAGGCCTATGAGTCGTATATCACCTATTTAGAAACAACCGGTGAATGGCAGGAAATTACCATTTCACTCAACGATTTATATCCTACCTTTCGGGGTAAAGATTTGGACCAGCCCAATTTTAATCACAATTCTATACAACGGCTCGGCTTTTTGATTGCTAATAAGAAAGCTGAGGACTTCGAGCTGTTGATTGATAAGATTGAACTAATTTGTGGATGATTCCTCTAGCCTCGATAGATAAATTAAATCCAAAAATTTGGGGTACGATTAAGCAATACTTACGATCGCAAAAATATTGGGTCTGGAGATTAAATAATCCTACCTTCAAACTCAGTAATTAATAAATTTTCGCACCATAGTTGTAAGCTAATGAGAATAGTACTATTTCTGCTCCTGTTTGTATTCACCGGTCAGTCAGCACTTTCCCAGTCTGTTGGTCGTATATTTGAGGAAATAGAGAAAAGAGCAAGTTATTACGAAATTCACGTCAGTGACGGGACCTATCGCCTTCAGTTTTATACACCGAATATTATAGAGACCTCTTTTATTCCTGAGGGTGAAACATTTCAGGAAGAATCGCATGCGGTAGTCATGTCGCCTAAAGAGGTTGCTGTTAAGGTTATTCGGAATGACTCTTCAGTAATTTTGAGATCAAAAGGGCTTTCCGCGTATGTCCAAAAAAAGCCGCTTAACATTTCCTATTATCGGGAGAACAAATTGCTTGTCACCGAAAAGGGCTATAAAAAAGACTCGCTAGAAACAATAAGGTTCGGCATAACTGAAGATGAAGCCCTTTATGGCGGTGGGGCTCGGGCATTGGATATGAGCAGGAGAGGGCACCGTCTGGAGTTATATAATCGAGCACACTATGGATATGGCGATCGCAGTGAGTTGCTGAACTATACCATGCCTGTGGTATTGTCGTCCAAACAATATTTGCTGCATTTTGACAATGCCCCCATTGGTTATTTAGATCTGGATAGCAAAGGAAATGATACTATAGCCTATGAGACAATCAGCGGACGCATAACTTACCAGATAGTTAGTGATGGTTCGTGGATGGGTATTATTGAGAATTATACGGATCTGACAGGTAAGCAGCCGATGCTACCGCGCTGGGCCATGGGTAATTTTTCAAGCCGATTTGGCTATCATTCACAGGAGGAAGTGTTGGAAACTGCCGACCTTTTCAGGGAGGAAGAAATTCCTATGGATGCGATCATTCTGGATTTGTTTTGGTTTGGTAAAGAGATGAAAGGAAATATGGGGAATCTTGCTTTCCATGCCGATTCTTTCCCTAAACCACATCAGATGATTGACGATCTACGCGACGATCATATTGAGACTATTTTAATCACCGAGCCGTATGTGCAAACAATGTCTAATCGTTGGGATGAGGCTGTAAAAAATGACGTACTGGCCAAGGATTCGTTGGGTAATCCGCTGACGTTTGATTTCTTTTTCGGCAATACCGGAATCATTGATGTGTTTGATGAGAAGGGCTACAACTGGTTTAAGGGCATTTATAAAAATCTGCTGGGAATGGGGGTTACGGGTATGTGGGGCGATCTGGGAGAGCCTGAAGTTCATCCTTCAGAAGCTATTCATGCCACCGGCACGGCCGATGAAGTGCACAATATTTACGGACATCAATGGGCAAAATTAGTAGACGAGGCGTTTTATGAGCACGACCCAAATATGCGTCCCTTCATCCTGATGCGCGCAGGATATTCCGGTTCGCAGCGCTATGGTATTATTCCGTGGACGGGCGATGTCGCTCGCAGCTGGGGTGGGTTGCAAAGTCAGCCCGAAATTTCGTTGCAAATGGGTATGCAGGGCATTGGTTATATGCACAGCGATCTGGGCGGTTTTGCTGGTGATAATCTGGATGACGAGCTTTATGTTCGGTGGATGCAGTACGGAGTCTTTCAGCCGATTTATCGTCCCCATGCCCAGGAAGCGGTGCCGAGTGAGCCCGTCTTTCGGAGCGACAGCGCCAAGGCGTTATCGAAAAAAGCAATTGAATTGCGTTACCGGTTACTGCCGTATAACTATCACCTGGTGTATGAGAATCATAAAACAGGAGCTCCGCTGATGCGTCCGCTGTTTTTTGAGGAACCCGATAATGAAAAACTGTTTAATTACGATGATGCTTATTTGTGGGGCAATGATTTTTTAGTGGCTCCGATTGTGGAATCAGGCCAAAAGGAAAAAGAAGTGTATTTCCCGAAAGGATCCAATTGGTATGATTTCTATACGCATCAAAAATATGAAGGCGGACAAAAAGCTACTGTTGCTGTAAATGATACAACTATTCCCGTCTTTGTACGTGGTGGTGCTTTTATTCCGATGGCCCAAAATATGCAGCATTCCAAAGAGTACAGCGGCAGAAACTTAACTCTCCACTATTATAAAGATTCGTCGGTCAAGCAGTCGAAGTCGGAAATGTATAATGATGATGGGCTTACCAGAGGGGCGGTTGATAAGGGCCAATATGAGCTGCTCAGCTTTAAGGCAAATCAAAATGAGGATAGCTTGAACGTTACCCTGCAGGCTGAAATTGGGAAGAACTATTCATCTACAGAGAAAAGGATTGACTTGGTTATTCATAACCTGAAAGATCGTCCCCGGCAAGTAAGGGTAAATGAAGAAATAGTTTCTGCGAACTGGAATAAAATTCATAATAGATTACGTATTCCGGTCAAGTGGATCACACAAGAGAATGTATCTATCACGATATCGTGGTAATGAATACTTAATGTCATGATTGATTTTATAACGGGTTTTTTGGGCGGTGTTTTTATCATGCTTCTATTTATTCAGATGACGACAAAGAGAACCATAACGCTTAATGGAGCAGTACCAAAATCTAAAAACCCCGGGCGATTTCGGAGATATACCTGGTTCTATATCATCGGCTGTGTAGTATCTGCACTGGTGATCATATATACATAACAGCAAAGAGATTGATCTATAGATCCTCTCTTGGATTAAAAAATACGGGTGGGATAGATCTTATCTATTGTCCCTAATTGGAAAAATTCGTACTCTTTTGCCCACAAAAAGCGATAAAATCACTATATGAAATTATATGTCTGAAGATGTATGAAAAATGTATTATTGGGTGTAACTATTTATCTTTTGATAGGCTGCCAATCTAATAAAAAACTTGAGCCCGGCCGTTGGGTGGGATCGCTGAGTCCCATGAATCATCCGAAAATGGAAAACCCTCTTACATATGATGTCTCGTATGTAAATGACAAATTGGTGATAGATATTGTCGGTCCCGATAGTACGGTGATTAAAACCCAGGATCCTCGGACAGAAGATGATACCCTCTATTTTTCATTTGAGGAACCCGAAGAGCAGATGCTATTAACTTGCAAAATGGCGGGTAATGGCGAGAATGCTTTTGCGGGAAAATGTACGGATGAATCCGGCAAGTGGGCTTATTTTAGGATGAGCTACCCAAGACTAGGCAGCTAATTACTCTGTTTGGAAATATTTTAAATTTAATAGTCTTCCGTAAATTTTTGGGATATGACTTTAATATAGTATTTATAATCAGCAAAGTTCATCTTTGATAAGTGAGATATGGAACCTTTAATATTACTGCACGGAGCGCTCGGTACATCAAAACAATTTGATTTCATCTTACCGCAGCTTAAAGAATATTTTGACGTATACCTGCTAGATTTTGAAGGACACGGTGATGCCGGACCTACCGACAGCCCTTTTCGGATATCCTATTTTTCAGAGAATGTATTGGGATATATGGATGAACACAGTATAGATCAGGCTAATTTTTTTGGATATAGTATGGGCGGGTATGTTGCACTGGTCTTGGCAAAAAATCATCCCCAAAGAGTAAAAAGGGTAGCAACACTGGGTACTATATTGCTATGGGATGAAGAGATAGCAGAACGCGAGTGCAAATATCTGCATCCCGAAAGGATGAAAGAAAAAGTACCGCACTTTACCGAACAGCTCAAAGAACGCCACTTGTCTGGCTGGGAGAGAGTAGTAAATAGTACTCGGGATATGTTGCAGTACCTTGGTGAGAATCCGGAAATAAGATCGGATGAATGGAAGCAGATAAACTGTCCCCTCCGATTTCATCTAGGAGATCAGGATTCCACGGCGGGACTAGGCCAGACGATTAAGGTTTATCAGAAAACAAATAGATCTGAGCTTATGGTATTGCCGAATACCGGTCATCCCATAAGTGAAGTAGATAAAGAATTATTGGTAAGCTCATTGGAGGTATTCTTTAGAGAAGTTAGTAATCCAGATCCCAATGGGCAGCCTCCGAAAAAGAATGGTCGAGGCAATTAATTGTTCAGATGTAGTATAGAAGGTTTTAATTCTCAATAAAATTACTTGTTATGAAAAAATATATAGGTGTTATGCTATCGGTATTAGCGATATTTTGTATGATTCAGCCCCTGCAGGCTCAGGAGACCAATAATTTCAAAAATCAATTTAACCGACACTTTGATTATGCCTCCCGTGTACTTTCACTGGCCAAAGCAATGCCGGCGGACAAGTATTCCTGGCGACCGGAAGAAGGGGTAATGTCTGTAGAAGAAGTGTTTACACATATCGCCCGTTACAACTTTTACTATCTGGAAAGTTCTCTTGGGATATCCGTGCCCGGGTATGTGGATGTAGAAAATGTTGAATCCATTACAGGCAAAAAAAATGTAGTAGCTATACTGGAGCAATCAATCGAGCATGTGAAAGAATCAATAAAAGACATGCCTGTTTCTAAGCTGAAAGAGGAAACGCAAATGTACGGCAATACCGTAAATGGACAGGCTGTATTAATGCAACTGATTACCCATAAAAGTGAGCATGTTGGTCAGTCGATTGCCTATGCTCGGACGAATGGCATCGTTCCCCCGTGGAGTAAGTAAAAAGTGAAGTTATTTGCTGAGGTAGGGCACTATTATTTGAGAGGTAATTTTCGTAACATCCTCGGAAATAATATCACTACCCAATAAATTGACTATGATATCAAAATGGAGCGTTTTACTTGCAGCGGCAATACTATTACTAGCCAGCTACAAGCCGGCAGAAAAAACAGTAGAAACAGACTCAAAAGTTGCAAGCGATAATAAAATATATGGGCAACAGCTCATATTAGAACCCGGGGTCGAATTCCCCAAGCTAAAGGGAGGATTGAAGCGCGTTCAGCGTAAATTGGAGTACCCCCCCGGAAGCGCAAAAAAACAGAATACAGGGCCGTGTGGTTGTTAGTTTTGTTGTCAACAAAAAGGGGAAAGCACAAGATTTACAGGTCGACAAAGTATTAGGATATGGTTGCGACAGGACTGCTATTGAAGCTGTACAAAAAGCGTCATTCGAACCGGCAACAAAAAATGGCAACCCGGTAAAGTTTAAATTCGCCTTGCCAATAACGTTTTCACTCAACTGACTTAGCGTCAGAAAGCCATTGCAGATTATATCTTCTTGAATACCACAATACCATTGTGACCGCCAAAGCCAAAGGTATTGCTCATCACCACATCTACCTGTTTTTTTCTGGCTTCATCCCGAATGATATCCAGTGATGATGGAATTTCTTCATCAATATTTTCGGTATTGATCGTCGGTGGAATCAGATTATCATTAATTGACTTAATACTGGCAATCGCTTCAATGGCTCCGGCTGCACCCAGCAGGTGTCCTGTCATTGATTTCGTAGCTCCAATTGTTAAATGATCAGGCGATTCTCCAAATACATTTACAGCCGCTTTTATTTCACTAATGTCTCCAACCGGAGTAGAAGTTGCGTGGGTATTTAGATAATCGATGTCCTCAGCATTGAGCTCACTATCGTTCAGCGCTTGCTTCATGGCCGCAGTAGCTCCCTTTCCTTCGGGATGGGTGGCCGTCATGTGATAGGCATCAGCGGTCATAGCTGCACCGGTAACTTCGGCATAAATATTGGCACCACGCGCTTTGGCGTGTTCATATTCTTCAAGAATAAGGGTGGCTGCTCCTTCACCCATTACAAAACCGTCTCGGTCTTTATCGAACGGACGCGAGGCACTTTTAGGATCGTCATTACGCTGTGACATCGCGCGCATGGCCGAAAATCCGCCAAAAGAAGCTTCGGTAATGCCTGCTTCAGAACCACCGGTAATCATAACCTTGGCTTTACCCCACCGGATGTAATTAAGCGCATCCATAATAGCAGTATTGGATGTGGCACAGGCCGATACCGTTGCATAGTTGATGCCCATGAGTCCGTATTTCATGGAGATGAGGCCCGGTGCCATATTGATGATCAGCTTCGGCACAAAAAACGGGTTAAAGCGCGGATTAAAATCACGCTCGGTATAATTTTTTACTTCATCTTCGAAGGTTTTCATTCCTCCCTGACCGCTGCCCCAAATGACGCCGGTATCGAACGGATCCATTTCGTCAAAATCGAGCCCAGAATCTTTTACAGCCTGATCGGTAGAAACCAGAGCATATTGGCTGTAGGGATCAGAACGCCGGATCATATTATGTTCCAGGTGATCTGCAGGATCATAATCTTTGAGTTCGCAGGCAAAATGCGTGCGGAATTGTGAGGGATCAAAATGGGTAATACGATCGGCGCCACTTACGCCGTCGGTTAGATTGGTCCAGAATTCATTGACAGAATTGCCAAGGGGTGATAAGGCTCCCAATCCGGTGACAACTACGCGCTTAGGTTTACTCATTGTGAGAAAAAAAGATTTATTTGAAGTAAATATCTGTGGTAACAATTGATGAGGTGAAACGCGTGGAAATTACGGATTCTTTCTCCCTCAACCAATTTGATATCGAGAAAGAAAGGTGATTTGGTGAAATGGATAGATTAACAATTAAAAAAAGCCCTCCGGTTTTGGGAGGGCTTTTTGTTTTCAGGGCTAAAAAATTAGCTGTCTTGGGTTCCGTAAAATCGCTCGGTATCAATTTTATCGCCGTCCCAGTGTTGTACAGCTACCTGTTCAAGGTCCATGGGACCATCGGTGCCTTTAAAGGTTACCGTCATCGTAGATTCTACAGCAGTAATACCTTCATCTTCATTAGATGTTATGCCCTTAACCTCGATGCCGTGAAACTCTTCAACGCTGCTGAAGAATTCGTTTTCGCGTTCGCGGTTGGCATCTTTGCCTTCAACAGCTGTTCCGTCTTCCAAAATCATGGTGACATCTTCAGCGTAATATTTTTCAAACGCATCCATTGCTGTTCCCTGTGCAATGTGATCGTAGATGTCAGAAATCTTGTCAAAATAACTCATAAATGTTGTATAGTTTGATATTAAAGTATTTGTGAGATAGTATAACCGAGCTAAACAAAAAAACGTTTACGAAAAAGAATATTTTTTTGGTTGCAGGGAGTCAGACATCAATCTATCTTTATCCACAACAGAAATCGAAATGAAGAGGTACATTTATGGCTACAGTAAAGCTCATCGAAATAGCACACGGACGCAGCGGCGACAAGGGAGACGGTAGTAATGTAGGCATCATTGCACGTCATCCGGAGGTGTATCCCTTTTTAAAAGAAAATCTCACTGCCGATGTTGTTAAAGAGCATATGAAGCATATTTGCAAGGGCGAAGTTGAGCGCTATGAGTTACCCAATATTGGCGCGCTGAATTTTGTGCTTCACGAAAGTTTGGGAGGAGGCGGAACGGTATCCCTGAAACTGGATGCCCAGGGTAAAACCCATGCCTCGATGTTATTGCGTATGGAGCTGGACGTGCCTGATGATCTGCTGGAAAAAGTAAAAGAAACGGCTTAATATATTTATTCGTCTGAAGCGGTAAATTTGACCGGTATTTTAATCTCCGTCTGATTCCATTCCATAATAATGTTGGTAGAATCTTCCTGGATCTCGGAGAAACGAATAGTAAAGGCTTCGGTTATTTTATCTGTGGATTGGGAAGGAATATCAACTCGAAAAACATCGTGGGTGGAATCGTAGTCAAAAGCACCCCATTGACCTAATGCACTGTTGAGGATAATCGTCCAGTTCCCATCTTCTTTTGGAATACTGAATAGTGCATAGGTTCCGGCATCAAGTAACTTACTGCCAAAGCTGATTTCTTTAGTGACTGTCAGTTCAGTTGCTTCATTGGCACCCGTTCTCCATACCTCATTGTAAGGTACCAGCTCACCAAAAATTTGGCGATCGTTTTTATAGGGTTGCCCATAGACAATCTTGATATACGTATTACTTGGTTCATGGGTTGCTTGGGCAATCGCAATGGGACTTTTTCTTCGATCGGGATCAGGTTCTTGCGGCTCCGGCTCTACACATCCGGAAAAGAGTAAAATACTGACCAAGACAGTTGGAATAGTTTTTCGGAAAAGAGAAAATAGTAGCTTCATGAAATATTGGTAAACTGAAATTATGAGGTAAGTATATAACTAAAAGTTTCCTATAAAAAATTGAGTCTGTTTACGAGTGGGTTCATATCCAAAACCAACGCCGATGTTGAATCTTAGATTAGAAAGTTGAAAGCTAGTTCGCACCCCGATACCAAATACAGTACGGGAATCATCATACCAATTAGAGAACGTGGGATCGGTAACTGTATTGGAAAAAGTGACTAAGTAGATATTGCTCAAATATAACGGAAGCAACAATCCTCCGTCATCAACATAGAAAAGTGGAATGGTATAGCGTGTATCAAAGCTTAAAAGATTTTGCGAATTGGGATAAACAAGCTCAGAAAATCCGTCTGAAACCATAGACTGATTATCAAAAAGTAGTCCTGATTGGGTGAGTCCACGCACTCCGACTCTAAGCGATTGATTCCACCGTTTTAACGGAGCAACAAAACCGTAGATACCGCCCCTGAGAGCGGTTGAGGACGGAGATGAAAAAGTAATTTCATTATTTGAAACTCCGAACGTAAGTTCATCCCCCGTCAAATAATGTTCAACTTCCGAAAACAAAATAAGGCCCGTATTGGGTTGGACGTCCCGAATATTTTGTTGCAGACGATAATTAAATTGCGCATAGATATTACCAGTTGTAATGTTGGCAAAGTCAGAGATCGAATTGTGAAAATCTGCATCAAAAAAGCGAAGCTGGGAGCGACGAATCTCGGGCTCTATAAAAAATGAAGTGCTGTAGATGTTTTGATTCAGATCTAACTGCAACGGTACACTCAACGCCAAGCTTCGCTCCTGCCTGCCCAATATCCCTATACCCGAAGCAGATCGGTACGAAGGCTCATTAAATGCACGAAGCCTAAACCCGGGATAAAATGTTTTATTTCGATACGTAATATCGTACCAACCGCGGGTTTTAAAATAAGAGAGGTCTGCCGAGTAAGTCTGCGTCGACAATGTATTGACACTGTGCAGTGAAATACCGGCCTGATATTCATCCAGATTCGATACGTTCTCTACAAACGGCAAGACGGTACGTGGCTTAAGCCAGCCCATCCCCGATGAATAAGAGTCTCTTTGCCAATTTGTCGAGGCTTGTGCAACTGAATCAGTAATTATATCCGCAAATCCAATAGCTGCTTGTGCACGCTGCTTTTGCCACAGTTTCTCCTTTACCGGTTTGTTTAAAAATGCCGTTCTCTCGAACACAGCTGGCAGACGTTTATTATTTTCTTGTCTCACAAATGCAATCCGATTTCCATCGGGACTGTAGCTCCCTTCAAAAGCATTAAACTTAGAATCGGTTATTTGCAGAACTTGTCCCTCCGACAGATCATATTCATAAAGTTGCATTGTGCCAGAAAAATCAGCGCTGAACAACAGCTTATTATCTTTTGGGTGCCATTCCGGGTCAAAAACAGATCCATCTTCGAATGCCAAAACGGGCTTCCCTTTCAACTGCTCGGCAATGGTATTGCCTTCGGTAATCCACAGTGCTTGCTGGCCATTTTTGTTGGATACAATAGCGAGTTGCCCGTGGTCTGGGTGAGTTGCTACGGCTTTAATCTCGTGATTCGGCGCCGAAAAAACCTCTTTCTCTTCATTGTAGTTGGAGTAATCCAGTGTAACCACCTTCGAACGCGCCGGAGAAGATTTAAGGGCAAAAAGCTCATCCCCATAAAAGGCCGGAGCATACAACCGACTATTTTTGGTTAACTGCTCTTTCTTGTGGGTATTAAAATTGTACTGCACTAATTCGGTTTTGGCTGTATTGTCAAAAATCGAATCAGTTTTGTAATAGCTGAAGATCATCTGCGTGCGATCCTCGGACAGATCATACCTAAAATCACGAACTGAATTTGTGGTAATCAGACGGTGTAATTTTTTATTAGTCAGATCATAGGTATAAAAGCCGGAGCGGGCATTGTAAAATGATCCGTAAAAAATAAGTTTGGAGTCAGACAGCCATTTTGGGCGCCGAATTTCGGTTCCTTTGTACGGCAAATTAAGCTCTGTAAAACGAGCACTGGATTTGTTTTCTGCAAGCTGATTTTCGTGGTATTCCTCGAACCGATCATAAAGTTGTCCGGGCCATAGTCCAGTAGCATTACGCAGGGCCACGCCGTAACCCAGAAAGGGAAAATCCATATAGAAGTCGAGTGCATCGCGGGTAATATCATCCCCGTATTCAGTGTGCAGCCAATTGGTAAATTCGTATCCCCCTATATAATGCCGACCGAACGGCCGGGTATAGCTGGATGTCTGCATCAGCTGACCCATTGACCAGCGTTGCCCGCTCTTAAAAGTTGCATCAAACTGGTTGGTAAAAAACGGATAATGGCCCCTACCGCCGTGATCAGTAATATTATTTGTTTCATGATAAACTGCAATTCCTTCAAGCATACCCATGGGAATAGCGGAATGAAACATACGCGCCAGGTCGGGTGAAAAAAGGCTGACGAAACGGGGGATATTGTACTCTCCCAGGTTGCTGAACTGCAGGGCGTGTACCAACTCGTGAGGACCCACATTTGCAAGCCAGTTACCCGTTTGGGGATTCAGTGACTTGCCTTTGATAGGAGGGAGTTCAATCTCCGACCGGAAGTTAAAAGGCGTTACAAAGCCGTTGGAACGGTCGTTATAGTTATTTATGATGATGGGAAAATTATCGAGTTCCCCGCCCACAACATCCTGTACGCTTGGATATTGAGATTCCAACAGTTGTGCTAATTCAAAGGCTTGCGACTCATTTTCTTCGGCGAAAATGAATTTGAAATGTGGGGTTTTCAGTTGTTGCCAGTTTTGATCGGGCGGCCGATGTTGTGTGGGATAGAACTGGGCAAAGGAAGAAGCAGAAAATAAAAATAGAAAACAAAGAAGTAATAGTGCTTTACGTATCATGCTTCCTTATAGTGATTATTTACAATAGCTAAATCTAATAATGATGGAGACAATCATAAATATAAGGATTAGCATTTATTATAAATTACTTCTTCCAGACTGGAATAAAAAAAACAATTTAGCCCATATATCCGGGCAGGTAATAATAAATGGCCCAGAAGTGCGAAAAGGTGCCGGCCATTACAAAAAGGTGCCAAATTTCGTGGTGCCCAAACCAGTTGGGAATGGGATTTGGTTTTTTAATGCCGTAAATCACAGCTCCAAGCGTGTAAGCTAAGCCGCCTACGCCGATCCATACCAAAAAGGCCAGTGGCAGTTTTTCCATCAGGGTCGGAAATATGATGACGGCCAGCCAGCCCATCCCCAAATAAAACAGGGTAGAAAGCCAGCGGGGAGCGTTCATCCATAGAAATTTTTTAATGATGCCTATAATTGCCAGACTCCAGATGGTAGCAAAAAATCCCCATTTCCATCCTCCTTCGAGCACTAGCAGGCAGATGGGCGTATAGGTCCCGGCTATGAGTACGTAAATCATGCTGTGGTCTAGCTTTTGAAGTAGTTCTAACGTCTTCTTTTTGACGTGCAGGGCATGGTAAAGCGAGCTTGCGGTGTAAAGTAGGATCATGCTAAGCCCAAAGATAGAAAAAGCAATAAGGTGACTGATGGAGCCACCTTGAATGGCTTCATAGATAAGAATAGCTAATCCAATAACAGCCAGAATAGCACCCATCCCGTGGGTAAGGGTATTTATAGGTTCCCTGATGTGTTGCAATAGTTTTTTCATGGGCTTTTAATCTGAATGAAGATACAAAATTTCCTGATCCCAAAGGATAGTGGATAAGTTAATTTTTCGAGGATTCCCAATTGGCGATTTCAATATAAAATTGCTCGCCTTCCTGGTTGCTATATACCAACCGATTTGATTTAGAAACCGTTTCAGAAGTTTTTGGAAGCCGATATGAACTACGAATAATACGACCCGTGATAACGGGATGACCATCTACGGTATCGGTAACTCCTGCTGATAACGATTTTCTTTTATTGTATATGATATGACTGGGTGTATAATTGCTGGGCCAATCGTCTACAGTAATGGATAAATCCGCTCCGCGTTCAGGGACATCAGAATTTTGAGCGGGTGGCTCCGACCATTCGTTAACTTTTGCACTTATTATCTGGATATTATCGTTACTTGCTGTATTTTCTGAAGAGGAGCACCCCATAAAGAAAGCAAGAAGCGGAGTGCAAAAAATTATTAGATATTTCATTGAAATATTTTTAGCTAAATATTAGTTATAGAATATAAAAACAGTTCTTTTGCCAAAATAGTATAAAAAGTTATGAAAAAGTTACGACTTATTTGGATTGTATTAATGGCTGTGACCTTTTTTAGTTGCAGTGATTCAAGCCCAACAGATCCGGATCCCGGAAATGAAAATGGTGAAGAAGCGTCTGACGAAAAGCAGTTTGTATGGAATGCCATGAACTATTGGTACTATTGGCAGGGGGATGTTACGGAGCTGGGAGATGATTATTTTGATAATGACACCGACTTCAATGATTATCTAAAAGATTTTGCGGATGCCGAAGCGTTATTCGAATCCCTGCGCCATCCTAATGATGATTTTTCCTTCTTTATCGATGATTATGAGGAATACCAAGACGAGCAGGATGGTATCTATGCCGCATTGGGATTCAATTATGGGTTCTACTATAAAAGTTCTCAGCAAGAAGAGTTAGTAGGATATGTTCGCTATATTATTCCGGGCTCTCCTGCAGATGACGCCGACCTCCAGCGACTGGATTTGTTTACAAAAGTAGATGGAACAACAATAACGGTAGATAATTATCTTGACCTGCTGACAAACAATTCGGCCCACGATTTAACGCTGGCTAAGATTGATACCTCAGGAGATGGCGTTCAATATGTAGATGATAAAACGGTCACAGTGGAATCTCGGGAAGTTATTGAAGATCCTATTCTTACCAGTAAGGTGGTGGAAACCAGCGGCGTAAAAATAGGGTATCTCATGTACAACTCTTTTCAAACGAATTCTCATAAAGACCTCAATGACGTATTTGCCGATTTTAAAAATCAGGGCGTTGATGAGCTTGTATTGGATTTACGCTACAACGGTGGCGGATCAGTTATAACCAGTCAATTGCTAACAAGCTTGATTTCCGGTCTCGGAAGCTCAACAACGTTTGGAGAGTTCTCATACAATGAGAAACGGGCTGCTAATAATAACCGCGAGGTATTCTTTTTAGATGAAGTGCCGCTGGAAAATGAAGAGGGCGAAATTGAGCGAGATAATGAAGGGAATTTTGTGAACTCAGAACCAATGAACAACTTGTCGTTGGATAATGTGTATGTGTTGACAAGTTCGGGAACAGCATCAGCCAGCGAGACCGTAATTAACAGCTTACTGCCCCATAGAGAGGTAACCTATATAGGGCTAAAAACAGTAGGGAAAGATGAAGGGTCTTTTACGCTGTATGATGCTTCTGCCCCTTATTTGGATAGTGACGATGCTAATCCTGATCATAAGAAAGCGATACAACCTATTGTAGTAAAAATTGTAAATGCTGACGGGGATGCGTATCCCAATGGCTTTGCACCGGCTTCATATGACCCCAATATAAGTGGTGGTTGTCCAGATGATCCTAATGATAATTGTGTTAATGAGATCAATGTGGATAATCTTTTAAATAAACCCGAGCTGGGTAATCCGGAAGAGCCTCTATTTTCACGAGCAATTGATCTAATAACAGGACAACAACAAAAACAACGGATAGATGCTCAAAAAATTAAGATGGAAGAGGTATCTCTACCTTCCGGTTTTGATACCTTTAAGCCTCATAGGCAGGGTATGCATATTGAGCCTTTTATGATGCCGGCAGATAAGAATTAATATGTGGGAGATCTGAAAGCTTCTAAAGGGAATGAGCCCGGTAAGGCTGATTCCCTTTTTCTGTTTAACAAAAATGTTAAAATATGCACCCCTTTATTGATTCCTGCTGGCCAGTAAAAGTTCCTTCTATTAAAGAATAATAGATGCTATATTTATTATGATATCAAAATGATACAGGGATCGTAAATTTAGGACTAAACCAATTTGGGGACTACCTATTGTTGGCGATCCGAATCCAAATATTCCGATTTTATTTACAACAATTACAACATACGTTAATTCTGTTTATGAAATTTGGAAGCGTTGACAATCCTGCAGACCAAAATCTTTCGCTACCTGAAGATCATCCTGAAACGAAAAAAGTGCTTTCGACTCATGGTGGTTTAGATATTCCGAATGTATTTGTGGGATGCGCAAAATGGAACAAGAAAGATCTAAAGAATTTTTATCCCAAAGACGTAGGAGATGAACTTGAATATTATGGCAAGAATTTCAACTCGGTTGAACTCAATGCGACATTTTATAATACGTTTGATAAAGATCAGATTGCAACCTGGCGAAATAAGGTGCCCGATAATTTCAAATTCTTTCCCAAGGTAAATCGGTATATCAGCCATTTGAAATGGTTGAATGGAATTGAAGAAGCTACCGACAATTTTTATGATAGCATCGTCCATTTTAAAGAGAAATTAGGCACCACATTTCTACAGCTGCGCGGTAAATTTAAGCCCAAATATTTTGACCGCGTAGCAAGCTTCGTCGAATATTGGCCGCAGGGTGTACCGTTGGCTATAGAATTTCGCCATCACGATTGGTTCGATGATGCCGGAGTGGCCAATGACCTTTATCAGCTTTTAGAAGAACATAATGTTGCCAACTTAATAACGGATACAGCCGGTCGGCGCGATCTGCTGCACATGCGACTGACAAATAACGAAGCTTTTGTTCGGTATGTGGGCGCTAACCATGAAACCGATTATAGCCGGCTTGATGAATGGGTGGATCGGCTGCAACAATGGAATGAGCAAGGATTAGATAACATCCACTTTTTTGTCCATCAGAATAAAGAGCGAAAATCCCCTGAGCTGGCGGCCTATTTTATAAATAAGTTAAATGATGCACTGGGTACAGATTTGGAGCCCCCTAAACTTCCCGGTGATCAAAGTGACTTGTTTTGAAATGCTATTTTTGGTTATTATCCTTTTGGTGAATAGAAACTTCATCTAAAGAAGGCATCAAGAATAACAATCTTTTCTGCTATAAATTTCACCCATAATAAATATTTTCATCCTATGAAAACCCGGACAGTATTATATACAGTAATTTTTTTATTGCTTACGACAGTCGCCACAGCGCAGGATAAATCACCAAACAGTAGCAATAATTTTAGTGAGCAGGGAAGTCGAGCCCAATCTATTTATTTCGAAATTTTGGGTCCGGGTGTCACCTATTCTTTTAACTATGATACCAGGTTTCAAAACACCTTAGATGGACTTGGAGGGCGAATTGGAGTAAGTCTTATCACAGCTGATGGAAATTCCCTCTTTACGATGCCGGCCATGATCAATTATTTGCTTGGAGATGAGGGCAAGTATTTTGAAATGGGCCTTGGGGCGACATACCTGAACATACAAGAAAGGGGCACATTATTTGATGAAAATCCCAATATAATCGGGACAATGGTATTCGGGTACCGCTCTCAACCAGTTGATGGAGGATTTATGTTTAGAGGCGGCTTTGCGCCAATAATCAGTGAGGGCAGCTTCATACCATACTATCCTTATTTGTCATTTGGCTATAGTTTTTAGAAAAGAACTTCTTATAAAAAAGTATTAGCTATTCACCTAAACTTTCCGGGGATCAAAATAATCTGTTTTAATAAATGATAATGCAGAAATTTCCGTTTTGGCTTTTGCAAGCTAATGTATAAACAGAGAGCTTATGGCTAAAAATATATCGAGGAAAGACTTTCTCAAGACTGCCGGAGTGGGTTTGACTGTTGCCACTTTGGGGTTTCCCAACATTCTGTTATCCAAAGAGAAAGAAAAGCTGGGAGTGGCTCTGGTGGGATTGGGCAGCTATAGTACCGGTCGCCTGGCACCCGGCTTGCAAAAAACGGAACACTGCGAGCTGCGTGGTATTGTAACGGGATCTCCCCACAAAATACCACGTTGGCAAAAGCAATATAATATTCCCGATGATAACGTGTATAACTATAAGAATATGCACGAAGTTACTGATAATGATGATATCGATATTGTTTATGTGGTGACGCCGCCGGGCCTTCATGCCAAATATTCTATCATCGGGGCCGAAGCTGGTAAGCATGTGTGGTGCGAAAAGCCGATGGCGATGAATGTAGAAGAATGTCAGTCAATTATTGAGGCAGCTAATAAAAATGATGTGTCCCTTTCAATAGGCTACCGCATGCAGCACGAACCCAATACTCGAAAAATTATCCGTTATGGGAAACAGGAAACCTACGGCGCAGTTCGGAATGTTGAAACCGGCGCCGGGTTTAATGGTTATCATTCTGCGGACAGCTGGCGCCGCGATGCGGAACTTGGCGGTGGAGCGCTGTATGATATGGGGGTTTATCCCATTAATGCATCTCGCTACTCCACAAATATGGAGCCCATTGCAGTGCGCGGAAAACAGTGGTCGGAGCGCGACATCTATAACAAGGTGGATGAGTTTACTGAATTTGAACTCGAATTCCCCGATGGTGTTAAAGCGGTCGGTGAAACCAGTTTTGGCAAATCAACAAATTATCTAAATGTGAATTGTACGGATGGTTGGTATAAGCTAGAACCCTTTCAAACTTATAGTGGCGTTAAGGGTAAGACCAGCGATGGAACTAAGCTACCACCCGACCCGCACCATCAGCAGGCGCGACAAATGGATAATGAAGCCCTTGCTATTAAAGAAGGTCGGGATCCGATTGTCCCGGGTATAGAGGGATTACGAGATATTCGTATTGTTCGGGCAATTATGGAATCATCCGATAAAAATGGAGAGACGATACCATTGGCTAGCTGATTTTAGATGATTAAAATCCAGTAAAGGTAAACGAGTGCAAAACCAGTTAAGAATACTAATCCACTCCAACTGAGCCACTTAAGCCAGGGTTGTGGTTTACAATCTTCCGGCATGTGTTCCGCGGTTACCAGTTTATAGTTGAGGTATGCTAATACCGGCGCGGTCAAAAATGACAAGGTAGTAGCCAGATCAACCATGAGGGTAAATGAATCGCCCAGAAAGTATAGTACGCCAAGCGAAAGTAGGGAAATAGCAATAATAAGGATGCGATACACGCGAAGATTGTCTTTCTCTTGCATGGTGCCTGGCATGAGGACTTCCAGCATGCGACGGCTGACGCGCGGATAGGCGTCGGTGACGGTAAGCGTAGTGCTGAACATAGTGGTAAAGGCACAAATAATGATCACCGGATAAAGCCAGTTGCCGAGACTTTCGGTGTAGAGTCCTAATAATTGATTGGCAAAGATCGCTCCGCTGCTGGCATATTCTTCACCGCTTCCGTACATGACAAGTGCACCAAGCAAAAGAAACCCCAATGCCAACAGTGCAGCACCGATATATCCGATATTAAAATCGAGAAGTGATTCCCTCAGCTTTGGACGATACTGGGTTTGTTTTTCGCGCTCGAGCGTCCAAAGCGAATGCCAGGCTGCGGCATCAATGGGAATTGGCATCCATCCCATTAAGGCAATTAAAAACGATACTCCTGCCACATCCCATATACTTGGATAGTAGCTTGCAACTTCGTGCTGCCCCCCTTGGAAAAGAGCGGCTCCCAGAGCAACAATTGTTGATATGGCAAGTACAACCATGATCAATTTTATGGCACTGTCGAGAGCTGAATATTGTCCAGACATAAGCAGGGCTATACATATGGCTAGCAGTATGGCACTCCATATCAATGGAGAAAGGGCAATACCGGTAAGCTCGGCAGCCAGACTGGCACTCACGATTGTGACCGCAGCTTGTACGGCGAACATGGTGCCAAGGGTGAAGATTACAAAAATACCAATGGCCCATTTGCCAAGACGGTTGTATCCTTCGATCATGCTTTCGCCGGTGGCTATTGCATAGCGCGGACCATATTCCAAGAAGGGATATTTAAAGAAGTTTGCCAGAATTACGGCCCAGATAAGAGCAAAACCATAAGTAGCCCCGGCCCGAGTAGATTGCACAAGGTGCGAAACGCCAATAGCTGCAGCTGCCATCAGCAGTCCGGGTCCCAAACTCTGTTTTATTCCCTGCCAGCGATCAGCATCCCGGCTTTTATTTTTTTCCGTATCACGCACAGCAGATTGTGACTCTTCAGCCATAACAGGAATCTGTGATTGAGAGATTTGTCAAATTTGAAAAAGAACAATAACAAAATTGGGAATGAAACTAAAAAGAAGGATTTAGGAATTTGGTTTAAATTGCTCAGGTCCATCCATAACTACCCCAATTGGATTGAGATAATGATGAATATTAATGGTGTTTCGATGATAATTTAGCACGTCTTTAAGCTGACGGTATACCTGGGGTGCTTCATCGAGTCCGCCGCCGCGCAATTCTACACTTTGTTCTTGCAGTCGATCATAAATCATGTCGGGCTTTATGGCAGATTTTGACAAATCACGCCCTCTGTAATCACCTTTGGCCTGCGTTCGTGACATTAACCGCCCCGCCCCGTGGATGGTTGAATAAAGAGCCTTTTTATTTTGTTCTGATTCTCTTCCTTTTAGGATGACTGAGATATCGCCCATGCTGCCGCCGACAAATCCGCGCTGGCCGGGAAATGCCGGAGTGGCACCTTTGCGAACCACAATAAGCTCTTGTCCGTCGTGCTCTTCTCTCCATGCAAAATTATGATTGTTATGAACTTCATCTAAAATAGTAGCATCAAAAGCTTCAGCCAAAGTATAGCTGACCCATTCGCGACCTGCGTAGGCATAGCGACCGGCAAGATTCATGGCGGCAAAATAATCTTGTCCAAGCGGTGTGTCGAGATCGAGGAGTACTTCTTTCTGTTCAAAATTGGCATCCCAGTCTTTACCCTGTGAGAGATTCATAAATCCCTGAGCTGTTTTGTAGCCAAAGCCGCGACTGCCAAAGTGAACCCCAATCCAAATATGATCATCCTCGTCGTAGAATAGATCTACATAATGGTTGCCTGAGCCAACGGTACCAAGTTGCTCGCGGGCGGTTTGTTTTAAAGATGAGGCTATCTTTTTATTTGGATAGGCATCCCATTCTGGGGCATCAAAAATGGGATGATCGACCGGAGCCTCGGGGTTTTGTTTTCCCAAGCCAAATTGGATACGCTCTTCAATGATGTCTAAAGCAGCAGAAGTATCAAAGGTAGAGAGGGTTCTATCCAGTTTTACAGCCATGTTGCCACAACCGATATCGAAACCCACACCAACGGGAGAAACTTTATTTTGGTAGGCCATGACCCCGCCAATCGGCATTATGTATCCCACATGTGCATCCGCCATAAGGGCACCGCGCTCGGCCCGCATCAGCACATCGTGATATTGCTCAAGCGTATTTTCATCGGGTTGTCCAAAGACGGAGTTTTCCTCAGTTGATTGAGAAACCATTGTAATATCTATAGCTTTATTTGTTATACTTCCTTATACAATAATAACAGTGATCGCCTTTAAAACGATTTGCTAATTTTGAATCTTCAAATTCAAATAACTGTTTGTAGAAAAACAAGCTGGTAGTTAATTAAACATTCCTTGGAGGTATTTATGATTACGCGAGAAAACATCCTCGACCTTGCTAAAAAAGAAAGTAACCATTGTGTATCAATTTATTTACCCACGCACAAAAGTGGTGAAGAGGTTCAGCAAGATCCTATCCGGTTAAAGAATTTGCTCACACAGGCTGTTGAGCAATTAAAAAACAGAGAGCTTAGAGAAAAAGAAATTGATGAATTGCTGGACGAGCCAAGAAAGCTGTTGGATAACCCCAATTTTTGGCGGCATAACGATAAGGGTTTAGCTTTATTTATAAGTGATGATAATTTTGAACATTACCGTATTCCACATGCTTTTAAAGAACGGGTGATGGTAGACGATCACTTCTTAATTACCCCGTTGGTACCTATGATTACGTTGGAAGGCACGTTCTGTATTTTGGCACTCAGCCAAAAGAAAATGCGGCTGTTGAAATGCACGAGGGCTAATGTTGAAGAAATTGAGCTGGAAGAATCACCAGAAAGCTTGGAAGAGTTTTTGAAGTATGATGTTAATGAGACAAATCTTCAGCATCATGCCGGTCAAGGGGCAAATGCTCAGGCTATATTTCACGGACAGGGCGGATCGCGTGATACCAATACAGAGGAAGTCATAAATTACTTAAAGGCTGTTGAAAATGAAGTAACTTCGATTCTTCGTAAACGAAATGATCCCCTGATTTTGGCGGGAGTGAACGAGGCGATTGCTGAATACAGAAAGGTCAATAATTACAGTCGACTGTTGGATCAAACTGTTTCCGGAAATACTGACCCCAAAAGCAACGAAGAAATAAAAAATGAAGGCTGGAAGGTTATTAAATCGTACTTTCTGAAAGGGATGTATGAAGATATCGAACGATTTGGCGACCTTTCCGGATCGGAGAAACAGTCCGATAATTTATCCCAAATTGTAGAAGCGGCTTACTATGGAAAGGTCGAATCGCTGTTTGTACCGATTGGAGAGCACAGTTGGGGTTGGTTTGATATGGAACGTGATACAGTACATCACAGTGCAGAACCGCAGAATGGAGAGCACGATTTGATAAATATGGCTGCTATTAAAACACTTACTCAATGCGGTAATGTTTATGCACTCGATAAAGAAGATATGCCCAGCGGTTCTTCAATAGCAGCTATTTTCAGATATGCATAACGATCTTATATAGATAGGAATATTATCCGATTATGATAATATAATTCAAAAGGCATCGGCTTTACCGTCGATGCCTTTATTTTTTAAAACATTTTTCATTCATAACCTTTACACTTAGGTACGAACCACTTTTGTTAATTAAAAACTATTGGATTATGAAATTACGTACACTTCTTGTTTTGCTATTGGCCTTACTTGTAGGGGGCGGAGTACAGGCTCAAAGTCCGGCTGATGCCGAGGCCTCTATGGAATACTATTTACCTCAGGATGTTGAATACGATGAGTCTATCCCCAAGCCTCAAGAAATACTGGGTATGGTGCCCGGAGAATGGCATGTTCGGCATGACCAGTTGGTGCAATATATGCGAGCAGTGGCCGGAGCATCCGATCGGGTAACCCTTCACAAATTTGGCGAAACCTATGAAGATCGGGACTTAGTTTATTTAACCATTACATCTCCTTCTAATCATAATAATATCGATCAGATTCGAAAAGAGCATGTTGCACTTACGGATCCAACCAAGTCAGATGAGTTAAATACGTCTGAAATGCCCATTGTGTTATATATGGGATATAGTATTCATGGTGACGAATCGAGTGGTTCTAATGCGTCAATGCTGGTGGCTTATTATATGGCCGCGGCTCAGGATAAGGAGATCGAAGAAAAGTTGCAGAACAGTGTTATTTTATTGGATCCGAGCCTAAACCCCGACGGATTAAATCGGTTTGCCAGCTGGGCAAATACTCATAAGAGTGAAAATATGGTAGCTGATCCCAATAGCATGGAGCTTAACCAGCGTTGGCCGAGCGGTCGTACTAATCACTATTGGTTTGATTTGAACCGCGACTGGATGTTGGTTCAACATCCGGCAAGTCAGGGACGCATTAATAATTTCCATAAGTGGAAGCCCAATATTTTGACTGATCATCATGAGATGGGTACGAATTCCACATACTTTTTCCAGCCGGGCATACAGTCCCGCACCCATCCTATTACACCCGAAAAGAATCAAAATTTAACGAAGGCTATTGCCGATTACCATGCAGAGATTTTTGATGAAAATAAGCGTCTATATTACTCCCAGGAAAGTTTTGACGATTTCTATTATGGAAAAGGCTCAACCTATCCCGATGTAAATGGAAGTATAGGTATTTTGTTTGAACAAGCCAGCTCGCGAGGCCATGCCCAGGAAAGCGAAAACGGTGTTTTAAAGTTTCCGTTTACAATAAAGAACCAGTTTTTGACTTCACTTTCTACCTGGGATGCTTCACAGAATTTGCGGCAGGAGATCCTGAATTATCAGCGGAACTTTTACAAGCAGGCCAAGAGCGAAGGCGAGGATGCCGATATTGAGGGCTACGTTTTTGGAATAGAGGAAGACCAAGCCCGAACCTATCATTTAGCCGAGCTGTTACGTCGCCATAAAGTAGATTTGTATGATTTGAAAATGGACATCACGGTCGATGATGAGACTTTTAAAAGTGGTTCATCGTATGTGATCCCATCAGATCAAAAACAGTATCGTTTTGTAAAAGCCTTATTTGAGCGCCGCACTACATTTTCAGACAGTTTGTTTTATGATGTCTCGGCCTGGACTATGCCTTACGCATTTAATCTACCATTTGCTGAACTTGAAGGCCGGGATTACAGCGAAAACCTTTTGGGAAATAAAGTTGATGGGTTACCGGAATTTCCAAACGGTGAAGTAGTGGGAGGTAAAAGTGACTATGCTTATGTATTTGAATGGGATGAATACTACTCGCCGCGAGCGGTAAATCGCCTGCTTGATGCAGGGGTAAGGGTGAAAGTTGCATCGAAACCATTTACTGGCGTTACTGCAGATGGCACCCACAAATTCGATTACGGGACCATTTTAGTACCATTGGGGCCACAGTCGGTAGATCAGGATAAAATCCATAAGCTCGTTCAACAAGCTGCAGATGAAGATGGCCTAACGGTTTATTCGGTAGGAACAGGACTAACGCCTAGTGGAATTGATTTGGGCAGCGGGTCTTTCGAGGACTTGGAGAAACCATCTGTTGCTGTGCTTTCTGGTGATGGTGCCAGTTCGTATGAAGTAGGTGAAGTATGGCACCTCTTGGATCAACGCTTTGATATGCCTCCCACCCTTTTCCCGATGGATCGAATCGAAGGAGCTGACTTGAGTCGTTATAACGTAATTGTGATGGTGAATGGTGGTTATGATGACCTGTCTGATCGGACTATTGAAAAGGTTAAGCGTTGGACCCAAGAAGGAGGGACGCTTATCACAACAAAATATGCCAACAACTGGGCCGAGCGAAATGGACTGGCAAATATTGAATATCTCAATGAGGAAGAATCCGAAGAAGAGCAGCAGGTAACGCCAAAGCCGTATGCGGATATGAGTAAAGATCGTGGCGCGCAATATATTGGAGGTACTATTTTTGATACCAAGCTCGATCTAACTCATCCGTTGGGATATGGCTATAATGATGAAGATCTGACGGTTTTCCGCAATAGTACGCTCTTCGTAAAGAAGGCCGAAAATCCCTATGCCACACCGCTCTATTATACCGAAAATCCGTTGGCCAGCGGATATATTTCTGATGAAAATCTGGAAAAGCTATCGGGGACTGCGGCTGTTGTGGTAACTGATGTTGGCAGTGGACGTGTTATCTCGATGACCGATAACCCCAATTTCAGGGCCTTTTGGTTTGGCACGAACAAGCTTTTCATGAATGCCATCTTTTTTGGCCAAACTATTGACGGCGGATCGGGTAATTAAACGAAGCCAATAGTGCATTAACTTCTTTAGGCATGGAAATAATTTCTATTTCCATGCCTTTTTATTTTCTCAAATATTTTGATTGAACCCTGTTATATTCCAACAATCAAAAAATGAGATAGAAAGTATGAGTTTGTTTAAGTCAAAATTAGATTTAAAACCTGTGTTTCAGGCCCTTTTTGCTATTATTATAATAGGTGTTTTAGGGGCACTAATCCTTTCGTTGAGTATTGATAGCATGGTACAATCCAGCCTGGAAAGTACTACGGCGGAGGTTCTCAATACCTCGGTTGATGTTGAGGATGTTTCAATCTCTCTTTTGAATGGGTCCGGAACGATAAAGGGATTTACCATTCACAATCCGGATGGATTTAGTGATAAGCCCGCTGCCAAGTTGCAAGAAATTTCTATTAAGATGAAGGTGTCATCACTTCTTTCGGATACTGTTATTGTTAAAGAAATTCGAGTTCAAAAACCGGAGCTTTATTATGAGCAAAAAGCGACGGGTAGCAACTTAGATGCGCTTACCGATAATATGGGAGGGTCATCTTCTTCGGATACAAATCTGATTGTTGATTACCTGTTGGTAGAAAATGGGCAGGTTACATTAACAGCTGATATTGGCAGTGAGAAATCTGTAATGGCCAAATTTTCCAAAATAGAACTTGAAGGTATTGGACGTAGTGGCAGTAATGCCATGGAAAGGACGATACAGCAAATACTTGAACCTGTTTTGGAAAAGGCTCTGCAAGAAGCAGCTACCCAAGGTCTGATGGATAAAGCAAAAAATGCTCTGGAAGGTATGATTGATGGGTAAAAAGATCTCCTATCAATCTTATACAAAAAAAAGAGACACCTGTATTAGAGATGTCCCTTTTTAATAAATAATTTCTTAGCAAGCGGGATGCTTACAGAGCGTTTCTTAGCTTATCGGTATAGTCCAATTTCTCCCAGGGAAATTCACTGCGCCCAAAATGTCCGTATGCAGCAGTGTCTGAATAAATGGGACGTTTTAGATTGAAACGACTGATAATACCCGCCGGAGTTAAATCAAAAGTCTGTTTAATAGCTTGAGCCAATTCAGCGTCTTTTACCTTGCCGGTACCATAGGTATTTACATTTACCGAAACAGGTTCCGGAATACCAATAGCATAAGCGAGCTGTATTAAGCACTCTTCGGCCAGATCAGCAGCAACAACATTCTTAGCAATATGCCGTGAAGCATAGGCCGCACTGCGATCCACTTTTGATGGGTCTTTGCCGGAGAAGGCACCGCCGCCGTGTGCACCGCGTCCGCCATATGTATCGACGATAATTTTTCGTCCTGTAAGCCCGGTATCTCCATGGGGACCGCCAATTACAAATTTTCCTGTGGGATTTACGTGCAGAATGGTTTCTGCATCCATCAATTCTTCTGAGATAACTTCTGGGATAAGGTGCTTTTTTAGGTCCTCTTTTATTTTTATTTGATCAATACCTTCGTCGTGCTGAGTAGAAATTACAATGGTATCTACTCTTTTGGGATTTCCCTCGTCATCATATTCTACCGTAACCTGACTTTTACTGTCGGGAGCGAGGTATGGCAGCAAGGCGGTTTCTTTGCGGATATGCGCCAGTTCCCGAAGCAGATCATGGGAATATTGCAGCGTCATCGGCATATAAGTATCGGTTTCATGAGTAGCATAGCCAAACATCATACCCTGATCGCCTGCCCCCATTTTTTTATCCTTTCCTTCGTCAACGCCTTGAGCAATATCCGGACTCTGCTGGTGAATAGTTGTCAAAACGCCACACGATTCCGAATCGAAGCGATATGAATTTTTGGTATAGCCGATATTTCTGATGACATCACGAGTTATCTCTTGTACATCTACATAGGCGTCGGTTGTAACTTCGCCCGAGATAACGGCAAGTCCCGTCGTAACCAGGGTCTCGACAGCAACCCGTGAATCGGGATCCTGTTCAAGCATGGCATCGAGGATGGAATCAGAGATTTGATCAGCAACTTTATCGGGGTGGCCTTCTGATACAGATTCGGAAGTGAAAAGGTTTTTCATTTGAGTAAAAAAGTTCGTGTAAATAGTGATTATTAAGAAGCCTTGAAGCTACAAAAATCTGTATAATTATGCAGAATGATCTATCAATAAAAAAAGCCGCACTCCTTGTGGGGAGTACGGCTTTATCAGGGATTGCGGGGTAAAAGTTATTTCTTTTTAGCTTGGCAGCAAGACGCCGTCAATAATATGGACGACGCCGTTGGTGCCTTGCAGGTCAACCGTTGTGACGCTAAAGGTATTGCCCGCTTGGTCGGTCAGCGATACGCTGCCGTCATTGTTGACTGTAATATCTAAGTCAGCGCCGTTAACCGTAGTCACGGTTCCCGAAGAGATATCCCCGGAAAGGACTTCTTGCGGAAGTACGTGGTATTCAAGAACGTCAGAAACGGTATATCCCGACAAGTCCGCATTATTAAATGCCTCATTGGTAGGAGCAAAGACCGTAAACGGCCCGCTTCCCTGCAGGGTGGAGGCCAGGCCGGCACTGACCACCGCATCTTCGAGGGATTGCAGATTGTATCGCTTGGATATAATACCTACTACATCCTGATACGCATCCGGCAGTAACACATTGTCAATGGCATGGATGGTTCCGTTGGAGGCCTCCACGTCAGCGGATACCACCGTAGCGTTATCATTGACGGTGACCCCTCCGTTAGCTTCAATAAAGAGGGTGCCGGCTGCCAGTGCCTCGACAGATTGCTCGGCCGTCAGGTCGCCGGATAAAATATTTCCGGAGATCACGTGATACTGCAGGATCTCAGCGAGCTGCTCATTGGTAAAGCCGCTCAGATCAACGCCAGAGAAGGCGTTGTCTGTGGGTGCAAATACGGTGAACGGGCCGGCTCCCTGAAGAGCTTCATCTAAACCGGTTTGTCCGAGCGCATCGACCAAGGTGGTAAAGTTACCGGCATCGGCGGCTACGTCTACAATATTCGGACTTGGGTCGAGCACGCCATCAATAACATGGACGACGCCGTTGGTCCCCTGCAGATCCGCTTGGGTCACCTCGTAGGTTTGGCCGGTGTTATCAGTAATAGTAACCGTTCCGTCGGACACTTCAATCACCAGTTCTTCGCCTTGAAGGGTTGTGACGGTTTGTGAGGCCTGTAGGTCTCCGGAAAGCACTTCCCCGGAGAGTACATGGTATTGCAGGACTTCAGCAACGTTAAGTCCGGATAAGTCTTTGTTGGCAAAGGCATCATTAGTTGGGGCAAAGACCGTAAACGGTCCGCTTCCCTGCAACGTACTGGCCAATCCTTCACTAACTACGGCATCTTCGAGGGACTGCAGGTTGTATCGCTTGGATATAATACCGACGACATCCTGGTAACTGTCGG